>Ga0078972_1000320_pt1 | contig 200416 bp, 158 predicted proteins | sample YelNatPaOPGAMG01_FD_67568 | JGI IMG/M metagenome (GOLD analysis project Ga0078972, IMG submission 67568) | Hot spring thermophilic microbial communities from Obsidian Pool, Yellowstone National Park, USA - OP-RAMG-01 (SPADES assembly) (version 2) | ecosystem: Environmental > Aquatic > Thermal...
ACACTTATATGTTTCGATGGCGCAAAAAACAGATGAAAAAAATAGGTGAAACAGGTGAGTTGCCATCGATTTGAGACGAGCTCATGTTCTCCACCCGACTCTCTTTCAACCTGAGTAATAGAAAAATGGGTAGATAAATAATCCGAATGAGTAAAGTGGCACCAATTAAAAATAGGTGAATGGATGGGGTGGCACCAATTTCGGGGCAGAATGGAAAATAGGTGAATGGGTGAGGGGGCACCAATTAAAAAGGTGAAATAGGCAAGGTAGTACTAAATTTGGAAAAAATGAAAGGAAGGCGAAAGGTGAGAAATATTCAATGGTTTCATGGAGGTTCTATCTTGAAAGGGGTAGCTATAGCCTTTTTCTTAATCTGTTTCCTGATTTTTGTTTCGCCACACCTGTTGCCCGCCGAAAGCGATGCGGCGGATGAAATTCTGGGAAATTGGTTGACTCAGGAGAAGCCGACAGATGGGCTTGCAGAGCAGCCAGCAGGTCAGTCAGCTGAGAGGCAAGCGGAGAAGAAAGCAGATAAGTTAGGGGAGAAGCAAGAGAATCAAGCTGAAAAGCCAGCAGACAAGCCCGCAGAGCAGCCAACGGAGAGGCAAGCCGAGAAGCCACCAGAAAAGTCAGTAGAGAATAAAGCGGAGAAGCAAGCAGATAAGCCAGCAGATAAGCTAACGGAGAGGCAGGCAGAAAAGCCAGGGGACAAGCAGGAGAATCAGGAGAAGCCGACAGAAGGAAGACCTGATTCAGGACAGGAACAGAGGCAGGGCCAAGGGCAAGAGCAGAGACAGGGCCAGGCGCAAGAACAAGAACAAAGGCAAGGTCAAGGACAGGGACAGGGCCAAGGCCAGGCTCAAGTTCAGGCCGTCGACCAGCGCGAAATCTTCATCAAGGAATATGTCATCGGCCCTCAGGACCTTTTAGAAATAAAAGTCTTCGAACTGCCTGAGCTCAACCAGACCGTCCGCGTCTCCGAAGACGGCTCCATCACTCTGCCTCTGGTCGGGAACGTCCAGGTGGGCGGGCTGACCAAGGATGGCGTGGAGGAAAAGCTCAAAATGCTCCTCGAGGCGCGCTGGCTCAAGAATGCCCAGGTTTCGGTGTTCATTAAGGAGTATCAGAGCCGGCGGGTGGCGGTAATCGGCGCTGTCGAGAAGCCGGGCATGTATGAACTCATTGGCCGTCTCACCCTCCTTCAGGTTATTTCCCAGGCCGGTGGCTTCAAAGAGAATGCCGCTGACAAGATTTATGTGCTCCGGGAAGATAAAGACGGGGCGACAACCTCCATCGCCATCGATTTAGAAGAGCTGCTCCTCGAGGGCAATCAGAAGCTGAATATCCCGCTCATGGCTGGCGACGTCGTCAATGTTCCGGTGGATAAGTTTATCCATGTTTATGTCTTTGGCCAAGTTCGCAACCCAGGCGCCATCGAGGTCAAGATGTCCAAGAAAATCACCGTGCTCCAGGCGATTGCCGCGGCCGGAGGCCTCACCGAGGGCGCCTCGAAACGAGGGGTGACAATTAAGCGCGTGCTCAAGGATGGCCGCGAGCAGAAAATCAAGGTGAACCTGAACGATATTATCAAAGGGAAAAAGCCAGATATTGTCCTCCAGGAAGGCGACGTCGTCTACGTCCCTGAAAGTATTTTTTAACCCTTGGGTGTTTTAACGCGGCGAACCAAGGCATCTTGATATTTTGGTCGAATATAATAATAATTAAACAGCGACAAGGCAGGGTGGGCGACGAAAAAAGACAGTCAGTTTCAGCCACGACTGGTCGCCACCACCGCAGAAAATTAGACAGGAAATTAAATTGAAGGGGAAGGCTAATGAATAATTATCAGATGATGGAACCAACCGGCGAAAAGGAAGTGCATTTGCTGGATTACTGGAATGTTATCTGGCGGCGGCGCTGGACCGTAGCCACCTTTGCTCTCATCGTGGTTTTGGCGACAGGCCTTTTTACCTTCACCCGGAGGCCGGTTTACACGGCCAAAGGCACGCTGCTCGTCGAGAAGGAGCCCACCATCCTCACCTTTGAGGAGATTTTCCAGATAGAAACTTTTCGTGATGATTATTATCAGACGCAATACAAGCTGTTGCAAAGCCGGGGTCTGGCCGAGCGCGTGGTCGACCAGCTAAAGCTCTATGAGCATCCTGAGTTTGTCGGCGACCCGGCCAAAAGGAAAAAGCCCATTGACAAAAATGACCCGAGGCTGCGGAAAAGCCTGGTTGACTCCTTTCTGGGCCGGCTTAAGGTGAATCCCGTCAGGATGACGAGGTTAGTGGAGGTTAATTTCCGGGCAAATGACCCGAAACTGGCCGCCGCCGCGGTCAACGAGCTTTTCGATTCCTTCATTGATATGAACGTCGAGAGTCGCTTCGAGGCTACGGAGCAGGCGACCCAATTCCTCACCGAGCAGATTGCCAGCCTTCAGACTGAAATTGCCGAAAAAGAGCGCCAGCTTCAAGCTTATGGCCAGGAAAAGAATATTGTCGCCCTGAGCGATACCGAAACGACGATTATCGACAAGCTGGGTGAAATCAACAAGGCCCTGACTGCAGCTCAGATTGACCGGGTTCAGAAGGAGGCTTATTACAACGAGGTGAAGAATCTCTCGCCCGATTTTATTCCTGAGGCCTTCACCAACCCGCTTATCCAGAAGTTGCGCGAGGATTATGTCCGGCTAAGCCGGGAGTATCAGAAGAAAATGGAGACTTTTCGGCCCGAGTATCCCGAGATGCAGCGGCTCAAGGCGGAGCTCGAATCGGCCCGCAAGCTCCTGGAGAATGAGACTCAAAACATGATAAAGGCGGCCTATTCAGAGTATCAGGCCGCGCTGAAGAAAGAGAAATCGCTCGAGGCGGTGTTTAACAAGCAGAAGGAAGAGGCCTTTAACCTGAATAGCAACGCCATTATCTATAATGCCCTCAAGACCGAGATCGAAAACAAGAAAAATTTGCTCGACTCGCTGATTAAGCGGCAGTCGGAGATGGGCGTGGCGGCGCGGCAGCGGGGATTGCGGACAGCTAATGTGAGAGTAGTGGACAAGGCTGATGTGCCGCTCCGGCCTTCCAGCCCAAAGAAGCGCCAGAATTTGATTTTAGCCCTCATTATTGGGCTGATGGGCGGTGTGGGCCTGGCCTTCTTGTATGAGTACTTGGATAACACGGTGAAGACGGCCGAGGATGTCGAGCGCTACGGGAAGGCGCCGGCTCTGGGCATTGTGCCGACATTTTCGGTGGATGGCTTCCGGCGAGGCTATGGCTACGGTTATTATTCCTATGCCTATGGATATGGCCAGAAGAGGAGAAAGAGGAAGGAAGAAAAGGAGAGGGAGAAGGAGGGGGCGAAGGAAAGCGAGAAGGAGAGGGAAAGAGAAAAACAGAAAGAGAAGGAGAAAGAAAGAGGCGGCGTCACTCTCGCCGAGAAGACGGAGGGGGAGGAAGGAGAGGGCGTGGGCGGCTTGACGGAAAAGGCCTCTTTGGGCGGCGATAAGAAAATAATTTATAAGCCTGGCGAAGGATTAATTACTGTTTCTTCCCGGCCTTCTGAACCCAGGGGCAGAGAGGAGGCGCAAAGGAAAATGGCCGAGGGGAAGAAGGCGGCTGTTTCCACCGGCGAAGGGGCCGGGGAGGAAGCGGCCGGGGCCGAAAGGGCTGAGCCAGGCGAAGTTATCAGCGAGGAAGAGAAAAAGCTAAAGGAAGTTAAAGCCATAGAACTCATCCCGCATTTTGCCCCCAAATCAAGCTTTGCCGAAAGCTACCGGACCATTCGCACCGCGCTGCTTCTTTCTTCGCCTCAAGAGAAGCTGCGCTCAATTGTTATCTCGAGCCCGCTGCCGGCTGAAGGCAAGACGGCCACCGTGGCTAATTTGGCCGTGACGCTGGCTCAGGCCAATCGCCGGGTGCTGCTGGTGGATGCTGACCTGCGCAAGCCGCGGCTTCATCGCATCTTTCGGGTGAAGAATGTCAACGGCTTGACCAATTTCCTGGTGAGCGACGTGGAATACCGGGATTTAATCAAGGCGACTGATATTCCTAATTTGTATGTTATCAATGCCGGTCCAGTCCCGCCCAACCCGGCTGAGCTCCTTGGGTCGGAGAAGATGTCGCGGCTGGTCGATTTTGCTAAGCAATATTTTCATCACCTTCTGTTTGATTCGCCGCCGGTTCTGGTGGTCGCTGATGCCATGGTTTTAGGGCCGTTGGTGGACGGGATGGTGCTGGTGGTCTGGGGAGAAAAGACCACCCGGGAGGCCTTGCAGCGAGCCAGGGAAAAGCTGGACCTGATGAAGATAAAGCTTATGGGCGTCATCATCAATAATTTGGATATTCGCCGCCACCATTATTACTACAAGCATTACTACTACGATTATTACTACCGTCGCTACTCCCCCTGAAAATTAATGCCGCTTCACCTATTGACCCAATTTTTTTACACGAGCTTTTATTAAAATTGATGCCACCGCATCCATTTACCTAATTCTTTTAAGAAAATCGATGCTGCCTCACTTATTTACATAATTTTTTAATTCTTTTGAGCGAGGTTTTTGATTCAACCGCTTTTTTGGGTTGGTTCAAGCAAACGCCTCGGCCCCGAGGATGTGCGGCCAGAAGGTTTGATTTTTGTGGAATCAGCCTTCGCGAATCGTCCCTGGACATAGCTTATGGCCGATGGAGAGGTTGAGCCCGAACTGCTCAAAGGGATTTGACCATTTGTAAATTTTTTAATAGATTAAGCTCAAACAAAGGGAGGATAAAATGAAGAGCTTAAGAGCCGAAGTTTTTAGGGCCAAATGGCTCGTTCTGGGGGTGGCGGGAGCCTTTTTCCTGATTACGCTGCCTCTGGAGCTGTGGGCGCAGGGGTCGCCTCAAGCGACAGCGGCCGCCAGCCAGGGCGCTCTGGTTGGTTTCATTTATGGTGCGGACATGAAGACGCCCGTCGAGAAGGCGGTCGTAAAAATCAGGAATCTGACGGACGGAAAAGAATATGCCAGCGAACCCACTGACGCCACCGGCCTCTACCGTCTTCAGGGGGTTAAGGAAGGCCGCTACATTCTGGGAGTGAGCACGGCTGCCGGCGATTTTAACTTTGAGTACGAAATTTTCATCAAGGGAAACGAGGTGGGTAAGCTCTCCTTGGCTCTCAAGCCGGGAAATGCCTCGACGCTGAGCCAAGAGGAAGAGGGCAAAGAGAAGCGAAAACCCTTCTTCCTGACGCCCTTGGGGATTGCCATTATCATTGTGGCTTCGGGAGTGGCCATTTACGGCACCTATAAGCTCCTGGAAGAATTGGGCGTCATTTCCCCCGTCAAAAAATAACCCCCCGATCAGGTATACAGCTTTTACTGAGAGCTATTGACCTAAAATATTCTATTAGAGAATAAGCCCAGATTTATTCCCTTATATATCTTCTTTTTTCCCCCTCTCTTCTGACTAATTTCCCCTTATATCTTTATTCTCATCTCGGTTAATCTTCCCCTTAGGCTAATCGGCCCTTCTGAAATTCGTCTTTTTGAATTGCGATTCGATATATTGAATAATGTATATTATTGAAAATTAAAGAAATACCTAAATTAGAGCTTGCAATTCAATTATTTGAATTTTTAACAGCCAGGACTGTTTTTTTAAGAGCCGTCTAAGTTATTGAAAAATAAAGAATTAAGAAAATTGGCATACTTGGCATGATTTTTGCTGATAATTAAAGCGTGTTAAATTCTCCTTTTCGGAAAGGGATTTTTGTCACGAGGGGAAAATTAGACCCAAAAGAGGCCAAAAGGAAATGACTATCATGTTATCTGGCTCCTTCAGAGCCAGATTAGGATATAAAAAGGAGGGAAAAATGAAAAAAAACACTGCTCTGTCTCTTTTCCTCTTGGTCTTCGTCTTCTATTTTGTCCCAAATGCCTTTGCCCAGACGCAGACTGGTAACATTGTCGGCCAAGTTACGGATGAAAACGGTACGCCTCTACCTGGAGTTTCAGTGACTGTTTTCAGTGAGGCTTTGATTGCTGGCAAACAATCAACGGTGACGACAGAATCTGGAAATTTCCGGTTTATAGCCCTTCCGCCCGGAAAGTACGATATTACCTTCAGCTTGCAGGGGTTTAAACCAGTTGAGAGGAAAGGTATCAGCATTACAGCTAATTTTGTGGCCACCATCAACGTTCAGCTTTATCCTGAAACCTTAGCCGAAGAGGTCACGGTCACTGCGGCTGCCCCAGTTGTCGATGCCAAAAGCACCGTTTTAGCCACGAACATAGATAGAAATCTTTTAGAAAAGATACCCAGCGGGCGAGACATTTGGACCGTAGTTGAGCAAGCGCCGGGCATAATTCCCGACCGGTTTAATATTGGCGGGACGGAGAGTGCCCAGCAAAGCAGCCTCAGCGTTCATGGGGCTACAGGACAACAACAGTTCAGCGTTAATGGTCTGACGCTTAATTGGCCCGGCTCAAACGGCGCATGGACTTCTTTTTATTTCGACCATGATAGCTTTGAAGAAGTTCAAATCATAACTGGTGGCGCCCCCGCGGAGGTGAGCGTTGGCGGCGTGTATATGAACCTGATTACCAAGTCGGGAGGCAACACTCTTCATGGGACAACTACTGTTCTTTATGAGCCAGGCAAATTGCAGGGCAACAATGTTACCCCAGAACTCAAGGCCAAAGGAATTGACAAAGCTAATCCTGTCGACGTGATTTTTGATTTTAATGCTAATCTGGGAGGACCAATAAAGAAAGATAAGATTTGGTTTTTCACTTCCTACCGCTATTACGTTATCAACACCCAGATCTTAGGAATGAAGCGACCAGATGGCTCACCAGAAGTCGATGTTAATCACCAGAGTAATTTCCTGGCTAAAATTACGGCTGAGCTCAACCCTAAGAATAAATTTATGCTTCAATATTTATTCAACTATCAGAACAGGTTCTATCGACGCGAGGGTTACGCCTTTATCGAAGAAAAGGCCTCCTGGAGGCAGATTGAGCCATGCCACATTATTCAAGGCCAATGGACCTCTTTTCTCTCGGATAATCTTTATTTAGATGTTCGTTATGGTTATAAACACTTAAAGTTTCCCCTTTCTTACCAGCCCTCGGTTAAGCCAACCGATTATGCGAGGGTGGATGATGTCAAATCTACCTTAACGGGCGCCGCCGAATATGATTTCACTAATATAGCTACCCGTCATCAGGTCAATGCGTCCCTATCGTATTATGTAGACAAGCTCTTAGGCGGAACCCACGACATTAAGCTTGGATTTGAATATGCTCGCGCTCTCAATGCCTATACGTTTAAATGCAATGGCGATATGGTTATGCATTTCTTAGACGGAGTTCCGTCTTATGTTCTTGTTTGGAATACGCCGCTCGACCAGAAGAGCATGTTCCAGGTGCTTTCAATTTATGCTCAAGATTCTTACACGATAGGTCGACGCTTAACTTTTAACCTGGGGGCCAGGTTCGAGGCGTTTGAAGGCTGGAATCCAGCCCAAAGCAGCCCGGGTGGAAACTTTTATGGGGCTCGTTCTTTCCCTGAGAAGAGAGATATTCCCAATTGGAAAGACATAGTCCCGCGCTTTGGCATTACCTACGACCTTTTTGGCAATGGGAAGACAGCAATAAAGTTTACTCTTTGTCGTTATTTGCAAAGTGAAGGCACCCGCTTTCCCGAAGCGCTTAATCCCAACGCTTTTGGGGGCGACTTAAGATTATGGGATGATAAGAATGGCGACCTGACGGCTCAAAAGAATGAATTGAGCGAACCTCTCTTTGTTTTTGGCGGTGTGGGCGTTAGGTTAGACCCGAACTGCTCAAGACCTTATTCTGATGAAGTAACTATTGGTCTCGATCATGAATTATTCAAGGACGTCGCTGTCAGCGCCTATTATTATTATCGAAAAAATAAGAATCTGTTGGGACGCATCAACGAAGCTATCTCAGCCAGCGATTTTACGCCCGTTTCAGTCCTCACTCCAGAGGGGAAATCCATAACCGTCTATAACCTCAAAGCGGACAAAGTTGGACTTGTCGACCGAGTCATAACCAACATCCCCGAATTTTATGAAACGTATAATGGCCTTGAGATTACGATAAAAAAGCGCTTATCCAATAATTGGCAGATGATGGCCGGTTATAGTCGCGGTTCGGCTAAGGGGTATAACCTCTTCACTGTCTGGGGATTTGTTGATTATAACGACCCCAATAACATTATCAATGAAAAAGATGCCCACATGGCTAATGATTGCACCAATATATTTAAACTGGTTGGCACATACATCTTTCCGTATGATATCGCTTTGAGCGCTAATTTCCGCTATTACACTGGATTTCCGATCACCAAATTCTATACTGTTACGGGGCTTAATCAGGGACCAATTACTATTTCTGTGGAACGAAGAGGGACAAGCCGTTATCCTAATGTTGCTATTCTTGATTTGAGCCTCAGCAAAGCTTTGAGTCTGGGTAGAATTAAGGCGGAATTAATTTTCAATGTGTTTAATGCTCTAAATGCCTCAACCACTATTAGCATGGTCACTACGGTTGGCCCTTATTATGGAACTCCCTCTAAGATTCTTTCTCCGATTATCGGCAGCCTTGGACTAAGAGCCAGGTTTTAGCTTTTAAGTTCTGATCGGTTTGGGCTATGGTGATATAGGGGATAAGCTTGGCATAGGTAAAGAGAAGGCAGGAGAACAGATTTTGCCGGCTCTTGCTTCCCGTCAACTTTATGCCGCCGAGGCCAATTGAGCTAAAAGTGAATAAAGGAAGAGGGGCCAAGAAGGCACAAAACTCACACGCTTTACTCATTATCAAAGAGGTAAATTCTGTAGGCGTCGCCGAAGGCTAAGACGAAAACGACGTAAAAAAAGTAAGCGGAGGAAGGCCATCCCCGCAGGCGTTATTTTCTAACCCGTTAAGGAGGAAGAAAAATAATTTTTGGGCAGGCTTTAAGGCAAGTTAGGCAAAGGGACGAGACGAAAGAAAAAGAGGGAGTAGCATCTTTAAACCAAATGGTCAATTTTATCGAGGAACAAAAAATTGCTTTGATAGGAGCTTTAAAATGAAGAAAGGAATTTTTTATTCCATTATATTCATAACTACACTCGTATTTCTTTGGTTGTTTTGCTCGGCGGCCGGTATCGATAAAGAATCTTTGCTCAAGGTTAAGTATCTTTCGCAACCCGCCTGGTCACCCGACGGCGCAAAAATTGCTTTTATTTGGGATGAAGGCGGGAGGGAAGATATGTGGGTAGTCGAGATTTCAACTGGTCTCCTGAAGAAAATAACTCCGTCGCCAGGCCATATACTCAAATTTTCCTGGAGTTTCGATGGCAATATCCTTTTTATCCAGGCAGGAAAAATATTTTTGTGGGAAGCGAACAATGGTAAAGTAGGCTTATTAGCAAATGATCTGACCGAAGTTGAGGATTTTGCGCTTAATTTGGCCAGTCGAAGCCTGGCCTGTATCAAGAATGGCGATATTTGGTTATTTAATCTGGAAAATAAATCAATGAAACGCCTCACCTCAACACCCGAAATTGAATTCGAGCCGGTTTTTTCACCTGATGGGAAAATGATCGCTTTTAGCTCAATTGTTCGTCCCGAGCCTATTTCTGAGGTTCCCGCCGAGCTCACCGGAACCAAGCTGGCTTTTCTTTTTACGAAGTATCCCCAATCAGAAGTGGGAGTCATATCTTCGTCGGGCGAGCGAAGAAGGCTTATCGCTCAAAGCAAGGAAAACGAACTAAATCCGCGCTGGTCGCCAGATGGGCAGAAAGTTGTTATTGAAAGGAGAAGTTTGGATTGTAAACAAAGAGAAATTATCGTGAGCGATATAGTTAATAATGTAGAGAAAACAATTTTTACAGAGAAAACAAAAAAATGGATTTATGAACTTAGTCAGGAGAGCTATTGGAGCCCGACTGGTGAGTATATAGCTTTCATTTCAGACCGAGATGGATGGTGCCATCTTTACATTTATGACCTTTCTAAAAAAAGATTGATTCAAGCAACTCGAGGCGATTTTGAGGTAAGTTATCCTTCTTGGTCTCCAGATGGTCAAAAAATCGCTTTTACTTCGAACCAAGATAGCCTAATTGAAAGACAAATCTGGGTCAAATCGATCGAAACCGGCGAAACTCGGCGTTTAACTAATTCACGGGGAACAAATATGCAGCCTTTATGGGCGCCCCAGGGAGATAGAATTGCCTACCTTCATTCTGACCCCTATACCGTCTTGGATTTATGGGTTAAAGATTTGAATGGGAAAGAAGGGAAAGGATTGACCAAGGCTTTGCCTGATTCTATCGACATAAATGAGCTCGTGCCGCCGGAGTTTTTTTACTACCGAAGCACAGATGGGCTAAAAATACCTGCTTTCCTGTTTAAACCCAAGAATTTTGATAAAACAAAGAAATATCCGGCGATCATCTGGATTCATGGCGATGGCATCTTGCAAAACCGCTACGGCTGGCACCCCTCAAAAAATTACGGCGTTTATTATGGTTTCCACCAGTATCTATTAAGCAAAGGGTATATAGTTCTTTTCATCGATTACCGGGGAAGTATTGGCTATGGAAAAGAATTTATGCAGGGTCATTATATGGATTTAGGGGGAAAGGATTGCGAGGATATTATTAAAGGTGCCGAGTATCTTCAGTCTCTTGATTATATCGACTCAAAGAGAATTGGCGTTTGGGGACTAAGTTACGGTGGTTATCTTACGCTGCAAGCGATTATCAAAAGGCCAGATATGTTTCGAGCGGCAGTTGATGTGGCTGGCGTCGATGATTGGAATGACTGGGCTAAGGACCCCGATGGATGGTGGATTCAGGGGAGAATGGGCAATCCGCAAGAGAACAAGGAATTATATTTCCGTAGTGCGCCAATAAATTTTGTCGATAAAATCAAGACCCCGCTGCTGATCTTGCATGGAACTGCCGATTTCAACGTTCCCTTTTATGAATCAGTCAGATTGCTGGATGCTTTATTAAAAAGGGGCAAGGAGATCGAATTCATGATGTATCCGGGAGAGGTTCATTATTTTATATGGGATTATACGTGGCGGGATGTCTTTCAGCGCGTCGAGAATTTTTTCAATAAATATTTAAATTAATTTAACATTTTCTGATGGCGCCACTCAATTCAAGAAAAATAAATGAGGCACCTCTCGTTATTTGAGAAGCCTCGCCTAAACAAGTCAGTAATGATATCGCATGGGGAAAAATGCCTTTGGCTGTATAAAATATGCTTAAAACCTGAAGAAAAGCGCCTTTGAAAATTGTTCATTTTCGCAGGGTGTAAAGAGGAGAAAAAATTCTGTTAAAATGCTCAAAGCTGTAGCGACAATCTTGAAAGACGTAACTGAGTTGCCTTTTCTTTCTGCTTAGGATAATGAGAAAAGGCGCGGAATACTAAATTCTGATGAGAGTCGTTAATCGCCTATGTATGATGGGCATAGCGGCGCTGGTCTTTTTAATTCCGCTTCCCTATGGGGCGGTGGATGAGTGGGCCATCTTTGCCTTCGAGCTGGTAACGCTCTGCCTTTGGCTGATTTACCTTATTTTTTCGGCGCCTGTGGCCCTACTTGCCTCTTCGCGTGACCCATCTCGCCCCCATCAACAAGCGCGACCGCCCTCATTTTCCGGCTCGAGATTAAAGGCTGAATCTTCTTCTGAGCCATCTCGCCACCATCAAGGGCGAGCGCCCCAAGCCCGGAGCAGAATGCTGGAGGAAAATAAGAGCCAGGGAAAAATTTATCAAAGCGAAATAATTTCTGCTGCCGGAAAATATGGTGAGCTTCAATCGCCATCGAGATATAAATTAAGCTCCCGGCTTATATTCCTTTTGATAATTATTTTTTTAGCCACGAGCCTTTTCCAGCTAATCCCGCTTCCCGCTTCCGTCGTGCGGCTGCTTTCGCCGCAAAAATTGGAGCTTGTAGAAAAAGCGGGCGAAACAATTGCTGGCCAGGCGATGGCGACCGAAGCGACGGCCTCTTCATCCCCGGCGCCAGGGGCAACGGAGATTAACGTGCCGGGAAATAAAAAAGTTGTGCCGAGCGAAGAAGGCAAGGTAACAAAGGCAAGGATAAAGACAAAGACACCCGCTTACCTGGCTCTTTCTATCTCGCCCGCTTTAAGCCGTTATGAATTTTTAAAATATTTCTGTTATTTTATCTTCGGTCTTTTAATCCTGCGGGTTGTCCAAGGGCGGCGGGACATTCAGACCTTAGTTTTGGTGCTCCTGGCAGCCGGCCTTTTTCAGGCCATCTACGGGCTGGCGGAATATTTAAGCGGCACGGGTCGCATCTTTAGCTATAAAAACATCTGGGGACAGGGCTCAGCCTTTGGGACTTTTATCAACCGCGACCATTACGCGGGCTTCTTGGAGATGATTTTTTCTTTAAGCCTCGGTTTCTTGCTGGCCCGCTCCAATTTCTTTGCGCTCAAGAAAGGCGTCAGTTGGCGGCAAAAAATTGTCTGGTTTGGCCAGGAAAGACTGCAGCAAGCAATCCTTCTGGCTGCGCTCACGGTCATCATCGGCGTCGGGCTTTTCTTTTCCCGCTCTCGTTCGGGCGTCATTATCTTTTTCCTCGTGTTCTTCTTGATGATGCTGGCGCTTTCCATTGGCCCCAGAGAAGAGAAAAAGCCCGGTTTTTCTCTGGTGCCAAACGGCGGCCGAGAAAAGGCGAGGCAAGCGGGCGCCTCGAAGCGGCTGCTGCGCATTGTGCGGACCGTAACCTTGGCGGTTATTTTTGTCGCTATCTTTATCGGCGTGAGGCCCATCATCGAACGCTTCACGCTCGAGTCAATCTGGCGGGAAGCAAGACCCAAGTTCTATGACCTGACGCTCCGGCTGGTAGCCGATTATCCGCTATTTGGGACAGGCGCTGGCACTTATATTTACGCTTACACTCCTTATGAAGACCAGGATTTGCATGGAATTTTGCACCATGCCCACAATGATTATCTCGAGACCCTGGCCGAGATGGGGCTGGTGGGTGGAGGCGCTATTATCCTGGCAGCGCTCGGGTCTTTGGCGCTTCTTTTGGCGCGCTGGCTAAAGCTTCCGGAGCGAGATTATTTTGGCCGGGGAGTCGGTTTGGGTTTAATCGGGGGTATCGTGGCCATCCTAATCCATAGCATCAGCGATTTTAACCTGCGCGTGCCGGCCAACGCCGTTTATTTTATCTGCTTTTATACGCTGGCCTGGCGTCTGCTAAGTGATAAGCCAAAAACTGAGCGGGGCAGCGATGAGCAGGGTATAAGATAAAGAAAGGAGGTGAACGAGAAATAGGAGGCGGAAAAACAAACAAGCGTAAGCGGAAAACTTTTTTTATGAAATTAGCTAATGAGGACAAATTATTCGAGACAGGAGTTATAAGTATCCATAAAAATGAAAAAAGAGAGATGAAGGACCTGCTTAGTCTGGGTTAGCGGCAGGCGACTAAAAGTAGTAGATGATTGGGAAGAAAATGGAAAATAAGGTAAATGGGTAGAGCGGCACCAATTATGAGCAATGCGCTGACCTGGTCTCTGTTAAACGGGAAAGAGTAAACTGAGTAGGCCAGGGATTAAAAGGATATAAGAGAAAGGTATAAGATAAGGGGACAAATTGAACGGCGAAAATAAAAAAATAAAAGCTCCAGACTGCTTAGTTGATGAGTAGAATTAATGGGGAAAATAAGTTATATGCGTAAGTCGGCACTTAATAAAAGTTGGCCCTTATGAAGAGAAAGGTAGCACTGACAAAAATAGGCCTATCTATTTTACTTGCCTTACTGGGGCTGGCGTTGGTGACAAAGGAGTATCTGGGATTTCATTATTATTATCAATATAAAGCGCAGAGACAGGCGGCGCGGAGCGTCGAGCAGGTGTTTTCCTCGCTGGAAAAAAACTTGTCTCGGGCCCGCCGCTTCTCCCAGCAGCCGCTTTTTTACCAAGAGTTGGGCCGGCTTTATTTAGAGATGGCCATGGCCGAGAATGAGTTTGGCTCAGCAGCCCGTCGTGATGAATTTCTGCTCAGAGCAGAGGAAAGCTTGAAGCAGCAGATAGAGGCCAATCCAGTGGACAGCCGGGCATTTTATAATCTGGGCAAAGTTTATCTTCTCTTTAATTTTCCGCTGCTAACTTATGCGGATAAAGGCCGGCCCTGCCTGCGTCGAGCCCTGGAGCTCAAGCCGGCTGACGAATTTCTTAACTTGAATATAATTTATATTGACTTGGCGCAGTGGGAATTGCTGAATTCAGAAGACAGGGAATTTTTGGCTCGCCAGCTAAGTTTCATCGAAGCCCGCACCCCTGATTTCAGGGACAGGTTACGCCGGCGTTGGCGGGAAAATTTTCCTTCGACCGACCTGCTCGAGGAGCGCCTCGCTTTCCTTTCTTCCTTTAATTCCTCCCTTCGCTCACCCACCAAATAAAACCGCCTTCCAAGAAATTTTCCCCACCACAGCTATCTCGTCCTAAGAGAAAATCTTTAGGGTTCACTCTGCCGGTAAAGAACCAGCCACCTTTTTTACCAATTTTGATGGGGGTTACCAGCGGATGAGGTCGACTGAACCCAGAAAAAGGTTGCGGTCCTGGCCGAGCGAAGGAGCGTATAAATCGTTAAGGAATTCTACCTCGAGCCGATGAGTTCCAGCTCGAAGTGGTGTCGGCAAATAAAGATATGTCCAGTCCTCATTTTCAAGCCTGGTCCTGGCGACGAGCTGCCCATCCAGCCTGACCTCAAAAAGCGGCCCAACTCCCAGTGCTTTCTGGCCGCGCACTGCGAGCCGAAGAAAACAAGTCTCTTCCTCAACGGAAAAGTTAAGTTCGGCTGAGCCATTGCCGGCCAGCGTCGCTCCTTGCGGCCCCTCCCACTGGGAGTTAGCGATAGTTTTCCTGATTTTGACTTCTTGCTCGGGCCCGGGCGGTGGATAAAAATAGGCGAGCCGGCCCAGACCAAAGGCAATGTTTCTCGGGTCAGGAATCCCCAAGACCCGGCCTGGGTTCCAGTCGCGGCTGGCCACGAGACGAAGATTAAGCCTTGGGACCCGCCTCTCTGATTCTCCTTTAATCTGAGCTGAAGTCGCCTTAGCTAAAACCCGGTCCAAGGCCGGCCGCTCAGGCTGAGCTTTTCTTGCCTCACTCCCGGTGCCTTCACCTTTCTCGGCTTCATTCCCGAAAAGCTTTTCTAAATCGAGCTCAACATGATGCCAGGCCTTGTCCCGCAGCTCCCAAGAATAAATCATTCTTTTCTTTTTAAACCAGTCATCGGCTAAATAAATTCTCAGCTCCACCGGTTTTTTTTCGATGTCGGGATGAGAAGCCAGAACTGGAAGTACCACCCTCGCTCCCAGCCTCTCCACAGTTAAGCCTGCCTCTTTTTTCGCCCACCTGAAATCAAACCCTCGGCTGTCCTTCTCCCAACCATAAAAACCAAAATCCTGCTCCCAGGCAAACTCCGCTGTGCGCGCCGGAATAGATAAACTGGTTAATGAATTCCAGAGATGGAGGAAAAAGAAAAGAGCCAGCCAAAAAACCCGGCCGTATTTCCAGAGAGCAGAATATTGGGCCGAGGCTGAAAAGCCTAACCAACCCCGTTGTTTTTGAGGCCCTCCGTTGCTTCTTGGCAATTCAGCTGGGGAAGAAAGAAGCCAGGTGGCTAAAAACCAGAACAAGTATTTTACTTCAAAGCTTCCGATGTAAGAATGAAATATGAAGCTTACTAAGCCAGCCACAAGGCCGCCGCCAATGCCGGCCGCCAAGATTTTTTCTTCCCGACTCATAGTAGATTGCCAGCTAAGTCTGGCCTTTTTTAAAAATTTAAGGAAAAGCGCTATGGCGGCCACGCCGCCGAAGATGCCTAATTCAGCCAGAACCTGGAAAAGGGCGTTTTCCGCCGAATCCGACGGAACCGGCGTCAGCCCTTGCTTAATAAAATAATTGGGGAGCTCCACGATAAAGGCGCCGACGCCAACACCTGAGAGGGGATAATGTCGAAACATGGTGGTGGCGGCGGTCCAAAGGGTTAATTTGCCAGTAAATAGTTCATTGAGGAATCCGGATGTTAGGTTAAGCCAACTTCGGTTGAGTCGCCGGGATAAAGCGAAAGGGGAAAATAGAGCCAAGCTCAAGAATAAGCCGATAATTAGCAGGGCAACGCCTGCCACCAAAAGGGTTTTTTTTCGGGGCGATAATTTTATTTGTCGAGCCGAGGCCAATAGGACAAAGACAATCCCCACCAAAGAAGCAAGAAGAGCGCTTCTCGCCCCTGAACCCAATAAACAGGCCAAGGAAAGGCCAAAAAGGCCGATGGCCGGAAGACGCCAGTTTTTTTTGGCCAGGAAAGCAGCAATTATTAAGGGAAAGAAAGCGGCTAAGAAAAAAGCAAAGGCATTAGGGTCTTTGTAAGTGGATTGAAATTGTTTGAGTTGGGACCAACGCTGCGGCTGAGCCAAAGGCGAAGAGGCCGCCATCTGGACCAGGCCAAAAAGAAGCGAGAGGAGAAAAGAAAGACCTAAGGCAACCAGAGCCAAAGACTTGAAGCGCTTTTTTTTCAGGTGAGGGAAGAGAATTAAAGAGAAAAGCAGGCCAGAAATAAGGTTGAGGGAGCTGAAAAGAACACTCATCCTGGCTCCACCAGCCCTGACTCCGTCCGCATTGACCACCAGCTCTGGCCAGCCGTTGGTGAGCCAAGGGGAAAAATTGCCGTAGCGAAGAAAAGTGATAAGACCAGAAAGAAGAATTAAGATGGCATAAAAAACGATGAGGGGCTGCAAGGGGTGGGGAATGGTCTCTCTGTCCCGGTTAAAAAGAGCTTGGCGAAGCAGCCAACCGAGCAAAAAGAAAAGGAACAGTACCAAGGCGGTGGGCGCATGGGGAATGTTCTCAAAGATACCAAAGAGATAGGGAAGGATGTTGACCAGAGGGAAGAGGAAAATGAAAGCGAGCAAGCTCCATTCAGTTTTGCTTATGCCGAGAATTAAGATGATCAGAAGAAGCGGCCCCAGGGCGAGTTGGAAGGCCGGAATGAGAGGAACATAAGTATAATAAAAGTAGGTTAGAAAAAGGGCATAGATAATGGTCGCAGCGAAACAAGGCCAGTGAATTCTGAGCTTTGATTTAAATAAAAAAAAAGTCATCTTTTATCTAAAATAAGAATTTGCCTTTCCCAAACATATCCTTGGGTCCAGATGTTTATGCCCATTAATTTATTGGCCCTCATTTTGTAATTTATAACTTATTTGTTTGAATCATGTCAATTTATCGGCGGCTCATCCTTAGAGGGGTTGATGATTCGCTGGCTATTTGGTCATTAAATTGATATGTACCTTGATATGTGCCTTCTTTGGCCAAGGGGATGCTTTCTTTTAGGGGAAAAAGAGGTATTCATAAAGCTTCATCTTAATAGCTTCATCCCGCCATCATTTTTCGGCTAAAAAGAAAATAAATATCCTTTGATTTTCATGGCGGTTTAGCGACGGCCAGAATTGCCTATCTTATTGTTTTTAAACGAGATACAGCCGATATAAGGCGGTTTAATAGCTACTTTTTAGCGAAGGGCCTTTATTGGTTTCCGCACAATGCCGGCAAATTGCCGAGTCTTATGATTTTTCTTGTTTTTCTGTTTGTTCTGTTGACAACTCTTTTCAGCGAGTTTGCTCCAGTTTAAAGGAACTCAGAGTGAACCGCGGAAAAATCAGGGCGAGCGAAGAGGGAGGAAAAGGACGAAATATTGTATTTTAATCGTTCGATAGCTCAGTCCAGCTTTTTTTAAATCCCTGATTAATCGCGCCTTGAGGACGGCCGTTGCCTTCTTATGCCAGGCCCGAGTCGGCGCTTGTTCGGTAAAGAAGAGGTAGGCCTTGTGCTCCAGCGGAATATTATCCACCTGGTCCCGCATCTCGGGGAAAAACTGTGGAATGGTCAGAGGACCAAGGGAGTCAGAAACTAAGACCCTCTTTCCGGAGAAAAAATAGATGGGGTAGGCGATGATAAAATCAGTCGCCAGATAGCGGACTCGGTTTTTAGAAAGAGTCGCCATCAATTCTTTATAGAGAGCCTCTTTATGCTGCGCCATCTTTAAATAGTAGGCTTGATGAGGCCAGGTAAACCCCAGGAATAAAAGAAAAATAAAACCAGGCAAAATATAGCTAACTTTATTTGGAACCAGCAGGCGGCTAAGGAGGCGGGTCAATTGGCCGAAGGTGATAAAATAGGCAAAAGTGATGACTATGAGCAAATCAAAATTGTGTCGCGGTTCAAGGAGGGGTGGCTCAAGAAGAAGCGTCTTGACCAAAAAAGCGAGACTGAGGCCGAGAAAGAAAAGCGAAGGCCAGGTCGTAAGAGCGGTTTCTCGGCGACGGAAAAAGTGATACACCTTTTTCAAGGCCAGAACGAGGGCAGCTATTAGGACAAGAAATGAAAGGATAATAATTCCTCGGTTAAGAAGACGGAGCGGGGTACCGCCACTGCTATGGCCGAAAAATGTGAGCATATATTTTAATTCAAAATTAAAGAGGTTGATGAAACAGGCTTGGGCGCTTTTCAGCCAATTCTTAATTAGCTCCAGCGAGAGGCCCGAAGGCAGACGGAAACCGATCCTTTCCCAGCCGCCCAGCGAGGGTGGCTTAGGAACGAAAAGGCGGTAATAGACCCAATGGAAAAGAGCCAGAGAAGCGCCGCTGATTAAGGGAAAGAAAAAACCGCGCCAAAGCCGACGAGGCTGACGGAAGAGGAAGACCAAAAACAAGGTGGCGGCCAAAGAAACAGCGAAAGAAGCCCCTAAGGTATGAAGATAGATAGAAAAGAAGGCCAAATAAAAAGCCAAAAAAAGATAACGTGGCGAAATTAAGCCGCGCTCGACGAGGGCGGCTCCGAGCAAAAAGAAAAAGGCCATTTCAAACTCCGAGCCGGCCCGGAGCGAAAGGGAATTGTCAAACCATGTCTCGATGCCGCTAAAGCCGAAAAGAATGAAAAGCAGAAAGGGGCTTTTTTCCACGCTTGGTCTAAAAATCAGATATAAGCAATAAAGCATGCCCAAATACATCAAAACCTGAGTTAAAGTGTAGAGAAGATAATGGTGGCCGAACAGTTCCCAGAAAAAGGAAGCGAAGGTGTACTTAATCGTCCCCATATGCTGGAGGGCGTTGAGAAGAAAAAATGGGGGAAGATGAGTAGAGGCGATTTCTTGAGTCTGAAGCGCATCGAGGGCATTATCAGACGTGAAAATTAAGCCGCGAGGGTAAAAGAAGAAGGGCAGGCGGACGAGCAAGACAAGAAGTATTAGAAGCCACAAGACCAGGTTCTTTTCAGCGACTATCTCGCGGGTCAAGCTGGCGAGGAGATAAAGAAGAAGGAAAAAGAAAAGAACCAGGCTCAGAATATAAAGGAACTGAAGCCGGCTTATGAGGAGAATCTGGAAAAGAAAGGTGAGGAAAAACAATAGCCAGAGGGCTTGGCCAGAAGGAGGCCAGAGCCAAGAGAAAAACCTCGCCCTCACGCGCCTATCCTCCTCAGGTGAGCATATTTTGTCATAGATAGGTAATTTAACATAATCCTGGCAATTATTTTAACCTCCTTTCTATGTTTACCGCCAAAATTTGTGCTACCTCATTCATCGATCTAATTGTCTTATTTTAATTTTTCGCTCCCTTCCCTTTTTTAAGGCGAGATAAATGCGAGATGGAAGGGTGAGGTTCTCCCCATTCTTAGGACAGTATAGAGGCACGTTTAACGGTAAACCCTTATAAATTGGTGCCAGCCCAGAATTGGTCCCAGCTAACATATTAACCTAATTAACATATTTACCTAATTTCAAGCGCTATAAATGGCAACAAAAATTGATTCCGTTGCGAAAATTGGCGCCACCCCAAATATCAACCAGATTGCCCATTTCTGGCTTCAAGGGAAAATTTTGGCTGCATTTATCACCTCTCTTAGTCTTAAGGGCTGAAATAAGCTGGGAAATTAAGTAAAATAGGGTGAATCAATTATCAAGGAGAGAGCGTTGAAAAAAATACTTATTACTGGCGGCGCCGGGTTTATTGGGAGCCATTTGGCCGAGGCTTGCTTGGCCAGAGGGGACGAAGTATATGTCCTGGATGACCTCTCCACCGGCAACTTGGAGAACATTCTGACGATTAAAAATGATTCCCGTTTTCATTTTATCCTCGGCTCAATCTTGGAGAAGTCCACTCTTGACGGCTTGGTAGAACGTTGCGACTATATCTTTCATTTGGCCGCTGCAGTCGGAGTCAAATTAGTCTATGAGAATCCCGTCTATACGATTAACGTTAATGTTAAGGGCACCGAAAACGTCCTCAACGCCGGGCTTCGGTTTGCCAAAAAGGTTTTCTTAGCGTCTACTTCCGAAGTTTATGGCAAGGACGTGAGGCCGGACCGGCTCCAATTTCGAGAGTCAGATGACCTTTCTTTGGGGACGTCGCTGCGCTGGTGCTATGGCTGCTCCAAGGCTCTCGATGAATATCTGGGGCTGGCCTATCATAAGAAAATGGGGTTGCCGGTTGTGGTGGGCCGCTTTTTTAACACGGTTGGTCCGAGGCAAAGCGGTGCCTATGGAATGGTTCTGCCGCGGTTGGTGCGCCAGGCGTTGCTCGGCCAGCCTTTAACTGTCTATGGCGATGGAAGGCAGGTGCGGAGTTTTAGCTGGGTGAAAGATGTGGTGCGCGCTACTCTTGAGCTCATGGAATGTCCGCAGGCAGTCGGCGAAGTAGTTAATATCGGAAGTGAAGAAGGGATAAGCATCATTGAGCTGGCCCAAAAAATAAAGGCCAAGACCGGCTCGTCCTCAGAAATTAATTTTATCCCCTATCATCTTGCTTACGGCCCGGATTTCGAAGATATCTTTTACCGAGTTCCGGATACCAGTAAGCTTCGTCAGCTTATTGGTTTTGCGCCGAGCTTAAACCTGGACAAAATTCTGGATGAGGTCATCGCCTACGAGAGGGAGCAGCTTGAAAAGAAGCCAGCTGGAGCTTGAAAAGAGTCGACAACTATGTCCGACATATGAGCTGGCGGGAGAAGCGGCGCGAAAAGCGGTAGCTGCTTACCCATTTCACCAAGTGAGAAGCAGCACCATCTTGCCTCTTTTATTACCTATTTTACTCATTTTGCCCATATATCCTCTTGGCTATTCTCGCCTCTTTCCCGTGATCCCTGGCTTCAGGCTAGTTATTTTTAAAATTGCTGTCGCCTTACCTATTTACTCCATTTCCCCTTTCTTAAAAGGAAAGGCTCGAAAAACTGGTACCATTTCGCATCTTTTTTAAAGAAAGTATTGGTCATTTAACAAAGCAAGTGAGAGACTCCAATTTTTTAATAAGATTAACCCTTGAGCCAGCAGGTGAAAGAGAGGCAAAATTATTTTATAATAGGCGGTTGGAAAGAAGGAAAGAAAGAGAGGAAGGAAGCAAGAAAGAAAAAAGTAATGAGGTGAGCAGGCAGGCAGGTAGGTAAGGAAGGAAGAAAAAAGTAGACAGACAGGCAGACAGACACACAGGCAGACAGACAGACAGACAGACAGATAGATAGATAGATAGATAGATAGTAGGTAGGTAGATAGGTAGACAGATAGTTAATTAGTTAGTTAGTTGGTTGGTTAGTTAATGGAGGAAAAAAGGAAAGAAAAAAGAAGGCAGGGAGGAAAAAAAGGAAGAAGTAAGTAAGTAAGTAAGTAAGTAAGGAAGTAAGTAAGTAAGGAAGGAAGGAAGGAAAGAGCAAGAAAGAATGCCTGAAAGAGATGGAGAAAGAAATTGAAGCCGGAGCCGAAGCCAAGCAGCGTCAGCTTCGTTATTCCTTGTTATAACGAGGCGGGCCGTCTCGAACCAGGGCTTTCCGAAGCCATAAAGTTTCTCGAGGCGCGGCTCGGCTCTAAATTGAGCCTGGTTTTTGTTAATGACGGCTCAACCGATAGAACCGGGGAAGTGCTGGCCTCTTGCCGGGATAAATTTTCCCACATACCTATAGAAATAATAGAATATTGGCCAAACCGGGGCAAGGGTTATGCGGTTAAAAGGGGAGTGCTGCAGGCTGGTGGGGAAAAGGTGGTTGTGACTGACGCTGATTTTTCGGTTGACTTGGAAGAGGCGCTCAAATTTATTGCTAAGCTGGATGAGTTTGATATTGTCATCGGGACTAAAAAGCATGCCGCCACCCAAAGTATAAAACACCAGGCCTGGCCCCGCCGTTTTTTGGGCAAGGGGTTCACAGTTTTGACTAACCTCTGGCTGGGCATCAATTTTTCTGATATTACCTGTGGTCTGAAAGCTTTCCGGCGAGAGGCGGCGCAGGCAATTTTTTCCCGGCAGCGACTCGACCGCTGGTCTTATGACGCCGAAATTCTTTATTTGGCCAGCCGGGCCGGTTATCGGATTGCGGAATTGCCGGTTCGTTGGCGCCACGTAGAGGGGAGTAAAGTTGTGCCCTTCCTGGATACAATCCGGTCCTTTAAGGAGCTTATGGCCATCCGCCTCTATCACCTGAAATAGTGACCTCCCCAAACGGTGCCACCTCACCTAATTTAACATATTTCTAAACCAGTACCCGTGGCGCGTGACTTCCCACGTCGCTTCCACCAGCCCTTCCAGAGCCGAAAAGAACTTGATCGCCCCCGCCACCACTGCGGCTTTCCTGGCACGGTTCATAACCTGGCCACTTTGATTCAAAAGCACCAAATGACTATAATCCTGGTGTAGGCCGATACCTAAGTATTGCATTATCCACCTGCTGGAGAAAATTATGCGCCAAGGTCATCGGCCCGCGGGCTGGCGCAACATCATATCACCTCACCCTTTCACCGTATTTCTGATTCTTTGTCAGGCGGTACCGATTTTGGTACGTGTCCTTAAGTCTTTACTCCGCAAAATGATTATGGTTTTTACCCAGAGCCACAGGCCTGAATTCTTGGTGGAAACATGAACAATGCGGATGAGGCAACATGGAAAAAGGAAATCAAAATCATGTCACCGCCTATGAATTTCCCTTTTAATGAACCAGGCGGCAAGCGAGGGATAAAAAAATAGAAGATAGGAGATTGCAGATAGAGACATAGGAAATAGGAATAGAAGATAGTAGAGGCAGAAGATAGAGGATAGGAATCAGGTTGCCATCTATGGTAAAATTAGCCGCATGAAGACGGCGGGTGAAGTTAGGGTAGGGGATGTCCTCAAACTTGAGGCGGAAATTTATCGAGTCTTGGAGGTAACGCGGCACAGCGGCGTGGCCCAGATGGCCGGGGCCATCTTCCTCAAGCTGCAGAACCTTCGCACCCAAAACATCACAGAACGTCGCTTTAAGCAAGAAGCGATGGTGGAGGAGGTTTATCTGCAACGGCGGCCGCTTGAATACCTCTATAGTCAGGGTGAGGACCACTATTTTATGGATATGGAAACCTTCGACCAATTTCCTTTGGCCGAGGAACTTTTAGGAGGACTCCGCGACTTTCTGCGGCCAGAGATGATAGTCGAGGCTGAATTCCTTGAAGGCAACCCCGTAGGAGTAGTCCAACCTGGTTATGTAGTGATGGAAGTGACGACAACTGGCGAGGCCCGCCGCGGCGAGGCGGATAATGTTTGGAAGACGGCAATCATCGAAAACGGGATGGAAATAATGGTGCCTCCCTTTATTAAGAGTTGCGATAAGGTGAAGGTCGACGTGGCCACCAAAAAGTACATCGGCCGCCTCTAACTTCGCTTCCTACCAGAATTTCACAGAATTGGCGCCACCTTACCCCTTTAGCCAATTTCTATACCCATTTTCTACATTTAAAATCCAAATTGAAAAAAGTGAGATTTATTTCCTGGCGCGACGTCAAATATGATGCAATGGGTCAGATAACCAGAGTTGTTGTCCCTGGTAATCCCCATCATGTTGTCCACAGAGGCAATAATCGCCGAGTGGTTTTTTTATAGCGAGGCTCTACTTGCGCATCCTCAACCAGTCTTGCCAGCGGGAGAAACTGGAAATCTGGTGTTATTGGCTAAAATTAGGTGAATGGGTGAGGTGGCATCAATTTGAGCACCAATTTTTGGATTTAGGGGAGGGGGAAGGTGATGCGGACGTCGGTGCCAGCCTCCCTCCTTATTTCAATCTCGCCGTCAATTTGGCCCACCAGGGTGTTAATGATAATCAAACCCATTGATTGCGCTTTTTTAAGGTCAAATCCCTCGGGAATACCTACGCCATCGTCCTTCACTTGCAACCTGGCCTGATTTTCGGCCACTCTCTTCAGCGTTACCCAAATTGTTCCTTTTCCTCCCCAAGGGAAACCATGCTTCAGGCTATTGGTAATCAGCTCATTGACGATTAAACCCACCGGCACGGCCTTATTTATATTCAGGTTCAGGGGGTCGAGGTCAATTTTTAGCTCCACTTGTCCCAGCTGCCATCTATAATCCTGAAAGATAGTCTCGGCCAAGGACTTCAGGTATTCGGCGAAATCGATATTAGCCAAGTCAGGCGACCGATAAAGCTTATCGTGCACTAAGGCCATGGAGCGAATCCTCCTCTGGCATTGCCGGAACATTTCCACCATCTGGGGGTCTTCGATGAGCCGGGACTGCAAGTTAAGCAAGCTGGAGATAACCTGCATGTTATTTTTTACCCGGTGATGAATCTCCCGAAGCAGAACCTCCTTTTCTTTGAGCGAAGCTCTTAAGGCGGCCTCATTTTTCATTCTTTCGGTGATGTCTCGGGCAATGCCTTCGATGGCCACAAGCCGGCCCGCCTCATCATAGATGGGCACGTTACGCTGCTCAGTCCAGATAATTTCTCCATCCTTCCGTCGCCAGCGGAGGACCACTGGCTGGCTGACCTCAGCAGTACTCACTTTCTCTAGCAAAGGCTTATCTTCTTCAACAATCATCTTAAAGCCCAGGTCAGGGTCAGCATAATGTTCTTCAGGGGTGTAGCCAGTTATGGTGGTGGCGGCGGGGTTAACATACTCAAAACCCCGCCGGGGATAAAAGGTATAACGATAGATAAGGTCCTGGGCGTTTTCAGTTAGCCGCCGATAGCGTTCTTCGCTCGCTTTTAAGGCCATTTGGGCTTTTCTTTTTTCTGTTATCTCTAAGGTAACCTCGATCATCCCGACGATTTGTCCGGATTCCTCCCGCACTGGATAGCCTCGAATGTGCCAGTAGCGGCCGTCCGGTGTCTTGACTTCATCTTCTTGCGGCCGACCAGTATCGCGAGCCCGGCTCACAGGGCAAATTTCGCAAGGTTCGTTTCGGCCATGCCACAGCTCATAACAACGCCGGCCAACCAAATCTTCAGGTTTAAGGCCCAAGGAATCAGCCGCGGCTTTATTAGCCCAGAGGATAGTATGGTCCAGGGATTGATAGGCAACCAATTCTGACATGCTGGTGAGGATGGCTGATTTTTCTCTTTCGCTCTTTCTTATTGCCTCCTGCGCTCGGCGCTCCTCGGTCTGGTCCCTGAAGACAAGCACAACGCCCAGCATCTGGCCGTCAGGTCTGAGGATAGGCGCGCCACTATCCGCCACTGGGTATTCTTGGCCTTCTCGACTCACCAGCACGGAATGATTGGCCAGACCGACTACTACACCTTCCCTTATCACTCTCTCTACCGGATTTTCGGCTGGCTGCCGGCTGAATTCATTTATGAGATGAAAAACTTCTGCTACCGGTCTATCCTTGGCTTCAGCTTCGGTCCAGCCAGTAAGCTTCTCCGCCACGGGATTCATCATCATGACCCGGCTATTAAGGTCAGTGACGATTACCGCGTCGCCGATACTGTAAAGAGTGGAGCGCAGCTCGGATGCGCTTTTCTGCACTTCTTCCAATAATCTTTTCCTTTCAGTAATATCGATGAGATTACCGATGATGGCCGGCCGGCCGCGGTAATTGATGATGCTGCCATGAACTTCCACATTAAGGGTTGAACCATCTTTGCGCTGTCCCAAGAATTCGTAACGAAGACTCCTAATCTCTCCAGCCAATCTTTTTCTGATATTTTCCTGCACCAAAGCTTTATCCTTAGGATGAACCACCACCAGCGGACTTTGCTTATCGATTAGCTCTTCGGGCGTGTAGCCAAATAAATCGGCGGCCGCCTGGTTCACATAACGTAAAAGGCCGTCCTGAATGAGATAAACTCCTGCCAGCGATGATTCGTTCAGGATGCGGAAAAGCGCCTCGCTTTCTCTGGCTTGAGCCTCAGCCTGGTAAAGCTGGCGGTAATGGGCCTTTTCCCGGCGCTGCCAGAGGTTTTCGGTCAGGCCGAGCTGAGCGGTCAGAACGCCCAGTATTACCAAGATAATCAGAAGCGAGCGCGACCTCCAAGGGCCAAAGGCTTCTGAGGTATTAATTTTAGCTACCATTATCCATGGAGTTTCGGGAATCGGCGCGATATGAGCGATAACTTTCTCGCCACGATAATCGCGGCCTTCCACCAGTCCCGTTTCACCCCGGGCCGCTCTAACTGCCGGAATTTCTTTTTCCGTAAGGGGGAATTTAAGATTTAAGGCCGTGTTTTGGCGGTGACGGAGTTCGTTAAGAAAAAGGACTTCCTGGCCTTCCCGGCGAACAAGAAGAGTTTCCGCTGTCTTGCTGGGGACTGGCCATTCCTGAAGCAAAGGGAAAAGGAAGCTTGCGGCTTCAACTCTGAATAGTGCCCACCCCACTACTACGGAATTTAACTCTTGACGAGCCAGGAGAGGGGCGGCAATGTCAAGATGAATGGGCCCGGAAACTGATTCGCGATGGAGGTCGGAGAAAACCGGTTGGCGAGCCTTCGCCGCCATATCCAAAATATTGTAACAGTCGGGAGAGAGTGAATCAATGGAGGGAGGCAAACTGAGACGAATATTTTTTTCGGCATCTAAAATGATTATCTCTGAATAATAATAAGCTTTAGCCGTAATCGAGAGGCGGCTTAAAAGTTTTTCCCGACGCCGGTCATCTGGTTTCTGAAAATAGAGGCCGACTTCTTCTGAAAAGAAGGGGCTCGAGACCAGGACTTGGGCGTCAGCCAACCTTTCTTTAAGCCATCTGCTAATTCCCTCCACTTTTAGAGTGGCAATAGAAGTGAGCTGGTCGACAACAATTTTCCGGGCGGCTCTTTCTTGAGTTCGGTAATAAAGATATCCGCCGCTGATAATGACCACGGCGATAAAAAGAGATAAAAGATAAAGAGGCGTTTGAAGCCTGGTTCGCCAACGCCGCCTAACCTTTCCCGCCAGCTCTTTGGTGCCGCTCATCTTTCCCTCCTGCGGCTATTTTACCAAAAATGGGGTTAATCTACACCCCCATTAGGGCGCCATTATTGGGTTAAATTTAAATTGTTCTTAATCTTTCCTTAACAGTTGGGGCCTAAGATTGGGTCTGGTTTTAAAGATATCCCTCTCGCCTAGAGGGTTAGGGGAGAGGAATATTAGGAGGTTAGAGCGGCCGCCGACCTCCCCGAAGCCAGGAAAAATAAAGAAAAAAGGAGGTTAAAAAATGAGCCAAGAAACCAGTTCTTACCGTCAAGGAAGTTTTACCCGCTTTCCTTTTAAAAACGCCGCGGCAGGCCAAAATGAAAATGTGACCGCTCAGAGGCCCGCGGATAACAGGCAGGACAAAAAATTAAAAAATTGTAAGGGTGAGGAGGAATTGGTGGTTCTATCCCCAGCAAAGGAAAAGATTAGCCATGGAAAGAGAGCCCAAAGACCATGTTTACCTAAAACCCAAGGCCAGCGTAAAACCCAAGACCTGGCCCAAAGAGCAGTCAAAAGGATAGCCTGCCTCATTTTCTTTGCTCTCATCGTAATTAATTTAACTCGGGGTCTCGTCTTCGCCCAGCAGACCTTTGGGACGACCATCTATTTTGATTATGTTTATTTTTTAACTGACAAGGGGCCAAAAACCACCACCACAGCTCCCGGTTATCGCGATAATTTCTTCCAGTTCCGTCGAGCCTATTTTACCTATGAAAACCGTATTGGCGACCGGCTTCGCTTCCGTTTCCGTTACGACGCTGATAATACCTCTAACGTGACTTCAGTCAATTTCAAGCAGGGGACAACTTCCAGCGACGCCAAGCTTCGCCCCTATATGAAGCATCTTTATGTGGAGCTATCTGATTTTCTTGTCAAGAACACCCGACTCCGCCTGGGCATGGCTGATACTTTAACTTTCAAGCCGGCTGAAGATAAATGGGGCTATCGCAGCGTGGCTAAAACCATAGTTGACGGCTACAAGGACATTACCGGCGAGGACATTGACGCCACCAGCGCGGATATCGGCGTCTGGTATGGTGGAAGCTTCAATAAATACGCCCGCTGGGCCTTCATGCTGACCAACGGCTCTCACTATACCAAGATTGAGAATGACAAGTACAAAAAGATAATGGGTCAACTCCATTTGCTTCCTATCGCCGGGCTGTCTCTTGTTGGTTATATCGACTATGAAAAACAGACGGCCGACGCTTCTGCCTACACCTATAAGCTCGATGTCTATTTAGAAATGGTCCGAAATCTTGTTATCGGCTCAGAATATTTTGTCTATTCTAACGACCTGAAGGTAGTAAAGACGACAAATCAAAAATACGATGTTTCTGGCTTTTCCGTCTACGGCAACTATATTCTGAAGCGAGATGTCCTGGCCGTTTTTGGTCGCTATGATTATTATGAACCCAATAACAAGACGGCCAATGACCGGGTCAACCTGATTATTGCTGGTTTGGATTGGTCGCCTCTGGGTTCGTCCCTGAGAATTCAGCCGAACATCTGGTTTTATCAGTACGAAGATACAAACAAAAAAGACGACCTGATCTTTCAATTTACCTTTTTCTTATCCTTCTGAGGAGAGAGAAAGAAATAAGAACAAGGAGGAAAAAAATGAATAATAAGAAAGAGATTAAAAGGAAAGGGACGGATTTTGGGCCGACGATGCCCGAAAGAAGGCCCCTTTTCAGCCTAAAAAGCCTTAATAGCGCTAAGAAAATCCGCGCCTTGTCCGTTGCTATCGGTATTATAACTTTTGTCCAGGTTCTGATGTGGTCACCTCTTTTTGCCCAGCGCGGCAAGATGATTCAAATCAAAGGCTCAGATACCATGGTTAATTTAGTGCAGATTCTGGCCGAGGAATACATGCGCCGCAACCCCGGCGCGGCGATTGCTGTGCTTGGCGGCGGCTCCGGCACTGGTATTGCGGCCTTGATTAACGGCACCTGTGATATCGCCAGCCACAGCCGGGAATGGCGTCAGCGGGAAATCGACCAGGCTTGGGAAAAGGGGGTAAGGCCGCGCTTCTTTGTTGTCGCTGTCGACGGCCTGAGCATCATAATTAATGAGAAAAATCCCCTCGACAAGCTGACCATGTCGCAGGTGGGCGCTATTTATCGTGGTGAAATTAAAAACTGGAAAGAGGTTGGCGGTCCTGACCTGCCCATTGTCCTTTATGGCCGGCAATCGAACTCGGGTACTTATGTTTTTATGCAGGAACACGTCCTCGGCAACAAAAATTATTCACCTGACATGAGAGAGATGAACGGCAACGCGCAGATAGTCGAATCGATACTTCAGGATCAAGCTGGAATTGGTTATGTGGGTGTGGGTTATATTTTGGAGGGCGGCCAGGTTAGAAAAGGCCTGAAAGTCCTCAATATTTCTAAGGATGAAAAATCGGCAGCCTTCTCGCCTCTGGATAAAGCGGCCGTGGATAGTGGCAATTATCCTGTCGCCCGGCCCCTTTTTCTCGCTACCAATGGTAAACCGACTCAGGCTATAGCTGGTTTTCTGTCCTTTATAACCGGACCGGAGGGGCAAAAAGTGGTGGAAAGAGAGGGCTTCTTTACCATCGGCGCTAAGCATAAAGAACAGAATGAAAAGAATTTTAAATAACCGCCAATGTTTTTATCTGGCGCCTGAGGATTCTCTGGAGAGGGGGAAGACACTCCCCCTCTCCGCTTTTTAGAGGGTTTCGGTGTCAAGACCAGTCAAAAGAAAGAAGCGGTTGAGCCAAATTAAAGAAGAGTTCATCCGCTTATTCTTTTTGGCCCACGGTCTCTTGGCGGTTATTGTCCTTGGCGGGATCTTCGTTCTGATTTTCTCCAATGCTGTTCCGGCCTTTAAAGAAATTTCTGTTAAAGAATTTTTAACCAGCCGCACTTGGGACCCCACTTCACCGGAAAAAGCTGCTTACGGCATTCTCTCTATGATTGCCAGCACCATGATGGTAACGGTGGGAGCCCTTTTTATCGCTATCCCTGTGGGCGTCGGTGTGGCGGCCTATTTATCGGATGTGGCCAGCTGGCGGGTTCGAGAAATAGTTAAGCCGATTGTCGAGATTCTGGCCGGTATTCCTTCTGTCGTCGTCGGTTTCCTGGGTATCGTCCTTTTCGGCCCGATTATCGCCCGGATTTTTAGTGTTTCGAGCGGCTTAACAGCCCTTAATGGCAGCTTCCTTCTGGCCATCATGGCTCTCCCCACGATTATCAGCATTTCTGAAGATTCGCTCAATGCTGTGCCCAGGTCTTATACCGAAGCGTCGCTGGCTCTTGGTGCCTCCCGCTGGCAGACATTGATTCGGGTAAGATTGCCGGCCGCTCTTTCTGGTATTATCGCTTCCATCATGCTGGGGCTGGGCCGAGCTATCGGCGAAACCATGACTGTCCTCATGGCTACGGGAAATGCGCGGCGCTTTCCCCATGGTTTCTTAGATTCCATCCGCACCTTAACGGCCAATATTGCTATCGAATTGGGCGAGGTCCCTTATCATACCACCCATTATTATGGACTTTTTGCTATTGGCCTTACCCTTTTTCTAATTACCTTTGGGGTTAATCTGATTGCCGACATAATTCTTAATAAATACCAACAGAGGGAGCTATGAAATTAAAAAAGGAAACGCGAAGAGGCAGAAGATGCGGCTAAATCTGCGCCACCCGATGAAGAAAAAGGCCTTTTTTCAGGCCATTGGGTTTTTTTCGCTTCGCCTTTGCCTGTATTTTGTTCTGTTCATTCTTTTGCTGTTTATCTATGACCTGCTAAAAAAAGGTAGCGGAGCAATAAGCTGGGAATTTCTGACCCAGCCTCCCCGCCGCGGCATGACTGAAGGGGGTATTTTCCCGGCCATAGTTGGCACCTTCCTCGTAACTTTGATTACTGCCTTCCTGGCCATTCCTCTGGGCATTTTTGCGGCTATTTATCTTAATGAGTACGCGCGCCAAGGCCGTCTGACCCGGTTGATTCGACTATCAATTCGCAACTTAGCTGGTGTCCCCTCGATTGTTTATGGTCTTTTCGGAGTGATCCTTTTTGTCAATGTGATGAGCTTCGGGACTTCGGTGCTTTCAGCCGGACTGACCCTTGGGCTTCTCACCTTACCTTGGACTATCACAGCCAGCGAGGAGGCGTTAAAAACCGTGCCCAACTCCTTTCGGGAAGGCGCCTTGGCCTTAGGGGCCACCAAGTGGCAGGCCATTCGCACTAATGTTTTGCCTTATGCTTTTCCAGGCATGCTCACTGGCGCCGTCCTCGGTCTGGCGCGGGCGGCTGGTGAAACTGCGCCCATAATGTTTACCGGTGCGGCCTTTTACTTGCCTTATCTTCCCCATTCGCTTAAAGACCAATTCATGGCTTTGCCCTATCATCTTTATATCATGGCGACGCAACACCATGCCATCCAGCAGGTCAGGCCATTAGCTTATGGAACCGCCTTGGTATTGTTAGTTTTGGTCTTGGGCTTGAATTTAGCTGCCATTATCGTTCGCTATCGCCTGCGTCGCCGGCGGCAACTCTCTGGCTGGTAAAAGAAAGAAATGAACAAGAACGGAAGCTAAAAATGAAGGAAGCGATTAAAATTGAAACCCGTAATTTAAACTTTTATTATGGCCATAACCATGTTCTTAAGAACATCAATCTGGTTTGTGCCGAGCGGCAGGTGACCGCGATCATCGGACCTTCAGGGTGCGGTAAATCCACTTTTATTCGGCTTTTAAATCGCATGAACGATGTTATTCCGGCCACTCGTTTAGAGGGAGAAGTGCTCATGGATGGCGAGAATATTTATTCCTCCGACATGGACGTCGTTGATTTGCGGCGGCGCGTGGGTATGGTTTTTCAAAAGCCGAATCCCTTTCCTAAATCTATCTTTGACAACGTGGCCTATGGTCTGAGGGTAAACGGAAGCCATGGCCGGCACAAAATAGAAGAGCGGGTGGAAAAGAGCCTAAAGGAAGCCGCTTTGTGGGATGAAGTCAAGGATAGATTGAAGGATAATGCCTTATCTCTTTCCGGCGGGCAGCAACAGCGCCTCTGCATTGCCCGGGCCCTTGCTGTGGAGCCGGAGGTGATTCTCTTTGATGAGCCTTGCTCGGCCATCGACCCCATTGCCACGGCCAAGATTGAAGAGCTAATTGCCCGGCTCAAAGAGAATTATACCGTGGTCATAGTTACTCACAATATGCAACAGGCGGCCAGAGTTTCTGACTATACCGCTTTTTTGTGGTTAGGCCAGCTCATTGAGTTTGACCGCACCGAAAAGATTTTTACTAACCCGGCTAATAAGCTGACGGAAGATTACATCACCGGCCGGTTTGGTTAAAGAAGGGACAAGTTAAGGGGTCGAGGCAAAAATAAAAAAGATGCTTGGCCAGATGGGCGTTGGCTTGATAAGTAACTCGGTGGCGCATATTGATGAGTACAAATAGTTGATTAATTATTATAGGTCAGAGATAGTAGTTATGTTCCATCTTTTGTGAGTTAGGCAATGAGCTCTTTGAAACGGCCTCACTGGGGTTTAGGTTTTCAACACCGTTTTCTGCTCGCCAGTCTTTGGGCTTGCGGAACTCGCCTCCTTGTTCATAGAAGTAGCCCGGAGGTCCTTTGCCTTTTTTTGGCCCATCTGTTCAGTCTGACGAGGCTCAAACCTCCTCGGCGGCCTGGGATTCCCTCCAAGAGCTGTTTAGGAAAGCTAAACCTAATCTTCGCTCCCGCCACCCCGCACCTTTGTCACAAGACAGCCCACCCAAAAAGGAAGAGAACCGAGATGGTTTACTGCTGGAAGCATAATAAATTATAATTTAATTGCGACCGATTAATGAATTTAAGAAGCGGCGGCCGGCTATTTACAGAGGATACACAGAAAATGAAAAAAGCCGCTTCTTCGGCAAAAATCAAATTAAGATTAGGATTTAAGGTGAATTTGAGGTAAAAAGTCGTGGAGAAAGAATTCATCGTTCTGGTGGAGGATGAAGTAGCTCTCCACGATTTGCTGCGGTTGCATTTAGAAAAGGCGGGGTATCGCTTTGAGGCTTTTGCGGGGGCTGAGCCATTTTTAAAATGGCTCGAAAAAAACAAACCCGACCTGATTATATTAGATTGGATGCTTCCCGACGCCGACGGGCTTGAAATCTGTCGATTTTTAAAAAATCAAGATGACACGAAGAACATTCCAGTTATAATGCTTACGGCCAAATCCGAGGAGGTGGACCGAGTTCTGGGATTGGAAATGGGCGCCGATGATTATATTAGTAAACCCTTTTCGGTGCGCGAACTGGTGGCTCGAGTCAAGGCGGTGCTGAGAAGGGGGAAAACCTCGCCTGTCTCGATATTGAGAGGCGGGCCAATTACGGTTGACTTAGAACGGCATGAGGTTTGGGTTGAGGATAAACGCGTTGAGCTCACCTCAGTCGAATTTAATATCTTAAAAATCCTCTTATCAAAAAAAGGCTGGGTTTTTACTCGCGATAAACTTCTTGATTTGCTTTGGAGCGGGGAGAAAATAGTTACAGACCGGACAGTTGATGTCCATATCAGTAACCTAAGGTCCAAATTGGGCAAAGCCGGCGAGTTAATTAGAAATATCCGGGGTGTGGGGTATAAATTTGAAGAATAGCCAATTTTCAGTCTCTGATTTTCAACTCAGGTCTTTCTCAGGCAAGCTGAAAAAGATTTTGCTTCTAACGAAAGGTTACTTAATTGAAGCTTCTTCCATCGTTTGTTAGGCGTCTTTTTTGGCGAAAGGGCCTGCAGGTTAAGAATTGCGAGGCCGAGCTTCTTCAGGCCGTAGAAAAAGTTAGAGCTGGCCAGTGGCGATTTCGTTTTCAGGAAGAGAAAGTTAGGCCACTGCCCTTCTGTTTAAGTTTTTTTAACTGGCTGATGGATAGGTTGGAGCCCCTTCTCGTAGAAATGGCCGGCCAAAGGGACGATTTGGAAACTATTCTTTCGGAAATAGAGGAAGCGGTAGCGATTACTGATAGTCGAGGGAAACTTTTGTGGGCGAACAGGCTTTTTCGGGAACTATTTGAGCCCTTATTTTTTGAGGATAGGTACATCTGGGAAATAATCAGGTCGTCCACCTTTCAAGAGCTTTTTGCCAATTTTCAGGCGGGAAAAAAGGAGCGGACGGCTGAGATTTATCAGGCCGAAAGACCCTATCTGGTCAATTTGTTGTCCTTAAACGAAAAAGATAGAGATGAGGCAAAGCGAGGGAAGATTGCCCTTATCCTGAGCGAGAGGAGTGCTGAGAAAAATCTGGAAATGGTTAAAAAGGACTTAGTGGCCAATATTTCTCATGAGCTAAGAACCCCGCTGACCATGATCAAGGGATATCTGGATACCTTGGAAGAAGAAAGCCTGGCCGCGGCAGCCCGCTCTTATGTCAGCATTATCAAAAATAATGTCGAGCGGCTGGAAAGAATTGTTAGGGATTTATTGACTCTTGCTGAACTTGAGAGTCGAAAAAGTCTCGCCGAGAGAGAAAAAGTTTCCTTGGCGGATATCGTAGCTCGTGTGGTCGAACAATTCAAAGCTTACGCCCAAAAAAAGAATCTATTTCTCCGAGCCGAAATGCCGACCGAATTACCCATGGTTTTAGGAGATTCTTGGCGGCTGGAACAAATGCTCGTTAATCTGGTTGATAACGCTATCAAATATACAGAACGAGGTGGTGTGACGATAAAATTGGAAAAAGCTGAAAATGACCTAATCATAAAGATAGAAGATACGGGGATAGGTATTGCCGCTGAGCATCTGGGGCGGATTTTTGAGAGGTTTTATGTGGTTGACAAACATCGCTCGAGGCAGCAAGGAGGGACGGGCCTTGGGCTATCTATTGTCAAACACATCGTTTTGCTTCATGGAGGCAAAATAAGCGTGGAAAGTCGGCAAGGCGTAGGCACTACCTTCAAAGTTTCCCTGCCCCTGGCCTGCACTTAAGTTTCCACAAAATTCGTGTCACCTCACATATTTATCCAATTTCTTGCCCACATTCTGGGAGCAAAGTAAAATTAAAATTCGGTACCGCTTTTAAATCCGTTGCCTTTTTACGCATTTACCGTATGTTTTCCCAGCTCGCTTTCCACCGAAAAAAACGGGGCGCATAATTGGTCTTTCCTTACGCATTTACCCGATTATTTTTTTTACCGCTTAATTATTTCTGGTACCGCTTGACATATTTCTCATATAGCCATATGTAGCCATATGGTACCGCTTGACATATTTCTCTCGCCGAAGCCTACATATTTTCTCGTGCTGCTTTACATATTTACCATATTTTTATATTCCAATTTCGCTTATTTGCTAACCGGCTTTTCGCTTCTAAATTGTGGCGGCGTTAGATTTACTAATTTTTTCCCTATCTGCTCTGATTTAAAATGGGTAACGCTTTACCTATTTAACGAATTTTTTCTTCAATGCCTTCTATTTATGTTTTATCGTCGGGCCTCGGCTTGGCGTTATTTCCCTTAAATCGCTTCTACTTTCTTCTACTTTAACCTGAGGAGCCAAACGAGGAAACCAGGCTCGAGCGAGCTACCTTCTGTAGCTTTTAAAAGTTAAGATTGGTCGGCGCCGCATAAGAAAAAAACTTGGCCTCTTTTATCACCTTCAAGGATTGAGCCTTCAAAGCCTTGGCTAAGGTCTCAGCCTTTAAATCGGAAGTCTCCTGGCCTAAAAGCGTATTTTTCCCTTCAGTCGAATGAGTAAAGAAGCCAGCAAAGACCGGAATAAAATCGCCGGCGTCAATTTCTTCAGCTATTTTCTCAAGACGGCCGGAAAACTTTTCGGGTTGGCTAATTAGCTGAGCCAATTCCTTTTCGGCTTCATCGCCGTCAGAAAGGACCGGCTCGTCGGCCTCAAAGACTTTGGCTTTCTCGCCGGCTTCTTGCAGCGCCGCTGCCAGAAGATGAGCGGCCAGCTTTTCGCCTGTGGTTAATATTTTGGCTTTAAGCCAGGGGAAAGTGGTAGCTGTAAGGAAAATTCTTTGGAGCGTTTGCTGGAGGTCGTCGAAAATTGGTTGCCAGCTTTCTTGAAGCTGAGCAAGATGGGGAGCTGTCAGGAGGGCGGCCGCCACCTGAGACTGTTCTTTTTTCAAGGCGGCCAGCACACCGTCGAAACTTCGCGCTTGACTCAAAGAGTTATGGTAGGCTTGGAGCAAGAGGTTGGTGGTGCGGTGCGGGGCGGAAACGACCACTGCGGCTGTTCCCACCTCCGCCTTAATTCGCCAGATGGCTCGTTTTATGGTCTTGGAGTCATTCAGCCAGTTTTCTTCCAATTTAATTATTTTTTTAATTCTGGAATAACTGTGGTTAAAGTTTTTCATCATTTTCCTCCTTTATTCTTGTTTAATTTTGTCTGGGATTAGGTGGTTAGCCCAGGCCGAATTGGCGGGATTCCCGAACACTTGCCACCTCAGATGGAGGCAAGCATCCGGGCTTCACATTATCATGCGGGAGAAAAAGGCCGGCAGGATGAAATTTTGGTTATGACAATATATGACGTACCTTGATTTTTTGTTTGGTTCGGCCCTCGAAATTTTCAGCATCGACTTGATTAATTAACAAATTATTTAATTTATGTCAATAACGAAACTCCCCACTTCTTCGGAAAGAGCTTAAGTTAAAAAGGGTTAAGGCTTTATGGCGATTTTCTGAGCTTTTTGCCCCTCCAGGTTTGCTTTTGCTAATACTTTAACCCAAGACAATAATCGCTTTTGACAAAGAATTCGAGAATTTTGGTGGCGAAAAAGAAATAGGTGAGGTGGCACCAACTTTAAGTTTGGAGGTTGCAAATTTGCCAGAAAAGGGGAAAATAGGCAATGTGTAACTTATCATTATCTTTGAGGAGGGAAGGATGACGACGCGACGCACTTTCGTGAAAAACATGGCCTTGGGTATGGCAGCAGCTGGTTTGGCCTCCAAAGCTTTTGGCCTCAACCAGCCAGCTCCACAAATTAAGGGAGAATCAGAGAAGCTCCTGGTTAAAAACCCTGAGCTACCACAACCAGCCACCTTTGACCGCCTCCCTTTATCTTGGTATAAGGCCACGGTTAAGAGGCTGAAGGAGCGGGTGGGAGAGAAGGGAGTAAAGGCGATTGTCCTGCAGAATCCCTGGAATATTATCTATTTCACCGGCCTCTTCCATAGCTCCACTGAAAGACCTTTTTATGCTGTTTTTCCTGTCGACGAGGACGCTCTCTACTGGTATCATCCCGGCCTCGACCGCGACTTAGTGACGACCTGGTGGTCGACGGAAAACGAGTATTACTTTGATTTCTTTCATGCCGAGGGAGGCCATCCGGAACAGGGGAAAGTGGCGACCGGAAAAACAGTGGACCTTTTCGTCTGGCTTCTGGAGGGTTTAAAAAAGAGGGGGTTCGCCGATAAGGTCATCGGGATTGATACGGAGCTCCCTCCATCCAAACTGCAGAAAGCGAAAAACACCCTGCCGCAGGCGCGCTTTGAGGACATCTCCGATATTTGCCTGAAAATGCGCATGGTCAAGACGCCGGAGGAAATTGCCCTGACCCAGCGAGCTATGAATTACTTTAGCCGCATTCACGCTTTTGCCCGGGATTATATTTTAGCCAAGGGAACTGATGCCACAGATTTCGAGGTGGGGGAAGCAGCTCGCGAATACGGGACGAACCTCATCATGCAAGATATTAAGCGGGATGGTCGGCCGCATACGGCCGTAGGGATCGCGGTTAATGTGAGTTGCCGCACCGGCGTGGCCACCGCCTATCCTCATCCCAATCAGTTCTTCCATAAAAAAATCGAACGAGGCGATGCTCTGCAGGTCTCCGGCGTTGTCCGCATTGGCGGCTATGGCGGCGAGCTTTATCGCTATTACCAGATTGCGCCCTGGGATGCCCACCGCGAAAAGCTCTGGGAAGTGGTCACCGAGTGCGTTCATATCCAGGAGCGAGAATCAAAGGCTGGCCGCACCTGCGCGGAAGTGGCCGCCAAGATTCATCAGTATCAGGTAAAGATGGGCGTGGCCAAGTATATTTATCACCGACCGGCCCATGGTGAAGGGATGGAAGGCCATCAGGCGCCGTGGTTGGCGCTTGGCGACCCCGCTGTCCTTGAAGAAGGAATGATGTTCAGCGTTGAGCCAGGTTTATACGACCCAGAAAAGGGCTTCGGCTATAACCCGAGCGATAATTTGTTGGTGACCAAGAAAAAGGGGCTGCTGATGAGCCTTGTTCCTTACACCAAGGAGTGGATGTTCCTCAAACTCTAATTTAATTGGTGTCGCTTCCGCCATAAACCCAATTTCCCCAATTTATAATTATTTTATTGACCGCAGCGACGCCCTGGGCCCTTTTTTGCTCTTCCCGTTGAGTTTGGATTTTATTTAATCGGTGGCAGTTTACCTATTTACCCTATTTCAATTGGTGCCACTTCACCCATTCACCTTATTTTAAGATGAAATGTTAAGTTAGTCCATCGCATATCTTCATTTTTATCAACTAAAGCGAAGTTGAAACAAAATTATCGGTTCTATGAGCCAGCTTTAGACGTTAAGTCATGACTTTCTCTATATCGATGACGAACTAAAATATTGAGATGAATAGCCTCGGCTATTGTGCGGACTGCGTAGCCAAAGCCCGGAGGATAATATGAGATTGATAAAATTAACAAAGAGAAGAGTTGATGGCAGAAGCAATTTTGGGGAAAGCGAAAGAAGGGCGGGGTTAAAGGCGAAAATAGAGCAATTTTTATCGAGGCGAGTCACAGTAATTGCTGAGTCTGGGAAGTGGGGGGTATGGGGGAAGTACGGAATGAAAATAGGGTAAATAGGTAAAGTGGCAACAATTTATAATGGAGGAAATATGGGAAGGAAATAGGGTAAATAGATAAGGAAGCACCAATTTTTGGAGGAGGGATTGACAAGCGAAAGAAAATCCGTTATTAATAGCCGCAGGCCAAAATGAAAAGAGGAGTTGGCGAAATTCGCGACACTCAAGAATCCCCTCGCCGTCCATTAGCGCGGCCTTTATTTATTTTTTCGCTCACCTCGACTTACCAACTGCCTCTTGATAATTCCCTCGTTTCTCTTTTTCTTCTCCCTTCCTCCTATTATTACGGACGCCTCTGAGCGTCCGTAGAACTACACCCCCACAACCCATCGCTTAAAGGCAAAATTCTTTTCTGGGAGTTGACCATGGACGGTTTAAAACTAAGTTCACGTCAGTCAGCGGCTCGAACCGTTATCAGCGTTGGTTCGCTTCGCATTGGCCGTGATTTTATCCTTATTGCCGGCCCTTGTAGCGTGGAAAACGAAGAGCAAATGCTGGAGACAGCGCAGGCGGTTAAAGCCGCCGGCGCTCACATCCTGCGCGGGGGTGCTTTCAAGCCCCGCTCCTCTCCCTATTCTTTCCAGGGCCTGGGATTAAGGGGCCTGAAAATTTTGCGCCAGGTCAGCGAAGTGACGGGCCTTCCGGTTGTCTCCGAGGTTTTAGACCCCCGAGATGTGGGCTGGATGAGCGACTACGTCGACCTCTTCCAGGTTGGGGCGCGCAACATGCAGAATTTTTCGCTGCTCAAAGAATTAGGCCATACTAATCTTCCAGTGATCCTGAAGCGGGGCATGAATTCCACCATACAAGAATGGCTCCTGTGTGCTGAATACATCCTGGCCGAGGGCAATCCTAAGGTCATCCTCTGTGAACGAGGCATCCGCACTTTTGAGAGATACTCTCGCAACACCCTCGATGTGACAGCTGTGCCAGCGGTCAAAGAGCTTTCCCATCTGCCGATAATCGTTGACCCCTCCCATGCCGCAGGCAAAGCGAGCCTCGTCCCGGCTTTGAGTTTGGCGGCTGTCGCCGGCGGCGCTGATGGCTTGATGATTGAAGTCCATTACCATCCTGACCAGGCCCTTTCAGACGGCGAGCAGTCTCTTTCGCCGGCTGAATTCTCTCAATTGGCCCGCCGCCTTCTTGATTTAAGAAAATTTTTAGAAACCTCAAGCCAGTCCGAAACGCCCGTTGTAAGGCCGTAACCCCATGAAAAAGCTTCTCTATTCCTGCGTCTTGGGCTCCTCGGCGATTTATGTTGGTGAGTTAGCTTCTTGCTGGCGGGAGATTCCGGAGGCTATGGAGGCGCCAATTATTACCTCGCAACAGGTTGCTTCGCTTTACCCTTGGCTCCTCGCCAGGAAAAAAGCCTTGGCCATTCCTGATTCAGCTGAGGTAAAAAGTTTAGACCGGGTCAAAGAGCTCTATCAATTTTTTCTTGACCTGAAGCTCGACCGCTCCTCGCTCGTTATTGGGGCGGGCGGCGGCGCGATTTGCGACTTAGTGGGGTTTGCCGCCTCCACTTTTCTTCGCGGCATCGCTTTTATCCTCGTCCCGACAACCCTTTTAGCGCAGGTAGATGCGGCTGTTGGCGGCAAAACGGCTCTCGACCTGGGTTTAATTAAAAATGTCATCGGCACCTTCGCTCTGCCTCAGGCTACTTTCGTCGACCCAAAATTCATTCTGACTTTGCCTGAGGCCGAGATACTCAACGGCTTGGCTGAGGTAACGAAGCACGCCTTGATCGCTTCCTCCGACCTGTTTTTCTTTCTTCAGGAAAACTGGCCCCGTCTCCTCCGCCGAGATTTGGAAATCATGGAGAAAGTCATCGTGGCTTCCCTCCAGATTAAAACCTCTATTGTGAGTCAAGACGCGTGCGAGGCAGGCCGCCGCCGTCTCCTCAATCTGGGCCACACCTTAGCCCACGCGGTAGAGAAAGAGTTGGGCCTCGGCCATGGCCAAGCAGTTGCCTGGGGCCTGGTATTGGCCACAAAGATTTCTGTGCTTCTGGGCTATCTCGACCAGGTTGAAGCTAACCTCGTCTTAAGTTTTCTTTTCCGTGCCTTTCCTTTTCTGTTGGGGTTCGAACTGGCGCCGTCTCAGCTGGAGACTATTCTCGGCCGCTTAGAAGCGGATAAGAAAAGGCAGGCCACAGAGATTAATTTTGTTCTGCTCCGCCGCTTAGGCCAGGCAGAAACCCGGCGATTGCCGTTAAGCGAGTTAAAAAGGTTAGTCCATGATTTGTGTTAGTCTGGGAAAAGTATCCTTTGAGACCTGCCAGAAAATTCTGCGCGAGGTCGCCTTGGCCGAGATTCGTCTTGATTTGATGCCGCTCTCCTTGGCTGAGGTACGGCGACTTTTTTCCCGCCATCCCCATCTTATCGCCACTTTTCGTCCGGGCCGTTTTCCTGAAGCCACAAGAATGGAATTTCTTTTAGCGGCGCTGACAGCCGGAGCGCGTTATGTTGACCTCGACCTGGAGTCTGACCGCCACCTCCTTTCGCCGCTCAGGGAGAAAATAAAGGCAACTCATAGCCGCTTGATTATTTCTTATCATAACCACAAAGAGACTCCGCCAGCGGCTAAACTCCGGTGCCTGGTCCGCGAGGCTTTTTCCCTGGGCGCGGACCTGGTGAAAATAGCCTGCTTTTGTCGCTGCCGCCAGGATAACAGCCGGCTGCTGAGCTTAGTTACGCTCCGTCGCGGCGTTATTGTTTGCGGCTTAGGACCCCTGGGAGTGGTGAGCCGGGTGGCTGCTCCCCTCTGCGGCAGCCCTTTTACCTACGCCTTTTGGGAAGGCGAGGAGCCGACGGCCGCTGGCCAGCTCAGTTATCAAAAACTAAAGTCAATCTATGAATTGCTGGCCGAAGCCTTAGCTCCCAATCAGGCCCAGAGAGAAAATGATTTTGAACTCGCTCTCAGAAGGAGGAGCCAGAAGAACATGATGGAGAATCAAGACTTTGGCGGACAGGAAGGTAAGGAGCGGCAAAAGGCGGATAAAGAAGCTGATAAAGAAAATAAAAAGGTTAAACAAAAGATAAAGCAAAAGATAGAAAATAAAGTCTTTATAGAAAGCATTAAAATTCGTGGGGACCCAGCTAAATACTATAAAATCGATGAAACCGATATTTTAAATAAAATAAAATTCAGTGAACCGAATATAAAGGAAATAAACAAGGAAAAAGTAAACCATAAAGAGCCGCGGCTAAATAAAATTAAGAAAATTGGGAAAAAAGACCAAAAAAGAAGGGGGGATAAAGAATAATTCCATGGTCAATAAGAGTTTTGGAGAAAAGAGGCGGACGCTGCTGGCAGTGCTGGGCCGGCCAATTTTCTTCAGCCGCAGCCCGAAGCTTTATCGGGCCGCTTTTCGCCACCTCAAAATTGAAGCCGATTATATCCGGGTTGCTTCGACCTCTCTTGAAGAGGCTTGGCAAACGATAATCGAGGCCGGCGTCAACGGTTTTAACCTCACTTCGCCGTATAAAGAAAAGATTTTGCCTTATCTCGATGAACTTGACGAACGAGCTCAGGCTGTGGCGGCTGTTAATACGGTTCTCAGACAAGGGAATAAATTTAGAGGCTATAACACTGACGTGGACGGGTTTAATTTTGCCCTAAGGGCGGCTGGCGTCTGCCTCGGCCACCAGCGCTTCTTAGTTTTAGGCGCGGGTGGCGCCTCGCGGGCCGTACTTTTAGCCCTCCAACAGGCCGGAGTGAACTCGCTCTGGGTGACTAACCGAAACGAAATTAAGGGACAGGAGCTGGCCCAAAAATTTGGCGCCGCCTTTCTTCCGCCAGCGGAAATTCCAAGAAAAATTGCTTCCTTTGATTTGGTGATCTCCTGCTTACCCCGAACAGAATATCTTTTACCTTATAATCAGTTACCAGCTCATGGGCGGCTTTTCGAGGCTACCTATAATCATTATTCCTGGCCCCCTGTCCAAGGTGATAATAACCATAAAAATAAAAAAAATAGCAAGAAAAATAAAAACAATAAGAATAATAGAAATAACCTGAGTCTTGCGGCTCAGCTGCCCCAAACAAAGAAGCTTCAATCCCATTCCGACGCTCACGAGAGCCAGCAACTATTTGGACTCTTATCTCGAGATGAACAAGCCGAAAGGCAAGCCGAGTTGGAAGCCATAATAAGTCGCCAAAAAACGGACTCGGGTTGCCTGGCCGCTTTTAGCCAAAAGCAGGAGCTTGCCTTGAATCCGGCCGAGTTTTGCTTTGGCTTAGAATGGCTTTTAGGGCAGGGTATAGCCAACCTGCGCTTATTCACCGGCAAAGAAATATCAGAACAAGATGTGGCAGGGCTCAGAAAAGCGATTTATGCGCCTCGGCCTAACCGGGCTAAAATTGCCCTCATCGGCTTTATGGGTTGTGGCAAGACGAGCCTGGGCCGGCTGCTGGCAGCCCGCTTAAATTGCGGCTTCATCGATACCGACGAGCTAATCGAGAAACACACCAGAAAGCCGATTGCCACTATTTTTGCCGAGGCGGGAGAAGCCGCCTTCCGGCAATTAGAAGCCAGTCTTATTCCCGACCTCCTTAAAAATTCTCGGCCAATGGTGCTGAGCCTTGGCGGCGGGGCGGTAAAAGAGGCAAGAGTGAGAGAGGCCCTGCGCCGAAGTTGTCACGTTGTCTGGGTCTGGGCGCCTTTTGAGGCCAGCTGTCAAAGGACGGCCGGAAGCAATCGCCCCCTCTTGGCTTTAAATAATTCGCCGTCAGCAATAGAAAAACTCTGGGAGGAGAGGCAATCGCTTTATGCTGGTTGTTGTGACCTGCTGGTTTCCAACCGCGACGGGAAATTAGACCAAGCCGCGAGGTTAATCCATGAGGAAATTAATTCTTCCTTCTGAAATAAACGGCGGAGTGGTTGCGCCCGCCTCCAAAAGTTTGACTATAAGAGCCTTAGCGGTCGCTCTCTTGGCCGATGGAGAAACCGAGCTGGTTAATACCTCTCTAAGCAACGATGCTCTGGCGGCTTTGCATCTCGTCCGAAGCTTGGGTGGGAAGATAGAGGAAGTGGAAGAAATACCACCCCCGAAAATTTATCCCCAAAGCAGAGAAAGAGACAGCCGGCAGAAAATAAAAATAAGCGGCGGTTTTCCTGAAAAGAACCCGGTGCCGCAGAAAGGATTTTCCCTTTCCTGTGGTGAATCGGCTCTCACCATGCGCCTCTTTGCCGCCGTTGTTGCTCTCCAGCCGCATCAGGTCCAGCTTCGAGCTGAAGGGACGCTTAGACGGCGGCCGATGGACATGGTCGAGAGGGCCTTAGCCCAGGTGGGAGTGGAATGCCGGATGAGGCGAGGCTTTCCGCCTTTGGAGATTAGGGGGCCGATGAAGCCTGGTCGGGTGATTCTGGAAGCGACCCGCACCTCTCAGGTCTTGAGCGGTTTGCTCTTGGCGCTCCCGTTGCTTGACGGTGATTCAGAAATTAAGGCCCGGGGGTTGAAGAGCCGGCCGTATGTTGAGGTTACCACCGATTTAATCCAAAAATTTGGAATAAATTGCTCTGGCCAAAAGGTGGGCAATGATGACTGTTTTTTTATTCCGGGGAAGCAACGATATCGAGGGACTAAAATAGCCATCGAGGGCGATTGGTCAGCCGCGGCCTTTTTTCTGGTGGCCGGCGCCCTCGCTGGCCGAGTGGAAATCAAAGGATTGAACCCGGATTCGAAGCAAGCTGACCGCCGGATTCTGGAAGCCCTAAAGGCAGCCGGCGCTAAATTCTTGTGGTTTGACGGAAATTTAGTGGTCGAGAAGTCTAAACTGCGCGGTTTTGACTTTGACGCTGCCGACTGTCCTGACCTCTTTCCGCCGCTTTGCGTTCTGGCCTTAGGGGCGGAGGGTCACTCCAGAATATGGGGAGCAGGACGGTTGATTATCAAGGAAAGCAATCGAGCGGCCGCCTTAATCAGCGAGCTTACAGCCCTTGGTGGCAAGATAGCTCAAGAAGGTGAGGCCATCGTCGTTGAAGGAGGCAAGCCCTGCGGGGGAGAATGTCGTTCTTGGGGGGACCACCGAGTGGCGATGGCGGCGGCGGTAGTTGGGCTTATTTCCGAGGAAGGGGTAAAGGTTGACGGCAGCGAAGCCGTGGCCAAGTCCTTTCCTGATTTTTTTGAAAAGCTCGCAGCCTGTGGAGGCAAAGTTCAATGAATAGTTTTGGCCATATTTTCCGGCTAACAATTTTTGGCGAGTCCCATGGGCCGGCTGTGGGTGTCGTAGTCGATGGTGTGCCTGCTGGTCTACCTCTTGAGCCTGAGGATTTTATGGCTGACCTCAAGCGGCGCTGGCCGCAAAAAATCGGGGTAAGTTCCCGGCGGGAACCGGACAGACCTGAAATTAAAAGCGGTCTCTACCGAGGAAAGACGACCGGCGCCGCATTAATGATTTTATTTCCTAACCGGACTCAGAAGCCATCTGATTACCTGGCGCTGGAAAACCTGCCTCGGCCTGGACATGCGGATTTTGCTGCTTGGCATCGCTTTGGCGGCTCTAATGACCCTCGGGGGGGCGGGCCTTTTTCGGGAAGGCTAACCGTTGGTCTGGTGGCGGCTGGTGTTATCGCTAAAAAAATAATTGCGCCGATAAGAGTGGAAGCTTGGTTGAGCGAAGCGGGCGGCTCAGAGGATATCGAGACCGCCTTGGCCGAAGCTTGGAAGGCCCAGGATTCAGTGGGCGGCCTGGTTATCTGTCGGGCTAACCCGACGCCTGTCGGTTTGGGCGAGCCTTTCTTTGATTCGGTAGAATCGCTCCTGGCCCATTTAATTTTTTCCATTCCGGGTGTAAAGGGGATTGAGTTTGGCCGGGGTTTTGAACTCAGCCGGATGAGAGGCAGCGAGGCTAACGACCTCATTATTGACCGCCAAGGGAGGACAATGACCAATAATAATGGCGGCGTTACTGGCGGCTTAACTAATGGTAACGAACTCTATTTGCGCGTGGCCGCCAAACCAACGCCAAGTATTGGCCGACCGCAGCCAACAGTAGACCTTAGGACGGGTGAAAAGAAGGTCATAGAGATAAAAGGTCGGCATGATGTCTGCTTGGCTCTCAGGTTGCCGGTGATTGTCGAGGCGGCGGTGGCCTGCGTTCTGGCCGACCTGCTCCTTCGGGCCCAAAGAGTTCCCCTTATCTGGAAGGATAATAGAGAGAAAGCGGGTTGGGAGGAAGATGCCCCCAAGAAAGGGGAAAAGGCAAAAAATAAAAAACCGGAGAAAAATCGAGCTTAATTACTTGTTTTGGCAACTTTTTAAAGCGGGGAGGCCTCCACTGAGATGAAATATCAGGGAAGAATAAACGGGATTAAGAGGAAAGCCAACTCAAGGTCAGAGGAAGAAAAGAGCGCCGCTGCTCTGACCTCAATTCGCCAAGCCATTGACGCCGTGGATAAGACTATTCTGGACCTGCTTAATCGCCGTTTTTCCTTGGCTCTTCAAACTATCGCTTATAAAAAAAATTTGTGGGATAGGCGGCGGGAAAAAGAATTGATCAAGAGGTTAAAAGGTCGAGCCAAAACCCGGAAATTTCTATCGCCCGGCTTAATCGAGAAGATTTATCTTCTAATATTAAAAGAAAGTCTGAACCAGCAGCAAAGTTATCAAAAGGGGGTCCGAGAAAGAAGGCAGAAAAGCAGAAATCAAAAGAGACAAACAGAAAGAAAAAGAGACAAAGAGAAAGAAAAAGAGACAAGAATGAAGAAAAAAATCTTCAGCCTTTAGAAAAAAGAAAAGAAGGAAAAAATTTAAAGAACCGGAAAAAGTCGGCCAGGAAAGGTGAGAGCTAAAAGAGCCAATAAGCGTGGGAAGCATAGATCAGGCAAAAGAGGAAATTGGGTTAAAAGAGCAGGAGGTGGCAAGGAAAAAACGCAAGAGAAACAAAATAAAAAATTGATAATAAATAAATAACAAAAGAAATAAAAAAAGAAAAGAGATAAATAGCTTACAAGCGGAGGAGACCATGAATGAAGCCACGGTAAAAGACATTACTCGCATCCAAAGAATTGCGGTCATTGGTGTGGGGAAGATGGGGAGCTGGTTGGCGACGGAGCTTCGGAAGTTTTATGAGGTGGCTGTCTTTGATGTCGATGAGGCCAAAGTAAAACCCCTCAGCGGCGTCAAGGTGCTGCAGGATTTAAAAGAGCTGGAGCGGTTTTCACCTGATTTATTGCTTAACGCCGTTAGCCTTCAGAACACCATCCAGGTTTTTGAGGCGGCGTTACCCTTTCTTCCCGCGCAGTGCCTGCTCTCGGACATTGCCTCAGTCAAGGGAGAGCTGGAAAATTATTATGGCCATTGGGGTCGCCGGTTCGTTTCCAGCCATCCTATGTTTGGTCCGACTTTTTCTAACTTAGCTCAGCTTTCCGAGGAAAACGCGATTATCATCAGCGAGTCTGACCCGGAGGGAAAAGAATTTTTTAGACGCTTTTACAGTCAGTTTGGAATAAAGCTCTTCGAGTACTCCTTCGACGAGCATGACCAGATTATCGCTTATTCCCTAACCGTTCCTTTTGCCTCGAGCTTGGTTTTTGCCGCCCATTTGAATAAGCTGACTGTACCCGGGACGACCTTTCGCAAGCATTTGCAAATTGCTCGCGGGCTGCTTAGTGAAGATGATTATCTTCTGGCCGAGATCCTTTTTAATCCTTATTCGCTGCCGCAGTTAGAAAAGATAACCCAGCGGCTGGAATTTCTGAAGCATATAATCCGGGGCAAGGATTATGAGGAGGCGCGACGCTTCTTGGCGCAGCTCCGCCGCCAAATCCTCTAATTAATTGGTGGCGCCTCACTCATTCACCACATTTCTGCCCTTATTTTTCTGTGACTCATGTTCTTAAAATTCGTAACCCGTTACCAATTTTACCTATTTGCTTCGAGCCGGCTTTCAACCTTTAGGACCTCGCCTTCTCGTTATTCGTTAGGGCCATTTTAGCTATTCGCCCTATTTCAATTATTGCCAGCTTGCCTGTCTACTTTATTTCCCCAATTTATTATTATTTTATTGGATACTTTGACGCCCTTAGCTTTGTTTTTTTCCGGTTCTCGTTGAGTTCGGATTTTATTTAATCGGTCCCACTTCGCTTATTTTCCCTATTTTTTCCCATGTCTATTAAGTTCCATCTAACCTATTTCCCCAATTTATTATTATTTTATTGACCATTTCGACACCCTGAGCCCTGTTGTTTCCTCTTCGCGTTGAGCCTGGGTCCTATTCTGTGGCTTTTATCATAGTTTCACCTGGTTTTTCTATTTCACCGCTTATTATTCCAAATAATATAAATATGAGAAATATGAGCCTGGCAATCAATAAACCAATAGACCAATAAACCAATAAATCAATAAATCAAGTAAGCATCTCTATTTCCGGATGGCATTTAATTTGCATAGCAAGCCGATGCCTCTTTTTTCCGTCACGGTTTTTTAAGATGCTGCCATAAATTAACAGACCAATAAATCAATAAATCGATAATAACTAACAGGAAATAGGTGACCTCGCACCAATTAACGAAACAGGGCGTTAAAAAGGAGCTTGAAGGTGCCGTGAGTTTGGGCCCGGTGTTGCGGCCGAAAAGCCATCAGAATAATTTTGCCTTGGCCATATTGAGCTTCCACCATCGCCCCGCGTCGACTCAAGTATGACTCCCCAATCAGCCAGCCGCTCTGCAGAATTTCTCTTTCCGGATAGGAAGCTATGACCCGATAGCGTTCATTTTGGTCACTCGGCGTTATCTCGAGGGCCGCGTTGTTTAAAAATAACAGGTAACCCTGTTCAGGCAAGCCATAAGCCAAGGGATGGGTAACGTCAAAATTGACTCGGAGCGTCGAGCCCGGGCAGAAAAACTCCTTGGAGTCCAAATTGGCCAAGACGTTGCGCAGGTTGAGGTTAAATTTTTCGATGGCAAAATTGACGGCTTCGCCCAAACAAACCAGCGTCCCTCCCCTTTGGACAAAGTCCCTTAGCTTGTCGACACCGTCCTTACCCAGGCCGCTGCGATATTCAGGGGGAGTGTTGCCGGCGAAACGCCTGGATGTTTCAGGTATCTCTCCGGTAATCATGGCCGTCGAATCATTGGGAAGGATAAGGACATCAATTTTTTCGCTGAGTTTGCCGCTTTTGACCTCGGCATCCATAATGGTTGTATAAGGCAGCTTGAATTTTTCCAGGAGCAGGCGAGTCCAGCCCTCGTCCATATTGCCGCCGTAGTAGCGTTGATAAAGCCCCACTCTAAGCCGCTGCACTTGATGCAGACCATCGACGGGCCAGGCCTTAAGGGGCTGGAAATCAACCCCTGTTTGCTGGGCTATTTCCTCTAAGGCTCCTGGAGCCGCGCCGCGCAGGATAAAATCACCCGGCCTAAGCTCAGCCCTAACTTTATCCACGCGCCAGATTTCCATTTTTTTATCGAGGAGTAGACTCACCGCGGTGAAGGCGTCATTCAACCGGCCATCAAGGCGATACCCGGCTTCTCCAGCTTGGACCTGCCCCTTTACCTTGACCGGTTCCCGGACAACCTGAAAAACCCCGTTGACCGGTTCGTCCACCGGGTCAACCCTAACGCCCATGAATTCGTCCATGGTATGAGTTGCCAGGTCATAGGGCCGCAGCGGCCGGCCGTTGCGGTCTCGAGTCCATTCATTATCAGGGTATAAGGTGCGGCCAAGGAGGTTCCGGATTAAGCCCATTTTAGGTTGAGCCAGCGGAATAACCAAAGTTCCCTCCGGATAGATAACCCCACCCGCCTCGAAGGGCTTTTGGGCTTGGAGGATTTCCACATCGGAGAGCCGCAAAGTGTTGACCATCTTGATGGCTGTGAGGCGGTCATGCTGAGAGAGAGGAATTATGTAAGCCTTTGGTTTGCCCTGGCCCCCTCTTTCCACCTGCCTTTTGGCTTTCAAATAGGCATTCCAGAGGACTGTCTCTTTGTGCCGGGCGGCTAAGTCCAGGACAGCCCAAGCAGAGATTTTTTGTTGCTCGACGATGTCCCGCAGCCGCCACCAGCCGCCTTCCCAGGGATGGGGGAAATTGGACTGCGCCTCATAACGCGGGAATTGGAGCGAGCCGCCCTCGAGTTGCTCCGGATGAATAAAAAGCGGTGTAGCCAGCCGGGCACTTGCCGATTCTGTCAACATCCCGGTAATGTTGTGAAAAGGTGTAATCCAGTGCCAGCCAAAATGGCCCCAGCCCGGAAACATGGCGTCGTTAATAATACCTGTTTTGCCCGCTTCCTCCAGCTTATAGGCCATATGAGCACCATACCAGCTTAGCTCCCTCCAGATGAGCGGGTCAGCGTAGGGTCGAATTGGGTCGCAATATGGGGGGATATAGAGCCGGGCTCCATAGCTTCCCATGTGATGATGGTCAACATATGCCTGGGGTTTCCAATCGCGGTAAAGTATTTGGGCCGCATATACGGATTCTTGGAGGTTGATAAAATCACCGTCGCGGTTGTTGTCATGACCGGCATATTTATGATAAAGCCATGGAAGATTGGAGCCCTCGTATTCAGTGCCCAAAGTCTTGCGGTACCAGTCTGTGACCATAACCTGGCCGTCGGGGTTAAAGGAAGGAATCAAGAGAAAAATAACATTGTTTAAAATGCGGTTGGTTTCCTCATCATCCCGGGTGAGCAGTTCATAGGTCAGCTCTGGAGCCATCTGAGTCCCGCCGATTTCTGTGGCGTGAAGGCTCATGGATTGGCAGATAATAGCCTTACCAGCAGCCACAAGAGGCGGAATTTCGCTTTCGGGAATTTGCCGGGGGTCATTGAGCTTTCGGTTTATCTCTTTGAATTTTTCGAGGTTGGCCAAGTTTTCGGGCGAGGAGATGATGACGAGCAGGAAGGGGTTACCCATGGTGGTTGGTCCCATGGTGACTACTTTAATTTTTTGGCTTTGGCTTTCGAGTCGGGAAAAATAGGCGACAATTTCATCCCAGCGGGCAATTTTCCGGTCCGCACCGAGCTGAAAGCCGAAATGTTCTTCGGGCGAAGTGACTTTTGTTTGCGCCTGGAGGGGAGAAGGCAGGGTCAAAAGAACGAAAAGGATGAAACTCGCAAGCAAAGTTATTGTTAAGAAGAAAATTAAGGCAAAAGCTGAAACCAAGCCAGAAGAAGTGGCCCGGCCCGCTTTCCGGCGACCAAAGCTCATGAAGCCCATCTTTGACCTCCTTTTCTTTGCTTAATCAGCGCCGCAAAAAACTGAGGAGCGACCGCACCTGGGCGGCTTCCGGTGCTTGCGGCGCTAAGGCTAAAAATTTTTCTAAATGCACAATGGTCAAATCCTTGCGCTTTTTCTGATTATAAGCGAGGCCAAGATAATAATGACTGTAGGCATGAGTAGGTAAGAGCTCGACGGAGCGGGAAAAGGCTTTTATCGCCTCGTCGACCTTCTGCTGGTAGCTGAGGACAAGCCCTTTAACGTAGTGGGCCTCAGCCAGCGCCGGTTCCTTCTCCAGGGCCTCGTTCGCCCGCTTCATCGCCTCGTCATAATTCTTTTCCTGGATTAAGACCAGCGCTAAGCCGGCTAACCCCCATCCTGAATCAGCGTTAATTTCGAGGATGCGGTTAAAATCCTCGCGGCCAGCTTCGATTTCGCCTATTTTGAGGGCGCAGAGACCACGCTGATAGATGGCCTCAATTCTCTCGGGCTCAGCCTCCAGCGCCGCTTCAAAGGATGCTTTGGCCTCGGCATACTTGCCCTGTAAATAAAGCACCAGCCCGCGCTGATAGGGGTCTGACGGCAATTCCTGGGTCGCTATCACCGGCGGCGAGGCCAAAATCAGCATGAGGATAAGAATAGCAGGAACAAGGGGAAGAAAAGGTGAGGTCTCGAGACCGAAAAAAGTTGCTTTAATAATTCGCTGGTAAAAAAACATTAATTTTGTTTTCATCCCGTCCTCCAGATCCAGGCCTTGATTAGCCATTTCTTTCTCTCCTCCACAATATTTAAAAGTCCCTTATAAATCAAGGTGGATTGACTTTGGCTCTCATTTTAGATAAAAATGGCTAAACGGGAGGATAGCCGTAATTAGCCTTACGCAGCTTTTTTTGGTGTCTTCCTGTCCCTATTTATCATTCCCTTCTTTCTTCTTGACCTAAAATTATCAGACTTAAAATAAAAAATTATATAAGGAAATTCTAATTTATATATAGCTATTAGAGTTAAATTACGCTTTCCCTTTCACCGTTGTTGGATAAAAAAGTTGATGATTCATTAAGTAAACTTAAAATTTCATCGGAGCCGGCGGTAAATTCAAGATAAGAATATCAGAGCCAAGATAAAAAGAGAACATTTTCAGCTGATAAAAACTAATTATTACCACAAGAGGACATCAGACCCTTCCGATTCTTTTCAGAGATTATATTCTTGTCAGCTAAGTTGGAGAAGGCCATTAATTTATAACCGTCTCTTCTCCATCCTGAGGAGTGCGCCGGGGGATTATAAGTTTTAGGCGGTAATTATTCAGGGCCATAAATTATTTTCGCGATTGAGTTTTTGCCTTTTTAGTTATTTCTTGTTAAAAAAATTAGCTGAGATTTAGCTAAATAAAGCTCTGGTCAGGAGGGCAAGCAATGCGGAGAAAAGAAAAAGCTTATTTATTGCCGATTAATCGGCTGGTAGCTATTTTCTTGCTTATTCCTATTTATTTTAACCTTCCGCTATGTTTCGGAGCGCAAAGCCAGGAAGCAAAACCGGCGCTGACCCGAATTAAATTAGATGCGGAGAGGCGGGTGGGGGAGATTGACCCCAAGATCTATGGCCACTTTATCGAGCACCTGGGTCGCTGCATCTACGGTGGCATCTATGACCCAGCTTCGCCTCAAGCCGACGAGCGGGGATTTCGCCGCGACGTTATCGAGGCCGTCAAGAAACTCAAGGTGACCCTACTTCGCTGGCCGGGCGGTAATTTCGCCTCCGGTTATCACTGGCGCGACGGCATCGGACCAAGCGGGCTCAGACCACGCCGCCTTGAGCTCGCTTGGAAGACGGTCGAAACAAACCAAGTGGGCACGAACGAGTTCATCGAGTTTTGCCGCCTCGTAGGCGCTGAACCCTACATCTGCGTTAATCTCGGCACTGGTACCTGGGATGAAGCCCGGGAATGGGTCGAATACTGCAATATCGAAAAGGGGACAACGCTCGCTGAACTAAGAGCCAGCCACGGTTATCCCCAGCCGCACAAAGTCACCTACTGGGCTCTCGGCAATGAGATGGACGGCTCCTGGCAAATGGGCCATCGTAACGCCGAGGATTACGCCCAATTTGCTTTGGAAGCCGCCAAGTTGATGAAATGGACTGACCCGTCGCTAAAACTTGTGGCCTGCGGTTCGAGCACTTTTGGCCGCGGCTGGACTGATTGGAATCGCACTGTTCTTAATTATCTCCGGGACTACGCCGACTACATCGCCATCCACACTTACCTGAACAATCGCCGCCATGACTTCCCCTCTTTTATGGCGGCCACCCTGGATGTCGAAGACAGGATAAAAATAATTGAGGGCTTGATCCTGGAAGCTATGAGTCAGGCCCCTCGCCGCCGCGAGCCGATTTACATCGCCTATGATGAATATAATGTCTGGTATCGAGCCTTTGAAGATAAAGGACTTGAAGAGACCTATAATTTAGAAGACGCCCTTGTTATTGCCACTTTCCTCAACGTCTTTGTTCGCAACGCGCATATTGTGAAGATGGCCAATATGGCCCAGCTGGTGAATGTTATTGCGCCCATCAGGACGACAGAAAATGCTCTCTGGCGGCAGACTACTTATTATCCCCTTTATCTTTTTGCCAACTACTGCCAGGGCCAATCGCTTCAGGTCTTCGTTGACGGCCCCACCTATAAAACCGAGACGCGGCCTTCGGTTCCCTATCTTGATGTTTCGGCGGCTTATAAGCCTAAGGAGAACGAGCTGATAATCAACGTGGTTAACCGCCATGAAAAGCAGGCCCTGCCCGCCGAAATAATCAGCCAGTGGGGAACTTTTGATGGTCGGGCGCTTATCGACGAAGTCAACGGCCCGGACATAAAGGCTGAAAACGGGCCAGATAGCGAAAAGGTCACAATAAAACACAGCGAAATTCAATTAAGCGGGGATAAGCTGACCTATCAATTTCCCGCCCATTCTTTTACCATGATTCGGGCCACGCTTCGTCCGCCTCTCGTGGCCAGAACTCCGGCAGTTAAATGAAAGGTGCTTTTCTTTTCCATCTTATAGGGAATTACTTAAGGGCCGGTTCCGGAATGGCCGAAGCGAGATTCGAAGGATGAGCTCCCGAATTGCCTGTTGGGAGGCCTTGGCCCGCGAGGTTCTTAAAGTTGGAATTGGTTCAGGGGAGAGGCTAACAGGAGACGAGGGACATTGGGGTTTGTCTCTGGCCCGAGAGGCGATTTCCATGGCGACAATGAGAGCTTCAGTGGGAACAAGGCCGGAAAAGAAGCCAGGCTATTTTGGCGGCGTCGTGGCTTAACCTACAAAAAATAAAAAAGAAAAGAATCATCAAAATTAAAAAGTCCATTAAAAGCGCCAGGACGTTGGTTATAGATGCGGCCGAAGGTGACGGAGCATGTCTTCGACCATACGGGGTAAATCATAATCAGGTTGCCAGCCCCATTCCTCTCGGGCTGCGGAATCGTCGATTGATTGCGGCCAAGTTTCCGCGATAGCCTGACGCTCATCGGGTTTATATTCAATCATAAACCCAGGCATAAATTTTTTAATTTCGGCGGCCAGCTCGGCCGGCGAAAAGCTCATGGCGGCCACGTTAAAATCAGTATGATGGCGGAGCCTCCCGAATTCTGCTTCCATGAGCGTAATCGCAGCCTTAAGGCAATCGGGCATATACATCATCGGTAGCACCGTATCTTCTCTGAGGAAACAGGTGTATTTATTATGGATGATGGCTTCATGAAAAATGGCCACCGCATAATCAGTGGTGCCCCCTCCCGGGGGCGTTTTATAGCTAATAATTCCAGGATAACGGCAGCCCCGCACATCGAGACCGAAGCGCCGGACATAATATTCACCTAAAAGTTCGCCGGCCACCTTGGTGACGCCATAAATGGTCTTAGGCCGGAGAACTGTTTGCTGGGGGGTTTTTATCTTGGGGGTTTCGGGGCCAAAAACGGCAATGGAACTCGGAATAAAAACCTGGCGCACCCTCAGCTCCCTCGCTACCTCTAAAATATTATAAGTCCCGTTCATATTAACCCGCCAGGCCAGGCTCGAGTCTTGTTCGCCCTTCGCCGAAAGGATCGCGGCCAGATGATAAATGGTATCGACGCCGTATCTTTTAATGGCCGTGGTGATATCTTCAGGGCTGGTGACATCCAGTCGCTCAAAAGGTCCAGCCTCTTTTAGTTCCGGCGGGGGCTCTTTGATATCGGTAGCCACGACTCGCTGCGCTCCATATTTTTTTCTTAGTTCGGGTACGAGTTCTGAACCAATCTGGCCACAGGCGCCGGTGACGATGACCATTGGGGTTGAAGATGTCATCCCGTTTCTCCCAAGAGGCGAAATTGAAAAGCGAAGCTTTTTTATAACATAAGCTCTTAACCTTTAGCAATCCTCGGCCTCAAACCTGAGAAAATCACTCCCATCCCTTGTTAACCGGTTCCTTCTCCTTTTGTCTGGGCTGGTCTTCTGAGCTGGTCTTGGTTATGGAAAGCTTTAAATAAGCCATGCGGAAGGAGTATATTCACCTTAGGGAGGCTAACATGACCGAGCAGCCGTCAAAGGCGTCCTTGAGTTTGGTGGTAATTGCGGTGGTCATGGTATTTATGGCCGGGCTAACCGATATCTATTGGGGGGCCTCGTGGATAGGTAGACCCTTCCCGCGCTCTGTCCCCTTGGAGCCGGAGGCCGCCAGGGCCTTTGCTCTTCCTGATATTGTCGGTTCGCTCCTGATGTATATGGGGGCTGTCGGCCTTCTGAAACGGAGAACCTGGGGGTTTTATTTAACTCTTATTGCCATGGGAATGAGCCTCGGGAGCAGCCTGTTTTTCCTTAGCCTGACGAAAACTACTTTCTTTAATATTCTGGGCCCAACTATATTTTTTACTCTCTTCACTCTCGTTTATCTCTGGTTCCAGCGCCGCCACTTCTTTTCCGAGGCTGGAACCAAAGGGTAGCAAATAATTAACGCTTTTTTGGTCAAGATATGTTCCTAAATTGTAAAAAACGCCGCGGCTTTATTTTTTGAGGCGGTGAATCTATAATCTTTTCTTACTAAGCCGCTTCCCTTAAGAAGCAATAACTCATTTGGCTCTAATAAGGAGGTTAGAAAATGGCTTACCTTCTGGACGGGCATAATTTAACCGTGGAAAAGGTGGTGGAGGTTGCCAGGAAGAAGGAAAAGGTTGAGCTTCATCCTGAGGCGATGGAAAGGATCAGGCGGTGTCGCCAGTTGCTCGAGGATAAGATCGAGAAAAGAGAAATCATGTATGGGGTGAACACCGGGATTGGCGAGCTCTCGGAGGTAGTCCTCAGCCAGGAGCAGGTGGAGCGTTTCCAAAAATACATCATATACAGCCACGCGGCTGGCTATGGCCAGCCCCTGCCCGAGGAGGTGGTGCGAGCCGCTATGGTCAGTCGGATTGCCTGTCATTGCCACGGCCACTCGGGCCTCAGGCCCGAGGTAGTTGAAACCATGAAAGAAATGCTAAACCGCGGGGTGACACCTGTGGTTTGCCAGAAGGGTTCGGTGGGCGCTTGCGGCGACCTCTCGCCGATGAGTCAGATAGCCTTGGTGATTATGGGTGAGGGCGAGGCTTACTATCAGGGCGAAAGACTTCCGGGAGCTGAGGCCCTGCGCCGGGCCGGAATAAAGCCGCAAACCCTCCAGGCTCGAGACGGCCTGGCCATAATCAACGGCTCGAATGTAATTACTGGCCTTGGTGCCCTTGAGGTTTACGACGCTTACCGCTGGATTAAAAATTCCGAGATTGCGGCAGCTATGACCTTAGAGGTGTTGAATGCTAACATGAAGGCCTACGATGAAAGATTGCATCGAATAAGGGGTTACCCCGGAGCGGTGGAGTGTGCTGAAAATATCAGGCGAATTACCGCGAATTCTGAACTTCTGGCTCAGGCTGGGAAGAAGGTACAAGACGCTTATAGCTTGAGGAGCACGCCGCAGGTAGTGGGCGCGGCGCGCGACGCCTGGAAATGGGTTAAATACATGATTGAGGTGGAGCTCAGCGGCTGTGCTGATAACCCTGTTTTCTTTCCCGAAGAGGACTTAGTGTTGACCGGAGCTAATTTCCAGGGAACGCCGCAAGCCTTTGCCCTGGAGCTTCTGGGCACAGCGGTAACGACAGTGGCCGTCCTTTCTGAGAGGCGGACCAATCGGTTGATGAATCCGCACTTAAACCGGGGGCTCCCGGCTTTCCTCACCAAAGGCGCCGGCATGTTTTCAGGTTTGATGCTGAGTCAGTATACAGCCGGCGCTTTGGTTTGCGAGAACCGGGTTTTGTCCCATCCGGCGGCGACAGGGTCGATTCCAGCCGCGGCTGACCAGGAAGATTTTGTGAGCATGGGGATGACCACGGCTTTAAAAACGCAGCAAATCATCGATAACAGCCAGGCAGTGCTGGCAATTGAAATGATGGCGGCAGCTCAAGCCATTGATTTCCGGCGGCCCCTCAAAGCCAGCCCTGGAGTCGAAGCGGCTTACCGGGTTATTAGGAAATATGTAGCTTTTCTGGATGAGGATAGACCGCTCTATGACGACATCAATCGGTTGAAGGAAGTAGTGGCTTCAGGCGAAATCCTGGAGGCGGTGGAGGAGGCGGTGGGTCAGCTCATTTAGAGTTGTCCGGAATTGACTTTAATGCCTTTAAAATGGCGCAAAGAGAGGCGTTTGGATAAGCGGGAATAAACTGGAATAAAAAAGAAAGGCCAGTGCGTTTATTCTTTATTCTTAATTCTTATTTTCCTCCTTATTTTCTGCTTTATCCGCGAGGAAATATTTTATCCGCGACGGAATATCTTGCCCACCACGGGGTTAGCGAGAGTTGGGGGAATGAAAAAATGGATAGTATTTAGTGTGCCTGGGTAAAATGATATACGTGATTAAAAAATAGCCAGTTACCAATGAAAAAAGGGAACCATGCCGTGGCTCACGATTTAAATAAGGTGGCGTTAATAACCGGAGCCAGTCGGGGGATTGGCCGGGAAATAGCCCTGCGCTTAGCCGAAAGAGTTGGCCGAGTCGCGGTGCATTATTTTCAGCACAGGGCCTTGGCTTGCCAAGTGGCCGCCGAAATAGAAAAACTGGGGGTTGAGAGTCGGGTTTTCCGAGCTGACCTCTCGTCACCAGCGGCCGGGACGAACTTGGTCGGCCGAGTAGAAAAGGCGTGGGGAAGAGTGGATATTTTAGTCAACAATTTTGGGCCTTTTTTGGTCCAGCCTTGGGAAAAGACAACAGCTGAGGACTGGTTAAATCTTTATCAAACCAACGTCGTTCGCGGCCTGGAGATGATAAAAGCCGTGCTTCCCGGAATGAGGCAGAGAAAATGGGGCCGCATTATCAATTTAGGCTATCATCGAGCTGGCCAGATAACTCCTTTTCCTCAGGTTTTGCCCTATGCGGCGGCTAAGACCGCGCTTCTTTTGCTGACCAAGACCGTGGCTTTAACGGAAGCCCAGCACGGAATCACCGTGAACATGGTTTCGCCGGGGCTTATTGAAGGTGGTGAACTCCCCTTTGAACCAGGCGAGGCGGCTAGCTCAAGCTTCTTAGGAAAGCCAGAAGATGTAGCCGCAGCCGTCAGTTTTTTGGCCTCCGATGAGGCGAGGGCAATTACCGGGGTGAACCTGATTGTTGCTGGGATTTGGAAGATGTGATTTAATTTTCTGCTTGATAATAAATAATATGGCGCTATTTAATGGATTGAAGGCGAAGAAGGAAAAGATGCGAAATATCGGCTTCTCCTGGGTCTCGATTCTCTTGCTACTGGCAGTGGGGTGTGAGACCCGCTCTTCCCTGGTGAAGGGGAAAATAAAAGAGGTGGAAAATGGGTTAATGCGGGCGGTTTATTTCAAGGGCCAGAAGCCAGAAAAGCTCCGCCTCGAGGAGAGGATGGTCTTTTACCGGGTGGCTGGTTTAAGCCTGGCCATGATCGATGACGACGCTTTGTCCTGGGTGAAAAGTTATGGCTATAAAGATGCCAAGGACGATGGCCCCATCACTCCCGAAACCATATTTCAAGCCGGTGCTTTCAGCCAGCCGATGGCGGCCGCGATTGCGCTGTCTTTAGTCGAGGAAGGAAAGCTTAGCTTAGATAACGATGTTAATGCTTATCTTAAAACCTGGAAAATTCCCCGCAATGAATTTACCGCCAGCCGACCGATAACCTTGAGAGACCTGCTCCTTCACCGGGCCGGGTTTAGTAACTGGGTTTTTCCTGGCTATTCTGCTGTCGAGCCCCTGCCAACCTTGCTTCAGGTCTTGAAGGGCGAAAAGCCAGCGGTGAACACGCCGCTTTTCCCCTTAGACCGGCCTGGGTCAGTTATCCGGAATTCAGAATCAGGCTATGTGATTTTGCAGCAACTTCTGGAGGATGTGGGTCAAAAACCGCTGTCAGAGCTGGCCGAAGAAAGAATTTTTAGCCGGGTTGGGATGAAAAATACTTTTTTGGCCGCTGATGTCGCACCATCTTGGCAAGACAGGGCGGCTTCAGGTCATCAGCGGGACGGGACTTTGTTGTCTGAAAAGTGGCGTCGTTACCCGGAGCTGGCCGCCAAAGGGCTATGGACAACACCGACCGACATGGCCCTTTTCTTGTGTGAGCTGATGGCGGCGGCCAAGGGGGCGACAGGAAAATTTATCTCGCCGGCAGCGGCTCGGGCTATGCTTACGGCGCAGGCAGCCTCTCGGGGGTTTGGCTTTATCGTGGAGGGAAGCGGCGACGACCTCTATTTCCAATGCCAAGGACGGACCGCCGGCTTTGCCGCCGCTTTGCTTGTTTTTCCTGGTCGAAGGCAGGGAGTCGTGGCGATGAGCAATAGCGATAACGGTCAGATTCTAATTGATGAGGTGGTGCGAGCTGTAGCTGCCGCCTATAAATGGCCCCATTTTAAGCCTGTAGAAAGAACGCTTTTTCGCTTAGACCCGGAGGTCTACCAGCAATACATTGGCCGCTATGAGATTTCCCCTGATTACATCTTAGACGTGAAATTTGAGGATTATTACCTTGTCATTCAGCCTACTGGCCAGGCGCCAACGAAATTCTATGTGGAGAGCGAGACAGTGTTCTTTTCTGTGGACCCCTTTATCCGCATTCAGTTTCGCCGCGACGAGCGAGGCAACGTCACACACTTAGTCCTCTGGCAACAAGATTTTGAACAAATTGCCCGCAAACTCTGAAAATCCCCTCTTTAATACACCAAATATTTTTCCGCCAACAGGGCAAGTTTAATATATAGCGCTATTAGCTCCTGGAAATTGGTGCCACCCTACATATTTACCCTATTTTTAGTCAGGCCAAAATTTGCCTCTTAACCCAGCCCTATTTTTCTGGTGTACAAAATTGGTTGCAATTTGATCTAGAGGGATGAGCCATCTCAAACTCTCCTTTTAAGACTAAAAAATTTAAGAAAGGAGATTTTCATTTACGATGGCTCGAAGGCATTATAAGGCATTTTTGCAAGAATGGCTAACAAGATTTTTACTGGAGGATGACCCGATAAAGGCGAGGTTAGAGTGGTTGTTGGCGGAGCTGATGAAGGTGGAGGCGGAGGTAGGGGCGCCTAAGGGCAAGCACAGCCGGAAGAGGAAGACCTATTTTTCAGGTTACCGGGTTAGGAAGCTTCATAGCCAGATAGGAACTGTTTATTTGGTTATACTTAGGGTGCATTGAGGAGGTTGTGAACCGTTTATCCTGATGAAATGGAGAGCTCTTATCCATCGAGGATTCAAGATTAAAGTTAAAGCCGTCCAGGTGTGCGATGAGAGGAGAGGGACAAAATACGTCACAGCCATTTAATTAATAAAATAATTTTAGAAAAATTTTACTTGACAGGAAGGAAAAATTACTTTATTATCCCTAAAGAGAGTAACATTACTATGAATAGGAGTCAAATTAATAAGAAATGGGATAACATGACCGTGAACAGAGCCCAAATTTTTGATGACCCTAAATATCTTCGGAGCTTAATATCATTAGGGCTTACCGAGAGGGAAGCAAAAATCTACCTCGCCTTATTAACGCGAGGCTTTATGACCGCGATTGATCTCCAAGAAAAAGTAGATATTCCCAGGACAAAAGTTTATGAGATTTTGCAAAAGATGATTAATAGGGGTATCTGTTTAGAGAAGAGGATAGGTAGAAATAAGATCTATGAACCCGTCGAACCTAAAATAGCCTTTCAATCACTTTTAGAGGTTTTCAAAAACGAGGTAAAAAGAAAAGAAGAAGTAGCCCAAGAACTGATTGAAGTTTGTACGTCCTGTTTTAATGCTACTAAAGAAATAGGCAATCCCCTCGATTTTATTGAGATATTAAAGGACAAAATTCAAATTCATAGAAAATATGTGAGCGTGGTTGAGTCCACTCGATATGAGCTCCTCACGTTCAACAAAGGTCCGTATGCCTGTGATAACCCCCAAAGGCTGAGAGAGCAGCAAATAGCCGAAACCGAATTAATGAAGAGGGGAGGCATTTGCAAAAACATTTACGAAACCTTTGAGATAGAAAATTACCAGTGGTTAGTTGAATACATAAAGGAGCAGCAGTTGGATGGTCAGCAGGCAAAGTTAGTTGATTTCCTGCCAATTAAGATGGTTATTTCAGATGGAGAGAGAGTCATGTTGCCTTTGGAAGGACGCTCAGGTGAGTCTATCGATTTAGTTATGTGTTATATCAATCATAAAGCCTTTGGCAATGCCTGTAAGATATTGTTTGACCATCTTTGGGAAAAGGCGAGAGAAATTGATACTCTTTGGGCAGGCAGGTGAGATGTGATTAGCCAAAAACAAAATCAGTGTCTTTGGTCCTTAACTTTTTTGTTTTTTATTATTGGTTTAATTTCTTTCGGATTGAGCTCTTGTTCTTCCTCTGATCTCGCCCCTTTGGAAAAGCAAGCGGAAATACTTAAAGAGGGAAAGAAGGGCATAACGGAGCTTCTTTCTGAATATCAGTCTATGATGGACAAGAATCCAAAGGACCCTCTAGCCTATGTTCTGGCCGCTTCTGTTTATTGGCGAGAAGAATCCCGACACCTATACGAAAAGGCCCTTGCGATATCACCTAAATATGGACTGGCTCATCTGGGGCTGGCGCGATTTTTCATGCGCTATGATGATAATGAAAAGGCCTTTGAACATTATAAAGAAGCTTTGCGTTCCTTAAAAAAGAATAAAGATATTCGTCGTGAAGCGTTACGGGCTGCTATTGCCGTGTCAAGCTTTGAAGAAGCTGAACAAATGGCGGGAGGAGACGCTGATTTAAAACGGGAGATTGTTAATATATTAATTGATGAGGGGTTAATAGAGGAAGCTGAAAAGCGGCTATCTTTTTACGGGTTTGATAGGGATGAAAATCCAGCCTCGGTCTATCTCAAAGGGAGAATAATTTATTCTAAGGGAGAGAAGGATAATAAGCCCGAACTTATTTCTCAGGGCCTGGATACACTTCTTGATTCTTGGAGAAAGGATCCTTCGCCCATCTATTTCTATAAACTTATTTTTCCCAGAAGGCCTCTTACCCAGCTCTTGAGCAAAGCCCGGCGTACGCAGGATTTAAAGGAGGTGGTCATAAAAGGGTTGGAAATATATCCGAAGGAATTCTCGCTTTATCCTGAACTATGGAAAATCACTTTTGCCGAAACCAAAGAGAATTATGCTTTAGCCAGGCAATCAGTATCGGCTGAAATTGAAGCGCTATTAAAAAAATATCCAGCTGACCCCGCTCTTTATAGCGCCGCGATAGAAGGCTACAAGATGGTCGATTCGCCCGAGGAAATAGCAAAGATACAGAAAGCTCTGTTAGAAAAATTTCCTTATTCTCTCCAGGCTCAAATAGTCAGACAAGCTTTGATTTATCAAGAAAAGGACCTGACTAAAAGGATGGAGCTTTTTGCCAAATTTATCCAAGATTTTCCCAATTATCCATATGCTTACCAAGGGTATTTTAAAACTGCGGTAGAACTTAAGATTCCCGACGAAGACCTCCTCAATTTGGCTGAGGCTTTTCTAATGAAGGATAAAGGAGACCATTCGCTCCAAGCTGTGGTCGAGGAATTTTTGAAAAGAAAGATTTATCTTGACCGCGTTGAGAAATGGCTGGCTGATTCAGGCAAAAATCCAGAGCTGATTAACAACGCCTGGGATGTGAGGATACTGAACTTAAAGGCAAGATTACTTTTGTTTCAAGGAAAGGAGGATGAAGCTGCACTAATCTTGAACCGGCTGATGAATCTGGAAGTTGCTGGTCTAAGTAACGTTGATAAAGGAACTACGAAACTCTACTTAGCTGAAGTATATGAGGCGAAAAGAGATTTCGGTAAGGCTCTCGACTTATATGCCGAGGCTTATGCGCAGAGTCAGCATTATCTGAAAGAAGCAGGAGAAAAATTTCAGAGGCTTTATCGCCAAAAGTATGGAAGCGAGAAAGGAATGGAAGCATTCCTTTCTCGCCATGAACAAGTCTATCAATCAGAAGAGGCGGTGGGAACCATTGGTATTGAACGAGGTACCAGGCTAAATGAGCCAGCCCCTGATTTCGAATTAAGAGCGACTGATGGCCAAACCGTCAGGCTCTCGTCTTTTAAAGGGAAAGTAGTGATCCTGAATTTTTGGGCAACTTGGTGCGGGCCATGCAATCTGGAGTTACCACATCTTCAGGAATTCTATGATAAAAATAAGGGACGCAATGACGCAGCTCTTCTGACAATAAGCACCGACGAAAATAGGGCTCTGGTTGAGCCTTTTTTACGCAAAAAAGGATTTACCTTCCCGGTTTTATATGACGATGGCTTAAGAACGCAATTCAAAGTAAGGGGAATTCCCACGACGTTTATTATTGACCCCTCTGGCAAGATAAGAGTACGCATGGTCGGATTTAATCCCAATGAACCTCTCGTTCCCTACTTAGAAAAGCTTGTAAATGAGTTTATAAATAAAAGATAAGGGAGGTTTTAATTAATAAAAAATCAAAAGAACTGATTTAGGAATTTAGAAATTAGAAATAGGAAAAAAGGAGGTTTAGGAAAATGAAAAAAGTATTGGCTCTTATTTTGACCCTTTCTTTAGTCTTGATTTCCTCAAATTTTCTTCTGGGGCAAAGGCTGACCGGTGTTATTAAGGGTGAGGTGCTGGATTCGGAGGGGAACCCTCTCCCGGGGGTTACGGTGACTGTTGAGAGCCCTCAATTTCTGGGTAAGAGGTCTTATGTGACTTCTCGGGATGGACTATTTTCTATTCCAAATCTTACCCCTGGAACATATACCGTAACCGCGGAACTGACGGGTTTTAAAACAGTAAAAAGAACAGGAGTAATAGTCAGCGCTGATATGACTGTAGCGATTACCTTAAAAATGGAAATGGCGACTATTCAGGAGGAAGTTACGGTGACAGCTCCTTCGCCTATGGTTGATACGGAATCGTCAAAGGTTAGCACCAGACTCGATTCTTCTAAATTGGAAAATGTTCCGTTGCAACGCAATCTTTATAGTCTGGTGGAAATGGCCGCAGGAGTTGTGGGCGAAAGTACGGTAAGCGATACAACTTCTATAGCTGGGTCAACTGTGAGGTCTAACGTTTATGCAGTTGATGGGGTTATGATTAACGACCCGATTACTTTCTCTCGTCTGACGAAAGTCAACTACGACAATATTGAGGAAGTTGAAATTATCACTGGAGCTAAGCCTGCCGAAGTTGGTTTTGCCAGCGGAGGCTACGTTAATATTGTTACACGTTCTGGAGGAAATAAATATACCGGAAGTGTTTTTCTGCAATATACAGGAGATAAATTTCGGAAGAACCTAATCCCTGACGAGCAGGTTTTGGCTGTAGGAGGGAACCCCCCGACCTATGATAAACATAATATAGACATCTCTTTTAATCTCGGCGGACCAATCATCAAGGACAAGCTGTCGTTCTTTTTGAATATCAGACGCTATGAGCTTCTGCAGACGGGGGGATTTGTTCCTTTTACTGACCCGTTGGGCCGCTATCATGATGTCTATGATTACATTGCTCAGGATAGATATGGAAGTTTAAAATTGACGTGGCAAGTAGTTCCGAAGCTGAAGATAAGTGGATTGATAGATTTTACCCAAGAATATAAACCAATTGGATTGCCACCCTATTATACGAGGCCAAAAATCTCGACTTATAGACAGGATAACGATAGAGGAATAAATTTTTCTAATATTATTGAGTGGATTATCAATCAAAACACTTTCGTTGAGGCGAGGCTAGGTGTTAGCTATCGCAATACGCCCTATTTACTTCAAAAAGAAGCCGAAGATATGCCCTTTTATACTGACAGTGCCACCAACTATTGGTTTGGTTCTTACACAATTGCGCAAAAATATTTAAGGTCACGAATCAATCCCACAGCCACCTTTACTGCTTTCCGAGAAAATTTTCTTGGCGCTAATCATGAGATTAAAGCTGGTTTTGAGTACGAGCATGCCTATCAAAGGACAGATTGGTGGAAGAAGAATCCACTCCTTTGGTATTACTACAATGGTGACCCTCACCGGTATGTTACCACTAACCCCATTATGGGTTACATTGCTGCTTACGTTACGGGACAGGAAGAAGGTTCAAACGTAGGGAAAGATGATCTATGGAGGGTCGCTTTTTATATTAGAGATAATGTCACTATAGCCAAGAGACTAACCGCTAATATTGGCTTTCGCTATGACGAATCCCACGCCTATAAGCCAGAAATGGTCAAGAAAGGAGTAATAACGCAGCTCCCCTTGGAATGCCCCGGCTTATTCAACACGCTGGTGCCTGATTTATTTTCGCCCAACGATCTTCATGTCCCAGCAGTGAAAGACCTGATCGCTTGGCGTGATATAGCTCCGAGAATTGGCCTGACTTACGACTTATTCGGCAATAGAAAAACTGCCCTTAAAGCTTCTTTTTCTCGATATGTTGAATATTTATTGCTCACCTCCATTAACTATCTAAATCCTTTCGGGACAAAGTCCGTAACCTTTTATTGGTATGATAACAATAAGAACAATAAACTGGACCTTCCGCCTATTGATAGCTACACCGTGGTTAGCCGACCAGTTATCGAACCAGATGTAGAAGGTTGGCGTAAGAAGGTCTATAAAGACTTGAAGGCGCCTTATACCAATGAATATATCTTTGGAGTACAACACGAACTGGCTAAAGATTTTAGTATAGAGCTCAATTATATATATAAAGACGCTAAAAGAATTGTTGAAGACGTAGATATCGTTAACCCCTTGAATGGCGATATGTGGATTCCATATACGGTCAGGGATCCTGGTTGGGACAAGACATTTGGTACAAGCGATGACAAAGACTTAACTGTCTATATGCTGGCTAAAGAGAAAGCAGGTGTTCCTTACAAGCAGCTCCAGAATGTGCCTCAGGCTAAAAGGAAATATCAGGCTTTAGAATTCATTTTCAATAAGCGCATGTCAGATAATTGGCAGTTGGGCGGTTCTGTTGTTTACTCCAAACTCTATGGCAATTATTTTGGTGGTGGAGCCTCTCCTGTAGGTTATATGACTTATTATGATAGCCCTAATGACTTGGTGAATAAAGAAAATTCCCGCTTGGATTTTGACCGACCGCTCGTTATCAAAATGTATGGAACAGTTAAGCTTCCCTGGAGTTTCTATTTATCGGGATACTTCTCACACTACGACGGCAATCCAATAGCCCGAACGCTATATGTTTATTTTCCATCTAAATATCAAGGCTATACGCCTTATTATGTAAGTGCTTCAGTCACAGGCGAGAGGCAGGGCGACCACAGATATCCCGGCACTGATAATCTCGATTTGAGAATCGAAAAAGAGTTTGACCTGAATAAAATCGGGTTGTATGGAAGATTCAAGGTGAGTATTGATATTTTTAACGTGATGGGAAACACAAGTGATAGTATATCCTGGGTGCCATCGGGGTACATATATGCTGACGGAAGCTATGCCCCATTTACCACTTATGGTAAAGTTTACGGATTTTATGGTACGCGTTCTTTCTTTTTCAATCTAAGATACTCGTTCTAAATAGAACTGAAAAGAAGGGTGCTCGTAGGGGTATCTATCGGGAACAGAGGTTTTTAAATAAGAAACAAGAATTAAGTTAGTTTACGTTAGACACGAATAATAAACAAAAAAAGTTATGGAGAGCATGAGATGAAGCGCTCAACAGTATTTATTGTAGCAATTTTGGCTATTTCAATGCCGGCGTTTGCCCAAGTGAACTCACCGAGGGAGGCCTATTATAGGTTCGTCCAGGCCAGAGATGAATTGTTGAAGAAATTTCCTATCGGGGAGGAAGCGGGTAGGAAAGCTTTTACTGAAGCCCTTAATCCCTATCTGGCCGAGCTAAAAGGGGTGGCCGAGAACGCTAATCTGGATGAGTTAAGAGAAGACGATCTTTTTTATTGTGGCATAATAGCCAGCCTCACGTCCCTGGAAGAAAAGTCGGTGGAGTCATTTAAGCTATATCTAAAGCGTTTCCCCCGAGGATTATTCGTTTCTTTAGCCTCGCGGGAATTGCTTAAAAGGCTTGCATTGATGGATAGAATACAAGAGGCTAAGGAGCTTTTGCCTCGTATTCAAGCTGATAACCTTGAAGCCTTTTATGAAAGTCTTAGCTATATCGCTTGGGGTTATCAAGGTAAAAATGACCTTGCGGCGGCTCTCGAAATATATCAAATGATTCTTAACGAGACAGTCCGTCGCAGCGGTTTCGAACCATTGCCTACCTATCGCATTGCCAGACTTATTCCTTCAATGGCGGAGATTATGAAAAAAATGGGCAAAGAGAAGGAGGCCGTAGAGATATTTCAATCTGCTCTGCCAAAACTTTCTGGCTCCCCTGAGATTCAAAAGCAAATGGCCACAGTTATTCAGGGACTGGAGATAATTGGCAAGCCAGCACCTGAATGGAATATAGATAAATGGGTAAATGGAGATGATCAGAGATTATCTGAGCTACGGGGGAGGGTGGTCCTTATAGATTTCTGGGCAACTTGGTGCGGACCATGTATTGCCGCCTTTCCTGACCTGAAAGAACTACAAAATAAATTTAAGAACAGAGGCCTGGTTATTGTTGGTTTAACTAAGTATTACGGCCAATATAAGAACATGAGAAATTTAGGCAAGGAAGAAGAAGTAAAAAAAATAGAAGAAGATTTCGTAAAAGAGCATGCTCTAACCTGGCCCCTAGGAATAGCTGAAGGCGATAAACTCTTTCAGGATTACGGGGTTACCGGCCTTCCTACAGTATTCGTTATTGATAAGAAAGGAGTCGTAAGGCTAAAAATCATTGGCCACAATGAAGATAATAAAAGCAAATTAGAAAATATGATTAGTCTGTTGCTTGAGGAAAAATAAAAGAGAGTGCTCCTTTTTACAGCGTAATCTATTAAGGCGGGTCGATAATTAGAAGGCTAGGTTTCTATCTCGAAATAACAAGCTAAAGAGTTGTTTATTAAAAAGTGTACCAAGGAAATCCGGCCAGGTATCCCCACGGAAGCCAGCCAGTAAGATACAGATAACATGCCAGCCGTCGCAGCGCTCCCACGGATGGCCACCTTCGTTCGGCGGCGATGGCCGGAATCATTGCAATAAGCACTAAAAAATGAAGAAATAAAAATTCTTATGGAGAGGCATGAATAATGAGAACTAACGCGGTGTTACTCATATTTCTCTTTTTTTTAATTACAGGCATAGGTTTTAGCGAAGAAAAGAACAAAGATGATATTATTACTTTGAGAATCAATGCACCTGAAAGTGGCTTAATAAAAGGAAGATCGAACATAGTTCATTTAGAGATAGAAATAAAAAGGCTATATCATATTAATTCTGAACAGCCTCAAGGTGATTATTTGATACCAGTGTCTCTATCCTTTGATGATAAGGAGGGAATTAAAATTAACAAAATTACCTTCCCCAAACCAGTGTTTAAAAAGTTCAGCTTTTCCGATTCGCCCTTATCTATTTATGAAGGGTCTGTAACCTTAACAATCGATGTAGCCGTGGGCGCTATATACAAGAAAAAAGAGGTTATTTTATCGGGCACATTTCATTATCAAGCCTGCGATGAAGAATCTTGTTTGCCGCCGACGGACTTGCCTTTTGAATTTATTCTTAAAATAAAATAAACTCTCCGAAAGTTATCACCAAACCTTATTAAAGGAAACAAGCTGGTGTACAAAATAGTTCGCAATTTGATCTAAAGGCATGAGCCATCTCAAACTCTCCTTTTAAGACTAAAAAATTTAAGAAAGGAGATTTTCATTTACGATGGCTCAGAGAGATTATAAGGCATTTTTGCAAGAATGGCTAACAAGATTTTTACTGGAGGATGACCCGATAAAGGCGATGTAAGAGTGGTTGTTGGCGGAGCTGATGAAGGTGGAGGCGGAGGCGAAGGTAGGGGCGCCTAAGGGCAAGCACAGCCGGGGGAGGAAGACCTATTTTTCAGGCTACCGGGTGAGGAAGCTTCATAGTCGGATAGGGACCGTGTATTTGGTGATACCGAAGGTGCGCAAAGAAGGTTATGTAGCGTTTTTTCTTGTGACGAGGAAACGTTCTGAGGCGATGCGCTGTCTGGAGGAAGGTCTTGAGGATTCTCTTCGGTTTTATAATTTTCCGGAGATAGACAAACGCCGTATTTCCTCGACCAATGTGCTGGAGAGAACGAATCGTGAGATAAGGCGGCGGAGCCGGGTGGTGGGCGTTTTCCTTCGATTGGGTCTTATCTCCGGCTGGTAACTTCATATTTAATCGAGTACATGGAGGACTGGGCTAACGAATATGTTTATATTAAGGCGGATAAATTCGGGCCGCTGTTGGAAGAAGGGCTGGCTCAAGCAGCTAATTAGGAGCTAAAAATGGAGTGTTTACGATGGTTAATTTGCGAACTAAATTTGACACGGCCCCTATTGCTCTCCGAAGAATTTAAAAAATTAAGTAAATAGGTGAGGTGACATAATATTGCGCCATCCCCAGGGCCGATGACCTTGGGGTATAATCAGCTCGAGGCGGTGGAAATTCAATATGTAGGTATTGACCTACACAAGCATTATAATCATTTTGTGGTTTTGAGTAATAGAAATTAGGTAAATGAGGGAGGTGGCACCGATTAAGAATAAGGCGGCAAAAAATAGGGTATATAGTTGAGGTAGCACCAATTATGAGGCACCGATTATATTATTTGACGCGGATGACGCGCTCTAAGAACTCCGAGCCATCGAGGGCGATGCGGGCCCTTTCCGCTTCTTCCTCTGTCTCCATTTCCACATAGGCATAACCGCTTCCTTCCACATACTCGACGTAGTTCACTTTTCCAAACCGAGACAGGAGCTCCCTGATCTGGTTCTTGGTCGCTTTTAGATATAAATTGCCTAAATAAACTCTATTTCCGGTCATGGCTAACTCCTTTTTAATCGAAGAGTCTCCAGATCGCAGCGGAGGCAGCGCCGGGCCTCTTGAATCGCCATTTCCGGCGTATAGCCCTTTTCTACTTCCTGGAAATTGCCCTTTCTTTGTTCGACTGATAGCTTCATTAGCGGCGGACGGGTCAGCTCAAGAAAGGCCTCAGGCGACATCTCTACGGCTGGCACTTCATACATCGGTTCAGTTGGCTTGTATTCTCGGGTCTGACTAAGACCGCGCAGGTAGCGATGGATAGATTCAGCGGCCATCTTTCCGTGGCGCATTGCCTCCAGCACCGTGGCTGGTCCCGAGACGGCGTCCCCGCCCGCAAAGACCCCGGGAACTTCCGTGGCCATTGTTTCGGAATCGACGCTAAACGTTTTTTGTTTGGTCAGACTAAGACTCTTATAGCCCTCGATAACGGTCAGGTCAGGCTCTTGACCAATAGCTGGAATCAAAGTGTCGGCTTCGATTATGAACTCGCTTCCCGGAATGGGCACTGGTTTGGGCCGGCCCGCCTCATCAAACCCCATCAGGGTCATCCGTTGGGCTCTTATTTTTCCGAGGCGACCGTTGACTGGAATGGCCTCGACGGGGATGGCCAGGAATTCCATTTTTATTCCTTCGGCCAAAGCTTCTTCAATCTCGTCACGAATAGCCGGCATTTCGTTCTTGGTGCGCCGGTAGAGAATAGTGACCTCAGCGCCCAGTCGCCAGGCTGTTCGGGCGGCATCAATGGCGGTGTTCCCTCCGCCTACTACGACCACTTTCTTACCCACGGTGACTTTTTTGTTTAGATTAAAATCTTTCAGGAATTGAATCGGGTCGATTACTCCAGGCAGGTCTTCTCCTGGTATTTTAAGTTTTGTCGATTTTGAGGCGCCGGTAGCAATGAATATAGCCTTGAATCCCTGCCGGAAGAGGTCTTCGAGGCTCAGGTCCTGGCCAATTCTAACTCCGGTTTTTATTTTCACTCCCAAGGCCTTGATATCGTCAATTTCGGCCTGCAGTAAATCCTTGGGTAGACGATAGTCCGGAATAGCCCAGGCTAACATGCCGCCTGGAACTGCCTCCGCCTCAAAAATAGTAACATCATAACCGAGCTTGGCCAGTTCCCAGCCAGCCATTAACCCCGCTGGCCCGGAACCAACAATAGCGACTTTTTCGTACCGCTTTTCCACGGGCCGAAGGGGTTTTGACCGGCCATTTTTTCTAGCCCAGTCAGCCACAAAGCGCTTCAGCCCGCGGATGGCGATGGGCTCGTCGGTCTCGCCGGCGCGGCAAAGCAGCTCGCAGGGATGGTGGCAAACTCGGCCACAAACGCTCGGCAATGGGTTAACCAAACGGTTAACTTCGTAAGCCTCCTGGAATTTTCCTTGAGCGATGAAGGCGACATAAGAGCTGGCCTCAGTGCCAATCGGACAGGCATGATGACAGGGTGCCGAGACAAGATGGTTACAGACACCAGCTGGACAGCGCTTGTATTTGATATGGGCTTCGTACTCATGGCGAAAATAGCGGAGCGTGGAAGTGACCGGGTTAGGGGCTGTTTTTCCTAAACCGCAAAGGGAGCTTTCTTTAACCATGGTCGCCAACTCTTGGAGGAGCTCCAGGTCAGCCATTTCCCCCTTGCCTTCCTTGATCCGGGTGAGAATCTCGAGCATCCGCGGGATTCCTTCTCGACAGGGAGAACACTTGCCGCAGCTTTCATCGCGGGTAAAGGTGAGGAAGAAGTGGGCGATGTCGACCATGCAACTCTTCTCATCCATTACCACCATGCCGCCTGAACCCATCATCGAGCCAGCCTCAGTTAGTTTTTCATAATCGACGGGCAGGTTAAGCAACGCGGCCGGGATGCAGCCTCCCGAAGGCCCGCCGATCTGGACAGCTTTAAATTTGCGGTCCTTAATGATGCCACCGCAGATATCATAAATAATCTCGCCCAGGGGAAGACCCATCGGTACTTCCACTAACCCGGTTGTTTTGACTTTGCCAACAACGGAGAAAACCTTAGTCCCTTTGCTGAGCTCAGTGCCGATGGAGGCAAACCAATTAGCTCCTCGGTTGATGATAACTGAAACGTTGGCCCAGGTTTCGACGTTGTTGATGCACGTGGGTTTTCCCCAGAGCCCGCTTTGGGCGGGATAGGGCGGTCGAGGCCTGGGCTCGGGCAAACGGCCTTCGATGGAAGCAATGAGCGAGGTTTCCTCGCCGCAAACAAAGGCCCCTGCACCCCGGATTACTTTGACTTCAAAATTAAACCCTGTACCGAGGATATCTTCGCCCAAGAGTCCATATTCCTTGGCCTGTTCAATAGCTTTGGTAATGCGGTGATAAGCTAAAGGATACTCGTTGCGGATGTAAACAAACCCTTGAGAAGCGCCGATGGCGTAAGCCCCGATCGCCATGCCTTCCAGGACAGAATGGGGGTCGCCTTCGACGATGCTTCGGTCCATATAGGCTCCCGGGTCACCTTCATCCCCATTACAGACAACGTACTTGGGCTGGCCTTCAGCCGCTCGGACATACTCCCATTTGAGGCCCGTGGGAAAACCTGCTCCACCTCGGCCTCTTAATCCAGACCTTTTAATCTCGGCGATTACTTCCTCTGGCTTCATTTCAGTGAGTACCCTGGTTAGGGCTCGGTAGCCGTCGCGAGCAATGTAGTCCTCGATTTTTTCCGGGTCGATGAGGCCCCGATTGCGCAGGGCAATCAAGATCTGTTTGCGGAAAAAGCCGATGTCACTGAGCCGGGCGATGCCTTTGCCGTCCTCAGGGGGATGATACATGAGCCGGGGAACAGGTCGGCCCTTAAGAAAATGTTCTTCAACTAAATAGGGGATGTCTTCAGCCCGGAGGCGGGTATAGAAGATATCATCAGGTTTGACCAGTATAAGAGGGCAGGCTTCGCAAAAGCCCAGGCAACCAGTGGTGACGACGGCGATTTCCTTTTTCAGACCTCGCCTCGAGATTTCGCTTTCCAGCGCTGCTTTGAGGCCAAAAGAATTTTCCGAAGCACAGGAAGTCCCGCCGCAGACCATTAGGTTAAGACGGTAAATTGGCGTGGCCATCGTTGCCTCCTTTAAAGTGTCCGTTCGCTTCCCAGGCCAAGGGCAAATTCCTTGACTGGCTCGCCCGCTAAAAGATGACGGTCAAAGAGAACTTTTACTTTGTCTGGCGTCAGGTCTACATATTTAACAGGCGAATGGCCGGGAAGCTCGATAGTGGCCATTGGCTCGCGGCTACACATGCCAGCGCATCCAGAAGTAGTCAGAAGAACATCGGCAATTTTGTTTTCGTTGAGTAGTTTGAGGAAGGCGTCGAGGATTTCCCGGGCGCCGGCGGCAATGCCGCAAGTCCCCATGTGCACCGTGATTTTTGCCCGATAGGGGCCGCCTTCGCGCAGGATCACCGTTGATTTGGCGGCCTCACGGAGCTTTTCTAAATCAGAAATGGTTAATTTTGGCATTTCCCCTCCTTATAATTATTATCTATAGCTATAAAATATAGCGCTATTATTGATTTGTCAAGTAATTTTTTAAAATTTTTTTGATTTTTATAAATTTCAGTAGCTTGACGCTTGCTGTCTTCCCTTTTCGCTAATTAAAAGCCCTGTTCATTTCTCTATTTCTTAAAACGAGGCTTATATTTTGGGTTTGCTTATCTTTTTATGGCCATCGTTCCCCTTTCTTCATCTTTCTCATGGGATTTTTATCGGCACTGCTTATTATTGTTCTTCTTCTTCTTCTTCTTCTTCTTTCTCGGTTTTTTGCTACGATTTTTGGTTCCATATTTTTAGCTAAATTAAGGATTTGGTTTTCCTAATTTAACGCGATGATTCGGCCAGAGAAAGGCGTCTATTTCTTGAACCAAAAAAATAGGGCTTGTTTGACTTCTGGACATGAAATAGTTGCTTTCTGAAGCAAGGGTTCAATTTTCTTGGCGAAGCCCGATTTTTTTATTATAATGGTAGATAAAAAATGGCTTTTTCCTTAAAAGAACTGGGCCTCAACATTCGACGGCTAAGAGAGAGCCGCCCCAGTCGGCTCAAGCCTGGCCGACCGATGCTTCAATATGAACTCGCCCAGGAAGCCGGGATTCCTGCTTCCTGTTTGAGCAACTTAGAAAAGGGGAAATACCGCAACCCAACCTGGTTGCTATTATCTAAGCTCGCTAAGGCTTTGGAGTGCGATATAAGCGAGTTTTTTTTCTCAGACCAGGGGGAGAGGTCGCCGTCTCTTTTAGCCTTTGAAGAAATGATCGACCTCCTGGTTAAGGAAAAAGTGGAAAAAATCCTTAAAGAAAAAATCCGCCCCTGAGCCAGCCTACGACAACTGGTAAATAGACGGGAGAAAATCACTCCGGCCTTCCCACTTGCTTATAATCTAAGACCAAAATAAGTCTGCTTTTTTTTTAGGGCAAGCTAAACCGCTTTTCTGGCGATAAATCTGAAGATAAAAAAGGCTGCCAGCGGAATTCAGGCGCTGGTTATAAGCAAATGATACTTAGTTCCTCTCCCTCGGTTCACCCGCATCGTTCCCTGAAGCTGGCGCACCAAATCACGCACTAACTGCAGGCCAAGTGTCCGGGGTGCCCGCAAATTGATGTCTGGGGGGAGGCCGATACCGTCGTCGCTCACCTCAAGGACTATTTTTTCTGGCGACTGGCGGAAAGCCTTTAAGCGTATCATTCCTTTACGGCCGGCAGGGAAAGCGTATTTGATGGCGTTACTCACCAGTTCCGTGACAATAAGGCCGCAGAGGATGGCGGTTTTGATGTCTAAGAGAAGCCCAGCGATATCGACCTCCAGCCTGATATCTTCCTGGTCGACGTCAAAAACCGCCAGCAGTCGGTGGGCTAAATGGGTGAGGTAATTTTTAAAATCAATCTTTCCCAGAGACTGGGCTTTTTCTAATTTTTCCTTCATCAAGGCAATGGCCCTTATCCGGTCATGGCTTTCCTTGAGCATGGTCAGAGTCTGTTTTTCCCGCATAAACTCGAATTTCAAATCTATAAGGCTGAAAATAGCCTCAAGGTTGTTCTTCATCTGCCTTTGAATTTCGGCCAAGAGATTTTCCTTCTCTTGCAGGGAAGCCTTTAGGGTTTCTTCGGTTTTTCTTTTTTCGGTGATATCGCGGGCTAAAAGGATGAACATAGTTTTGTTCTGGATGAGGAAAGGGCTTAGATGGATTTCCAGGGCAAATTTGCTCCAGTCTTTGCGGAGGCCGACTACTTCTGTCCATTTTCCCTGAAAAGGAGTTTTGCCTGTAGCTAAGGCTTGTTCCAGTTCTTGCTGGACTTGCGGCCGAAAGCTCTCGGAGAACAGAAAGAGGAGCGACTGGCCGATGGCCTCGGCCGCCGGGTACTTAAAAATAAGCTCGGCCCCTCGATTCCAGAAGAAAATAATTTTATTACAGTCGGCGATGACGACGCCGGCTTCGATATTTTCCGCCAGCAGACGCCAGTATTCTTCTGATTCTTTTAGCCGTCGAGAGACGTCGAGGTTAAACAGAGCGACTTCAATGGCCGCCTTGAGAGCCATATCCTGGAAAGGCTTCAAGATATAGCCAAGAGGCTGAACCGCTTTCGCCCTGGTAATAAGATAATCGTCGCCATAGGCGGTGAGAAAGACGACAGGAATATCTAACTCCTCCCGCAACTTTTTGGCTGCTTCGATGCCGTCGTACTCGCCTTCCATAACTATATCCATTAGAACTAAGTCCGGTCGATAGAGACGGGCTCGCTCCACGGCCTCTGGGCCGCTCGACGCCCGGCCGACAACCTCGTATCCCAAGGAATGGAGTTTTTCTTCTAAGTGCGTGGTGATGGCGGCTTCGTCATCCACCACCAGAATCTTAGGCATTTTGGGCCTCCTTTATTAACGGGAATTCGATTAAGACCTCTGTTCCTTTATTTTGAATAATCTGAAGTCGGCCCTTTAGCTGGTCGGTCACAAGGTTGCGCATGAGTTTCCAGCCTAAGGTTTGGGTTTGGTCGAGGTTCAAACCAGAGGGAAGGCCGAGGCCGTCGTCCTTAACGCGGAAGCGCACCACGTTTTGACCCGACCTTTCTAAGATGACGCTAATAGTCCCGTGATGGCCGGTGGGGAAAGCATGCTTATAGGCGTTGGCAATGGCTTCATTCAGGACTAAAGCGAGGGGCATGGCTTGAGTCACCGAAAGAGGGATTTCCTCGCCTTCGATTTTAACCTCGACGCTCCGCCGTTTATCCGAATGAATCTGAGCCAAATAATGGACCAAGTCGCGCAGGTAGTTCTTCATCGCAATCCGAGTGAATTCGCCACTCTGATAAATATGGGTATGAATGAGGGCCATGGTCTGGATCTTTGCCCGGGCATCCTGGCACAGCTCGCGGAGCTTTTCGTCGCCGGCCCGCATGGCCCTGAGGTCTAACAAAGAAGAAATGACCTGAAGATTATTTTTTACTCGATGGTGGATCTCTCGCAGGAGAACCTCTTTTTCCTCCAAGGACTTAATCAACCGCTGTTCCATTTCTTTGCGATGGGTTATGTCGTGAGCAACGGTGAGGATTATGGGTAAACCATCCTGACGGGGGAGAAGGCAGGCTTCTGTTTCCACCCATACCTGTCGGCCGTCTTTCGTCCGCAGCTTGAACTCGCGAGGCTCCTTTTGCCGGCCCGTTTGCAAGAGCTCGTTTACCACTTTAAAGGCTCGGGGTAATTGTTTTTCGTCTAAAAGGGAGGTCCAAGTTAAAGAGAGCAGTTCCTCCTTGGAATAGCCTAAAAGCTCAGAAGTGGCCTCGTTAGCCTCGAGGAACTTGCCCGAGAGGTCATGAAGGTAAACGCAGAGGAGAGAACGCTCAAAGAGGGCGCGAAATCTTTCTTCGCTCTCCTTCCAGGCTAATTCTAATTTTTTACGTTCGGTGACTTCTTGGCGGACTTCGACTACGCCGGTAATCTGGCCGTTCTCGTCAAAAACCGGATGGCCGCGGAGATTCCAGACCCGGCCGTCAGCCGTAGTCAGCTCGGCTTCCTTAGTCTGACCAGTGCGCATAACTTCTTGGAGAGGGCAGTTAGGACAGGGGTAAGAGCGATGTTGCCAGATTTCATAACAAAGGGCCCCCTCAATGTCCTGCGGCGTTAAGTCCAGAATCTTCAGGCCGCGTTGATTCATCCAGATTATCCGGTGGTCAGGGGAGAGGAAAGTAACGGCGGCGGTGAGGGCATGGAGGATTATTTCCCCTTGCTGCCAGGCAGTTGGCTTCCAGCTCTTTTTTCGGGGTCGTGGATAGTCAAACTCTTTCATTAGCGGTGTCCAATTTGAAGCCCGAAAATTGCCCTGGCCAGGCTTGGGGCACAAGAAAAGGGAAACAAAAATCTTCAGGATTAGACGGCCTTTGTTGGCGGAAGCAGGCCAGGATTGAGGGCTGAAAAACGAAAAGGAAAAGATTTTCTCCCTTCATCATTCCATTGGATATTTAATTTATTATTGCTAAAAGAAAGCGGCGATTATTATTCTATTTCCCCGTATTTTTAATATAAAAATAAAACGCTGTTGTCAAATGGCTGTATGGGGTCCAGAAAGCAGTGACCCTTTTAACCAGGATTTTTTCTGGGAAGGCTGTTTTCGTCGATGTTTGAAGCTCACGGCACAAGTCGTCCCTCGGGCTAAAAACTTAGAATTCTCTTGGGCGAAAAGAGACTGACATTCGCTACTGCTGTAAGGATTATAAGGTGTCACGAATGTATCTGACCCAGCCCAATAGCTGAAGGCTCATTCGTAAAAAGTGTGGCAAGAATTGATTAAAGGGATGAGGGTAAGGAAGTCCAAAGAGCGGATAGGCTTCTAAATAGGGCTGGACTTGCCTCCTTTGGATATCAGCGAAACGCTCTTTTGCTTTCAAGAAGAGATGTTTCTTTATCGGTTTTCGGCCGGCCTCTCTTTTTCCTTTTATTGGCAAAAAGTTCCTGTAACATCTCGGTCAAAAAATCTTTATGCTTTTCAGGGGGAGAGACTTTGATTATTTGATGAAGTGGCTACCTTAGAGGAATTTGCTGTAAAGTAGACGGCTGAGGAGCTAAGATGAAACGCATTGACCGAGGACGGGAGTTAGAAAGCCTAAGAGAATGGGGGGATTTGAACCAACTTCCGTAAATCCTTAGCTACTTGGTTTTTGCCGGAACAAAGCGAACTGTCCATTTCAGCCCAGGATTATCTCCCCAGTGGTCATAGTCTTCCAGAGTTCCAACAAACTCTTTGATGAACTCCTGGCCCTTCATCACTCGCTGCCACGAGATAGGCAAGATGACACGAGGAAGCCATGGCTCCGGACCTCCAAACACGGCACAATCGCCCAGATGTCCATCGCCGGCGCGAATGATGACCCTCTTCTCAGGAGCAGCTCCGGGGGGATAATCAATAGAGTACTCCAGATAGAGACACGGCCCTTGATCCAATGGGTCAGTCGCTGGCGGTATCATGACCATCCACTGTTTTTCCCAATCTTCCTTCCACTGCCCCTTGGAGCCTGGCGCGGCAGAATCATATTCATAAATGCCCAAATGGGCTTCAAAAGGGTTGGGACCTGCAGTCACCTGGCATTCGTACTTCTCGTCTCCCTCCCAAGTCCAGCAGAAAGCATAATCTGCGAGCTCGGTGATGCTGGAGTCCTGGCCTGAAGCAATTTCGCTTTCAAAGGGCGTCTTACCCGACCAGCCAGCGGGGGGAGCGGTAAAGCGCACATTGGTAAACATCGAGACCCAGGCCAGCCGCTTGAACCCGCCTGGGTTTTCATATCCACAGGACTTAGTGCCCATATTGAAACCGATATAGATATCATAAGCCGGCGAGAAGGCCGGACTTCTTGGTTTCTTTTTTGATTGAATAAAGACGGGCGCAGAAGGAGAAGAAACGCTGGTCGCCAGCGATAACAGAAGCAGGCCTCCCACCAGGAGGGCGGTCGTCGGCGCAAACGGCTTAATCTTGAAACAAAAAAAAGACCTTAAGGACACTTTTTCCTCCTTGATACTGGAATTGGCTGGTTCTCAAGGCTGCAGCCAAAAAGTGACCAAGTCACCATTACCATAAATAATAAAAAAAATTAACAAAAATAAACGATATAATTAGAAGCCATGAATTAATTGCGCAAAGATTTTAGATGAGGCGGGTTAGAAAAAAACAACGCCTTGAATTGGGGTGTATTTTATCGTGAGGAGTAGACTCCCGGGGGGAGATTAGAAAAAGCGCTTTTTCCTCCTGTTCCCAACCACTATGAGATGAGGGGAAAAATATCAAAGATCAGATGGTCATATTTGGGTGATGGTGGCTTGGCCCCCCCGAGAAGCTTTATTCCTAAGCGCTCCCATCTCTTCAGCCCCTCGCTCTCACCAACTCGTTCCAGGTCAAGAACCCGGGCGATAACACGACTCCTTTTGACGAAATAGAGCGGATGGCGAAATCCAGCCACCTTTTTCATCAGGCTTATGAGCCAACGAGCCGCTTCCGTCTAAAAGCTTGAGAAAAAGAAAAATATCGTAAGAATATATAGGTGTGGATTTATTAGAAAAAGAGAAGGGAGACGAAGGACACATTTCGCCGGCCTTGGCCAGCCGCTCGAAGGTCTCAATAATTGCGGGTAGCGAAACAGGAAAAAAGGAGGAGTCATGGGCAAAAAAATAGGCCGTATGTGGGGCGTCATCATTTTGGGGTTGATGGGGCCGCTTAATCTTTTGGGGCATCCTGTCTGGGGAGAAAGAATTGAGCTTCGCCAACCTGATGGGTCGATGGTGGTCGGCTTTATTTTCGGAGATGAATACCATCGTCGGGTAGAAACGGCTGAGGGCTACACGATTATCAAGAATGAGAAGACTGGTTGGATAGAGTATGCTGTTCTTGCTGGCCAGCGGCTTGTACCCTCGGGAATGGTCGTCGGCCGAGTGCCCGTTTCTGAGCTGACCAAAAGAGGCTTAGAAAAACATCTATCTGACCGCTTCTGGGTGGTTGCAGAAATGAGGCGGACTCAGCCAGAAATCTGGCATGAAAGAATTTCGGCGGAAAGAGTGGCGCCAACAGGAATGGGACCGGCTGCTCTGACAGGCACCAGAAAATTCTTTGTTGTGGCCGTCGAATTTCAGCCGGAAGCCACCCCGCCGACAGGCTGGGCACAGGGTGCTTATAACCCAAATGATTTTGCCGCCCGCATTTTTGCTGAGGAAGAAGGGGTGGTCAGCCTAACCACCTATTACCGAGCCAATTCCGGCGGCCTTTTCTGGCCTGTGGGCTCAGCTTATCCTCACTGGGTCACGCTGCCCCAAACCGCCTCCTATTATAAATCAATTAATAGCTGGACAAGGATCGTTGAGCACGCCCTTGACCAGATTAAAGCTACTGACCCCGGTTTTGATTTTGCCGCTGTCGCCAACAACGGTGACCTTGACTTAGCTTTAGTCTGGGCCGGAACTCGCGAGACCTGGGGCTCATTCTTTTGGCCTCACATGAGCAGCATGAACTTAAATAAATATGGTATCAGGGTCAGAACGAGGGTAGCCGTCAATGAGCGCAATTCTAACGGTACGGAAAATAAGGATGTTGGTGTTTTTTGCCATGAATACGGCCACGTCACTGGTTCCCCAGACCTTTATGATTACAGCACTTTTCATCACCGACCTCTTGGCATGTACTGCATTATGGGTTATTCAGACCCACGAATTAGCTTCAGCGGTTATATTAAATGGAAAGTCTATGGCTGGGTGGAGCCAGTGGAGGTCAAAGCCAGCGGCAGCTTTAATATTAGCGCTCTGGCCCTTAGCTCTCCGGCTTCTCCCAGATTATACAAGATTCCGATTGATATTTCTTTTGGCGGGCTGGCCCCCCACGAGTACCTGCTCGTGGAAAATCGCTTTAACGGTTCTCATCCTCTTTTTGAAAACATGCCCGGCCGAAGAAACGGGCTTTTAATCACCCACGTTGATGAAAGATATTCACCGGCAGCCTGCCTCCCTAATTATTCTTTTTATGGGGTAGAGGCCCTGTCTCCCGAGCTCGACCCGACCATAACTTCTTTATCGCCATTAAACCAGCTCTGGGGCAGGTTAGTTTGGACAGCTGATTTTGGCCATACCCGGGTGGATAATTTTTATCCTGATGCCCGGCCGGCCGGCGCTTATCTCCAGTTATCTTATAGCGACGATACTGAAAACATTATTTTTCGTAACACCCAAGGCCACCAAAAATCTCGAGATATTGCTATTTATGACATAAGTTCAGCGGGGCTTGAGATGACTTTCAAAACTAAGGTTCTGGCTGCTCCCCTCAACGTTTCAGGTCGGAAAGTAGCTAACCGGTCGCTTTTCCAGCAAGAATACATCAATATCATTGAATGGCAGGCCAACCCTCTCAATCAACCAGAGCGAGTTAGTAAATACCGCCTCTATGTTTTGGAAGGCCTTAATGAGAAGTTGCTGGCTGAAATCGGTCCCAATCAGTTTACCTTCTGGCACCGGGGACTTAAAGATTTAAATTATAACTATATAGTGGTGGCTGTTAGCCCAGAGGGGACTGAAGGCCAACCGGCCTTTGCGTCCGTTAAATAAGTGGTCAGGCGAGGAGGATTCGGGCGTCGACGACCAGGGCGCCCTGCCCCTGATTTAGGGCGATAAGCGGGTTGATGTCGAGCTCGGTTATTTCTGGAAAATCGAGAGCCAACTGCGAGAGCCGCTTCAAGCATTCCTCGATCTTTTCCACATCTGACCTTTCCTCTCCCCTAAAGCCTTCCAGAATCCGATAGCCTCTGATTTCTCGTACCATTCGGGAGGCCGTTAGCTCTCGCAGCGGCGCAATCCGAAAAGATACATCGCGCATGGCCTCGACATAAACCCCGCCTAAGCCGAACATGATCACCGGGCCAAAAAGCGGGTCTCTCTTCAAACCGAGGATCGTTTCTTTGCCGCCTTTAATCATTTTTTGTACCAAAACCCCCCAGATTTCGGCTGACGGCATTTTTTGCTTAATCGAGGCCATCATTTCGCGATAGGCTTTTAAGGCGTGCTCTCGGTCCTCGATGTTTAGTTTTACGCCGCCGACATCAACTTTATGCACGATCTGAGGAGAAACAACTTTTAAAACCAAAGGAAAACCGATTTCTGGAGCTTTTTCAGCGCACTCCTCTTCGGTTTTAACCAGAGCAAAAGGAGCCAGCGGAAAACCATAGGCCTGAAGAAGAGCATAGGACTCGGGCTCAGGCAAGAATTTTCTGCCCGCCTCCTTAGCTTTCTTAATAATGGCGGCCACTTTTTTCTGGTCAATATCCTCAAATTTTTTAATTCCTGTTAGAGGACGCCTGACCCACCAGCCATATTCCGTAAGCCGAGTTATGACCTTAGCCGCAATTTCCGGGAAGAGATAATGGGGAATACCGCCTTCCTCTAAGACCTGAGCAGCTCTTTCGATATCTTCTGTGCCCATGAAGCAAACCGTCACTGGCTTGCCGTAGCGGGGGACTGTGTCCCGAATCGTTTTGGCAATAGCCTCAAGATTGGTGAAAACTGTGGGGGTGCAGATAATGACGGCGGCATCGACGCCGTCGTCTTCAAAAACAATTCTGATGGCTAACTCATAGCGGTCTTCTTTGGCATCGCCGATGAGGTCAACGGGATTTTCTTTAGAGGCGGTGGGCGGAAGGACGCGGGCTAACCGTTCCTTGGTTCTGGCTTCAAGCGCGGCCAGCTGGGCTCCCTGCTTGATAATCATATCTGTGGCCACTATCCCGGGCCCGCCGGCATTGGTAATGATAGCCACCCGATTTGACTTGGGATGAGGCTGGGTGGCAAAGGCTAAGCCGCAATCAAAAAGCTCTTCGAGATTATCCACTCGAATGACCCCGGCCTGAGTAAAGAAGGCATTATAGATTTCATCTGACCCCGCCAGCGCTCCCGTATGGGAGGAAGCCGCTCTGGCTCCCGCCAGGGTTCGGCCTGATTTAATGGCCAGGATGGGTTTCTTTTCGCCAATTTCCCGCGCCAGCTCCATAAATTCAGCCGGATTGACCAGGTCTTCAAGGTAAAGCAGAATAACTTTAGTTTGCTCGTCATCCCTCAAGGCCGGAAGCAGCGTATTTTCATTGACGTCAGCCTTGTTGCCCACGGAGATAAATTTAGACAGGCGGATATCTCTTTTACGCGCATATTCGAGAGCGGCCACGCCAAAGGCGCCACTTTGAGAAACAAAGGCTATCTGGCCAGGCTTAGGTGTAAAAGGCCGGGCAAAAGTAGCGTTTAACGAGACCTGGGGGTCAGTATTAATGAGGCCAACGCAATTTGGTCCGATAATCGAAAGGCGATATTTTCTGGCCACCTCAACCAGCTCTTTCTCCAGTTTTTCTCCCTCTTCGCCAACTTCCCTGAACCCAGCCGTAATCACCACAGCGCCTTTAACTGCCTTCTGGCCGCATTCCTCAATGACTTTTTTCACTGTAATATTGGGAACAATAACAATAGCCAGGTCTACTTCGTCAGGAATGTCCAGAATCGAGGGATAGGTTCGAACGCCGAGGATGCTTTTTACCCGAGGATTTACAGGATAAACAATGCCCTTATAGCCACTAAAAAGAATGTTGGCGAAAACTGCCCGGCCGACGCTATCTTCTCGAGCCGAAGCACCAATCACCGCCACTGACCGGGGCGCAAGAATAAATTTCAGGTCGCTCTTGTCCATCTCCCACTCCTTTAATTCTTCTTCATTCTACAACGATTTTTTCCCTGATAAAAGGAAAAACGCCAGAAAGGTGTATCTTCTTTTTCGATTATAGCCGCTCTCTCCTTGGCCCAAATGAGCAATTGATAAGTCGGTTCATTATGAGATTTCGGTCTCAGCTTTTAACTAAAAGCCATGCTTTAATGGAGGAAGAGAATTTTATCTCCTGAAGAAAGTGGCCAAATATTGATTTACCTGATTGAGTTTTGTGTCTAAAATAGCTGAGAGTTATGGTTTTTAACGGGAGGTAAAATGAAGGGTTGTTTCGCTAAACAAAAGTTTTTGGCTCTTTTTCTAATTTTTGGTCTGTTCTTCTCTTTCCCCCTTTCCTCAGCTCAGGGCGAAAGGCCGAAGCTTCAGCCGCTTCCGCCGGGTATCGATAACCTCGTTAGCCGAGTGATGAAAACATTTGAAGTGCCGGGGTTATCTGTGGCCATTGTCAAAGACGGCGCGCTCCTTTTAGCCAAGGGATATGGAGTGAAACGTTTAGGGGAGACATCTCCTGTGGATGCTAAAACTCTCTTTGGTATTGCTTCCAATACCAAATTTTTTACTGCCACGGCCCTGGGCATTTTAGTTGATGAAGGAAAGGTGGCTTGGGACGCCCCGGTTATTAATTATCTTCCCTGGTTTCAGATGTGGGACCCCTATGTTACCCGGGAGTTAACTGTCCGCGACCTCCTCAGCCACCGCTGTGGCTTAGGACTCGGCGCGGGCGACTTACTCTGGTGGCCACCTTCTGATTATGACCGGAAGGAGATTGCCAAGCGAATAAGGTTTATTCCGCCCGCCTCCAGTTTTCGTAGCACCTACGCTTATAATAATTTAATGTTTCTTGTGGCCGGTGAAATCATTGAGGCCGTGACTGGGGAAACGTGGGAGGATTTTATTGCCCGTCGCCTTTTCGAGCCCTTGGGCATGAAGGGAAGTTCAGCCCGCATTTCTGACACCGAGAAAAAGGCTAATGTGGCGGCCACTCATGCGCCAGTCGAAGGAAGAATCCAGCTGGTTAAGCCCTTTCTGGTCGATAATATAAACCCGGCGGGCGGAATTCTTTCCAACGCCGAAGATATGGCCCGCTGGGTTATCTGTCATTTAAACGAGGGCCGAATAGATGGCGACCGCCGCCTTTTTAGCGAGAGGGTGGCGCGAGAATTGGCTACTATTGTCACTTCTCGGCCTGTGGCTCCAGCGCCAGCCGAATTAGCTCCCCTTAAGGCTAATTTTTCTGGCTATGGCTTGGGTATGGGAATAAGGGATTACCGGGGCTGGAAAATGCTCGGCCACACCGGTGGTTTGCCCGGCTACGTTTCGCAGGTGACGATGCTTCCGGACCTGAAGCTCGGGGTAGTTGTCCTCACCAACCAGGAGTCAACCGAGGCTTTTAGTGCGATTACTTATTCGGTAATCGATTATTACCTTCAAGCGCCTGCTTTTGATTGGGTGGCAGCCTTCCAGAAATTTAAAGAACGCCGCGAGACAGAAATAAGAGAATTAGAAAAGAAAGCCGAGGCCAGCCGGGATACTTCCTCCCGACCTTCTCTGCCCTTGGAACGCTACGCCGGCACGTATACTGATGCCTGGTACGGCGATATCGAAATTGTTAAAAAAGGAGATAACCTTCGGTTGCGCTTTACCCACACTCCCTCGCTCGTTGGTGACCTGGTCCACTGGCAATACGATACTTTCATCGTCCGCTGGGACGACCGCGAACTGCGAGCCGATGCCTACATAACTTTTTCCCTTAACCCTGACGGGTCTGTGGAGCAAGCCAAAATGAAGGCGGTCTCGCCGGCCACTGATTTCAGCTTTGACTTCCAAGACCTTCTCCTCAAGCCTAAGCGAAAAACTTAAGGTTGTTTAGGTGGATATTTTTTGCGCCAATTTAACTTTTAGGATTAATTGGGTTCAAAAAATCTGTCTCTTCTCAAGTTTGTTTTTATAAGTTTAAACGATAAGGTCATCTATCTGGCGTTTAAAACTGGAGCGGGAGCGAGGCCATTCCGGAGGCCTTACGGCCCAACTCGCCCGGGATTAAAGAGAACCAAAAAATATATAAAAAGACCTTTTGGCTGCCAATCTTTAAATCAAAGAACTTGAAATCAAATAATCAAAAGAGTCGTGGATTAATTTTCTTTGGACCTAAAAGTCAGCACGAAAATTAGGTCAGCTGGTCTGGGTAAGATGCATTAGCGAGATGTTAAGGTAATTTAGATTTCATTATGTATCCGCATCAATCTCGGCTATACGGGGAGATTATCCCCGGGTCAGAATTTTTTCGGTCGCTGGCGAGGCAGGAGACAGTCACTAAGGAGGCGGCTGCCGGGAAAAACATGTTTTGCAATATCACTCTTGAACGGGTTAGTAAGAAGGGTTTTAAAGTGGCGGGTTAAAAGCTGATGGAAAAGGTGGTGCCGTGGGAGCGGATAACGCGGAGCGAACCTCCCAGCTGATGAACCAGGATGCGGACGATTTGCAGGCCGAGAGTGGCGGCCTTTTCCACTTCTATGGCCTCGGGTAAGCCGACGCCGTTGTCCTTGACCAGCAAATAGAAACGACCGATTTCATCCTGTTTTAAGCTCACGATAATTTCGCCTTGTCTGTTTTCGGGAAAGGCATGTCGCAGGGCATTACTAACCAACTCATTAATAATCATCCCGCAAGGAATAGCCCGGTTAATGTCGAGGTAAATCTTGGCGGCTTGAACTTTAAACGAAACTCGGTTCGGGCTAATGCCGTAAACCACGTATAAATGAGTAATAAGGTTTTTAATATATTCATCAAAATCGACTCGGGCAAAATTTTGTGAGGCATAAAGCTGTTCATGAATCATGGCCATACTGCGAATCCGGTTTTGGCTGGCCTGAAGAAGTTCGAGGAGCCGCGGGTCGTCAAGATAACGGCTTTGGAGCCGGAGGAGGCTAATTATGACCTGAAGATTATTCTTAACTCGATGATGGACTTCTTTCAGCAAAACCTCTTTTTCCTGGAGCGAAGATAGGAGCTTTTCTTCGGCCAATTTTTTCTCGGTAATATCTTCGACTGTGCCGTCATAGAAAAGGGTTCGGCCGGAAGCGTCGCGAATCGCTCGGACACTTTCTCGAACATAAATAATTGTCCCGTCGCGTCTTTTCCAGGCTGATTCCACCCCGCGAACCTCGCCCTCCTTTTCTATTTTTTCAATAAATTTAGCCCGGGGATAGGAAGGTTCAAACCCGTCTTTTTCCAGGTTCCTTGGGGCGAGTTCTTCGAAAGAATCGTAGCCCAGCATCCTGACCAGAGTTGGATTGGCCAAAAGAATCCGGCCATCGGGCGTGGTGCGATAAAGACCGATTGTGGAATTTTGATAGAGGGAACGAAAACGCTCGCCGTTTTCCTCCAGGGCTTCAAGGGCTGAATGTGCATCGATAAGATTTTTTAGCCAACGGTCAACTTCAAGCTCAGCGCGTCGCGGGTCAAAATACTCTTCAGGAGGGAAATAATAGAAGTTTTGATAGACGCCATCGTGAAAGGAAAGAAGCGGATGGCTCAAGACAATTTCTTTGAGAGCGGCACCCGTGAAACGCCGGCGGTCGTACTGACAAAGGCCGATACAGGGATAATGAGGGAAGAAATCATGATTGAGCCTGGCTTCGTACTCAAAGAGTTTCCCGAGGTCTGACGATGGCCGTAAAGCCCAGGTCATCTCACCCGTGGCTCTGAGAGCTGCATAGCCTTCGGATAACGCTTTTTCTGTTTCCTCTTTCAAGAAAGTGATCATCTCTTCAGGCGAGAAAGAGCCGCGACGAAGATAAGCCTCCGCGGCAGGGATGATGACCAGCTGGCCAGAATTCGTGACGGCCTCTATGTTCAAACCGGCGCGAACGAGAGGCTGACGAAGCAAATTTATTTCGTGGCTATCAAGTATGACCACGCACTTCTCATTCTTTTCCAGCCCGGAGACGATAAAAGAGGGGACAACGGCCGCCCATTCAGCCTCGTCGCTGAAAAGGAAAGCTGCATGCTCGTGGGGTCCAAGGTCAGTTATACTCCGGCGACGTTGTTTGGGGGAAGGGGGGAAATCGGGTGGTAGAGAAGGCCAAGAAGCGGCAAGCTCGGGTTTGGTAGTTTTTTTGTTAGCTCTTACTTTCTTTTTCTTCGGCATAGTTATCTTCTTTCCCTTCACACTCCCTCCCAGCCCTAAGTGTTGCTAACAGAATGATTATTAATTATATCAGAAACAGTTAGTAATGGAAGGATTAAATTTTGGAATCCTCTAAAAAACTCAGGCGGATAGTCTTAGCTTCTGAACCAAGATTAGGTATATCCCCACCGGGCAGAGGTCTAATAGTTCGGCTGGTGGGGAAGCTGCTGGCGGCCTTTCTAACCCAAGGCACTTAGGCTGGCCTCTTGGCGAAGGAAAACAAGAGGCGAACCGAATTGGACCATTCGTGAACATACCCCGACTCCCGGTTAGAAATAGAAGGTAGAGTTGGTGGAGGGAAAAGAAAAAATTTTGGCCGGGGACTTGACAAAGGGCTGTAGTCGACTTATCTTATAAAAGGTGAACAAAATGGTGAATAAATTGCGTAAGAGCCTTACCCAGCAGCAGGCCAGAGTCCTCGAGGCCGTAGAGTCTTTTCTCCGAGAGCACGGCTATGCGCCCACTATCCGGGAGCTAAGCCGTCTGGTGGGGATTGTTAGTCCCTCGGCTGTCTTCAAACATCTGCGCAGCTTGGAAAGGAAGGGTTATTTGCGCCGGGAGGCAGGTGAACTGCAGCTCCTTACCCCAACTTCTCCTTTATTCAGACCAGCTCGGGTACCTCTGGTTGGTCTGGTGCCCGCCGGCTCCCCACGGGAGGTTTTCGACGACTTAGGCGAGACAGTGGATATTCCTGACTGGATGCTCGGCCGACGTCAGCAGCCGGTTTTCTGTCTTCGGGTTCAGGGAAGAAGTATGATCGACGCCTATATCGATGACGGCGACCTCGTTCTTATTGAAAAAACCGAGAAGGCCTCGCCCGGGGAGATGGTAGTCGCCCAGTTAGAAGACGGCTCGGTTACCTTGAAGAGATTAAAGATGGAGGCAGGTCGGGTTCTCCTCGTGCCTGAAAACCCCGAGTTTAGGCCCATAGAGGTCAAGGAGCTGCGGGTGGTTGGCCGGGTCATAGGGTTACTCCGTAAGTACTGAAGCTAAGATTTTCCAGCCCGGAGGACAGGATGAAGGGTCGAACTATCGTCCATATCGACATCGACGCCTTTTTTGCCGCGGTGGAGGAGCTCCTTCATCCTGAACTCAAGGGGAAACCGATTATCGTAGGCGGCCTGCCCCACGAGCGAGGGGTCGCCGCCACCTGTAACTACGAAGCTCGCCGCTACGGCGTTCATTCTGGCATGCCCCTGCGTCAGGCCTACCAGCTCTGTCCTCAAGCTGTTTTTCTGCGGGGAAACTTCGAGCTTTATCAGGCTTTCTCAGAGCAGTTCTTCCGCCTTCTCCAGGAGTATACTCCTGACATCGAGGTTGCTTCCTTAGATGAAGCTTATCTCGAGCTCACCCGTTGCCGTCCTCTCTATGCTGATTTTTCCTCCACGGCCAAGAAAATTAAAGAGAGGGTGGAGGCGGAGTTAGGATTGAAAGTTTCCGTGGGTGTGGGGCCGAATAAAATCTTGGCCAAGCTGGCCACCAAACGGGCCAAACCAGGCGGTTTTTTCGAGCTTAAAGCAGGGGAGGAGGAAGCCTTTCTCCGCGACCTGGGAATTGAGGATATTCCGGGGATTGGGCCTAAGGCGCAGGTTGTCCTGCGGCTTCTCGGTATCCACAAAATCGGCGACCTCTGGGGTTTGCCTCGCTCCACTCTCCGTCAGCTTTTCGGGCTGAACGGCGAGGAAATTTACCTCCAGGCCAGAGGCATTGACGCCCGGCCAGTAGCCACCTTTTCTCCCCCTAAGTCTATTTCCCGCGAGACAACCTTTCTTCAAGATATCTGGGATAAAAGACTGCTTTTAGCTCATCTGGCTTATCTCAGCGACCGCTTAGCTTTGGCTCTGCGCGAGGAAAATCTTTATGCCCATATCATCGAGGTCAAGATTCGCCTCTCTGATTTCCGGACGGAAGCGCGGCGCCGCCTCCTTGTCACCCCAGTTCAAGACATGGTGAGCATCTACCGCCTGGCCGCGGACCTTTTTCTCCAGCTTTTCTCTTCCTGCCGCTTAGCCCTGCGTCTTGTTGGGGTCAAAGCTTCGGACCTGGTCCGCTCTAAATCCCTAACTCTTTTTGAACCCGACACTGCCCGCTTCGAAAGGTTAGGCCAGGCTTTAGACCGGGTGCGGGAGAAATACGGTTTTGGGGCGATCCTCACCGGCCGAGAAAGAATGCTTGAGACCATCTATCCTTTGGAGAAGGAAAGGGGGTTTGTCCTGAAGACCGCCTCTCTGACGAGGTAAAGGATGCCGACAGAATCTTTTGTGCCTCTTCGCCTTCATTCTGTTTTCAGCCGCGGTCATGGCGCCGCCACCTTGGAAGAGCTTGGCTCCTGGGCCGCCCGCCACAAGCTTCGGGCCGCGGCTCTGAGCGACATTCAGAGTCTTCATGGCTGGACTAAATGGAAAAATATGGCCTCAAGGGCCGGGTTTAAACCTCTTTTTGGTTGCGAGATAGAAAGAAAGGTGGGGCTTTTTCTCTTGCTGGTCAAAACCCGGGAAGGCTACTGGAACCTGATGGAGATTATCAACCAGCCAGAAAAAGAAGCGAGTGATTGGCCAGTAGAAGGCCTCGTCATCATTTTTTTACCCTCGGTTAGGGATAAGGAACTGCCCCGGGAAATTTATCACCTCCGGCGGGCAGGGGCTGACTTAGCTCTGGGAGTTGATTTTTTTAATTTCACCCGAGTCAAGGAGTTAATGGCTGGTGAGCCCTGGCCTCTGGTCTGGGCTTCGCCGCTGAAATACATCAACAACCCTGACCGCCTTATTCTTCTTCACGCCATCGAGAAAAAAATCGCCTTTCCTCCAGCGAAGGAAAAATGGGCCGGAGTGGTGGAGCTTTTCGGCCCCCAGCAGGCTGGTTTAGCCTGGCGAAGGTTTGGCCGCGAAGTGGCCTCTCTCTTCCGTCAGACTCTGGAAATAGCTGACCGTTGCGAGTTTAACCTGACAGAAATAGTTCCGCCTCTTTCCCCGGACCTTTTCCCCTATACTTTGCGCCAGGTGGTTATGGAAAGATTGCGCCAGCAGCACCAGCTAAGCTGGCAGGCAAGAGAAAGGGCCAGGTATGAGCTGGAGGTTATCGAGCGGGCTGGCTTTGCACCTTATTTTCTTTTAGTCTATGACGTCGTTGAATGGGCCCGGCGTCGCGGTATCCTCCATAACCTGAAGGGTTCAGGCGCTTCCTCCTACCTGGCTTATCTTCTGGGAATATCCTGGGTTAACCCTCTCGAATTTGACCTTTACTTTGAGCGCTTTCTTAACAGCGGCCGTGACGACCCTCCTGATATTGACCTGGATTTTGATTCCCGCTACCGCGATGAAGTCCTGCGCTATGTTCTGGAAAGATACGGCCGAGGAAAAACAGGTGCCGCCTTTGTCTGCAGCTTGAAAAATTACCGGGCTCGTTCAGCCCTCTATGAAACAGCTCGTGCCTTTGGGGTAGCTCCCGAGGAAGCGAGAAAATTCTGCCGCTCCCTTCCTCTTTTTGCTGACCCTGAGTATCTGCGAGCGGCCAAACCAGCCGCCGGTTATCTTGAAGTCTGGCAAATGGCGGCTGACCTCCAGGGCGTTTTGGCTGAAAAATCCCTGCATGTGGGCGGGGTAATCCTGACGCCCTCGCCCGTCACTCGGTATCTGCCACTGGAAGCCTCGGCCAAGGGCTTTCCCATGAGTCATTATGACCGGGACGCTGTTGAGGCTCTCAAGCTAATCAAGCTTGACTTACTTTCGGTCCGGGGTCTGGCGGCCATCGCCGCCACGAAGGCCAAGCTTCGGTTGAATTCCCTTCCTCCGACTGACCCGAAGGTCTTTCATCTCCTCGCCGAGGGGAAGACGATTGGCTGCTTCCAGGTGGAAAGCCCGGCGATGATGAACCTCCTGCGGCGGATGAAGCCAGAAAATATCCAAGAATTAACCCAGGCTTTGGCTCTTATCCGACCCGGTCCAACTGAGAGCGGGATGAAAGAAACTCTGCTTCGCCAGCGGGAAGGGAAAAAAGTCAACCCTGACCCCCTTCTCAGGCGGATTCTTCCTGAAACTGGCGGTCTTCTTCTCTATGAGGAGCAGGTGATGCAGCTGGCCGAGAGAGTGGCTGGCCTGACCCCCGGAGAGGCCGACCTCCTCCGGCGCAGCCTGAAGCGAGCAGAAGCTGGGGAGTGGAAGGAGAGATTTTTTCAGGGAGCCGGAGAAAGGGGTTATAGCGAACAAGAGACGGGAAGACTCTGGAAAACAATGGAAAAATTTTCTGCTTATTCCTTCAATAAAGCCCACAGTGCTTCTTATGCGGCTATGGCCTATCAGGCTGTTTACCTTAAAGCCCATTATCCGTTGCTCTATTTCACTTCTGTCCTCAACGCTGGCGGTGGTTATTATCCCCTGGAGGAATACGTCGAGGAAGCTAAGCGCTGGGGTATAGTTTTCCTTCCCCCGGATGTTAACCGGAGTGGCTTTCACTTCGAGGTTGAAGGCCAGGCCATCCGGGTGGGCCTATCTTTCATCAAAGGCCTCGGGCCTAAGCTGGTGACTAAAATAATCGAAGAGAGAAATAATGGGCCGTTTCTTTCCGTCGAAGATTTTCTCGGCCGGGTCAAACCGGGAAGGGCTGAACTCTTAGCCCTGATCCGAGCTGGCGTGTTCGATTCCTTAGAGCCCCGTCGGGCTCATCAGCTCCTCCGCTATTTTCAGGGAATAGAGAATGTTTCGCCCCCCTGCGACTTAGAGGAGAAGGAAAAACAAAAGATGCTCCTCGAAGCTTTGGGCTTCAGTCCAGGAGCTGACCCGCTAACCCTTTTTGATGGCCCCAGACCTGGCTTGCGGATTGCTGACCTTAAGAATTATCTCGGCCAGGTAGTGGAACTTTTGGTCCGAGTGGTCGACGCCAGGTTGAAGGAAACCAACGGCCAGCGGCGCTATTTCTTTCTTTTTGAGGATGAAACCGGGTTGCTCGAAGGGGTGGGTGAAAGACCTTGCTTGAGCTTTGGTCAGCCGCCGCTCTGCTTTCTCCGGGCAGAAGTGCGCCGAGACGGCAACGCGGGGCTCCGGGCTGTCCATTGTACTTTCCTTTCCTCTTTTTAATTATCGCCAGTTTTTTGGCCACTGAATTGGCCCGGCGGTTTATTTTCCAGCCGGGGCAACTTTATTTCTTTTTAGTCGGCAAAGGCTGGCCAGAACTGACCATATCTTTTTTAAAATCAACAAAAGAGTTATTTTTGAATAAGAATATTTGGGTTGCGGAATATTCGTTAAATTAATTCTCTTCCATCTTGTGTGGGTTAGGGCCGGAGACGTTCGGGATGGCCTCGCTCCCCCTCAGGTTTTTAGCGCCGTTCCCTCTTCGCCCTTCTCCGCCCCTGCAGAACTCGCCTCTCTGTTTATAGACATAGCCTAGTCCTTGCCCTCCTGGCCTCTTATTTATATTCATCTAATTAGCCTCATGGACAATAAACCCGCCTGAGGCGAGGTAGCTAAAAGGTTCATCATGTTATCTTATTTTTACCCACAATAAAGTCGAAAGAGCCCTTTATTATTAATCTTCCCGTGTGGGTTAGTTGCCAGGCTCGAAAATGGGCTGAAAACGCCAGTTGACCAGCGCCGCCTACTGTCCTTTTTTAGCGACGAACAAACACCTTTAATGAGCAGATATGATTGGGCTTAAAATTGTCTTTTGGTTTCTGTTGAGGGGCGTGGTAAAATTTTTTCCTTAAATAAATTTGACCGCAATTAAAATAAAAAAAGAACTTTCTTGTCTGCGAGGGAAAAGATAATTTAAAAAGAGTTAAATATAAATAAAGAGACTTTCTCTGTGGGCATGACCATGGCGGCGTGGGCGATGGGTATCGATATCGGGGCCGTGGCTATTAAATTGGCGGGGCTCAAAGACGGCCACCTTCAGGCTACTGAATTCCGGTTACATCACGGAGACCTGGCAGGTTGTCTGCAAGCTATGCTGGCCCGCTGGCGCGGAGAAAGAATGAAGGTGCTATTAACTGGAAGCGGGGCCAAGGGATTTCCCTCCTCCCTCGTAGTGGATGAAATTGTGGCGGCCCTTGAAGGGACCAAATGGCTCACGGGTAAAAAGTTGCGTTCCCTCTTAATCATCGGCGGAGAAAAGATCCGCTTTATCGAGTTGGATGCCGCTGGAAGATATCGACGTCATGAGACTAACAGTGATTGTGCCTCCGGAACTGGTTCTTTCTTAGAACAACAGGCGGCCCGGCTTGGCCTTGACCTCGAGTCTTTTGAACGCTTGGCCTATGAGTATGAGGGCGAGGTGCCCGCTATTGCCACCCGCTGCGCTGTTTTCGCTCGCACCGACCTTATCCATCGCCAGCAGGAAGGCTATTCGCTGGCCAGCATTGCCGCCGGGATAAGCGAAGGTGTTGGCCGGGCGGTAGTCGATGCGGTTATCCGCGGCCGCAAGGTGGAGCCGCCGCTCCTGGTGGTAGGCGGCGGGTCGCTTCATCGACGCCTTCTCGCCGGCCTCAGCCAGGTTGTCGGTTTTCAAGTGGAACCTGTTCCCTCCGGCGAATTAGCCGCGGCCGTGGGCGCTGCGCTTCTTGCTTCCCAAGAGATATGGGTCGAAACTCTATTTTCATCAAGGCCATGGGAAGCAAGGACGGCTTTGCCTCTCAACCCGCCTTTAACCCTGCAAAAATCGTCGCTTCCTAACCTGAAGGGAGTAGAAAGCTGGGAGGAAGCCGGGGTTGAGGTTAATCTTTTCCGGCCGATTAACGGCCGCTCTCAGTGTAAGGCTTTTCTGGGCCTGGATGTTGGGTCAACAAGCACTAAACTGGTGCTCATCGACGAAGAAGGCAAGATTATCCTTGGCCTTTATACCCGGACGGCCTCAGCCCCGGTCGCCGCTACGCAGCGTCTTTTCTCTTGCCTTGAGCGCTGGAGTCAGGAATGGTCGGTGGATTGGGTTTGGCAAGGCGTAGCCACTACTGGCTCTGGCCGGGCTCTCCTTGGCCAATTAATTAAGGCGGATTTAATTATCAATGAAATCACCGCTCAGGCTCGGGCCGCCGCTTATTTTCTCCCTGAAGTAGATACGGTCATTGAGATTGGCGGCCAGGATTCCAAATTTATCCGCCTCCAAGAAGGAGCTGTAGTTCAGTCGCTATTAAATACGATTTGCGCTGCTGGCACCGGTTCTTTTCTGGAGGAACAGGCCTTAAAATTGGGCCTTCCTCTTTCCGCCTATACCGATTTAGCCTTAGGTCATCGCGGTCCGGCGATATCTGACCGCTGCACGGTTTATATGGAGCGGGATTTAACGCGGCTTCAGGCCGAAGGCTGGCCCAAGGAGGAGCTTTTAGCTTCGGCTCTGCACTCCGTTCGCGATAACTATTTAATCCGAGTTGTTGGCCAGGCTAAGGTGGGCCAAAAAATCTGCTTTCAGGGAGCCACGGCCCGTAACGCCGGCTTGGTAGCGGCTTTTGAGACAGCCTTAGGCCGGCCGGTCATCGTTCCTCCTTATCCGCATCTCACCGGGGCTTTTGGGGCAGCGCTTCTGGTTCGGGAATTAAACCTAAACAAGACAAAATTTTCCGGGTTGAGCTTTGGCCGAGCGGCCTTAGAGCAAAGGATTGAAACCTGCGACCTCTGCCCCAATAGTTGCCGCCTCACGGTGGTGAAGGTAGGAGACGCCCTGGCCGCCTGGGGGTTTCAATGCGGCCGCGAATATGAAGAGCGTCGAAAGCGGCTTTCAGCCAGACCGAAAATTGCCAAGCCTCCTGAACTGGCTCGAAAATCAACGGCGAGGCTTGGGTTAGGGCCTTCTTCGGCGGCGAAAAAGAAAACCATTGGCCTCCCTTTTATTCTTCCTTTGGCCGAAACTGAAACGCTCTGGGCGAGGTTTTTCGAGGAACTGGGTTTTAAGGTCGTTTTGTCTGCTTCGAAGGAAGAGCAACTGAGCCAAGGCAAGACCTTAGCTCAGGCTGAATTCTGCGCGCCCATCTATTTAGCTCATGGTCAGGTGGAAGAGCTTTTCCGTCTCGGCTGTGAGGCGGTTTTTATGCCTATTTTTGTTCAGGGGCCTGAGCCGAGTCCAAATTCTCGCCTGCCTAATTTTTATTGTTATTACACTAATTATTTTCCTATAATTCTCCGGCATTCACCGGTCGGAGAAAAAGGCCCAATAATTGCCCCGGTTGTTGATTTTCGCTGGCCGGCGAAGAGGCTGACGGCCTCACTCGAAGCTCATTTAAAGAAGCTCAGCCCTTTTAGCCGGTCTGAAATAAAAAGCGCCTGGAAAAAGGCCTGGGCCGACTGGCAGCGGGAGAAACAGCGTCGGCAGGAAGAGGGAGAGCGCCTTTTAAGGGAATTAAAAAGCGGGCAATGGGCGGTAGTCCTGTTAGGCCGTCCTTATAACCTCTACCAACCTGTTTTGAATCAAAACCTGCCCGACGCCATAGCCGAATATGGCCTTCCTGTCTTAACTCAAGATATGTTGGCGACTTCAGCTAATCAAGGAGAAAAGAATGAATCTTTAATTCATTGGCATTACGGAAAAATAATTATGGAAGCGGCTGAACGAGTGGCGGCTGATGACCGCCTTTTTCCCGTCTTCTTGACCAATTTTCGCTGCAGTCCTGATTCTTTTATCCTGAATTATTTCCGCGACCTGATGGAAAGAGCTCATAAGCCCTATCTGATTTTGCAACTGGATGGTCTTAATTCCGATATCGGCTACCGAACGCGGCTCGAAGCCGCCATCGAAAGTTTCCGACACTGGAAGCCCACGCCTCGTCAAACAACCCCAAGAATAAGCTTTAGCCCCCTAAAAAAAGACCGTGTCTGGATAGTCCCTCATGTGGATGACACTGCCTCTGTCTTGGCGGTGGCGGCCTTAAATCGGTTTGGCTATGACGCTCTGCTGGCCAAGGAAGATGGTCGCTCCATCCAGGCCGGTCTGGGCTTGACCGGAGGCGGCGAGTGCTTACCCACCGCGGCTCTGGTGGGAAGCATTGTCCAAACCATGAATCAAGAGAAAATTCCGCCTTCCAGAGCGGCAGTGGCTGTCCCCACCTCTCTTTTTAGCTGTAATTTTCCGCAGATTCCGGTGCTGGTTAAGCTTCTCTTAGAGAGAATAGGCTTAGGGGAAGTAGCCATTTTCACCACCGGTCTGGCTGGGCAACACGAACCCTTTGAGCTTTCCTTGACTTTATTCCACGCTTATGCTCTGGCTGATGGTCTGCGCCGGGTGGTGGCCAAAGTAAGGCCCTATGAAAAAAATAAAGGCGAGACTGAGGCCTGTCGGCAAAGAGCCTTAGCTCTTTTGGCTCAAGCAATTCATCATCGGGGCTCTCTTAGCGAAGCCTTTGGCCGAGTTATTAAAGAATTGGCGGCTATTCCAGTGGAAAAAGGGCTGCCTCGACCTTTAATCGCCATCATCGGTGATTTATACGTTGTCGCCAACCCCGAATTTAACCTTCAGGTAGAAAGGGAAGTCGAGGCCGCAGGAGGAGAGGTAATTCCCGCCAGCCTGATTGATATCACCCATTTCAGTCAACTGAACCGGATGGAAAAGGCCTGGAATTATCGTCATTGGCCAGAACTGATTAAAACCAGTCTTCTTCAGCTCCTTTTAAGGTTACAGGAAAAGAAATGGAGGCATCTGAGCGTGACTTTTACCGGAATAAAACATGAGCCCCTTGGCCTATCTTCAGTCCAGCAGCTCAGGGCGAAGGGGATTCCGCCGGAACTGGACGGCGAGACAGCGATTAACTTGGCTAAGATTGAGCATTATCTGCGAGAAATTAAGCCTGACGCCTTTCTCCACGTTAATCCCCTTTATTGTTGCCCGGGAGTGGTGACCGCTTCTCTCACCTGCTGGTTAGAAGACAAGTATCGAGTGCCTGTGATTAATCTTTATTATGACGGCCTTCATAATCCCAACGATAACCTCCGACCATATCTCCATTTTCTCTGCGAGGCCAAGGAGAGAAAAAGATTAGACAGGGCGCTTCAGCGGGAATTTCAGGAGCTAAGGAAATGAGGACGGTTCGCCAAGAGGAAGTTAAAAGGAAGGGAAAAGCTCTGAAAAGAGATGATAAGCGATGATATTTGAAATTTCGCGGTCGAAGATTATCTTGAAAAAAGGGGCATTTAAGATAACTTGGGTTCCTTCGACTTGGTTGTGGGCAAAAACAGGTCATTCCGATGCCTGTTTTAGCAAATTCACCTCGGGCGAGTTTGTTGTCCATGAGGTTGATTAGATGAACATAAAAAAGATACGCGAGCAACATGATGAGCTTCATAGACGTCGATGGTCTTCTGGCGTTGATTAGATGAACATAAACAAGATATGGGAGCAACCTAACAGGGTTTCTTCTGAAATTCCATATCGCCAGATTCTCTTCAGGCCCTTTGGCCCTTTTGATAATCCGGATTTATCCCGCTCAAGGCGAAAGAATCATAATTCATAAGGGAGAAGAAAATGGAGGTCAAAGAAGCTTTGGAGCGGCGGCGGGCATTTCGTTCTCTGGAGTCAGTGGAAATCACTGACGCTTTAATTAAAGACCTGGCGCGGGCCGCCCAATTGGCGCCTTCCTGCTTTAATAACCAGCCTTGGCGTTTTATTTTTGTCCGCTCACCTGAGGTTTTGCTTTCGCTGCGCGCGGCTCTATCCTCCGGAAATGAATGGGCTTATGCCGCTTCTCTCATTATCGTCGTTTTCAGCCGGCCACAGGACGATTGCTTGATCCGGGAAAGGGAATATCATCATTTTGACTGCGGGTTAGCTTCCGCCTGCCTCATCCTGAGAGCGACTGAGCTTGGCCTCGTCGCTCATCCCATCGCCGGTTTTAGTCCCAAGAAAGTGAGAGAAATTATGGGTATTCCTGAAGAGTATCAAGTGCATACTTTAATCATTGTCGGCCGACACGCCGCCACCCTGAGTCCAGTGCTTTCAGAAAAACAAATCGCCTGGGAAAAAGCCAGACCCGAGCGCCTGCCTCTGGAGAAGTTTGTTTTCATCGACCATTTTTCCCGGCCGGCCGGGAAGGAATAATCAACCCGCCAATCTAAAGAGCCACGCCAGGCAACCCCTGATTTATATACAAAAATTTGGATATTTAAATTTGGCAAGAAAACAGTGTCGAAGATTAAGGGAGGGCCGGCTAATTTTATTGGAAGAACCTTTTATTATAAAAGGGCAATAATTAGATCACCAGCTCCGATGGAATTTCTCTCAGGTTAAAGTGCGAGGCCATACTGTGTCCGTAAGCGCCGGCATGAAAAACAACCAGGATATCCCCCGGTTTTGGCAGCGGCATTAACCTGTCATAAGCAAAGACATCGCCGCTTTCGCAAAGATGACCAGCAATCGTCACTCTTTTCCGGGGTCCCCGCCGCTCAACGCAATTAATAATGTGATGGCAAGCTTCAGGATAAATGGCTGGCCGGGGCAAAGTATTAAAAGTGCCGGCGTTGACGGAAACGAAATAATTGCCGTAGCTTTTCTTATTGTAGACAACTTTTAACAGCAGCACTCCAGCCTCGGCCACTAAGAATTTGCCTGGTTCCAGAATTATCCTTTTAATCGGGAGATGAGATTCCTTAATCCTTCTCACGATAAAGCGAGCGTATTTGTCCACTGGAAAAGGCCTTTGTTTGGCTTCATACTTAGGAGCAATGCCGCCGCCAAAATCAAGGAATTCTAAGTTGAAACCGAGCTTCCTGAGTTCTGCGGCCTTGGTGAGCATTTTCTCTACCGCGGCCTGGACAACAGGCCAATCCGGAGCGGTCCAGCCTGAGCCTAAGTGTTGATGAAACCCGACGGGAATAAAGCCCGCCTCCACCGCCTGTCTAAATACCTCCACCACCTGCGAGGCTTCGACGCCAAACTTAATGGGCAGGCCGTTGGGGGCTCTGACTCCCGCCGTCGTCACCTTAGAGTTAAATCCCTTACCGATTCCCGGGTTCCAGCGCACGGCAACCCGGTATTTTTTCCCGGGAAAATGGCGCTGGACCACTCTTTTCATCAGCCAAAGCTGCTCGAGGGCGTCAATATTAATGATGACTTGAGGATGAGCCATTATTTCTTTAAGGTCCTCTGCGGAGACGGAAGTGCCGGTAAAAATTATTCTTTCCGCCGGGAAACCAGCTTTTAAAGCCGCCTTGACTTCTCCTGGAGAAACAGCATCAATCCAGCTCCCTTCGCCGAGTAAGAATCGAAGAATTTCCTGGTTGGGGTTGGCTTTCATCGCATAAGCGACCGCAAGTTCAGGGCTTTTCTCCGCGGCAAAGACAGACCTTAAATAGCTCAGGTTATGGCGAATTTGGTCGCGGCTGTAAACAAAAAGAGGTGTGCCGAACCTGGCGGCAATTTTTAGGGCTGACTGTCCGGCCAGATAAAGCTGGCCTCTTCGCCAACGGCAGAACTTATTTTCCCACCACACTTTTATTCTACCTCTTTGGTTTTTTCTTTCCCCTGGCTTTTGGTCTCTTCTTTCTTTTCCCTAAAAAGCGCGGCCTGACCAGAGCTAACTTGGCGAGCAATCTCGGCTAAGACCGGGTATTTTTCCAGAAGCAGGGGCGGAACCTCAAGTTTTTCTCCTGTTAATAAATTGCGCAGCTGAAGCGCATTGGCCAAAGCCTGTCCCCGGTAATGATTGTTAGTGATGATGTAGACCCTTTCGGTGTTTTCAGCCAACTTCTTTATCCGGTCGACCCATTCATTTAATTCATCCTGAGAATAAAAATAATTATAGCGGTCGTCGCGACCTGCTTCTTCCCGAAACCAATCTCGATAATTGCGACCGTGGAGCCGGACGTAAGAAAAATCAGGCCGGGTGGAAATCGCCGTGGGTTTGAGAGAGCGGTTGATGACCGGCTGGTCGATGTTGCAGAACGCTACCCGGTATTCTCGGAGAAGCGAAAAAAACTCTTCGCGGCTCCAGGAGGCATGACGGACCTCGACGGCCAAGGGATAGTCGGCGAAAATCTGGAACAGGTTGACTAAATAATCGAGGTTAGCACTGTTAAGATAAAAAGACCAGGGAAACTGAACCAGGATAGCCGCCAGCCTTTCCTTGGCGCGCAGCGGCTCAAGGCCGAACTTGAATTCATCGACGTCCTTTTGGCTGAAGTTCTGCCGGTCATGGGTAAAAACTTGATGCAGTTTCACCGCCAACAGAAACTCAGGCGAACCTGCCAGACGGCGAATCCAGGCTAAGGACATGACCACCGTGGGCGGTCGGTAAAAGGTGCTGTTGACCTCAATAAAATTGACGTAGCTGGCCAAAAAAGTTAAAGGGTGAAAACCTGGGCCCTTGCGCAACGGATAGACGACGCCTTCCCAGTCCTCGTAGCTCCAGCCAGCCGGGCCGATATAAAAACGAGCCATGGAATTATTTTAAAAGAATAAGTTGGGCAAAAACAATGACAAAATCCATAAGTTATAAATCGCTTCTGTTCTGTCTTGCGTTGGTTAGGCCCGGAGATGCTCTGGCTTGGCTTTTTTTAAAAAACGGCGTATTATTGGTCAAGATACTACCTCTGAGGGAAAAAAGAATGGATGGAGTTAGGTTTCCGGAGGGAGTTTTAGAGGCTCGCCAGAGGATGGAGCCTGAAGTTTTTCATACGCCGCTAACGGCCTCGGCCCGTTTGAGTCGGCTTTGTCACGGCGAGGTGCGCCTCAAGTGGGAAAACAAACAAGTGACCGGTTCCTTTAAATTTAGAGGGGCTCTCAACCGCTTGCGAACTCTAAGCCCAGAGGAAAGAGCCAAAGGGGTTATTTCTGCCTCCACTGGAAACCACGGCCTGGCTTTGAGCTGGGCTTGTCAGTTAGAGGAAGTTTCATTGCTTCTTTTTGTTCCTAAGAATGCAGCCGCCGAAAAGTTTCGTCGTCTGGCTGAAGCCGGAGCTACGGTGATTAGATATGAAGGGAGCTGCGAGGCGGCAGAAATTTACGGCCGCCAATTAGCTTCGGAGGAGGGCAAGGTTTTCATTTCTCCTTATAACGATGCGGAGATAATTCACGGCCAGGGGACGATAGGCAGTGAAATCCTCGAGGACTGGCCAGAAGTAGAGGCGGTTTTTGTTCCTGTGGGTGGCGGCGGGTTAATCTCGGGAATCGCCGGGTTGATGAAGAGCTTAAAGCCCGCGGTTAGAATTTTGGGAGTGGAGCCGGAGAATTCGGCCTTCATGACGGCTTCCTTACGCGCTGGCCAAATCACTCAGATAGAAGAGAAAGAAACCTTGGCGGAGGCGGTGGCCGGCGGCCTCGAACCTGGGGCCATAACCCTTGAGCTCTGTTCCAAGTATGTTGACGGGATGATTACAGTTAGCGAGGAGCGAATCCGCCAAGCCATGGACTTGATCTACCTCGAGCATGGCCGCATGGTGGAAGGAGCTGGGGCCTTAGCCTTGGCCGGACTTCTCAGCCAGGCGAAAGATTTTGAGGGCCGCCGGATAGCTTTAGTGGTGAGCGGAGGCAATGTTTCTCCAGAATTATTTTCTCACTTGGGAGTTAAAACCTGACGCAGCTCAGCGGCCAGCGGAAAGAATGGACTCGACAGATGAGTTGACCAAAAAAATGGTCTATTCTGGCATCCAACGATATCGCCGTCAGCCTTGAACCAAAAATGAACCGGCGCGAAAAATTGAGGTCAAAGCGGGCAAGGCGAGTTGGACCGGCTTCCTGGCTGGAGGCAAGCCCATGGCTGGTTTCAGTATGGCTCGTTTCAGGCTTGATTTTTTTATTCCTGAGTCAGGCCTGTCGCCGCGAGAGCCCGTCTGTTTACCGGATTGGTTATTTCCAGGTGGTGGATTCAGTCACGGCTAATGAAGCCCGGCGGGGCTTTCTTCAGGCCTTACAGGAAAGCGGCCTCTGGCCAAGCCCTAATCTGGACATAGAAATCCGCAACGCCTTGGGCGAAGTCCAAGAGGTTCAAGCCATAGCCCAAGAATTTGTCCGCAAGAAGAAAAACCTGATTATTGCCCATTCCACTCCCTGTTTGCAGGCCGCTTTGATGGCGACGCGGGAAATACCGGTCATTTTCCTGGCAGTCGCCAATCCTTATCTGATAAATGCTGGTCGTTCAGCCGAAGAGCATTTGCCCAATGTAACTGGCGTTGCTTCGACCGGCCCCATAAGACAAACTTTAATCCTGATTAAAGAAGTTCTGCCCTTGGTCCGAAAGGTCGGGACGCTCTGGACGCCTTCGGAGATAAACTCGGAATATTATCTGCAGTTAGCTAAGGAAGCGGCGGCCGAACTCAACCTGGAGCTGGTCACCGTACCGGTGAGTTCACCTCAGGATGTGCTTATCGGCGCTCAGATTTTGGTCTCGAAAAAAATTGATTGCTTCTTTCCCATATCTGATAACACCATCAATGCCTCCTTTACCTCTATTGCCCGAGTGGCTGAAGAGAATAGTGTCCCGCTTTTCGGTAGTTTTCTCTTGGCGGCGCATTCTGGAGCCTGCGCCGCTTTGGGCTTGGACTTTTTCTCCTTGGGTTATGAAGCTGGCAAATTAGCCGTCCGAGTAAAGAATGGCGAAAGCCCTGGCGACATTCCTTTTTTAAGCCCGCAAGAAATAAAGCTTTATCTTAATCTTCTGGCGGCGAAAAAACAGGGAGTCACCTTCCCGCCCGATATTTTGAAAAAAGCTGACGAGATCATTACTGTAGAAGAGGATACGCAGAGGTTTAATGGGAAATCTTGGGGCGGTATGGCGGATATTTATTAGCCCCGAAGCAGCCGTCATTTTTCCTCACTCTCATTAGTTTCAGGCCTTTTTTCTTTCTCATGGTTAGAAGGCAGGGTCGGGTTCAGTCCTGGATGAGAATCCCAGATTCTTTTCCATCTGGTGGCGCTCAGGGCCGGGGATGGTCGGCAGGGCCTTGCGACCAATTAGTTTTTTATCGCCGTTCCTCCTGCGTCCTTGTCGGCCTTGAAAGAATTCAACAGGCAAGTAATAGAGGCAATTCGATAATCTTTGGATTCAGGGAGGTCTCTGGTTTTCTCCGGTTCAGACCTGGAGACGGCGTTAGTAATTAGGTAAATAGGTAAACTGTCACCAATTCTTTGAAAGTCGACCAGTTGATTGTTGGCCATTCACTCGAATCCATACATTGTCCTCCATAAAGACGAATGGTTTTTTGGATCTATTCTTTGAGATTTTATTTAGATACTTGACCTGGGGACCATATAGTTGGCATAGATTTTTATCATGGCCAGTTCAGCCGCGGATATCCTCTAAAAAATAGGTAAATATATGAAGTGGCACCAATTTTAATCAGAAAGAAAAGAGAGCTCGGCCGCGACTGGCCTTGGGCTTAACAGCCCCCCTGATGGCTCGGCGGGTTTTACATCCGGCTAAGCGGCCAGCATCTTCCAGCTTATAACCCTTTGCTAAATAAGCCAGAAGAGAGGCCGAAAAAAAACAGCCTGTGCCATGGACTTTAACCGGAAGACGCTGGCTCTTGAAGACATGGATGTGTTGGCCTGTGAATAGAACATCGAAGACTTCGCCTTTTAAATGGCCTCCTTTGAGAAAGCAAGCAGCCCCTGTGAGCTCGTAAACAGCTTTGGCTGCCTTTTCCATGTCTTTGAGGCCGCGGACCTTAATTCCGGTCAGCAGGGTCGCCTCCTGAAGGTTGGGGGTGATGACCGTGGCTCGGCCGGCAATCGTTTTGATAAAGGTAGGAATGGATTCTTGGTCTAAAAACCAGGCACCCGAGCTGGCGCGAAAAACGGGGTCAATAACTCGGGGCAGGTTAGCCAGTTCTTCCAAGATTATTTTGATAACAGACAAATTGGCTTTTTTCCCCACCAAGCCCACCTTTATTCCCCGCCAAGCAAAATCCTTTTTAAGCGCCTGATATTGGGAGAGAACAAAGGAAGCGGGGAGGGGTACTAACTTCCAGACTTTCTGGATGTTTTGGCTGGTAAGGGCGGTTAAAACAGCTGTCCCCTGGAAACCGAGGGAGCGAAAAACCTGCAGGTCCAAGAGCACGCCAGCGCCGCCAGAAGGGTCAAAGCCAGCTACAGTGAGAAGAATTTTCTTCATCCCCAAAATATGCTATTATACCGCTCGGAAAATTAAAAGCACCATGAAAAGCCGAATTCATGTTTTCCTTTCAGGTCGAGTCCAAGGGGTCTTTTTCCGTGATTTTACTCGGCGCTGGGCCCAGATTTTGGGTTTAACTGGCTGGGTTAGGAATGTCTTTGACGGCCGGGTCGAGGTCTTAGCCGAAGGCGAGGAAGAGAAGCTGAAGATGCTTCTGGAAAAATTGAAGGAAGGGCCTCCTTTGGCCAGAGTAGAAAACATGGAAGCGAGCTGGGAAGATTATAAAGCGGAATTTAACGATTTTACGATTAAACTAACTTTTGATTAACCCGGCGCGCTTTTTTTCCGCTCGCCAGCGCTGCCGGCATTCTTCGGAGCAAAAATAATAAACCTTGCCGTCAATTTTTTCTTTGATGGCCTCTTCTTCTGGCAAATAGGTTTGACAAATTTCATCCTTGACCATCACGCCTGCCAGCCGTGGTCGCTTGGGAGAAGGCTGGGAATAGCGGTTGACATTATAGATAAAGCGCCAGATTTGAAAGGCTAAGTAAATTAAAGCCGCCACAAAAATAAAACGAAGCATTCCTCGTTGACTCTAACTTAATCCGACGAAGCTGTCAAACCAGGCCGCTCTATTTAAGCCTTGAAGCCGGCTAAAAGGTTGAGTAAGATTTAGATGGACTGATTTTTGGGAAAGGAGAAATAATGGATTTTAGGTTATCGGCTGAGCAGAAGGCGCTGCAGGAGTCAATCCGTCATTTTGCGGCGCGAGAAATTAAACCTTTGATAAAAGAATCTGACCAAAAAGGCGAGTGGCCAGAGGGCTTAACCCGAAAATTAGGGGAAATGGGCCTTTTGGGCATCGTCATCCCGCCTGAGTATGGCGGGTCAGGCTATTCCAACGTGGACTATGTCCTGATTCTTGAAGAGATATCCAAGGTCGACCCGTCCGTGGGGCTGGTGGTCGCCGCCCATAATTCCCTCTGCTGCAATCATCTTCATCTTTTTGGCAATGAAGAGCAGAAACGCAAATACCTACCCCGACTTGTTTCTGGGGAAACCCTTGGCGCCTGGGCGTTAACTGAAGCGGGGGCCGGTTCGGACGCCGCAGCCATAAAAACGAGGGCCGTCAAGAAAGGAGACCGGTGGATTCTTAACGGTTCCAAGATGTTTATTACTAACGGCTCCTTGGCTCAGATTGCCGTAGTCATGGCTGTTACTGACCCCGCCAAAGGCCGCAACGGTATTTCGGCTTTTATCCTGGAAAAGGGGATGAAAGGCTTTAGAGCCGGGAAAAAAGAAGATAAATTAGGCATCCGGGCGGCCGATACAGCGGAGTTGATTTTTGAGGAGGTGGAAGTCCCAGAAGAAAATCTTATTGGCCAGGAAGGCACGGGCTATCGAGCCGCCATGGCTGTTCTTGACGGCGGTCGGGTGAGTATTGCTGCCTTTTCCTTAGGAATAGCCGCGGGAGCCCTTGAGGCCAGCTTGGCCTACGCCAAGCAGAGAATCCAATTTGACCAGCCGATTATCAATTTCCAGGCCATCCAGTGGATGCTGGCAGACGGATTTACCGAGCTGGATGCGGCCCGGCTTTTAACCTGGCGGGCGGCCTACTTAGAAGACCAGGGGCAGAAGATTCCCAAAGAATCAGCTATGGCCAAGCTTTTCGCCAGTGAACTGGCAGTTAGAGCCTCCTGCGCCGCTGTCCAAATTTTCGGCGGCTACGGTTTTACCAAAGATTATCCGGTGGAAAAATTTTATCGGGATTCTAAATTAGCCACAATCGGCGAGGGCACTTCTGAAATCCAACGCTGGATAATTGCTCAAAAGGTGTTAGCTGAATATTAAGGCCTTAACCTCGGTCCTGGCCATCAGGAGTGAAAGTGAGTGGGAGAAAAAAATTGCCTGATTCGAATGATTTAAATTTATCACCTTCTTTGCTTTCTCTTATTCAAGCGGTCAGGAAGGGAGAGCCGCGAGCGATTGGGCAGGCCATCTCCTTAGTGGAAGATAACGGGCCAGAATCTGAAGCCCTGATGCGCGGCCTGTATGCTTTAAAAAAAGAGGCCTTGGTTATCGGAGTCACCGGTGCTCCGGGCACGGGGAAAAGCACGCTTGTGGACCAATTGGTGGCCATGTTTCGCGGCCAAAAAATTCCTGTGGGCGTCGTCGCCGTCGACCCTTCGAGTCCTTTTTCTGGCGGGGCCATCCTCGGCGATAGAATCAGGATGATGCGCCATAGCGCCGATAAGGGGGTTTTTATCCGGAGTATGGCGACCCGTGGTTATCTTGGCGGGCTGGCTAAAGCTACAGGTGAAGCGATCACTATCCTGGAAGCCGCCGGCAAGAAATACATTCTGGTCGAGACGGTGGGTGTGGGACAGGACGAAATTGATATTGTCCGGCATTCCGACCTGGTTCTGGTTGTGCTCACGCCTGGAGCTGGAGACGAGATTCAAGCGTTTAAAGCCGGCGTGATGGAAATTGGCGACATCTTCATTCTGAACAAAGCCGATTTGCCAGAAGCGGACCGGGCCGAACGTCAGCTCCGCAGTATGCTGGAGTTATCGGGGGCGAGTGATAGCTTACCACCCATTGTCAAGACCGTGGCCACCAAAGGTGAGGGGATTAAAGAACTTTACATGGTTATAAGAGCCATGGCTACGCCCAGGAACAAGAGTTTTATCCTCCACCGGCGACGTCATCTGACCAGTTGGCTGCTCCGCGAGCTCATCCGCGAGCGCCTGGTGGCGAAACTCCTGACGAAAGTCAGCCCGGCGGAATTCGAGGCTTGGGTGGAAAGAATCATGGAGAAAAAAGTTGACCCCTATGCGGCGGCAGATTGGCTTTGCCGCCGGCTGACTTCCCCAGCTAAGAAGAGAGGAGGGAAGGATGAAGATAAAAAAGATTGACCACATAGGGATTGCCGTCGAAAACTTGGAGGCAAGTCTGGAATATTGGGCTGATAAGCTGGGTTTAGAAAGAGGCGAGAGCGAGGCGATTCCTGAACGGGGGGTTAAAGTAGCCTATCTTTATCCAGAAAAAGGCCCCGCCTTAGAGTTCATCACGCCTTGGGGCGAAGAAAGCCCGGTAAGAAAATTTTTAGAAAATCGGGGAGAGGGAGTCCACCATCTTTGCTTTAAAGTGGAGAACTTAAAAGCGGTGATGGCGGAGTTGAAAGAGAAGGGCCTTTCTTTCCTCCAGGAGGAACCAGTGAGGGGCGCGGCAGGGGCCCAGGTTGCCTTTATCCATCCCCGGGTGTTTAACGGTGTCCTCCTTGAGTTTAAAGAGAAAAAACCGAAAAAAGAGGTAAAAGACAAAAGGAAATAAACCAGAATGAAACCCATCAGCTGGTTCTTTTTTCTATTTGGTTTTATCTTTCTCCTTCTGGGTGTTGTTTTTAGCTTAGCTGGAAAGATAAAGTGGTTAGGCCAGCTACCTGGCGACATCATTATCCGCAAAGAAAATTTTACCCTTGTTTTTCCCCTCGCCACCTGTCTTTTGCTAAGCCTCGGGCTGAGCCTAATTTTATGGCTGATTTCTAAGCTGCTGGCTCGCTGAAAGAGAATATGAATAGAATATGAAAGAGGATATAAGTAGCGGTTAAGGTAAGAGGCTAACGCAGATGGTGGATGGTCATCACCCAACGGGCAAAGACGCGGGCTTCTTCGAGGTCATGCTGGTCGGGATGATGGTGTGCTGAAGCCGCCATTTCTACCCAGGCTTCATGTTCGGGAGAACGACGCAAGATTTCCAGGGCTGCGGGCGAAACGCGGCCTCGACAGCTAAAAGTGGCCACTATTTTTATTTGGGGAGCCACTGCGGCCGCGTATTCCAGAGCCTGGCGGGAAAGTTCGCCTCCGGTTAACGAACCATGGGTGGAGAAGAGAGCCACCTTTTTTCCCGGAGGTAGCTGACGCAGAAAGGCTTCGACTTTATAGGGGGTCGAGTGGCTATGCACTGGAAAGCCGACAAAAAGAAGGTCATAGGTTTCGATTTCTTGAACCTCACTGATGGGCAGAAGAATTTTTTCCCCTTCTATGGCCTCGAAGATAGCTTCGGCCACTTTCTTGGTATTACCAGTTAAACTGAAATAGGTTATGAGCACCTTAGCCATGGCCCAATTTTCCCAAAAATCAGCGCCAAAAGCTATAGGTTGGCAGCAAAAAATTTACTTCTATCCGGCTGCCTGAGTGAGGCCGCCCGATTTATTCTGAGGTTATTTCCCCGCGTGGCAAGAAGACTTTAACCTGTGTACCCCGCTTTAGCTGGCTGAAAATTTCTATGGACCCGCCATGGTCTTCAATTATTTTTTTAGCGATTGGTAAGCCCAGACCAGTTCCTAAGTCTTTGGTTGAGAAATCAGGCTCAAACACCCGCTGTAAAGTTATAGCGTCCATGCCTTCGCCGGTATCGCTGATGTTGATTAAAAGCCCGGACTCTGTTTCCTTGGCTGCAACGATGATTTTCCCTTTTCCTTTTATGGCCTCAACCGCGTTAGTGATGAGGTTACGGAGAGCGGTTTTTAGTTTATCGCGGTCCCCGTTAATCTTAAGGTCGGGAGGAAAATCAAAATCAAAAGTGATGCGACTGGATAAAACTCTTTCATAGGGTAAGGTGATCTCCCTGAGGAGTGGACCCAGTTCAAAGGAAGTTCTTTCCAGCCGACCTTCTCGGGAAAAAGCCAGAAAGTCTTGCGCTATTTGGCGCAGATTCTCGACTTCGCTAATGATGTAAGTCACAGATTCTCGCAGAGCCGAGGCTAATTCTTCTGGCCGCTCCTCATACACCCGGAGCAGATGTTCCGCTGACAGGCGAATCGGCGTGAGAGGATTCTTGACTTCGTGGGCCACCTTGCGCGCCATCTCCGCCCAGGCGGCCTTCTTGCTCATTTCGGCCAGCTCCTGTTGGTGCTGCTTCAAACTCTTAACCATCCGGTTAAATCCATCAATTAAGGTTTGGATCTCATCTCGGCCCCGATGAGCGATAAAAACATCCAGGTTCCCAGCGCTAACCTCCCGGGTTGCCGTCAGCAACTGCTTGATCGGTGTGATAACCAACGAACCGATGCTTCGGGCGAAAAGCAAGACGGCAATCAACGAGAGGGCCGAAATGAAACTGAGAAATTCGAAAAGTTCTTCTTGAGAACGAGCTATTTCCTGGCGTTCTAAAGGAAAGGGAAGGGCAATAAGATAGAGGGAACTTTCCAGGTTGAGGGGTAAAGTCAAAGTTTGGAAGGAATAGCCGCCGATTTTCTTATGCCAGACTAAGTAAGGCTGTTTTTCCTGCAAAAGCCGATAAGCTACTTCGCCGTCGAGGTAATCAGGTAGTACCCCGGATTCAAAAAACTCCTGGCGGCTGGAAGCCATCAATCGTCCCTGCTGGTAAATATTGACGTCATTGGCAATAGCCGTGCTGACCCAAAGCACCAGGTCTTCCAAGGAAATCGGGGGGGTGGCTTCTTCTTCTTGAAAAAAAAGAAAGTCTTCAATGATGTTGCGGGCAATACGGGCCTGGATTTCGGCTTTTTCGCTGAAACGCTCACTCGCCATCCGGTTGAAGAAGTTCTGGATGAGAACTGTGAACGGGATGAGTAGGATAAGGATTATAGCCACGAAGGAAGCATAAACGCGGCTTGAAAAAGCCCAGAAAATAGATACCAAGCGCCGCCGGCCAAGGATGTCAGTTAACCAAAGCGGAATATATATTAAAGCCAGGAGCGGGAAAAGGATCTTAAGGTATTCGACCACAAGGGTGATGAGCCTTGCCTTTGGCCAAAAAATGGCAATGACCTTATCCTGGTTCCAGAAATAAAAAACGCGAAAGCTTCGTCCTCGGTCCTGCCGAGAGGACCAAAAGGCCGTCTCCGGGTTAGATTGAAGCCTTTGCCAATCTTGAGCCGGTATACCGGTGGTAAGCCGAGCCGGATTAAAAACGGCCTGGCCGTCGGCGCGAAAAGAAGCTAAGCCAAAGCGAAATTCTTTGAGCGAGGGAACTGAGGGAAAGCGGAGCAAATCGAAGTAAGGAACAGCCGAATAAAGAAATGGCAACATTTCCTCGTCCAAGAGAGCGAAAATAATCAGCCGGCCCAGGAGTATTTCGCCTTCGCTAAAATCCTGATAGGCTACCAGGAAGGTTTTCTCTCGGCCCGGGAAGGGCAACGTGAGCCGGAGGAGCGACCACTCCGGACTCGTTGGCAATAAAGGCGTTGGCCGGAAGAAGAGCGGCAGATTCAGGGAAAAACGGGAAAGGAGCCGTCCCGCTGGGTCAAGGATTTCTAAGCTCGAATACCAGTTAGACCGAGCCAAAGAAGTCTTTTCCCAAAGAAAGCTGGCCAAGTTTCCTTCCAGGCCTCTTTTAAGGAAGCGGCGGATGGTTTCTTTCTCTTGGTCTAAATTGGGCAATGAATCTCGTAGCAGATATTCAGCCCATTCCGCTTGCGCCAGGACTGATTCTCGCAAAAAATTTTCCGTTAACTGGGTTTCTTTAAGCCTGATGTTAAAATGAAGGGTCAGGTGGAAAAACCCGATGGTGAGAGCTAAAGCCAGCCACCGAAAAAGCGGCTTCCGTTGGAAACGAGGTAGAGATAAATAAAGATAGAAGCCTAAGAGCGGCAGAGAAAGAAGAAGACTGTTGGGCAGGCTTGTCTCGGGGAAGAAAAAAGGGAGAGACAAGGAAAGGAGGCCCAAAGAAACTAAGCCTAAGACTAAACGAGGCAAACTGGGCCATAAATTTTGGGCCATGCGCCAAAGGAGGAAACTCCCCAGGGTCGCCGTGGCCAGAAGAAAAAATAGGCCCCCAAAAAGAAGAATTGAGGGTAAGAAGGGCGAAAAACGGAGAAGATGGATGTTGCTGTTGACGTTAACCGCCCTCGACACAGCATAAAAACCGAGAAAGGGGAGGAAGGAAGTCAAAGAAAAACCAAGAGCCGCCACGACTCGCAAAGCTGAGGAGGGCTGGTTTTGCCAAGAAAAAAGAAGATGGCGCCGGTCGATAATCAAAAGCGCTATCATTAGAAACAAGAACAGGAAAGTCAGAAAAAGGTCCAAAGGGGAAGCGAGGAGGCCGGCCGGCGAGGGAAGTGAGGCCATAGAGGGAGCAAAGACAGCTGCCGTGAACCCGCCAAGAAGGCTCATTTTTAAACTGGTCAGTCTGAATCCCACCAGCCCCGCCAGACATAGAAACAACGGACCGAGCCCACGAAAGCCGGTTTTTCGCCAGAGGACAAAGCCTCCTGAGGTTAAGCTCAGGAAAGCGGCTAAAAGAGTTAGCCAACCGGCCTTTTGCCAGCTTCTTTTCTGTGCTTCAATAATTGCGGCCGGCGCCGGCGAGCGAAGGTTGACGGTAGCTAATAATCTTTGGGCTTCATTCCGCAGCGGGAAAAAAATGGTCAGGATATCAAGTCGGGAGCGTGGTTGACTGATATATTCATCTCGATGGCGGCTGAAGATTTTTTCGAAACCAGAGACATCGTCGCTGTCTTCATAGTAATCGACCAGGACATTTTCTTTTTCTTTATCTTCCAGGAACTGATAGGAGCGGAGAAAGGGGGTGGAAAATAAAGGTCGGTAGCTGAGAAGACGGAAAAAAGCTAAACGTTCTTCTTTTCTGACCGGGAAAACAACGGTTAAAAATACTGAGCTGCGATAGCGAACGACGTGGGTAATTTGGTCGGCTGGCGGAAGAAGCGAGGGCGGCACTATTTGTCCATACCAGAAGAGCAAGCTTTCGCCTTTTAGGTAGGCCACCCCTTCTTTTTCCAGGTCAAGTCGCAAGGAGAGAACCGAGCGGCGAATCGCCTCCAATTCATGAGGCAGGGAGAGAGAAAGGGTTCGTCCTCGCTGGACGAGGTGGGCTCTTAAAGAAGCAAATCGGTTCTGGAGGGAGCGCTCTTTGGCCCGAAGCACTTCTCCTTGGCCGGGAGGGTGAGTGCGAAAGAGCCAGTCGGGAAGAGTGAGAGAAGCTATAAGGCAAAGGCCGGCTAATAACCCGAGTAAGAAACTCAGCCCGAAGAAAAAACGAGGCAGCCTTAAAAATTTCTTCAGCCTCAAATTTTTTCCGCTCTCATTTCGATTATCTTCCATCCGGCCTTTCCTCTTTGGTTAGGATTAACCAGCCTAACCAGAAAATGAATTCTGACTACATGCTGCCGGAGCTGCCTTTTATCGGTGAAAGACCAGCGCGCCCTAATCAGCCACCGCTCCCGAGAAGGAACAAAAGGAAAAGTGGTGTCGATAAAAAACTCAAGCGTGGGATAAGCGGCCAAAAGGCGCTCAAAAAAAACTTGCGCCTGCTTGGCCGTCAAGATATCCGAAAAAGAGATTGGTTCGGGTAGAAAAACCTGAATAGCGGCCCCGGGGTTAAATAAGCGGGCCAGGATCGAAGCATTGTTCTGGAGAAAGGCTCTTTCCAGGTCATGGGCTGTCGAGGTAAGTAAATAGAGGGAAAGCGGTAAGAAGAAGGGTCCTAACCGGAACACTTGTTTTTTTCTCCAGGGGTCATGAGTTAGGAGAGAGCTTGGCTATTCCTTGGTCTTTTCCATTTCTTCCGTAACAATGTTTTTAAGCTCTTCTCGAATGCGGTCAATTTTTTCCAAGCGTTCGGTAATTTTTTTAAACAAAGGGGCTTGGCTCTTGATGCCTTCTTCGATCAAAAAGGCAGCGCTTTCCGAGCGACTTTTAAACAAACCAGCATCCACTAACATGTTGAGCTTTTTGTTGCTTTCTTCATTGACCCGGATGGTGAGGACGATGTTTCTATTGGCTAAGGCTTGGTCGATAGCCTTTTTAATCGAGGCCGTGGTTTTGATGGCTAATTTTTCGACCTGGGAACCAATTTCCTCAATCTTCGCCGCAATCTGGTCTCTTTCTTTTTCACCATCCATGGCCCTTCTCCTGTAATTTGTAAGCTAATTACAAACTACTAAAATTTTTCGGCCATGTCAATAGAAAAATTCTTTCCCTTTCTGGCTCCAGGAGGGCAGCTTTTTTCGCCCTAATTAGGGAATTTTAAGAAAAAAAATCACGATTCCTTGGCTGAGAGCAGCTCTTTTAAAAATGGCTCTCTTCATTTTGCCTTGGCTGGTAAAAATTGGTTAAAAGACTGCGACTTCAGGCAATGAGAATAAATTTTAGGCAAAAAGAATAAAATTAGATATATCCTCCCCCAGAATTAGCAACTAATTCTTTTTTAAAGAGGGAGGATGATAAGTTTTCCTAACTCGCTGGAAGGTCTTATTTCTTTTCTTCGGCCGGCGCTTCTTTCTTTTCCGCCTCTTTTTTGGCTTCGGCCTCAAGCTTCTTGGTCCGGATGGCATCCTTAATACTGCTTATGCCCGCCACCACGGCAATTAGTCCACCAAAAAAGAGCACCGGGGGGATAAAGCCGAAGACGAGTTCATAGAACTCCCGCCACCAGACAAAGATAACCAGCACTAATCCTCCGGCCATGGCGATGACGCCGCCGACAATCGCTAAATATTTCCCCATGGGCTTGCCTCCCTTTTGGTTTAATTTTGTTCAAAAGAGGGCTGATTATAACAAATTAATTTGTTAGTCGCAATAACTTTTTCGCCTTTCGCTCCGACCTAAAGCCAAAATTAAGCTCGGTTTTGACAGTTTTTCTGGCGATATGCTATAAGGGTTAGCGGTAAGAGAGGCCATGCAGCCTTTAGCCAAGAACCTAAACTTAGTGGTATTGGCGGCCGGAATTGGCCGACGCTTCGGTGGAGTCAAACAGCTGAGCCGAGTGGGCCCAGCGGACGAAACCATCATCGATTATTCTCTTTATGATGCGCTTCGAGCTGGTTTTGAGCGAGTAGTTTTCATCATCCGACGGGCCATCGAGGCTGATTTTAGAGAGGTGGTTGGCCGCTTCTGGGAAGGACTAACTGAAGTTGATTACGCTTTTCAAGAGCTGAATTTGGCCCTCCCGGCCGGGTATTCAGTGCCCGCCAGCCGAAACAAACCCTGGGGCACTGGCCATGCTTTGTTGATGGTGGAGAGCAAAATTAACGGGCCTTTTTTGGTGATTAATGCCGATGATTTTTATGGCCGCCAATCATTTGAGGTTATGGCTCGTTTTTTGCGTCAGGTTAAACTTGATGCCGACCTTAAAAACCCGGGTATGAAACCAGAATATGCCTTGGCTGGTTACCGTTTAGAGCAGACGCTTTCCTTTCATGGTTCAGTTTGTCGGGGCATTTGTCGGGTTGAGGCGGAGGAAGTCGTAGACATTAAAGAAATGAAGCACATTGAGAGAACAGCTACCGGCGCCCGGGCCCGCTTAGAAGACGGCCGCTGGGTCGAGCTTCCACCAGAGACAGTAGTTTCGATGAACTTCTGGGGGTTTGAGCCCTCCCTTTTTCCTTTGCTCCGAGCTGGCTTCGAGGCTTTTTTAAAGGTCTCGAGTCATGACCCCCAAGCAGAGTTTTTAATTCCTGAGTTTATCGGCGAGCTGGTCCGTTCTGGGAAGGCCCGGGTTCGGGCTCTGCCGACGGCAGAAAAGTGGTTCGGAATAACCTATCCCGAAGATTTGGCTGATGTCAGGATGGGGATTAGGAGGCTGGTGGAAGCCGGCCTTTACCCAGCGGACCTAAAAGCCAGTCTTCTGGCGAGTCGAAAATGAATCGCCAGCTTACCGAAGACAGGCTTAGGTTAGTGTTGGCTAATTTTGACTTAGCCGGAACCCTCTCCAATTTTAGCCCTCTTGGACGCGGTCATATAAATGACACCTATTTAGTGGAAATAGCTTCGGGGCAAAAAATAGAAAAGTATACCCTCCAGCGGATTAACACGCACGTTTTTCGGCAGCCTGAGCTAATGATGGCCAACTGGGAAATGGTTATCCGCCATCTCCAGCTAAAAATTAGTCAACAAACTGGGTCGAGGCTCCAGCGGCAGAGCTTGTGCTTGGTTCCCACTCGAGACGGACGGAGTTTTTTTCGTTCGCCAGAAGGAGAATATTGGCGAGCCTATCATTTCGTTGACCACTGCCATACCATCGAGACGGCCACCACTCCTGAACAGGCCTTTGAGGCTGGTCAAGCCTTTGGCCTTTTTCAGCGCCTGGTTGTTGACCTCTCACCCACGGCCGTCCGGGAAACAATTCCTTTCTTTCATCACACCCCCCGCCGCTTTGCGGACTTTTTGGCGGCTGTCGAGAAAGCCCAGCCAGAAAGAAAAAGCCGAGCTGCTACCGCCATTGCTTTTGCCCTCGAAAGGCGGGCGATGGTTGGCCTGGTAACAGAGGGTTTGGCCTCAGGTCATCTGCCCCTCAGAGTAACCCATAATGACACCAAGATTAATAACGTCCTTTTTGACGATGCTACGGGCAAAGCGATTTGCGTTATCGACCTGGATACGACTATGCCTGGTTCGCCCCTGTATGACTTTGGCGACTTAGTGCGGACCTCTACTTGCCCGGCCGCGGAGGACGAAACTGACCTCGCCCAGGTCAGTCTAAACATTGAGCTTTTCCGGGCCGTGGCGGAGGGTTATCTTTCCCAAACAGCCGATATTCTTACTCCGGCCGAAAAGGAGCGTCTAATTGCCGCGGGAAGTCTAATTACTTTTACCATCGGTCTGCGCTTTTTGACTGATTATCTTGATGGCGATGTCTATTTCAAGGTCAGCCGCCCTGACCATAACCTTGACCGGGCGAGAGCGCAATTCCAGCTTCTTAAGTCGATGGAAAAACAGACCGAAGAAATGGCCCGAAGCCTCCAGAAAATATTAGGTGGACGGCCTTAACCTTAGCGGACTTTTTTCCCGCGAAGCTCCTTTCCTCCCTGCTTCAGAACAACCTCGACTACTTTCCCCTTCGCGTCCAGGACAAAGGTTAGCTCGGCTTCAACGAGCCGGCCGAAAAAATTCGTCTCGCTGGCGGCTAAAATCTCTATCCGCCTTTGCCCTGGTACCTGGCTGAAGTAGCGATTGCCCTCTCGACTGAGGCGCAGAAACAGGTTTGGGGCAAACTCATAATCACCACAATAACGGTCAAATATCTCCGGGGGAAGAGAGATGGCCTTTTTCAGCTTTGGCCAGTTGACGGGTTGACCAAAAATAATTGCCGTTAAGTCGTCTTTGAATTGGGAAAGAGGCGCAAAATCAAAATTGCTCAAAAGAATAAGGCAGAGGTCTTCGTCCAGCCAGCGGCCGAAGAAACTGGCGAAACCTTCGATGCCGCCGCTGTGCTGAGCCACCAGCTTCCCCTGGAAAGGCTTTATTTCCCAGCCGTATCCGTAGTTTCCAAGGAAGGGAGTGAACATTTTTTGTTTAGAAGCGGCGGTCAGCAGGCGCTCACTCCTTAAAGCCTGGTCCCAAGCAAAAAGGTCTTCGACGGTCGAAAGCAGGCCGCCCGCCCCTGCCGGAACCATCATATCAATATAGGGGGCGTTAATTAAATCGCCATCCCGAAGGCTGTAGCCAAGAGCCCGATGCTTGATAATTGAGTTTAGGTCATCATAGCCCGTGTCTAACATGTTGAGGGGTAGAAAAATTTTTTCCCGCATATAATCGGCATAGCTCCGGCCAGTAACTTTTTCGATAACGGCCGTGAGAAGAATATAGTTAGAGTTGCTATAGGCAAACCGGCTGCCAGGTTCAAACTGGAGGGGTAACTTCTGAAAAAGTTCCATCGTCCGGCTTAGGGTGGTGGGGTTCAGTTTAAATTTTTGGTATTCAGGAAGGCTGGTAAAATTGGGTATTCCCGAGGTATGAGTGAGAAGGTGATGGAGGGTAATTTTCTCGCCCGAGGGATAATCAGGCCAGAAGCGGGCTATTGGGTCTTCAAGCCGCAGAAGACCCTTTTCAGCTAACTGGAGAATGGCCGCGGCGGTCAAGGCCTTGGTCAATGAACCAATCCGAAACTTGCTGCGGACAGTAAGCGGCACCTGAAGCTCATAATTGGCCAAGCCATAAGCTTTTTCGAAGATTATTTGGCCTTTAAACCCGATGAGGACAGCGCCCGAGAAACGGCCTAACTCGTTCTGGAGACGAAGATAAGCCTCAGCTTGCGAAGCAATTTCTTCGGCGGTGGGCTGAGCCCAGCTTAGAGCCTGGAAAGAAAAAAGGGTGAGCAGACCAAACAGGCCTAAGCCTTTTAATTTCCCGCTTTTCCCTCTCTCCATTAGATAGAGAGTTTATTTTTTTCTCTGGTCAGCGTCAAGCGAACCAGGGCTCATCCTTAAAAAGGGTGGTGGATTTAGCGTTTTTTATCATGAGTATTTAACCATTTTTTCGCTTAGATGAGCGCTTGAATCAAGGTAAAGGAAGGGCTTTATAAAACCCTTCTTTAGTCCCCTTTTAAAGGTTGGAATGAGAATAAATCATCCTTTAATTTTGAAAGGTTTTTTTGGCTCGCTAAAAATTTTATATTTTATTGTTTTTAAAAGAAATACAGCCGTTATAAGCCCAATAAATCACCACCATTTTTACGGAAGAGCCACGAACCAGGGCTATTTTTTAGAAAAGCAAAAATATGTCCGAGATTTATCATCACCAATAATTAGGTTTTTTTTTCGGCCAAAATGAGCCCTCTCTCAGGAAAGAAAAATTTTATCGAGGCTTACCTTGGTCATCTTTTAAACTTGGCCAGAAAAGTCGAAACAAAATAAGAATCTTAAAAAGTTAAGCAAATATAATTGACGTCACTAATTTTTAATCCTTAAGCCAGCCAAGACAAAATAGAAAAGGACCGTCCTCTTCTTCTGTGGCGACTTTTTAACCGCGAGACCGCATTGATTCCCAATTGCTCGACGGCCCTAATTACTCCCGATAGAGGCGGGAAGGTGGCAAAGGCTGATAAGGAAGACCGGGCCCGGAGATGAAGACCTCCAGGTATTGGCCTCCTCGTTTTTCGAGGTATTCCACTTCCAGGCGGTGACGGCCAGCGGCTAAGAAAATCTTGCCGTTAACCTCTCTTTGACCAAAAAGGCCCCAGTTATCCACCACTACCTGGTCATCGATTTTAACCTGGAGACCGTCATCTGCTCGGGTATAAAAGGTATATTCGCCGCTTTCCGCGAGCTCCAGCCAGCCATGAAAACGAAGGGCGAAATAATCTCCGCGGGTTGGTATCCCGTCCAAGGTGAGTTCATAGGTAAGTCCGGAGCGAAGCGGTGTTTCCTTAGTCAAGTCCGGTAGACGTTCCCAGTTACCTTCGTAATACTCATAGGCGAGGCCGTTAACAGCTTCCTCCACCTGAAAAAAATACGTCGAAACGGGATGACTCATGCGGCCATTCGGCAGTTGGGTGGCGGCTCTCAGAATCACATTTCCTACAATATCTATAGGAGAAGTATAAATTAAAGAATCCGCCCCAGGATAGGTGCCGTCGAGGGTATAAAGAATTCTGGCTCCCATAACCGGCGGGTTTAGAGTCAAGGTGATTTTTTCGGTAAGCCGCTGCCGGCCGCCTATTCCTTCTGGAGGCGGGACCCGATAGTTGACGCCTTTTAAAGCTAAGCGGTCATAATGAGCTCGCAGCCGGTTCTCAAAATCGGCCCAGTTCTTTTCCTTTGGACTCCAAACAACCTCGGCTAAAGCCCAGAGCCGCGGGAAAAGCATGTACTCCGCATGCTCAGGTGTGGCGATGTATTCTGTCCAAAGGTTGGCTTGCGCTCCCAGAATATGGGCCGCCTCCTCTGGTTTTAACCCCGCGGGAATAGGCTCGTAAGAATAAACTTTATCTACGGGCAAGAAACCGCCGATGGCTTTGGGTTCGTCAGCCCGGCCCTGATAATAATCGAAATAACAATGGGAGGTGGGAGTCATAACCACGTCGTGGCCGGAGCGGGCAGCTTCAATTCCTCCCGTCACCCCGCGCCAGCTCATGACTGTGGCTCGTGGGGCCAATCCCCCTTCGAGAATCTCATCCCAGCCAATGAGACGCCGGCCTCGGGAATTGAGGAAAGCCTCGATTCGTTTAATAAAATAGCTCTGCAGTTCGCTTTCGTCTTTGAGGCCTTCAGCCTTAATCCGGGCTTGGCAGCGAAGGCAGTTCTTCCAGCGCAGCTTGGGCACTTCATCTCCGCCGATGTGAATAAACTCGCCCGGGAAAAGCTCGATGACTTCTGCCAGGACGTTTTCCAGAAAGGCGAAGGTTTCCTCTGACCCGGCACAGAAAACGTCATTCATCACGCCCCATTCTGTACCCACTTTAAAAGGCCCCCCGGTGCAGGAAAGCTCCGGATAAGCGGCCAAGGCCGCCAAGCAGTGGCCGGGCATCTCTACCTCGGGCACGATCGTGATGAAACGACGTCGGGCATAATCGACTATCTCTTTGACCTCCTCTTGGGTATAGAAGCCGCCGTAGGGTTCGCCGTCCTCCATGGTTTCCCGACGCCAGGCCCCCACCTCAGTTAGCCGCGGATATTTTTTAATCTCCAGGCGCCAACCCTGGTCATCGGTCAGATGCCAGTGGAAAGTATTAAGCTTATAATAAGCCGCTAAGTCGATTAGCTTCTTAACCCATTCCTTAGGAAAAAAATGCCGGCTTGAATCAAGATGAACGCCGCGCCAGCCAAACCGCGGCTTATCGACAATATGAACCTGAGGTAAGGATAAAGAGGGGAGAGAGGTGGAAGCGGCCGGCAAAAAAGAGGCGGGGCCGGCCGACTCCAGAGCAGAAACTGGAGGGGAAGAAGCGAGCGTTGGAGACGAAGCTAAGTCTGGTAAGAGATTGAATCTTGAAAGCGGAGAAGGGTTGGATTTTGGTCTCATCTGCGCAATTGGTGGAGGAGAAGATTGACGAGCCGTGGGGGATAGGTTTGGCGGTTCCAAAGGACTTAAGGGTTGACGCGGCGGAGCGAGAGCGAGTTCTATAGCTGGAGGGAAAAGCTGCCATAAGGTCTGGACGCCGTAAAAAAGGCCAGCCGCGGCCGCGGCATCGATGACCACATGGCTGGAAAACACCTGAAGCTCATATCCCTCTGGGCCATATTTCTGGAAAGATGGGAGAAGACGGAGGAAGACGGCCCCGCGAAGCGACCTGGTTTGAGCCGCCTCCCTTATTTCCCAGGGCCAGCCAGTAGCCTTCTTCAACCCGGCCTGCAGTTCCTCCGCTATCGATAAAATCAAGGGCTCTCTTTGGTTAATAATGATGGCGCTCTTTTCCGTAAAACTGAGCCGGCTCCGGCCCACTTCTATTTTCCAAGGCCGGGGGATTATGCTGACTGCGGCCGAAGGGTTGGGGACGGAAGAAAATAGAGAGAAAAAGGTCAGGCCGCAGAAAAGGAGGACCCAAGAAATTTGTTTTAACCAGCTTGAACTTCTTCTCAGCCTCATCGCTCTTTGCCTCCCTTTTTATTTAGATAGAGCCAGCCGGATAATGGTATCCACAGGGTCGCGTTCTATTCTCTTGAGGTTTAGCACCACTCCCTCAGGTAAAGCACGAAAGCTGATTTTTTGTCCATTTTTTAGGAGGGTAGCGGCCGCCAAAGGTCGGGTTAAACCAGGAAGAAGGATGGCGTCTTCATCATAATCTAAAAGATGAAGGTAAATGGTCTTTTCTTTGTGCGTCGTTACTCCCCAGGCTTGGGGGCGAAGCGGGCCGCCTCTTGTTCCGTAGATGGCTTCTCCGTTGGTCTGGAGCCAGCGACCAACTTGCCGGAGGCGGTCGACAAACTCGGGCTGAATTTGACCGTTAGGCATCGGTCCCACGTTAAGCAGGAGGTTAGCATCATAGCCGGCGGCCTTGACTAAGAGCTGGATGAGCTCGCGCGGGCTTTTATAACGACGGTCGTTAAGGTTAAACCCCCAGGAATTGTTTATTGTCTCGCACATTTCGAGAGGCAAAGAGCCGACGGGTTGTTCAAGGTTAAAAGCCTGAGTCCTTCCGCCAGGCAAATCCTTTTCAAACATCTGAAAATCCTCGCCAGCCTGGGGAGTTAGATGATGGTTGTTGCCGATGAGAACCTGGGGTTGGAGAGAATGGATGAGGCCGTACAGCTCGTCGTAGCGCCAGTCAGCTTGCGGGCTATCCCAGTGTCCGTCGAGCCAGATAGATAAAATTTCCCCATAATGGGTGAGGAGCTCTGTAAGTTGAGTTTTCATGAATTCTAAGTAGCTTGACCAATTGCCAGGGCTACCTCTTCGGAGAAGCTCACCGGCGGCGCGGCGCGGGGCATAATCCGGATGATGCCAGTCAAGGAGGGAATAATAGAAACCAATTTTCACTCCCTGGCGGTGACATGCCTCGCTTAGCATTTTCAAGATATCTCGACCATAGGGGGTGGCCTTGACTACATTATAGTCGGTCGCTTTGGTCTCAAAGAGGCTAAAGCCGTCGTGATGCCGGGACGTTATAACAATGTACCGCATGCCGGCCTCCCGGGCTAAGGAAACCCATTCTTGGGGGTCAAAGGCAATGGGGTTAAAAAAGGCGGTTAGCTTTTCATAATCAGCCGCGGGGATTCTGCGGTTAAACATGACCCATTCGCCATCACCCAAGATGGAGTAGAGGCCCCAGTGGATAAAAAGACCAAACTTGGCCTCTTGAAACCACTCGCGGCATTTAAGATTTTCCGAGGCGGGTTGATAAACAGACGGCTGTCCCGCTTGAGCTAAAATAGCTAAGCCTAAATTAAGAAACAAGGCCAGCTCGGCTAATTTCTTGAATTTTCTCATTTTAACCTCCTTCTTCCCTTTTGGTTCAGCCAAATTATAATAATTTTGCCTTGATTTATCGACTTGGCTAAGCCAAAATGTTTTTTCCCTATCTTTTTCGGAAGGAGCAGAAACAATGCAAGAAAAATTATTACTAATACCAGGCCCAAGTCCAGTTCATCCCCGGGTCATTAATCGTCTTTCTTTGCCCACCGTCTCTCATGTGGGCACGGAAATGGTCCAGGAATTGCGGGGAGCGGCCGATAACCTGAAAAAGATAGTGGATTGTGCGGCGGGCGAAGCCTTTATTATCGCCGGCGCCGGGACGCTGGCCATGGAAATGGCGGTGTTGAACACGATAGCGCCTGGTGAGAAGGCTTTGATTCTCTCCCACGGTTATTTTGGCGAAAGAATGGCGGAAATTTTCCAGGCTTTTCATCTGGAGGCAGAGGTGATGAAGGCCCCCTGGGGTGAAGGTATTTATCCCGAAGATTTAGAAAAAAAACTCAGACAATCTTCCTATGCCGCTGTGATTTGCACTCACGTTGATACGGCCACAGGAACGTGCGCCCCGGTCAAAGATTACGCTTCTCTTCTTCGGGGCCGGGAAGAGCTGTTTATCGTTGACGGCGTTTGTGCCACTGGCGGCCTGGAGGAGTTTATGGATTCTTGGGGCCTCGACCTTATTCTCACCGCCGCCCAGAAATGTTTTGGAGTTCCACCAGGATTGGCTATCCTCGTTCTTTCGACAAGGGCCCTCAAAAAGCGGCAGGCGATGCCTTCTATCCCCGCCTATTATTCTGACTTGCTCCGTTGGTTACCCATCATGCAGGACCCGTCAAAATATTTTTCCACTCCTTGCGTTAACGAAATTCGGGCCTTTTATGAGGCGACTTTGATTGTTTTAGAAGAAGGGTTAGAAAAGCGGTTCGCTCGCCATCGCCGCACCGCCGAGGCTATCCGGGCCGCTTTACGAGAGCTCGGTTTTACCTTTTTTACCAACCAGGCTTTTCTGGCAGCCACGCTTTCGGTCGTCCGCTATCCAGAAGGGATAGATGACCGAAGCTTCCGAGCCCGGCTTTATGAAAACGGCGTGGTGGTGGCGGGAGGCCTTGGTCCGACGGCGGGCCGAGTCTTTCGGATGGGACATATGGGCAATATTTCTGAAGACCAAGTAATCTTTGCCTTAGCCGCGGTGGAAAGAACCTTAACTTCCCTCAATTATCCGGTCAAAGCGGGAGCCGCCGTGGAAACGGCGAAACTTTATTTGGAAGGGAAAAAGCCCTCTTAGGGCTGAATAAAATATATCGAGCGCAAGATGAGCAGCGTAGTTTATTTTCTTCCCGCCAGCCGAGAAGAGGGAGCAGAGGTCTTGGCGGCGAAAGCGGAAAAGTTATACCTGGCGACAGGTTTTGACCGTCTAATTAATCAAGATGATTTTGTAGCCCTCAAGATTCATTTTGGCGAAAAAGGGAATACCGGTTATATCAAGCCGGCCTGGCTTAAAGGAATTATTCGCCGGGTTCAAGAGAAAACGAGGCGGGCTTTTTTCACTGATTCCAACACTCTCTATATCGGTGAGAGGTCAAATGCTATCAATCATTTACGGCAAGCCGCTGAACACGGCTTCTCCTACGAAGCCACGGGTTTGCCGGTGGTTATTGCTGACGGCCTCTTGGGCGCCGATGAAGTGGAAATCAAAGTGGGTGGTCGAAGAATCCAGCGGGCCAAAATTGCCCGCTCGATTGTCCATGCCGATGCCCTGATTACGCTCAGTCATTTCACTGGCCATGTGGCCACCGGCCTGGCTTGTGCGGTCAAAAATTTAGGGATGGGATGTGCTTCCCGGGCGGGCAAGTTGGAGCAGCATTCTGAAGTTCAGTTGCGGGTTAATCCAAAATTATGCATCAATTGTGGGCTTTGCTTGGATAGCTGTCCGGCCAAGGCCATTATTCAGAGCGAGGGAGCGGCCAAAATTCTCACGGAGCGGTGTATTGGCTGCGGTGAGTGCTTAGTAATTTGTAAAGTGGGAGCGGTAAAAATGCGCTGGGATGAGGATTCGCGGCGGGTCCAGGAGAAGATGGCCGAATACGCCTTGGCGGTCAGGAATTATTTTGGACCGAAGGTTGTTTTTCTTAATTTTCTGCTGCAAGTGACAAAGGATTGTGATTGTTTAGCCAAGAATCAGCCGGCAATAATCGAAGACATCGGCCTTCTGTCTTCCTTCGACCCGGTGGCCATAGATAAAGCCTCGGTGGATTTGCTCTTGGCCAAAGCTGGTCGAGACGTGCTGCGCGCCGGTTATGACTTGGATTGGTCTATCCAGCTAAAATACGGAGAAGAGGTCGGCCTCGGGTTTATGACCTATAAGCTAAAAGAGCTGGAATTTAGCTCCGCCGAACTCAGGGAGTAAAATACCAGTTTTAAGATTTGCCTGGTATCTTAAAATGAGGGGGTAAATATGTCAGTTGGGACCAATTTTTTTAAATAATTAGTTAGATATGTAAGTCGGCGCCGCTTTTTAAATTTTTTTAACGATGCGCTGTGAATGAATTCCCGGGGAAAAAGGGAAGTCGGGGAGATGGGATTCGAACCCATGACCCCAGCGTCCCGAACGCTGTGCGCTAACCAGGCTGCGCTACTCCCCGCAGGGTTCTAATTATAGCTAATTCGCCTTGGCTTCTCAATTCAACCGCGGCCCGCTGGCCAAATCTGCCCGATGATGGGGGCTTTTTCAGGCACCGCTATCCAATAAGCTGGGGCTATTCCATCGGACGTGGGTTCAGCCCCGCCACCTCCGGGATGGCCTGGCGCGGCTTCAGGTTTTGGACGCTCTGGCGTCTTCGGCCTTTCTTGCTCGTAATCATAACTCGCCTTCCTATTAATAGACGTAATCTTGAAGCCGACAAACTCCCCTCTGGCTTCGGGTCTGCGTGGTTCTCTAAAAATAATTAGATAAATAGATTAGTTGATACCAACTTCCAGCACCAATTTTCTAAAATAATTAGGTAAGTATATAAGGCGGCACCAATTTTTTGCCGCCAGGGCCGATGGTCTTGGGCTATAAGCAGCTCGAGAAGGTGGCTAAAATAATTAATTAAATAAGTTAGATGGCATCAATTTTTTTTAGTGGCCCCAATTTTAGGATTTGCTTGGTTTTTTAAAATGATTGGTAAATATGTTAGTTGGGACCAATTTTTAAATAATTATTTAGATGTCTAAGTCGGCGCCAATTTATTAATAAAAAGAGAAACCCAACCGGGCAAAAACAGTTAAATTTCCTTTTTTGGTTTTAACCTCGAGGCAATTAAAGCCTTTCTTCCAGACCTCTTCTTGCGGTTCTAAGTAAAGAAGATAATACCGCGAGGCAGCGCTAAAAGCTTTTTTTAGGGCGGCCTCTGGGTTTTGCGAAGCCTCCACCAGCCCGCCGGTAGCTTTGGCTATCTTGGACATAATTTTAAAAACATCTTCTGACCTTTCCCGCATCACCAGCCCAGCGACTTTAGGCGCATCCTTGTTCAAGAAAAGAAAGTTTAGCTGGGCTCCCGAAGAAGCAAAGGCTTCTTCCAGAACTGGAAGATTAAACGAGAAATCACGGTGGAATTGCTGAAATAGCTCCTGCAGGTCGCCGGCGATATTTGGTTCATCCTGGTACATCGTCAGAAGTTCATTCATCTTCATCGGGCTTATTTCGGGCAGAAATTCCCTTTGATATAAAAAGAAGACTAATTTCTGACCAGGCCGCTTCTGGATGCTCTCGGCAAATTGACTGAGCCGACTCTCATCAATCCTTCGGAGGGCCTCAAGTTTTTGCATGTTGAGGCGGTAATTCTGGAAAAGGAAGGGCAAGCCCAAATCTTCGCTGACGCCTCCCAGTTCTTCCACCTCCATGGCGCTTACGCCGCCGATGCGGCGGACAAAGCGCTTCAGCTCGTTAAGCAAGCTATTATAGAGCATATTTCCCTGCAAAATGTCTTTTCGCACTAACTCTAAGGTATTCTGAATCAGGGTGGAGCGGGGGATTGTTTCCATCGCCCGCGGCGCAAGAAGATAACTTTTCATCGGGGTCTGAAGCTCGAGGGTATCGCCGGGGAGAAGTTCATTTTCGAACAAATCCTGGATAGCCTGAGCTAACTGGGGATGGTAATCGATCATTTGGAACAGGATTAAAATATGCCGGCCAAGTTCTGGCTTAGCGATAAAAGCGCCCTCCTGTCTTTCTATTGTCTGTTTATTAACCTCCAGCAGACTGACTACCTTTTGGGGTATGTTTTCCACTGATATTTCGAAATCATCGAGCCCAAGATTAGCGACAAATTGCTGACCCTGAAAAACCCTGACTGCCACCGGGATGGGGTTCGCCTTATTTTGAAGCTCAATATGTCCCATAGGTCGGAGAAGCCAATCATTGCCTTCCAATAAGACGCCGCATATAGCCAGGCCAAGAAAAATTAAGACCAAACCCCGCCAAGAAACTGATTTTCCTTTTGTTTGGCCGCCAAGATTCTTATTATTCCCAAGAATAATCAATTTTCTCATTATCTTATCCCATACAATAAAGGCTTAATTTTTTACCATTATAAACCATATATTGGCTGCTGTCCAAGCTGGGTATGGAGACAATACATCAGTAAAACTTTTACTTTGGATTTTTTGGCGGTCAACTGGTCGTTTCGTTGATGTCTGGGCCCCGGGGATAGCTTGTTCATTGAGAGAAAACTTAAAATTCTCTTAAGGAAAAGGAGATTGACGCTTACCCCTACTGGAAGAATTATCATATGTCCCTAATGTATCAGACCCAGCACAAGGTGGATATTGAGTCCAGCCATCAGTCACCGCTATGGGCGCCCTATGTCACTTTTATCCGGGATTATTTTACGGTCAACTCCTTTCTTCGTTGCGGGGTGAAGCTAAGTGTCCAAGTTGTCCATAGGGCTAAAGACTTAAATTTCTCTTAGGCCAGACGAAACTGACGTGGGCCACTACTTAATGGATCATGATGGGTCATTAATCTATCTGACCGGGGAAAAGCTGGAGCGGCTCCCCCCCCGAAATGACTAAGGAGAGCGTTTTTCTGGTATAATTCGAAGGTAAAATTTTATCAATTAATTAAGGCTCAAACGAGAGTCGGATCGTGATGATTGTAGTCGAGGACCTCTGGAAAAGTTACGGCCAGCAAGTTCTTTTTGAGGGTATTTCTTTCAAAATTAACCGGCGGGAAAGGGTGGGTGTGGTAGGTCGGAATGGCCATGGTAAGACAACCCTTTTTCGTTTGATTGCCGGCCTCGAGCTACCAGATAAGGGACAAATCATCCGGCCCAAGAAATATCTAATTGGTTATGTTGAGCAGGAACCCCGCTTCGAAGCGGCCACGGTTTTAGCTGAGGCCAGCCGCGGCTTGAGACCGGAAGAGTCGGGGGAAACCTGGCGAGTGACAAAAGTTCTGGCTGGCCTGGGTTTTTCTTCCCAGGATTTCGCTCGCCATCCGGCCGAACTTTCGGGAGGCTTTCAGGTCCGGCTCAACCTCGCCCGAGCTCTTCTTTCTCCTTATGACCTGCTACTTCTTGATGAGCCGAATAATTATCTTGACATTACTTCGATTCGCTGGTTAACCCGTTACTTGACCGATTGGCCAGGCGAGCTGATGCTCATTACCCACGACCGTAGTTTCATGGATGCCGTGGTGACAGATATTCTCGGAATTCATCGTCGGCGAGCTAAAAAAATTAAAGGTAACACCGAGAAATATTATCAGCAGATTGCCCTGGAGGAAGAAACCTACGAAAAAACGCGGCTCAACGATGAAAGGAAGCGCCGGGAAATAGAGGTTTTCATCAGCCGTTTTCGGGCCAAGGCGAGGCTGGCGAATCTGGTGCAATCAAGAATAAAAACCTTAGCCAAAATGGAGAAGAAGGAAAAGCTGGAAAAGTTGGCCACCCTCGATTTTGCCTTTCGCAGTCAGCCTTCTTATACCAAATATGTTTTGAGTATGGACGGAGTAAGCTTTGGCTATGAACCGGAGAAGCCGCTGATCGATAATTTCTCGCTTACGGTGGCCGCGAAAGACCGGGTTTTTATTATCGGCCCAAACGGTCAAGGGAAAACCACCCTGATTAGACTCATGGCTGGTCTTCTTCCGCCCCAAAAAGGTCAGGTTGTTATCCCGCAAAAGGTTGCCCTGGGAGTTTATGAACAAGGGGGTATCCTTGGTCTTAACGAAGAGCGGACTGTCCTCGAAGAAGTGATGAGCGCCGACCCCGAAGGCGACCCGCAGCGAGCTCATTATATCTGCGGGACAATGATGTTTGAAGGCGACGAGGCGCTGAAGAAAATTAGGGTGCTTTCGGGCGGGGAGAAGAGCCGGGTTCTTTTAGCCAAACTGTTGGTTAGGCCGGTTAACCTGCTTCTTTTAGATGAGCCCACTAACCATCTGGATTTAGAGTCGTGCGATGCCCTTCTCGCCGCCTTGGACAATTTTGACGGCGCTGTAGTCATGGTCACTCATAACGAAATGATTCTCCGGGCGTTAGCCGAAAGACTGGTGGTGTTTCAAAGCGGCCGGATTTTTGTTTATGAAGGTGATTATAATCGTTTCCTGGAAAAAATCGGCTGGGAAGAGGAGAAAGACCAAAGGGCGCTCACCGGGGCCAAGCCTGAAGTTGGTTTAAAGTCCTGGCCTTCTAAGAAAGACCTGCGTCGCCGTCGTTCCGAGCTCCTTGCGGCCAAATCAGCGGTTCTTAAACCAATCGAAGAAAGGCTGAGAGCCTTGGAAAAGATGGTGGAGATGCGGGACCGAGAAATCCAGGCAATAAAGGAGGCGATCATCGAGGCGTCGCAGCAGAATCGGGGTCAGACAATTGGTGAGCTGACCAAGAAATGGCGCGCCTATGAAAAAGAATTGAATTCCTGGCTGGAAGAAATGGACCAATGCCTCAAAGATTATGAGACCAAGAAGAAGGATTTTGAGAAACGACTTCAGGAACTGGAATCAAGTTTTGCTTGGCCAGAAAATCAAGGCCATAATTCTTCAAATTGACACCTCCTTAATCCTAAGATATATCTTTAACCATGGACCAGAGATAAAAATGGTTGACGCAAAACAATTTTTAGGAATAAAGGCGTCGGTCGTTTTTGCTCTGCTCCTGTTCTTGGCTGTTTTTTCCTCCTCCTGTTCTTTGAAGCCCGGGCATAAAGGAATTACTCTTGCTGGCTCAACAAGCGTCCAGCCCTTTGCTGACCAGTGGGCTGAAGTCTTCATGACCAAATTTCCGGGCAAAGCCGTCAATGTTCAAGGCGGTGGTTCCAGCGCCGGGATTCAGGCCGCCCTGACTGGAGCCGCTGAGGTTGGGATGAGCTCCCGGGAGCTCAAACCTGAGGAAAAGGTATTAACCGAGTTTATTGTGGCTTGGGATGGACTGGCAATTATCGTTCATCCTTCTAATTTTATTGATAATCTCTCGCTGCTGACAGTTCGCGATATCTTCTCTGGCCGTGTCAGGTCATGGAAAGAAATCGGCGGCCCCGAGCGGGCGATTCATGTGGTTACTCGAGAGGAGGGTTCAGGCACCCGAGGGGCTTTCCAAGAAATGGTTATGGGCCGGGAAAGAATCGCCAAAAAAGCCATTGTTCAAGACTCTAACGGAACGGTGCGAGAGGTGGTAGCCAACGACCCCTACGCCATCGGCTATATTTCCTTGGGGCTGGTAAATGAAAGGGTTAAAGCCATCAAATTAGATAATGTCCAGCCGAGCTTAGAGGCAGTGGTTAGACACGAATACAGGCTTATTAGACCATTTTTATTGCTCACCTCCGGTCCACCTCAAGGGTTGGCTAAGGAATTCATCGAGTTTATTTTAGGTGAGGAAGGTCAGGATTTGATTCGTCGGCAGGGGCTGATTCCCGCTAAATTAGCGGGAGAGATATCTCAAGATGAGAGATAAGAAAGGCTGAAGATGGGAGCGCCGGAAAAAAATGAACGGTTGATTCACGTCTCGCTTTTGGTAGTCGCCTTCTCCGCCATTTCTGTCCTGGCCCTAATTTCCCTGTTTATCTTTACCGAAGGTCTTCCTATTATGTTCCGCTACGGGTTCAAAAAGTTTCTTTTCAGCTTAGATTGGTATCCGAGTGAGGGGCATTTTGGCCTCTTGCCGATGATTGTTGGTTCTCTATTTGTAACGACCGGAGCAATGCTCATCGGAGTTCCCTTAGGCTTGGCTGGAGCCATTTACCTCACCCAATTCGCTTCGAAGAAGGTCCGCGTCGTGGTGAAGCCCTTGATTGAGCTTTTGGCGGGTATTCCCTCAGTAGTTTATGGCTTTATTGGCGTCGTCATTCTCGTGCCCTTTATCCGAGAATATTTAGGTGGTCCAGGACTTTCTGTCCTGGCCGCTTCCGTTATCCTGGGAATAATGATTCTTCCGACAATTTTGAGCATCTCGATTGATTCGCTCTTAGCCCTCCCGCCTTCATATCGGGAAGGGTCGATTGCTCTTGGGGCTACCGAATGGCAGACGGTGCGGATGGTGCTCATTCCCGCAGCCAGGTCGGGTATTGTGGCCAGTATTATTTTAGGGATGGGCCGGGCGGTGGGGGAGACCATGGCGGTTATTATGATTGCGGGTAACGCCACCAGCATTCCTCATTCCGTCCTGGACCCGGTTAGAACCCTAACTTCTAACATCGCTCTGGAAATGGGTTATGCCAGCGGCGAGCATCGCCAGGCCCTTTTTGCCACCGGCGTTATTCTATTCGTCATCATTATGGCGCTGAATACTGTTGCTAACCTGACTTCAAGAAAGATGAGCTCATGAGAGTTCGGTTATCGCCCCGGAAACAACAAAGAATCATTAAGTCTATTTTTCTGAGCTTGACCATTCTGACGGTTTTCATCCTGGCTTTTATCATTTTTTTTATCCTGAGGCACGGCCTCCTGGTTGTTAACTGGCAATTCCTAACCCGCAATCCGGTGGAAATGGGGAAGGAGGGGGGCATTTTTTCGACTATCGTCGGGACTGTGGCTCTGACTTTCTTGGCCCTCCTTATCGCCACTCCCCTCGGGGTGGGAACGGCGATTTTTTTAACTGAGTATACGAGCGAAGGAAAACTGACCAGGGTGATTCGTTTTGGCTCGGACTGTCTGGCGGGAATTCCCTCGATTATCTTCGGCTTATTTGGTTTTATTCTTTTTGTCACTAAACTAAAGCTGGGCTGGTCAATTCTGAGCGGCGGGCTGACCCTGGCTTTTATGATTCTGCCCACCATTATTCGCACCAGTGAGGAGGCGATCCGCTTTGTCCCTCAAGCTTATCGAGAAGTGAGCTTTTCCTTAGGAAGTAGCAAATGGCAGACCGTCAGCCGGGTGGTTCTGCCCTCGGCTCTTCCGGGGATTGCTACTGGCGTTATCCTGAGCATTGGCCGAAGCATCGGCGAAACGGCCGCGGTAATCTTTACGGCCGGGTCCGCTCTCCGGTTGCCGACTTCGCTTTTCTCATCGACGCGAACCATGTCGGTTCATTTTTATATCTTAGCCCGAGAGGGTATTTCTTTGTCCAAAGCTTATGGAACCGCCGCCGTCCTGGTCGTTTCCATTCTCCTGATTAACGTGGTGACTTACTATTTAATGAATCGCTTTTTAAGGAAGTATTCGTGAGACCAAGCCAAGAGGCAGTAATAAAGGTGAGGAATTTCAGTTGCTACGTGGGCGGGCAACTTTTTCTTGACCGGCTTAACCTGGAGGTCATGAAAAATGAAATTCTGGGGATAATCGGTCCGGCCGGAAGCGGTAAGTCTACCTTCCTCCGCTGTCTCAATCGGCTGAACGAGGTCCGGCCTGATACTAAGGTAGAAGGAACGATTGAAATCAACGGGGTTAACATTTACTCGCCAGAGGTTAATGTTACCGAGTTGAGACGCCAAGTGGGGATGGTCTTTGCCCTCCCCGTGGCTTTGCCTCGCTCGATTTACGAAAACATCGCCTTTGGGTTGAGGATGGCGGGAATCAAGGATAAACGACTCATCGAGGCCAGAGTTGTCGATTCTCTTCAGAAAACAGCGCTTTGGGAGGAGGTAAAGGACCGCCTCCATTCCAGCGCTCTCAAACTTTCTGGGGGTCAGCAGCAGCGGCTATGCATTGCCCGCGTCCTGGCCATGCGACCAGAATTTATTCTTCTGGATGAGCCTTGCTCCGGTCTGGACCCCGTTTCCACGATGAAAATTGAGGAATCGCTCCAGGAATTGAAAAAAGATTACACGATTATTCTGGTCACCAATAATACCAAGCAGGCGGCCAGGGTAGCGGACCGAACCGCCTTTTTCCTTGCTGGCCAGCTGATTGAAATTGACCGAACGGACCGTCTTTTCACTGCTCCTCAGGACCAGCGAACCAACGATTATATTTCAGGTCGTTTCGGATGAGGCTATGATGACAGCTATCGAAGTAAGAAATTTATCGGTCTTTTACGGCCGGTTTCAAGCCCTCAAAGATGTTTCGATGACTATCAACAAGCAGAACATCACCGCCCTCATCGGGCCTTCCGGCTGCGGTAAAACCACCTTCCTTCGCTCCTTAAACCGGATGAATGATTTAGTCGAGGGAGCGAAAGTAGTGGGGGAGGTAGTCATCGACGGGCTTAATATTTATCGCCAGGATATCGACCTTCTAAACCTAAGGCGAAGAGTGGGGATGCTTTTCCAACGCCCCAACCCTTTTCCCTTAAGTATCGAGGCTAACATTCTTTATGGGCTTAAGGTTCATGGCGTTACCGACAATAAAATCATGCAGGAAAAACTTGCGACGAGTCTAAAGGCGGTCCAGCTTTGGCCGGAAGTTAAAGACCAGCTGCAGAAAAACGCTCTCAGTCTTTCCTTGGAGCAACAACAAAGGCTGTGCTTAGCCCGGCTCTTAGCCGTGGAACCAGAGGTCTTGCTGATGGACGAGCCCTGTTCAGCTCTTGACCCGATTGCTACGGGTCGAATCGAAGAGTTGATGTTTGAATTAAAGAAAAAATATACGATCGTAATTGTCACTCATAATATGCAGCAAGCTGCCCGCGTCTCGGATTTTACGGGCTATTTCTTGTTAGGGGAGTTGGTGGAGTTTGGTGAGACTAAGCAAGTCTTCACCGCGCCCGCCGACCGCCGGACAGAGGATTATATTACTGGTCGTTATGGCTAAAGCCACTCCTGCTAATTTTTTAATTTGCTAATCAATAAACAGCGCCTGCCGATTTTTTGCGGGCAAAAAGAAGACCTCTCCCGACCCCTATTAACGAATTCCGCTCAGGCGAATAATGGCTCACGAGGCTAATTAAATGAATATCAATAAGACTCGCGAGCGGGAGAACATATTTTCTTCTAAAACTCCTCGTCAAAAGACTCTCTCCGCCTTCTAATTCCTTTAATTCTCCAGGTTTACCCCAGCAAAACTCATAAAAATCATAAAAAGTTGGACTGCGGCGGAGGGAGAATCGGGCCTTAATAGAGCTAAAGAAGAGCCAACGAGTTTGAGCCGATGCTAATTCTGTGCTGGCAATAGATATGTTGGCTATAATTTCTTGGAAGCTCCCAATCTTAGAGGTCATAGTGGACGAGGCCAGGGCCATAGCAGCGTTTGGCGTCAACAAAGATTGGTTGCTTTTTAAATAAGGATGGCCTTTTTTGCCTGATTGAGGTATAAATAAAAAGAAGAGGGAAGAAATAGAAAAACGGGAGTTATTTAGGGAAAAGGGAAAAAGGGATGAAGCATAGCGCTATGGGGCTGATGACGGCGTTTATGCTTATCGGTTTTTTATCTGCCTGCGCTTTTATCATCGTGCCTTATTCGCCGCCCGGCTCGTCTTGGCCTCAACAAATTATTTATGACCGAACCTTTCCCCTGACTTCTGGCGGCCAGGTAGAGCTTTCTCTGGAAGGGCTGGAAGCGGAGGTGGAAATAGCTGGCGGCGTTAAGGAAGAAGTGAGAATAACCGCTTCTCAGAGCGGGCCCTTTTATCGCCGGGGGATAGTAATCGCTGGATCGAGGCGGGATTCGCCGCGGTTTGAAGTCGAACCTTCAGAATCGCGGCTAAAAGTTAAGGTAGCGGCGAAAAAGGAGACAATTTTTCCGGTTCGCTTGGAGCTCAGGGTGCCGCGGCAGGTTGAGTTAAGGCCGATTTATTTAGAGAAGGGAAATATTTTTATTCGAGACCTTTTCGGCCTGGTCGCGGTTAATCTGGGCAGGGGTAATTTGAAAGTCAGCAATTTTTCCGGCTCGCTCTCGGCGATGCTTGATAAAGGCCAGATTGAGGCTGAAGTCCTTGACCTAAGAGAGGAGGACGAAATTAATTTAATGAGCGGCGAGGGGAATATTTCTCTGCTTTTAGAACCGCAGGTCAGTGCTTGCTTGGAGGCAGAGGCGCCCGAAGGCCGAATTAGCAGCGATTTTCCCTTGGACCAGAGCCAAAGCAATCAGGTTACAGCCACTCTCGGTGAGGGAAAGGCCAAAATTGTTTTGACGGCTTTAAAAGGAAATATTGAGCTGAAAAAAAACGAATAAGGGGGTAACATGGAAGAGACAAAGAAAGTAGGCCGCAACGCCCTGCTCATCCTGCTGGTGCTGGTGGTTGTTATTGGCGGCTATTTTTTTCTAACCAAGAAAAAGGCCCCGCCACCGACGCCAATTGAGGCCAAAAAGGAGATAACTCTCCCCGCCGAAGAAGAAAAAAAGGAAGAGGTGGCGGCGCTGGTTAACATGGAGCAAAGTGATGACTATATCCGGACCATAGCCAAGGAACTTTCCACTCACCCCCGGTTAGCCTCCTGGCTAAAAACGAAGAACATCATCCGCAAATTTACGGCGGCCGTTGATAATATCGCTAACGGTCAGAGCCCCAAGCGACAGGTTGATTTCTTTTTCCCGCGGACTTCTTTTCGGGTCAGCAAGCGAGGGGAGCGCTTGATTATTGACCCGGTTAGTTATAGCCGTTATGACCCTGTGGTTGATGTCTTTATTTCTCTGGATTCTAAAGGCTGTGTCAGCCTTTTTCGCAGTTTAAAACCTTTATTTCAAGAAGCCTACCGGGAACTGGGTTATCCCGGGGCTGATTTTGAAGCCACCTTGATTCGGGCCATCTTAGAATTGCTGCGCACTCCGGTCGTGGAGAATGAGATTGTCGTCGAAAGGTCGGTTATTAACTACGTTATGGTTGACCCAGTTCTGGAAGAGTTGAGTGAAGCTCAAAAACATCTTTTAAGAATGGGCCCGGATAATGTCGCGGCCATTCAAATGAAGCTCAGAGAAATCGCCCTGCTCCTGGATGTGCCCGAGTATCGGCTACCCCAACCCTTCCATTATCGAGCTAAAACCATCAGTCAATAAGCCCCCTCCGGCACCTTTAGTTAAATTATTTTTCTCCGCTTTCCGGCCTGCGGACAGAAAAAACGGGGTAAAAAACCGGATGATGCCTGTTTTTGTTGACAGCCGGCGGGCGATTGTATTAAATGGGGAGACTTATCAGAGTCGAACATGGATATTATCGGAAAGATTATTGATTTTGTTATCCATCTGGACCGTCATTTAGGTAGCCTGATTCAGACTTACGGCTTTTGGACTTATTTTCTCCTCTTTTTTGTCATCTTTCTGGAAACCGGATTTGTGGTCACGCCTTTTCTTCCTGGCGATTCGCTTCTGTTCGCTGCTGGCGCCTTCGCGGCCATCGGCGCCCTCAACCCCTTGATACTTTTTATTATCTTGGGCTTAGCCGCCATTCTCGGCGACACGGCCAATTACTGGATTGGCCATTTTCTCGGTCCCAAAGTTTTTCAAAGGGAAAACAGCCTGATTTTTCGGCGCGAATATCTCGACCGCACCCACGAATTTTATGAGAAGTACGGAGCCGAAACGATTATTATTGCCCGCTTTGTTCCTATTGTCCGGACTTTTGCTCCCTTCGTGGCGGGCATTGGCCGGATGAGCTATGGCCGGTTTCTTAGTTATAACGTCATCGGTGGCCTAATGTGGGTGGCGGTTTTTATCTCCGGAGGTTACTTTTTCGGGAATATTTCCTTTATCCGCCGGCATTTTAGCTTAGTCATATTAGCGATTATTATCATTTCGCTTCTCCCGGCGCTGGTTGAGGTTTGGCGGCAGAAAAAGAAGAAAAGATTGGCGGCTCAAGAAAAACCTGGCAGTAATTTTTCCCAGAAAGAGGGCTCGAGATAGGCGGCCGCCGTAAAATCAAAACGCAGCGGAGTAATAGATATGAAGCCTTGCCGCACAGCTTCTATGTCCGTGCCGGCCAGCTGCCTAACTTCGGGGTCACCGGAACCTATCCAGTAATAGGCCTTACCCCGTGGGTCAAGGTTTTCGATAATCTGGGGACGGTAACATTTTTCGCCGAGAGGCACTATTTTAATTCCTTTGACAGGCGGCGGCGGGATGTTGATATTGAGGGCGACCTGAGCGGGGAAGTCATTTTTTAGTAAATGAGACACAATTGGTCTCATTAAGGCAGCTGCCGCTTCAAAAAGGTAGATACCGGTTATGTCTGGCAAAAGGGAGATGGCCAAAGCTTTGAGGTCGAGAAAGGACGCTTGAAGAGCCGCCGCCACTGTCCCGGAATAGGCCACATCCTGACGGCCTAAATTGGGGCCCCGGTTAATACCGGAAAGAACCAAGTCAGGCGGGCAGGGAAGTAATTTCTGGACGGCGAGGTAAAGGCAATCAGCCGGCGTGCCATCGACGGCAAAGACCTTCGGCCTTATGGCTTGAACGCGAAGCGGCCGGTGCAGGGTCAGGCAGAGAGAAGTGGCACTTTTTTCTCGGTCAGGAGCGACGACATAAATATCGCCCAGGTCTTGGATGGAAGCCTGTAAAGCCTCAAGCCCGGGAGAAAAGAAGCCGTCGTCGTTGGTCAGGAGGATAAGAGGGCTCATTATCTCAGGCCTTAATCATCACCAGAAGCATCTTGGCCTTAGTCTCGGCTCGCAGGGCGTGAGGTTGGTGGGCCGGCATGATGATCATCTGGCCGGCTGACAGATGATGCTGGTTCCCGCTAATGGTAATTTCTAATTTTCCCTGGATGACGATGACTAAGGCATCAAAGGGAGCGGTATGCTCGCTCAATTGCTGGCCAGCAGCCAAAGCAAAAGCGGTTACACTGCCCCCTTTTTGCCGGATTATTTCCCGGCTGACAATAGCCTCTGGCTGGAAGGCAACTAAGTCCTGGAGGCTGATGCCTTTTCCTCTGATATCCTTAACTGAGTCATTTTTCATGGGCTTTCCCCTTCTCTCCCTAAATAAGCAGAAAAAAGTAAACAATTCTTTCGTCACCAATTCCGCTTTTTCCCTTAAATATTGGGGATAGAAAAACCAATAAGGCTTTTAATTTAATTTGACTATCAGCTTGAAAATGAATAGGCAAAATTTTTTTCTGGCGAGCCTGGGACTTGGAGATGGTCGGGACGGGCGGATTTGAACCGCCGACCCCATGCACCCCAAGCATGTGCGCTACCAGACTGCGCCACGTCCCGACTGTCTTCAATTTATCTTGTCCGAGGATTTTTTTCAAGACTCTCTCTAATCTCCTCCAGCTGGTCGCGGACTTCTACCAACATTTTTCTGAGTTTGTCAGGATGAACCGGCGTTCTGTTTAGGAGACCAAATTCTTCTTCAATTTTTCTTTTAGCCCCAGCCAAGGTTAGTTTCTCCTTAAGAAGAAGCTCTTTTAGCCGCAGGATAATTTTTACGTCTTGCTGCCGAAAAACTTTTTGTCCCTTCGAGGTGATACCCGCATGGAGGAAAGGGAATTCTTCTTCCCAGCGATTGATTACCTCAGGCGCCAACTGGGCGAGGCGACTCACCTCTTCCAGTTTATATATCAGCTTTTCCCGTCGTTTCGAACTTTTCATCTCGGAAATGGCTTTTGGCGGTTCAGCCCTAACTTAACACTTCTCGTCCGTTGCCGTCAAGGCCTGAGACAGGCAGCTGGGAGCAGGTGGTGGCTTTTAATAGCTTGTTGGTAAGTATTTTTTGCCTTTTTCGCTCTTCCTAAGAGAAATTTAAGTTTTCTCTCCATGAACAATCTATCGCCGGGGCCGCAGACATCAACGAAACGACCAGTTGACCGCCAAAAAATTCAGGGCAAAAGGGTCGCTGATGTATTGAACCCATCCAAATGTGGCTCTTCCGTAAAAATGGTGGTGATTTATTGGGCTTATAACAGCTGTATTTCTTTTAATAACAATAAAATATAAAATTTTAAGCGAGCCAAAAGGGCCTTTCAAAATTAAAAGATGATTTATTCTCATTCTAACCATTAAAAGGGGACTAAAGAAGGCTTTTATAAAGCCCTTCCTTTACCTTGATACAAACGCTCATCTAAGCAAAAAAATGGGTAAATACTCATGATAAAAAAGCGCTAAATCCACCACCCTTTTTAAGGATGAGCCTTCAAAAGTTAGACGGCCGAAGAAGAAAGAATTATAATAAAACTAATGGAAACAAGGGCCAATCACACTCCTTTGGCCGAAAGGATGAGGCCGCGTTCCTTCGGCCGTTTCTACGGCCAGGAGCATCTTCTGGGCGAGGGCAAAATCCTCAGCGAGCTGGTCGAATCCGGCCGGCTGGTTTCCCTCATTTTTTGGGGCCCACCGGGCTCCGGCAAGACTACTCTGGGCTTCCTCTTGGCTCAGCATTTTGACCTTCCTTGCCTGTTTTACAGCGCAGTTTTAGCTGGCATTAAGGAGGTCAAGGAAGTGATGGCCCAGGCTGAAAGCCACAAGAAGTTGTACGGTAAGCCGAGTATTCTTTTTATTGATGAAATCCACCGTTTTAACAAAGCTCAGCAGGGCGCCTTTCTTCCTTATGTTGAGCGGGGAGACATAATCCTTTTTGGTTCGACTACGGAGAATCCATCTTTTGAAATTATCGCGCCGCTCCTTTCCCGAACTAAGGTGCTCGTGCTAAAACCGCTCGACGAAGTTGCCCTTAATCGAGTCATTGATGACGCTTTGCAGGATGCAGAGAACGGTTTGGGTCAGAGAAAATTGAGTCTTTTGCCTGAAGCGAGGAAACTGCTGGTTGACCAGGCCAACGGTGATGCCCGTCGGGTTCTTAATACCTTAGAAATAGCGGCCAGCTTGGCCCGAGGCTCAGAGGTCGGGATTAAGGAGGTGGAGGAAGCGCTCCAAAAAAGGACGCTCCTTTATGATAAAAGCGGCGAGGAACACTACAACCTTCTCTCGGCGTTGCATAAAAGCCTGCGGAACAGCGACGTCGACGCCTCACTTTACTGGCTGGCCAGAATGTTAGCCGCCGGCGAAGACCCTTTGGTCATCGCCAGGCGCTTGGTCCGGTTTGCCGCAGAAGATGTGGGCTTAGCTGACCCTCAGGCTCTAAGCATTGCTTTGGCCGCCAAGGAAGTCTATGATTTTTTGGGAACGCCTGAAGGCGAATTAGCCCTGGCTGAGGCCGTGGTCTATTTGGCGGCGGCGCCGAAAAGCAATCGGGTTTATGTGGCCTTTAACGCCGCCATGCATGATGCCGAAAAGGGACCGCAAGAGCCTGTGCCTCTCCATCTCCGGAACCCAGTTACTTCCCTGATGGAATTACTCGGCTATGGCCGCGGCTATGAATATGCCCATGACCGCAAAGAGGCGACGAGTATAATGGAGACCATGCCGCCAAAGCTGCGAGGCCGAAAGTATTATGAACCAGGTGATTTCGGCCTGGAGAAAGAAATTAGACGACGCTTGGAATGGTGGGCGGCGGTTAAGGAAAAACTAAGAAGAGAGAGTCAGAAAGGAAAGGAAGGAAGGGAAAAGGAAGAAAAAGAATCGTGAGCTGAAATTAGGCCCATGAAGGCAGTTATTTTTCTTCCTTCTCTTTGAGTAAATAATAGATTTCCCAACTCAGGTCATCAGCCAGGCAGCCCAGGCAGGATTTTTCGGTCGTCGCCAGTTCGCCGTCTTCGATTTTATCCTGAATAATTTTTTTTACCTTTTTCCTGATCTTATATAAAAGAATATAGTTAATCATCTCGCTTGGCATGATACCAGCTTCTCTCACTTCTGTAAAGTTAATGTCTGAGGTCGATACATAAGGGACACTTTTACCCGGGATTTTTTTACGCTAAAAGCGGTTTTCGTTGATGTCTCTGGCCTCCTGCCGAAGCTCTTCAGAGGCCAGGAATTTAAAATTCTCTTGAGGGAAAAAAGATTGACGGTCACTGCTCCCGGAAGGATTATAGTGCATTACCAACGAGTCTAACCCAGCGCCGTTAGTTTTATGCGGCCCCAGAGCCATCCTGCTTAAAGAATCATATAAGAATAAAATAAATAAAAATTTATTTAATTTAAGAAATTGGCTTCCCTTTCATTTTGTCTGGGTTTGTTCAAAGAATGAGCCCGGGATGGCGGAACCGGTCATCGAAGACATGGCCTTCTCGAACCTTCCTTCAAGAGAAATGTTGGACGCCGATGGCACTTGAGCCTGAATAGGATAAAGGCCATAGCTTAAAACCGCAAGTAACCGCTGAGCGGCGGTTATTAATAGAAAGCTCGCTTTCTCAGGCGCCGAGCAACCTGAGCATAGAGTGACGTTAAAAATCTGAGCGCGAGCGAAGCCAATCCATATGTCTCATTGGCTAAGTTATACAATTTAGGAGAGAGCCGAATTTATTTTTTAGGGGGTTGGTGAAGCTGAATCCAGTTACCGCAGGTATCGTCGAAAAGCGCTTCGATTCCCCATTGAGTTTCAGTGGGTTCTTTTTTAAACTTAACTCCCCGGTTTTTTAATCTTTGGAATTCCTCGTGGATATTTTCGGTAAAAAAGACAATGACTGGAACGCCGGCCTGGTATAATTCCTGTTGATAATTTTTGGCCAGGGGCTTTTCATTGGGCTCAAGGAGTAAAACGGTTCCTTCTGGGTCTTGAGGCGAAGCCACTATAGCCAGATTGGCTTCTGGCTCATACATTTTATCCTGGCAAAAATAAAAAATGATAGCTAATTTTTTTGGGTTCTTCAGACTTTTTTATGGGTAAAGATGATAGCTTTTAAGACCCTCAACAACGGATTGAATCCGGGCCACTTCATCATGGCAGAGGACGATTAGAGAAATATCAATAAAATGATAATATTCAGCCTAAACTTGCCTTTAAGGATCTTCATCTGCGTGTTCTGTATAGGCTGTGGGAGATTGATAATTCTTTTGGTCTACCCATTAAAAACCCAGAAAAGCTTTTTTTGAGACAGGAGGGCTATTTCCCTAAGGAGCATTCTGAAGGTCCCTTGAGCTTCTGAAGATTTAATGGGAGGCGGAAAGCGGCTAATTCCTAACTTGCTATGGAGGGGCTAAGAAATGTTATGATATCAAGGCATGAAAAGCAATAAGACCGTGAGCCAATTTGTTAGTTTTTTTCTCTTAAGTCTTCTTTTATTTTCACCTCAACCTATTTTTGGTCAGGACCAAAATTCGCTAAAGAACAAGGAAGTAACGACTCGCAGCCAGGTTGCCTTAGAGCTAACTTTCCCTTTAAAAGAGGTCACTCGCTTGAGCCTCGAAACGAGACCCACACCCGAGCTTTTGGTGGCCCAAAATATAGTTTATGGCCTCAGCGAGGATGGCCTTCTTTTTGGCTACGACTTTCAGGAAAAGAAGCTCCTCTGGACTCATCAATTATCATCTCCAGCGCAAACGCCTCTGGCCCTGAGCAAAGGGAGCATCTTTTTAGTAGATAAAGAAAATAATCTGGTCAACATTTCCTCAGAAGGAAAGTTAATCCGCCAGGAATCGCTAAACCTGCCGGGAGTCGGTCAGCTCCGATTGTGGGGAGAGAGTGTGATTTTGGCCACGGCTGATAATCGCGTTATTGGCTTAAACCCAGAATCCTTTAAGCTTGTCTGGGAAGCAAAAGTTGATAGCCAGGTCAGGGCGCCATTTTTGCTTGGCGAGGCAGGCTTAATCGCCGTGAGTTCTTCTGGCCGTATCTATTTATTTTCTCCGGAGGGAAAGTCAGAGACCCTGGGTTCAGTAGGGGTAAAAATCGTCCCTTATGCTTATTACCAGGATGGCCATATTTTTCTAGGCACTGAAGATAAGCATCTACTTAGCTGGGAGGTTAAAAAGAGGCGGATAAGCTGGTCGATGAAGTTGGCTGCTCAGGTCGCCGCCAATCCTTTAGGGGTAGGGAAAAATCTTTATGTTCTGGCGGCGAATGCGGTTATTTATTGCTTTCATCTCAGGAGGGGTGAAATCAAGTGGTGGCACTCTGTCCCTTCCCGCGTGGCCTTTGGTCTGCTGGCCGTCGGTGAAGCCATCCTGGCGGTGACAGCCAATTCACCGCTCCTTTGTTTTGACCTGGAGACAGGGAAAGAATTGGGCCGCTTCGAGGTGGAGGGAGAAATGGCCTCGCCAGCCAAGGTAGTGGCGGGGAAGCTCGCTTTGGCGACTTATCAACCCTCGACAGGGCAGGGATACTGGCTTTTTTTAGAGCCTGAGGTCGAGGTCTCTTTGGTTCCTTCAATTCCTTCGCCACAAAAATTAGGTACCGATTTGACTTTCACGGCCCAGGCCGTTGGTTTTAATAAGCCTCGTTTTGAGTTTTTCTTGGAAAAAGAGGGCAAACGACAGGTTGTCCAGAAGGAGTCGGAAAGGGCTACCTGGAGCTGGATTCCTCTTGACCCTGGAAACTACGTTGTAGGGGTGAAAGTTAAGGATAAGAAAAAGACGAAGGAGACCTCACTTTCCTTCGAAATTTTAAAGGATTAGCCATAAATTTTTTTGGGCCAGGACCTGGGCCGAAAGGCTAATTTTAGCTTGAATCAGGGAGCAAAGGAAGAAGGGGTGGTCTTTTCCTTTTTCTTCGCTTGTTTAAAGGACAAGGCCATTGGCCATAAAGGCTTTGGTTTTACCGCAGTCTGGCCATAGGGCCGGCGCGGAGTTTTCATAGCGAAAATAAAGGGCCTGTTACCAGAGCCAACGCCGAGTCTATCGTCCATGTTTTTCAGCCGGCCAAAGCTTAAGGCGACTCCCGGCCGTCCTATCTTTTCCCTAAGGTTTGGCTAATTCGGCTAACTAATCCTATCTGGGAAATAAAGCCAAAAAATGATAGAATGTGGGTTCATAATATAAGCCAAAAGATTAAGCTCCTGACAGCTTAGTTTAAAAATCGGAGGTCAAGGAGAAAACAAAATGAATAGAGAAGAAGCGCTAAAATTAGTTCAGACTTATTTATCCAACCGAAACCTGGTTAAGCATTGCCTGGCCGTCGAGGCTTGCCTGCGGGAAATCGCCAAGAGGTTGGGAGAAAATGAGGAGGAATGGGGTTTGGCTGGCTTAGTCCATGACCTCGACTATGAAATTACCCAAAAGGACCCAGAAAGGCACACCACCGAGACGATAAAAATTCTTCAGGATAAAGGCCTAAGCCAAGCCCAGCTCCATGCTATCCAGGCCCATGCGGGTAAAGTCGCCTGTGAAAACGCCTTTGATTGGGCGATTTTTGCGGTCGACCCTCTGACGGGACTGATTGTCGCCGCTGCGCTGATGCATCCGACAAAAAAGCTGGCCAACGTCGACTTGGACTTTATAAAACGGCGCTATAAAGAGAAAAGCTTTGCGCGGGGAGCCCGCCGGGAAGAAATAGAAATGGGCCGGAATTGTGGCTTAGAGCTGGATGAATTTATCTCTCTCTGTCTAAAGGCCATGCAGGGAATTGCCTCTGACCTGGGCCTTTAATCCTAACAGAGTGACTTTATTATTTAAGGCTCAATTTTCAATTCTTAAGTTAGGTCAAAAAAACAGAGCCCTTAAGCATAGTCCAAAGTAATTCGGTCGCCAATTGGTCAATCTTTACGAGTAAGTCAAGAAAATCAGCGATATCATTTTGAGGGATGTTCCTGGCTATATTCTTTTTGAATAAAACATATGTCCGGATTCGTGTTCCAAAATGTCCAGTTTAGAAGTTAAGTAATAGATAGTTGCTTAAAAGAATTGGGGTTTTCAGCTCCAGGAGAATTCCCTTTTAGGCCGGGCAGAGGGCAGGCCGATAAACCTTTTTGGCGGCCCAACAGACTGATAAGTCTAAGAAAAACAGCCATGCGCAAAGCTTTACCAATTTCGAAATTAGGTAAATAGGTGAGGGGTCACTGAATTAAAAAGGGAGACCATTATAAAAAGGCGTTAATGGTGAGCGCACCTCGGCCAAATAAAAATGCCCTCAAACGAAAGCTGACAAGAAGAGACGGCGAATTTGCCCGAGATAAGGGGGGCTTTAAAACGGTAAATGGGTAAGGCCTCGACAATCCAAGTAACAAATAATTAAGTAAATAGGTGAGGTGTTACCAGTTTCAAAAGAGGTCAAGGGAAAAACCAGCTTCCAGGTAGCGGCCACGCCAGGGAAACCCCGGTTCAGTATAGAAGAATTTGTTAAGCAGGTTTGTGGCCTTAAAGTAAACCTTAAAGGGCGCGCGCTCATAGGAAACAATAACCTCGACGGTTTCATAGGCAGGGATGGTTAATAATTGGCGCGAGGTAAAATCGTACCAGAAGGAATGAGACGCAGCTAAAGCCAATAGAGTTAAGCGCATTGGACGCCAGGGCTCCAGGCTGAATTGAAAATTAACCTGCCGCGAGGGCAGGGTATCCAGCGGCCGGTTTTCGGTCTCATTTTGATGGTTCAGCCATTGGGCGGTAACGGCCAGAGAAAGGCGGGAGAATGATTTTTTTAATTCCACCTCAACGCCGTTAATTTTAGCTGAGCTAACATTGCGGAAGCGCCGCGTGCCGTCCGCCAAGCGGACGGCCTCGATCAAATTGCGGAAGCGGTTAGAAAAAGCCGTCAGTTGGCAACTGGCCCAACGGTCCCAGGTTATCCCGGCCTCCACCGCCTGGCCTTTCTCGCTTCCCAAATCTGGGTTACCGACGAGGCTCGAGTATAGAGATTGCATCGACGGAAAGCGGGATTTTAAAGAAACGGAGAAGCGCAGGCTGAAGTAATCAGCCGGAGAGATAACCGCCCCGGCCAAAGGATTAAGCCGGACTAAATTAGCCCCGTCGGCCTTATGCAATCTGTCCAGGCTTAACCCGGTGATAAAACGCCATAGAGGATTAACAGCCAATTCGCTTTCGAGAGCTAAGGAAGTGGTTTGATGACGGAAGCGCTGGAAAGGAAGGGAGGAGTTATCTTGAATGCGGGCCGTTTCCTGGCGATGGGTCAGGCTGGCCCGTAATCGAAAGCTTTGTTGGGGAGAATAATCGGCTAAGCAAAATAGCCCCAAAAGGTCATTGCGGTAGGTGCTTAAGGCTTGAAGGGCGGTCAAGGAGCTATCTTTATATTGTTCGAGGCGGTTGTTGTATCTTACCCAATAGCCCCGCCACAAGAAACTCAAAGTGGAGGAAAGAGAGTGCAGCCCGCCAGCTGAAAATAAATCGCGGTCCCAATCTCGGAAGCGCCAGTAACGGGGTTTAACCAGGGCCACGGCCGGCGGAAGGCCAAAAGCTGACCGGTAAACTCCGACCGCGGCCATTAGTTCATTCTGAGCGCCGGGATAGGCGACAAGTTTTAGGTTAAAATTGAGCCGGTCGTAATCACTCAAAGCTCTCTTGTATCTATTATTTCCATCAGAATAATAAAATCCATCGGAATTCTGATAATTAAAAGAAGCCGCCGCCCCTATTCGGCCCCGCAGCTTCGAACCCTCTAAACTTAAACCTGTAGTTTTCAGCTCGCCCCAGGAAGCAGTCAGGCGAAGCAGAGATGCGGGCGAGGGACGACGCGTGATGACGTTTACCACTCCGGCCAAAGTATTCGGGCCGTAAAGAGCCGAAGCCGCACCGGCGGTAATTTGCACTGCCTCCACGCCTGAGGCCGGCAGCGTTTTTAAATCAAAGGAGGCAAAAAAGGGCTCATAAACCGGGACGCCGTCTATGAGAAGGGTTACTCGTTGGGACTCCATTCCTCTCAGTCTTAAAGTGAATTCATTTTTTCCGTTGAGAGAGACAGTGACTCCCGGCGCCTGCTTCATCACCTCGGCTAATTGCGAGGGCTGGTTCAGCTGGATTTCTTCCCTCCGGAGCAAGGTAACTGAAGCCAGGGGCGCCTCTCGCGGCGATTGGCCGACGACGACAATTTCTTCGTTTAAGGAAATTTTCTTTCCCCTTTCATCTTTTGGCGGCTCCTTCTTTTCCTGAAGTTCTTTTTTTTCGGCGGTCTGAGGGACGGATTTATTCGTCGCCTTTAGCGGCCAGCCGGCGAGAAGCAAGAGCGAAGAGGCAAGAATAACAGTGATTATCCTCATTTTAAAATGGTTAGCGGTCCACCTGAACCTTCTTGAATATATTCTCTGCTGCGGCATAGCTCACATCGCTCCTTTCTTTTTTTCGTGTTTCTTTTTTGCTTTTAGCTTGATAAGCTGCAGAGGCATATAAAATCGGACCCTTCCGAATGGCTCAGTTAATGGCGAGTGTACCGTGGCGCTCCTCGAGCCATAATTCTTAAAATTATAAAATATAAGAGCATTAAATAATTATATCATACGAATCTCTTTTCCAAAGGTGCGAATTAATTTCGGCCTTAATTATCATTTCCTATGCTCATTAGCCTGGATACTATGTCTTAATTTGATAGAGCCTATTTTTTGACTTCGGGCGCAGGGCTATGTTATAAGCGAAAACCGATGCCAGAAAAAGCCAAAGTTATTCTCCGAAGAGCTGAAACCTATGATTCTGAACTTATCGCCACCATTATCCTCCAGGGGATTAAAGAACTGGGGCTCGCATCGCGGATAAAAGGAAGGGTGACCATCAAGCCCAATGTAGTGATGGCCCATCCTCGGGTAACTCCTGCGGCTTACACCCGACCAGAATTCCTGGCCGGCTTGCTTTCGGCTTTAAAACGTCTTTCAGCGGATAAGTTAGAAATCGCCGTAGCTGAAAAATGTGGGGCGGGTTTACCGACCTCGCGAATGTTTCGCCGGGCTGGATACTATCGGCTGAAAAAGGAGTATCAATTCCGACTGGTGCCTATTGAGGAAGCCGCAAAGCGGCGGGTTCAGCTCCAAAAGGGAGTTGTCCATAGACAAATAAGAACGGCTCGCGAGATTGTGGAGCGTGATTTTTTAATCTATGCCCCGAAGCTTAAGACAAACTCCCTTTCTCATGGGCTGACCGCCGCGTTGAAGCTTAACATCGGCCTTCTTTGTGACCGGGAGCGAATGTGGAATCATAATTATAATCTGGATGAGAAAATCGTGGACCTGCTGGAAGTTGGCTATCCTGACCTTATTGTTACTGATGCTATTGAGGTTTCGAGCGGCGGCAACCATCTTACCCAGTTTGGTCACCATCTCGGCTTGATCATCATGGCTTGCAACCCCCTGGCGCATGACGTGGTTGGCAGTCATATTTTCCATCTTGACCCAGAGCAAATTGGCCATCTAAAAGCGGCGGAAAAAAGAGGTTATGGCTCTTTGAATTTAGAAAATATTGAACTCGGCGGCGATATTTCTCTCGAGGAAATCAGGGAGAAAACAAAAAGCTTAACTACCGGATTTATACGCGTCGAGAAGGCTCACCGAAATATCCGGGTCTTGAGCGGAGAACCCTATTGTACCGGCGGCTGCCAGGGTGTTTTCTTAGACTGGCTTTATATGATTAAAGATAGAAAACCGCGACTCTGGCCAAACCTTCCCCCCTGGACAGTAGTTATCGGGAAATATAGGGGAGATGTCAAAGCGGACAGGGTCTTGTTGTTAGGCCGGTGTACCCAAGTGGAAGGAAAAATTTTAGCCCGGAAGGTCCGTCGCATTGGCGGTTGTCCACCTAAACACAAATCCTTGGTTCTCTGGCTCTTTCTTAAGGCAGGCATAATTAATCCCCTCTTCCGTTTAGACTTGATTATTGATGCCTATCCTTTTCTTTTCCTCTCTTGGGTCAAAAGATTTTTAACCTGGAGATGGTAACTATGGCTGAACTTGATGGTCGCCTCATTATCGGTGGCGAAAGGGTGGAGGCCAAGGAAAGAATAATCGTCGAAAATCCAGCCACCCTCCAACCGATTGGCGAGGTTCATTTAGCTTCAGGGGTTGATTGCCAGCAGGCAGTGGAGGTGGCCCGGCAGGCCTTCCCCTGGTGGCGCCACTTCCCGGCCGAAAAGAAACGACAGATTTTTCTGGCGGCAGAGGAAATTTTATTAGAGCAGGCCGAAGAAATCGCCCGCCTGATAACGGTGGAAAAAGGGTCGCCGCTCGGCGAATCGCTGGCAGTAGAGGTTTTGGGGATTTTAGAAAGCTTAAATTATTATGGTCATAATCAACCGTCAGTTCTGGCCGCCAAAAAGAGTTCTGTCCATGTTCCCTTTTTCGCCCATAAGAAAAATGCCTTTCATTTTGCCCCTCTTGGTCCTACCCTCATTATTTCTCCCTGGAATTTCCCTTTTTTGCTTCCCGCCAATGATGTTATTTCCGCCCTTGTAGCCGGTAACACAGTCATCCTGCGGCCATCTTCATCAACACCTTTTTCAGCCTTAGCCGTGGCCGAAATTTTCATAAAGGCAGGTTTGCCTGCCGGGGTGCTCAGCGTTTTGCCCTGTCGTGTTCCCCAAGCAGAGGAATTAGTTTTAAATCCCCATATTCAATCCATCATTTTCACGGGAAGCGTTAGCGTGGGCAAGCGTATTATGGAGTTAGCCAGCCGCAATTTAACGGCCTTGGTTTTGGAGCTCGGCGGCAAAGACCCGATGATTGTTCTCGAAGATGCTGACCTCGAAACAGCCGCTCGAGGGGCAGTTTGGGCGGCCTTTATGAATACCGGCCAGAGCTGCGCTTCGGTGGAACGGGTCTACGTGGCTTCAGCGATAGCCGAGAAATTTTTGAACCAGGTAGTGGCGCTGACTAAAAAATTGAGAGTCGGCAATCCGCTCGACCCTGATGTCGATATCGGCCCGATGGAAAATGCTGGCCAACTACAAGTGGTGAAACAGCAGGTTCAGGAAGCAGTCGAAAAGGGAGCCGAGGTTCTATGCGGTGGCCGGACCTGGGAGGAGCTTCCTGGTTATTTTTATTTACCCACCGTTCTCAGCCGCGTTAATCACACCATGAAAGTCATGACCGAAGAGACCTTTGGCCCTGTCTTGCCAGTGATGACCTTTTCCAGTCTGGAGGAAGCTTTAGCTCTGGCTAACGATAGTCCTTATGGACTTACGGCTTCTGTCTGGACCCGGGACCCTCAGAAAGCGGCCTGGCTGGCCGGGCAATTAGAAGTTGGCACGGTCACCATCAATGACCACATGTTTACAGCCACCGAGCCCAAGGCTATTTGGGGTGGAGTCAAACAGACAGGGATAGGTCGGACGCATGGCCCTTACGGGTTGCTCGAGCTGGTGAATATCAAATATGTTTCAGCGGATTTTGCCGCCAAAAAAGAACGCGTTTGGTGGTATCCCTATTCTAAAAATAAACTGGAGATGCTCCAAGAATCTTGTCGCCTGCTTCATAGCCCGCAGGCACGGCAAAAAATTAAAGCTCTTTTTCGGCTCGCCTCGCGAATGAAAACAATTCGCGCCAGTTTACCCTGGCGTAGTCTATTGAGAGTTATGGCGCGGCTTTTATCCTAAGAAACTGGCTGACCTTTCCTCCATTCTTGAAAAGAGCCAAATAGTTGGCCGTTTTTGAGCCAGAATCCTCTAAAAGTTATGAAACCGCTCTTCTCTAAGAAAAGAGGGAGCAAATCACGGGCCTTAAGGGATGGAATCCAAGATAATCTTCAATTCCCTTGATTTTTTCTACCTTTCTTTTGTTTTTCTTTTTGCTCTTCTTTCTTCTTCTCCTTTCTTCTCTTTTTTAATTCATTTCACTTCTCACTTTACTTCTCTTTACTTTAATTCAGTGCCGTTCACTTCGATTCATTTCATTTTACTTTATTTCACCTTTCTTTGTTTTAATTTACTTTACTTCTCCAGTCAGAGCAAAGAGAGCTTATGCCGCTATCTTTTCTCCGGGCTGCGCAGGAACTTAAAAAACTCGCTGTCTAAGGAAAGGACTAACCAAGTTTCGCCGTCGAGGCTCTGACGATAGCTCTCAAGGGTTTTCAAGAGTTGATAAAACTCGGGGTCGAGACTATAAGCCTGGGCGTAAATTTTTGTTGCTTCCGCATCAGCCTTGCCTCTAATTTCCTGAGCCCGACGATAGGCCTCCGATTGGATTCTTTTTAGCTCCTTTTCTTTTTCTCCCCTGATTTCAGCGCTGCGGCCGTCTCCCTCCGAGCGATACTTAGAAGCAATCCTTTTTCTCTCGGCTATCATGCGGTCGAAGACTTTGCGCTGCACCTCATCTACATAATTAATTCTTTTAATCCGGACATCCTTGAGTTCAACACCAAACTGCGGCGTGATTTGCGAGGCGCTTTGCAGGATAATCTGGGCGATTCGGTCTCGGCCGACCTGGATTTCGCCCACTCCTGACCAGCCCTGTCTTTCAGAAGGGCCAGCTGAGGTTATGAGATAAACTGGTTATCCGCCGGCTTTGGACGAGTTCTCCGCTTCTAAACTCAGTGATTCCGCGACGGAATTTAGCTTTTCCAGAGTAAGCGTCTCATCCGTATATAAGGTGCGGATTTCAGGCCTGAACCAGGGGCTTAACCGCGGTTCGGCAATTCGTTTGCGGTTAAAAAGGTGCTGGACAGAGATGTTGTCCATGGTGGGGTTATTTGCGGCATGACCGCAGGCTAAAACAAGAGACGGCCAGAGCCGGTTATAGATTCCTCCCAGGGCGCCAAGGGAAGCGGGCGTATTGATCAAAATCCGTCCGGCGGGCATCGCCCGGGCAAAACGAGCGATCTGGCCCGGGTCGGCGGAGAAGATGCTGGCAGTATGACCTAAGCCACCATGTTTCAAGATTTCTTGGGCCAGTTGGAAGGCCCTGTCTTCATCCTCAGCGACATAAAAAGCCAGAATTGGAGCCAGGATTTCCAGCGAAAGGGGAGAGTGGGGTCCGATTTCCTCCAGGCAAGCCACGAGGACAGTGGTGTCAGCTGGGACCTCAAAACCGGCCAGGGAAGCAATTTTCGTCGCTGGCTGGCCGATTACCTCGACCCGCATTGCCGCCTCCTGGCGATTATAAGCCACAGGCTCCAGGCGCTTAATTTCTTCGGCCGATAAAAAATAGGCCCCCCGCTTTTTCAATTCTTCGCCGAGATTATCAGCCTTATTTTTAATAACGATGAGCGCTTGCTCGCTGGCGCAGACTGTGCCGTAGTCAAAAGTCTTGGAAGCGATAATAGCTTCTGCCGTGGCGGCCAAATCGGCGCTGGAGTCGACTAAAACCGGGACATTTCCCGGGCCGATTCCGATGGTGGGTTTACCCGAGCTGAATGCGGCCCGCACCACATCCACGGAGCCTGTAGCCATTACTAAGGCGGTTTTGGGATGAGCCATCAGCGCCGCTGTTTCTTCCCGTGTCGAGAATTTTATCCACTGGACACAATTTTCTGGCGCGCCGGCCTTCACGGCGGCTTCCGAACAGAGGCGAGCCGCTTCGGTTGAGCAACGTTTGGCGGCTCCGTGCGGTCGGATGATGATTGGGTTACGCGTCTTCAGGGCAATGAGAATTTTGAATATAACCGTCGAGGTGGGATTAGTAATGGGTGTAAGAGCCACAATTGGTCCCAGAGGCTCAGCCATCTCGATAAGGCCGTTCACCCGGTCAACGGCGATGACGCCGGCAGTAGGAATGTTCTTTATGTGCTCGTAGACGATTTTGCTGGCTAAAACATTTTTGATGACTTTGTCCGGCCATCGACCAAGACCTGTTTCTTCGACGGCTAACTGGGCTAAGGAAACGCGGGCCTCGAAGGCAGCCTGGGTCACGTTGTAGACAATGCGGTCAGTTTCCTCCTGGTCTAATTGTCTGAACTTCTCGGCGGCCTCCTGGGCTCTATCCATAACTTGGTTGATATCCAGGCCTGAAGAAAATTGATTTTGGTTCATCTTATTGCCTCCCCAAAACTTTTCTTGCTTCCGAATCCTAACTCGGGATTCTCAAGAGAAAATAACCGGAGCTAAGATATTGTTCTCTTTTACGTTAAGCCCGAGGAAAAGTCAAATTAGAGGAAATTCTCCTCCCGCCAGGGCTTCTTGGCTATCAATTGCCGGATGAATATAGCTTCTACGAGACGGCCGCTCTTTTTTGCTGAAGAAAAAAAGTATTTTAAGTATAATATTTAGCCAGAAGCTTGACTTCGCTTGTTAAGCAAGCGTAGCGCAAAAGCCGGAAGAGAGGGCGCTTTTGGCTTCGGGTCAGAGGGCCTGAGTGAAGGAGGCAATTTATGGCGAAGAAATTAACTCGGTCTCAAGAGGGCCGGATGATCGGCGGCGTCTGCGCCGGCCTGGCGGAATATTTCGACGTCGATGTGTCCTTAGTTCGGCTGATTTTCGTGGCTATTACTTTAATTACGGCTTTAGTCCCCATGCTGATCTTCTATGTTATTGCCTGGGTCGTTATCCCAGCTAAGAAAGCGGAGTGAAGAGGGCGACCGATTTTCTAATGTTCCCGAAAGAATGAAAGAAGATATTCCTTTCCGCCACATCGCTATTGAGGGTGTGCCTCATAGCCATAAAACTCGTTTTGCTCAGATGTTGGCCCATTTTGTTGGCGGCCGCGTTGTCTTAGACCCGCGGGACAATCCTTATCTCCGCGATTTTTACGAGGAAAAAGAAGGCGCTGCCTTCTTAGCCCAGTTAGTGTTTTTGATTAACCGCTATCATCAGCAGGTGCTTTTAGCGCAGCGCGACCTTTTTGCCGACAGAATCATTTGTGATTATCTTTTCGAGAAAGACAAGATTTATGCTTATCAGACTTTAACTGATGACGAGTTGATTATTTATGAAAAAATATTTGCCATTCTGGCCGAGCGGGTGGCTAAGCCCGACTTGACCATTTATCTTCAAATTTCTCTCCCGACTCTGCGGAAGCGGATAGCCCGCGAGGGGGATGATTTAGAAAAAAACATTACTGAAAGCTATCTGCATAACCTGCTCCAGGCTTTTGATTATTTCTTTTTTAATTATCAGGCCACGCCTCTTTTAGTGGTGAAATCAGACGAGCTTGATTTGACCAACGAAGGAGAGATAATGGATATTATTCGTCAGGTTAAAAATTTAAAGAAAGGCCATCTCTATTATGTGCCTTCAAGCTATGGTCAAAAAAAGCCCTGAGGGAGATAATTTGCCCTCGATATTAAAAAGACTTTACCTCAATCTCGATCTTTTAGGCGAGATGGGGAGAAAGGATAAGCCATGGCTGAAGAAAAAATCAGCTCTTTAACCATCCCTCGCCTCCAGGCCAAAAAAGCTGCTGGACAAAAAATTGTGGCTGTTACCGCCTACGATTTTCCCACGGCTAAGCTGGCCGAGGCGGCGGGAATGGACATTATTCTGGTTGGCGATTCTCTGGGCATGGTGGTCCTGGGTTATGAGACTACGCTGCCGGTGACTATGGAAGAGATGCTCCACCATACGCGGGCAGTGGCCAGGGCCGTAAAGAGAGCCCTTTTGGTGGCCGATATGCCCTATTTTTCCTTTCATCTTTCGGCCGAAGACACCATCCGCAACGCCTCTCGTTTTCTCAAAGAGGCGGGAGCCAAGGCGGTCAAAATTGAGGGAGCCAGCCCGCAGCGATTGAAAATGGTCGAAGCCCTGGTGGAAGCTGAGATTCCAGTGATGGGTCATGTCGGGCTTACGCCTCAATCCATCCATCGTTTTGGGCATTATCGGTTGCGCGGAGGGGAGGTGGCGGAGGCCAAGAAAATAATCGAGGAGGCTAAAGCTTTAGAAAGGGCCGGGGCCTTTTCAATTGTCCTTGAATGCATGCCTGAAGAATTGGCCAAGGTCATTACCGAAGAAATTAGTATCCCGACTATAGGCATAGGCGCGGGCGGTTTTTGTGACGGTCAGATTCTGGTTTTTCATGATTTGGTTGGTTTAACTGAGGCCGGGCTGCCTAAGTTTGTAAAGCAATACGCCAATTTAGGCTCCATAATTCTTGAGGCTCTGCAAAATTATGCCCGCGAAGTAGTTGAGGGCACCTATCCTGATGAAGCCCATTCTTACCATCTGAAGCCAGGGCTGGCTCGCTTTTGGAAGAGGTCGAAGGGAAAAAGGCGCGTAATCGAGCTTAACTCCCAAAGATAAAAATCTCCCTGGTGAGTTAGTCTTAATTCCTAATGTTTTCTTTGAGGAGGCCGAGAATGGAAGTTATCGAGAAAATAAGTGAAATGAAAAAGGCGGTGCGTCAACTAAAGGAAGAAAAGAAGAGAATCGGGTTTGTTCCCACCATGGGCTATCTCCATGAGGGTCATCTCAGCTTGGTCCGGGCTTCTAAGAAGGAAGCTGAGGTTACGGTGGTGAGTATTTTTGTGAACCCAACTCAATTCGGCCCGAAAGAAGATTTTAACCGTTACCCCCGGGACCTGGAAAGAGATAAGTCTTTATTGGCCAAAGAAGGGGTTGATTTTCTTTTCCATCCGCCGGTGGAGGAAATGTATCCCTCTAACTACAGGACTTATGTGGAAGTCACCGGGCTTCAGGACCGCCTCTGCGGCCGCAGTCGTCCTGGCCATTTTCGGGGGGTGGCGACTGTGGTGCTCAAGCTGTTCAACATTGTTTGCCCCGATTTAGCCTATTTTGGCCAGAAGGATGCCCAACAGGCCGTCGTCATTCGCCGCTTGGTCCGAGACCTCAATTTAGATGTAGAAATTAAAGTGATGCCGATTGTGCGGGATGCTGACGGCTTGGCCTTGAGCTCCCGCAATACTTATCTTAGTCCTGAAGAAAGACGAGCCAGCCTGGCTCTCCCCCGAAGCCTGCAGGCCGCCGCTCGTCTTCTGGAAAGGGGAGAAAGAAAAGCGGAAAAGGTAAAAGAACAGATAGAGAAGATAATCTCCTCTGAGCCAAACCTGCGCATCGATTATGTGGAGATTGTCGACCCAGAGGAGCTCCGGCCGCTGGAGGAGATAAGGGGGGCGGCTTTAATCGCCGCGGCGGTTTTCTGCGGCCAGACCAGATTAATTGATAATCTTTTATTTACCGAGGGAAAGAGGTGACCGATGAAAAGAATTTTCTTAAAATCCAAGCTCCATGGTTTAACGGTTACTGAAGCCAAAATCGATTACGAGGGTAGCCTGTGTCTTGACGAAAGTTTAATCCAGGCGGCTGGCTTGCTGCCGTTTGAAAAGGTCCATGTTTTTAACGTTTCTACCGGCGAGCGCTTTTCTACCTATTTAATCAAAGGAGAAAGTGGTTCAGGTGTTTGCGGCGTCTATGGGGCAGCCGCGCACAAGGCTAAGCCTGGCCATAAACTAATTGTCGTGGCCTATGCTTTGCTGGACGAAGCTGAGGTGGAATTTTATTCCCCCCGAGTGGTAATCGTGACGCCGGAAAATAAGGTTGGTGAAATCCGTTAGGCTGAAAGGCGCGACTGCGGCCGATGGCGGAGCGAACGATGAAAACCGAGCCGGCTGATTTTTGGACGGTCGAGCAGCGGCAAAAAAGGCTTTCCCTTCTTTCTTTTGGCTTGCTTTTTATTTTCTATTTTTTCGCTACCGGAATTATTTCCGCTGCCTTCCTCATGGGCCTTGGGTACTTTGTTTCGGACCTCCAATTCTGGACAAGCCAGTTTTTCCTGCGCTATGTTTTAATCCTTCTTTTGGTTACGTCGCTCCTAACTTTGGTTAATTTCTGGCAAGCCAGAAAATCTGGAGCTAACTTCATTCTTAACCGTCTCCAGGCCTATCCACCTCAGCCTGATGACCGTTATCATTTGAGCTTTCAAAATGTTCTGGAAGAAATAAGTTTAGCTTCTGGCTTGCCCACGGTTAAAGGATATATTATTCCTTCACTCAATATTAATTCTTTCTCGATTATTGGCCGAGACCATCGACCGGCCGTTGGAGTGACAGAAGGACTCTTGGCTGAGGTTAGCCGGGATGAACTGCAGGCTGTGGTAGCCCATGAGGTGGCGCACATTAAGCGCGGTGATACTTATTTATTAACCTTGGTCTGTAGCTTAGCCAGCTTTTATGAAAAATTAGTCAATTCCTTAGAAAGAGAAAAGGAAGATTCAAGCCCGGATATTCTTGCCGCTCGCTCCCGCCAGGAAACAATCCATCCTTTACTTTATTTGGCCAGCTCAATTTCCTTAGTCCTGGTTAAATTCCTTAGTGTGTTAATCAGCCGGCAGCGCGAGCTTTTGGCTGACGCCACGGCGGTCGAATTGGGCCGGGACCCGCTGGCCTTGGCCCGAGTCATTTACAAAGCCCACGTGGCCAACTCTTTCTTAGGTGATTTCAGCCTTTATACGCCTCTTTTTCTTGTGCCCCCTGATTCCCGGGAAATCACCGAGAATTTTGGGGACAAATTATTCAACACCCATCCTCCGGTCATGAAGCGGTTAAGGCTGCTCACCTCCATGGCGCATAAATCCGTCGGCGAATTGCTGTCGGCGATAAGAGAGCAGGAGCAAGAGCGGGAAAAAGCCAGAATCGTGGCTCAAACCACAGAGGAAATGGCTGGCGCCAAACCTGGACAAGATTTAATTGGCGAGAGGCGGCTAAACCAAGAAGATAAAGTCTGGTTGGTTAGGAAGGCCGGCGGAGGTTGGGAAGGCCCGTTTTCTTTAAATTCCTTGCTGGCCCGTCCCTTTTTTTCGCCCGGAATTCGGGTAAAAAACCTGGAGGAAAACGTCGAGGGCCGGGCAGGCGACTTCGCCGTCATCAGAAGGAGCATGTATAACCTTTGGCAGAAGCGGGCGATTGATTCCCGGCAGGAGAACAAATGTCCCCGCTGCCAGGTAGAATTAGTGGGGACTTATTATGAAGGCGTTAAAATCAAGAAATGTCTCCGTTGCCAGGGTAAGCTTGTCCCTTTAGCGGCCATGGAAAAGATTTTCGCCCGCCGCGAAATTGGCTTTTCGCCTCAGCTCAAAGAGAAGGCCAAGAAAATAAAAGAGGAAATTGCCTCCATGGCAACTTTAAAGAGAAAGCCGCCGGCCAAACCAGCCCTTTTCTGTCCAGAGTGCGGTTTGCAAATGGCCGTCAAACCCTATAGTTATCATTATCTTTTGCCCGTCCATAAATGCTTTCATTGTGGTTTAATTTGGTTTGAAGCTGACGACCTCGAAACCCTCCAGTGTTTAGTCGAGGAGAAAGACTGATAATTGACTCCAGATAGAAAAGATTTTGCAAGCCCTGTGAGCTTTGCCCAACCATCGTTATAATACTTCTTTAATATGAAAGCTACAATCCCTATCATGAGTAGTAAGCCTCCAAATTAACCGCAGGACCGACTCTAAATCTTCCTTCAAACATTATTAAATTAGGTTCTTCCGACTTTCCTGTGGGTAAAAATAGGATATTCGGATGCATCTTTTAGCTAATACGCCTCACGCGGGTTTATTGTCCATGAGGCTAATTAAAAGAAGGCCAATAAAATATGAAAGCGATATAGGCAATTTGCTTTTAAAACTCGGCTAAAGCTCCTTATCAAAAAGCTCTCCGTGAGCCTTCTGGCGCCTTTAATTCTCCAGATTTATGCATACCAAACCCGGAAGTTCCTTAAATTATTAGCCTGATAATAAGTCTACTTTAGAGTAGTCTACTATAGAGTAGACTCTTGAGAGAGCTAAGTGCGATTTATCAATAGAGAAAGGGAATTAAAAAGTTTGAATCATTGGTGAGCCTCAAAAAAGGCCCAACTTATAATAATCTTTTGGCGCAGTCGCAGAAGGTTAAGGCACAGGCCAAGAAGTGCTTGCTGAATTTTATGTCGGGCCGGATATCAGATTAAATCCGGCCATCATTTATATACCAGATTAGAGACGCCGTAGCGGCGTTGGGCGGGAGCAGGGCAGGTTATGCGAATTGCTGGGCTGCTTTGGGCCTGGCTTGCTTTAGAGGTGGTTGACCTTGATAGAAGGCTCAGGCCTTAAGGCTCAGCGCTTCTTCAGCCCAGGCTTTGAGTCTTTCATAAGGAACTTCACCGCACAGAATGGCCTGGCTTTCTGGCTGGAAAAAAGTTGGCGTGCGGAGTTGTCCGCCACAGGCTGGAGCCAGAATATGGCGATAGGAGCGCATTAAGTCGGCATTCTTCTCATCATGCCAGACTTCAAGCCGCTCGAAGGTGATGCCCGTTTCTTTTTCTAACCGGTCAACCAATGGAAGCATGACCCGGCAATGGGGGCATTCCCGAGCATAAAACATGATGATTTTTTTCATCGGGGCCTCCTTTGAAACAAACCGCACCAGCATTCGCCGTCGGCGCGATGACGGTAGGTTTCGTGGATAACAAAATGGCACGGACAGATAAGCTTCATATCTTCCTGAAAATCTTTGGTCTGAAGGCGGCAAGGGCAGAATTTATAACCATGATTCTCTTCGTTAGCGAAAAGGCCGTCCAGAAGCAGGTTAACCTTTTCCTTATCTGGATTCACCCGGAATTCGTTCTGGGCCGCCAAAGCCTCAATAGCCTGAAGAAAAGCTTCTCGGTTTATTTGTCGGGGAAAGGCCTGAGTAATCCCGACCGCCTCGGCTGTGCTAATTTCCACGTAGGCGTTCTTCGCGCCGCAGGTTGGGCAGATTTCTGGTGGCTTATTCCCCACGTGGATATCTTGACAGATGAAACATCGCCAGCTTTTTTTCATCTTCTCTCCCTCAGCTCATAATTATAACATATTTTCTATTTGTTAGATGGGAATAATAGGAAAAGCCTCCTAACTTCCATGACCTGCGTTACTTTTCTTAAAATTAATTCAACCCTTTACCGACTAATCGGGAGACGACCCAAAAATAGTTGTTCTATCAAAATTGCTTGGCTGGCCAATCTTTTTCCTAAGTCAGGACCCAAATCCCGGGGCTTTATTAAGACCACACTAACCCCATCTCCGGATAAATTGGCTCAGCCATAAATTTACTTGACGAGAAATTTGCTTACCCTGCGGACATTTTTCCTCTTTATCCAGTCCTTTATGTTTAACATATAGACTTATTAGCTCCCGAGCATAATCTGGGCCGACGAAGTTTTAAAACTGCTCAAGACAACGTCTTGGTCTATTCTAAATGATAATTGGGAGCTTCTTTGGTGATAACCACATCATGGACATGGCTTTCTCTCAGGCCGGCCGCAGTGATTTTAATAAACCGCGCTTTTTCTTGAAGTTCAGGAATGGTCCGGCAGCCTGCATAACCCATGCCGGAACGCAGCCCGCCCACCATCATCTGGATAATATTTACCACGGTTCCTTTATAAGGCACGCGGCCCTCGATGCCTTCCGGGACGAGTTTGCTCTGTACTCCTGGTGTGTCCTGGAAGTAACGGTCCCGGCTGCCCTCTTTCATCGCTTCCAGAGAACCCATGCCCCGGTAAATCTTGTAGGAACGGCCTTGATAGATGACCACCTCGCCGGGCGCTTCATCAGTTCCCGCCAGCAGATTACCCAGCATGACCGAACTGGCGCCGGCCGCTAAAGCTTTCGTTATATCCCCCGAATATTTTATGCCGCCGTCGGCAATAATCGGAATATTTTTTTTCTTGGTCACGCGGAAAACGTCCGCAATGGCAGTAATCTGAGGCACACCGGCTCCAGTGACCACCCGGGTGGTACAAATGGAACCTGGCCCGACCCCAACCTTAATGGCGTCAACGCCGGCCGCCATCAATTCCTCGGCCGCTTCGGCAGTAGCAATGTTACCCGCGATAAGCTCCTGATTAGCAAATTTTTTCCTCAAGAGTTTAACCGTGTCGATGACTCTTTGCGAATGGCCATGGGCAGTGTCAATGACTAAAACATCCACCTTAGCCTCAACCAAAGCGGCTGCCCGGTCAAGAGAGTCGTTTCCCACGCCAATCGCCGCGCCCACTCTTAACCGACCAAAACTATCCTTGCAGGCATTAGGGTACTGGATTCTTTTCAGAATATCTTTATAAGTGATGAGCCCCTTAAGATGAAAATTCTCGTCCACCATCAGAATCTTTTCAATCTTGTGCTTATGGAAAAGTCTTTGCGCTTCCTCGATAGAAGTGCCCAAGGGAACGGTGATTAGCTCTTTAGTCATCACCGCTTCTATCGGCAGGTCGAGACGGGTTTCAAAACGAATGTCGCGGTTGGTCAAAATGCCCACTAATCGATTGTTTTCATCGGTAATCGGCAAGCCGGAGATTTTATATTTCCGCATCACCTCGAGAGCCTGAGAAATCTTATCCTTGGGCCGCATCGTAATCGGGTCGACAATCATCCCGCTTTCATGCCGCTTCACCTTAGCCACTTCTTCTGCCTGGGCCTCGATGGAAAGATTACGGTGGATAATGCCCATTCCTCCCTGTTGGGCCAAGGCTATAGCCATTTTAGATTCTGTTACTGTGTCCATGGCTGAGCTCAGGATGGGAATCGGCAGGCTAATATTCTTTGTTAATCGCGTGCTGATGTCGACCTCGGCCGGAAGCACGTCGGAACGTGCCGGAACGATAAGAACATCATCGAAGGTTAGGCCTTCCCGAATCGTTGATTCCAGCATGGCCCCTCCTTTTTATTAATAATTTATCTTTTTTTTCTCTTCTTGGGGATGACGGCCCGGGCCTCCCGCCGGAAAGAGGGAGCGGTTTCAGCGGCGTGGGCGGGCGCGCCGTAAAATACCCGACGGGCTGGTTGCTTAGGCAATTCTTCTTTTTCCACCACCACGGGTTGGAAAAGGAAGATATAGCGGATTGTCTCTTCTTCAATCCGGTCGAGCATGGCCTGGAACATGTCGAAGCTTTCCTTTTTATACTCCACCAGCGGGTCTCGCTGGCCGTAACCGCGTAGCCCGATTCCCTCGCGCAGATAATCCATTCCCAGAAGATGGTCTTTCCATTGAGAGTCAATAACCTGCAGAAGGATGATTCTTTCGAATTCTCTCATTCGAGGCGGGGTAAGGAGGCGCTCCTTCTCTTCATATTTAAGGGTTAAGGCGTCGAGAATTTTCTGGCGGAGTTCGTCATAAGTTATTTCCTCCCAGTTGATGCCGAGAGTCTCGATATCCAAGCCAAACTGAGAACCAATCGCCCCGCGCAAGGCCTCTCGGTCCCAATCCTCAGGATGTTTATCTTTATTGGCATGAGTGTCAAGAAGCCAATCGACTAAATTCTCCACAACTTCCTGAATATAGGCCTTCATCTCCTTGCCTTCGAGGATTTCCCGGCGCATCCGGTAAATGGTCTCTCGTTGTTTGTTCATCACGTCGTCGTACTCGAGCAAGTGCTTGCGGATGGAGAAATTCTGGGCCTCCACCTGCTTCTGGGCTCGTTCGATGGCTCGCGTCACCATCCGATGCTCGATGGGGACTCCTTCGGCCATGCCAATTCTGGCCATCAACCCAGAAATCCGGTCGCTGCCAAAAATGCGCATCAGGTCGTCCTCGAGGGAGAGGAAAAACTTGGAAGCTCCTGGGTCTCCCTGCCGGCCGGCCCGGCCTCTCAACTGATTGTCAATGCGGCGGCTTTCATGGCGTTCAGTCCCGACCACATAAAGACCGTCAAGAGAAACTACTTTTTTGTGTTCTTCTTCCGTGATTTTCTTGGCTTCTTCCACGGCTTTGGCTAATTCCTCGGGCGAAGCTTTTTCCGGGTCAATTCCCGCCTTGCGCAGGTTTTCCTTAGCTAAAAATTCTGGATTGCCGCCAAGGAGAATATCAACCCCGCGGCCAGCCATGTTAGTGGCGATGGTGACAGCACCAACCCGGCCGGCCTGGGCGATAATCCTGGCCTCCTGCTCGTGGTATTTAGCATTGAGAACGACATGCTTTATTCCCCGCTTGCGGAGGATATTGCTGAGGTGTTCTGACTTTTCGATGGAGGTGGTGCCGACCAGGACTGGCCGTCCCTGCTCATGGGCTTTAATTATCTCTTCGACGACCGCTTCCCATTTTTCCTTGGCTGTTCGATAAATCACGTCGGGATATTCGTAGCGAATAAGAGGTCTGTTAGTCGGAATTTCCACCACGTCCAGGTTATAAATGGCTAAAAATTCAGTCGCTTCCGTGGCCGCCGTTCCCGTCATGCCGGCCAGCTTTTTATACATCCGGAAATAATTCTGGAAAGTGACTGAGGCCAAAGTCTGGTATTCCTGTTCCACGCGCACTCTTTCTTTGGCTTCGAGGGCTTGATGCAAACCGTCACTGTAACGACGGCCAGGCATCAGACGGCCGGTAAACTCATCAACGATGATCACTTTGCCGTCTTTGACCATGTAATCGACGTCTCTCTTAAAGAGATGATGGGCTTTTAAAGCCTGGTTAATATGATGGACTAAATCCATGTGAGCTAAGTCGTAGAGGTTGGGCACGCGGAAAAATTTTTCTGCCTCGGCGACGCCTTCTTCGAGGAGGGCCACGGTGCGGGTCTTTTCATCAACCTTAAAATGACGCTCTGGCCGGAGGCGGCGAACAAAATTATCGATCCGGAAATAAAGGTCAGTGGATTCATCAGTCGGTCCAGAGATAATGAGGGGTGTTCTGGCTTCATCAATAAGGATGCTGTCCACTTCGTCGACGATGGCGTAGTGATGGCCTCTCTGGACCATGTCCTCGAGGCGGAATTTCATGTTGTCCCGCAGATAATCGAACCCAAATTCGTTATTTGTCCCGTATGTAATGTCGCAATGATAAGCCTTCTGGCGGTCGGCATCGAGCATTTCGTGCTGAATAACCCCAACGCTTAATCCCAAGAAATTATAGATGGGTCCCATCCAGGCAGCGTCTCTTTTGGCTAAATAATCGTTGACGGTGACGATATGGACCCCCTTGCCTTCAAGGGCGTTAAGGTAGGCGGGGAGGGTAGCCACTAAGGTTTTTCCCTCGCCGGTCTTCATTTCGGCAATTTTGCCCTGATGGAGGACAATTCCACCCATGAGCTGGACGTCGAAATGACGCATGTTAATCGTGCGCCGAGCCACTTCCCGGACGACGGCGAAGCTCTCAATAAGAATATCTTCGAGAGAGGCACCTTGGCTTAGTTTTTCTTTAAATTCGGCGGTTTTGGCCTGAAGCTGGGCGTCAGTTAGCTTCTGGATGGAAGGTTCAAGGGCGTTGATGGCGGAAACGTACGGCCGGAGCTTTTTGAGGTCGCGCTCGTTTTTGGTCCCAAAAAGCTTATTTATGAGCCACTTGTACATTTCTTATTATTTATCAGAACAGGCCAATTAAGTCAATTTCCCCCAACTGCCGCTATCTCGGCCATTTAACCCTTTTTTACAGAAATCTAAGACGGGTCGAGAGTTCCACCAAGTCTGCCTTTTAAAAACGACCTAAATTAGAAGTTGGCTGCAGCTTGTTCTTAAAAGATATAACCAACTGAAAAAGACAGAACTTTGTTTTTCGTTTCTACATTCGGCTCTGTCGAGAGGGAAGTGACCCCCAGCGTGTAGCGGATGTCAAAGGCGATTTTGCTGTGACCTAAGGCTGTTAGGTTAAAGTCGAAGCCAGCGCCAAACACGAAGCCGGCATCAGTACCCCGCACGTTTTCAATATCTCCCTCAATCTTGACTCCCTCGGCCTCTCCCTTAACCTTACTACTCAGTTTAAAAGCAAAATAGGTGCCGGCATAAAGGGAAGGACGAAAATTAGTTTCACTGGGAATATAGAAGCGGAAGAGCGCTGGAATTTCAAAGTAATCAAGGCTCATGGCTACTTTGACCTTTACGCCCTCTACTTCCGGTTCAGTTTTAGCCCCCTTTTGAGCATAGGTGAACTCCGATTGAAGGGCAAAATAGCTACCTATAGGCACGACAATAAAGGCACCTACATTTAGACCGCCTCGGGCTTTCATCTCGTATTGGAGATACTCCTCGAATTCAGCTACATTAGCCCCATAAAGTCGGGAGCTGTTGAATCCAACTTTAAGGCCGATTGAAGGTAGTCGATGAAAAAGCTGAGATTCCCGTCTCGGCCTTTTTTCTTTTGGCTGTAGAACAGGCTTTGGTTTTTTTACTTCCGCTGCCTCTTCTTCTTTTAGCGTCTCAACTAAATCCTGGCGGATGTAGCCGGAAATTGTTCCTCGCTCAGGTGAAGAAAAAGAAACTTTATACCAATCTCCTTCTTTTTTCTGAACTTCAAGCACTGTCCCCAGAGAAACAGTGGCAAGGGTCTCGGTTTCAACCGAAGGTCCGGAGCGAATATTAGCCCGGTTGACCTTAACTCTAACTTTGGTTTGATTTTCTGCGGCCATCGCCATAAGGCTGGCGGTAGCGGTGAGAATAACGAGGAGAAGGAAAAGCACCTTTTGCTTGTGCCCAAGAAGCCTCATTTTTTTCCCTCCGCCCAAAGTTAGTTAGAAAATTTTTTCTGAAAGCTAATTTTTTGTTAAAAGAGCAGTAAAGTTAAATTTCTTGCCTAATAGCCATCGCAAACACTCTTTTTTATGGAACTTAACTTCCTCTTATTTAAGTAATTCGGAAACCAGCTCCTTAGCTCCATACACTTTCAGTAAAGCCTCGATTATTCCCTGGCTATGAACCATGACCGAGCGCGCCACTTCCTCGGTATAAACGAAGCGATTAGGCAAGGACTGGATATTGCCGTCAAAGAGGACACCCACCACCTCCCCGCGAGCATTGACAACCGGCGAGCCAGAATTGCCACCGATGGAATCAGCGGTAGCTACAAAGTTTAGCGGGACTTTTAGGTTAAGGGCCTTTTTCTTCTGGAGGAAGCTTTCCGGCAACTCGTAGGGGGATTTAAAACCAAATTGCTCAGCTCGTTGATATAGCCCGGCAAAATTGGTTTGAAAAGGAATCCAGCGACCGGCCTCCCGATATCCCTTGACCACGCCGTAGCTTAAGCGCAAAGTCGAGGTGGCATCGGGCGGGACTGAGGTTCCCTTGAGTTTAAAAATAGCCCGAGCAATCAACCCGCCGTTCGTGTTTTCCACCGACTCCACTTCTTTCTCATAGCGGGAGCGCACACCCCGGGAAACAGGGTCGAAAAGCAACGCTAATTTGATCATGGTATCCTCAACTTGGTAGATTTCTTCTGGTTTGGCCTGAATTAGCTTTTTCCGCCATTCTAAATCTTTCAATTTTGTCCCGGCGATTAATTCCTTAGCCACTTCCTCAGGGTTTCTTTGGCCCAGAAGCCAGCGGACCTCCTGAACTTGCCCCAGTTCTTCTTTAAGCTGGGCCAAAGAATCGCTCAGCTTGCTTATTTCAAAATCATCATAAATTGGCGTCGGCGAGAGGATGGAGCGTTCGACGGAAGGAAGGTTAGAAGCGCGAAATTCCCTGAGTCGGGTGTCATTTGGCTTGAGCCTTTCTTCCGCCAAGCGAACCAAACTTCGAGCCAACGAAAAATAAACGGAGTTAAATCCTTGAGCTCTTTCGAAGAAGGTGAGAGGCTTGAATATTTCAGCATAAGCTTTTTGAGCCGCGGCAATCTCGTCCCAAGCGCGGCCGAATTCCTTGGTGAGAGCTTCATCTTGACTGATTGCCTTTCGTAGCTCAGCTTCTTCTTGCGCCTTTTTGGCCATAACCTTCGGGTCTAAGAGCCCGGATTGGTAGCCAGTGATTGCCTTAAGGCTGTTTTCAATGCCAAATAAGGTGTTCAGGGCAACTCGCGCCTGTTCGGCCCCTTTTTGGCTATAAGCTTGGAGAAGAGCTCGTCTTCGCTGGTAATTAGCAATTGTAAAGGGGTAGCTTATATCTCTTAAAAACTCTAATTGCGCTAAGGTCAGCAGCCTTCCTGTTGAACCAGGATGCCCCGAAACAAAGACAACCTCACCCTCTTTAACCCCTTGCCGACTCCAGCGCAAATAATGGGGAGTTTTGGCTGGCTGCCCGTTCTCATAAACGCGGAAAAAGGTGATGTCGAGGTCGTAACGAGGATAGGTGAAATTATCAGGGTCGCCGCCAAAAAAGGCGATGGCGAATTCCGGGGCAAAAACAAGCCGAACATCGGTATAAATTTTGTATAAATAAAGATGATACATCCCGCCAGAATAAAGAGTGACCACCGCCGCCTTAAGGCCAGTTTTTTCGCCGGCTTCTTTTTCAATCTGAGCGATTTCCTTTTCTCTGGCTTCAGCCACCTCTGACGCCTTCATTCCAGGTTTTTCCGCGGCTAAGACGCGTGGCGTCACATCCTCGATTTCCTGTAAGACCCAGAGCTCAAGTCCCGGGCATTTGAGTTCTTCCTCCCTGGTTCGAGCGTAGAAACCTGTCTTCATCAGGTCTCGTTCCGGAGTGCTCAAGTTTTGAATGGCTCTTTGTCCGACATGATGATTTGTCAGAATCAGACCGTCGGGTGAAACAAAGGAGCCAGAGGCGCCAGTGAAGCGGACTGAGGCTAAGCGCAAATGGTCGAGCCATTCCTTGGTCAGCGTAATCCCATATTTTTTCTTAATTAAATCCACAGGAACTTGATTAAATGGCCATAATCCTTCATCCGCCAGCAGATTAAGGGAAAGAAGGATGATAATGATAGAAAAGAAAATAAGCTTTCGGCCGCGTGGCATTTTAATTCCTCCTCGATAATTTTTATTTCATTAATTTATTTTAGGCCTAAAATTTGTGGCTCGGCTATCTTTTAATTTTTTGGCCGGCCAATAATTTAACCACAATTTAAATTTTCTCCTGGTAATCAAGGGTATTTTAAACCGGTCGGCGGATAGAAACAAGTAGGTCTGTTAGCTCCAATCCCTTGAATTCAGTGGGTCTTTAGGCTAATATATATTTGAGAATTATTTTCAACTAAGCAGGAAGTGACAATGGCCAGTCAGGTTATGAGGCTAAGCGAGGCTCCTCAAGGAAAGCAGCTGCGAATCGTGGATATTGTTGGCGGCCATGGTCTTCGTCGCCGGCTTATGGCTCTCGGTTTTCATAAGGATGACTTAATCGAAAGGAACTCGGACGCCCTTTTCGGCGGACCCATCTTAATCAAAAATCTTAACTGTGATACCAGCGTTGCCCTGGGAAGAGGCGTCGCCCAGAAAATTCTGGTGGAAGTCCTTGATGGCCAGGCATGAAGGCCCTGTCATCGTCTTTATTGGTCAGCCCAATAGCGGTAAAAGTACCCTCTTTAATGCTATTGCCGGACCGAAGGCCCAGACCGCCAATTTCCCCGGGACAACTGTCTCCCATACCCATAGTGAGGTTTATTTTAACGGCCGGGTTTTAAGAATAGTCGACCTTCCCGGCACCTATTCTCTTAACCCAGCTGACCCAGCGGAAAAGGCAGCTTTGGTCCATCTTTTTAAAGAGGCGCCTGACCTTATCGTCAACGTCGTCGATGCCTCACTTCTTAGCCGCAGTTTGGAGTTGACTTTGGAGCTACTGGAGACCGAGCAGCCAATGCTCCTGGCTTTGAACATGGTTGACCTGGCAGAAAAAAAGGGAATAAAAATAGACCGGGAAAAGCTGGAAGTCATCTTGGGAATCCCTGTAGTCATGACTGTGGCCAACCGCGGCCGGGGAGTGAAAGAGCTGCTTTCCCGCTGTGTCGAGAATTTAAAAAACGGGTCCTCGCCTCGCGCTCCTTCCTGGACAGAAGAAGTAGAGCAAGTGGTGGATTCCTTAGCCAAGGATATCCCTGAAAACTTCTGCCTTGTGGCCAATCGGCGCTTCACCGCCATCAAGTTAATTGAAGCCGGTGATACTTTTTGCCACGAAATTTTGGAGGAAATAAGCCAGCCGCTGAAAAAGAGGGTAGAGGAGACTCGGCACCGTTTAGAGTCCTTGCGTCATCTGCCAGCTTATGAAGTTTTAGCTGCGGAAAGACATCATTTGGCCATGAAAATATTTGAAGCGGTAGCCAAAGTGCAGCGAGGCCGGAAGGTCAGCGCCGAGGAAAAATTAGATTCTCTTCTGATGCACCCCATCCTGGGTTATCCGCTCCTGTTGGTGATTTTTTTTCTCTTCTTCTTCCTGATTTTTTTTATCGGTAGTCCTTTGGAGCAGCTGTTGCTTCTTCCCTGGACCTGGCTCCAGAGCTGGGTTCGTGGATTATCTCTGTCGCCTCTTTTTCTGACGTTGATTGATGGCTTGCTCCAAGGCCTTGGCGGCGGGATAGCTATTGTTCTTCCTTATTTTCTACCGCTCCTTTTTCTGATGGCTTTTTTAGAAGACTTAGGCTATTTGGCCCGGGCCGGTTTTCTTCTGGACTCCCTAATGCACCGAATCGGGCTTCACGGGAAATCGGTGGCTCCATTTGTTCTTGGTTTTGGCTGCAACGTTCCGGCCGTAGTGAGCACCCGCATTCTCGAGTCCCCGCGCGACCGCTTCTTAACTTCTCTCCTCATCCCTTTTATTCCTTGTTCGGCTCGGACTACGGTTATTCTGGCTCTAATTGCTTTCTTCCTTGGTCCCTGGTGGGCTATGGGTTTTTATTTTTTCCAACTGTTAATCGTGGCCTTGGTGGGCCGGTTATTAACTTTTTTTATCCGGGAACCATCTCCTGGTTTAATGCTGGAAATACCGTCGCTCAAATGGCCCTCGCCCAAAATAATCCTCAGTAAGGTCAGTTATCAGCTCCGGAGTTTTGTTCAATTTGCCTGGCCGATTCTTATCGCCGGCAGCCTTGTTCTGAGCCTGCTTCAGTTAGCGGGGGTGGATGTCTGGATTAACCGGGCTTTAACTCCGCTGGTAAAAGGGATTCTTGGCCTGCCGGAAACCTTAGGAGTAACCCTCGTTTTTGGCTTCTTGCGCAAAGAACTTTCCCTGCTAATGCTACTTCAAGCGCTGGGTGTGGATTATGCTCAGCTACCGGAAGTGCTCAGTCGGACGCAGCTGGTGGTCTTTACGGCCTTTATCAGTTTATTTATTCCTTGCCTCTCCACCGTGGCCATTATTTGGCGAGAAATTAGCCGCAAAGCCGCCTTGTTTTCCATGCTTTTAAATTTGGTGGTAGCTACGCTGGTGGCTTCCTTAGTGCGCTTAATTCTTTAAGTCATTCTGCCTCTGATTCCAGATATCGTTTCAGGTTAAGCGTTGCCTGGCGGCCGATGAGCGCCTCGAGCGCGGCGTCAGAAGCATTTATAATTGCCTCTAAGCTTGGGTAATGAGTCAGGAGCAACTTCTGCTTTTTTGGCCCAATTCCGGGAATATTCAGGAGCGTGGAACTTAGACTCCTTTTAGCCCGGCGCCGGCGATGAAGGCTGAGGGCAAACCGGTGCGCTTCATCGCGGATGTGCTGCAGAAGCTTGAGAGCTGGTGAGGTTGGCTCTAAACGCAGGCCATCAGGAAAGGCTTGGTTAAAAATAATCTCTTCTTTTTTAGCCAGAGCGACCACGGGGATGGGAGTTAAATTAAGCTGAGACAATACTTCTTGGGCCGCATGGAGCTGACCTTTGCCGCCGTCGACGAGAATTAGGTCGGGCGCTGAACTCTCTCCAGCCAGAACCCGGCGGTAGCGCCGAGCCAGCACTTCCTTAAGAGAGGCTATATCGTCTGGCCCGCTGACCGTCCGGAGACGATAGCGGCGATATTCCTTTTTTTCGGGCAGGCCAGCCACGAAGACCACCATGGAGCCGATAGTTTCTTGGCCACCCGTGTTAGAGATATCGAAGCCTTCAATCCTTTGGGGAATTTTGGGCAGGCTTAATTCCTGACGGAGCGAAGCGAGGGCCTCAGGTTCAGCGGGGCTTTTGAAAAGAAGGAGTTCGGCATTACGCGTGGCCATGGCCACGATGGCTCGGTCTTTGCCGCTTCGGGGAACAATAACGTCGACGTTCTGGCCCCTTTTTTCTTTTAACCACCGCCGCAGCTCCTCCCCCTCCGCGGGCTCGAGTGGCAGGAGAATCTTATCCGGAACCTCGAGGGAGCGATAAAAATCCACCAAAAAATCCTTCAGGATAGAGGCGGTTTCTTTTGACCCCTCTTCTGTCCACAGGAGCTCCTCTGATTCAACTACTTTTCCTTGCCGCATGAAAAAAACATAGACAGAGATTTCAGCGGCCCTTCGAGCCAAGCCAAAAATATCGGCGTTTTCTAAACCCACCGAGATAAGCTTCGGTTTTTCCCGAACCTGCTCTATGGCTCGGATTGTATCTCGCCAGTGGGCGGCCTGTTCATAGGCCATTTTTTCCGCCGCTTCTTTCATCCTGACTCGAAGTAAGGCCAAGAGCTTCTCGGTTTTTCCCTCCAGAAAAAGGAGGGCATTCTCTAAATTTTGCCGGTATTCAACTTCCGAGATGGCGCCAACACAAGGACCGGAGCAAAGTTTCATTTCATATTCTAAGCAGGGGCGGAGGCGGCGACCAGGAATCTTTTCCTCGCAACTCCTAATTCCAAAATATTTATTCAGCAGATGAATCGTGGTGCGGGCATGCCGGGCAGGGGTAAAAGGACCAAAATAGCGCGAACCGTCAGCTTCGACCCGGCGGCTGAGATAAACTCCGGGAAACTTTTCTCCGACCGTCAACTTAAGATAGGGAAAACTCTTGTCGTCCTTAAGGCGGAGGTTAAACCTGGGCTGATGTTTCTGGATAAAATTATTTTCCAGGAAAGCGGCTTCTTTTTCCGAGTCTGTCAGAATGAAATCCACGCTTGCGGCTTCAGCCATAATGTTCTGGACTTTGGGGTCGGCTGACATCTGGAAATAAGAAAGGACGCGGTCGCGAAGTGACCGGGCCTTGCCGACATAGATTATTTCTCCGGCCTCATTTTTAAAGAGATAAATTCCGGGTTTTTCGGGCAGAAGATTAGCTTCGCGCTTTAATCTTGCCTTCATTCGACCCTAACCAAATCTTTAAAGACCAAGTTCGAGCTCCCGTTTTTTGAGCCTGGTCAGCTCGTCCCGGAGGCGGGCAGCTTTTTCAAACTCCAAATTCCGGGCTGCTTCCCGCATCTGTCGCTCCAACTCCTGAATTCGTTGCTTTCTCTTTTGGGCTGAAAGAAGAATTTCGCGGTCCGCCGCCACTTTGGTGTAATCGAGGTAGTCTCTTTCATAAACAGAGGTCAGGATCTCGTCAATTCTTTTAACAATAGACTGGGGCGTGATGTTATTCTGCCGGTTATACTCCTCCTGGAGACGTCTTCGTCTCTGGGTTTCAGCGATGGCCTTACTCATCGATTCGGTCATAGTATCAGCGTAGAGAATAACTTTGCCGTGGATGTTGCGAGCTGCCCGACCAAAAGTCTGGATGAGGGAAGTGGACGAACGAAGAAAGCCCTCTTTATCGGCATCCAGGATAGCGACTAAAGAAACTTCTGGCAAATCCAACCCTTCGCGGAGGAGGTTGATGCCGATGAGCGCATCGAAGCGCCCCTTCCGCAGGTCGCGGAGAATAGTAACCCTGTCTAAGGTGTCTATTTCAGAATGCAGGTAGCGAACGCGGAGGCCCAGTTCATGGTAATAGCGAGTGAGGTCTTCAGCCATTCTCTTGGTGAGGGTAGTAACCAAGGTTCTTTCTTGGCGTTCGGCTCGTTTTCTGATTTCCGCCATCAGGTCATCGACCTGGCCCTGGGCTGGTCTAACCTCCACTTCTGGGTCAATGAGGCCGGTTGGCCTGATGACCTGTTCAATGACTCGACCATTAGCCTTCTTTATTTCGTAGGGTCCGGGCGTGGCTGAAACATACAAAACTTGCTTGACTCTTTCTTCAAATTCTCGGAAATTCAAGGGCCGGTTATCCAGGGCTGAAGGCAGCCGAAAGCCATGCTCGACTAAGGTTAGTTTACGGGAACGGTCGCCATGATACATTCCGCCAATTTGAGGAATAGTGACATGCGATTCATCGATAATCGTCAGAAAGTCGGGGGGAAAATAATCGAGCAGCGTATAGGGGGGCTCGCCCGGTTGGCGGCCGCTCAAGTAGAGAGAGTAATTTTCAATTCCTGGGCAATAGCCGAATTCGCGCAGCATTTCCAGGTCATAACGAGTTCTCTCTTCGATTCTTTCGGCCTCGATGAGCTTTCCCTGGTGCAAAAAGAAGGCAATTCTTTCCTCGAGCTCCCGCTCGATACCTTTGATGGCGGCTTGCAGAATATCATGAGGAGTCGAAAAGTAGGTGCGAGGATGGATCAAGACTCGGGTTAAAATATCCTTGGTTGTCCCCAGCAAGGGGTCGATAAGGGAAAGCCTTTTAAGCCTCGAACCATCAAGTTCCAGCCGGTAAGCAAAATCTTCGTAAGCCGGAAAGACATCGATAATATCCCCTCTAACTCGGAAAGTACCGCGGCGGAAGTCTGTTTCCTCGCGGACGTATTGGAGTTCCACCAGCTGCTCTAAAATCTTTTTCCGAGAAATATCCTGACCTGTTTCCAAGGCAAAGCTCATAGAATAATAGGTTTCGGGTGAGCCGATACCATAAATACAGGAAACTGAGGCCACGATGATGACGTCGCGGCGGGCGAAAAGAGCGTTAGTAGCACAGAGACGAAGCCTGTCCAGTTCATCATTAATCGTGGCTTCTTTGGCGATATAAGTGTTGGTGGCCGGGATATAAGCCTCCGGCTGGTAATAATCATAATAACTGACAAAGTACTCGACGGCATTATGCGGAAAGAAGCGCCGGAATTCCTGGTAGAGCTGGGCCGCCAGCGTCTTATTATGGGAAATGACCAGGACAGGCCGCTGGGCGTTCTGGATGATGTTGGCCATGGTAAACGTTTTACCCGAGCCTGTCACCCCCATCAGCACTTGATGCTTGAGGCCCTTTTCTATGCCCTCCGAAAGCTCAGCAATGGCCTTAGTCTGGTCGCCCTTAGGCTCAAATTCTGAAACTAATTTAAAGCGATTCATCCCTGAGAAAACAATCTGCGCTCAGCTTTTTCCTTAATCTTTATTATAGCAAAATATTATCCGGCTTTCTGGTTGCCATCATATTTAAAAAGGCGAAGTATTTTTGGCTGGTAATATGGGGGTGAATTTGCTCGATTTGATGGAGCCTACCTCATCTCTTGACCTATTTTTTGCCTATTTTATTTTTGTGGTTCTTCCGACTTTCTTGTGGGTAAAGATAATATGTTTTGATGAACCTTTTAGCTGTTTCGCCTCAGGCGGTTTTATTGTCTATGAGCCTAATTAAATGAATATAAATATGATACGAGAACGACCCAAGAGACTTTTTTCTAAAACCCAGCATTTAAAAGCTGTCTACAGCCCTTCTGGCGCCTTTAATTCTCCAGGTTTACCCACATCAAACCCAGAAGAACCATTTTTGTTTATCTGTTTCTGGTGGTGGGCAGCATGGTGGTTGTCCTCAGTTCTCCCCTGAGGCCAGTTGGCCTAAAAAATTGGGTAAATATGAGAGCTGGCCTCGATTTTCAACAAAGCGATTGTTGAAAGGCCGATTCGGGATGGCTAAACCTTCCACGGTCAATTCGGCCCTCCCGAGTGTAGCCTACTAACCAGCCCATATAAAATAGAAGAGAGCCAATAAAATTAGCTAAATATGTGAGGTGGTACTTATTTTGAAGGGGGGTGCGAGGTAATCTTGATGGTGCCTTTGAATTTGGCCCCGGCCTCGATGGCCACCCTGGCAGCGTTAATATCCCCAGTAAGAGTGGCTTCAGAAGCTAAGGTAACCCTGGAGGAGGCAGAAATATTACCTTGCTGGCTTCCCTGAAGGAAGACTTCGTCCGCCTCCACATCCCCTCGAACGCGGCCAGAGGGAGAAATAATGAGCTTATGCCCATGGAGGATAATCTGGCCCTCCACCTGGCCTTCGACTAAAACATCCTCCGAGGCTTCCAGGTTGCCCTGGAAATGAGTTGAGGGTCCCAACCTGGTCAAGGCATGGTCTGATTTTATCTCTGAATTTTCCATGGCTTTATCAACTCCAATCACCTTAATCTAATTTTTTATCAAACCACCCGGCATAACCCAATCTAATTTACTCCAGTTTGGTCTAAACTAATTTAATTCAATCTGACCTATTAGTCAAAATTGATGGGTCAGGAAAGGCCTTATTTAATTTTTTGACCAGGTCTTTTTGAGGTCAATTCCTCTTTTCGTGGATATGAGTGAGCCAGGGGATAGGTTGACCATAGGACAAGAAACAAAAATTATCTTGGGGAAAAGAGGAGGATGCTCCGTGTTTGGTTGACGGCAGGAAGCGAGATATGGTATAAGCCAAACATTATCAAGGAGGCAGTATGAGAAAAGGTCGCTTCAAATTTTTTAAACATTTTCTATTTTTCTTTTTAATCAGCCTACTTTTTGTCTCGTCATCGCCAGCGGCTAATAAGAAGCCAATCAGCTATGATGTCTATGACAGCTGGAAATCAATCCAGGGGACGAAAATTAGCCCTAACGGTGAATGGCTGGTTTATGCCCTTACGCCTCAAGAAGGCGATGGGGAGCTGGTCCTCTATAATATCAAGACCCAGGAGGAGAAACGTTTCGCTCGCGGTGAGAGACCTCAAGTCACAATTGATAATAAATTTGTCATTTTCACTATTGTCCCTCCCAAGGAAGAAGTAGATAAAGCGAAAAAAGAAAAGAAAAAACCAGAGGAGATGCCAAAAAATGGCTTAGGAATAATTAACTTGGCCACAGGTGAGCTGAAAACTGTGGACAGAGTTAAAAGCTTTGAGTTGCCCGAGAAAGCCGGCACCTGGTTGGCCTATCTTCTGGAACCGCCACTGAAGAAAGAGGCTGAAAAGCCAGAAACTAAAAAAGAGCCCGAGAAGAAGGAAGAGAAGGCGGCGTTAGAGAAGCAGGAGGAGAAAAAAGAAGAAAAGAAAGAAGAGAAGAAAAAAGAACCAGGGACCGACCTCGTCGTTCGGGAGTTAGCCACGGGGAAAGAGATGGTGATTTCCGAAGTTGTGGAGTATTTATGGAACAAAAACGGAACCTATTTAGCCTACGCTGTTTCCTCTACCAAGCCCGAAAACGACGGCGTCTATATTTTCGAGCCAGTCGGCAATAAAACAAGTAATCTTATGTCCGGGTTGGGTCATTATAAACAATTGGCCTTTGATGAGGCTGGCCAAAGCTTAGCTTTTCTGAGTGACCGGGATGAATATAAACAGGAGGCACCGGGCTTTAAGCTTTATTACTGGACCAATAAATTGACCGCCGCCCAGGAGGTGGCTTCTAAGAGTTCGGCCAATATGCCTGCGGGAATGGCGCCAAGCGAAAATTATGAACCAAGTTTTTCTCAGGATGGGACCATGCTTTTCTTTGGCTACGCCCCTGCGCCCAAGCCAGAGCCCAAGGATGCGCCGGAACCGGTCAAAGTGGACCTCTGGCACTGGAAAGACTTAGAGCTTCAACCGATGCAGAAAGTCCGAGCAGAAGAAGAAAAGAAACGAACCTATTTGGTTGTCTATCATCTCAAAGAAAAAAAGCTTGTTCCCTTAGGTGCTCCTGATTTACCCACTGTTCGCCTGTCTGAAGATAAAAAGGTGGCTCTGGGCATATCGGACATTCCTTATAGACAGCTTATTTCCTGGGACCAATCCTACTATGACTATTATTTAATTGACCTTAAAGATGGCCGTCGCCGGCTTGTCGCCAGTAAACTGGCTGACCAGATGCGTCTTTCGCCCGGCGGTAATTACCTGCTTTATTATGACTATTCAGATAAAGCATATTATTCCTATAGAATAAGTGATAATAAGCGATTCAATCTGACTGGAGCCCTCAACGTCCGCTTTGAACAGGAGGAATGGGATACGCCATCTGACCCGCGGCCTTATGGCGTGGCCGGCTGGACCGAGAACGACCAGTCTGTTCTGATTTACGACCGTTTTGACATCTGGGAAATAAAACCTGATGGGAGTTCAGCAAGGCTGATTACTGGCGGCCTGGGAAGGACGTCACAGCTTGTTTTCCGCTATCAGTCTCTTGACCCCGAGGAAAAGGCGATTTCTGTCAAAAAGCCGCTTTGGCTTTCAGTTTTCGACGAAAAGACGAAGGCCTCAGGCTATTATCGGGTAACCTTGCAACCTCCCTCTGAACCAAAGCCGGTCATTATGCAGGACAGGCTTTTCCGTGACCTTCAGAAAGCCAAGGAAGCCGAAATTTATGTTTTTACCAGGCAGCGATTTGAAGAATTCCCCGACCTTTGGGTGAGCGGCCCTGATTTCCAGGACATGAAGAAGGTTAGCCGGGCCAATCCGCAACAAGAAGAGTATCTTTGGGGAAAAGCAGAGCTAATCCGCTATCTCAACGCTGACGGCAAGGAGCTCGAAGCGATTTTGATCAAGCCCGAAAATTTTGACCCCAATCAAAAATACCCGCTGATGGTTTATATCTATGAACGATTGAGCGACCAGCTGCACCGTTACTACGCTCCTTCACCGGGGACAAGCATCAATTTCACTCGTTATGTCAGTAATGGCTATGTCATCCTTCAACCCGACATTGTTTACGAAGTTGGCAATCCCGGTCTGAGCGCTTTGAAATGCGTCCTGCCTGCGGTGGAAAAGGTGGTGGCGATGGGTTTTATCGACCCGAAGCGAATTGGTATTCAGGGGCATAGCTGGGGTGGGTATCAGATTACCTATTTAATCACCAGGACGAACATTTTTGCCGCCGTCGAAGCCGGCGCGTCCGTCGTCAACATGGTCAGCGCCTATGGCGGGATTCGCTGGGGCACGGGCATGAGCCGGGCTTTCCAGTATGAAAAAACCCAGAGTCGTATCGGCGCTCCGCCTTGGGAACGAGCTCTCCAGTTCATCGAAAATTCGCCCATTTTTTGGGTGGAAAGGGTGAATACGCCTTATTTGACCATTCATAACGACGAAGACGATGCCGTTCCCTGGTATCAGGGAATAGAATTTTTTACCGCGCTGCGCCGCTTAGGAAAAGAGGCCTACATGTTCAATTTTAACGGCGAGCGTCATGGACTGCGGCAGCGAGAAAATCAGAAATACTGGACAGTTCACCTGGATGAATTTTTTGACCATTATCTGAAAGGCGCCCCGCGGCCAGAATGGATGGAAAAGGGTGTGCCTTACCTCGAGCGAGGCCGCAGAGATGTTTCTTCTCTTTTTAAGCCCAAAGAAGTCAAAAAAGAAGGGGAGGCTAAAGCGGAAAAGGAGAACTAAGTAATATAAGAGGTTATATGACTGGAGGCCAAGAAATAGGCGCTCGGCTCGTTGACAGGAGGCTGGTAATAGGTAAAATGTTAGAGAGGTAAGTCGAGCGGGCATAACTCAACGGTAGAGTGCGAGCTTCCCAAGCTCGGAGTTGCGGGTTCGAATCCCGTTGCCCGCTCCATGGGGACGAGTGAACGTCCCCTCTTTTTTTATCCGCTGTCGATTTGAGTCGAGGCCATGAAAACCTGGCGTTTGATTATCGATTCGCAACCGCTTCCTGGTTCCAGGAATATGGCCATAGACGAGTATCTTTTGCTTTCCCTGCCGGAGGAGAAGACGGTGGTCAGGTTTTATCGCTGGGAAAAACCTACTGCTTCTTTAGGTCGAGGGCAAAAGGTGGCGCGAGTTCTGGACCTTGAGGCTTGTCGGAGGCTCGGAGTGGATGTGGTTCGCCGGCCGACTGGCGGTAAGCTTGTCTTGCACCACCAAGAGGTGACCTATTCTATTTGCTCGTCCGACACCGCAATCTTCACCGATACTTTAGCCGGGTCCTATCGGTTAATTTCTCTTGGCTTAATAGAAGGATTAAAATTGGTTGGTCTGGCGGCTGTCTTAGCTCCATATACTGAGGCAGCTTATTCCCGAAGCGTTTGGCCCTGTTTTGCCCGGCCAGCTCAGAATGAAGTGGTGGTAGCGGGGAAAAAAATTATTGGCAGTGCCCAGCGTCGCTTGGGGACGCGCTTTCTTCAGCACGGCTCGATTCCTCTGGCGCCTCAGAGCGAGTGGCTGCGGAAGATTAGCCGGCTGGAGGATGCTTCCTTACCCCTCGAAATGATTTCAGTGGAAGAAGCTTTGGGCCAGCCGATGACTTTTGAGCTGATGGTGCCTCTTTTGGTGGAAGGATTAAAACGCTTTTTCCGGGTTGAGTGGGAAATCAGCCAATTAACGGAAAGTGAAGCCAAAGAGGTTGAGAACTTGGAGCGGCTTCGCTATGCCAACCCCGCCTGGACCTTCCACCCCTAAAATCAGTTTAAAATCGGCACCGCCTCACCTATTTACCATGTTTTTCCCCCTGACTTAAATGTGCTGGGCCAGATACATTAGTGACTCATTATAATCCCTCCAGAAGTGGCGTAGGTCAATCTCTTTTCGCCTAAGCTAATTTTAATTTTTAGCCCTATGGAGACCTGAGCAGTGAGCCTCAGACACCCGCAAAAAAGCCTTTGAGCCGAAAAGGTCCCGGTTAAAATTTCCCTGATGTATGGACCCCAGACCTAAATTGATTTTTTTCATCGGCCATGTTAAGATGAGGGGGTTAAAAAGAGGTCAGCATGAATGAATTGGAGCAATTAAGCCAGGTAGACCAGAAAGCCCTGCCGCCGCTCCGGCCAATGCTGCTTACTGACCTCCATTCTAAGGTTCTCCACAACCTGCACTTGGAAATAGGCTCAGGCTCAACCCTTTTTATGCTTTCTCCGGCCTACGCTGTCCTCAGCCCTCTGGCTAATGAGGCGATAACCGAATTTATCCAAAAAAATGAATCATTCCTTGATTATCTCCGCGAATTAATCGTTCAAAACCTGGCCATTTATTCTGTCCTCGTCGAAATCAATAGCTATTTCATTGAACAGAATAACCACTTAGTTCTGGCGCGGCTGCGAGCCAGAAATTCTGGTGGTCGCAATTATGAAATAAAATTTTATACGCATTCTCCAGCCGAGCTCCTGACACACTATCAAGATAAGATATACATTGGACGAGATTTTATCGACCTGTATAATTTCCGGCGCAAACATTTCGGAACTAAAGAGCTCCTTCTTTCTTTGGCGGAACAATATGACCATCTTCTGGACCGGGCCCAGGAAAGAGTGAAACGGCCGCTCGAATATAAGTCCTATTTTCAGGAAATTCAGGAATCAATTAACGAATTGAAGAGCGAAGCCCTGGAAATACTCCAAGGAATTCCGCCTTACCTTGACTTAGCCAAGATGCCTGACGCCGAGCTTATTGAGATAAACGCTCAATACCGGACGATTAACCATTATTTAATCGAGCTTCACGATGAAGTTGGCGAATTGGAAAATCTGCTGCGGTTTTGCCAAGAAATGGATTTTGTCCGTTATGTCACCAAATATAAAAAGGATATTACCAACCTCATTTCTTATTTTAATATTAAAATCAACGGTAGTCTCACGCACCGAATCCATCAAGCACGGCTTAAGGAGAAATAGGCTTCTTATCCGCCTCTCGGGCAATTGACTTTTCGACCACCACCCGGCCAAAGCGGTTGTTTATGCGGACGAGGGGTGCTTCATTCTCTTGATAAAAAGCCCGAATCTCGGTCTGGCTGTTCCTTTCTACCTGCGTCGCTGGCTCATCAAGCTGCCAGATAATTTTGCCGTGGTGGACGATAATTTCTATGGGATAATTTCCCCGTGGGGGCCAGAATAATCGCAACGAGCTGTAATCACCTTGAAAATTGAGTCCGGCGGACAGAGAGGCCGGCTCAAGAGAGCAGTCTCCGTGGCGGAGGGAAATAGTCGTGCGGCCAGAAAAGTCTTGGAGCTCGATATTATCATAGGAGGAGTCGATGTTGATTTCCTGGCCCTTCAGCGACCGCCCGCCGACACGAACATTTTTGCCTGTAATCTGGACGTTTCCTTCGATATCTGTCAAGTCGACTGTTCCATAGCGATTCTGCAAATCAAGGTGCCCTTGGCCGCCTTCGATTCTTATCAGGCCATATTTATTAACAATTTCGGCCTCGCCCACCTCTTTCAGGTCCACCGGTTCATAGGAAGTAAAAATAGAAAGAGGCCCCGCTATCTTTCGGCCGCGGATAGAAACATGTTCCGCTTTTACTTCCAGCTGAGCGCCCAACTCGTCTAAATCCAGATGGCTGTGGCGAGCCTCGATTCGAACTTCCTTCTGAACCTGAAATAGGGCTAAGTTGCCGTGTTCACAGTTAATCTCAGCCGGCCCCCCGGCCTCAGTTAAATTGATATCACCATGGCGATTTTGGACTTGGAGAGGTCCAGGAATTTTATTAAGAACAATTGAGCCATGAGAGTTTGTAGCCTTGACAGACGATAAACCCCCAACTCGCACCTGGCCATAAGAGTTACTGATTTCCACGGTGAGAGGAGCGGGAGCGATTATGCGGAGGTAACTTTGGTAGCGACGTCTCATCTTTTCGGGCGTCGAGATGTCAATCGTGACCTCAGCCGCAGTTTTATTCAGCACGAGTTTAATTGCCTCAGCCAAGGTTTTCGCCTCTTCTTCTTTTTTGGCCCAAACCCTCTTTTCCCAAAATATTTCAACTTTTTCGCCCTCGCCTTTCTCCACTATAACTTCGCCCTTAGGATTATTGACGAGGAGAGACGCTGGCAAAGGCGGTTCGACTAACCTGACCTCCTCAAAGCTAAACTCCTCGCCTTCGATAATGAACGGTTGCCAGTCCCACTCCAGAAAAGACAAACGGCCGGAATGAAAAAGCGTAATTGTCACTCCCGCCAGGATGATGACAACGAGGAGAATAATTTCCTTGCTTTTCATTGGGAATCTTTTGTTTCGGCGCTTTTTTCAGCCGGTAAAGGTTGACCCTTAACGGGTCTGGTTTTCAAGGCGGCCTGGAGTTTGCTCAGTCCCCAAACAATCAAGATAATTGGCCATAATTTAGCTACTTGACCCCAGATGTCATAGCCAAAATTTTCTAAAAGAAAAATAAGGCCCAGGATAACCAGAATCGACCCCCAAACCAAATTGCCGTGATGTCTTCTTTCCGCCATTGGCTTTTCCCCTTTCATTTATTCCGGCGGGCCGCCGCCTCAAAAATCAGCTTCAAGCCGATAACGATAATAATGAGCGGCCAAAAGTCGAAGATGCTTTCATAAAGAATAACCTCAAAGTTAGCCAGGAGGAAAATAACCCCTAAACCGATTAGAAAGAGGCCCCAAAATAAGGAACCCCGGACTTCGGTTTGGGCTGGCCGACTAACCTCGACGCGGGTCTCGCTGGCGACTTCCGAGGCTAAATTAATCATTCTGGCGCCGTGGACAGCGTCGATTATCTGGAAGAAATAAAAGCCAGCCAGGATAAGCGCCGCGAAGGGTTGAACCCCGCTCTTGGTTTGCATTGTCACTAAGCCGGCAAAAAGAATGATGAAGATAACCCCGCGCAGATAATCGCCGTTATAGAGAGCGCCAGTTCCGGGAAAAATAGCCGACAGAATCCCGGCCAGAAAGGGCGATTTAGTTATTTTTTTGACTGAAGTTTTTTCGTTCACTATTGTCCTCCTTATATTTTATCTGACTCGTGAGGGCGGGATTGACTCAGGCTTTTCAAGGAATTTTGGAGAGATTCCTGCAGCGCGGGCAAATAACCAGGCAAGCTTTCCGCCTTAGCCACGATTTTCTCTAACCGACTGTAGCCGAGATGCAATTGCTCGTTAATCGAGCGCGAAAGGAAGCGGCCGTCAGGATGAAAAAGAAAGAAAGAGAGAACGAATAAAAAGACTGAAGCCGCGGCTAAAACCGGTTGGAAGGAAGGTCGGAGGAGCCAATCCAATGAGAAACCCCCTTTCTTGGTTGGCGCTGGCGTTAGGGCAGGAATGGCGTAAAGCTTAGCCTGAAGCGACGGGCTTATTTCCCGTTCAGGGATTGAAGCTAAAAGGGAAGGAATGGCCCGGAGGTAGGCTAAGGTCGCCTGGCAATCGGGACATTGGCGGAGATGAGCCTCGAGAAGGCGTTTTTCCTGGGGAGAGAGTTCATCTTCTAAATAAATAGGTAGCAATTTTTCCACCCGCGAGCATTTCATGGCTGACCTCCAGCCTGGCTTAGAATCCGGGCTAACTGGATTTTGCCGCGGTTCACCCTCGACTTAACCGTGCCCTGAGGGACTCCCAGGATGGCTGCCGCTTCCTCGTAGGACCTTCCCTGGATTTCAATCAAGATGACCGCCAAACGGATCTCCGGGGAAAGCTTTTCTAAGCCTTGCCAAACAAGTTTTTTTTGTTCAGTGGCCACCATGATTTCCTCTGGTCCTGATTCTATTTCCACCCCCAGGTTTTCGTCGAAGTCGTCTCTCTGGGTTTTTTCCCGCTTCGTGCGGCGATAAGTATCGATGAGATGGTTCTTGGCCAGAGTGAGGACCCAGGCAGTTAGGTTCTTTTTCGGGTCATATTTTTGGAGCGAGGTGTAAAGTTTCATGAATATCTCCTGAGTTAAATCCTCTGCTTCTTCGTAGCGACCACAAAATTGGTAGGCCAAATTAAATATCCTCTTGGAGAAAGTGTCAACCAGGGTGCGCCAGGCACCCTCGCTGCCATCCAGGCATTCTTGAACCACCTTCTCCAAAGCCAACTCACTTCACTCTTATAGACGAAAAAAAAATCGCCGGCGTTCCCTTAAATTGCGGAAATTCCTTTTCTTATCTTGGCCTATTCTAAGAGCCTTGGCTTACCCTGTCAAACGCGGTTCAGCTTTTTCGCCAAAGGGTTGGTAATTTATCAGGCCGGCATCGGCTATAATTCTTATTAAAACAAGAAGAAAGATGATTTTAAGAGGGGGATAAACTCGTTTTAAAATTGACAAAGAGCCAGAGATTATTTCGCCGAGAAAGGAGGTTTAATTTTGGCGGCCAGGGCCAACTTTGGCCGCTAAGTTCTTGACAAAGGTTCCTGGCTTATGAAAGGATATTTTGCTCGATTCACGATTGTCTTGGTGCGTGATTACTTTATTTGCCTTTTAAATTAATCAAGGAAGGAGGCTTTATGGTTGGTATAGTAGGTTATGGGGCTTATATTCCCTGCTATCGGATCCGGGTGGAAGAAATCGCCGGAGTATGGGGAGCTGATGCTGAAAGTTACAAAAAAGGGCTGCTTCTGGAAGAGAAATCAGTGCCGGCACCAGACCAGGATACGATCACCATGGCGGTAGAAGCCTCGCGTCGGGCTATTAAACGGGCCGGGATTAATCCCCAAGAAATCGGTGCTGTTTATGTTGGTTCCGAATCCCATCCCTACGCGGTGAAGCCCAGCGGCACAGTGCTCGCTGAAGCCATCGGCGCTTGTCCCGATGTCCATACGGCTGACCTCGAATTTGCCTGCAAGGCCGGAACCGAGGGAATGTATTTAGCCTTGAGCCAGGTTAAAGCCGGCGACATTAAGTATGGCCTGGGAGTGGGCGCGGATACTTCCCAAGGTGCCCCTGGTGATGCTCTTGAATACTCCACGGCTGCCGGAGCGGCGGCATTTATTTTCGGCCGGCAAAAAATAATTGCTGAAGTCTTGGAAACATATTCCTTCACCACTGATACACCCGACTTCTGGCGCCGAGAATATCAGTATTATCCGCGGCACGGTGGACGTTTCACCGGCGACCCAGCTTATTTCAAGCACATCGTAGGCGCCGGCAAGGGAATTATGGCCAAAGCCAAGATAAAACCAGAAGACATTACCTATGTTATCTTTCATCAGCCTAATGGTAAATTTCCCTTGAGGGCAGGGGAGTTGCTGGGATTTCAAAAGAAACAGCTCGAGCCTGGCTTGCTGGTTAATCGTTTGGGGAACACCTATTCTGGTAGTTCGCCTCTCGGACTGACAGCTACGCTTGATATAGCTAAACCTGGAGATGTCGTTCTGATCGTCTCCTTTGGCTCCGGTGCCGGCAGCGATGCCTTTCTTTTCCGGATAACGGAGCGGATTGATGAGGTCAGGGATTTGGCGCCTAAAACCAGGGATATGTTGAATGGTCGCCGATTCTATCTGAACTATGGATCTTATGCTAAGTTCCGGAAAAAAATCCGGAAAGCTGAAAAGTAAGGAGGGGTCTGATGCGTGATGTCGCCATTATCGGCGTGGGGATGGCCAAGTGGGGTGAACTCTGGGAGAAATCATTACGCCAGATATTTGTTGAGACAGCCCTGAATGCTCTGGATGATGCGGGAGTAGACCGCCTTGATGCCATGTATGTGGGGTCAATGTCCAGCGGGCTTTTTGTGGGCCAAGAACACCTCGGTTCGCTTTTAGCTGATTATCTCGGGCAAAAGGCCCTACCTGCAGCCCGGGTGGAATCAGCCTGTGCTTCTGGCGGCTTGGCCCTGCGCCTCGGGTTTATTGATGTGGCTTCAGGCATGAATGATGTAGTTATGGTGGCTGGGGTCGAAAAAATGACCGACCTTAACCCCAATGAAGCTACTTATGCCTTAGGGACAGCCGCTGACCAAGAATACGAGGGCTATCATGGAATTACCTTCCCGGGACTTTATGCCTTAATCGCGAGAGCCCATATGGAAAGATATGGAACTACCCGGAAGCAATTGGCCATGGTGGCGGTGAAGAATCACGAAAACGGCGCCCTCAATCCTTTAGCTCAATTTCCCTTCAAGATTTCCCTGGAGGCGGTTTTAAATTCGCCGTTGGTAGCCGACCCGCTACGGGTTCTTGACTGCTCGCCGATAACGGACGGCGCGGCGGCGGTTATCTTGGCGCCGGTGGAATTGGCCAAGAAGCTCCAAAAGCCGGTGGTAAAAATTATTGGCTCCGGCCACGCCACGGATTCGATTGCCTTAGCCCAGCGAAAGGATATTACTTGGCTTGAGTCGACCTACCAGGCAGCTAAAAAAGCTCTGGCCATGGCTGGTAAGAAAATCGAAGATGTTAACCTCTTCGAAGTTCATGACTGCTTCACGATCGCTGAAATCTGCGTCATCGAGGCTCTTGGCTTGGTGGAAAAAGGGAAAGGAGGGCAGGCGGTCGAAGCCGGCTTGACTCGGGTCGACGGCCGTTTTCCCGTTAACCCGAGCGGTGGGCTCAAGGCCAAAGGCCACCCGGTCGGCGCCACCGGCGTAGCCCAAGCGGTGGAGATAGTTAAGCAGCTCCGGGGCGAGGCTGGCCCTCGTCAGGTTAAGGGAGCCAGGATTGGCTTGACTCAGAATATGGGCGGCACTGGGGGCAGCTCAGTCGTCCATGTTTTGGCCGCCGAGTGAAAGGAGGAAAGAAGATGCCGACGCCAGCCAGATATTGGCGAGAAATTCCCCAACGATATCGTCTGGAAGCGGCTAAATGCCGGCGTTGTGGCTTAATTCTTTTTCCCCCGCGCTTAATCTGTCCTGAATGTCAGAGTCGCGAGTTCGAGGGAGTCAAATTAGCTGAAGAGGGGAAGGTAATTACTTATACCATTATCCGGGTTCCGCCGCATCAATTTGAGGACCAGGCGCCTTATGCGGTGGGTATTGTGGAGTTAGACGACGGCGTTAAGCTGATGGGCCAAATCGTTGATTGTCCCTTTGAAGAATTAAAGACTGGCCTCCGGGTGAGAATAGAATTCAGGAAAATGATGGAAGAAGGGGAGGCGGGAGTAATCTATTACGGCTATAAATTTGTTCCCGCTTGAGGTTATTCTCCAGAGACCAGACGTGCCGCAAGCAAGAGAAGCGGTGATATTAGATTGAAATCGATTCCCGGCCAGCAGTCAGTTTATTGGACTAAAAATTAAGGTCAAAATTAAAGCTGGAATAAAATTTAGATTTAGATATTAAATTTAGAGAGAAAATTGGCCGGAGCCAAGGAGCTGTCAAGCGTTTTGGTCTTAACTTTCTTGGGTAAAATTTATTATGATAAAGGTTAGATATGTTTCGAATTGAAAGCAAGGTTGATACCAAGAGTTCTGAGTATCAGGAAAACTACGCGCATTTTAAGCGGGTAGTGGAAGAATACAAAGAAATTCTGAAGCAGGTACAGCAGGGTGGTCCACCCCACTATAAAGAACTGCACAAGAAGCGAGGCAAGCTTTTGGTACGGGAAAGGCTGGAAAAACTCTTTGATAAAAATACGCCTTTCCTCGAGCTCAGCCCGCTTGCCGCCTATAACATGTATGATAATGAAGCTCCTGGAGCCGGGATGATTACCGGCATCGGCGTGGTTCACGGAAGGGAAGTCCTGGTAGTCGCCAATGACGCCACGGTGAAGGGCGGAACTTATTTCCCGATGACGATAAAAAAGCACGTGCGGGCTCAAGAAATTGCCCTGGAAAACCGGCTGCCCTGCGTTTATTTAGTTGATTCCGGGGGAATTTTCCTTCCTTACCAGGCCGGAACTTTTCCTGACCGAGACCATTTTGGCCGCATTTTCTATAACCAGGCCCGAATGTCAGCTCTGGGTATCCCTCAGATTTCGATTGTCATGGGTTCCTGTACTGCGGGCGGGGCTTATGTGCCGGCCATGAGCGACGAGACCGTCATCGTCAGGCGACAGGGCACCATTTTTATCGGTGGACCGCCGCTGGTGAAAGCCGCCACGGGCGAGGAAGTGACCGATGAGGAGCTGGGCGGAGCTGATGTTCATTGCCGGATTTCCGGTGTTTCTGATTATTACGCTCTTAACGACGAACATGCTTTAGAGATTGCCCGTAACATAATCGAGACCCTCGACCCGCCGAAAAAGTTTGAACTGGACATGGCCGAACCAGAAGAGCCTTATTATGACCCTGAAGAGATTTATGGGCTTGTGCCCAAGGATTTGCGCAAACCCTACGATATTCGGGAGGTGATTGCTCGCTTAGTGGACGGCAGTCGGTTTCAGGAGTTCAAGGAGCTTTACGGTCCGACGCTCGTGTGTGGTTTTGCCCGGATTATGGGTTATCCAGTAGGTATTCTGGCCAATAACGGCGTTCTTTTTTCTCAGAGCTCGCTTAAAGGGGCCCATTTTGTGACCTTGTGCGCGATGCGCAAGATTCCTTTGATTTTCCTGCAGAATATTACTGGCTTTATCGTTGGCAAACAATACGAGCATGGCGGCATTGCTAAGGACGGAGCTAAGCTGGTTCATGCTGTGGCCAACGCCGATGTGCCGAAATTTACCGTCATCGTTGGCGGTTCCTACGGTGCTGGCAACTACGCCATGTGCGGCCGGGCTTATGGTCCGCGGCTTCTCTGGATGTGGCCGAACGCTCGGATTAGTGTTATGGGGGGAGAACAGGCCGCCAATGTGCTCCTGACCGTCAAGCTGAAAAGGTTGAAGGAGCAGGGTGTGCAGATGAGTGAGGCGGAAAAACAAGAGCTGATGAAGCCCATTTTGGAAAAATACGAAGAAGAAGCCAGCCCTTATTTCAGCACCGCCCGGCTTTGGGATGACGGCATCCTCGACCCCCTGGAGACCAGAGCCGCCTTAGCCCTGGGGATTGCCATGAGTCTAAATGCTCCAATCCCTGATTATCGGATGGGTATTTTCCGGATGTAAATCCTGATTAAGCGACAAATGTCCTATGAAACTATCATCTTAAAAATCGAGCCACCCCTCGCTATCTTAAGTTTTAATAGACCTGAAGTGCACAATGCTTTTAATGCGGTGATGATTCGGGAGATGCGGCAGGCCCTTATCGATATTCTCCAGCACGGGGAAGTTCGTGTGGTTGTCTTGACGGGAGAAGGTAAGTCCTTTTGTGCTGGCGCTGACCTTAATTGGATGCGCGAAGTTATCGGCTATTCCTTTGAGGAGAACTTAAGAGAATCAAGAGAATTGGCCGAGCTAATTTATTCTCTCGACCGGCTGCCTCTACCCACGGTAGCCCGCATTAATGGTCCGACGATTGGCGGTGGCAACGGTTTCCATACCGCCTGTGACGTGGCCATTGCCAGTGAGGCGGCTATTTTCAGCTTAAGCGAGGTTAAAATTGGTTTAGTGCCGGCGGTCATTTCTCCTTATGTAATCAGGCGCATTGGTGAAAGTCGGGCTCGGCAGTATTTTCTTACGGGCGAAAGGATTTCGGCCAAGAGGGCGGCCGAGATTGGCCTGGTCCACAAAGTTGTTCCGGAGGTTCTCCTGGATGAGGAGGTAAAAACCACAGTGGAGCTTCTCCTGAGTTCTGGGCCTGAAGCCATGGCTCGTTGTAAAGAGCTCCTTCATCAAGTCCCGACTATGTCCCTGGAGCAGGCGAAGGAATATACGGCCCGCATGATCGCTGAATTAAGGATAAGTCCAGAAGGCCAGGAAGGGATGGCGGCTTTTCTTGAAAAGAGAAAGCCTCGCTGGGCGAGGGGAGGCTCAGGTTCAGAAACCACTAAGAAAAAATAAAAAATGAAGCGCAAAAAATAAGAAATGGTTCTAAAAAGGATTAAAGAGAGGAGGGATGTTTCTTCCTTAGAAAAAACAAAAAACAAGATTGAAAAACAGAAAGGTTTTATTCGAAAGAGAGACCATGTTTAAAAAAATTCTTATTGCTAACCGGGGAGAGATTGCCGTTCGCGTTATCCGGGCTTGTCGGGAATTGGGGATAAGAGCCGCGGTCATTTATTCAGAAGTGGACCGGGCCAGTCTTCATGTGCAATTAGCTGACGAGGCTTATTTAGTCGGCCCGCCGGCACCTCGCGACAGTTATCTTAATATCGACCGGATTATCGATATTGCCCATAAAGCGCAAGCTGAAGCTATCCATCCGGGATACGGTTTTTTAGCTGAAAACCCTGATTTTGCCGCTCGCTGTGAGCAAGAGGGAATAATTTTTATCGGGCCTAACTCCCGAGCGCTGCGTTTGGTGGGGGATAAACTCATGGCTCGTCAAACGATGGAGGCGGCGAATATTCCGATTATTCCCGGGATGAAGGCGGTCGGTCGCGATTTTGCAGTTTACGCCGAAGAGGCCAAGCGGTTAGGTTATCCGGTGATGATCAAAGCCTCGGCTGGTGGTGGGGGTAAGGGCATGAGGATTGTCTACGAGGAGAAAGAGCTCCAAGCGGCCTTAGAGGCGGGCCGGAGAGAAGCCTTAGCTGCTTTTGGCGACGAGTCAGTTTATCTCGAAAAATACCTCGAGGAACCACGGCATGTGGAGTTTCAGGTTTTAGCCGATAATCACGGTAATATCGTCCATCTTTTTGAGCGGGAATGCTCGATCCAGCGGCGACATCAGAAGATTGTCGAAGAAACGCCTTCCCAGGCTCTGACGCCGGAATTACGGCAGCGGATGGGCGAGACAGCGAAAAAAGTTCTCCAAGTTGCTGGATATAATAATGCCGGCACGGTGGAATTTCTCTTAGATAAAAATAAAAATTTTTATTTTCTGGAAGTAAACGCCCGACTCCAGGTGGAGCATCCGGTAACTGAGCTGACTACAGGGATTGATTTGGTGCACCAGCAAATAAAAGTGGCGGCGGGAGAAAAGCTTGCTTGGCAACAAGATGATATTAAGCAACGCGGTCAGGCGATTGAATGCCGGATTTATGCCGAAGACCCGGCGCGAGGCTTTTTACCTTCTTCCGGCAAGATTCTTTATCTTCAAGAGCCAAGAGGGCCTGGAATAAGGGTTGATAGCGGTATCTATGCGGGCTGGCAAGTGCCGATTTATTATGACCCGATTTTAGCCAAGCTCATTGTTTGGGGGGAGAATCGGGAAATAGCTTGCCGTCGGATGGTGGCGGCTCTAAGGGATTATGTGATTTTGGGAATTGCGACGACGATTCCTTTTCTCCGAGACGTAATCGGTCACCCCGAATTTATGGCCGGCAGGACAACAACCAACTTTATCCCCCAGCATTTGGCTAACTGGTGTGAAATGAACCGGGAGCCTGACCTGAAACGATTAGCCCAAGCGGCTGCGGCCTATATGGAGATAAACCGTAAACCTGTTTATAGGGCAGAAGGGATTGAGCGCGTAACCAGGCCTTCACCCTGGCAGACTCTCGGCCATTGGCGGATTGGCGGAGGAGATTGATGGAGGTAACCTTCCTTTGCGCTGAGGAACTGGTTAAGTTTTTCTTGGAGAAGAAAGGAGAAAACTTCCTTTATTCTGATAACCAGGGCTCTTTAGAACTGAATATTAGAGAGATTTCCCCGGGTGTTCTTTCTATTCTTATTGACGAGAAAAGTTTTTTGGCTGCAGTCGCTCGGGATAAGAATAAGATTATTGTCGCCGTTGAAGGCTGCCGGTTCGAATTCGAGGAGGCTTCAGCCGCGATAGTGGCTGGCCGGGGAAGGGAAGAAGCTACGGCGGCGGGGTTGATGGCGGTTAAAGCCCCGATGCCTGGAAAGGTGGTGCGGGTGGTGGTGGCGGAAGGAGAAAAAGTAAGAAAGAACCAGACCCTGGCCATTGTCGAGGCGATGAAAATGGAAAACGAGATTAAGGCGGCCGTTGAAGGGATAATCAAAAAAATCCACGTAGCTGAAGGTGAGCTGGTGGATTCTGAGAAGCCTCTGCTCGAACTCGAAGCCTCCCCCTGAAATCGAGACAGAGGGAATCTTCGCCCCACCTAATTCCTTTTTTCCTAAAAGCACATCTCATCTAAAAATCGTGACACTTTATCTATTTACTGTTTTCAACAAATAAATCGTGCCAACCTACCTCCTTACTATTCTTGCGGGCGAGCTCATGGATTCAGAGAAAGCTCTCCTGGGGCTGGAAATTTTTTCCCTCAGCCTAAATGAAACTTAAACTGGGTAAACCCGCCGGAGTATTCTTTATGGCGGGCATAAAGAAACCCAGCAATAAGACCCAGTGGCCCCAGGCCATTACAGTTACTGGCTTGTTCCTTTGGAAGATTAAAGTATAGATAAGCACTAAGGTGGCTAAGCAATGGATGACTCGAAATAATATGATTGATGATCGAGCAAAAAAGTACGGGCCAAAGTGCTCCCCAGGGCGACAGCCAGAAATTGCCGGAGGCGGCGGAGGTGGTTGTGGCTGAAAGTAGAGGTAATGGGAGAGAATTAAAAAAAGCTCAGTAAAAAATTCTTGGCTTTCACCCATCCGGTTAATTTCTGATTGGGAGAAAAGGCGAAAAATTTCTTCGGGCGCACGAAATCACCGATATCATAAAAGAGTTAATAGCCGACCATCAGAATGCTGGCCAGTCCACGCAAAAAATCCTTTGCCCCGATTCTATCTTTAAGTTTCTGTTGACTCATAGCCGGTGATTTGTTTTTCCATGCTTGGATATATTGCGCCTGGCCTCTTATGGTCGACCATCTGTGGCTGATATCTCGTTAAGAACCGGCTTGAACCTTTTGAGGGGCGTAAATCAAAAAATCGGCAATATGTTTTTCTAATCGTCTATGATAATTTTCTTATTTTTTTATGCTTATATCGCCGCTTAAATGATGATGGGAGACAAAAATTATTCGTGACTCTATAAGAGGCAGCCAAGGCTCTTTGAAGCAGAGAATGAGGAGAAAACAGGATATAAAAATGTTATTTAGACGGTCTGATAGGCTGGAACTTAAAGGAAAAAATTTAAAAGTTTATTTGATTTCAAGGTGGAGACTCTGTTAAATATGGCAAAACGAGAAAATCAGGAGAAGGGAGCGAAAAAAATGGAAATTATCGGTAGACAAAAACAAAAAAGTTATTTTCTCAACCAGCGGAAGGGCATGATGAAGAATGAAGGCGACGGGGCGTTTGGTCAAGGCCGACAAAAACTGTTCGGGTCATTAATCATTACTCTAATTGCTTTTATCCTGAGCGTTTCGCTTTTTGCCTATGAGCTGCCTAAGGCCAAGGCGTCAGAAGTGGGGATATCTGCTGAGCGCCTCGAACAGCTCGGCCAGGTACTTAAAAGCTACTGTGAAGAGAAGGGAGCTCCGGGCATGGTTGTGCTCATCGCCCGCAACGGCAAAGTGGCTTACCACCGGGCCTTTGGTAGATTCAGGCTTGATAAACCGGAGCCGATGCCCCTTGACGCCATCTTCCGCATTGCTTCCCAATCCAAGGCAGTTACTTCTGTGGCCGTGATGAAGCTGATGGAAGAAGGAAAGCTTCTCCTCGATGACCCGATTTCCAAGTACATTCCTGAATTTAAAGAAACCTATGTAGCCGTCAAACCTGAAGGCAAAGAGGTAAAGGGTTACAGTGTGGTTCCGGCTAAACGCCAGATTACCATCCGCGACCTTCTGACTCACACTGCTGGCATTTCTTATGGTGACGGCCCCGCCAGGGAGGAGTATTTAAAAGCAGGCATTCACGGTTGGTTCCTGACTGATAAAGATATGAATATTGGGGAGTTAGTGAAAAAGCTGACTCAATTGCCCTTTGATGCTCAGCCGGGCGAGCGCTTTGTCTACGGTTACAACACTGACATCCTTGGTTATTTGGTAGAGGTTGTTTCTGGCATGAACCTGGCCGAGTTTGTGGAGAAGCGGATTGCAGCCCCGCTGGGGATGAGAGATACCTGCTTCTTTCTGCCCGAAAGCAAGGCTTCCCGCCTGACCCCGGCTTATGGCGCGGATGAAAACGGTCAGATTAAAATGACTGAAGACCCGGCAAAGAGCCCTTATGTTTATGGCCCCAGAAAATGCTATTCGGGTGGAGCTGGACTAGTAGCTACGGCTGAAGATTATGGACGCTTCCTGTTGATGCTTCTTAACGGCGGTGAGCTGGGCGGAGTCAGGATTTTGAGTCCAAAGTCAGTGGAGTTAATGACCGCTGACCATGCTGGCCAGGTTTATTCCGGCGGGAAGCAGGGATTTGGGCTGGGGTTCTGGGTGACCAAGAGCCTTGGGGTCTCAGGTCTTCCTGGTTCGGTTGGCGCTTTTGGCTGGGGTGGGGCTTATTTTACTACCTATTGGGTTGACCCCGCGGAAAAATTGGTGGCTGTCTTTATGACCCAGCTCTTGCCAGTGCCTGCAAGCTGCAGCGACCTGCAGAACAAGTTCCGCACGCTGGTTTATCAAGCCATTGAAAAATCATACGAGAGATAGTAACCATTATTATTCCGGCCAGAGGTTGAGGCAATAAAAGATGAGGATTGAAAAGATTTAATTAGGCTAAAGCGATAGTTTCAAAAAGAGGTTTTAGGAAAGGTATATCAGCCTCGGCCCTCTCTCTTGCGTTTAAACCTGGCTAATCGGACCACTATAAGGCTACAGCCAATGGCTAAACCAACGATAAATGAGGTCGAGGGAAAGGAATTTTGTAGAAGGTGCGTCAAGGACCGTGACTTGACTCGGAGATGAGCTTTTTAGTTCCGGCAGGCGGTGAGCTATGCCCCGCTTGCCGTTCGAACGCACGGTTAACTATAAAAAATAACATAAAGGAAATTCCTTTTCGGCTTGGCTGGCGGCAAGAGTATCCTTGTCCCCATTTTTTCCTTCCTTCATTGTCAGGAAGCGGAAATCATGAAAAAGCAAGACAGCCGGGGCCATCGCAAGTCTCTTTAGGTGGGCCGAAGGGGCTCAAAAGCGGGATTCAGTTTAGGTCTTTAATCCTGGGGTAATAGTTGCTGTGCTGAACAAAGCGAATCACTTTACCAGACTTATCCCTTTCAAAGATAACTTCTTCGCCTAAGGTCTCATCATCTCGTATCCGCCGGAAGGTGTCGCCCTCAATATGTTTGAGAAGAGTAAATTCCTGGATAGGATTGTCAGCCGGGAGGCTGACCATAGCCAGGTTTCCCTGCCAGGGGAGAATAACTGTTTCTCCCCACCATGGCTGTTCATCGTAATGGCCGGCGTAGTCTTCAAGATTTACGCTGGCTGTCGTGGCTCCTTCTTTTTTTGCCGCGGCCTTTTTCAGTATTTCTCTCATCCCCCGAGCATATTTTCCTGGCTCGGTTCCCGAAGCATTTATCATCACTATAAAGGCTTGCTTTTTGCCTGGGTCTATCATCAGGGTACTTCTGTACCCAGGACAGGAGCCGCCATGTCCGACCACGGTCTTTCCATCCATTTGATAAACTTCAAACCCCAGTCCCCACGAGGTTTTCCAGTCAGGGTCCATCCATTGCACCCGGTGCATCTCCCGAAGAGTGGGAGCCTTAAGGACTTCCTCTCCGCCTTTTTCCAAAAGCCTGAACTGCCAGGAAGCGAATTTGGCTAAGTCCAGCACCGTTGAGGAAAAACCGGCGGCTGGTTTGATGCCCTCAGCCTGAAAAAATGGCAGCATTTGCCTGGTTCCGTTGCGGGTTAAGGAGCTATAGCCAGTGGCCAGTTGCCCCCGCCAGAGCGATTGGGGAAGATAGGGGCGGGTGTCGTTCATTCCGAGGGGTTTGAGGATCTTTTCATTTATGTAATCGTCGTAAGACATGCCTGAAATTTCAGCCACAATTTCGCCCAGAAGGCTGATTCCCAGGTTGCTATATTGGAAATAGGTCGAAGGTGGGTAGAGGGTTTTTTGCTGGCCAAGCTTTTCCTTAAGCTGTTCCCGGGTAGGGAAGTGAAAATCAGGCTGGCTCCAGTAAGGATAATCGGATTCGCGCGGCAGACCGGAAGAATGGGTCAGGATAGAACGGATGGTAATTGGTCCGCTTTCGGGATACTGCTGCTTGATGTTGAACCAGGGAAGGTGCTCGCTTACTTCATCGTCCAGCCTAAGTTTCCCCGCATCGCGGAGCTGCATGATAGCCACGGAAGTGAAGAGCTTGGAGATGGAGCAGATGCTGTAAATCGTGGTGGGGGTGGTTTTAACTTTCTTCTCCAGGTCGGCCAGGCCGTAACCCTCAGCAAAAATTACTTCCTGGTTGTCCACGATGGCCGCAGACATTCCAGGAAGCTGCTCGTAATCGCGCTGGGCTTCAAGCCAGACGTTTATCAACCTGAGAGCTTCGGAATAATCAGCCCGAGTCTGAGTTTTCTCCTGGGCGTATGGAAGACGGGTAGCGCTAAAGAATAACAAAAGCAAAATTAAAAATGGCCAAAAATATTTTTTTTGCACCGACGCCTCCTGTCCTATTTTTCCATCTAAGTGTCTTTATTTGACAATATAACAATAAATGAAAGATTTTTTAAAGTCTAATTCGGGACAGGTGCGCCTCTGATTTCCACATCATCGGCGGGTCAAATAATCAGCTTTGTAGAGGGCTGGTTCGCAACCCTACGGAAGAAAGAAAGAAGAAAAAAAAGAAAGGAGGGTATGATAAGAAGCTCTGGCCTCACGCAGTTATCATAGAAGCCACTACAGAAGACTTTTCGGATCATCTCGACCCAGCCGCCACGCAGGAATCTGGCAATCTCCTCCTCAATGAGAGAGAAGGGATGCTTCTCAGGTTGTGCCTTTAGCACCTTACTCCTGTGGGCGTTGATGTAAAGGCCGCAGTATCTCCCAGTGAGAGCTTAGGTATAAAGCCGCCGAGAGAATCAGGGGTATACCCTTTTCTGAAAAAAAAGGAAAAGGTGCCCGCCCGGAATGATGAATTGGTGTAATAAATAGGCACCTAAATTGACATCAGGTAAGGAGATTGAAAACGCGAGGAGTAACCTCGGCGCAGCGGCCCACACACCTCAGAACATGGATTTCCGCAATCTCAAACTTGTCGCTCCAGTCCCCCATCTGAATGAAGAAGTCAGGGCAATGGCCTGCCAGGGAAATGACGGGCTCGAGCGGCCGAAAGTCTATGGGACGTTCCGGTCGGCCATAGTCGGCCAGCTCTTGGTCCTCGGCACTCCCCGACGGTTAAGCACCTGGCGCGGGGCTATCATGGATGTTGGGGAAGCGGGCGGCCGGCCGGCTTGAGGTATTTATTATACCAGGCCAGACGCCTCTCGTAGCGGTCGCGCACGTAGCTCGGTGTCGTGAGCCCGTGGAATTGCCCAGGGTAAATGATTAGCTGGGTGTCGATGCCCAGGCTTTTGAGCGCCTGGTACATTTGCTCGCTACCCGCGACTGGGACGTTGAAGTCCTTTTCACCGCACATGAACAGGGTGGGCGTCTTGATCCGGTCGGCATGGAGAAAAGCCCACGAAACCTTGAGCCACGGCTCCAGGTCCTTCCAAGGAGGTCCGAGCTCTGTCTCGTACTGAAAGATGTACTGGTCAGTTCCGTACATCGTGAGTTGGAGAGAGGACCCCGCGCCGCTCACGGCAGCCTTGAAGCGCTGGTCGACGGCGATTATCGCGTCCGTCAGGATTCCTCCATAGCTCCAGCCGCCGACGCCCAGCCTTTGGGGGTCAGCGATTCCAACCCGTATAGCTTCATCCACGGCACCGATAAGGTCGATGACCTCTTTATGGCACCAATCCCCATAGATCGCCTTCTGGAAAGCCGAGCCCCGTCCAGAACTTCCGCGGTAGTTCACAGCGAGGACAACGTAGCCTTCGGCCGCGAAAAGTTCGCGGTCGAAGTTAAAAGAATGCTCGTCCTGGGCGTTCGGCCCTCCGTGAATGAGGAGAAGCAGCGGATACTTCTGCCCGGACTTGAAGCCGGCCGGTTTTGTCAGGAGGCTGTTGACGACCGTGCCATCTTTGCTTTTTGAGGTGAAATCCTCTGTCGTCCCGAGCTCCACCTCGGAAAGCCAGGCGTCATTCTGATGGCTCAGCCGGCGGAAGGAGCCGTTCTCGAGAGCATAAACTTCAGGCAATTCACTGGGCGTAGACATGAGAAGCGCTATTTTTTCGTCTCCTCCCAGGCTGAGAGATGAGACCACCCGGCGCCCGCCGGAGAGTTTTTCAACTTTGCCTCCGCTCGCGGGGATTCTGGCGACGTAACTCGCCCGGTCGTCCTCGACAATGAAGACTAAGGATTGTCCGTCTGCCGTCCAACAGACGGAATCGTCCACCGCCCGGTCGAGAGCTGCCGTCAGCACGCGCGCTGGGCCTCCGGCCGCCGGAACGACAGCCAGCTTGTTCTGATGGTAGCCGTAGAACTTCGGCTCATCCCCTTGGAGGTAAGCGACCCACTGCCCGTCCGGACTCCAAACTGGTTGGCCTCCGTCCGGCCCGGCAAAAGTTGTTACCGGCCGCGGCTCAGCGCCGGGTTTGGCTTCGATGATATAAACATTGGTATCATCGGAGCGGTCGGGGTCGGGAGCGCGCTTGCTCACGAAGGCGATGTGCTTCCCGTCGGGAGACCAAGAAGGAGACCATTCATCGTAGGAACCTGATGTAATAGCCTCTCCCTTCCGTGTTTCCAGGTTGAATATCCAAAGGTGCTTATGCAGGTGACCGAGGTATCCTTCACCGTCCTGTTTGAAATGATAGCGGTCGACGACAATCGGCGGCCTGGTTTTCCGCTTCCAACCCTCTTTCTGTTCTGGCTCGTCATCCGGATTCGGGTCGTTGACAACAAGGACAAGCTTTTTCCCATCGGGCGACCAGGCGTAATCGGAAACCCCACCCTTGATATCGGTCAGTTGCTGGGCTTCACCGCCTCGCCGGTCAAGGAGCCAGACTTGGGCCCCTTTCTTTTTCTGCTCCTCATTTCCCCTCGAGGCTAAGAAGGCAAGGTAGCGGTTGTCCGGGCTCCAGCGGGGCTGGCTTTCGCCGTCTGGGCTTGAAGTCAGACGAATTTCCTCTTTTCCGTCCCAGCTCACCATCCAGAGGTCAGTGTCGCGCTTGTCTTTTTCCAAGTCGGTCGTTCTGACCGTGTAAGCCACCCATTTTCCGTCAGGAGACACCTGGGGGTCGCCCACAGAGCGCAGGCGAGCGAAATCGTCAATCTTAACCGGCCGTTTGGCCGGGGGCTCGGCAGGGGCCGCAAATTGTCCGAACCCGATGGCCAAGATAATTATAAAGATGAATAAAAAAGCCCGTCTGTTCATGACTTAAATCCTCCTCGTTGAAATCATTTTAGGCGGCTCATCGGCCATAAAGTCACGGCCGGCCGTCCTTCGATGGTCTCCTATCCCTTTATGCCCCCGCTGACCAGAAGGGGAGGAAATTTAGCTGCTCCTTCCTTCGGTGGCTTTTCCTCCTCATGCTCATCCTCGCGCAGCTCTTTCGGCGGCCGGCTTCCCCACTGAAGAACAATCCATCCTCGGTCTGCTTTCCGGACGTCATCCACAGGATAGCTCTCCCGGAGCGCCAACAATATGCTTCAAATATCGAGGCGGGGAAATCACGGTGGCCGAAGCGGGCACGTAGGCCACCCAGGGGTTGGTAAAGAGCGGGTCAGTCACGAATCGAGCGATGGCTTCGACCGACCATTCCTCCGGCGTGTCGGGGCCGTATAAGGTTTGGGCATAAATGGGAAGGGCAGCAAGGCACAAATAAAACAGGACCGGCCGTCCGAATGATGACAAACGCGTCATCTCCTCCTCCTTGTTTTATACGGAGGCAATTTTTTGGCCATAATCATTGGGCCATTGATTAAAAACCATCACCAGGCTTCGATGGCTCGCCGGCCGCCAGGAAATCCAGATGCTCATGACTGCACCGTGAGAAGCCGCTTCACTGGCTTGAAGTGAAAGTATATTTCGCGGGCCTGGGCAGGTCAACCCGGGGTCGCGTCTCTTCTGGTGGGCCAGAGAAACTCAAAAGCTGCCAAGACAATAGAACACCACGATAAAAAGCGCTGGATGCCACCGAACCCGTTCTTCGGGACAAAGAAAGGAATCAGGAAAAATATTTGGCGAATATGTGGGAATCCATAGGAAGTTCCTACGAGACGAGATGAGGCGGAGGAGATTACGCGGGGACAAAGCACAGCTTGAGGTGGTTGATGAGGCGATTGACTACAGCGCAGGCGGTGATAAAAGCAATAATGCCCATCTGATTTCCACAACGTGGGCAGGTCAAAGGATTAGCCTGGCAGAGGGCTGGTTTATAAGACCAGGGAAGAAGGAAAGAAGAAGAAAAACAAAGGAAGCTATTAACAGGTTCTTACATCACATCATTATAATAGAAGCCATCATAGAAGAGTTTTCGGACCATCTCGCTTCCGCTGCCAGGCAGGAATTTCGCTCTTTCCTCCCCAATGAGAAAGAAGGGACGCCTAAGGAGGAGTGCTTTTAAGACCTGGCTCCTGAGGGCGTTGGCGTAAAGGCCGCAGTATCTCCCAGTGGCGGCTTTGGTTTAAAAAAGTCATCGAGGCATTCAATGGTACCCTCTCTTAGTTGCAGGGCGAAGCCCGAGAAGGGGAGGGATGGAGCGAAGGGAATGTTGGAAGAGAGAAGTCATTTCCCGATCCGAGGAAACCTGGCCCTCTTTGTTAAAGGGCCGGTGGTTGCAGCTGCTGAAGCACCTTCAATTAGACCTGGCCCTATTTTAGGATATGCGAGACGACTTCAGGCGATGAACTCCAGATAGTCCATCCGCTCCCCCTTTTCTGGAAAAAACGGAAAAAGGGATAGGACGCTTTTTTGTATTTTGCTTGGGCGTTAGAAAATTATTTTCCAGGTACCAGCTTCCTTTTTAAGAAAGACAGTCAGGCTTCTTTCTGCCTTGATGTTAATCTTGGCCTCAAGAGGCTCTGGGGCCAGCAAGATTCGGATGGTGTAGGCCCCTTCTTCGAGCTTGACCGCTCCACCGCCAACAAGGCCGCGGCCAACCTCTTCACCTTTTTCGTCGAGAACGACGAACTCGATTTTTAACGTTTGCTCGAGGGCCGAGAGGA
>Ga0078972_1000323_pt1 | contig 199997 bp, 181 predicted proteins | sample YelNatPaOPGAMG01_FD_67568 | JGI IMG/M metagenome (GOLD analysis project Ga0078972, IMG submission 67568) | Hot spring thermophilic microbial communities from Obsidian Pool, Yellowstone National Park, USA - OP-RAMG-01 (SPADES assembly) (version 2) | ecosystem: Environmental > Aquatic > Thermal...
GAGAAGCCCAGAAGGGCGAGATGGGCATGGGCCACGATCCAGTGGGTCCCGTGGATGTACCAGTTGATCGCCCGGGTCTGCTGGAATCCGCCCTGGAAGAAGAGGGGAATCCCCATCAGGGTTCCGGTGATCGCCCAGCGAAGGGCCGGCACTTCGACGAAGAGTTTCCACTTGCCCTGCATGGTGAGAAGAGCGTTGGCGATGAAGGCCATCCCGGGTACCAGGATGAGCACTCCGGAGACGGAGGCAAAGGATTTGAGCCACTCGGGAACGGGGGCTCCCATCATGTGGTGCGCGCCGGGGGTGGAGTAGAAGGCGAAGAGCCCCCAGAAGGTCAGATGGGCCAGCTTGTGGCTGTAGAGCGGGTTGCCCGAGAGCTTCGGAATCAGGTACATGGCGATGCCGATGGAGATCGGAGTGATCCAGATACCGAGCTGGTTGTGCGCGTTCCACCAGGTGAGCAGGGCCTCGTTCAACCCCGTCACATGGAAGACCTCGACCGACTGGGACATGGAGTAGACGGTGATCAGATAAAGAAGCCCCGCCATCATGATCCAGGTGGTGGGGTAGATGCCCTTCACCGTCCGGTTCAGGACGGTCATCCAGACGTTCACGCCGAGCGGAACGAGGATGAAGGCGATGACGTAGATGTCGATCGGCCAGGCGAAGTCGGAGTACTCGCGGCCCGAGCTCATGCCAAGGTCAAGGGAGACGTCGGCAACAATGATCCCCAGGTTCCACAGCCAGATGTTCATGACGCCCAGCCGCTCGCTCCAGAGCTTCGTTCCGCAGAGAACGGGGGTCATGTAGTACATGGCGGCCGCAAAGGCCATCGAAATCCAGGCGTAGATCACCGTCAGGACATGGACCGGCCGGATGTGCCCGAAGTTCAGGTAAGGAGTTCCCGAAAGAACATCCGGGTAAGAAAGTTTCAGCGAGGTGACGAAGCCTAGTGTCGTTCCCATCGCCAGCCAGAAGACGGAAGAAATGATCGCCGTCTTTGCCGCGGTTCCGTTGGGAATCTCTTTGACGGAAGCCATAAAGCCACTCTCCTTGGTTTGTAATGTCCGAACACGCTTTGCTGGTGTCGAAACACCCCCGTTTCACTTCCTGACATTCATTAAAGCGAAATTCCCCCCCACCGTGACGGGGGGTGGGACCGCGGACCGTGAGGAATCATATGGGGGTATGGCTCCCTTAGGGTTTCCGCGTGTCCCGCCTCCCAGGCCAGCTCGGGAGGGGTGAAAATAAAAATCGCAATCATGAATGTTCGGGCTACGTTATGCAATACGTGTACCATAAGGAAATGGTCAGAATGGAAGCGGCTATTGCGGAAAAAGTAAAATAAAATGATCGTGAGATGTTTCGTTTATGAATCAAAGGAAGGAATTTCTATTCTCTAATAATTCGCAAATAATGTATATTATGTAAACTATAAGACGAAAAAAAATAAATGGCGACCTCCTGTCTGAAGTGAACCACCCTTATCCCTTATTCGTGCCATTTCTTAGGAAATATTCAATGCAATCGGTCGTAATTGGGTTCCTTGGAAATCTGTGCTAGGATTTTTGGCTAGTATGGCTCTTTTTTATTTTCCTCCAGGGAGGCCCTATGAGGATCAACTATCTCCTGTCTTTTTTGCCCGCGATTTTTTCCGTTTCTTTAGCCCAGGCCCAGCCGCTCGTTCCGTTGCCCCCCGCTCCTCCGGTTCCCCTTTCCAATCTGGAAACCCCGGCCAAGATTGCCCTGGGGAAGACGCTGTTCTTTGATCCAAAGCTTTCCGTCAATGGATCCATCAGCTGTGCCTTCTGCCACATGCCCAAGGCAGGCTTTGCCGATCCCCGTCCCGTTTCGATCGGCGTTGGGGGAAAACGCGGGGGAAGAAATGCCCCACCGGTGCTAAATGCCGCCTATCTCAAACTCCAGTTCTGGGATGGACGGGCCGGAAGTCTTGAGGAACAGGCCCTAGGCCCCCTGACAAATCCCGTAGAGATGGAAAATCCGAACAATCAGAGCGTTGTGGACAGACTGAGAAAAATTCCTGCCTACAGAAAACGCTTCCAGCAGGTTTTTGGCGGGTCTGTTTCCATTGACCGGATCGCAGAGGCGATTGGCGCCTATGAACGAACTCTTGTCACACCAGAGACACCCTATGACCGATTCCTGATGGGAGATAAAAAAGCGCTTTCGTCTGCCCAAAAGCGGGGATTTCTATTGTTCAAGGGGAAAGCCCGCTGTGTTCTGTGCCATTCGGGGGCCCTTCTTTCAGACCAGGGGTACCACAATCTCGGTGTTCCCCAGACCGGAACCCTGCCTGTCGATGTTGGGCGATATGCGGTGACACACGACCCTCTGGACAAAGGGAAATTCCGGACGGCCCCCTTGCGAAATGTGGCCCTGACCTCCCCCTACATGCATGACGGGACCTTCCGGAATCTCCGTCAGGTGGTCGATTTCTACGATCGTGGTGGCGGCAGGTCCAGATTCCCGACCAAGGATCCTCTTCTGATGCCCCTGCACCTGACATCTTCGGAGAAGAAGGATCTTGTGGCATTTCTCAAGTCCCTGACGGGAGAAACGAAAAAACAAATGAACCAGCCCTGAAACATATGTGAAGGGGGAATTTCCGCAGGAAGTTCCTCCAGAAGAGGTTCGCGATCGATATCCTTCAACGAATCAGCCCGGTCAGACTGTTCCATTATTTTAGGGATCTGGGCCAGATCGTCCTCACAAGTTTTTATGATCTTGCACACCTTGTGCTGACACGCAGGCTTATTTTGAACAGCTTTCTTCTGCCCATTGTGGCGGCAGGACTGGCGGCGCTTCCCATCATTTCCATCGTGGCTCTTCTCGTGGGGGCAGGAATCGTTGCGGAGACCGGAATCGAGCTCCCCAAGCTCGGCATCCAGAATTTGATGGGTGCCATTGTCCTTCACGTGATCTTCGGGATTGTCGGCCCCTTTGCAACAGCCCTTATCGTAACCGCCCGCTCGACTTCGGGTCTTGCGGTCGAGATTGGAAACATGAGGGTCAACGGAGAGCTGGACACGATCGAAATGCTGGGGGTCAATCTTTCCAACTTTCTCGTGACCCCCCGGCTTGTGGGAATCGTCATTTCAAATATCGCCCTGACCTTTTATTTTGGGCTGATCGCAATGGCAGGAGGATTTGCCATGGCCCTGATGGGCCTATCCATGCCCATAGCCACCCTTGTACGAATGATTGAAACAAGCATAAAGCTGTCAGATCTTGTCCTTCCCTTCCTTGAGGGTCTCGGGTATGGACTGATCATTTCCTCCGTCAGCGTCTATCATGGGTTGCGAGTGAAGAATTCTCCCGTGGATGTCCCAAGGGAGACAACACTCTCCCTTGTCAGTTCCTTATCCCTCTGTACGGTGATGCTCAGTCTCTATCTTATTTTTTCATCGCTTGCATGAAAGAGATTTCCTCTTTTCCTGATGTTTCACTTTGTTCGGCAAGGAGAAAGCCCCTTAGAGGCGCTTTAGATAAAATGAATTTGAGGGAGAATTAGTAAGTTGGTCGATACTCTGCTGGATTTTCAGGATGCCGTGATCGGGTATGAAGCTGATATTCCCCTTATTTCCGATCTGAATCTGCGGATCACACGGGGAAGCCATGTTGTCATCACGGGATCCTGTGGCGTGGGAAAATCGGCCATAGTCAAGACTATTCTTGGCCTCCTCAACCATTGGAAAGGGGAATATTACGCCTTTGGACGGGACATGGGCAATCCCTCCGCTCCCCTACTGTCCTATGTCCGGAAAAAAATCGGAATTCTTCCGGACAGAGGCATCCTCCTTCAGCATCTGACGGTCTTCCAGAACATCGCCCTTCCCCTTCGGTACGGACATTTCGTACCCTTGGAGAAGGTGACGGCTCTTCTTGAACCCTTTCTCGAAGAGTTCCACCTCGAGGATCTCCTGGACAGTTATCCCTCATCCCTCAATCTTGATCAGATTAAAAAGGTTGGCTTTGTCAGGGCCCTTATAAACAATCCGGATCTTTGTATCCTCGATGATCCCTTCGAGGGGCTCGATGATGAGGGTATCGAGGCCTTCTGGAGAAGGCTTACCCTGATCGATTCGGAAAAAGAAATAACGGTTCTTGTATTCACACGAAAATCGATGAACAGGAAATCCTACTTCAACCATCGGTATCACCTGATGTCCGATGGCCTCCACGAGGTCTCATGAAACTTCACTATGTTCACCGGTCAAGTGAAAAAAGGATCGAACAGCTGGCGGGAATCTTTCTCCTGGTTCCCGTTGTCGGCTTTATCTTTGGCCTCTACGAGATTGCTGTTCACCAGCATGTCTTCGACAAGCGCTTTCATCTCTATACCATTCTGGACCAGTCCTATGGAATCGTGCCAGGGACTCCTGTCAAGCTGGCGGGTCTCGATGTGGGAGAGGTGGACGGGATCGATTTTACAAAGCTGAACCAGATCAAGGTCTCCATGAATGTCCTCAGAAAATATGAAACCATGATCCGCAAGGATTCCTTTGTCACGATCAAGAAATCAGGGATCATCTCCGGGGATGTCTCTCTCAGGATCAGCATTGGAACGCCGTGGCTTCCTGAGGTCAGGGACAATGCCCGGCTCAGGGCCGAAACGCCTCTGACAATTGAACAGATCATGGCGAAACTGAATCCGACGATCATCGATATCCAGAGGATTGTCCGGAATATCGCCGATCTTTCAAGCTCCATTGATCGAGGAAAGGGAACGGTGGGGGCCATTCTCAAAAAGCAGGAGATATATGATGAGCTTCAGGGGACGGCAGTCAATGTTCGCAAGACCTCCGAAAACATCAAGACCGTGACAGGGGATCTGCCGAGGCTCGTGAAGCAGCTGCAGTCAGTGGTCGATGACATCAAGAAAGCAACCCCTGCCCTCCCTGCGATAACCGGAAAAACGACAACGATTCTGACAACGACCGGGGAGACGCTTGATACAACACAGACAATCTTGAACGGCATCAAGCAAAGCTGGCCTGTCCGGAATCTCATTCCGCCGCCCCCCCCTCCCATTCCGGCGCTGGGACCCGTCGACAGAGGGTCAATTCCTGTTCCCCCGATCTCCAAGGGGGGTGACCGATGACCATTGGCCATGCCCGCTTCACTCTGGGGATCTTCTTTTTCCTGGCTTTCTTGGCCGGTTGTGCCGGCGCCCCGGTGATCCATCCCAACCAGGCGAAGGCCCGGGAGAGTCTTTCGGAGGCCCAGGAGCTTCTGATGCAGAATCATCCCGGACAGGCACTCGCCTCAGTCCGGAAGGCCCTCGACATGCATCGCCTTTCGGACGATCTTCCCGGAACGATCGATGACATGAACCGGCTGGCAAGGCTGTCATTCTATCTTGGCAAGGTGGACTCCGCGAGGCTGTGGATCGACAGGGCCCTGCTTCTTGAAGGGGTGAGCGATTTTTCGGAAAAGAAGGCCGAAACTCTCATTTTGGCGGCCCAAGCAGCTCCGACCGGAAATGCGGGACCCTGGATTGAGGAGGCTCACAAGATCACGGATGCCATGCCTCGTGGGTCCGAAAAGAGGGATCAACTCGAAGCCCGGCTCTTTCAGGTAGAGGGTCTCAAGGCCTCCGACAGGAAGGACTATAAGGGAGCCATTCCCCTCTTTCGACAAGCCCTTCTCCTCGACTCCCGGAGAAAGGATTTCCTGTCCCTGGCCACCGATCATGCGAGCCTGGCCAGAAACTACTATCTTTCCGGAGATTTCAAAAAAGGTTTAGTCCATTTTGACAAGGCTCTTTCCCTGGACAAGAAGCTCCGCAATCACGCCGGAATCGCATTTGACCTTGAGGGAAAGTCGCTTGCGGAGGCCGGATTGGGGAAATACCGGGAAGCTGCCAAAAAAATGATGGAAGCCTCAGGAGTGGAAATGGGTCTTGGTCGAATGGAATTGGCCCGGAGGGATGTCGCCTTTGCCCGGACCATCGTCAGGGAAATCCGGACTCCGGATGCGGAGCGATTCCGGACCGTTCTCCAGCATTGGTTTGATGCCGACTAGACGGGAATTTCAGGAATAGAAAAAGGTTCCTTCGAGGTCGCTCCGGTCCTCAAGCCTGCGCAATATCTGGTCCAGGAAGGTTTGAATGGACAGGGAGGTCTCAGGGGAATAGGAGATCAGAATTCCCCTGTAGTGAAATCCTTTTTCCAGTTTTTCGGAATGCCCATAACGTGAAAGGGTCTTCACCATGCGACCCATGACGGCCAGCCCTTCGGCATGGCCGGCTTCCAAAACCTGAATCATGAGGAGGTCTTCCTTTGGCCTCATGATCCAGTCCGTAGACCTAAGGGTTGCGCCCAGGGTTGTGGTCAACTTGGTCCAGGCCATTTCCAGTGGACCGGTTCCATAATATTTTTCGATCTCCTTCAGATTGTCTATGCGAAGAGCAATGACGGAAAATGGAATTCCCAGCCTTTGCGTTCTTCCCCATTCTTCGAGTAACCGGTTCATTGTCGCCCGGTAATCCAAAGATCCCGATAACTCCCGGGTCGTGAGTGACACATCCTCCCGAAGGTTTTCCTGGCGGGCTATCAAAATTTTGATCAGGGGCAAGGATTCCATGATTGCTTCTGACCAGGTGATCGGGGGCTCACCTAATCCCATCTCAAGAAGAATCAGACAAAGCCCCCCTGATTCGACGACAAACGGAAAGATCCAGGATTTCCCCTCCTTTAACCCGTTGTTCTCTTTTCGGAAAGGAGAAAGGATCAGGAGCGGAAACAGCATGACCTCATCCAGAGAGAGTGGGGGCATATTCAATTCATGAAATTCCGGCCCCATGCTGAACCCGCAGATCCGGAACTGTCCGTCCTTTTCTTCATAACGGAATACCGAGATGCGGCTTTTCCGCATCCCGGCACCCAGAGAATTTCTCAGTGAGTCCAGTACACTGTCCACCCTTCTTAGAGCCTTTTCCGGGGCAATCTGAGGGATCCTCCCGAGCTCAGTCTTTTCCTTCTCCAGAACCTCCCGGATGGTTGCAGGAGGCTTTGGCAATCCCGGCATTCCCCCGCCTGTTTCCGCCTCTCGCTTCCGGACTTCTTCGAGTCCTTCTTCAAGAATTCTGCTTTGTCGTCTGTAAACGATGATGAAACCCAGAATCCCCCCAAGGAAGAGAATTGCGCTTATAAAGACTAAAACCGGGTGGGCCCTCAAGGAGCGCTCCCAAAGGGGAAGGGAGGAATTCTCGGAGTTCTCATCGAGCCCTAGGTCCTTGCGAAGATACTTTTCAGACCGCTTGAGATCTTCGACGCTTATCTGTCTTAAGAGGGCCCTTCCAGAATCATTGTCGGTAACTCGAGGAAAGAGCGGAGGAGTTCCGGGATGGTGGCTCCAAAGAACTGTCAGAAGGATGAATCCTGATAGAAGAACCGGTCCTATCCTCATTTTGACAATTCCTCTCTTCATTCCATAGAATGAACTGATTATTTTAATTTACTTTTCGGCAGTTTTTCCGGATTCCATGATTGCGCGAGACAGCAAATCCGAGGGATGCCGGACGGAGACCTTTTGAGAATTTCCCTATTCAACAAAATTCTTTTTCTTTCGATCCTGGTTCTTTCCATGTCCCTGGGATTCGGATATATGCTTCTGGAACACCAGATCCTGCGGCAGACGAGAATCCAGATAGAAAAGGACAACAGACTCCTCCTCCTGGAACTGACCCGATCCCTCTCCCTCCCCCTTCTCAAAAATGACCGGATGTCCCTGGAGGACAATCTGGGAGTTTTCGAACATTCTCCAGGGGTTCTTGGCGTCTATGTTTTCGACCGTCAGGGAGTCCTCAAGGGACGGATCGAAAATGACAGCATCGAAGGGAACGGAATCAGGAATCTGGCCTCCTCCCCTTTTTCTGGTTCCAAAGGCGAAACTCAGAATGACCTTGTGTTCCGGCACCTCAAGAAACGCCATCTCTATCGCCTGTCGACTCCAATCCTTTTCCAAGGGGTGGAGGTGGGAAAGGTCTTCCTTTTCCTGTCAGACGCCCCCTACGAGGCGGTGAGGGCCAGGATTGCCAGGTCATTTTTAATTCTGGGGGGAGGAAGCCTCATGGTGGCCTTTCTGGGATCTCTTTTCCTGTCGGCTTATATTTCCCGGCCAATCCGCTCTCTCAGAAATGCCACGGAAAGAATTCTGGAGGGAGATTTTGTCCGGGTTCCTCTTCCGGCCCTGAAGGATGAAACGGGAGATCTTGTCGTCGCATTCAACAGGATGGCCCTTGACATGGAACACAAGGAGCGTCTGGAAAAGGCCTTGATCCGGTATGTTTCCCGTGATGTGGCGGAGCATCTCATCAGCCACCCTGAATTGATCCACCTGGGTGGAATACGTCAGGAAGTAGTTCTCATTTTCGCCGACATCCGGAATTTTACCAGACTCTCCAGCCAGCTTCCCTCGGAAGAGGTTGTGCAGATCCTGAACGATTATTTCAATTCCTTCATCGATGAAATCTTTCTGCACCATGGCTCTGTAAACAATATCATGGGTGATGGCATCATGATCGTCTTCGGGATCCCCCAGTTTTCCGACTCTCACCCGGACAATGCCCTGGCCTGTGCCCTTTCAATCAGGAACAGGATCCAGGACCTGTCGGAAAGCAGGAAGAAGGGAGGATTGCCTTTCGTCCAGTTTGGTCTGGGTCTCCACATCGGTGAAGGGGTGGTTGGACACATAGGATCAAAGACACGCATGGAGTATACTGTGGTAGGAGGAGCGGTCAATATTGCATACAGGATTCAGGAGGAGGCCGGACCAGGAGAGATTCTTGTTTCTGACTCTCTCTGGCAAAGACTTTCCGGAAACTATGAAAGCTTCCGTCAAACCTCCCGTCAGGTGACACCGAAAGGCCTTGATGAACCGGTTCTTGTGCATGTCCTGTAAGCTAAGAGAAAGAAAAACTCCTTGTTGAAATACATCCAATCAAAAATGACATTTTTATTTGTCCGACCAAAGATCGGGCCCGTTTTCACCTTTTCCCTCCTTTTTTTTCTTGTCTTGTCAGGATGCGTCTCCCCTCCGCTTCCCGAAATTCCCCCTCCCCCTCCTTTGCCTCCCCGGACAATCCTGATCGACACTCCGGCCTCCAAAGCCGTCAAAGCTCTTCTTTTAGGGCAGGAAAAGAAGGCCCTGCTTCTTGCCAGAAGCATCCGGAACAAGCAGGAGCGGGAAGCCCTCCTAAACCTGATCAGGCAATGGAGTCTCGATCGCCAAAGCGACACAATCCGGTCAGATTTTTCGGATGGTCATAGAGCCGAAGCGCTAAGCCTCCTCCTTGCCCTTAGGGAGAAGAGTCCTGATGTGTACACAAGACTACTTCTCGAAATTCCTCCCGGAACCCTGTCCTGGGTTCTTCATCATGAGATCCATACCGGTCAGGAGCAGCTTGCGGTCCGGACGATGAAACTTTTGCAGCCTTTCAAGCGGACCTCTTTTCTTCCGACGATATCGGTAGCCTACAGCCATTGGGGATTCAGGCGGTTCTGGCAGCATCGATATCATGCCTCCCTCAATCTTGCCAACCAGGCCCTTAACGCCGATCCGGCAAACAAGAGTGCGATATCTCTGAAAAAGAGGATTCTGGTCATTCGGGATACACTGGTCTCTCGCGGATTGGTGGCTTACCGGCACCAGCATCTTCCCAAGGCCATCCGGTTGTGGGAGAAGGCCCTGTCGATAGACCCTTCCAATGACGATACTAAAAATTATATTCTCAAGGCTGAAGAACTTCTGAAAAAGGTCAGGCATCTTGAAGGGCAGGTCGAACAACCGTCCATACAGACTCAGGGAGGAAAAAAATAAGATGGAACCTCTCCTCTTTGCTGATTGGTATACTGATCCGTTCTGTTCCTGGAGCTATGCGGCCGAAGCCCCCATCGGAATATTTCGCCGACATTTCGGGGAACGCCTCTCCTTCCGACACCGTCTCCTTCCCCTTTACCGGAACATCGATGAGTTTCTTAAACACCATGGAATGACCAGACAACAGGAGTTTGCACCTAGAATCGGGAAGGTGTCCCGGGCGACCGGAGTCACCATGAGTCCCGTGGTCTGGGAGACCGGTCAGGCCCCGCAATCGAGCGAAGAATGCTGCCTCTTTGCGGAAGCGGCGCTTCTTGCGGACCCCGTAAAAGGGGGAGCCTTCCTCGCGCGTCTAAGGGAGCTTGCCTTTCTCGAAGGCCGTAATATCGGAAATCCGGAAGTTCTCCTCGAAACGGCATTCATGCTTGGCATCGATAGAGGGAAAATCGAAGAGTTTATCCGATCCGGAGCCGCAAAGGCGGAACTTTCAGCGGATCAGGAAAAGGCAAAGTCAGAAGGGGTGACTGTCCGTCCGACCCTGATCATGACGAACACTGAAGGGGACAGGGTTTTCATTGGTGGCCTCCGGAATCCGGATCTTTTCATTCTTGCCGGGGAATCCCTGATTCGGGAGGCCTCATGACCCCTCCCGTCGTCGGAATCATCATGGGAAGCCAGAGTGACTGGGATACGATGAGGCATGCCTCTGAAATCCTTGAAGAGTTTTCCGTTCCCCATGAGTGTCGGGTTGTTTCGGCCCACAGGACTCCCCTCGAAATGGTGGAATATGCGAAGACCGCCGAGAGCCGAGGAATAAAAGTCATCATCGCCGGAGCGGGCGGGGCGGCCCATCTTCCCGGTATGGTGGCCTCCCTGACCCCCCTGCCCGTCCTTGGAGTCCCGGTTCCCTCCCTTCACCTGGGTGGGATCGATTCCCTTTACTCGATCGTCCAGATGCCAAAGGGAATCCCTGTGGCCACCTTTGCGATCGGCAAGGCCGGGGCGGCAAACGCCGGTCTTTTTTCCGTTTCACTTCTGGCTGTTTCCGATGCCAGGCTGCTTGGGAGAATCCAGAAATATCGGGAAGGTCTTGTGGAAAAAGTCCACGGAATGACCCTTCCGCCGGCCTGAGGGTCCTTTCGCTGTGTTGCTGCCGGGAAGCATGCTAGGTGTCCTCGGGGGAGGACAGCTTGGGCTCATGTTTGCACTTGCGGCCCGGCGCATGGGTTACCTGACGACAGTCGTCGATCCGGATCCCCATGCCCCCGCCTTCGGGGTTGCCGACCGGAAATTTGTCGGGTCCTATAAGGATCCCGAGATCCTCTCGGAACTGTCCTCAACCTGTCATGCGGTGACGACCGAATTTGAAAATGTTCCCGCCACCTCCCTCGCCTTTCTCGAGAAATCACTGACAGTCCGTCCTTCCTCCCGATCAGTCGAGACATGTCAGGATCGGATTCTGGAAAAAACATTTCTCAGGGAGCAGGGATTCGAGACAGCTCCGTTTCTTGTGATCCGAGACGGGAAGATCCCCTCCTCCGATTCATTGCGTCCCTTGCTTCCCGGGATTCTCAAGGCGAGCCGGGAAGGCTACGACGGAAAGGGGCAATGGGTGGTTTCCTCCATGGAGGAGCTATTCCGTTTAGTCGGAGACAGGGACATTCCCTTCGTCCTGGAAAAAAAACTCGACCTCAGGGCTGAATTCTCTGTCGTCCTGGCCCGTGGACATGATGGTCAGACTGCTATCTATCCGGTGGCTGAAAACATCCATGAATCGGGGATCCTCCATATCTCGGCTGTCCCCGCAGGGATTTCGAGGGACCTTCTCGAAAAGATAAGGGCCGTCGCGGAAAACATTGCCAAAAAGCTTGCGTATACAGGGGTCCTTTCGGTTGAATTTTTTCTGGCTGAAGATGGCCGCCTTTATGTGAATGAACTGGCTCCCCGGCCCCACAACAGCGGCCACTATACCATTGACGGCTGCATCGCGAGCCAGTTCGATCAGCATGTCCGGGCCCTGACCGGTCTTCCCCTGGCGTCAACCCTTCTCCTCTCCCCCTGTGCAATGGGAAATCTTCTGGGTGATCTCTGGCGAGGAAATTCTCCTCCTCCCCTTCACATCATCCTGTCCCACCCTTCGGCCAAACTTTATCTTTACGGGAAGACAAATCCCCGACCAGGGCGTAAAATGGGCCATTTTACCGTTCTCGGAAATACGGTCCACGAGGCAACCCATATCGCCCGTTCAATGCTGGCGACACTTTCCGGTACCGTTTCACAGCAATGATCCATGAAGGAACCGGTTGAAAAAAATATGTATCTGCAGTAAAATCATTTAGTTTTGATGGGTTTCATCCATCGGATTTTAAAGGGGATTTTGTACTTTGGCCTCCCGAAATATCGGGTCCGACTCCGACCCCAATAGGTAAGGTTTTGACGATGGATATGTTTTTCATGGAGGGGCCCGATCCGGTTTTGACCGGGTCAGAAATGATCCGGGATCCCTCCCTTTCATCCTACGAAAAGGCGGGTGGCTACCGTGGTCTGAGACGCGTCCTCTCCGGACTTTCTTCCTCCGATGTGATCGAGGAGGTCAAGAGTTCCGGTCTCAGGGGACGGGGTGGTTCAGGCTTCCCGACTGCCCTTAAATGGGAAAAGGTTGCCAACCACCGCGTTCCTGTCCGCTATGTGGTCGCCAATGGAAGCGAAGGGGAGCCCGGAAGCCACAAGGATCACTTTCTGATTTCCCGCTCCCCCCACCAGGTCCTTGAGGGGATGATCATCGCCTCGTACGCCGTCGGGGCCTCCCAAGCCTATCTTTTCGTAAAGGAAAGTTTTCCGGAAGGTATCAGCCTTCTTCAGAACGCCAGGCGGGAGGCCATCTCTGCCGGACTTCTCGGAGATAACATCCTGGGGACAGCCTTTTCTCTTGATATCGTGATTTTTATCGGACCGGCGGCCTACATAGCCGGCGAGGAAACGGCTCTTCTCGAGGCCCTGGAGGGAAGGCCCCCCCGGCCCCGGCCCAAACCCCCTTTTTATCCTACCGAAATGGGACTTTTCCGGAAACCCACGGTCGTCAACAATGTCGAGACCTATGCCCATGTTGCCAGGATTCTGGCCGACGGCCCTTCCCACTTCCGGGAGAGAGGAACCCAGAAGAGTCCTGGAACCATGATTTTCTCCGTCTCTGGATCGGTGGTTCGACCCGTTCTCGTGGAGCTCCCGTTAGGGTTTCCTCTCCGGCGCTTGCTTGAAGACTATGCCGGAGGCCCCCTTCCGGGGGAAAGCTTCCAGTGTTTTTTTACGGGAGGTCCCTCATTTGGCATTCTGCCGGCAAAGGAAATCGATACTCCTCTGGAGTATGATGCTCTCCGTGCCAAGGGAACGGGCCTCGGATCTGCAGGGATCATCGTGCTGGGGTCGGGGGACTGCCCCGTAGCCACCTCCCGGGAGTTCGCACGTTTTTATGAAAACGGGTCGTGTGGACAGTGTCCTCCCTGTCGTCTGGGAACGGAATCTCTGCACGGGCTTCTCGAAGAGGTCGAGGCAGGCGGGGGCTCTCTCCAGACCCTCGACAGGATCCGGAGGGTCGCCGAGATGATCAAGGGCCGGGGAAACTGTGGGCTGATCACAGCTTCTGCCTATATGGTCCAATCCCTTCTCCAGCACTTTCCTGCCCTTCTCGAGGCCCACCTTGGAAAGGGAGACCGTTCTTTCGGCGAGCGAATCCCTTGCTGGCATTACGACCACTTTGTCGGTTAGGCCCTTGAAAACATTTTTTCAGAGACTGACATGAGGCCTTATGAAAAAAAAGATACCGGTCGACCATCACCTTCTCTTTTGCACAGGTAACAAGTGCATGGGAAAAGGCAGCGAAGACCTGAAAATTCTTGCCCAGAACATTCGTGATCAGTCACCGGATCTCTCGACGCTTCTTGTCACCAAGATGGGCTGTCTCAAACAGTGCGAGTCCGGTCCAATGGTCGCCCTCTATCCGGAAGGCTGCTGGTTTTCGGATATGAATACCAGCCGGACCGTGAAACTGCTGGATCAGATTCGGGAAGGACAACCCCCTCTTCCCGAAAATCTTTTCTTTGTTCTGGAAAACGCTGACTAACCCATCTGAAAGGATCCCCATGGCGTACCGAATTCGCAAAAAACCCGTTCAGGACAGCACTCCGGAACCTCCTCCGTCTGCTTCCCCTTCCCGTTCCCTTTCCTCCTTTTCGGTTTCGGGACCGTCCAAAAATATCTGGGGATTCGCCGGTGCGATCCTCCTCGTGCTCCTGATCGGGACCGGGGTGGTTTACCATATTCATTCTGACAAGGTCAAAACGGAAGGCGCAGCGGCAGCAGTCGAAACCAAGGCAGAACAGCTTTATTCCCGCGGCCAGCAAACCAATGGGCCCGAACTTGGAGAGGCCAAAAAACTCTTCGAAGAGGTCATGGAAAAATACAAGGATACGAAATCGGCGAGGATTGCCCCCCTTTTCCTTGCCTCGATCGAAAACATCCAGGCGCCCGGAAGCTCCGCCAAGGCCCTGGCCTGGCTTCACCAGGGGCTGGACATGAATGCTGGCAACATGAAGCTCCTGCCTTTCTACTATGAAAGCATGGGAGTCACGCTCATGTCCGCACACCAGTATGACCAGGCCCTGGCGATGTTCCAGAAGGTCATTGACTTCCCGGAGAAGATTCTGGCCGACGCGGCCCTTTTCAATATCGGAAAGATTTATGAAACATTGAATCAGCCGGCCCTGGCCATCGTCAACTACAAAAAGCTGGTCAAAGAGTTTCCGAGTTCTCCCTGGGCAGCGGAATCCGAGCCCTATCTCATGAAAAACGGCATTACCCCTCCGGCGACCACCTCTGCGGCACCTGTCGTTCCCAAATAGAGAGGTCAGGTTCGGAAAAATAAGTTGAGACCCCGGGGGCCGGCGCTCTCCGGCATTTTCCCTCATTCTGGATTGGATAACATGGTCGAAGCGATATGGACAGTCAGAAAAGATAATGGATTTACGGAAGTCCAACTCATAGATCAACGGCTCCTTCCCTCCCGGGAGGTCGTCGTGGCCTGCCAGACCCATAGGGAGATGGCGGAAGCCATAAAAGAGATGGTTGTTCGAGGAGCTCCCGCCATCGGAATTTCGGCGGCCTTCGGGATGGCCCTGGGAGCCCAGGAACTTGAAAAGGTGGCCGACCCCGAGGAATTCAGAAAAAAGATGGAGGAGGTCGAGCGGATCATTGCCGCGACCCGTCCCACTGCAGTCAACCTTTTCTGGGCCCTGTCCCGGATGAAGCCCCTCTGGACGGAAGTCGCCCCCCTGGCCCCGGGGGAACGGACGGCCACCCTTTTTCTTGAAGCCCAGGCCATCAAGGATGACGATATCCAACGGAACCGGAAAATCGGGTCCTTTGGACAGGCCCTTCTCCCGGATTCAGCGACCGTTCTTACTCACTGCAATGCCGGAGCCCTGGCGACCGGAGGTTATGGAACGGCGCTCGGAGTGATCCGGGGCGCGGTCGAGGCTGGAAAGTCCGTCAGGGTCTTTGCCGATGAGACACGCCCCTATCTTCAGGGAGCCCGGCTCACCGCCTATGAACTGGCCGCCGACAACATTCCCGTGACCCTGATTACTGATTCGATGGCGGCCATGGTCATGGCCCAGGGAAAGGTGAACGCCGTTATCGTGGGTGCCGACCGCATTGCCGCCAACGGTGACACGGCGAACAAGATCGGGACATACGGACTCGCCGTCCTGGCCCGGGAACACCGGATTCCTTTTTATGTGGCCGCACCGTTTTCCACAATTGACCCTGCGACTCCCACCGGAAGCATGATCCCGATCGAAGAACGCTCCTCCCGGGAGGTCACCCACGCGGGTGAGACGCGCATGGCTCCAGAAGGAATATCTGTATTCAATCCAGCCTTCGATGTCACTCCGGCTCGCTACATCACGGCGATCATCACCGAAAAAGGGGTTTTTTCCCCGGAGGAACTCTCCCGTCATCTTGGACAGGCCACGGAACAATAACACCTAAAGAAAGATCGGACCATTGACCCAGAAAATCCCCTCACATCCATCCGGCCCTCTTGAACAAAGCGAACATGAACGGGTCCGCCGTCAGAAACGGGATCAACTTCTCCTTCGGGGGATCGACCCTTATGGGGGCCCCTTCCCCGGTCGCGAGACGGTCGCCTCTCTTCGGAAAAGAACGGAAGGGCTGACGCCAGAAATCCTCCCCGAGCCGGCCCCCACAGCACGGATTGCCGGCCGCATCGTCCTATTCCGGAAATTCGGGAAGGCCTTCTTCGCCACCCTCCAGGACGAAGGGGAGCGATTCCAGATTTATGTCCGGGCCGACCTTTTGGGGGAAGACTATGCCAACCTCGCCGATTCCCTGGATCTGGGGGATATTGTTGGGGTCGAAGGTGTCTTTTTCTTCACAAAGACCGGGGAACCGACCATTTCTGTCACCTCCCTGACCCTCCTGGCAAAATCCGTCCGACCCCTTCCTGACAAGTGGCACGGCCTCTCCGACCAGGAGGCCCGTTATCGCCAGCGGTATGTGGATCTGATCGTCTCCCCCGAGACACACCGGATCTTCGTCACCCGTTCGACGATCGTCCGGTTCATCAGGAACTTTATGGACGGACGAGGATTTATAGAAGTCGAAACGCCCATGATGCAGCCCACTCCGGGAGGCGCCCTGGCCCGCCCCTTCTCGACACATCACAATGCCCTGGATATCGAACTCTACCTTCGCATCGCCCCCGAACTCTATCTGAAACGCCTGATAGTGGGCGGGATGACCCGGGTCTATGAAATCAACCGGAACTTCCGGAACGAGGGAGTCAGCACCCGCCACAACCCCGAGTTCACGATGATGGAGTTCTATGCCGCCTATTCCTCTTATGAGGAACTCATGTCTCTGACCGAAACCCTTCTCTCATCCCTGGCCCGGGAGGTCATCGGGTCGGTCGAGATCCCCTTCGGAGAGCACCGGATCTCCCTCGCTCCTCCTTTCCGCCGGATCTCCTATCTTGAGGCCATTGGAGAGGCCTTTGACCTCTCCAATGAAGACTTCTTCAATGACGAACGCCTTCAATCGGCCCTCCGGACCCACGGTCTTCCCGTTCCGGAACCCCGTCCGGGAAAACCCTACATCGCCGATCTTCTGAACACCCTCTTCGAGGAAGCCATCGAGCCGACACTCATCCAGCCAACCTTTGTGACCGGCTATCCCAAGGCGATCTCCCCGCTGGCGAGGTCTTCGCAAGCCGATCCCGAGGTCACCGACCGGTTCGAGCTCTTTGTGGGAGGGATCGAGCTTGCCAACGGGTTCAACGAGTTGAACGATCCCGACGAACAGCTCCGGCGTTTTCTCTCCCAGCAGGAATCTCGACTCTCGGGGGATCTTGAGGCTCCTCCGCCCGACTATGACTATGTCAGGGCTCTGGAAGTCGGCCTCCCCCCAACCGCTGGAGAGGGAATCGGAATTGATCGCCTTGTCATGCTGCTCACCAACCGGACCTCGATCCGGGATGTCCTGCTCTTTCCGCTCCTTCGGCCGGAAGCATGATCCGTCCTTTCGAGTTCCGCGTCGCCCTCCGATATCTCCGTTCCTCCCGCCATCAGGGGTTCCGGCTTTCCCTCAATACGGTCATCTCTGTGGCGGGAGTGACGGTGGGTGTCGCGGCCCTGATGGCGACCCTGGGCGTCATGACTGGCTTCCAGCACAAGCTTCGGTCGAAAATCCTTGGGGTCAATTCCCACATTGTCCTGACCAACGGCGGATCCGGACCCATATCAGACCCCGACCAAATTGAAAAGGAAATAGCGACTGAGCCGGGAATTTACGCCACAGCGCCATTCATCGTGGGACAGGCCATGGTTTCGGCCAACAAGATTGTGGCGGGGACTGTATTGAGGGGCGTGGACCCGCTTCGGGAGAGGCAGGTAACCCGGATCTCGCGCTACATGGTGGAAGGGCACCTTTCCTCCCTGACCGGGTCGGTGGAAAAGGGATCGATGCCAGGGATCATCCTGGGGGCGGATCTGGCAGACAGGCTCAACGTGGATCTGGGGGATTCCGTGGACCTGATCAGCCCGACAGGAACCCCTTCCGCCTTCGGAATGATTCCGAAGATACGACATTTTCGTGTCGTTGGCGTCTTCAAGTCCGGCCTCTACGAATACGACAACACCCTGGCTCTTCTTGAAATCGGGCAGGCGGCGCGGTTTCTGGGGCTTCCTCCGGGAAGCGCAACGGGAATAGAAATCCGTGTCCATGACATCTTCATGGCCACAACGATGGCCCATCGGATCGGGGAACGGCTTGGCTTCCCCTTCTGGGCCCGTTCATGGCTCGAAATGAACAAGAATCTCTTTTCGGCCCTCATGCTCGAAAAGATGGTCATGTTCATCATTCTGGTCCTGATCGTCCTTGTCGCCTCCTTCAATATTGTCAGCACCCTCTCGATGATCGTCATCGACAAGGCCAAAGAGATCGCGATCCTTAAGACCATGGGCGCCACCCACCGCCAGATCATGCACATCTTCATTCTCGACGGGCTTTTGATCGGAACGGCAGGGACAATGCTGGGAATTCCCCTGGGATACCTGATCACCACCCTGCTTGAGCATTACTACACCCTTCCCAACGATGTCTATTTTGTGAGCCATATCCCTGTCATTATCCGGGCCAGAGATGTCCTCTCGGTGGCCCTTTCTGCCATAGGCATCAGTTTTCTGGCCACGATCTATCCCTCACGGCAAGCCGCCCGCCTGGAGCCTGTCGATGCCCTGAGGTATGAATAATGGGGGGAATTACCGTCGAGGTCAAAAATCTTTCCCGTTCCTACCGCCGGGCCGACAGGACAATCGAGGTCCTGAGAAATCTCACCACGACCCTTTCCTCGGGGAGTTTTACTGTTCTGACAGGACCTTCCGGAGCAGGAAAGTCGACCCTCCTCCACCTTCTGGGAACACTTGACCGTCCGACAGAAGGGACCATCCTCTATGACGGACTTTCAGTTCTCGACTCCTCTGACAGGGAGCTGGCGGCCTTCCGCAATGCCCGGATCGGCTTCATCTTCCAGTTTCACCATCTGCTTCCCGAATTTTCCGCCCTGGAAAACGTCCTGATGCCGACCTGGATCGCCGGAGGCAAGAAGGAAGCGGTGGAACGTGCGAGACAGCTCCTGACGGAAGTCGGACTTGAACAAAGGCTCGGCCACAAACCTTCGGAGCTTTCAGGGGGAGAACAGCAACGGGTCGCGGTAGCCAGGGCCCTGATCATGGAGCCGGCGCTCCTTCTGGCTGACGAGCCGACAGGCAATCTCGATTCCCATACCAGCCTTGAGGTCTTTTCACTTCTTCGGGTGCTTTCAGGGAAACTTTCCATGACTTGCTTGGTCGCAACCCACAACGAAGTCCTGGCAAGAATGGCGGAGCGCCATCTTGCCATGGACGACGGACAGATCGTTTCAGATTCCGGGGGCTGACCGAACCTATGTCGGGGACGAAGCCGGCGCAGGAGCTGCTGGTGCCGCAGCAGGAGCTGCAGGGGAAGGGGCAGGTGAGGCGGAATCACCGGAAGAGGCAGCGGGAGCGGAGGAGGGTTGTTCAGACTTTCCTTCTCCTTTTCCGGATCCGCCATCTCCGGTCTTTTTGACATAGTCGGTAATGTAGAATCCTGATCCCTTGAACTGGAGAGCAGGTTTTCCCATCAGCCTTACCAGCGGACCGCCGCATGTCTCACAGACCTGAAGAGGCGGGTCGGAAAACTTCTGGATTCTCTCAACGACGGTGTGGCATTTCTGGCAGGAATACTCATAAAGCGGCATAGGTCACTCCTTCAAGATTGTCCCGTTCTGTGTAAAGCATTGGCCCACTCTTGAGATAATTATAGCTTACGGGCCAAAGTTCGGACAATCTCCCCCTCTCGGGAGCGGGGGCTATTCAAGAAGTGAAACCGCATCTCCGATTCGCCGGATCCCATCCTGGAGCGAAGCGAGGGAGGCTGCGTAGGACATCCGCATATGGACGGGGCTCCCGAAGGGAGTTCCCGGAACCATAGCAACCCGGGCCACATCCAGGAAAAATTCCGCAAGTTCATAGGCGGTCTGGACAGGGACGCCCTTGTAGGAGCGGCCCAAAAGGCCCGAGATGTTCGGAAAGACATAGAATGCCCCTTCCGGAGCCATGCAACGGATCCCGGAGATCCGGTTGAAGGCCGCCACAACCCAGTCCCGCCGATTCCGGTATTCGGAAAGCATGGGATCAAAATACTTCGCGCCCGACCGGATGGCAAAGGTCGCCGCTTTCTGCGCGATCGAATTCGGGTTCGATGATGTCTGGCTCTGGACGGCATCCATAGCTTCCATGATTTCACGGGGTCCTGCCGTGTACCCGATCCTCCACCCTGTCATGGCGTAGGTTTTGGAGACGCCATTGACGATCAAGGTCCGGTCCCGGATGCTTTTGTCGATTGTGGCGATGGAGGGCACGGGGTCGCTGGTGTAGTTGATCTTTTCGTAGATTTCATCGGAGATGATGAGGAGGTCGTTCTGGAGAACGAGCTCGGCGATCCGCTCCAGCCGTTTCCTGTCGATGATGGCTCCCGTGGGATTATTTGGCGAATTAAGCACGAGAAGTTTCGTACGGGGGGTGAGTACTTCGCGCAGGGCGTCGGGGTCCAGCCGGAAGCCGTCCTCTTCGCGGCAGGGAACAAAGACAGGATCCCCCTGGTTCAAAAGGATCTGGTCCGGGTAGGACACCCAGGCAGGTGTCGGGAGAAGAACCTGGTCGCCAGGATTGACCAGAACCTGGAAGATTTCGAAGAGGGAATGTTTGGCCCCGTTGGAGACGACGATGGAGCGGGGGTGAAAGTCCAATCCCTGGTCTCGCAGGAATTTTTCCCGAATGGCTTCCTTGAGTTCCGGAATCCCGCCAACCGCTGTGTATTTCGTGAACCCTTCATCGAGGGCTTTCACAGCTGCCTTCTTGATGGGATCGGGGGTATCAAAGTCAGGCTCTCCACCGGAAAAATCGAGGACATCGATCCCCTGTTGCTTCAAGTCCCTGGCCCGGGCCGCAAGAAGAAGGGTCGGGGAAGGTTTGAGAAGAGAGAGCCTTGAGGCAAGCAGGTCGTGGACCGGTCGGTTCATGCGTTAATGTCTCCGGGAATATTTGGTTTTCAGGGCCTGTTCGACGGGAGCGGGAACAAAAAGTGTGAGGTCCCCCCCCAGCTCGGCAATCTCCCGAATCACGGTTGAGGTGATGAACATGTAATTTTCCGAGGGCATCAGGAAGACCGTCTCGATTTCACGGTCAAGGTTCTGGTTGATCAGGGCCATGCGAAGTTCGTAGTCGAAGTCGGAGACGGCCCGGACCCCTCTCAGGATGCAGACGGCCTTTTCTTCACGGACAAAATGGACGAGGAGATGATCGAACCCCTTCACTGTCACCTGGGGAGCCGGATAGGGGATGGAAGATCTCAGGAGCTCGATTCGTTCTTCAAGGGAAAAAAGGGGGGATTTTCTGGGGCTGTCCGCAACGCCGACTATGATTTCGTCAAATATGGCCAAGCCCCGGTGAAGCATATCGAGATGGCCGTTTGTCACCGGATCGAATGTTCCTGGGTAGACCGCCCTGCGTATCATCGGGCCGATGGAGCGAGGAGGCTCACGCCGCTTTCCCCATAAATGTGATGAGACAAGATCTGGCAACCCCAGTCAGGGAGCGATCCCCATGGAAGCGGATCCTTGTGATGATACTCGAGAACTAAAAGAAAATCGGCCCCCAATATACCATTTTTGCAAAGTGTGTTCAAGAGTGCGGACCAGTTGGCGTAATGGTAGGGAGGGTCGAGAAAGAGGATTGACGGCGGGGAAAGCAAGGGATGGGGGCTCTCAAGAAAGGTGAGGACATCGGAGACCTCGAAGGAGAAGTGGGAGCCATGGAGAGGGATTTCACGGGCGACCCATCTTTCGAGACCTTCAATTAGCTCGCGATCCCTGTCGAGGAAGAGAACCTGGGAGGCGCCCCTGGAGTAGGCCTCAAGGCCGACGGCCCCCGAACCTGCGAACAGGTCCCAGAAGACCGACCCGGGAAGATCCTTCTGGAGAATATTAAGAATGGCAGAGCGGACCTTGGCGCTTGTCGGACGGGCCCGTTTCGGGCCGGGAAGAGGAAGGGATTTTCCCTTTATGGCTCCCGACTGGATTCTGATCATGAACCGCCTAAAAAAAAAGAGGGACCGGAGTCCCTCCCTTTATACAGGAAAAGACAATAATCTTCTTAAAGACCAAGAGCCTTCTTGGTGGCCTTGTCGAGCTTCCCTGTGGCCTTGAGCTTGTTGGCTTTCTGGAAGTTCATGAGGGCCTTCTTGGAAAGGGAACCCCAATAGCCGTCGGCCTTGATTTTTGCTCCCTTGGCAATCAGAGCGGTCTGAACTTTCTTCCAGAAGGCGGAAGGGCCATGCTTCTTGCCGGCCTTGACGGCTTTCTTGTGAGCCGCCTTCTTGTGGGCCGCTTTCTTTGCCGGTGCCTTGGCTGAGGTCTGGGGGGCCGCATCACCTGCAAAGGCGCCCTGCATTGGAAGAAGGATGATTGCAGCAGACAGGACAACCCCTGAAATTGCCGACCCAACCATGCCAAGAACTGTCATTTTTTCTGATTTCATCGGTGGAACCACCTCCTTTTATGCCGAATGGCCAACTTTAGCACTGGAAAATTCGGCGTTTTGCCAGCGAGCCAATCCCCTGTCACACAGGCAGGGGTATCATAAACCCGGACCCGGTATTCCTTTCCGTCCTCACCTGAAAATCCTTCAGAAAAAATTTTCAGGAGAGTCCGGAAAGGACTGAAGGATTGAATACCCAGACAATCCTCCGATAGCCCGGAATTTTTCGAATACTATCAATGATTGGTCCAAGTGTCAAGGAACCTGCCAAATGTCTCTGGTAAATAATGGACCGGCACTCCCTTCCAAAAGCATGATGATTGTCAAATCGACCCGGAAGACGATTTCTCTGCACAGGGAGAATCCCCGGTATCGCTCTTGATGGAAAGCCCATTGTCATGCCCTTCTGTCCATGCAAAAATGGTATTTGTAAAAATCAATGGGACGGAGAAATGTTTTGAAAAACAGGGTCACACCTCCGGGAATGATCGAAGGGCTTTTTCAAAAATTGCTCGGGATTCTGTCGGAGCAGGAGCCTCGTGCCTCCTCCGGAAAAGCGATTCTTGACCTTTTTTCAAAACTGCCATTCATTGACGCCGTCATGGTTCACCTCGAAGGATCCTTCTCCAGAAATTCCCGGACGCTTTTTTCAGGGTCATTCCCCGCTTCAACCCTTACGGAACGGAAAACCCTGTCTGTCTTTCTGGAAAATTTGGGATCTTTTCCAGTGGTTGTAAAACCCCCGGAATTTCCGGAGGATCTCTCTCCCCAGGTCTCTGAATTTTGCCGCTCCCACGGATTCGGGCAGGCCCTGTTTATTCCCCTTTTTGCTCCCGGAAACACTGACGGGAAGAAGGGGGAGGTGGCACTCTTTGTCCGGAGGGAAAAATCCCCTGACCCTTCCTTCGATTCCCTCGTCCTGAAGGCCTTCTCTCTCCTTTCATTTCCTTTGCCGACGCTTCCCTCGGACCTCGACAATCTCGTCAGGTTTTACAAGGCCCTCCATGAGGTCAACCATCTGATCGCACGCCATCCCCATCCGGAATTTCTTTATGCCGAAGTCTGCCGGATCGCCGTTACCTATGCAGGACTGCGCCTGGCCTGGGTCGCGACGGTTGACCGTAAGGAAGGGACATCCCGCCTTCTCTCCGTTTACGGTCCGGCAAGAGCCTATGCCGACGATCTCTTTTTCACGATCGATGCGAATTCCCCATTTGGTCAGGGTCCGGCCGGGCGGGCAATCCGTGAAGGACGGATCATCGTGACGGAAATCGACTCCGATCCCGATTACGAGGTCTGGAGAAAGAAGGCCCATCGGTTCGGACTTCATGCGAGCGCCAGCTTCCCCTTCCGGAGAAACGGCCGGATCGAGGGGCTGATGGGAGTCTATTCGGAGGACCCCCATTATTTCGCTCCTCCTCTGGTGGCCCTTTTGAACCGCCTTTCCGAGGACATGGAGTTCGCCCTGGAATCCTTCGACCGCTCCGCCCGGATCGAGAGGCTCCAGACCCATCTCCGCTCCCTCCTCGAAATTACGGAAGAGATTGCAAAAAGGCCTGACGAGAGAACTCTTCTGGAACATGTCACCACCCTGGCCGTCGAAAAGATCGGGGTTGCCAATGCCATCATCGTTCTCCGGGAGGAAAACGGCAGACTCACTCTGGCCGCCCAGGAGGGGCCCCCTCTCGGTTTTCCCGAAAGGATACGAGCGGGATACCGGGGGCCTTCCGATCATTCACCGGAATCCTTTGGAATCATCAGCCGGGTTCTTTCGACGGGACGGACGGTTGTGGCTGACAGCTTTGCCTGGTCTCCCGCCTTTACCCCCTGGAGATCCCACCTGTGGGAACAAGGGATCGAATCCGGTGCCGGATTCCCTCTGGTGGTCGAGGGACAAGTCATCGGCCTCCTTCTGGTCGGATCCAGGGAGGGGGATTTTTTCACTGAGGAGATTGTCGGACTTCTGGAAAACATGGTCGAAAACATTTCTTTCGCCATTTCGGACATCCGGAGAAAGAAAAGGCTCGAATTCCTGGGTCTACACGACGACCTGACCGGGCTTCCTAACCGGACGTCATTTCTCGAGATCCTCGAGTCGGCCCTTTCCCGGAGGGTTGCCTCTTTCGTGGCAATCCTGGACATCGACAACTTCAAGGAGATCAACGACTCCCTGGGACATGCCGCGGGAGACCGCGTTCTCGTGGAGGCCTCCTCCCGGATTTCAGGCCTTCTGCGTCCGGGAGAGATCCTGGCCCGTCTTGGGGGGGACGAGTTCGCCCTGCTCCTGTCTGGCCGTCAGAATTCCGCCGAGGTCGAATCATTCTGGCAGGAACTCTCCCAGGCTCTTGACCGGCCCGTTCTCATCGATGCCTTCGAGACCGGAATCCTTTCTCTTACGACAAGCATGGGAGTGGCTTCCGCCCTTTCCGGATCCCCGTCGTCGGGGGATCTCCTGAAGGAGGCGGACCAGGCCCTTTATTTTTCGAAAGAAAGCGGAAGGAATACCTGGACCCTCTATACTCCTTTCCTGAACGAAAGGGCAGAGAGAACATTCGGGATCAGAAGGGCCTTCAGGACCGGCCTCGAAAAGGGGGAGATGTGCCTTTATCTCCAGCCCCAGGTCGATCTTGGAACAGGAGAGGTCCGGGGAGCCGAAGCTCTGGTGCGCTGGAAGGATCCCCGGACGGGAGAGATACGCCTGCCGGGAACCTTTCTTCCTGTTGTCGAAAGCGATCTGTCCCAGGTGACCCTCCTGGGAGAATGGGTTCTTGAAGAGGCCTACCACCTTCTCTCAATGCCCGGCATGGAGAATGAACACCTTTCCGTCAATATCGGAGCCCTTCACTTTCTTCACAAGAATTTTCTCTCCCATGTGGATACATTCCATCTCTCCCGACCGGAGATCGGATCCAGGCTGACGATCGAGATTACCGAGGCGGTGGCCCTTTCCCATCTCGATCTCTCCTCCCGAACAATAAAGGCCCTCGCAGAACGTGGAATCTCCGTGGCTCTCGATGATTTTGGAACCGGGTTCGGATCTCTTTCCTATTTGAACAGTCTTCCGTTGGGAGAGATCAAGATCGACCAGACCTTCATCCGGAGCATGAATTTCCGAACGGGGGATTTTGCTATCGTGAGCGGAACCCTACTGACGGCCAGCCTCCGGGAGATCAGGGTCGTGGCCGAAGGACTGGAAGACATGGAAACCGGCCTTGCACTTCTCAGGATCGGCTGCCATTATGCCCAGGGCTTCGGGATTGCCCGTCCCATGCCGATCCGGGAGTTTGCTTCCTGGAAATCCTCCTGGCAACCACCCGATCTATGGAAAAAAGGCCGCCCCTCCTACTTCCTCTATCGTGGAGTCGACCTTCTTCTTGCTCACGTCGAACTCCGGGGGTTCATGCAGGAGGCCTCTCTCCTTTCGGAGAAGCTCTCCCCGGGAAACCAATCTCACAAAAAACTTGTCCTTTCCCTTCGCCGGCTTCGGGAATGGTTGGGCAACGGCCTCCGGCGATTTGGCGGTTTTCAGGCCTACGGGCAGTTGGTCTCTCTTCTTGGAAAGATGGAAGAAACGTTGGGTTCTGGCACCTTGAGGCCATCCGATCCGAAAATCTCGGCGGTTCTTTCTGAAATGGACGCTCACTTCTCCGATCTTGTCGATGCGGTGGAAAAAGAAGGCCGTTAGATCAGGACTCTGGTCTTGCCGGACTCTCGGGACGATCGGGATGGCCTCCTTTCTCTTTTCCCTGTCAGGCATCGTCTCGAATAAGAGTCAGAAAGAAAGGCAAAAATTCAGGCAGAGCGAAGGCTTTTGTAGAGAATGAAGAGAATGAGGGCCATGAAGGCGGGGACAAGGAGGAAGACGATCAGGTCCATGTTGAGCCTGGTCATGGCCACTTCACGATCGATAGCGGCCTTTGGGGCCTCGAGAACGGCGATCCAGGGGGACGGAGCGACCCCCGTGATCTGACCCAGAAGCGTTGAGCCGACAAGAATCGGGGTCCCGGTGATTGTCGTGGAAAATGTGCCGGAACGGCCGGACTCAAAGCGATCCAGGACTCCTTTCCGGTCCAGGGTGAGAATGTTTTTTCCTATAAGTCCGGGGTCGGAAGAAGCCAGGACCAGCCCGTCTCCCGAAAGAAGATAGGAGCGCCCGGGGGCGTGATGGAACCTGGGAATGGGCATGGCATGCCGAAGAAGGCCCGAAAAATTCATGAGCCCCGCCAGCACTCCCCCGGATCCGTCCTCTGTTCTGGCTGTCCTGACCGCAACCATCAGAACGACCAGGGGATGAGGCCCCGGGACTGAGACCGGCTGAAAGCGGGCCGAGCCCCCGGTGGAAAAGAGCTTCACCGCCAATTGACGGGCAATGTCGAGATAGGGGTCGATATCCCGCCGGTCGACCCGGGTGATCACCCGTCCTGACCGGTCAAGGACTGCGAGTCCTGCAAAGTTTGAAAGATCTCCTTCCCGGATGGAACTCCCGATAAGTCTCCGAAGGCGGTCTTCCGGTGGAGGGACCGGGCCTGTCCAATGCAGGCGAGCCGCCGTATCGGCAAGATCCCTCATGTTTCCGACCAGGACTCCTTCGATTGTTCGGGCCATCCGGAGGGAGGAAGGCTGAAGGGGATTGCGGGTCATGTAGTATGTGACCGCCACTTCCCGGTAGTAAAAAACCAGGAGAACGAGCGCCGGGACCAGGCCGATCAGAACCAGGACGGCTCCGAGTGTCCATCGCCATCCTTCTTTCGCGCCTCCCTTGCGGGGCACCGGGGGAGAATCCTCGACCTGAATGAAGGGGTTGTCTGCCATCAGCCTCTTCCGGATCCTTTTTTGACCGATCCTACCATTGTTCTTTGCGGACCGCCGCCTCGGGGAATCCCGCCAGCTGGAGATAATCCACCGTCCCAGAAACCATGTCCGGATGTCCGCAGATATAGACCACCTGTCCGTCATACTTCGGAAAGAGATTGGGAAGCACATCAGGGACGCGACCGGAAAGCCCTTCCCAGCCGGGCTCTGGGCGAGAATGAATCACAATAAGGGAGAATCCGGGAACGGATTTGGCATAGCCCACAAGCTCCCGTTCGAAGATGAAGTCCTCTCCCTTTCGGAATCCATAGACCACCTTGATCTCGGGAGGGGATTGCATCCCCAGGAGTGTCCGGATCATGGCCCGGAGAGGAGCGATCCCGCTTCCGGCACCGATGAAAAGGTGGGGGGCGGGATTGGCCTCTTCCAGAGTGAAGGAGGTCCCATAGGGACCTTCCACAAGAACGGGATCCCCCTCCCGGGCGGCATGGATCCTGTTCGAGAAGTATCCCCCCTCCCCCACTCGGGTAATGGAGAGCTCAAGGTACCCATTCCCCAGATCGAGGGGAGAGGAGGAGATGGAATAGGCTCTCCGGACCGGACGGCCCTTATCGTTTTGAAAGTCGGGAATCGAGGCCATGATGAATTGCCCTGCCCGGAAGGTAAAGGCGGAGTCCTTCGGAAGACCGAGCCTGAAGGTGGAGACCCGAGGGGTTTCCGGAATGATGGCATGAATGTGTGTCTCAATGACGGGGCGTTTTGCCATGGTTCATTATCCTTCCTCTGAGATTCGGGAGTCAAACCACCAGACGGTCCCAGGCCGTCAGCTCAGGACCCGAGTTTCAGGTGAAATCCTTTTTGCCGGGCTCTTGTAATCACCCGGGAATAGACGAAGAGCGCCACCGTCGCATAGAGAATATCAAGGAGAAAAGCCATCATCAGATCCCCGACAGGAAGACGGCCCTGGACGAGGACACTGCGCATTCCTTCAAAGACATAGGAGGCCGGGACGGCCCGTGAAATGTCCGCTGCCACTTGAGGAAGGACGGAGACCGGGTTGAAGACGGCCGAAAATGGCTGGAAAAGAAAAATCACCCCCCATGCGAGAACCTCCGCCTCCTGACCGTACCTGAGAATCACCGCAGTGGTCAGGATTCCCAGGGCCCAACCCATCATCAGGAGAGCCAAGATGAAGAAAAAAAGATGGAGGCCTAATGAAAAGATCCTGAAGGAAAAGAGAAGGTAGGCCAGAAATGCCGCCACCGAGGACGAGAGGAGAACCTTCACGATGCTCGAAAGGACGGCCCCTCCCACCACATGAAAGGGCGTGATGGGGGCGATCAGGAGGTGGATCAGGTTTTTTGACCAGATCTCTTCCAGAAACATCACGGAAATTCCCTGCTGGGCCCGGTAGAGGAGATCCCAGAGAAGAAGAGCCCCCAGCAAGGATGTCACCGCGGAAGGCATGAATGAGGGAATTTTTTTGAGGTAGAGGGTCAGGAAGCCCCAGACCAGGAGGTCAAGGAGGGGCCAGTAAAAAATCTCCATCCACCGTGGAACGGACCGTCGGTAGAGGACGATCTGCCGGAAGAGAATGCCTACGAGGGGCCGCCAGGCAAGAAGCGGAACAGGCGGCCGGGAGCTATTCATCCGACTCCCTCTCCCGTTGGACCATCTGGAGGAAAAGAGCTTCGAGATCCTCGGTATCGAATCGGGTCATGAGGGCTGGAACGGTCCCTTCCGCCACGAGGCGCCCCCGGTTCATGAGATAGAGGCGGTCTGAAAAGCGTTCCACCTCCCGCATGTTGTGGGAGGTATACAGAAGTGTCATATTCCGATCACGAACCATTCCCTGGAGAGTGGCCCGAAGCTGGGCCGAAACCTCCGGATCCAGCGTCGCCGTCGGTTCGTCGAGAAAAAGAAGCTCGGGATCATTGATCAGGGCCTTGGCGATCCCCATCCTGGCCACCTGTCCCGTGGAGAGACGTCCGACCCGGACATCCCGGAAAGGCTCGAGATTCAGGGCGACCAGGACCTTTTCGATGCGTTCCCTGATGTTTGTCATATTGTAGATCAGGGCGTAGGCCATAAGGTTCTCCCGGACTGTCAGTGAGTAGGGAAGACTCAGGTCTGTCGAGGCGTAGTTGATGCGGTGCGCCACCTTTCGCCGGCCCGTGGCCATATCGGTTCCAAAAATCCGTATCGATCCGGAGTCCGGAACAAGAAGTCCCAGCATCATCTGGATGAGCGTGGACTTTCCGGCTCCATTGGGTCCTACGATCGAGACCACTTCGCCCCGGCGTAAATCAAGACTGATCCCGTCAACGGCCCAGGGACCATCCTTCGTGTAGCGCTTTCGGACCTCTTGGGCCAGGAGAACTTCCGGAGTTTCCCCAAAAGCCATCAGGAAGTCCTGAGAGGTGTTTTCAGGTTGGCAAAATGGATCAGGTAACGGTCCCCCTTGATTCCCCGGGTTCCCACCAGTCCGATATAGAGATCGAAAGAGGAACTCGTAGGCATTCTCGAGAAGTGAATGGTAAAGCGCCCGGGGGCTCCTTTCCGGAAGACGGTTCCTGTGGAGAGGGAGGCCAAACCCTTGCCGGAATTCCGGTTCGAATCCACCCAGCGGGGGGTTCCGACCACCGCAAAGGAGAGGCCCGAATCGTCGGTTCCATTGGTCTTGGCCTGAATTTCGACCGATGCGTCAAACCCTGTTTCGGTCTTCTTCATGCCATCGACCCGCAACCGAAAGTCCGGCTTCTCGAAGAGGTCGACAGTTTTTCCCGGCCCCGACGGGAGAAAGGTATTGGGAGGTACAGGAAGGGGCACGTGCCGGATGGCCTCCCCGTTCTTGTCGAGGGCCCGGTGGCTGGGAAGGGTCAGATAGAAAAAGATGGTATAGACAACGACCCCCGCCATGACGAGGATCGATCCACCTCCCAGGATCAGGAAACTTTTCGGAAAATGGAGCTTGCCGTCCGGGGAAGTCGATCCATCCTTTTTGTCAGTCTCATTTTTGTCCATTGACTTTCTCCGTTTCATGGGTTGATTGATGGATCTCCCTCTCAGAACCTGAAGCTGACTCCGGCGACAAGGGGAAGAATCGTCATGACATTTCCCCCGGCGTCGATGGCTGTCGGATCCGCTTCTCCGAAAACCCCCAGCGGGTATCCCGGAATCGACAGGGAGATGCCGGCACCTACATCCAGAAGACCTCCGTAAGGATGGCCCGACAGTCCAGGGACGTTCGAGACGGCCCAGTCGACCCCTCCCACATCCATCCTTATATAAGGCACGATGACTCTCCGGAGGCCCCATCGGGCAGGTGTGACCTCCGGAATGTCCCAGGCGAGACCCGTCCGGAGAATGAATCCAGTAATGCTGGCCGAACCGGGAATCGGAGGGATCGGCTGGGAGGTGACATTGCTAAAGCCGATGGAACTTGAGGAAGAAAGCGAGGGGGCGAGCGTCGGTCCCGGCGTCATCTGGAAGTAGGAAAAGTCTCCCAGCCAGCGGAGATGAGTGAGCCAGGTGGCCTCTTCTCCCCTTTCTGGAAGATCGCCAAGTCTGTGGGATATTTCTCCCCCGACCCCGAAGGCCTGGTCGAGGTAGTGGGAGAGGCCTCCCCCCGGGAGCATGTAGAAGGTATAAGTGGGCGAGAATGACCATTTCTGAGTCTTCTTCCCCGCATGGGTCTTCTCGACCGGAGGGAGGCCGGGGGAGACAGGGACGGCCATGGAAGGAGGGATCTCCTCCGCCAGGGCACCGATCGGGGAGAGGAGCAGAAGAGAGAAAAAGAGGAGGATTTTCCCAGTTCCCCTTCTCATGGCAGATCCTTGGCCGGAAGACGATGGGTCACAGGGTCGAGATTCGTTCCCTGGTCATGCTTGAGCTGGGCAATCGCGATGCCCAGGTCCGACTGGTCCCGGACAAGGGAGGCACGGGCACTGGCCAGGTCCCGTTCGGCCTGGGTGACAGCAACCGAAGTTCCTGTTCCGACACGGAACTGGTTCTCCGCCAGAAAGAGATTCTGTTCGGCCTGGTGGACAAGCTCCCTGTCAGCGGTGATTTTCTGGTAGTCCGTACGAATGTTGTAGATATCGGTCTTGACTTCGACAATGGTCTGCTGGCGAAGATCCTCGCGCTGAAAAAGGGTCTGCCGCATCTGGGCCCGGGCCTGTTCTGTCTGCTTGACAAACTGGAACCCGTTGAAGATCGGGACGGTCAGGGTCGTTCCTACAGACCAGTTGTAGACCAGCGGAAAGAATTCGCTGTCGAGACTGTAGGCCCCGACGGTCTGGACCGTGGGAAAAAACTGCGCCTGGTTGAACTTGACGACCTGTTTCTGGGCCAGGGCCTGCTGCGTGATCTGTTCCAGATCCGGCCGGTTATGAAGGGCCACAGCCACCGCCTGGCCGGAGTCCAGGGCCGGAGTCGGAAGCGAAAGGAGCGGAACGACCCGGTAGGGCCTGTTGGAAATGACCCCCATCGCACGGTCCAGGGAAAGACGGTCCACCCGGAGCTGATTTCTGTCAGTGACCTTGGTCAGGAGGGCATTGGAAAGGTTGACCCGGGCGTTCATCACGTCATAGGTCGTCGCGACCCCGTCCTTGTACCGGATCTTGGCCACATCTTCCTGGAGCTTGTAATCCTCGATCGTCAGATTGTCCACATGGATGAGCTTCTGGTCCTTGAGAACCAGAAAAAAGGCCTTTTCGACATTGAGAACCGTGTCCTGAAGGGAGCGGCTGTACTGGCTTCGGCTTGCCTTGTAGAGATGGCGGTTCTGGCTGACCTGGGAGCGTCTCCGTCCGAAGGAGAAAATGGTCTCGGAGAGGGTGAGCTGGGCCTGATAAAAATCATAGTTGACCGGAGATTCAGGAATTGTGAAGGGAAATCCCGGCTGGGGTCCGAAGTTTCCTGTTTCCCGGGTATATGTGGTGGAACCGGAAAGGGTCGGGTAGTACTGGCTCTGGGCTACACCGATTCCGGCCTTGGAGGCCAGGATTCCCTGCTGGGCGGCTCCGAGGCCCGGATAGGTCCTGAGGGCGATCTCTAGAGCCTGGCGGAGGGTAAGATCGTAGGGATGGTCGGCGGGAGTCCCTGCAACGATCTGTGTCTGGTTATCCAGTGCCCAGGCTGAACTTCTTGGAAAAAGACATGAAAGACTATAAGAAGCAATCGATACGGTTAAAAAATATATCCAGAAAATTGGTCCAGGATAAAACACCAAACGCTTCTCTCCGGACAGGTATTTTGATATTAATAATAAATTATTAAAAAAAGAGATTATTGAAAATCTGGTGTAAAGAATATTATACTGAACCAGGATAGAATTTTTGGACCGGTTCCAGGGTAGACCAGGCATAAACCCGATAAAAAACGGAATCATAAGCAGGTGGAAGGACGCCGCATGACCCTCTCCCAGATCCATACCTTTCTCGTTGTCAGTGAATCCCTGAACTTCACAAAGGCGTCGCGGATTCTTTCAGTCACCCAGCCGGCCGTCAGCACTCAGATCCAGCTCCTCGAAAAAGAACTTGGCGTCAGCCTATTCAACAGGCTGGGAAGACGGGTCTACCTGAGTCAGGCCGGCTTCCGTTTTCGGGACCTTGCCCTTGAAATCATATCACGTGTCGACCGGTCTCAGACACTCCTCCACTCCTTCACGCCGCTCACGAAGACCGACCCTCTTCGGCTAGGCACCGGGTTTGGAGTCCGCCCGGAGCGGGAGAAATATCTTCAGCACTATCTCCATGGAACCTTCCAGAAGCGGGTTCCCATCAAGGTTCTCCAGGCTGCCGAAGGACAGCTCGTCGCCGAATTCGAAAAGAAACAGGTGGACATCGTCATGTTCTACAAGCTGGATAACGATCCCTCCCCATTTCCGGGACCGGGAATCCTGGAGATGGTCATCGAGAAGACCAACACCCTCGTGCTGGGGTCACCGGGTCTCCCGAAAGACAAGTGGCGGCGGGATATCCGCCTTCTGGAGTCCTTCCCCCTTCTTCTCCCTCCGAAAACGAGCCTTCTTAGAAAGGAGCTGGACGAGAAGCTCCTCTCCCTCAAGCTGAACATCAAGCCCGGAATCGAAACGACGGATACCGATTTTATCCGGAAGGCCCTTCTTTCGGGATTCGGTGTGGGGATCTTTCCCGCAAGCCTGTTCAGGCAGGAAATCGAGAGCGGAGAACTGATCGGCCTCTCGATTCCTGAAGTCTCCTATCCCTGCTCCCTTGTGGCCTATACCCGGGAGGACGAAGACCGCCATTCCCTGTCGATCAATTATGTGGCCCTTCAGATCCTGGGGGCGGGTTGGCCGGATACCTGGGCCAACGAAAGAAAGTAAAAATTCCGGCCCCCCCTATTCCGGGAGAGAGGGAGCAACCTCCTCCCACTCCCGGGGTCCGGGAAAGGCCGGTCCCTTCCTGGGTTTTGAATTTCGCCATTTGTGAAGGGTATAGTACAGGAGGGGAATCAGGACCAGGGTAAAGAGTGTGGCGAAGGTCAGTCCTCCGATTACCGCCCTGGCCAGAGGCATGCTGTTTGAACTCCCCACCTCAAGTCCGATGGCCATGGGAAGAAGCCCTGTGACGGTCGCGATGCTTGTCATGAGAACTGGACGGAGCCGCGTCATTCCTCCCTTGACCACCGCCTCTTCGAGAGATAATCCCCTCTCTTTCACAAGCTTGTTCGTATAATCCACCAGAAGCACTCCGTTGCTCACGGCAATCCCCCCTGTTACGATCACGCCCATGAAGGCGATCGAGGAGAAGTTTGTCCCGGTCAGGAAGAACATCCAGATCACGCCCGTCAGGCCGAGGGGTACGGTGAACATGATTATGAAGGGGTCGAGAAAGGATCGGAACTGGATGGCGAGGACCATGTAGACCAGAAACAAGGAGGAAAGAAGGGCGACAAAGAGGGAGGCAAAGGTCCCCCTCTGTTCGGCGATCTGGCCGGCCAGGTTGATGGAGAAACCGTCCGGAACAGAAGTGGTCTTCATGAGTGTGGAGAGATCCTTCGCGATGTCCCCCAGAGGTCGGCCTACAGGATTGGCGGTGATTGTGATCAGTCGGGTCATATATTTCCGGTCGATCTCGTTAGGAGAGGTTCCCCGTTCGATGGTCGCAATATTGCGAAGGAGGATGGGGGTTCCGTTGGGTGAGGTCAGGAAGACATTCTCGAGATCCTCGAGGGAATGGCGGAAGGGACGGTCGAACTGGACGATAATGTTGTATTCGTTTCCGGTTTTGGGATCGGTATAGATGGACGGGTTGTTTTCGTTACCGACAAAGCTCCAGAGGACGGTCGAGGCGATATCCGAGACGGAGAGGCCGAGCATCCGGGCCTTTACCCGGTCGATCGTGACATTATAAGTCGGATAATGGAAATCGTTGGGGAGAACCTGCACATCCCCCACTCCCGGGATCTTCTTCATCCCGCGGGCCAGACGATAGGCCAGATCTTCACCCGTCTTCAGATCATACCCGTACACCTCGATGTTGATGATCCCCTGGTAGCCGAAATTGATGATCCGCTCGATCAGCCCTCCCGGCATGAAATAGATCCCCACGCCCGGAAACTTTCCCGAGACGGCCTTCCGCACGCGGTCCATGGCCTGGTCCGATGTTTCGCTTCTCTTGTCAGGATCGACGAGATTCACCTGGATGAATCCCGTGTCCGGACCGGTATTGTTCGTGAAGACCGAGGCGGCCCCGTTCGTTCCGCGACCGGCGGTGCTTCGAAGGCCAATATTGGAGGCGATGAGGCGGACTTCGCTCTTGGGGAGGGTTCTCCGGATGAGATCTTCCATCTCCTTGGCCGCCTCCGTCGTCACCTCGATCCGGGTTCCGGGGGGTTCCTGGATATTCACCGTGAACTGGCTTTCGTCGGGAGCAGGAAAAAACTCTGTGCCGATTCCCTTGAGGAGCGGAAGGGAAAGAATAAAGAGACTTCCGATCAAGAGATAAACTTTCTTCCGGTGATGTAGCGAAAAGTCGAGGAGGTGTTTGTAAGCCTGTTCAGTTCGATGGAAGAAGCGGATGAGAAAGTTTTCCTGAAGAATGTCCCCAGATGCCCCTGTCTTCAGATACCGATAGCAGAGAAGAGGGGTGACAGTCCGGGAGACGAAGAAAGAGGCGAATAGGGCAAAGGTGATGGTCAGGGCCATAGGAGTAAAGAGAAGACGCCCGATTCCTTCCATGAAGACGATCGGGAAAAAGACAATGACGGTCGTAATTGTCGAGGCAAGGATTGGCATCGCCACTTCGCGGGCCGCCGAGAGGAGGGCCACGGGACGGGATTCCTCTCCGAGGGAGAAATGACGGTAGATGTTCTCGAGTTCGACAATCGAATCGTCTACCAGCCGGCCGATCCCCAGGGCCAGACCACCAAAGGTAAAGATGTTGAGCGTTTCATGGGTGAAATAGAGAAAAATCAGGGCAACCAGAGCCGAAAGAGGGATGGCCACCCCGATGATGAAGGTCGCCCGGAGGCTTCCCAGAAAGAGAAGAATGACAAGGATGGCCAGGATGGCCCCCTGGATTGACTCGTGGTAGAGTCCCCGGATCGATTGGCGAATATAGGTGGACTGATCGAAAAAGGTATCGAGATGGACCCCCGGGGGAATCCCCCGGAGATGTGGGATGGCCGATCTGACTGCGTCGACCACAGCCACCGTGTTTGAACCGGGTTGTTTGTTGACGGCCAGGTAGACGGCATTTTCACCGTTGACCCGAACAATGTTGGTCTGTGTTTCGGCCGAGTCACGAACACGGGCGAAGTCCTTGATGAATACAGGGACCGTCCGGCCATCCGGCATTGTCTGGGTGGCGACCGGAACATTCTGGAGAACCTCGACCAGGTTATGGGAAATCTGGTTGTTTGTGAAAAGGTTGTAGTCCTTGGATCCGATCTTGATGTCGCCTGAAGGGAGGATGAGGTTGGCCTGGTTTACGGCGTTGACCACCTGGATCATGGAGAGGTTCCGGGCCAGGAGTTCCCGGGGATCGACGTTGATATTGATCTGGCGGACTTTTCCGCCGTTGACCGTCGCCTGGGAAACATTGGGGAGCTGTTCGAGCTGGGGTTCGATGGTGTTGTAGGCAAGGTCATATAACTGAATCTGGTTCATGGAGGGGTTTGAGACTGTCAGGGACACAACAGGAATGTTCGCGATATCGAATTTGAGGATAAAAGGCTGCTGGATTCCGGGTGGAAGCTGGTTCTGGATCTGGGAAATCTTCTGGACAGCCTGAACCAGACCCCCATTCAGATCCTTGCCCCAGTTGAACCAGACCTGGATCGAGGAAACACCCATCCTGGACTGGGACTGGATATGGCTCACGTCGTCGATTGTCGCCAGGGTCTTTTCGAGGGGATAGGTCACACTCCTCTCGACATCGATGGGAGAAGCACCGGGATAGATCGTTCCGACGATCAGGACCGGCACGGCCAGGTTGGGAAAGAGGTCGATGGGAAGACGGCTGACGGACTGGGATCCCATGAGTACCAGCAGCATCGACATCATGAAGATGGCGATCGGATTCTTTAGGGCAAGCCGGGTCAGCCACATAAAACGGAACGCCTTCCCATCTTGGGGGAATCAGTCGCCATTCTGCTGGACAAGAGGCCTGGACTGGACCCGGTCCCCCTCCTCGAGATGCTCCTGACCTGCGACGATCACCTTCTCACCGGCCTCAAGCCCCGATTTGATCTCCGCATTCTTCCGGCCGATGAATCCGACCGTTACGGGACGCTTGTGGGCGATCCCGCCCGAATCCACGGTATAGACCCAGCTCTTGGTCTGTCTGGAAATGATCGCCCCTTTGGGAATGAGGAGGACATCCTTGTGGGTGGCCAAATCAAGAATGGCCTTCGCGAACATTCCAGGCTTTAAAATCCCCGAAGCATTTGGCATATCGATCTCGATTGCCAGGGTCCGGGTGGAGGTGTCCAGGGCCGGATTCATCCGGGTGACTTTTCCTGGAAAGACCTGTCCTGGAAAGGCATCCACCCTGACCTTTACCGGAAGTCCGATCCTCAAATACCGGATATCCTTCTCGGGAACATTGACCACGATCTTGACAATATGGGTGTCGACAACCGTGAAAAGCGGGTTGGAGTTGGCCGAAAGGGCGGCAGTCGTCGCGGGGATCGTGGCTCCGGGATCGACCATCCGATTGAAGATATAACCGTCAAAGGGGGCGACGATATCGGCATAGGAGAGCATTTTTCTGGAGTAGTCCACCGAGGCCTGGGCCTGGCGACACTGTGAGGAGGCGAGATCATAGGAATCCTTGGAAACGAGATTCTTGGCCAGAAGGGCCTTGTAGCGGTTGGCGTTCAGACAGACGTAGTCCCGATTGGCCTGGGCCTGGTGATATTGGGCGAGAAGGGTCGTGTTGTTGATATGAGCCAGGAGCTGTCCCTTTTTCACATGATATCCCCGGCGGACAGTGATCTGGTCGAGATAGCCGCTGACCTGGGCATAGATGGCCGCCTGGTTGATGGGCTGGATATCGGCGGTCAGTGTAATGATCTCCGCAATGTCGCCCTTCTTCACAGGCATAACTCCCACGACTTCCGCCGCGGCAATTTTCCCTCTGCCACCCATATGCTTGACCGGCCGATGGACAAATCGCACGACGACAATGGCAATAAACAGAATTACTCCAAGAAAGACGGCCAACCGGCCCACGCGTCGATTCACTTTCCCTGCTCCTCACGGTTTTTTCGCCGTTCTGCCTCGTTCAGGGGATCGAGGCCCGCATCTCTGATCAGCGTTGCCCGGGCGATCTTGTATCCGTATACCGCCTGGACGACCTGTGCCCGGGCGGCCGCGAGATCAGCTTCCGCCTGGGTCAGTGCGACGGCGCTTCCCACACCCACCTGGTATTGTCCTGCAGCCAGCCGGAGACTTTCCTTGGCCTGGCTCAGAAGGTCCTGAGTCGTTCTGATCCGTTCCATGGCCGTATTGAGATTGTAAATGTCCTGTCTGATGGCGGCCACGATTCCGACACGCACGTTTTCTTCGGCGTCACGGGCGGCAAGGGTTGTTTTCTGCGCCTGTCGCTCCTGGTGAACTGTCAAAAATCCCGAAAAGATCGGAATGGAGATCGTGGCTCCGGCCGACCAGTTATAGGTCAGCGGGAAAAACATGCTGGCATAGGTGTACCCCCCCGTCATGCCGATCGAGGGCATGTAGGTGCTTTCGTAGTAGCGTTCGTTCTGCAGGTCGGCCTTTTTCTGGTTGATGGCCGAGGAGAGATCCGGGCGACTCCGGAGGGCCTGGGTCACTAGCTTTTGATAGTCGGCAGAAAAGGGTGTATAGGTCAGGTCGGTGTCGACCGAGTAGGAGACATTGGACTCAATTCCCATGGCGTTGTTTAGCGCGACCCGGGCCGTCGAAACATTGTTTCGTGCCGTGATCAGGTTGAGCTGGGCGTTTGAGAGATTGACCCGGGCATTTAACACATCGAACTTCGCAGCCATTCCGATCTGGAATTCCGCCTGGGCAACCTGGAGCTGGGCCTTGTAGTCGTCGACGGTTTTTTTGGCGGCATCGACTAAAAGCAGGTCCTGGGCCAGGGTATCGTAAGCCGTTTCAACACTGGAAAGAAGGTTGAGAAGCGTCCATCGGGCCTGATCCTGGGAGGACTTGTAGGCATATTTCGCCTGCCGGACCTGGGTGATCCTCTGACCAAAGGTGAAGATTGTCTGGGTCAGATTAAAGGAGGCCTGAAAAAAATTATAGGCCTGATTGGAATTCGGTGGCAGCGCAACGTAAAAGGATTGGGGAATCCCCGGAGAGATCACGAAGTTTCCTGTTTCGTAATTGTAGCCTGCACCAGCGGAAAGATGGGGCATGTAGTTTGACAGGGCCTCCCCGATGATCTCCTTGTTGGCCTGGGCGGTGTGAACCATCTGCCGGTACTGGGGATGGTGGGAGATGGTGATGCCCATGGCCTGAAGGAGTGTCAGATGGGAGGGGACCTGAATGGCATTTTCTTTTTTGGGGGCAAGGAGATAGGTTCCAGGATCCGGGCCAATCCCCGTCTGGTCCCCCAGGGCTTGCCGATCCGGAAGACCAAAAACAGACAAAAAGAGAGCTGTTCCCAGAAAAAGGGATTTGAAAAATCCTGGGAGCCCGTCCCTGCCGGTTTTTCTCAAAAATGGGGTCTTCGGTATCATCGTCCTTTTCGATCAGAAATAGAAGGTCGTTCCCGCCAGGATCGGAATGACTGTAATCACCTGAGGTCCCAAAAAAAGCCACTGGGTGCGGACTTCCCCGAAAAAAGACATGGGAACGGCTCTAGGGCGCCCTTCGATTCCCAACCCGACATCCTCGAGAAGTCCGTTGGGATGACCTGTCTGAGAGCCCGCATCGCTTATGCTGGGAAAGACTCCCCCTGTATCGCCCCGAATGTAGGGGAACCAGGGCTGATACCTGATCATCTGGGGAATCCATCGGGTCAGTTCGAGCTGGACCCCGAGATAGGCCTGAAGATACTGGTTGGAGGGCCCAGCCCCGGTGATAATTCCAGAGTGGAGCGGGGGCGCCACATGGGGAGTGTTGATGAGATAGCCGAGTCCTCCGAGCAGGCGAATGCCCCGGGAGATTCCATAGGACACTTCGCCGCCTCCGCCCACCCCGTCCTGGAAAAGTTTGATGGGAGCAGGTGTCTGGAGGACATCATACTGGAACATGATCGAAACTCCGAACTTTCCCGTTTCGGATGCGTAGGGCTCCGAGACTCCGTCGTCCTGATCGACCTGAACGGGAGTGGCTGGGGGGGAGGATGGGTTCGATGCGGATGGGGACAGTTGTGCCCCGAAAGCGTCCCCCATCACCAAAGAGAAAGATGAAACCAGAAGGAGAAGGGAAATCAAGAAAGAGATGCCCGGAATGACTAACAAACGATTGCAGGAGGCTCGACGGACAGGAAGTGATGCCGAAAGAGGGGCCTCAGGAGGTCGCATGTTGTCATAGATTTCCACCAGGACTGTCCCTCGCTTCGTTTCCACGGGTCCTCCGGCCCTCTCGAAAGCCGGTTGACTGATTGACCAATTAACGATGAATCTAGCACCCTAGCCTCATTCTCGTCAATTCATACGGTGCAGAGAAATGACGGGAAAACCGGCAGAATCAGAGATAAAGCGGGAGCAAAAGAAAATAGGGATGAAACATGGAGGGATTTTCAGAATTCAATATAACGATTAAAGGGGAGTCCTCCGGAATGCAAAGGACCCCCCTCCTATCGGTCTTCGGAATTTTCTATATATCACTGGCGAGTATTCCGGGGTGGCAACTTATGGTCAGTCGATATCCCATCCGACCAGGAACCTATCCGCACCGTTTTTCCCCTGGAGCATAGTTCTTGATTGCCACCTCCCTAAACCATTTGATGACCTTCATGTAATCCTGGGAAACTCCACTTCCCTTCCGATAAAAACGCCCGATTTCATAGGCGGAAGCCGGGTTTCCATAAAGATGGCTTTTTCTGAACCACTTATCGATCGTTTCTTCATTGGGGTGACTTTTACAAGAGGCTCAATGTGTTTAGGATTTACTGAAACTAACTACTAGATTTCTCATTCAAACTTGGACGAATCATACTGGTCCACCATGACGAGCAATCATGATTTCTTGACAGCGGGAGCGTGGCGGAGTCTTTTCAACTCCGAAGAAACTCCGTCGAAAAATGCGGAGTAAAACTTGTTATCGGTGACCGTCCCCGAATGCCGGACAACTGTATTGTATTTCGTGCCAGTAGGAAAGATCGGAATCATCCAAAGAAGATGCCACCACGTATGGTATTTCTGATATCTGATCGTTTGTTCGTTAGCCGTCAGAACTATCTCGGAGCTTTGCTGTCCTGAAGGTATGATTGTAACCGTTGTCGTGATGTCGTAGGCAAGGTCCGAATCATTGGGATCAGTCATTTTTCGCTCGGCATTTAGAATTCCGTCTTGACGGTTGGAAAGTGTGACCGTGAACCCCTGACGAGATAGGACGGCTAGGGAGGCATTCCACGTTTCAGATACAGGAGCTGCGTAGAGGCGATTGTTTCCCTTAATTGATTCATTTTCAGAAAATGCCTGTTGATAAGCATTGTTAGAAGCACAGGCGGAGACTCCTAGAATGAAGGAAAAGCAAATAAGATTAGTGACTTTCCTGAGAATGCGCATCGACCCCCCTTTTAAAATTGTCGAATAATATGTTTAATCAATACGGATAGGGGCTCTCCCCCATCCCTCACCACCCGGCAAGTGAGCCCGCCCCGGGCAGGTGGAATCGTTGAAGTCGATGTGTTTGGTTCTCCCGGCACACCGCCCGAGTCTGCCTTTCCTGATTTTCCCGGAAGGATTTCTTATTGCCATAATTGGTTTGGGCTTCACCCTCCCCAACCCTCTGGCAAGCTTAGATGAGCGAGCATCTGAGACATTCCAATCCGGAGAACCAAGGGGCATTCTCTCCGATTCCCTAAGACCTTTGCTCTATGATGGCAGCTACCAAGGCCTCTGCGGACTTCTCTCTCCGGATTGCTCCGTTGCCCTTTCAGGCATGAGGAGAGATCTCCCCATTAGGGAAGAATACGATCCTTCACGACACAACCGCCGAATTTACGCCACTCTTCCTTGCCCACATTAAGCTTCGCAATCTCTTGCCTGCTCACCTTGATCGGTAGCGCCCTCAATCTGGTTCTTGTCCATCGGATCGCAGTTTCGCTCCACGCTGCCTCCCTCCGCAGATTCTCTAGAATTGACCAAACATTCCTCAATCCTATGGAAAACTTCAAGGAATCGTGTTACTGCCTGTAAATTAGATATTTGAGCCTCTTGCAAACCGTTTACGAGGCCGTGTGAATGAGTTTTAACTGATAGATCCTGGGGCAGAGGCTTCTTCCTGACCCTGGTTTTTTGCCAAAAAAGACCTTTTTTTTCAACAACATGACTTTTAAGGGCTTTCTGGGCTCCCTCCTCCTTCGTCACTTTAGGGACGATAGCATTCAATGGTAATTTTGTGCGTTCCAACGCTACGAAGAGCCGAGGCGAAGAAGCTGATCGGCCATCACAGGGCCTGAACAGCAAACATGAAATACGATCCACCTTTCGGCTTCCTCCCCTCGAATCATTGTCGCGACGAAATCGTCGTTGAGATTAGACTAAAGTTTGTCGGAAAAGGGGATATCCCCCATCACCCGAAGAATCAGTTCGGATCTGTTTCGTACATTCAGATGTCTGAAAATGTCGTGAATATGATCTTTCACCGTCTGAATCGACACCAAGAGCTTTTCAGAAATTTCCTTGTTGGTTTTCCCTCGCATGACCTCGAGGACGATTTCAGACTGGCGCCTCGAAAGATCGAGTTCCTTCATTCTCTGGCAAAGGAGGATCTTGGGAGGATAGGGTTCAAGAATCACGACCTTCCCTTTTTTTACAGCCTCTCCAGAACCTTTGACGGGGGACGGGACTGATTGGACCGGAAAAGTCCGGGCTCTGAAACTCCCTCGTCCGGTTTGGATGAGATGGACCTTAGGATCCTCTTCCTCCCGGGTGATCCATTCAGGAGGTCCTTCAGGAAATATCCGTTCCATCTCTTCGTTCCGGAAAACTCTTTTACCTTCCGGATCGACCACCACGATCCCGGAATTTTTGTCGATAGGGGGATGGTTTCTCCATTCCTGGACCTTCAGGGCAAGGGCGGCATGTCGGCAGAGAATTGTTGCAATCTCGCATTCCAGGTCATTGAAGTCCTTCTCCCTGGATTCCCGGGTGAGCCAGATCATGCCGAGTTTGTCTCCGTAGCAAGAAAGCGGAAGGACCAGAACCCAGGAGGCTGGGATCTTCAAGAGGAATTCCTTGAAGAAACGGGAGGAGAAATGTTTCTCTTCTGAGAGGAAATCACTGTAGCGCAAGGCCCTAATACTGTTTTTACGGAATAGATGGTTGGCCAGTGGATCGATTTTGGAAAAATAAATAAGCCATTCCTCGATCCACCGAGAGGGACCCGGCAACAGGACATGGCCATCCAGTTGGAAGACGCCGTTTTTCCCGTCGTATGGGATCAGAGCCACTGCAGGGGAGAGTTCGAACGGCTCTTTCAGAGTGCGGTGTATAAGGCTAAGCAATCCCTCTTTCTCTGGAATTTCATAGATCTGGTTGAGAAGGTCCAAAAGAAATCGGGGACATTCCTCCATGCCTTTCATGGATCACCCCTCATTCTGTAGACAAAACATAAAAGAATTCTTTATTCACAAATGTTAATCGAATTTATAACACATGAGGTCATTAATAAGTCAAATAATCATGAAATTTACTATTAATATGACATTCATTCCATTTAAAATATATCAAATAATTTTTTAAATTAAATCCAACTAAAGTAGGTTTTTTCTGGATAACCAATATTATTGAATGTTCACCCTGAAAAATATTTCAGAATTCGAATGTCGAGGATGAATGAGAAGAGGAAGCCAGAGGGATGTGAAATGGATTCTTTTTCTGGCGTTGGAAATCCCTGGATTTGATAGAAACCGCCGGATCCCAAGATTGATCTGGTGGAGGGGATCTGGTAAGGTAGGAAAATGCAGACAAGCTTTTTAAGGAAATTCTCTTTTTCATCTCCGGAATCTCAAGCAGGAAAAGCCCGCAGGTTCCAGACGACTGTTTCTTTCATCTCAGAGGCCCTGCCTATCCCAAACCAGGATTATTGATGACGCCTCGCCATCATGTTGGAATCATCCGATTTCCCGGAACAAACTGTGATCTGGATACATGGGAGGCGATTTCCCTTGTTCCCGGCCTTGTTCCGGTCTGGGTGTCCCACAAGGAAAAAAGTGCTGGGGATCTTGCGGCCATCATTCTTCCCGGAGGCTTTTCATACGGAGACTATTTTCGTACTGGGGCAATCGCCGCTCGCTCCCCAGTTATGGACCTGGTCGGGGACTTTGCTCAAAAAGGCCATCCAGTCCTGGGGATCTGCAACGGATTCCAGATCCTTGCCGAAGCCGGAATCCTTCCGGGGACCCTTCTTCCCAACAGCAAACGGACCTTTCTTTGCCAGGAAGAATCTCTAGTGATTGAAAACTGCCGCACTCCCTTCACGACCCTTTTTGATCCCGGGACTCCGGTGACCCTTCCGATCGCCCATCAGGAGGGCCGCTTCTTCATCGATCCCGACCGGCTCCAGGATATTGAAAAAAAAGGCCAGGTCCTCCTCCGGTATCTCAGCAATCCCAACGGTTCACTCCGAGAAATTGCCGGATTGACGAATGTGACCGGAAATGTCGTCGGCCTCATGCCTCATCCGGAAAGGCGAGCCTCCTCTCTCTTTGGAAGGCCCGACGGTCTTTTGTTTTTCCAGTCTCTCGCCCTTTACCTCGAGCGTCAAAGTCTCCGGACCCTTTCCGAGGCGCACTGAACATTATCGAAGAGTACGCATGACTGCCGACACTGTCTCACGATTCAAAATACCTGCCCATGAAATGGAAAGGATCAGATCCCTTCTCGGCCGGGATCCGAATTTGACCGAAGAGGCTGTTTTTTCGGCTCTCTGGAGTGAACACTGCAGCTACAAGTCAAGCCGAATCCATCTGCGCAAGTTCTCCTCCAAGGGGCCACGGGTCCTCATGGGACCCGGTGAAAATGCCGGCGTGGTCCGGGTAACGTCCAGGACCGGAATTGCCTTCAAGATGGAAAGCCACAACCATCCGAGTTACATCGAACCCTTCCAGGGGGCGGCCACAGGAGTCGGGGGAATCCTCCGGGACATCTTCGCCATGGGCGCCCGTCCCGTGGCTCTGACGAACAGCCTGGTCTTCGGTTCTCTCCGGCAGCCCCGTCAATTGACCTTGTTCCGGCGGGTCGTGGCGGGAATTGCCGCCTACGGAAACTCCATCGGGGTTCCCACCATGGGGGGGGAGGTCTGGTTCGACGAACGTTATGCGAAGAATATTCTCGTCAATGCCTTTGCCCTGGGTCTGGTCGCCGAAGACGGAATCATGAGTGCCATCCCTCCACCAAAGCCCCTTCTCGCCGTCTATCTTGGAAACAAGACTGGCCGTGACGGTGTCTCGGGGGCGGCCATGGCTTCCCGCAGTTTTACGGATGGTGACACCGATCTCCGGCCCCAGGTCCAGGTGGCCGATCCCTTTGTCGGGAAAAAGGTCATGGAAGCAACCCTGACAATCATCCGGCATGGACTGGCCGGTGCCATTCAGGACATGGGAGCGGCCGGCCTGACCAGTTCCTCCGTTGAAATGGCCGCAAAGGCAGGACTGGGAATCGAGATCGATGTGGACAAGGTTCCCCTTCGGGATTTCTCCATGGAACCCTGGGAGATTCTCCTCTCAGAATCACAGGAGCGGATGCTCCTTCTGGTGGAGGAGCCGCGGGTCGAAAGGATTCTGAATATCGCAAGTGAGAGCCAGGTTTCGGCGGCGGTCGTTGGCCGGATCATTTCCGATCCCATATTTCGGGTCAGGAAGGGCGAGACGGTTTTTGCCGAAGTCCCGGTTCCCTATCTGACCGACCACGCCCCTCTCTATGACCGGCCGGCCCGGGCCCGGGTCCACGCCCCCTCCCCTTCGGCCCATCACTCTCCTTCTGAGGCCGGACGCCACTCCATTGTGGAGCTCTTCCACCGTCTCCTCGACCACCCTAACGGGGGGTCGGCCGAATGGATTTCCCGACAGTTCGACTTTGAAGTCGGAACACGGACGCTCCTTTCGCCCGGACATGATGTGGCCGTTGTTGATCTCCGGGAGGAGGAGCATGCCGTGGCAATCTCCATGGCAGGATTTTCCCATCCCCTGACTCGGGATCCCGGCCGGGGCGCCATGCTTCTGGTGGCCAAATGCGTCACCGATCTCGCCGCCGTCGGAGCCTGGCCCGTCGGACTCACCGATTGCCTCAACTTTGGGAATCCTGAACGTCCCGAAACCATGTCGGACTTTGTCCTGGCCGTCTCCGGAATTGCCGATGCCACAAAACGCCTGGGAATTCCCGTCGTTTCGGGAAATGTGAGTTTCTATAACGAGACCGACGGAATTTCCATTCCGCCGACCCCCATCCTTGCCACCTGTGGTCTCCTTTCGGACCGGCGGCGGCTTGTTCCGGGAAGAACCTTCCGGGCAGGACTCTCCCTGGCCCTTGCCGGAGCCTCGCATGACCTTTCCCTGGGAGGCTCTTACCTCGACTGGATCCTTGATGAACCGGAGCCGGATCCCGTCCCTCAGGTGGACTGGGAGACCCTGGCCCGTCTCCAGCCATTCATGAACGTCGTTTTGGCCGGGCGGACACTTTGTGCCTCCCGGGCCATCGGGCGGGGGGGACTCCTCCGTTCCCTGCTTCAGATCGTATCGGGAGGAACGACCCTGGGTGTGGCCCTCTCACTGCCGCGCCTCGACAACCCTCTCCAGACCTTTTTCTCGGAGGCCCCCGGACGGATTCTGCTCGCCTTTGAGCCAGAACACGCCCGCTTCATCGAACAGTCGGCCTTGGAATTTGGCATCCCTTTCCGGACAATCGGCATCACGGTTCCCCATCTCTGGAACATCCGGTACCAGGACAGGGACGGACGCTCCAAGGAGCTCTCCGACTCACCCGAACAACTCAAGAGACGTTATTCCGCCTCACTCGCCGGCCAGATGGAGGAACTTCCCTGATGGATCCGTCCCAGGAGTCCGGAGCTCCGGATTCCCCCTTCGATAAATTGAAAGAAAAATGTGCTGTTTTCGGAATTTATAACCACGCCGAGGCCGGGAATCTGACCTATCTTGGCCTCTATGCCCTCCAGCACCGCGGTCAGGAAGGTTGCGGAATCGCCACCATGGATGGCGGACGCCTGATCATCAGAAAGGGAGAGGGTCTGGTCTCCGAGTTCTTCCGGGAATCAGTTATCAGCGAACTCAAGGGGCGCTCGGCGATCGGCCATAACCGTTACTCCACCGCTGGCTCCGACTCCCAAAGGAATCTTCAACCCCTTTCCGCCTACTTCAGCGATGCCTCGATGGCCCTTGTCCACAACGGTAACCTGACAAACGCCCTGGAACTCCGGAAAGTCCTGGAGGAGGAAGGAGCCCTTTTCACGACCGATGTCGACACCGAGGTCCTGGTCCACATGATTGCCAGAAGTCGGGGGGAAGATTTCGTCTCCAGGATGGAGGCCGCCCTTGCCTCTGTCAAGGGTTCTTATTCCCTGCTTGCCCTTCTTCCCCATGCCCTGATCGGCATTCGCGATCCTCACGGCTTTCGTCCCCTTTCCATCGGAAAGCTGGGAGACTCTTATGTCCTGGCGTCGGAAACCTGCGCCTTCGACCTGATCGGGGCCAAATACCTCCGGGATGTGGAACCGGGGGAAATGGTGGTCATTACCGACTCGGGAATCGAACATTTTCGCCTTTTTCCCAAGATCCGGAGCGCCTCCTGCATCTTCGAGCTGATTTACTTTGCCCGTCCCGACAGCCGGGTCTTCGGCATTCCCGTCTACCAGGCAAGAAAACGCCTGGGAAGGCGGCTGGCCCTGGATGCCCCCGTCGAGGCAGACCTCGTCGTTCCCGTTCCCGATTCGGGGCTGGCCCCGGCCTTGGGGTACTCCGAGCAGTCGGGAATCCCGATCGACATGGGGCTGATCCGGAACCACTACGTGGGACGGACCTTCATCGAGCCCCGTCAGTCGATCCGGCATTTCGGAGTCAAGATCAAGCTCAACGCCGTTCCTGAGCTTCTGGCCGGGAAAAGGGTCGTAGTCATCGACGACTCCATCGTGCGCGGAACAACAAGCCGGAAAATCGTCTCGATGCTGAGGGAAGCGGGGGCCCGGGAGATTCATATGAGGGTGACCTCGGCGCCGATCCACTTCCCCTGTTTTTATGGGATCGACACCCCGAACCGGGGCGAACTGATCGCCTCCACACATTCCCTCGACGAAATACGCCGCTACCTCAAGGCCGACTCCCTGGCCTACCTCTCCATTGAGGCCATGGAGGAGGAGGTCATCTTGAGCCAGACCTTCCGTGAGGGCGAGCCGCGCACGGAAGGATCCTATTGCAAGGCCTGCTTCGACGGCAATTATCCCATCGCCTTCACTCAGGAAGAGCGAATCCAGTACGGCCTGTTCGAACGTCCGGTCCGTTAGCTTTCCGACATCCCCGGCACGCCTACAGCCAGGAGGGCATGTGAAGGTCCTTTCCTCCGGAACCGGCAGAAATCCCGTTCCTCCTCCCTTAAGGACCGCCTGGAGTATGTTCGAGGAGACCTTGGCCCAGGTCCGGGAGGTTGTCTTTCCCCGGATAGAATGGTTCAGGGTGTGGTTCAGGCTCAGGAGGGTGGCCCGGAGCAAGGCGGACCTTCTATCCAGACTGGGAGAGTTTGCCGCAGGGACGGGACTTCAGGACTACTGGCCCAACACCGGGACCCATCACCCGAAGATGAATAGCTTGATCGAAAGGATCCGGGAAACCGAACTCCTCGAGACCCATCTGAGAGACTGGATGGAATATCTCGAGGATCGTGAGACCTCCGGTCTCCTGGCCCGTCTCCAGGAAGACCTCTCTCGCCGAACCGTCTTTCCTCATACGATCGTGGTGACACCGGACTCCCCCTATCTGGGGCTTTCCTTAAATGACATCCGGAAAACGGCCACTTCGGAGGGAACCATTCCCTTGACAGCCCTTCGGGGGAACCTCTCGGTCGAACTCGGCCCCCGGCTTCCTCTGGTGGCAGGAGACAGGCTCGTCATGCTTTCTGCCTGGAAAAAGCTGCGCGAGGTTCCCCCCTCTTCAAGGATTCTCAAGCTCGATGGTTCCCCCGACCCGGGAACCGGTTTTTCCTGATCCTTTTTACCCCCGACATTACAGGCGAAGTGCGGTCAGACAATCACTCCCTCGAGACCCGCCTTCGTACAGGAACGGATCATGACTGAGACGACCTCCCCCGTCTCCGGAAGAGACCGATCGCCCTCCCGGGTCGCCCGGACGTGCCGGAACTGGGGGGACCGGCCAGAGAGCCGTTCCAGGAAGGGATCGACGCGCTCGACAAGGACCTCCTGGATCCTTCCTACCTGGTTTCTGTTCTTTTCGAGGATCAGGGCGTCGAGGTGTTCCTCAAGACGCCGGAACCGGGCAACCGAGAGATCCCGGGAGGGCATGTCCGTCCAGCCGTGGGCGGGAGTTCCGGGTCGTGGGGAGTAAATGAAACAGAAGGCTCCGTCAAATCGGAATTCTTCCACGGCGGAAAGGGTTTTGGCAAAGTCTTCCTCCGTCTCTCCACAAAACCCGACGATCAGGTCTGTTGTCAGGGAGACGTGGGGAACCGCCTCCCTCAAACGCGAGACCCAGTCCCGGTAGAGGGCCAGAGAATATCCCCGGTCCATCCTGGAGAGAAGTGCATCGGAGCCAGACTGGAGGGGCAGGTGAAGGTGGGGCATGACTTTTTCGCACTCTTTCATGGCTTTGATCATCCCCGCGTCCATATCCGAGGGATGGGAGGTGGTGAAGCGGATCCGGAGAAGCCCGTCGATGTCGTTCACAGCCCGGAGAAGGTCTCCGAAGGATTCTTTCGTGCCGGAATTTTTCCCATAGCCGTTGACATTCTGTCCGAGTAGTGTGACCTCCCGGTATCCTACGGCAACAAGCTCCCGGATCTCCTCCACGATCGCGGCGACAGGACGGCTCCGTTCTGCTCCTCTTGTCCGGGGAACGACACAATAGGCACAGGCCTTGTCGCAACCCTCCTGCACAGTCACAAGAGCCGTGACTCCCGGGGGCCTGATGGCGGGAGGCGTCGTCATTTCGGGAAGTTCATAGTTCCGGCCCAAAAGAACCCTCCTCCCCTCTCCGGGAGGGCGAAGATCTCCCAGCATGGGAATCAGGTTCCTGACCTGGGAAGGTCCGGCAATCAGGTCGATTTCCGGCATGAGACGGTGGAGATTTTCCTGTTCCCGTTCGGCCATACATCCGGTGACAGCCAAGACCACGGTTTCATTCCCTTTTTTGTGCTGCCTCAGGCGACCGAGGTCAGAGAGGGCTTTCTGGTCGGCCTTGTCCCGGACCGTGCATGTATTGACCAGGATCACCGAGGCCCGGGCGGGATCGTCAACGGCCCGAAAACCTGCTTCGGCCATGAGACCGGCCATCCGTTCCGAATCGTGGACATTCATCTGGCAACCGAAGGTTTTTATATAGTAGGTATCGGATTGAGTCGGGGAGTCATCGTCCATCAATCGGTCTTTCTTTGAAAGGGTGGAGGGAAAGACATCATCATAATCGTCCTTCTTCCCTGTCCTGGTCGTCCAACAGACGGCTGTAGCGGACAAGGAAGACATCGAGCCTCATCCAGTCTCCGGGTCCCAGGGAAGAAATTCTGAGCGAAAGAGCCTGAAGGGTCTCCTCATCTCCCGAGGCGCCCTTTAGGATCTCAAGAAACTGGGCCGGCGTAAGACCCAGGACCCGGAGAATTTCCTCGTCCATCGGGCAGGGAAAGACATAGTCTCCCAGGGTTCCGCAAAGCCGCATGCGACCCTTGTCGATCGCCCGGGCCAACCACGGGATCCCCATCAGAAGGATCCGTCCGCTCCGGGGAAGGTCTGGGGCGCCGGACGTAGGGCTCAATCCTTCAGGGCCTCCACCACATAATGGTAGGAATAGAGGTCGTGGGAGCGGATCCTTGTAAATCCGGCATCGATCAGAAGGTCATAGAGGGAGACTTCGGAGGCCCGCTCGTCGACAGGGGGCCCAACGGGGGTTTCTTCCTTTTTCCAGTCGATGACGAAAAGCTGTCCCGCGGGTTCCAGAATCCGGAAAATCTCCCCGAAGATCTCCCCGGGATGGGAAAGTTCGTGATAGACATTGGCCATCCAGACGAGCGCCATCGATCCGTCGGAAAGGCCGATCCGGTCGGCTGTCCCGACCATCGTGCGGATTGGAAGATCCCGGTCCCGTTTTTTTCGCTCGCCCTCGAAATGCTCGAGCATCTCCGGCTGGAGCTCGATGGCAAGGCAGGTTCCCCGTCCCGAGAGAAATTCGCAGAGGGGGAAGAAAAAATACCCCGACCCTGTTCCTATCTCGGCCGCATCGCCATGCTCGTAGGGCCGGATCAGCGGAAGGAGGCGGGAAGGATCCTGGAAGGAGAGCCGCTCCGGATCATGAAGTCTCGCCACATGACGGTGGTCAAAGAGATGGGCCAAAAAAGCCTCCTCGAAAAATAATCATCAATATCCTCACAAGGGTCATTCTACAACAAACTCCCGTGGTGTTCACCCGCAAAGGAGAATTCCCTGCGGAAGAACTCCATTTTTGTGGTAAGATTTTCGGCTTGAGTTCACTTCTCTGACCCGGGGTCGACAATGAAAATTATCCACAGATATCTTTTTCTGGAGCTTCTGACCCCGTTCTTCCTGAGCCTCTTCGTTCTCGTCATCCTCCTGCTGACCCAGCAGGCTCTCATGATCATGAACCTTCTGGTCAACAAGGGACTCTCCGTCGAGACGGTTTTCCGGCTTCTGGCGATGATTTTCCCTCAGTTTCTCAGCATGATCATCCCCGTCTCGGTCCTGACAGCGTCAACCGCCACCTTTCACCGTCTGGCCTCGGACGGGGAGATCATCGCTCTCAAGGCCTCCGGGATCTCCCTCTCCCGCCTTCTCCTGCCACTCTTTCTCTTTGCCGCCATCGGCTTTGGGACAAACTTCTACCTCTCCCTCAAGGCTATGGAAACCCAGGGGCTCTCCCTCCAGGACCTTCTCGTTCGGGTCTTCCAGAAAAAACTCTCATTGGCCATCAAGCCCCAGTCCTTCAACAATTTCATGGGCCGTTTCATCATCTACGTCGAGCGGATGCCCACATTGTCCCACCTCGACGGGGTTTTTATCTACCAGAAGGGAAAGGGGCCGGGAGAAAGCACAGTCATTTTTTCCCGGGCCGGAGATTTGTTAAACGAGCAGAATCCTCCCGGTCTTCGCCTCAAGCTCTCCAACGGGACCCTTCTCCAGCATGGGACGGCCCTGCAGTACATCCGTTTCGAATCCTACGACCTGACCATCCTTGGCAAACACACGGACGACCATATCCGGGTCAAGAGCATAAGCGAAATCCGGGCCGAGATCCGGTCCTCCTCCCACCCCGACCCCTCCCTCTTCCGGGCCCTCGAGGACCGGTACAAGAACTATGCCTACCCATTTTCCTGTTTTTTCTTTGCCTTTTTGGGAATTCCCTATGGCATCTACACAATGAGATCGGGGAGGCTCGCCGGATTCGTATTCGCGACGGTCACCATCATTCTTTTTTACATGATGAACACCCTTGACGACCTCATGGTCGCCAAGCGTCTCCTTTCCCCCGCTTCTGCCGCCGTGGCTCCGGACATCGTCCTGGGCCTTCTCATGACCTTCCTTTTGACCCTGGTCTTCCGCGAAGTGGATATCCGGGCTCATCTTCCCCGGATCTCTCTCCCCCAACTCTTCGGAAAAGGCCGTCGTCCATGAAAATACTCACGCGCCACCTTTTGGGAGAGTACCTCAAGATCTACTTTCTCTCGCTTGTCTCGCTCGAGGCCATCTATCTCGTCATAGACTCTGTCGAGAAGATCAAGAATTTTCTTTCCCACCATGCCCCCTGGTCCCTGATGGGAGAATTCTTTGCCTGGCGGTCGGTCGAGGTGGGATTCCGGGTGATCCCGATGTCGGCCCTCCTGGCAACCATCCTGGCCCTGGGAATTGCCTCCAAGAACCATGAGATCACGGCGATCAAGGCGGCCGGCATCAGCTTGAGGAAGGCCACCTTTCCCATCATCCTGATCGGACTCCTCCTCTCGGGGATCGAACTCCTTCTCAATCTCTGGGTGGTTCCCCACGCTTACCAGATGACCGACATCATCATGGAGGAACGGATCAACCAGGGAAAAAACTGGTCGAGCACAATCCGGAAGAACGTCTGGTTCCGGCACGGCTCCCGGGAAATCTTCCGCATCGCGCGAATCAGCGATGGTGGACGGACCATGGAAGGCGTCACCATTTATCACCGGAACGGACAGGCCGAACTCCACTGGTCGATCACTGCCAAAAGCCTCAGATATGAAGATGGACAGTGGATGTTTCATCAGGGTGTCCACACGGTCTTTCATTCGGACGGAACACTGACAGCCACCCCCTTTCCCGTACGTTCCTTTCCCCTGGACCGGCGTCCCGAGGATTTCTTCATTAGGAAGACCCACCTCTCTCACTTGACCTACTTTGAACTTGGGCGCTACATCAATCTCATGCGCGCAAATGGTCTCCCCCACATCAATTTCACCGTCCTCCGCGACGGAATCATCGCCTTTCCGGCAGCCTCCTTCCTGATGGTCCTCTTCGCGATTCCCTTCGGAATAAGAGAGGGCCGCCAGGTCGGAATCGCCCGAGGGTTTGGTGTGGCACTTCTTCTTTCCCTCGCTTATTGGACCCTTTATTCGATGGGACTCGCCCTTGGACGGGGAGGGGTCATTCCGCCCCTTCTGGCCGCCTGGTTTGCCAATATCGTGGTTTTTCTGGTGGGTCTGGGCCTGCTCTCTTCCATGAACCGGGTTTCGTAAGGGGGAAGATTGTTCGCGGATTTCGGCAAGGCTTGACGGGGCGGAAAATGCCATGCAAGGATCGAAGAAGGACCTGGTCTGACCGGCCATTCCGTATTTCAGGAATAAAAGACTTCTGGAGGATCGATGCAGGACAGTGATCGCGTTGCTGTGCTCCTTTTCAATCTCGGTGGCCCCGAAACCCAGGAGGATGTGGAACCCTTTTTGGTCAACCTTTTCTCCGATCCTGACATCATGGATCTCCCTCCTCTCCTGGGAAAATTTCTTCCCCGGCTGATCGCAAAGCGACGGGCTCCCAAGAGCCGCGGCTATTATGAAGCGATCGGGGGAGGGTCCCCCCTTCGTTCCATTACCGAAGACCAAGCCAGTCTTCTGGAAGAAGGCCTGAACAAAGGTCAATCAGAACGAATCTTCCGGGTTTTTCTCGCCATGCGCTATGCTCCTCCGCGCCTTTCCCAGATCATCGCTCCCCTGCTCTCCTTCCGTCCGGACCGGCTTGTCCTTCTTCCGCTCTATCCCCAGAGATCGACGACCACTACGCGCTCCTCATTCAGGGAGTTCAAGGCCCTTCTTGCCGGCCCCCTGGCCCTTTCGGAGGACCGTATCCATGTCGTCACAGCCTTCCCGGACTATCCTCCCTATATTGAAGCCTTGGGCGAGACGGTAATGAAAGCCATCGAGGCTCTCCCGGACAATGGCCACCCTGTGGATATTCTTTTTTCGGCCCACGGGATTCCCGAGTCCCGGATCAGGAAGGGGGACCCCTATCAGCGGGACACGGAAACAACGGTGAGGGTTGTCAGCAGATATCTGGAAAAATTGGTTTCCGGCCGAGCTCTGCGAATCCATCTGGCCTACCAGAGCCGGGTGGGACCTCTCAAGTGGCTGGGACCGGAAACTAAGAAAACCATTGTGGATTTGGCTGCCCGAAGCCGGTGCGTCAATCTGGTCCTGGTTCCCGTGAGCTTTGTCTCGGACCATCAGGAGACTCTTTATGAAATGGACATCACTTACAGAGACCTGGCGAAATCGTCCCGGATTCTCCATTTTGAGCGGGCTCCGGCGCTAAACATCCAGCCTTCCTTTATCCGGGCTCTGGCCCGTCTGACTGAGGAGACGCTTACCAATCGTCAGACTGCGGGAGCTCCCTGTTCTTGCCGGTGCGGGGTCTGTCCGGAGAGGTGAATGGGAAGGAAAAAGGCAAAAAAAAAGGGAAGCCCGAAGGCTTCCCCTTTTGATCCAGGATTGATTAAAGCTTGAGCATCCGGATCGTTTCGGCCGGAACATCGGAAATATAGAGGACACCGTTTTGATAGACGATGGCTCCAGTGTACTGGAAGCGGGCCTCCGAAACATCACCATCTTCTTTTCCTGAGATGGGAATTCCACCGGTGGATTTGACCCCGCCCGCAACAGTTGTCACCGCGTTGCTGGAAAGATCGATGGCCCGGATGGAGGCATTGGAGGAATCACCGACATAGAGGGTATTTCCGTTTAACGCCAGCGTAACGGGCTGATTGAAGTAGGCAGAGCTTCCCGCCCCGTCATCCGTTCCGGGGAAGCCGGGATGACCGGCCAGCGTTGAAACGGCATTGGTGGCGAGAATGATCTTTCGGATCAGGTTGTTCTTGGTATCGGCCACATAGAGGATCGACCCGTCTGGGGTGATGGCCAGGCCACGGGGCTCGCGGAAGCTTGCGGCGGCTCCGATTCCGTCATCGGACCCGGAGGCCAGGGCTCCCTTTCCTGCAACCGTCGTGACGGTTCCGGTGGCAAGATCAATCTTGCGGACCATGTTGTTTCCGGAATCCGAAACATAAAGGGTCTTCCCGTCGGGGGAGAGGGCGACCGCCTTGGGGGCATAGAAGCCCGCTGAAGTGCCGACCCCGTCATTGGACCCCGGAAAGGCCCGCCCGGCAACGGTACTTACGGCATTGCTCGCGAGATCCATCTTCCGGATCCGGTTGTTCCGTGAATCGGCGATGTAAAGGGTCTTTCCGTCAGCTGAGATGGCGAGACCTTCGGGGTTGTTGAAACGGGCAGCTGTCCCGACCCCGTCGCGCCAGCGCGCATGGTGGTTGGCACCGGCAATGGTGACGACGGTCGCGGCCCCACCGCTTACCGTAACCTTGCGGATCAGGTCATTTCCGGTATCGGCCACATAGAGAGTTCCGTCGGGCGCCCCGACCATGCCCTGGGCATACTCGAAACGAACCTGGCTGCCTGTGCCGTCGACGGCACCTCGCTCATGGAAGGCACCGGCGATTGTGGAGACGCTCGCTGCACCGGCATGACCCGACATGCCCACAAGCAGACCCGCCGTCACTCCCAGAGCCATCATTGCTTTTTTCGAAGACCTTGTTCCTGTCATCTTTCCGCCCTGCTGTCCTTTGTGCAACAAAGTGTCCTCCTTCGGAAGGTCTGCCCGGGGTCCGGAAACCCTGCGGAACAGATGAAACCGTAAATCCAACTAACGGGCAGCGCCGGAGAGCCTTATACGCTGAAAGCATGTAGGGAGATAATAATGGCACACGGCTCCCGCACCCATTGTCTTGATCGCTCAATGTATACACCCAATCCCGTCAAATTGCAAGCTAGGAATAGGGAATTTGTTGAGAAGAAAAAAAACCGGAAAACAGCGGTTACCGGGGAGAGATCCGCCCGTGAAAAATCCCCTCGTTTTCGGGATCCCATTCGAAAAGGAAACCCGTGGCCTTTTTGATTCCGGAGGACGGGGGAACGGGGAAATGGTCCGGTGAGAGAAAATGGGCCAGTGTCAATAGCTCCGGTTCGTGGCCGACAAGGAGAAGCGTCTCGGGATAAGATTCGGCGAGGAAGGTACGGAAGCTTTCCTTTCCGAAGGAGGCGGGGAAGAAGTCGGAGGCGAGCTCTATCCGGCACTCCACCTGTCGGACGGGATGCTTTTTCCTGAGGCCGCAAAGAAGCAGCTCTGCCGTCTGGACGGCACGTGTCAGGGGACTTGAAATGATGCGGTCAACCACAAGATCGAGAAAGGCGATTTCCCGGGAAAGCCTCCGGACGCTCTTCCGCCCCGCGGGGGTCAGGGGACGAAGAACCTCCGGAAAAGGGTCGTCCGCCGCCTCTCCGTGACGGACAAGTATCACCCTCATCCGTAACCCTCCGGAGCGATGTCGTCGTAACCGATCGCCAGGTTTTCAAAACGGGTGCAGAAGCCCTGATAGGCCAGCATCACCGAGCCGATGGGTCCGTTGCGCTGTTTTCCGATAATGATCTCGGCCTTTCCCTTCGAATCGAGATTGTCGGGATGATAGACCTCATCCCGATAAATGAAGATAACAATGTCAGCATCTTGTTCTATGGCCCCCGATTCGCGAAGATCCGAAAGGGTGGGTTTTTTGAGCCCCGGACGATTTTCAACAGCCCGGGAAAGCTGGGCCAGCGCAATGACCGGGATCTGGAGTTCCTTTGCAAGCGCCTTGAGCGAGCGCGAAATTTCGGAAATTTCCTGTTCGCGGTTGTCCGTGCGCTGGGAGCCCCTGACGAGCTGAAGGTAGTCGACAGCAATCATGGCAAGGTCTTTTCTTTGTTTCTTGAGTCTTCTGGCACGGGTGCGGAGTTCAAAAATCGTGAGATCTCCCGAATCGTCGATATAGATGGGAACCTCGCTGGCGTCTCCGAAGGCCTGCATGACATTATCCCATTCCTCGGAATTCAGATGGCCTGTCCGGAGATTTTTCGAGTTGACGCGGGCCTGGGAGCTGATGAGACGGAGGAAAAGCTGTTCCTTGGGCATCTCGAGACTGAAAATCCCGACAGGCTTTCTGAGGTCGAATGCCACATGCTGGGCAATGGACAGGACGAAGGCGGTCTTTCCCATGGCGGGTCGTCCGGCCACAATAATGAGTTCGGAGGGATTGAATCCTGTCGTGAGATGATCAAGATCGACAAATCCGGTGGGAAGTCCCGTGACAATATCCTTGATCTCCCTGTTCTTGAGATCCTCGAGGCGCTTGAACTGGGCATCGAGGTAAGAAAGATCTCCGATCTGGGCGAATTCGGATCGGGAACGACGGGCTCCCACATCCATGATCTTTCGTTCCGCGTAGTCGAGGACTTCATCCGGGTCGAGGGTCGAATCGTAGCCTTTCTGAGCAATCTCTTCGGAGACGAGAATCAGTTTTCGGAAGATTCCCTTTTCTACGATCAGGCGGGCGTAGTGAATGGCATTGGCCGCAGTCGGAACAATCTCGGCTAGCTCGTAAATGTTTTCCGGTGCGCCGGTAATGCCAGCCCAATCCTTCTTTGCCAGGTAGTCGGAAAGGGTCAGGCTGTCAATCGGAATGTGACGGTCGGCCATTTCTTTCATCGCCATGAATATCCGGCGATTGGATTCAAGAAGGAAGTCGTCGTCCTGGAGCATGTCTCCGACGGTGGTCATGACCTCGTTATTGAGAAGGATGGATCCAAGAAGGGATTTCTCGGCCTCAATTGTCTGGGGAAGATTCTTCCGGGATTCGCGTTGAGGCCGAGATTTCATGGGGGAACTCATAGGAGGTCACCGGAGAGAATGAACCCGGCGATTTCCTCTATCGAGAGGGCTGTCCGGAATATTTTCTTGCGGCCGGTCAGGGTCCAAAGCCCTTTTTCGGAATCGTAGAGGACGATGGCCGCAACTTCGGCGTGATCGGCAAGAATCCCTGTGGCGGAGAGAGGAAGCCCGCTGTCTGAGGAGGGATCCGGGGCGGTCATGACAGGCCGTCCAGAACGGCGAAGGAGCCGGGCAAAGTCCTGGACTTGGCCGGTTTGGCCGGGAGGATGGCAGGCCAGGACAAGCGCTGCGGTCTCCTTCGGTCCCTCCTGTTTCTGGAGAGTCTCCTCGATATGGGTGATATGGAAAGCAAAACCGACCGCGGGAAGATCATGGCCAAAGGCCTGGCCCAAATGGTCGTAACGTCCTCCCGAGGCCAGATGAGTCGGAGAATCCTCGGCAAAGAGCTGGAAGAACATTCCCGTATAATAGGGGCCGGGGGGAGAAAGGGCAAAATCCACCCGAACGGAAGAGGCATATGGTGAGCGCGAAAGGGCAGCCAGAAGGTCAAGGAAGTTTTTCTTCTCGCGTAAGAACTCTTTGCCCTCCTCCGCATGAATATTCTCCAAAATGGCCTGGGCCTCCCCGATCCCATAAACCTTTCCGGATAAGTGAGCCGCTGTCCTCGCAAGGGAGCCCTGGCCAGAAGAGGGAAGAAGGGAGAGAAACCGGTCGGGATTCCGGGAATGGAAGGCCAGACGAAGATCTTTCATCCTGTCCGGATCCCCGGCCACCTGTTTCAGAAGAGCTTCCTGAAGGCCGGCATGGGAAAGAAAAAGAAGAGGTTCCTTAAGCGGAAAAATCTCAGTTCCGGACAGGCAGAGGTCGAGGATCTCCCCGTCGGAGACAACGGACGGATCCCCGATGAGCTCAAGCCCGGTCTGATGCAATTCCCTCTGGAGCGAGACAGGGTGGTTTTCATCCCGGAAGACGGAGGTGCTGTAGCAGAAACGCAGGGGGAGCTGCCTGTCCCTGAAGGACTGGGTGGTGAGGCGGGCGATCTGGGCGGTTGCGTCCGGACGAAGGACGAGAACCTGCCCGGATCCCCGGTCCTGCATGAGGTAGAGTTTTGTCAGAAGGGAGGGATCAAGACCGGGAGAGATGGCATCGAGGTATTCAAAGGAGGGCAGGATGATCTCCCGATATCCCCAGAGAAAAAAATGGGCAAGAAGGCGATGGGTTGTCTCCCTCCGGAAGCGAGCCGTCCGCGAAAAGACAGGCGAAACCCCGGTCGGCGTTGTTTTCGAAGGGGGCCGGTGGGTGTTGCCGGCCCCTTTTTTCCGCTTGTCCATGGATGTCGGAAACCTGCTATCTCGAAAGGGAGGGAAGACGTAACAACTTGAGTGCAATGATTTTCGAATTTTTTCGAATCTCATCAAGAACGGTCTGAGACGGCTCTGTGTCGAGTCCGATCAATGAAATGGCCTTTCCACCGGGAAAATCACGACCGAATTGCATCCGGGCGATATTGATGCCATGGGATCCCAGGAGACTTCCGACAAGACCGACTACTCCGGGCTGGTCCTGGTTGGTGAGGAAGAGCATGATCGGGTCCGGAACGACTTCCACCGGGAGGTTGTCGAGGGAAACGATCCGGAAATCCTTTTTCTGAAAAATGGATCCCGCGATCTGGTAAGTCCCGTGGGCCGTCGTGGCCCGAAGGGTCAGGAGTCCCACGTAATCACCCTGCTGGGAGGATCGGGATTCGACGACTTCAAGACCCCGTTCCTTAGCCAGGATGGGAGCATTGACCTCGTTTACCCGTGCCGCCAGGATGGGGGAGAGGACCCCTTTGATCGCCGAAATCGTCACGATGGAGGTCGGAAGGGTTGCCGCCTCTCCGCTGAATTCGACCGCAATTTTTGAAATTGGCTCGTGAGTGATCTGCGAAAGGATTCCGCCCATGACTTCGGCCAGTTGCTGGTAGGGGGCAACCCGTCCCGCATCTTCCGGGGGGATGGAGGGAAGATTGGCGGCATACCGGATCACGCCCTTGGCAAGATAGTCAACCATCTGGTCAGCCACGGCCAGGGCTACATTCTCCTGGGCCTCCTTCGTCGCCGCCCCGATATGGGGAGTCGAGATGAAGTTGTCGAGCTTCAGGAGAGGGTGATCCGGCGGCGGCGGCTCCTGGACGAAGACATCGAAGGCGGCTCCCGCCACATGGCCATTGGCCAGGGCTTCGGCCAAATCGGTTTCGTTGATCACACCACCCCGGGCGCAGTTGACGAGGTAGACGCCCTTTTTCATCCTTGCGATGGTGGCCTTTGATATAAGGTTGGTGGTCTCGGGAGTCAGGGGTGTATGAACGGTGATGACATCGGACTTTGTAAAGAGTTCCTCGAGCGTCACGGGCAAGACCCCGTGCTTTTCGGCGGTTTCTGGGGTGAGGAACGGATCGTAGGCGATCACGTTCATCAGGAGACCCTGGGCCACGTGGGCCACGTGGGAGCCGATCTTTCCCATTCCAAGAATCCCTAAAGTCTTGTGGGAGAGTTCCATTCCCATGAACTTGGACTTTTCCCACTTGCCGGACCGGTTGGAGGCATTGGCCTGAGGAATCTTCCGGACCATCGACATCATCATGGAGATGGTATGTTCTGCTGTCGTGATCGTGTTTCCGCCCGGAGTGTTCATGACAACGATCCCCCGGTTGGTAGCAGCTGCAAGATCCACATTGTCGAGCCCCGCCCCTGCCCGCCCGATCACCTTGAGCCGGGTCGCTCCCTCAAGGACTTCTGCAGTTACCTTGGTCCCGCTGCGAATGACGAGCCCGTCGTAAGCGGCAAGTTCCTTTTTCAGCTCTTCGGGAGAGAGCTTAGCCTTGACGGTGACCTCAAAACCGGCGTTTCTGAAAATATCCAGACCTTCTTCTGAAATCGGATCGCTCACAAGGATCCGGACCGGCCCTGTACTCAACACATCCTCCACATGAATAGAAATCGGGTCCTGGTTTGGGCTCCGGAATAAGCTTCTTTCACGGAGCCATGAGGCTTTATCCCTGAATCAGAACTTCCTGGGCCTTGGCGACGCCGGCTCCGAGGGGAGCCCCTTTGTAGCCCATGCGGGCCAGGACCATCTCGATTCCGCTTATGGCAGTGATGATGTCGAAGGTATCGGCATAACCCATATGGGAGACCCTGAAGACCTTCCCCTTGAGCTGATCCTGACCTCCGGCTCCCGTGATCCCGTACTGGTTCCGGAGATTCTTGTAGATCAGCTCTCCATCGAAGCCTTCGGGGGCGACAATGGCGGTCAGGGCATCGGAGGGAGTCTGTCGGGCGAAGATCGAAAGACCGAATCCCCTGACTCCTTCCCGGGTTGCCCTGGCAAGAAGCCGATGGCGTGCAAAAAGCTTTTCGAGCCCTTCCGCCTGCATCATTTCTAGGGACTTTGCAAGACCGATCCAGAGCGAGACGGCGGGGGTCCAGGCATTGGAGTCTTTGAGAATGTTGTCCTTTTCCCGCTTCAGGTCAAGGTAGAACCGGGGACACTTGGCCGACTGGTTGAGAGCCCAAGCTTTCTCGGAAACGGCGATGCAGGCCAGGCCCGGAGGAAGCATGAGCGCCTTCTGGGATCCGGTAATCAGGACGTCGATTCCCCACTGGTCCATCGGAATGTTGACCACCCCCAGGGCGGTAATCGCATCGACCACCAGGATCGTCTGTTCGCGGCCGGCCGTGAGCTGGGCCAGGCCCTGGATGTCGTGCCAGACGCCGGTGGAGGTTTCGCTGGCCTGGACGTAGACTGCCCTGATTGAAGGATCTCCGGCCAGGATCTTCTCCACCTGGGAGAGATCGACCGAGTCCCCCCAGGGGACCGTCACCTCGATGGCCGTCACTCCGTAAGCCTTGGCGATCTTGAGCCAGCGTTCACCGAACTTGCCTCCGTTGATGGCGATGACCTTGTCTCCGGGGCTCAGGAAATTCGTCATCGAGGCTTCCATACCGGCCGTCCCGCTTCCGGCGACAGTGATGACCTCCTGGGTCGTCTGGAAGAGCCATTTGAGACCGGCTCGAACCTTCTGGATCACCGGAATGAAGTCCGGGGAGCGATGGTGAATCATGGGGCCGGACATGGCCAGAAGGACCTCCGGGGGAACGGGGGTAGGACCGGGAGCCAAGAGGTATTGTTTCTTCATCGAGAAAGATCTCCTTGAATCAGGGTGATCCCCAAAGGGACGGAATGGGAGGGTGACAGCCACGGAAACCTGCCACACAGCCGGCCATGACCATGACGGTCTTCCTGACGGAAGAGCCCGGATCGGGAGGCGGGCTGTCTCTGGTCGATAATATTTGGGAAGGACCGTCGGGCACTTAATGAACGGCCCAGTTTTTACCCGCCTTCGGACGGGAACGGTCAAGACGCCATCCAAACTGCCTAACTTTACAACAAGAGAGGGAGCGGTGACAAGACGAATCCCAAGCTGAATCTCACGAGGTTTGGTCCGTCCGGATTTTTAGGCTGGCTTCGAAATTTCGGTGACGAAGGCCGGTCATTAGAGAGCCGGCGCCATCCTAGGTAACACTACAGCGCCATTTAAAAGGAGTTAGCAAACACATGCTATCCTGATACGCTGAGCTGAGGTCTGTATTTTCAGGATCCGTCAACGCAATCAGGAGGGAGTATTCGGATGTCCCCTGATCCTTCGCTTTGGGAAGGGCTTTCAGGGCTCTCCTGATTTGACCAGGGAACACCTTATTTCAATGTCATGGGATCTTTCGATCCCGGAAAAATTTCCCTATAACTCTTTGTCGAGTCCGGTCATGATTTGCCATTCAGCCATGCTTTGTCGCTGTAATCTATAGTAATGTAGGTAAATCCCATTTATAAAAGTGAGTAATTTTTTTACTTGACTTACTAAAAGGAGGGTCCAATGGCAACGCAGACCACTGTGAATCCATCGGAGGAGACCATCCGTGTCGGACCGGTCGGGATTCGATTTCTTCTGACGGGAAACGACACGAACGGCAGTGTTTCCATATTTGAAGTAATGGTACCCGCTGGGCAAAGGCTGGCGTCGCCCGACCATAAAAACGAGGAATACGAGGAGACACTGTACGGGATTAGTGGTGTGTTGACCTGGACAATTGATGGAAAGCCCATCGAAATTGGACCGGGTCAGGCCGTGTGTATCCCTCGTGGTGCGGTCCACCGTTTTGATAACTTTGGGACCGAGGACGCGAAGCAGTTGGCAATTGTCGTTCCAGCGATTATGGGACCAGGATTTTTCCGGGAGGCCAGGGAATTATTAAATGCGGCTGCCGGGGGTCCGCCGGATAAGGAAAAAATGGTCGAAGTATTTCGGCATCACGGGATGACGATCGCCCCTCCTCCGGGGAATTAAGGAGAGATTTTAACATGTGGGCTCAGGAATGACCAACGTTAACCAAGATGGCCATTTGCCTGTTTTTTATCACATCAGCGGCATAAAAGGAAAGCCAGGGCCCTCTCGCGGCCTATGGGGGTCCTGTTTGCGGATCTACCGGGCCCCGGAAGCATGAGGGTGACTCCCCCCTGCGAGTGGCTGATCCTTCTCAAAACTCCGGAGGTGGAGATCAAGTACCCTCTCTCCAATGCCCCTGCCTTCACCCCCTGGAGACCTTCGTCCGGAACTCCATCCTCCGATGGCCCCTCGAACAGTGGTTTCTGGAAGGCAACTCCTTTCTCGGCATGAACCACTACGAGCACCGGTCGCTGCGCGCATGGAGGCGCCACATGCGTTATGTCTTCCTCGCCCAGCTCTTCTATCTCCTAGTCCGGCTCCAGGTCCGGAGTCCCTTCAAAAAAAAACTGACGCTCACCCTTCCGCAGGCCCAGATTCTCCTTGCGTCCGCTCTTCTCTCGGCCCGGCTCTCCCGGGAAGAGGCTCTCTCTTGGGTCTCATAACACATGTACAGGAACGCGGCAGTCGCCCGCTCCCCTCGTCTCGCGAAATAGAAAAAACTGGCTGACCTGGTTCTCCTCGTTACCGAGGGCTCCGGATCTTCCCGGATTTCACCCGGGGGATCATGTGTCAGTCCATGGCCGCCATGAAAATGGATCTCAGGGGGATAATCCCTCCCAGAATGATTCATTTTCAGATATTCTGCCATACCATTGATTTTTGACTTCAATTCTTTGAAAAAATTGAAAAGAGATCCCTCAATTCAGGTTGTGGTCAAACAGGAGCCCTGTCCTCCTGATATCAGGGTCCCTTTCCTGGTCCGGCAGGACTCATTTGATGGGAGAGTAACCCCTGAGATTTTTTCCTATTTCCTGGATAGCCCGTAACCTCCAGAGAGGTTCCTTGCCCTTACGGCCAAATCGCATGGAACGGGCTTTCAAATCCGCTGCCACGGCTTCATTGACAAAGGATGAGCGGCTCTTCCAGGGAGCGCCGAGAAGACCTGGGGGAAGGGCATAGGGAAGAGGTGCCGAAAGAAGGGATCCCTTTTCCAGTCGGATACGCTGGGACAGAGGAACAAGGTTTAAAAAGAGGGGAAGTTTTCGAAGCAGATAATGGCGCCGGATCCTGGTCCAATCCTCAAGAATCCTGACAATTTTCCTGTGCTTGTTTGCGACGGCCCATTCCAGGGCGGATCCCTCTCCGTCGGTATGGTTGGGATCAGCCCCATGCTCGATCAGCAGGCGAACGATCTCGGAATATCCGTCCGAGGCGGCTTGATAGAGCGGAGTCTTTCCGGAGATATCGGGGAGGTCGGGGGTTGCACCATAATGAAGGAGAAGGCGAACCATGCGGGTCTCTCCCCTTGAGACAGCAATCCGGAGAAGACTTGCCCCGTTCCGGTCAGTTTCGTCCGGATCGGCCCCCTGGTCCAGCTTTTCACGAACGGTTCCGAGCGAATTGTTCCGGATTTCCGAAAATAGGATCCGGGGATCGGCCCAGGAGGAAACAGGAAACAAGAGATGAATTGAGACCCCGACTAAAATCAGGAAAAGGAAGCAAGTCCTTCCGGAAATTCCCCTCCCTTTCCCCCATCCAAAAGTGGAGACAGGACAATTCAGATCGCTTTCCCCGTAACCTGTCATTTGTGGCATACTTTTCTCCTGTAGGGATGCCATGACAGAATGGCCCAAAGATTGCCGGAACGGAGGTATGCCGTGAGCACCCCCCTTTTCGATGCCCTGGTTTCCCGGGCCCGAACACTTCCCCCCCTCTCGGTCGCCATCGTGGATGCAGGAGAGCGCACTGTCCTGGAAGGGGCGGCGCTACTCATTGCGGAAAAGATCGCCACCGCTGTGCTGATCGGAGATCCTGCCCGGATCAGGACGATTGCCGGGGAGGTGGGACTTCCCGCCGGGATCACCGTCATTCCGGCCCATTCGGTGGAGGAGTCGGCCCGGGAAGGGGTCAGGCTGGTCGCCGAAGGACAGGTCCAGGCCCTAATGAAGGGCCATCTCCATAGCGACACCTTTCTCCATCCCGTTCTCGAGGGACTCCGGAAAAGGATTCGGCTCTCCCATGTTTTTCTGGCTGAACTTTCAAGCTACGACAGGCTTCTTTATATTACAGACGCCGCCATGAACATCTCTCCCGACCTCGAGGCGAAGGCGGAAATTCTCCAGAATGCCATCGACATGGCCCATGCCCTTGGAAATCCCGAACCGAAGGTTGCAGTCCTCTCCGCCATCGAGACCGTCAACCCACGCATCGCCTCGACGATCGATGCCGCCTGCCTGGCCAAGATGGCTGACAGGAGACAGATCACGGGAGCTGTTGTCGACGGACCCCTGGCCTTCGACAACGCCATTTCCCGGGAGGCCGCCCGGACAAAGGACCTTGGGAGCCCGGTCTCAGGATGTGCCGAGATCCTGCTCGTTCCCGACCTCGTCTCCGGAAACATCCTGGCCAAGGATCTGGAATATCTGGCGGGAGCCACCATGGCCGGTGTCATCCTCGGAGCCCGGGTCCCGGTCATCCTGACCTCCCGGAGCGACCCTCCCCGTTCCCGGTTTCTTTCCGCCTGCCTAGCCACCCTGCTCTTCCATGCCGACACACCCACAGGACCCTGAGATTCTACACGCCCACCGGTCTTTCCGGTTCGTGGTGAAGGAGTCCACGGCACCGTCCGCAGACCAGATATCCGGGATTTTTGGAGAGCCGTTCGTGGCGTAAGGCGCCCAGCCGGTACTCCCGCCTGCAGCCGAGACAGCGGTATCCGAAAAACTTTCGTCTCCTTGCAGGAACCACCGGATATGTGTGGCACCGGTCGGGGGGATGGCCGAAGAAACCCATCAGGACCCTCCAGAGGTTTCCGTGAGGACGGAAGTCCTCGGAAGATCCCTTTTTACCGGCTTTTTGCATCAGAGTGTACACTACGGCATGGGCGAATTCATGGGCAACGGTCGGACGAAAGTCTTCTTCGCCTACCCGGTCGATGACTTCACCGTTAAATCGGAGGGAGATCTCGACGGACATGCCGCCTTTAGCCGGCCGGACCGAAAAGAGTCCGGCCCGGAGACCCTTCAGATCGAAACGAAGGGAGCCGGCGGAACCGTCCGAAAAGTTCAGGTCCAGTCCCATCTTTTCCCGGACGATTTCTTCAACCCGACGGAGTTCTTCCCGGAGAAGAGGATGGGAGGGACCTTGAAGGGGATTCCGGCCTTTCATTGACTCCTTTCTTTCATTGGGAAGGGGAGATTCCCTGGCTCGCCAGAAATTCCCGGACTGATACGACCCCTTCGAGATTCTTTTCGGTCAATCCCTCGATCCGCAGAACCCGGGGGAAGACGCTGTTTTTCGCCCGTTCAGGGGTGCAATTTCTGAGGAGGAGGGAGATCCGGCCCGGCTTCCGGGGGTTGCGGAACAGAAGATCGGCGGGACGGAGAATCCCTTCGATCCCCTTCCTGTATCCGTCGGAGGGAAGGATCAGGGTGACAAAAGCATCATCCAGGATGGCCGGATCGACCAGCACCGGAAGCTCACCTACCAGGGCCTGATCGAAACATTCGGCCTCGGGAATCCAGAATGAAAGAATTGAAAGCCGGCCAGGATAGAGAAGATGACGATAAAGGGAACGGAGGGCGAGAGCTCTGGCCCTCCGCAATTTCTGAAGAAAATCCGGGACATCGAATTTCCGGACAATTTCCGCCCTAAACCGGACATCTCCCAGGGGAAACAGCCCCCAGAGATCAACGGGAACCACCAGGCTCTCTCCCCCCTCTCCGGCCCCTGCCCGGGGCTGAGAGGCCAAGGACTCCTTTTTCCGGGATTCCTTCCTGAGGGTGCGCATCCAGCCCTCTCCGGGGCTCTTCCAGTAGTCTCCGGCGAGGAGAAGCTCCACCTCTCCCCCGCTATCTCCCGAAACCGGAACGGGAAGGGTCCGTCTCCATTCGGGAGAGGCAGATCCGCGAAGAGGGGTGAACTGGGCCGGGATGTTGCCCAGAATCCGGCCCCAGAAGACCTCGAGGGTCGCATCGAGCATCCATTGGTCCAGAAGGCTTCGAAGAAAGGCCTCGAACTCCCCTGCCCTTTCCTTAAAGGAAGCGAAATCCTTTCCGGAGTTTCCTTCAGGACTGGTTTTCAGGACCATCACACGGCCCCAGTCGAAGCGGGCGGTCCAGACAAAGAGGTTGGAGGCCCGGCTTATCCTGTCCGGAAGAAGGGGCCAGCTCTCCTGGAAGGAAGGGGTATCCCCCTCCAGGGCGGCCCTGAATTCGGGTCGGCCGGAAGGAATGATCGCGCCCTCCACATAGGTGGACAGGTCTTCCCAGGACTCTCCCGGGAGGACCTTGGGAAAGATTGTCCGGGATTCATCGTTCTGGAGAATGAGGCCGAGCTCCCGGTGCAGGACATAAATCCCGCAAAGGCCCGCCTCCCGGTCCTGGGAAGATTTTTCCGATAAGAAGATCCTTTCCAGGGCCTGGCGCACGAGTGGAGAGAGCATGGATTCAAAGAGGGCATCGTCGAGTCTGTTTTCAACCCACTCCACCTGGATCCCCCGTTCCCTGCAGGATTCTCTCCGCCGTTTGACGTCCTCCGGGCGAATCCGGGACAAGACGCCAGACAGATTTGCCTCCTGACCGGATTCTAGCAGGATTTGTCCCAAAGCTTCCACCAGACGTTCCGATGACCCTTGAGACGCTTGATCTCATACAAGGCCAGATCGGCATGGCGAAGCAAATGGTCCGGATCCCCCCTCTCTTCAGGAAAGAGAACGGCCCCCATGGATAGGGCGATGGTTAACCCCTGGGAGTGGCTCTCCACAATCATGAAGGGCCGGGAAAACGAATCGGAAATCCGTTCCATGAAAACATGAAAATGCGCCATGTCGGAAATCTCGGCCACCACCACGAACTCGTCTCCCCCCAGGCGTCCCGCGAGATCGCTTTCCCGGAGCGTCTTCCGGAGACGTCCGGCAATCTCGACCAGCAGATTGTCTCCTGCCGAATGGCCAAAGGTGTCGTTCACGGGCTTGAAGTCGTCGAGGTCGAGAATCCCCACGAGGGCCAGGGTCTTTCGCCGTTCGACCGAGGCCAGGAACTGGCCCATTGCAAGCCCCAGCCCCCTTCTGTTAAGCAGTCCTGTCAGGGGATCGTGGAGCGAAAGATCCTCCATCTTTTCAAGGAGACGCATCCGTTCGATGGCGTAAGCGGCCCGCTCGGAGAGATCCTTCATCAGGTCGAGGAGGACCTGGTCGGAAAAGGGGGCAGGGTCCCGGGCCCCCATGGCCATGACAGCCAGAATCTCTCCCTCCGGTCGCTTGATCGGCCAGCCAGCCACGATTCCAGCCTCGCGAAGGAGGGTGGTCCGGAAGTCTTCTGGCAGAGACGGATCCTTGGCCGGATAAAGAATGGAGCAGGCGTTTCCAGAGCCGTAGACCCTTGTCGGAAGAGGAATCTCCCCCTCCGAAGGGGCGAGGAGTGGGGGAAGGGGGAGGGCAAAAAAGAGAGATGACAGCTCTCCCTGAATGATCTTTCGCTCGAAGTGATCCTCCCCGGGAACCAGGAGATCGACAAAGAGAATCCCTTGTTCGACTGAGAGTGTCTCGGCCAAGATCCGGTAAACATCCGATTCGGTTTTTGCAAGGAAAAGGTCCGACAGGACCCTCTCCCCCACGACCCGGTAATGGTCCCTGCGACGCTCTTTTCTGACCCGCTCCTTCCGGTCGAGAAAGGCCGCGACCTCAACGACGATTCTCTGGAAAAGCGCTGCCGACTCCTGTCCGAGGAAGGTATCCTCCGGAAACTGGGCCTGCAGGAGGAGCTTCTCTCCCCCTACCCGGGCTGCCGAAACGGAAAGACTCCCGTATTTCCGGACCCCAGGGTTAGGCCTCATCCCCGGATAATCGGGCTCCTCGTTCAGGAGGATCTGGGGTCGCCCGGTCCGAAGGGCCATGGCGGCCATTCCCGGCCCCTCCGTTGATATCTGGTCCTCCGAAAATGCGGCTTCTTCTGACCCTTCCCTCGAAAGGTCCTGAGAAACGGCCGCAAGGGTACCAATCAGCAGGGTGGCGCCGACGGGAAGTCGGCCCACCATCGTAAAACGGGCGTTCAGGGTTTCACGCAGCCTTTCGAGAAGCTCTCTTAGGACCTCTTCCTCCGGAGATTCGTCCCGCTCCCGGAGGATCTGGACTGATTCGGAGAGGGCCCTGTAGAAAAGGGAGGCAATCCGGGCCTGTTCCCCCGATTCCTTCAAGGCCGTCACATCAGTCTCCACCGAGACATAGCCCATGGGCTGCCCATCCGGAGTAAAAAGTGCAGTGGCATTCACCCTGAGCCAGAAAGGTTCTCCGGACCTTGAATAATGGATCATGGTTTCCTGAAAAGAGCGGTGGGCGGCGACATGAGCGCGGATACGATCCAGCGTCGCGGGATCGGTGGTCTCTCCCGAACGGAAATCCGCGGGGAAATGGCCCCGGACTTCAGAAAGCCGATAGCCGAACCTTTCCTCAAAGGCCCTGTTGACCCACAGGATGTGTCCCGACGGATCGGTCATGAGAATCCCGTCGGTCGTATTCTGGGCGACGAGTGAGAGCCGTTCGAGGTCGCCCTCCCGGGTCTGCCGGTCGATCGCCAGGGCCAGACTCTGGGAGAGATGTTCTCCCAGGCGGAGGTGGGCATCTGAAAATGCGCCCTCCCTTTCGCTCCAGAGGGCCAGGACCGCAACCGGTTCCTCCTGTGATGGAAGAAGGACCGGCACGGCAAGGATCTCACGAACGACCCCCAGTTCGGGAAGAACCTCCCGGTAGGACCTGAGAGCCACCAGGCCGTCGGATATCCGCTCAATCTTTCCGGTTTTCTCACGCCAGGCCCGGGCGGCAACTGTCAGTCGTCCCTCCTCCCCCTCCAGAGGGAAGCGGAGTTCCTTCATAGCGGCGACCAGCCTTTCATCCCGGGAGGCGTGAGCTGTCATTACAAGTTCATCGGTCTCCGGCGCCCGTTCCAGAACATAGACAGCCAGGGCATCAGTCACCTGGGAGATCGTCCGGACGGAAATCCCATAGAGGTCTTCCCGCGTCTTGGCCGCAATAAAGGCCTGTTGGGAGGCCATGACCGCCTCCTGATAGGCCGTGAGCCTGCGGAGTTTCTCCTCAAGTTCCCTTTTGTCCAAAGCCAGTCCAATTTCCTGGGCGACCCTCATGAAAGGCCCGGCCCAAACGTCCTCGACAACATTGGGATCGGAAAACCAGGCCCCCAGAACGATCCGTTCTCCCCCCTTCCGACGGACTGAGGCCAGAAGGGCTCCCGAAATCCCCATTTCCTTCGCCCGGGTGGCCAGGGGATCGGATGGGCTTTCTCCGGCGAAGAGGATCGCCCGGCCTCCCTCCCTTTCCAGAAGGTCGGCAGCCTGGCCGCCTTCAAGAAGAGTCAACGGATCCCGGAAAACCGGAAGGCCAGAGAAGAAGTTCTGGTCCTCTCCCCTTTTCAAAATGAAGGCCGGTTCCCTTTTTCCCGGCGGGATCTGGGTAAAAAGAAGAACTCTGGGCTTAAGTAGGGCAAAAATCCGGTCTGCCAGACGGCCCAGAAGGATCTCAAGGGACAAGGAGGTTTCCTGGAATGACTTCAAGGTGACCGAGAGGGTCTCCTGGAAGAGTCCCGAAATCTCCTGGCGGATCGAGGCCTCCCTGATTTTCGTAATATCCGAGGAGACGATTCCGTATTCCCGGGACGGGGATCCCTCTCCCGCCAGCGGAAATCCCTTCATCAGGCGCCATGCCATCGTCCCGTCGACTGAAATAAGGGTGGTGGAGACCTCGAATGGCTGCCAGGAGCGGACCCGGGATAGAATCGTCTCAAGAGTCCCGGAGGAAAGACCCGTTTTAACGAAAAGCGGAGCGGGATCCCCTCCCACGAGTTCACCGGCGGGAATCCCCGTCTGGCGGGAAAAGGCCCCATTGGCCCAAGTCACTCGGCCATCTCCTCCCAAAATGCAGATGGCGTCGTCCGTCTCCTGGGTGACCCGGGAGAGCCGCCTTATCATCTCCTCCTGCTCGAGCCTCCGGAGGGCTCTCCCCAAACTGTCGGCAAGGGTGGTAAGAAGTCTCCGGAGACTTTCCGTGAAATGGCTCGGGTCCCGGCTCCAGACGACGAAGACCGCGGCAGGGTCCTGGTCTCTCTCCGTCATCACGGGAAAGGCCATGGCCGAGCCGATGAGGGAAAGAACCGGAAAGCGACGGGCCATCTCCTGTAAGAATGGCCAGTCCTCACTCCTGACCGGACCCTTGATCCTCCGCTCCCGGAAGGCCAGGCCGGACAGGGAGGGACCGACAGACTCCGCCTCGTCTTTTGAAAAGCGGAGAGCCCGGGTCGCCTCCGTCATTTCGGGAAGGACCGTCTCCACTGCCCGGATCTCGACCGATCCGTCAGAGCCTTGAACAGCCACGTAGCTCCCTATGGCCCCAGCATAGCGGACGATGGCCTCGACGAGGGAGCGGTACATCGTCTCCCGGTCCCGCGCTTCGATAAAGGCCTGCTGGACAAGACGGATCGCCTCCTGATAGGAGGAGAGGCTTTTGCGTTCCCTTTCGAGTCTGACCCGGTCGAAAAAAGAGGCCAGGTCGCTTGCCCCCTCTGAGATGAAGGAGAGAAATTCTTCAGGGAAGGATCCCGTTTCTGCCCGGTAGAGAACTATCACGATCTGGGCCCCATCCTTCATTGTGGCCGATTGGGCGAGAGCACTTCCCAGGTCTATCCCCCGGGTTCTCTCAGCTGCGATATCCGGCCCCTCAAGGAGTCGAAGATCCGGAATAACCTTTATGGAGCCCGAGTTCAGGGCCTGTTCCGCGAGAAACCTCGCCTTCCCGTCGAGATCGAAGTTTTGAATATCCCCTCCGGCGGGATCCTTCTCCCCTCCTTTGGCCAGGATCTCGATCTTTTGCTCACCCGGAAACCGTCGTCCGATCAAAACCAGAGGAATGGCAAATGAGCGGGCAAGGAGGGAGGCAATGGCCTCCGGAAGTCGCTCTTCCTGTGATTCTTCCGTCTGCTGGATAAGCCGCTTTAGGTCAAGAAGCGGGTCCAAGAAATGGAACTCCTCCCGGCAATGCCTGAGCAGGGCTCCGACACGGGAGACAAGGGAAGGGGTCAGGGTGTTCAAAAGAGGAGAAACGGGGAGACCTGAAGAAATTACCAGAAAAAGGAAAGTGTCCGGTTGGGTGTGGGAGGCCGCCGAAAGTCCGGAAAGAGGGATGAGGCGTTGGGATCGGCCGTCGAGATCTTCAAGAGCCCGGGAGACCAAAAGGGGAATGCGCGAAGGATCGGGGGAAAGGTCAAGGGATAAAAGGCGCGAGAGGAGGGGCTCTGGCCCGATTGCTGCCCGGAGGACTCGCTGGCCATCGAGGGTGACTAAGAGGACTCCATCGGCTCCCGAGGCTCGTCCGAGAGCCGACAGGACAGGGTCGACCCTCGACCGGCCGGGATCTTCCTCTGCCAACTCTTCAAGCAGAGCCAAAAGAGCTTCCCCAGCGGGGCTGGAAGGAGGCTCATCCTGCTCGGGGTTCTTCTTCAAGCTCCCTGTCCTTCAAGTCTCGTGAATGGAGTAAACCCCTTCAGCTGAAGAGGGATTCTCCCTTCATTTTGGAGTTCGGAGGGTGGTCTCCGGAGGTTTGCCCAAATCCCAGGATCGATTGTACAGGCTCGGAAGAATCCAGAAAAGGGGAGCAGGAGATGGACGGGACTCTTCAAAGGAGATCCTCTTTGACCCGTTCCTCCGGATCCCTGAACGGTGAGAATGATGGATCCCGAGAGGCGTTCGGGTTTACGGTCTCTTGTCCTGAAGAGGCCGGGATTCTGACAGGAGGGATTGGACCCTCTCGTAGACCCGTTCGGAAAGTCTCAGGCTCTCGGACTTTTTCGAAACAGGATCGGAGGGGACGGATTCGGGCCATTCCGGGGGGCCGAAGGAAACGGTCATTTGTGCGGGGCGGGGGAAGGCCGATCCCGGGGGAAGGCTTCGGTCGCTTCCTGTGATGGCGGCCGGCACGATAGGGACACCTGCACTCATCGCCAAAAGGGCCACCCCCCGATGGAAGGGTCGGAGGGAGCCATCCCGGGATCGGGTTCCTTCTGGAAAGATTCCCAGAACAACACCCTCGCGAAGGACCTGCTCGGAAAATGAGAGGGCTCTCCGGTCCCCCTCTCCACGGGCTAAGGGAAATCCCCCGAGAGAGAGGAGAAATCTGGCCAGAAGTGGATTTTTGAAGAGCTCGGGCTTGGCGGGAAACCGTGATTCCCGGGGGATGGCGTAGCCCAGGAGAGGAACGTCGAGGAGGGAAAGATGGTTGGCTGCCACGATCACTCCGCCGGTGGCCGGAAGATTCTCCCTTCCCCGGACGGTCACGGGAAGCCAGGAGTGAAAGATCCCCCCTGCCATAACCCTTATGGAACGGTAGAAGGGGCGCGGCCAGACGGAGCCGGGGGGAGGGATCAGCGGTAGTGGTCGATGATCCATGTCACCGCTTCGTCAATGGAAAGGCGTGTGGTGTCAAGGAGCAGGGCGTCTGGAGCCTGGATAAGCGGTGAGACAGGACGCTCACGGTCCCGGCGATCCCGTTCGAGGATATCGGCCAGGACGATCTCCAGGGGACGCCCGTCTCCATTGGATTCCAGGTCCTTCAGGCGCCGCCTGGCCCGAACCTCAGGGTCAGCCACCAGGAAGATCTTAAGACGGGCCTCCGGAAGAATGACCGTCCCGATATCCCGACCGTCCATCACGATCCGACCCTCCAGGGCCAGCCTCCGCTGGAGGTCAAAGAGGGCCTTTCGAACCGTGGGCCATGCGGATATCCGGGAGGCCAGGGCCCCGACCTCCTCGCTCCGGAGATGGTCGGTCACATCGAGCCCCCCAAGGGAGATCCGGGCCCCCGAGCTTCCCGGGGTTACGGCAATGTCGAGTGCGGAGAGGACCCGGACCACGGCGGGATCCTCCTCGGAAAAACGGGAGACTCCGGAGGAGAGAAGCGCAAGTGCCACAGCCCGGTAGAGAGACCCGGTGTCAAGGAAGACAAACCCGAGTCGGCGGGCGACCTCACGGGCCAGGGTAGACTTTCCAGAACTTGCGGGACCGTCGATTGCTATGGCATCGATCTGGCCTTCTTTCATGAACGGGCCACGGCATTGAAGAGGGAGGGAAAGCCGGGGAAGGAGGTCTCCACAAAGTCCGTTCCCGTTATCAGAAGGGTGTCCCCCGGAGGAAGACGTGTGGCAAGAACGGCCATGGACATTGCGATCCGGTGGTCGTGACGGCTGTCGATCTGCCCTCCCCGAAGTCTCCGGTCGGGTCCCTCCCCCACGACGGCAAGGCCATCCGGGTATTCCTGAACTTCGACACCCACGGTCCGCAGGGCAGAAACCATCGCGGAGATCCGGTCGGATTCCTTGACCCGTAGCTCTCCCGCCCCCCGAATCTCTGTGCGTCCTGCGGCAAAGGCCGCAAGAACGGCCAGGATGGGAATCTCGTCGATGGCGGAGGGAATCATGGAAAGGGGAACGGAGATCCCTTTGAGCTCCGCAAAGGAGATCTCAAGGGTCCCGAAGGGTTCGCTTCCCGTTCCGGCAGGATCGGAACAGGGATCGATCCTGGCCCCCATGAGCGAGAGAATCTCGAGAAAGGCGGTCCGGGTCGGGTTGAGACCCACATTGGTGAGAGTCAGCCGGGATCCCGGGACGAGAAGGGCCAAAGCCATAAAGAAGGCCGCCGAGGAGATGTCTCCCGGGACGGAAAGGGAAGTCCCGGAGAGTTCGGAAGGCCAGACGGTCACCCCCCCCTCCCCGGTCTCGACCCTGCCTCCGAAGCGGGGAAGAAGACGCTCTGTGTGATCACGGGTCTGAACCGGCTCGATGACTGTCGTCGGGCCGTTCGCGGAAAGGCCCGCGAGAAGGATGGCCGACTTGACCTGGGCCGACCGGTGATGATTGTCGTATTTGATGGAGGCCAGCGGACCTCCCCGGATGGCCAGGGGGAGGAGGCTTCCTTCCCTCCGCCCGTCGATGACTGCCCCCATGCGCGAAAGGGGCTCGGTGACACGGCGCATCGGTCGGGAGCGGAGGCTTTCATCCCCTGTCAGGACCCGGAATCCGGGAACACCGGCGAGAAGGCCGGTCATGAGGCGGACCGCGGTTCCTGAGTTTCCGAAGTCGAGGACGTCCGAAGGTTCGGCAAGGTCAGGAAGGCCCGGACTTTCGAGGATCAGGTGGTGGGGGGAGAGCCGTTCGGCGCGGACTCCCATGGAGAGAAAAGCCCGGAGAGTCCCTTCGCAATCGGCCGAATCCAGGAAGCCGGTTATTTCGGTCTTTCCTTTGGCAATACTTCCAAAAATCACTGCCCTGTGCGAAATCGACTTGTCTCCGGGGGGACGGATCTCCCCAGCAATTGAGGTCGCGCGTTCCACCCGATAGGTTCCATGGAGGGTTCCTCCCCGTCTTTCCTCAAGGATCATGGGGGGAAGGTCTCAGAAAGGGGGGCGGTCCATTCGGAAAGCAGGCGGGAGAGGTTTTCTGATCTCCCATTTTCCAGGGTCTCCCGGAGAAGCTCCATCTGGTGATCGAAGCTGTCCATGGCCTCGAGAATGGCCTTGCGATTCTGGAAGAGAATGTCGGCCCATAATTGCGGGGAGCTCCGTGCGATCCGAAGAATGTCGGAGAAGCTTCCCCCTTTCTGGGTTTTCCAGTCGAATCCCGGATACCTGTTCTCACGGCGGACCTGCTCGGCCAGAGTCAGAAGACAGTAGGAAAGGACATGGGGGAGATGGCTGATGTGGGCAACGATTCCGTCGTGATCGGAGGGAGAGACACGACAGGTTTTTGCCCCCAGTGCCTTCCAAAGGTGGTCAAGAGGCAGGAGAGAGTCCTCCTCCCCCCCGAAGGGAGTCAGAAAAACGGTCCGGTCTGAAAATAGTGAGGCCCGGGCGGAAGAAATCCCGGTCCGTTCGCTTCCCGCCATCGGATGGGAACTCGTGTAGAGGGGAAGAAGAGTGTGGAACTTCGTCCTGTAAGCCTCGTAAAGGGCTCCCTTCACCGAGGAGAGGTCAGTGACCACGGCTTCCGGGAGAAGATTCCCCGCGATCTCCTCCCAGACCTGAGGAACAGTCCCGGGAGGAACGGCAATCACCACCAGGTCGACTCCCGAAACGGCCGCTCCGTTGGTGTCGGCAAAGAGGTCGACCCATCCCCGCTCCAGAGCAAGCGTCCTGTCCTCGGGGAGCAAAGTGGTCCCCACAATCTTTGGAGGAACAGGAAGAGCCTTGAGGGCACCCGCCAGGGATCCGCCCATCAAACCCGTTCCGAGAATGGCGACCTTCCGGAAGGGAAAGTCCCCCGACGGCATCAGGCGACAGACCGTCCGACCGCCGCGGCCACCCTGCGAACCTCGGTCATCAGCAGGTCGAACTTGTCGGGAATGAGGGATTCCTCCCCGTCGGAAAAGGCTTGCTCCGGATTGTTGTGGACCTCGACCATGAGGGCGTCGCATCCGGCGGCCACACCGGCCCTGGCCATGGGAATAACGAGATCCCAGCGCCCGGTGCCATGGCTCGGATCGACCAGGACCGGAAGGTGGGTCAGGTTCTTGAGGACGGGAACGGCATTCAGGTCTAAGGTGTTCCGGGTCATCGTCTCGAAGGTCCGGATTCCGCGTTCGCAGAGGATGATCTCCTGGTTTCCACGGGAAGCGATATACTCTGCGGCCATCAAAAATTCCTTGATCGTGGCCGAGAGTCCGCGCTTGAGGAGCACCGGCTTGCTGACCTCTCCCACCTCGAAAAGAAGACGGAAGTTCTGCATGTTCCGGGCTCCGATCTGAATGATGTCAGTATACTTCATCATCGAAGGAAGATCCCGGGGATCCATGAGTTCGGTGATGACCAGTAGTCCGGTCTTTTCCCTGGCTTTCGCCAGATGTTCGAGCCCCTCCTCTCCCAGTCCCTGGAATGTGTAGGGGCTGGTCCTGGGTTTGAAGGCTCCCCCCCGGAGAATCTTGGCCCCGGCCTTCTTGACCCGTTCGGCGACGTAGAGAAGCTGCTCTTCCGATTCCACAGCACAGGGACCGGCCATGACCTGGATTTCCGGGCCTCCGATCGTCACCCCGTTCGGGAAGGTGATGAGGGTGTCCTGCTTCCGGAATTCCCTGCTGACCAGTTTGAAGGGCTGGAGAATCTTGTGGACCGATTCGACACCCGGAAAGGCTCCGAGGGGAACCTCCGCCAAAACGCGTTCGTCTCCGATGGCGCCGACAACGGTTCTCTCCTTGCCGCGTGACACGTTGACTCCCAGTCCCTTGGCCTTGATGGCATCCGAGATGCGTTCGAGATCCTGGGGAGTGGCCTCGGGTTTCATTACGATGATCATGATTTCTCCTTCAGCGATTACCTTAGAGGACTTCAGCTCCGGTCACCGGATGTGCCGGCGGCCTGTCCATATCCCGACTTTCTCTTCTCTTCGGAGACCGGGTATGATCCAAGAATTTTAACATAAGGACAGGTATCTTGTAATTTCTCGAGAAGGTTCTGAATATGGGAGTCCTTCTGGTGGCCCTCGAGATCCATGAAAAAGATGTAGTCCCAGGCCTTTTTCTTGGATGGACGGCTCTCAAGACGCGTCAGGTTCACATTATGGGCCGCAATGAGTTCGAGGATGGAGGAGAGAGCTCCCACACGGTCAATGACCGAGACCATGAGGGAGGTCTGGTCGTGGGCTGTCGGGTCGGGAGTCCCCTCCCCGATGACGAGAAATCGGGTCTGGTTATCCTGGTGGTCCTCGATATGACGGCGCAGGATCGGGACATTGTAGACTTCGGATGCCATCTCTCCCGCAATCGCGGCAGACTGGAGCTCGTCCTGCAGGGAGAGTTCCACAGCCCTCGTGTTGCTTGTCGTTTCAACCGTAGGAATGTTTGGCAAATAATGTGACAGGAAACCGCGGCACTGGGCGAGTGATTGCGGATGGGCGAAGACGGTCCTGATCTGGTCGATGCCGGAGGCCCGGGACAAGAGGCAATGGTGAATCGGGAGAATGACCTCCCCATTGATCTTGAGATCGGTTTCGACCAGGGTGTCGAGTGTGTAATTGACCATACCCTCTGTGGAGTTCTCGATTGGGACGACTCCATAAGCCGCCTCCTTGCGTTCGACGCAGCGGAAAACCTCGCGGACTGTGGACATGGAGAGGTGCCTTGAGGAGGATCCGAAATACTTGAGGGAGGCCTGGTGAGTATAAGAGGCAGGAGGACCGAGATAGGCGACAACCAGGGGTTCTTCCAGGGAGAGACAGGCCGAGAGTATCTCACGGAATATATGCTTTAAAACCGCCCGGGGGAAGGGGGCAATCTCCACCCTCTCCAGCCGGTCGAAGATCTCCTGCTCCCGGGAAATGACGTGGAAAGGGAGTCCCCGTTCTTTCTTGTACACCCCCACCTGACGGGCGATCTTCGCCCTGTCCCGGAGAAGGGAGACGATCTGGAGATCGATGGCGTCAATGCCCTGCCGAAGCTCCGATATGTCGTAGGGTTTTTCGGGAGGGGCCATGGAAGGGCTCAGGCTCCCTGGGACAGGGATTCGAGCACATCGACAGGGATGTCGAAATTGGCATAGACGTGCTGGACATCGTCGTGATCCTCGAGGGCTTCCATAAGACGGACCATCGTCTGCGCGTCCTTTCCCTCGAGAGGAACGGTGACCTGGGGGATCATCGTGACCTCGGCATAGGGGGTCGCAAGGCCGGCCGCATGCATGGCGTCAAGGACCGACTGAAAGTCCTGGGGTTGCGTCAACACTTCGAAGGAATCATCATCCGGCCGGACATCCTCGGCTCCCGCGTTCAGGACGATCTCCATCAAACGGTCCTCGGTGACTCCGGAGGCCGGAGTCGTAATTATCCCCTTCTGGTCGAACATCCAGGCGACGCATCCGTTTTCCCCGAGAGCTCCTCCGTTTTTCGAAAAGATGGACCGGATTTCCGGGATAGTCCGATTCTTGTTGTCAGTTGTCACCTTCAGAAGAATCGCCACGCCCTTTGGTCCATGACCTTCATACTGGAGCTCCTCGTAAACCGCCCCCGGGATCTCCCCTGTCCCCTTCTGGATAGCCTTCTTGATGTTGTCCATGGGCATGTTTTCTTCCCGGGCCTTGGTGATAGCCGTGCGCAGGCGGGGATTACCATCCGGGTCGCCGCCTCCCAGCCTGGCAGCGATCGAGATCTCCTTCGACAGCCGGGTGAAGATCTTCCCTCTCTTGGAGTCTATCAAGGCTTTTTTGTGTTTTGTGGTTGCCCACTTCGAATGTCCCGACAAAACGCGTCCTTTCCAGAAATGTCTCAGGGCTCTTTCAGATATCGTATGAAATAATCCCTTTTTTTTCAATCCGTGCGATGGGGAGTCCGGTCGATGATGGTCGCCGTCTGTCCTGCCACCAGGGTGATCCGGGTAGGAACGGATGCGAGACGGATCCGGACCGGAATTCTCTGGGCCAAACGGACCCAGCTGAAGGTCGGATTGACGCGGGGAACGGTTCCCGGCACATCGCTTCTCTCAAAATCGGAGATTCCCCGGGAGATCGTCTCCACCCGTCCAAAGAGGGGAGGAGAGACGCCCATCAGCCGGATTTCCATCCGGTCTCCAATCCGGATGGCAGGAAGCTTCGTCTCCTCGAAGTAGCCGTCCACATAGAAGGAATCGCTGTCGACAAGCGCCACGACACCTTTGCCCCGGCTGACGAAGTCGCCGGGACGCAGGTGCAGGTTGGTGACATAGCCGTTGACCCGGGCCCGGACGGCAGATCGGGAGAGGTCGAGCTGGGCCTTCATCATGCCGGACAAGGCCTTGCGGTAAAGGGCCGAGGCCTCGAGAGCCCGGGCTTTCATGTTTTCCGCCTTTTCCTCCGTTGCGTTTCCCGATCTGAGAAGCCGTTCGTATCTTCGGGCGTCATGACGGGCCTCCCGCATTGAGGCGTAGCGCTCCATCCAGTCGGCCCTGGCGGCAGCCAATGCGATTGAAAAGCGCCGGGGATCGATCCGGAAAAGAACCTCGCCCCTGAAGACCTTCTGGTTGTCCCGGACGTAAACTTCCGTCACGAGTCCCGAGACGTCGGGAGCGACAGAAACCCAGTCGGCGCGTACGCGTCCGTCCCGTGTCCAAGGTGTCATCCGGTCATAATGCCAGAGGGCGTATCCCGAAAGGATGGCGAGAATTGCCAGGAGGCCGGTCACGGTCGGCCGAAGGAGACGGAGGAGATAGGGATTCTTCATGAATGCAGACTCCAGGCAAATAAGACGAGAATGGCGAAAAGGATTAGGTAGAGGGAGAGGTCGAAAAGGGGCCGGTGCCAGACATGGGCATAGACGCCAAGACGCCCGAACAGGGAGCGGACAAGCAAAAGGAGAAGAAAGGCTATCGTACCCCAAAGGAGAAAGGGAGAGAGAAAGACTCCAAAGAAATCGACCTCCTTCAAGAAAGACCTCCGCTGTGTCCATGGAAGGGATCAAGCGTCACGGAGCCGGGAGGAGCGAGGATTTCAAGCTCCGAAAGAAGTATCAGAATCTCCGAATCTCCCGTCCCCCGCCTGGGAACAGAATCCAGCAGGGGGAATTCGGGACTCCAGTGGCCCGGAGCGACACTCCCTCCACGGGACCGGAGGAGAAAGAATCGGGAGAAGCTCTCACGGAGCCGGGAGACGTCCCGGCGCAGAGCCTCGGGGAGGGATCGCTCCTCCCGGGCCATGTGGAAAAGGGTCCGAGCCAGGCCGGCATGGAGGAATGTCTCCCCATAGTAGGACCGTTGTCCAGGAGGCAGAACCTGGAGACGGAGGGCCAACTGGGCCGTCCGGTCATAGATTCGGGTCAGGGCTCCGGAGAGGGAGGTGGAGGGGTCCATGGAGGCGATGCTGGCCAGGTCCCGAAGGTCGGCACGATAGAGCCTCCTGACACTGACATTGGCCCCTACCGATCGGACAAGGCGGGTCATGATAGCCGCCATGAGCACTCCAAGACTCTGGGCGACCGCCGCATTGATCGAGGCTACAAAGTTGGCATGATAAGTCGAGGAGAGAGCGATAAGCCCCCCGAAACCGATTGAAAATGCCAGAACCGTGATGGTGGTTTCGGGTCGTCCGATAAAGATTCCGGCCGGGATCAACACAAGGCCCAGGAGAAGAGCCAGGGTCAGAAAGTCCTGGGCCATGGGAAGGAGGGCATAAAGAAAGACAATGCCTGTGAGCGACCCGAGAGTCAGAAAGGTCATGAAACGGAATATCGCAGGGGCCGGGTCGTCCTGTGAGGCAAAAAATGAGGTGGCGACCGCCGCCATCATGGTCGCCGTCGCCCCGTCGGGCCATTCGGAAAGAATCCAGAAGGAGGAGACACTGAGGATTGTCAGAAAAATCGAGAAAGCCGACAGCGCGGCCAGAAGATGATCCCTGTGGGGAGGTTCCTCCGGCGGACTTTCCGTGAGGTCGAAAACGAGCTGCTCCTTCTGGAGACGAATACATTCGGACAAGATGATACAAAACTCCCGAAGTCGGGAGGCGAGATTTTCAAGAGCCAAATCTTCCGGAGAGACCCCCCTCTTCCCGGGGTGTTCATCGATCGCCAGGGACGGGACGGGAGAGGGGCTCCCAGCCCCCACCCACTCCCTGGCCTTTTCCAATAGAAGGCCGGATCTTTGCTGGATCTCAGGATATTCCTGGGAAATCCGTTCGATGTGGCGGACGATTTCTGAGAGGGCCGGCAGGAGATGGGCCATCTTGTAGCGAAGGAGCTCGATGGTCCTTAGGCGTGCAGGATTTCGTGTGTCGTAGGAGGCAAAGAGAGCAAGCGGAGAAAGGGCGACCAGATCAATGGAAAGCCCTCCCCGGGAGGTTTCGAGAATTTCCGTTCCTGGAGAAGAGGATAAAATTCCATAGGTCGCCTTTCTGATCTTTTCCAGAAAATGGGAGGTCCTTCCAAAAAAAAGGCCTACTGCAGACCTCGGAAAAAAGAGTTCGTTGACGAGGAAGGTCGAAAGGATACCCAGAGAGACCTCCTCCACCCGTGAAAGGGCGGTGTCGAAGATTCCACCTGGATGGAGGACGCTCGGAAATCCTATGAGGGCCACCGTGTAACCCGAAAGGATATAGGCATAGCTCCGGGGAGTTCCATCGATCAGCGAGAGATAAAGGCAAAGGGCAATCCAGAGAGCAAGCGCCATGACCAGAAGAAGGGGAAGGTTGACCAGGTTCGGGACAAGAAAGATGGCCATCGCAGCCCCGACGAAGGTTCCCACGAAACGATAGAGTGCCTTGGATCGGACCATTCCCGTATAGGGCTGGGCAACGATGAGAACAGTCAGCAAGGCCCAGTAAGGTTGGTGGAGATTCCACAGAAAGGCGATCCACAAGGCGATCAGGGCCGCGGCGAAAGTCTTCAGGGAAAAAAGAAGTTCGCCGCCAGTTATCGGAAGTATTTTCAAAGGATATCCTCTGAAACTGGTCAGGTAGGGGGCTGGTCGTTCTCCATTTTACCACAGCCCTTCTGCCGGTAATCTCAAATGGCTGTTTCGAGGAGATGTCTCGTTCAGCCCCTGTCGCAAGGGCCCCCAGAAACCGGGGAAACACCTGGAGGTTACCCCCAAGTTGGAGGCTCCCCATCCTATCTCAAAAAGTCAGAATCCTTTTGCGAGAGGGAAGACGAAGATAGAGGTCGGAACAAGTTGGCAGGCCATAGGCCCCCGCCCGATCTCCCAAGATCACCGCCATGATTCTCCATTCCAGACGGGCAAAAATACTGACGTTCGCCAGGAAAAACAATTATTCCCGAAAGGGAGAATATTCAAAAACAAAAAAGAATTCGAAGAAGGAACGGGCTTCCGGGAAGGCATCCAATGATTCCCGAAAAGACAAAAAAGACAGGGGGCCATCGAGTAGGAGGCCCCTGAAGCCTGTTATCCTATCGATCGGAAGTAAGGCTAGCGGAAGAGGTTTATGACTGAAGGAAATTTGGATTCTGGGATTGATGTAAAAAAAGAGAATATCCCCCCGTTTCGGGTGGGGAAACTCCGGAGGTAAAAAAGCAGGAGGCCGTCCGGGAATTTCCTACCCGACTTCTTTCGGAAGGGGAGTTAAAAATATGTATCAATGAAACATTCAGGCCCCGAGACTCCATTCTTCCGGATCCCTCCGGGGGGCAGATCAGGAGAGCCGAAAAAGGGCGTTGACGATCGCCACGGCCACTGTCGAGCCCCCCTTGGGGCCTCGAGTCACGATCCAGGGGACGAGATCTTGTCGGGCAATGATGATCTTCGATTCCCTGGCCCCCACGAAGCCGACGGGAACTCCAACCACCAGGGCCGGCCGAACTCCCTCCTCCCGGATCAGCCGGTCGACCTCAAAAAGGGCCGTTGGGGCATTACCCACAGCGACCACCGCACCGTCCATGCGGGAGCGGGCCTTGCGCATCGCGATTGTCGAGCGTGTTTCGCCGCATTTCCGGGCCTCCTCCGCCACATCGGGGTCTCCCACGTGGCAAAGGAGGTCATTTTTGAATTTTTCCCGGAAAGGACGGCTGATCCCCGATTCCACCATCTGGACATCGACGATAAGCGGGGCCCCTTTCCGGAGAGCGGATATTCCGCGGTCAAGGGCATCCGGATGCCGGTCCATCAGATCGATCATCTCGAAGTCTGCCACCGCATGGACCGCCCGGCGAACCACCTGGTGCCATCCATCATCGAAGGCCATGCCAGACAGCCGCTCGTCGATGATCCGGAAGCTCTCTGCCTCGATCTCCTCCGGAAGACGGGGAACCTGATGGACTTCCCCATCGGGAGGAAGGAAAAGGTCATGAATCCGGTCGGCCAGAACCCGGATGAAGGAGGGGTGAGTCTGGTAGCCAAAAAGGAAGCGAAGATTGGCAGATTCAAGCCCCGCCCTTGAGCGGAGGCTCTCGAATTCTTCCATGAGGCTAGCGGGTTCCGGATCCGCCACGATGACTGCGATCTCTCCCCGTGTGAGGAATTCTTCCCTCCAGAGATCGGCAAGGCCCTCCACCCCTCGGTTCAGGGTAAAGAGGCACACCCGGCGAAATCCGCCCCGGCTTTGAAGAAATGAACGGATCCCCTCAAGGGCACTGTCGGGTGATTTCGCGATCATCAGAACATTGATTCCCATTGTGGCCAATCCTTTCTCGCAAAAAGCCAGTTTTACATTTCAGTGTCCCCGGGCATTCCCGAGGGCCCGGGCCAAAGCCTCCCCCCAGAGGGGGTTTGAAGGAAAAAAGAGGTGAAGGTAGGAGGCGACCACCCCGCTTAGGGCATACCCCTCCGATTTGCCGTCAGCGGTGTGCCGGAAGGCAGGCGGAAGGTCCGTCTTTTCCCCCGAAAGGTGGCTGTAATGAAAAAGGTGGCCGCGGACCGATCCGGGAGCCTTCGAAAGAAAACCTTCCCCGGCGTTGACCTCAGCATATCCCAGCCTCTTTAAGCGTTCTCCGACAGAGTACTTTACGGGAATGACTCCTGCAAGTCGGGTCTCCTTCCCTGCCCCTTCCTGGCAGGGACCTTCTGTCAGATAGAGCAGTCCCCCACATTCGGCATATACAGGTCGGCCCGAGGCGCAAAAGCGACGGACCTCTTCCAGCATTATGCGGTTTTCGGCCAGTTGCCGGGAGAACCGTTCCGGATATCCTCCCCCAAGATAAAGTCCCGCACAACCCTGGGGAAGTCTCCTGTCCCGGAGGGGGGAAAAGAAGGCAATCTCGATGCCGTATTTTTCAAAGGCTTCCAGATTCTCCGGATAATAGAACCAGAAGGCCTCGTCAAGAGCCACTCCCAGTCGGAGTAGGCGCCGTCCCCGAAGGGAGGGAGGAGTCCTTTTTCGCAAGGTGTAGGTAAAATCGTTTGAGTCTTCCTGAAATTCCGGGATCCGTGGTCCGGAGGCCGGAGGGGGAGAGAAGGCCGTAAGAATCGCCGGCCAGTCCAGGGTGTCGGCGGCGCTTGAAAGCGCCTTGAGAAATCGGGCCGACTCCTCCTCACCCTGCTCCCCCGGAGCGCAGAGACCCAGATGGCGCTCTGGAAGGGACATGGCCTCATTCCGGGGCAAAACCCCAAGAAGAGGGGGCAATCCTTCCGCTGCCAGAGCCTCCGAGATCAGCATCCTGTGGCGATCGGAGCCCGTCCGTGTGGCAATCACTCCCAGGATTTGAGTTCCCTCCCGGTGGGACAGGATCCCCCGGACAATGGCAGCGATGGTTTCGGCCATCCCCTGGGCCGAAAGGACGAGAACAACGGGAAGGTCCAGGGTACGGGCGATGTCCCAGGTCGAGGATCCCCGGGCATGGCCGTCGAAGAGCCCCATGACTCCTTCCACCACACCACCGGAGGAGCCGGACACCTGTCGGTCAAAACGTTCCCTGAGCGCTTCCGGTTCTGAAAAATGAAGGTCGAGATTTCCCGAAAGAGTCCGGGCGATCCATTCGTGGTGGCGGGGGTCGATGAAGTCGGGGCCACACTTGAAGGGATGGACCCGATATCCCCGTCGGGCGAGACCCGAAAGCAACGCCATGGTCACCACGGTCTTGCCCGATCCCGACCCGGCTCCAGCCACCACAAGACCGCGACCTGTCACGTGAGATCTTCCGGGGGATGGTTCATGAGAAGCACAGTAGGCTCCCCTCCTTCCGTATAGTCGATGACATTTAGGGCTCCATAGGCCTGGGTAAGACGAAAATAGCGGGAAAGGTCGGCGCCCAGGGCCTCCAGAAGAAGTATGCGGTTGACTCCAGAATGGGCGACAAGAATGGCGTTGTGTCCGTAGCCCTCCTCCAGGATCAGGTCCTCCATGGCGCGATTGATCCGGTCTCTGAAATTCAGAAGGCTTTCCCCGCCGGAGGGGGCAAAGGAGAGATCGAGATTCTGCCATCGATGATAGCCGGAAGGATCCTCCCGGGCAATTTCGGGTCTTGTCTTTCCCTCCCATGAGCCGAAGGATCGCTCCCTGAATCTTTCCAGAGCCCGGGGGAGCAGGGAGGGACGCGAGCGGGCAATGGGCTCAAGACTCTGGCGGGTCCGGGAAAGGGAACTTGAGAGAAGCAGGGTGGCCGGAATACCCGCCAGATCTTTGGCCCGCCGTTCCATCTGGAATCTTCCCCGGGGGGAAAGAGAGACATCGGCCTGGCCATTGATCGCACCATGGTCGGAGTTTTCAAGGTGGCCGTGGCGAAGGAGAAAAAGTCTGAATCGCCCGGGAATTGGCGGATCAGGAAACATTCTTGATCACTCCCTCCTGATTCCGGCGGAAAAAATGCCCTCCGCCTGTTTGTCCGGAATTTCCACCTGTGTTAGCATAATGCCATTTGGACGGTCGATCAAACACTTTCACTCCTTTCAACGCGGAAAGGCAGGGTGGACTCGAAGATGGAAGAGCGCTATCTGGGGCGAAGCGGCCTCAAGGTCTCCGCCATGGGTCTGGGATGCATGGGAATGTCCGAGTTTTATGGGGCCGCCGACCCTAACGAGGCGATCGCCACAATCCATCGCGCGATTGACCTGGGGATCACCTTTCTCGACACCGCCGACATGTACGGACATGGGGCCAACGAAGAACTCGTTGGCAAGGCTATCGCCGGAAAAAGGGAACAGGTTGTCCTGGCAACGAAATTCGGAATCGTCCGGGACTCTTCCGACCCTTCAAAACGGGGAATCAACGGACACCCGGACTATGTCCGTAAGGCCTGCGATGCCTCTCTCAGGCGTCTTGGCATCGAGACCATCGACCTTTACTACCAGCACAGGGTTGATCCCTCCGTCCCGATCGAGGAAACGGTCGGTGCCATGTCGGAACTTGTCAAGGCAGGAAAGGTCCGCTATATCGGGCTTTCTGAACCGGGACCGGAAACCCTCCGCCGGGCCCATCGCGTTCACCAGGTGGCAGCTGTCCAGAGCGAATACTCTCTCTGGTCACGCGACCCGGAAACTGAAATCATCCCCGCCTGCCGTCAGCTCGGGGTCGGCTTCGTCCCCTACAGTCCTCTCGGCCGGGGCTTCCTGACCTCCCGCATCCGGTCGGTGGAAGACCTTCCCCCCGGGGACTACCGAGCCCGGACTCCCCGATTCCAGAAAGAAAATCTCGAAAAAAACCGTAAGCTGCTCGATACTCTCGAGGAAATCTCAAAAAAGCACCAAATGACGCCGGCCCAGGTGGCTCTGGCCTGGATTTACGCCCAGGGGCCAGAGATCATTCCCATCCCCGGTGCCAAGACCATCGCCCACCTTGAGGAAAATGCGGCCACGCTCAAGCACCCCATCTCATTCATTGATGTCGTCCGTTTGGCCCAGGCCTTCCCGCCCGGGTCGGCGGCGGGGGATCGTTACCCAGAGGACATGATGAAGCTGGTGGGCCGCTGACACAGGCAGAAGGACCCGGACGGAACATTTCGTCCGGTCTTCCGGCCTCTTCCTGACTTTCCCTTTCTCCTCTTTTTCCCTGACCTTTCAGGATATTTTCATGGCCTCCCTAACTTTTTCCATGGTGAGCTCAGCCTCCCGGGCGGCTCTGGAGTGGCCGCTCTCAAGGACCTCGGAGAGGAGTCCCGGACGGTTTTCGATCTCCTTGCGCCTCTCCCGGGCCGGTGAGAGCAATTCCTCGATGCCGGCAGCCAGAATTTTCTTGCAGTCGATGCACCCGATGGCCGCTGTCCGGCAGTCCCGGTCAATGTCCTTTTGAACCGGAAGGGGAGTAAAGACATTGTGGAGGGAAAAGACCGGACAGTCTTCGGGATTTCCGGGGTCGTTGCGGCGTTTCCGCCGTTCATCGGTTTTCATCGTCCGGAGTTTTTCCCAGACAACATCGGCCGGATCTGAGACAAAGATGCAATTATCGTAACTCTTGCTCATTTTCCGTCCATCGAGGCCGGGAAGTTTCGGCGTTTCGGTCAAAAGCGGGAGGGGTTCGGGAAAGACCTCCCCGTAGAGTGCATGGAAACGACGGACGATCTCCCGGGCCAGTTCGAGGTGGGGGACCTGATCCTGTCCGACGGGAACGTGAGTGGCACGATACAGCACGATATCGGCGGTCATAAGAACCGGATATCCTAGAAAACCGTACATGGCGAGATCCCTGTTTTCAATCTGGACCATCTGGTCCTTGTAGGTGGGATTTCTCAGGAGCCAAGCCACCGGGGTCATCATTCCGAGCAGGAGATAGAGCTCGGCGTGTTCGAGAACGTGGGATTGTTGAAAAAGGGTGCATCGCCCGGGATCAAGTCCCAGCGAAAGCCAGTCCAGAAGCATTTCCGTCACATGGCTTCGAAGCCTGTCCGTCCGTTCGTAATTTGTCGAAAGAGCATGCCAGTCTGCGATGAAAAAGAAACAGTCGTGGCGATCCTGGAGTTCGATCCAGTTTCGGACGGCGCCCATATAGTTTCCGAGATGAAGTTTTCCCGAGGGCTGGATGCCGCTGACAATACGACGGATAATTGGCGGGTCAGGACGTTCCACACAGGCTCCTTGTGGGTTGATGGTCTCAGGATGTGGCCAGCGAGAGGATCCAGGAGGAGAGGGCTCCCATGACGGGCCAGACGAAACGGGTCATAAGCCCGAGGTAGGGATCGAGGATGATAAGCCCCATGATGATCAGAACTCCGTAAGGCTCGATCCGGGAAAGGCTCCGGGCAGCGCCTGCCGGAAGAATCCCGGAAAGGACTCGACCTCCGTCGAGGGGAGGAAGGGGGATCAGGTTGAAGACAAAGAGAACCACATTGATTTCAATACCCATCCGGAAAACCTGGGCCAGAAGGGACCAAAATCCACCCTCTCCAAAAACGGTGAGCCCCTGCGAGAGCAGAAGATGGAGCATCGACATATAGAGGAAGGCCTGCAGGAGGTTTGAAATCGGTCCTGCGGCGGCAACAAGCATCATGTCTCGTCGGGGGTTCGGGAGATTCTTCTCCACGATGGGCACAGGCTTGGCATAACCGAAAAGGAAGCCTGTGTGGAGAAGGATCAGCGCAAGAGGCAGGAGGATGGTTCCAAAAGGGTCGATATGGGCCAGGGGATTCAAGGTAAGTCGACCCATGTGCCGGGCCGTCGGATCTCCCAGCCTGTCCGCGACAAGCCCGTGAGCAATTTCGTGAAGGGTTACGGCGAAAAGGAGCGGTACCCCAACAATCAGGATTTCCGATCCGACCTGGCGGAGCCAGTCCATCCCCGAATGAAAGTGAAAATGGTCCAATCTTCAGTCACTCCTATCGAGATATTAGCGGCTGGCTCCCCCGATGGTGACCGGCTTCGTCGCCACAGCTGTCCAGTCCCCGCCGGAAAAACGGTACAGGGTGAAAATTCGGGACATGGTCCCTCCGGGTCCCCAGGAAACCGGGCCTGACAGACCATTGTAGGACTTTTTCGCCAGCGCCGTCACCCCGAGGTGATAGCGTGTCCGGAATCCTTGCCTGAAGAGAGAGGCCAGCAGGCCTGCACAATCGTAGGACTCCAATTCCAGCATGTCCGGACTCCGGCCGGTCACCTGGATAAGACGGGTATAGGCCGCCTTGATGGAACTTTTATGGTGGTTCCCTTTTGCCACATGAAAAAGATTGACGGTTGCCACGCTGTAAAGGGGATTGTGGATATCGGAAACCATGTCCCAGTGGCGACGGGCCATCATCAGGGATTCGTTGCCAAGGACATCGACATTCTGGATATCCTTGTAGACAAGCTCGTCAAGAAATTTGAAAGGGTGACGGGAGTCGTTCGGGAAGGCAATGATATCGAAATCCGGTTTGAAAAAGAAAGGGACGGAGGGGTCCCCGGAAGATTGGCGTGTTGGATAGACAAGATAATAGGTCTTGTCCCCATAGGTGACAAAGTCCCCTGCCCGGCTTGTAATGCCATCCCCGAAGGGTCCTTTTAATGGGACTTGGACCTCGTGGCCATATCGCCTGAGGCGCAGGACGGCCTCCTGGCGTTTTCCCCGGGCTCGCGAAATTCCGATGGCGGTCGTGATCGAACCGCCGGCGGAAACAAGAACACGCTCAAAGGAGTCACGGACTCTCTTCCCGTAAAAGTCTGTCGGATACAGCATTGCCACATGTGGCTTGGGAACAAGGGAGAGGGAAAAGGCGGAGAGGGCCTGGGCCACCATTTCCGGAGGGGTGGCCAGGCTGATCATGAACCGGACATTCGGATCAGGTCGAAGAGTGGGAGTCACAGACAGTATCTGGTCCTTCTGGAGTCGCGGACGAACTGCGGCCAGGTCCCTGGAAAGAATAGGCCCGAGAAGGGCGCCAACTTTTTCCCTGTCGACAAGATCCGCGTACCAATGGGCAAAGGTGTCCCGTCCGATCACAAATCGGACGATCAGCTGGGGAGATCCGGGGGCCTCCTGCGAGAGACCCAGGACAGCGCCTGTCAGGATAGACCTCATGTAAGGTCCCAGAGCGTCACGGGAGAGATCGGGAAGGACAAGACCCACCGAAGGACTTTTTCCTTCCATCGAAATACGGTTGAGAAGATGTTCGGCTTCGGGGACATAAAGGGATTCAGGATAGTAGAGAAGCATCCTGAGAAGGATCCCTTCGGCCTTCCCGGGGTTCTGGGAACGCTGGTCAAGCAGAGCCAGACGGTAGGCGGCGTAGTCACCCGGAAAATCCCTGGGAAATGCGGAAAGTATCCTGAAAAGGCCGGGTTCATCCTTGACCGCATTGAAGACCAGGTCGATTGTCCGGGTCATGACGACCCTCTGGTCAGGCGGATCGAGACGACTCAGGGATTGTCCCATGAGAATCGTTCCCGTGACGGGATCCGATTTTCTCCAGTAGTCGAGAAGGACTCCGGTCGCATGGCGGATCCTTGAAGAGCGAGTGAGGGCGGGAAAGACCGGGAGAAGCTGTCGGACGGCCCCTCCGGAATTGTCTCGGTCCCGGTCTGCCATGGCCAGTTCGTAACGGACACGGCGAAGAAGGGGGGGGGAGAGGGCGGAGGACCCCTTTCTTCCCAGAAGCTGTAAAAGTAGAGCGATAGCCCGTCCTGAATGACCGATCCTCCGGCTGGAGGAGGCCAGTTCAAGCAGCACCTCCTGTGGAAGTCCAGAGGGTCCGGAAACGAGAAGGGCCTCTTCGAGTAGATCGTGGGCCCGCCGGAAGTCTCCCGCCCGGTAGGCCTCCCGCCCTTCCGATATAAGGGCAGTCTGGGAGAGCGAAGAGGGGGTTGGGGGAGAGGGCGGTGGAACCGGGGCAGAGAGGACGGGAAGTGAGATGGACGGGGGCGCAGGAGGAGGGGCCGTGGGAGTCGCTGATCGGGCCTCTATCGATTGTAGGCAAAAGATGAATGGCGCCAGGGAAAGGGCAAGAAAAGCCTTTCTTGAGTCGATTCCGTTTTTTTCCGACTCCGGAGACCTCCGGCTCCCTGAAAACTCCTTTGCCATCCGCTCCTCCGCCCTCTCCTACTCTCCGGAGACATCCCGGGAGATCAAAGATGAGGGCAATTAAATTTCATATGGTCACATTACACAAAAATGACTGAAGATGCGAGTCACATCCCTGCATCAAAAAAATAGTTGAACTTTCATGGAAAGTTCGTAGAATAAAAGCAACAGGAGTCTTCTCCCCCCGAAATCGTGCAGGAAAGAGAGCCCCAGAATGCCTGATAAAAAGGACAAGACAGACAATCCTCTCCGGCAAGTCATCATCATTATGGGACTATTCTTTTTTCCCATCCTTTTGATCGCTCATTCCGTTCTCCCTGCCAAGGCGGACAATCTCTCCTTCATCGAGAAGGTACGGGTCGGACTTCATCCCGACACGGTAAGGATTGTCCTCACCCTGGATCGCCGGCCGGACCGACCGGTCCTGTCCGGGACAACCACCGCCCGCCCCTCGGTCAGTCTGGTCGGGGTCATGCCGGGAGCCGGAGTTCATCGATCACTGGTTGTCCGGACCCCTTCCTTCCGGAAATACCTTTCCGCCATCAATATCAGCTATGAACCCTCGGACCGGACGACACGGCTTTCCCTCCGGTTCGTCCATCCAGTTCCACCCCCAAAGGTTTTCATTCTTTCAAGCCCCCACAGAATCGTGATGGATTTTGCGATCTCTGACGGAAAAAATCCCGGAAAGGTCAAAAAAAGCTCCACCGGCAAACGCAGCCGCAGAATCGTGATCCCGGGGAAAGCGCTTCCTTCAGCCCAGGTTCCCTCTTACGAGCCCCCTTCCCCTCACTCCGCACCGTCGGGCTCCGCCCCTTCTGTCGAAAAATCCCGCCAACCTCTCATGGCAGCGGGTTTTCCCACTTCAGCCAAGTCTTTCCGTGTTATTCTCGATGCAGGACACGGGGGAAGGGATTGCGGAACGACCTCATTGAGCGGGATCTGTGAAAAAACACTGGTTCTGGATATCGTGAAACGACTGCAGAGGATTTTGGACCGTGATCCTAGATTTCAGGTCATCCTGACTAGAGCCGACGACCGTTTCGTCTCCCTGCCCGACAGGACCCGCATCGCCAACGAAAGCCATGGTGATCTATTTCTTTCGGTCCATGCCAATGCCGATCCGGATCCTGGCGTTCGCGGACTTGAGACCTTTCTCCTGAACCTTCATTCAAGCGATGCCCGGGCACAAAGAATTGCCCAGAGGGAAAACAGCGCCCTGGGAGTCTCCCGGGGCGACCTGTCGGCGATCCTTTTGACCCTGAAGATCAACCACAAGAAAAAACGTTCCTGGGAACTCGCCCAGGAGATCGACGACAATCTGGCCCACACCCTAGGGACAAATTATCCTGTCCGGAATCTCGGGATCCGCCAGGCCCCCTTCTATGTCATCATGGGAACCACAATGCCCGCCGTCCTGACCGAGGTCAACTTCCTCTCAAACAGAACCGACGCTCGCCTGATGGATTCCCCCCGGTTCCGTGAGGAGACGGCCGTCGCCCTTTACCGGGGGATTGTGGCCTATTACCTTAACGTTCATCCCGAATCGCGCATTCCTGTGGTTTCGGCCAGACTCGCACGACAGGAGATCTCCTCCCGTGAGCCCTGAGGAGTTTGTCCTGACCCGGGAATCCCTCCTGACCCGGGAAAAAAAGGAGATGCGACGGGGGCTCGTAGCTCGCCGGGATGCCCTTCCGAAGGACGAACGCAAGCAACATTCCCGGATCGCGGGGGAACATGCCCTCTCTCTGATCCGGAAAATCCGGATGGGCCGGGAGGGGTCCTTCAAAATCGCCCTTTTCCTCTCCTTCGGGAGCGAGATTGATACACGTCCCGTCATTTCCGGACTCTTTGAGGAACATTCTCCCGGCCTGGTTCTTCTTCTGCCTTCCCTCCGCCAATCGAAAGAGATTGTCCTTCGTCCCTGGAGAAAAGACGATCCCTTGACCCCTGGTCCATTCGGGATTCTCGAACCGGAGACCCGGGATGCCGCTTCTCCCGTGGAAGTGGATCTTTTCATCCTTCCGGGTGTCGGGTTTGACCGTGCCGGTCATAGGCTGGGCTACGGGAGAGGATATTATGACAGGCTCCTTGCCAGAGCCGGTCTCCAGGGTATCAGGGCGGGACTTGCCTTCTCGGAACAGGTTGTTCCCAAGATTCCGGCCGGTCCCGGGGACGTTCCCGTCCACTATCTCGTAACCGAGAAGGGGTGGTTCGCCTGTGGTTGACCAGGACAAGATCGAGGCGGGATTCCGGCTGGTCCTCGAAGGACTCGGGGAAGACCTGGAACGGCCAGGACTCAAGGAGACCCCCAGACGGGTTGCCGTTCTTTTTTCCGATCTTTTCTCCGGACTTTTCCAGACGCCATCCGAGACCCTCTCCCTGATCAAGGGGGAGAGTTTCGACGAGATGATCGTTCTGAAAAAGCTCCCTTTCTATTCGATGTGCGAACACCATTTTCTCCCATTTTTCGGCCATGCCAGCATCGGGTACATTCCTGACAATGGACGGATGACCGGACTTTCGGACCTGGGTCGCGTGGTTGAGGTTTTCGCACGTCGGGCCCAGATCCAGGAGAGAATGACGAGCCAGATTGCCGATTGTCTGATGGAAACCCTGACGCCGCAGGGGGCCATGGTCATCCTCGAGGCCGAGCACCTCTGCCTTTCCATGCGGGGACTCAAGAAACCGGGGGTCCCCGTCGTCACCAGCGCTGTCCGGGGGATATTCCTGAAAAACGCCAAGACACGCCAGGAGCTTCTCTCCCTTATCCGCTCTTCCTGAACCGTTCTGCTGCCCCACCAAGGCCTACCGCCCCAACACCCAGAAGAATCAGGACCGTTCCGGCCCCTTCCCGGAGATCCATTTTCTCTCCCAGGAAAATGGCAGCCATGGCAAGGGTCAGCACCGGTCCCAGAAAGGAGAGGAGAGCGGAGCGGCTTGCGCCGATGAGGGAGATCCCCACAGTCATAAAAAAGGTGGGAAGGGCGGTCGAAAAGATCCCCATGGCCCCGACAAGGAGAAGGGCCCTTTTATCCGCCGAGGCTGGGTGGAAGGTTCCGGAAACGAGGGACTGGGAAAGAATCGCACATGTCGCGACGACCATCACGAGAGAGGTCAGGTAGAGGGGATCGACCCGCCGAACCACTCGTTCCACCCCCACAAGGTACATGGCGTAGAAGACGGCGCTCCCAAGGACAAGCAAGACCCCAGCCCTCTCTCCCGGACTTTCGGCCGCTCCTCCGCCTGTGATGACGGCAAGGCCAACATAGGCCAGGATGGAGGAGAGGATCTCCCCAAGGCCGATCCTCCGGCGGCCCAGGAGGGCCGACAGGAAGAGAACGAATGTGGGATAGAGGAAGAGGACCAGGCGCTCGGGGCCGGCCCCAATCCTTTGGAGTCCTTCGAAATCAAGGATTGCGGACAGGTCAAATCCCAGAAGTCCCAAAAGGACGACCTTCCAGAAATCCGGATGGCCAGGTCCGGGACGCAATCCCGGCCTCTTTCGTCCGAAAATGAAAAGGCCGGCCAGGTAGACCGGAAGGACCGAGAGCATGCGGAGGTTCAGGACGGTGGAGGGATTGAGTCCTTCATGGTAGGCCATCTTGGCCAGGATTCCCTTGGCAGCAAACCCTGTTGCGGAAAGGAGGACGAGCAGGTTTCCCAGGGCCAGGCGGGAGGGAAAAAGTCCGGCAGGGGGCAACGGATGGCCGGAATCCGGGTCGGATGACATAAGCCCATTCTAACATTCAGGCAGTCTGTGAGTAAAATTCCCGCTCCGGCTTCAATGAACCCCAACCTTGAACAACAGGGGCCGGATGGGCTATCCTGAGCGGGGAATCAAGGAGAGGCGACAGAACCAGGCGAAAGGACGAACGACGATGGCGGAGATTCTGGACGGAAAGGCCCTTGCAGCGACAATCCACGAGGAACAGGCGGAAAAGGTGGTCTCCCTGGCAAAAAAGGCCGGACGTCCTCCGGGACTTGCCGTCATTCTCGTGGGTGACGACCCGGCAAGCCACACATACGTCGCCAACAAGCGGAAGGCCTGCCACAGGGTCGGAATCTACGCTCCGGACATCAACCTTCCCTCATCCGCAACGACCGAAGCCATCCTCGAGGCGATCGACACCTTCAACACGAATCTGGCCATCGACGGAATCCTCGTCCAGCTCCCTCTTCCCTCCCACGTCGCCAAGGACAAGGTGCTGCGGCGGATCTCCCCTGACAAGGATGTGGATGGTTTCCACCCCTTCAACCTAGGCCTCCTCGTTTCAGGAGAACCGGGACTGGTCGCCTGCACGCCCCGGGGAGTCATCACCCTTCTCGACCGCTCCGGAATCAAGATCTCCGGAAAGCATGCCGTAGTGATCGGCCGCAGCCTGATTGTGGGCAAGCCTATGGCCCTTCTCCTTTTGAACCGGGATGCCACCGTGACTGTCTGTCACAGCAAGACGCCCGATCTCGCCGCCCAGGCACGCCAGGCAGACATCCTGGTCGCCGCTCTGGGACGGCCCGAAATGATCGGCCGGGATTATATAAAGCCGGGAGCAACGGTGATCGATGTCGGCATATCGCGCGGATCCGATGGCAAACTCAAGGGAGATGTCCTCTTTGAGGAGGCCCGGCAGGTGGCGGGAGCAATCACGCCTGTTCCTGGCGGGATCGGACCCATGACCATCGCCACCCTGCTCGACAACACCATCGATGCCTATCGCGCCCATACCGGACTCACCCAGTAACCCGAGGAGAATCCCTTGACCTTTCGCCAGGCCCTGGCAGAACGACGATTCCTGATCACCGCCGAATGTTCGCCACCCAAAGGAACGGAGACCGGCGAACTCCTCCGGAAGATCCTGCCACTCAAGGGCCGGATCCACGCCATGAACGTCACCGACAACCAGACAGCCGTGATGCGGATGTGCCCCTTCGCCATGGGCCTCCATCTCAAGACCATCGGGATCGATCCGATTGTTCAGCTCACGCTGCGGGACAGGAACCGCCTGGCCCTCCAGTCTGACATCATCGGAATGTCCTCCCTCGGGATCCGGCAGGTTCTATGCCTTTCCGGAGATCCGGCGGCCATCGGAGATCATCCGGAGACCAAACCGGTCTTCGACCTCACCTCCCCTGAGCTTATCCGGGCGATCACGCTCTTGAACGGAGGAAGCGATCTCGCCGGAAAAGATCTGAACGGACCGACCGATCTCCTTCCCGGAGCCGCCACCTCTCCCGAAGGGGATCTGGCCACGGAGAAAAAAAGGTTCGAGGAAAAGTTCGATGCCGGAGCCCGCTTCTTTCAGACACAGGTGGTCTTCGACACGGACAGGCTGGATCGCTTCATGGAGTTTGCCCGTCCCTTCGGCGTTCCGGTCATCTGCGGAATCATCCTGCTGAAATCTCCCGCCATGGCCCGCTACCTGAACGAAAAGGTTCCCGGAATCCGGGTTCCGGCCTCCCTGATCGCCCGCCTCGAGTCCTGTTCCCGGGAGGAAAGGATCGAGGAGGGAATCCGGATCGCCGCCGAAACGATCAAGTCTGTCTCATCCCTGGTCAGCGGGGTTCACATCATGACCGTGGGAGCGGAAGAACATATTCCGGCCATCCTCGAACTGGCCGGTCTCTGACGGACCCCGTGGACGCCCCTTCTCCCCCCACGATCCCGGGGCTTATCCGGAGAAAGACGACCGGCCCGCCGATCTCCATGGTGACCGCCTACGATGCCTTCCACGGACGGCTTCTCCGGGAAGCCGGAATCGACATTGCCCTTGTAGGAGACTCCCTCGGAATGGTAGTCCAGGGACATGACTCCACTCTTCCCGTGACCGTCTCCGAGATGGTCTACCACACACGAATGGTCTCCCGGGGCCTTCGGGGAGCAGCCCTCCTGGTGAGCGATATGCCCTTTCTTTCCTATCAGCCCTCGATCGAGGCCGCCATAAAGGAGGCCGGACGCCTGGTCAAGGAAGGGGGGGCCCAGGCTGTCAAGCTGGAGGGAGGAAGGGACTATGTTCCCACCGTGCGGGCTCTTGTCTCCTCCATGATTCCGGTCATGGGCCACATCGGGCTTCTGCCCCAGAGGGTTCACGCCATGGGGGGATTCCGGGTCCAGGGACGGAATTCATCCGAAGGAGAGTCCATCCTTGCCGATGCCCGCGCTCTGGCGCAGGCGGGGGTTTTTGCCCTGGTCGTGGAAGGGGTTCCCCTGGAGCTTGCCAAACGGATCACCTCCGAAGTGGCTGTCCCGGTCATCGGAATCGGGGCAGGTCCCCATACAGATGGACAGGTTCTGGTCCTCCACGACCTCTTGGGGTGGACCAAAGAGGAGAGTCTCCCGCGCTTTGTCCGCCCCTTTTCCCGGGGCGGAATGGAAGCCGTTCGGGCCCTTTCGGAGTTTCGCAGAGAGGTCGAAAGCGGAGGATTTCCCAAAGAATCGGAGAGTTACTCGGAAGCGGGGCCCGAAAATGCTCCTCTTCCCCAATAATCCTTTCATGGCCTGACGGGGCCGAACGGAGGAACAATGGCATGGATTTTCACTTATGACCAATTGATGTGGGACTTTCCCTACAGCTTTCAGGCCCGACAGAAGGCTCTCCTTGAAGAGCACCATCGGGCTTTCAACCATTTTCTCACCGAAAGGTACGGCTCACCTGAGGCTCCCTCACCGGGACTGGGGCTTGAGACAGCCGGCGACTGCACCGGAATCGCCTACCTGGTTCCGGAAGAAGAGGAGGATGAGGTTCTGGACTCCCTGACCCGCCGTCATGGAGACCATTACCTGCTCCGGGAGAGCACCATCATCGTCAATGGACAATCGGCCGAGGAGGCCTACTTCTTTATCTCTGACCGGAACCATCCCGACTATATCGGAAAGATCGTTCCCCAGGAGGTTGTCAAGATTGCGCAAAACGGCAAGGGTCCCATGGGATCGGGGGTCGAGTTCATCCTCCTTCTTTCGGAGAAGATGACCGAGCTGGGCATCATGGACCTCGCCGTCGATGCGGCCACCAGTCTTCTCAAATGGCACGGGTTCGGGAACCAGCAGACTCACCGGACCCATTTCTAGGCCGGAAGGAGAGGCGGTGAAAATCGCCACATGGAACGTGAATTCCCTGCCGGTCCGCCTCCCTCAGGTCCTGGACTGGGTCAGGGAGCGGAGCCCCGACATTCTCTGTCTTCAGGAGACGAAGGTTGTCGACAGCCGCTTTCCCGGGGGAGAGTTCGAAAAGGCCGGATATCATTCCCTTTACCGGGGGCAACCCACCTACAATGGGGTGGCCATTCTCTCCAGGGCTCCCGTCTCCGACCCGATCCGGGGATTCCCGGGATGGGAAGATCCGGAATGCCGTATCCTCGGGGCCACGGTGGGAGATCTTCGGGTGATCAATGTCTATGTTCCCAACGGACAGGAGCTTGGAACCGACAAGTACCGCTACAAGCTGCTCTGGCTCTCCCATCTCGCCCGTCTTCTGGAAGACGAACGCACGCGTCATCCCCGTATCGTCGTCCTCGGAGACTTCAATATCGCTCCCGAAGACCGGGACGCCTGGGATCCGGCCCTGGCCGGACAGATCTTCCTCTCCCCGGACGAGCGGGCCGCACTTTCCGCAATCATGAACGACCATTTCGACGATGCCTTCCGGCTCCTTCATCCGGAAGAGGGGTACTTCAGTTGGTGGGATTACCGGCAAGGGATGTTCCGCCGGAACATGGGTCTCAGGATCGACCTTGTCCTGACCTCTCGCTCCCTCCGTCAATCCTTGAAAGACGCCGGGATAGACCGTCACATCCGAAAGAATGAACGACCTTCTGATCATGCCCCCGTCTGGATCGATCTCCTCTGACCCCCCTCAACCGCTTCCTGGCCCTCTCTTTTCACAAAAACCCTGTCCTTCCCCCAACAATTCCCAGGTGCAGCCTCAAGGGGTGGCACATCACGTCACCTTCCGGAAAATGCGGATTAGAAGGTTTCCAGCCGGAACCGGATCCTCTGGCCACGGTGCTGGTGGAACGAGCGCCCCCTGCCTCAGGGAGCCATGAAATCGGGCCGGGACGATTGTCACGATCGAAAGGGTGATGTAGGGGAGAAAAGGTCCCGAAGGGCCGGCTTCAGTCCGACAGTTCCGGAGATAGCATCAGAACCGGAAGCGGGAAGAGAAGGGTGCGGAGGGTTTCGGGGTTGACCGTCGAGGCCAGGTCGCTGACTCCCGGCCGCGCGCAAAGCACGAGGGCCCGGGGAGGGTAACCCTCTTCCCGGAGAATCCGGACTGCAGCCAGGGTGCTGGAGAGAGTTCCCAGGTGGGGGTGGGAGACAAGAAGGAGATTGATGGGGCGGCCCAGACGCAAGGCAAGGGAAAGGATGCCTGTGCCGTCCGGAAAGAAAGGGCTCAGGATCCCTCCCGAACCCTCAACGACCACCTGGTAACCCTCGTCGTGAAGATGCCTGATCCGGTCTGCAAGAAAATCCGGATCGAGAAAGCTCCCTTCAAGTCGTGCGGCGGTCATCGGGTCAAGTGGCCGGGCAAAGGAATATCCCTCAAAGACCTGTTCGGGTGAGACTCCGGCCTCAAGATAACGGCGAAGGTCCCGTTCTTCCCCGGCCCCGGTCTGGGCGGCCTTTACAATCCGGAGCCTGTCCCTATCCTTGGCGCTCCGGATCAACGACTCCACAAGCAAGGTCTTTCCCACGCCGGTATCGGTTCCCAGCACAAAAAGGACCGGACCTGCGGGAAAGAGACTATCGTCCCAGAAAGGCGCGGACTGCGTCGATGACCCTTTCCTGTTCATTGTCAGTCAGCTCCGGAAATACCGGCAGAGAAATTACCTCGCGGCAAAGCCTCTCCGAAACCGGGAGAGGAGATGTTCCTGGCGTGAGCCCGGCAAAGGCCTCCTGGCGATGGAGCGGGATCGGGTAATAGACCTCCGAGCCGATTCCCCGTTCGGAAAGAAAGGTCCGGAGGGAGTCCCGGCGTCCCTCTCCTTCGATCCGGAGGGTATATTGATGGTAAACGTGAAGGCATTCAGGCTGGGGAACAGGGATAGCCGTTCCTGGGAGGTCCCGGAAGGCCTCGTTGTAGCGGCCAGCCAGCTCCTGACGTCGGGCAGTCCAGTCCACCAGGCGGGAGAGCTTGACCGAAAGGATCCTGGCCTGGAGGGCATCGAGCCGGGCATTGTATCCCATCTCCTCGTGTTCGTAGCGCTTCCGGCTCCCGTGAACACGAAGCCTGAGGAGATGATCCGCAAAATCGGGGTTTTCAGTCGTCACCATGCCCCCGTCCCCTGCCCCGCCAAGATTCTTTGTCGGAAAAAAGGAATAGGCCGCCGCATTGCTGAAGAGGCCGGGTGGACGGTCTGAGTGGCGGGCTCCGACCGACTGGCAGGCGTCCTCGACGATCCAGAGGCCATGGGACCGGGCCACCCGATAGAGTTCTTCCATGTCCACCATCTGCCCGTAAAGGTGAACCGCCATGACTCCCGAAATCAGATGGTTCCCCCGCCGGGTCACCGGGCGCTCCCCAGGTCCGGGACGGGTCTCCTCTCGAAGAAAGCGGTCGAGAATCTCGGGAGTCATGAGAAAGGAGACGGGATCCACATCGAGAAATACCGGAGTTCCACCGGCGAGGGAGATGGCACTTGCGGAGGCAAAGAAGGTAAAGGAGGGGACAAGGACCCCCTGCCCGTGGCGAAGTCCCGAGGCGACAAGGGAGAGGACGAGCGCCTCTGTCCCCGAGGAGACCCCTACCGCCCGGGAGAGTCCAAAGGCGTGGGCAAACTGACCTTCAAATTCCGAGACGGCAGGGCCAAGAATGAACTGCTGGTTTCTCAAAAGGGGAAGGATTGCGTCCAGAATCTCTTTTTCCATCGTGGCGTACTGGCGTGTAAGGTCGAAGAAGGGGACGGAGATCATGGTCAGGCGGCATCCGTTTCATAAGGGTGAATGATCCGGGCGGACCCGGGGAAAAGAAGCCCTCCCATCGGAATCATCGAGGCGCCGCGGCGGGATTTCCGGACGGTCCTCTGGGAGGGGGTGAACGAGGGAATCGTCAGGACCGTCCCCCAGGGCAGGTCGTTCGGGTTGGTGACGATGGAGCGGTTGGCCTTCTCGAGAATCCGCCAGTAACGCGGAGATCCGTAAACCGAAGCCTTTGCCGCAATGGACTGAAGGGTGTCGCCCGACTCGACCCGGTAAATCCTGAGAGGGCCAGAGGAAGGATTGAGCCTCTCCCAGAGTCGGACCGCCTTTCTGAGATCGCCGATGAAAGCCGGATCCTGGTGAATATACCAGGTCAGGTATCGGAGTACCCTCTTGTGACGGAGCGGATGAATCATGATGGATTCCCGCATGTGGTCCCGCGATCGGGAAAGCAGGAAGTCCGGAAGGGGGGCGGAGGGGGGTGGCGTTCCTTTCGGGAGTAGATAGGACAGAAGGAGGGCCTGTCTGTCGGAAGAAAGGGGATGAGCAGCGATTTCCATCGCCAGATGATGTTCGATTCGCCCCTCGTGGTCCAGAACTGTGGGATCGTGGGGCATGGAGGAGAGGGCCCGCGTTTCTTCCCGGATCGCCTTCATGTAATGGCCCTGACGGTCATAAAGCCAGCCCAGGCTGTCCCGATAAGCCCCGTTTTTCGGATCGACGGTCAGGGCATGGAGAATCATGTAGCGGGCCTTGACCAGATCGCCGTGTTCAATGACCTCGGTGTAGCCAAGATAGTTGAGGGCATCGGCAAAGCCCTTGTCGATGGCAAGGGTTTTTTTAAGAAGGGCGATGACCCGTGGCAGGTAGCGCTTGTGGTCCCACTGGTCGTAGAGGATGGCCTTGTTGAAGATCAGGACCGGATTTCTGGCCGAGAGTCGTTCGGCCCTTTTGAGGGCCTTCAGGGCCAGGGGATATTTTTTCTGGTCCATATAGGCCAGGGCGATGGAGAAGGAAATTTCCCAGCGTTCGGGGGAGAGGCTTTTTGCATCATTGAGATACAATAGGGCCTTCGGGCTATTGTCCAGTCTCCTGTAAAGGTCCCCGAGATCATAGGCCCCCTCGTAGAGATTGGGAAAGCGGCGGATCATAAGGTGGTAGGTCGAGACCGCGCGAGTAAAATGGAGCGATTTCTCATAGACCGAGCCAAGGAAGGAAAGCAGGCGGGGATCCTCGGGATGGCTTCTGAGAATTTCCTCGATCTGCCGGATCGCCTCGTCATATCGGCTTTCCTGGACCAAAAGCGAGGAGAGAATCAGGGGGAGACGGCTGTTCTGGGGATGTTCACCGATGGCCCTTTTCAGAAGTCGGACCGCTTCGGGATATTTTTCAAGGGAAAAATAGGTCTTGAGCAGCTTGACCTCAAGGTCGATCCGTCCCACCTCCTGGAGGGCCAGTAGGCTTTCATATCTTTTTTGGGCCTTATTCCACTCCCCTTTTCGGGAATACAGATCTCCCAGGGATTCAAGGGCCGGGGCGAACCGGGAATCGCGGGAAAGGGAAAGACGGTAGAAGGAGATCGCCCGGGCGTCGTCCCCCGCCCGTTCGTAACGGAAGCCAAGATAAAAGGGCAGATAGGCGGACTGGGAGCTTTTCTTCACCCCCTCCTCCAAAACATCCATAGACTTCCGGTTGTCCCCAAGCTTCGAATAGATGTCGGAAAGGGCGATATAGGCCTCGTCCTTCAGGGGATCGAGTTCAAGAACATGATCCCTGTAAACCGGGACTATCTGCCTGAGGAAAGCCTTCTGCCTTGCAGGATCGGGCTCCTTCACCGCCTCGAGCTGGAGAAGGGTTCCCAGAAGGAGCCAGGGTCTGAGGCGATTCGGATGGGCCCGGGAAAGATTTTCCGCAACCTTCTGTGCTTCAGGGAGATTTCCTGTCTTGGCGAGGACGCGGGCCTTGAGGAGACCCAAATAGACCGAATGGGGCTTATAGACCTCGGCCTTTCTGACTTCATCGAGGGCCTGGAATGGATTGTCGAGCGTCAGAGCGATATCTGCCTGGATTTCATGGTAATAGGCCTGCCAGGGGTAGGGAGGGTCGACATGGCCCACCTTCCCCATTCCGATCCTGGTTTCCTGCCGGACTCCCGTTGATTTTCCTGTCACGGAATATTTATCCGGTCGGGGGTGTCCGGCCGTCTGGCAGGATGCCAGGAGAAGGCACGCCACCGTGGCGAGATATCCGCGAAAAAACAGGGACCGGATCATTGAAACCTCATTGGTTGAGGCCGGCGAAACCGGCACACTTGAATGCGTTGATCAAGGATTGAAAGACGTTCCGGCCTAGCGTACGGGAGAGGCCGGGCGAGTCTGGACCTCCCGCATGTCCCCTCCCAAAACCGCACCCGGAACATAGTCATAGACCTTCTCCGTGACGACGGGACGGACCGTGACAGTCGCCGAGGCATAGGCAAAGCCCACCACCTTCGGAGAGGCATTCAGAAGGCCCGCCAAGGATCCGGGCCAGGAGACATGGACCGAAACGACGGAAAATAAAGTCCCCAGGTCAATTCTCGCCGTGACCATACCGCCACGGCAGTCGAGAAAGGGAATCGACTTCCTGACCGGAAGCCTGAACCCTGTAGAAAGTGTCAAAAATACCCCCTCCCGGGCAGTCTGCTCGAATAAGTAGACATTCCGGTGTCCTTCCCTGACCAGACGGTAGCGGAGAGGAAGAGAGGGCTCCGCGGAGGATGTCCAGAATCCCCTTGCCCCGTTCCATTCTCCATATCCCGGAAGAAGGGTGATCAGGGCCTTCTTGGTGTCCTGGAGCAAGATATGGATTCCTCCCAGAGTCCGGGAAGAACTTCCGGGAACCGGCAAGATTTTTCCGGGCCTGAATCCCAGACGCTGACGACATCCTTCGATCGGGAGAAGATACAACAGGAGAAAGGCATTCTGATTCACGGTCCCGCCATTTTTTGAGGCCCCTCGTGAGGTTTGCCGCTACAACTCCTAGGAAGCATTCTATCACAATGGTCCCCATCGAGAGAATCTTTCCCCGCCTCCCCTGACAGGCACTCCCGGAAAATCCAGGCCAGAGGCCCCCCGTCCAGGATTTCCGACCTGGAAAAATTCCGTCATTTGTTTCGGGCAATCTGGCCCCGATACCGGGAGAGGAAGAGGTTCATCTTGATCCTGTCAAGGGTGGAGAGCGGGAGAATCCTGCGCCAGGCCAAAAGAACAATCGGATCCCTGAAACGGGACTTTACAAGGATCACGGCATAGCCGATCTTCTGCTGCTGCGAAAATCCGTCGGAAGAGGCGTCACTGCTGGCAATTCCATGGAGAGTGGACAGTGATGGCGGAGTCATACGGGTGGGATCATAAAAAACAATGACGTTACCGCGGTGGATGACATTGACAATCGTGCAGGGAGACAGCCGGGCATATTCCAGATCGTTTCGGGAAATGTAGGAATCGGTCATCAGTCCCGAACTGGGAGGGTTTGAGTTGTAATGAAAGGCGCGGCACTGCCCCGGATCAGGTGTCATCTGGTGGCCCTGTTCGGGATAGCGGAGAATTCCCGACCGGATCGGTTTGAAGGGCTGGTTGGTTCCTCCCCCAAAGGAGCCCATCATCGGCATGAAGGGGTTTCCACCTGGATTTACCCCGTTTGAGCTGTCCGCCCACAGAGGGGGTGCTCCCTTGAAAAAAAAGGTGAGAAGCGTTAGGAATAAAAGGATTGGGACAATCGGCCGTTTCGCCCTCCGTTTTTTTCCTGCCAGTGGAGGAAAAAAACGGAAGAAAAAACTCTCCTCAAAGGAGTTTCTCATCAAAAAAACATTCGCTCTCCGAAGTCTTTTTACCATGGCTCTTCTTGCCTCCCTTCTTCTCCCAAGTGGCCCCGGAAGATCAACTGCAGTGTTTGCCGATGCCCTGCCAGACATCTTTGGTGAGTATATACCGGGGGCGGTTCCGGGTTCCAATGCCCCCTACTCCTTTGGCCAGGGATGGGGAGCCGGTGTGGACTGGAACGCCTTTGTAACCGGCTCCCTGTTCGTGCGCGGCGGTATCCAGGTCGTCAATTTCGTCGCTCCGGGAATTTTTCTTCTCCCCATTTCCGCCGGGGCCGGGTACCGTTTCACCGAAGGATCGCCGGGGGACTTCTATGGAGTGGCAGATATAGGGATTGCGCCGTCCTTCTATCCCGGAGGCTCATCGACCCAGTCCTATTACGACATCGGTGTGGGTTATTCCTTTACGAGGGTCTTCGCTGAATTCAAGTTTGCCATCATTCCTGGAACAAACTACGGAAATGGGACCTTCCTTTACTTCCCGCTGACCCTGGGAATCCACCTTTGATGCTCTTCCGCCGGAGAATCCGCCTGGGGTTGATCACTCAGGACTCTCAATTTTTCTATAGACTTGTATGATGAAACGATTCGACATTTTGGAAAACATTCTCCCCCGCCATCACCCACTCAAATTTCCGGGCTCATTTGACAGGAGCAAACCTTCCCCGTTAGAATTTGATACGCACCAAAGAAAGCGAGGCGTTTATGCAGAATGCAAAAACGTTCCTTGTCGAGTGCGAGATTTGTGACCGGGTTTCAACCGTGACGTCCAGTCGGGAAGCGGGATTATATATCTGCTCATCTTGCTGGAATGATTTCAAGGATCTGGCTCACCACACACCCAAGGAACAAGATCCACAATCCGGCCACCCCGAACGTTCCTAGTTCCCGGTGGACCCGGATCCCTCCGGGATTTCATTTCCCCCTCCCTGATTCTGATTAAGGGTCGTCTGAGGTATCTGGACTTCTTCAAAAAAAATCCTTTTTTCCCCTTTCCCATCGACGACAATAATATCGAATCTTGTTAATAACGGAAGAGAATGGCTTTGAACCGAATTCCAACGGTCAGTCCAGAGCATTCCGTCAAAATACCGGATTCTTAGTGACCAGACGTCTCCGAGAAGCTTTTCGGGAATGACTGCTTGAGTTCCGTAGGAAAGGAGATTGGTATTCTGTTCGTGGACAAGGGTAAAGAGATCGGAGCCAGGGCTCTTGAAAAGAAGATACTGGATCCCTTCTAGATGGGAAACGGGGGAGGACTGGCTCAGCCTTGTCTGGGCCAGAGTCGTGAAAAGAAGGGAGTCCGTCTCCCTGTGGTGTTCCCTGTTGGGAAAGCCGATGAATGTTGTCAGGGGATCATTCGGATTCAGGTAGGCTCCCAGAAGTTCTTCCCGCAACAGATACCGGATGATTTCCATCTTTCGTTCAAAGCGGCTTCCGGACTCAACCGAGGTGATTGTTCGTTCTGTCTGGTGAATCGCCACGAAAAGGAGGGCCAGGATGACCGAGAGGATCCCGAAGGCAACCAGGACCTCCATCAGGGTAAATCCCGCATCGGAGGATTCAGGGAAGTCCGAAGGCTCCGGCAGGGACTCAGGGGATGTTCGAGACATAAGTCACCAGGGAGAAGGAGCGAGCTTCGGCGCCCGTTCCATGCCGGACGGTCAGCCGGACCTGCCGGACGATGGGAAGGGGGGAGGATGAGACGACCTCGACCCACCGGTAGTCACGATAGGGCGGCTTGAATCGCCCGGTCAGGGTTCCTGGGGGTACGAATCCACGGGCTACGATTTCAGCAAGTTTCATGTTTGCAAGATCGACCATCCGAAGCCGGAGGCGGACCTCATCGTTCAACCGGACAGTCTGGGTTCGGGCGGCAAGAAGGGTCAGCACGGCCACTGAAAAAATGAAGAGGGCGACCATGACTTCGATAAGGGTAAAGCCTGCGTCTTTTCCCTTTTTCCCCAAGGACCTACTGGTCACCGTCATCCTCAAGCGATGGAATTTCCCCGGCAGGCGGACCGTAAAATGGGGGCAACTTTTCCTCCCGGAATTCTCCGGAAAAAACCTGAATTCGGCCCGTTATGGGACGGATAACGACAGTCATCCGTCCACCTCGCGGTCCGGTCAGAAAAATCGTCGTGGATTCCACCGCTCCGCTTGGAAAAAACTGTGTGAAGGTCTTACCGTCGGTCACCTTTCCTTCGTGAAGGACCCTGACTTGGGAGAGGTGGATCCCCGGAGGCAAGCGATAGCTCTTGATTTCCGGGCTGGAGAGGGAGATAAGGTCCCCGGAAGGGGCGAGTTCGCTTGCGGATAGGCGTCCCCGATCCAGGTCATAATCCAGGCGAACCATCCTTTGTCTCGAAATGGCCTCCCATTGGAGTTCCCGGATTTCCCTCACGATCCTTCTTGTCATCACGGCAAGATCTCTGGATTTGTGAAAGGAGAGCTTTGGGGCAATGATTAGAGCTACAAGAGTAATGAGGAAGAGGACCACCATGATTTCGAGAAGAGTAAATCCTTCAGAAGAAAAACGTCTTCCATGGCTCATGGATTATCCCCAACGGGATTGAGGGACGAAAAAAAAGGAGAACCCCTTTCGGGGCTCTCCTTTTTATAATAGTACCAAAAGAGTATGTATAATGACTTTTGATCCTTGCCGTTCTTTTCAACCTTAAGGTACTGTTATTACCTAGATGATAAAAGACGCCTCAGGAACATCAGTCTTACACCCTCCTCAACAGCCTACTCCTTGGTGACGTTGGCCGCCTGTGGTCCCTTTGGGCCCTGGGTGATCTCAAACTCCACAGCCTGTCCTTCATCGAGGGTCTTGAAACCCTGGGTCTGGATGGCAGAGTAGTGGACAAAGATGTCCTCACCATTTTCCTGAGAGATGAACCCGTAACCCTTGTTGGCGTTGAACCATTTGACTTTACCTTTTGCCATGCGAATACCTCCGGTTGAAACAATTATTTTTCTGATTCATGGGGTTGTATCCTTTTAGCAATATCTCCTCAGAAATCCCTAAGGAATTCTTATTGGGACATTACTTCAGATATCCTTTGTAGGTCCCCACATTCCGTATTCTAAATCTTCTATTCATTCTTGTCAAGAGAATCGCGAAGGGCTCAAAGCTTAGAGGATGCCTCAAGGAGAGAATGCCCCTAAGGCCGGGAATCTATCGAGAAGGGATCATGATATGATCGCCCACCTTTAGGATTCGAGAGGAACGTAGATGATTCTTTGCCAGTATCTCCCTCACCGAGGTTCGGTAATGGTGGGCCAGAAGGTAAAGCGAGTCCCCCCGTCTGATCCGATGGTCAATCCATCCGGAAAAGCGGTGGTGAGAAGATGTCATTGACGCCAGATGAACTGGACGAGAGTTCCCGGTGACAGGAATGAGCAGCTTTTGCCGAAGACTGAGGTGACGGGAGGAGAGGCGATTGACGGCAATCAGCTTTTGGATGGGCACATGGAACCTGTGAGCAATAGACCATAGCGAGTCTCCCGACTCGACCCGGTAGACCGGAACATCGGGATTGATGGAAGTCGATGGAAGAGAAGCCAAACGTTTTGAAAATCCCTTTTCCAGTTCGACGGGAACATTGACAGTCACGGAGGCCAGTCTGGGGGGGGTCGCCCACCGGATGAACTGGGGATTGTACACGAGAAATTCCGAAACGGACATGTTCATGGCCCTGGCCAGCCTTCGGATATCCACAGAGCGATGGATTTCCTTCTGGCGGACCATTACCGCAGGGTGGTAGGAAAGGTCCGTGAATCCATACCTGGCGGGATTTTTTGCAATCGTCATTGCCGCAATCAGTTTGGGAATATAATTGCGTGTTTCCGAGGAAAATTCCCGGGTCTGGCGAAGTTTCCAGTAATTTTTGGTCCCGGCCCGCGATACGGCATTGGCCACACGTCCTTCGCCAGCGTTGTAAGCGGCGAGGGCAAGTTCCCACGAGTCAAATTCGTCGTGAAGATCCTTCAGATACTGCGCAGCCGACCGAGTGGCCAGAATCGGATCCCGTCTCTGATCGATCCACCAGTTGACCTTGAGTCCGTACTTGACACCCGTTCCCCGCATGAACTGCCAGAGTCCTGCCGCCCCCGTCCTTGAATAGGCCCTTGCGCTGAAGCCGCTCTCGATGAGGGACACATAGGCCAGGTCTTCCGGAAGTCCCATTTCTCGGAGGGTTTGCTGAATATAGGGAAGATATTCGTGTGACCGTTCGAGCCATTCCTTGAAACGGCTATGGTCTGCATATTGAAAATAGTCGATATAGAGCTGAATGCTCGGATCATCCGGTATGCTTGAAAAGAGGACAGGAGAAGGGGCTTTTTCTGCGACGGGAAGAGAAACCGTGGTATGGGAGGAAGGTGAAATCGGAGAAGGGTGCGCCACAGCCTTGGTTTCCGGATGAGAAGTCAAGGGAAAGATCCGTGAAAGGATGGACGGAGCCGGCTTTTTACCTTTTGCCATGGGAGAGTTTGTTGATGGGGGCGCCGCCACCTGTGTTGCGCAGGCCGAAAGTGTGATCAGGGCCAAACAGGCTCCTCCACAAACAAACTTTCTCTTGATTGAATGCATCACGCCTCCTTGACTAAACCGGAAAACCGAAAAAAGACTTCGGACAGATTCCTGTCGAATAAGAATCCAGAATTGTCCAGGGGCATCCTGTCGAAACCCCGACTTTGACCTCCACCTTCGAAGACCCGTCAGGTTCTTTGAAGGATCCAGAAAAGAATTCCTATGGGCAATTTGCAAAGCTTCCGGGGGGAGCAATGAATGATTCACCCTTTCCGGTGATATTTCCGATGCGAATCTTACACGATCAATAATCACATTTCAAATGTTTCTTCGGTTTTTTTCCCGAAGTTGTCAAGGCCTCCGCCTCAGGGGAACAAAGAAATGATTTTCCCAGGATCAAGGACGCCCTTTCGGTTTGTCAAAATTCCCACTATACTTTTAGATGATAGATGAGCCGTTCGAGGAGTCCGGCCGGCCATATCTTCTGTTGTCCCCAGATGGAGAGGTTGACGCTGCCCATGCCAGGAACTAAAAAACCTTTTCTTGTCCCAGCCTCCCCCGGGAGTGGTGTCCATTGACCAATCGCGACTTCCAGGAGGTTCCTCCGCTCCGAGAGACGCTAGGGGGTATTCCTCTCTTTCATGGGCTTCCCGACCCTCTTCTCGACCAGATCTCCTCCTTTTCCAGAATCCGGAACTATCGCTCCTCTCACCGGATCATCCAGGCCAACGACTTGGGATCGGAACTCTTCCTTGTGCTTTCCGGCTCGGTCAAGGTCTCCATCGAAGACAGGGAAGGACGCGAGATCATTCTTGCCGTTGTTTACCCTCCCGACTTTTTCGGAGAGGTATCCCTGTGGGATAATGGGACAAGGACTGCAAATGTCTCTGCCCTTGAACTCACACGCGTGATAGCCATTGAAAAGGAGCCCTTTCTCCGCCTGATCAGGGAATATCCGGAGATCACCCTTCGCCTTTTGTCCGCCCTTTCGGCCAGGCTCCGGGAAACGGACGGCAAACTCATGCACATGGCCTATGGCGATGCCTATGAAAAAGTCTCCCGGACCCTGCTTGAACTTCACGAAAAAGAGGGGGAACAGGAAGGCGGGATTCCTTTCATCAACGACCGGTTTACCCGCCAGGAGCTTGCCTCCCTCTCCGGGATCAGCCGCGAAACAGTCTCCCGTTCCCTCGGGGCTTTTGTCCAGGCCGGGATCCTCAGGATTGAGAACAATAGAATTTATATCCTGAATATCGACAGGTTGAAAAAAGAAGGCCGCATTCCCTAAAGGTCCCAAAAACTAAATTCAAGGAGCAAATCATGGGAGCATCATCTACTGGATCCTGGAACGCAATGGATTATATCGTTATCGGGGGCGTCTTGTTAGCCTTCGTGATAGGAGGGGCGGCCATGATCCGGGCCATTCGGGCAGCAAACCGGATCAACCCCAAATGAACTGCTCCCGCCAGTCCCAGAAGGCCTGGCGGGAGTTTCTTGTTTCATCGAAATGAACCCTCCGACCACCCGTCTTGGATGGTCCCCCCCCGCTGAATCGTCGGCTGTCATTCCGGAATCGAAGGAATCTTTTATTCGAGCGGATTATGCCATGGAGGGGTCTCCATGAGTCTCCGGTAAACCCGAATGTATTCTCTTGCCCGATTTTTCCAGCTTGAGTCCACGGCCATGGCCCGAATTCTCATCTCCCTTATTTCGTGACCCTCGAGATAAAGTGTCCGGGCCTTGAAAATGGCTTTTCTGATTCCATTCTCAGACAATTCTTCCATCCATATCCCCGTTTTTCCGTCCTCCACGGTATCCCTGAGGCCTCCTGTCGGATTGACCACAGGAAGAGTTCCATAACGCATCCCATACATTTGCGTCAGTCCGCAGGGTTCATAGACCGAAGGAACGACCAGAAAGTCTGCAGCCCCGATGATTCGATGGGCCAACGGTTCGTCGAATCCGATTCGCAGGTGGATCTGGTCAGGGAAGAGAGCCTGAAGGGTCCGCCAAAGCCCTTCGAGATGGAGATCTCCCGAACCCAGGACAACCCATTCCCCTCCCAAATCCCCTTTCTCCCCCATGGAGAGAAGGGTCTCGGCCAGAAGATCCAGGCCCTTCTGGTGGGCCATCCGGGAGACGACCCCGAAAAGGGGCCGTCTCCTCCTCTGGGAAAACCCCCACTCCTTCCGCATCCTTTCTTTCAGAAGGTCCTTGGGGTCAGGATCACTCCCTGAAAAGTGGACCGGCAGAAAGGGATCTGATGCGGGATCCCATTCCCGATCGTCGATGCCGTTTAAAAGTCCGACAAACCTGTCCTGACGGTGGAGCAGGGCTCCAGAGAGGCCGCATCCCCCGGGCTCGGAGAGGACCTCTTCCCGGTAACGGGGGCTGACGGTTGTGACGAGGTCGGCAAACTGGATTCCTCCCTTCAGGAGCGAAAGACGGCCATGGAACTCGAGACCGTCGAAGCTGTTGTATGCGGGGGGGAGCCCCGTCCAGTGCCACTGGCCGAGAGGATAGACTCCCTGGTAAGCCATGTTGTGAATCGATATAACGGATCTGTGAGCCTTGGTCTGAATCTTCGGCCGGATCACATGGGGGAAAAGGGGGATGGAAAGTGCCGTCTGCCAGTCGTTGGCATGGATGATATCCGGCGAATAACCTACGACAGCAGGAAGATGGAGGAGGGCGTGATTCCAGAGAGAAAAGCGTTCGAGATTGTCGGAGTACTCGCCACCATCTTCCCCATAGAGTCCGTGCCGGTCAAAAAGACCCTCGGGATCCACCGCATAGACCGGGACATTCCCTTTGTCCAGTCGCCCTTCAAAGATCCTGATTGTCAGGGCACCAGCCGGGGTCCTGGCCACAAAGGTCTTCCTGAGGGAAAAGCCTGGAAGGCTCTCGACTCCCCGAAACGCCACAGTCCCGACCCTGATGTCGATTTCCTCGTCAGCCAACTCCGAGAGGGCAGATGGGAGCGCAGCGGAGACATCGGCCAGTCCGCCCGTCTTTACAACCGGAAGAACCTCCGAGGTCAAAAAGAAAACAGAAATCGGGGGGTTCATGCTAGAAAACACCCCTTTCCATTCCCGACCGAATGGCTGCGAAGGCAACCATAGGGATCTTTGCCAGAGTGAGGACTGGCGGCGGGGGAGAGGCGGCGAAGAAAGGCCGGGAGAAGAATTGGAGGATAAATGTTTTCCATCAGGGAATCTCCCGCTTGTCAAGAATGGAACGGAACAGGGCATCCTTCTGGAGAGTCCCATAGAGGGCAAGAAGGGTGTCCTTCGAAAGGAGCAGACGTCGGGAGTCATATCGCATGCCTTCAAGGTTCCGTTCCTGAATATAGCGAAGCATCCCTTGAGCGAGCTCCCTTGACTCCCGGTGGAGGGAGTCAAGCTCCTGAAAGGCTGGAATCGAGCCATAATGGGCCCGACCCTCATTCAGGTACCACTCCTGGGCTGGCGGAGAGCAAAAAGCTTCCTCCTCGGCCGGGGACAGCCCCGTCGAGGAGGCCTTGTGGACAAGAGAAAGAATATGCTGGATCCAGGCGAAATGCTCAACCTGTGTCGAAAGGATCGAAAGGACGTTCACGGGGGGAAGAGGAAGGATTTTTTCCGAGCCGTCGCTTGCGAGCCATTCCCGGCGCCATTCGAGGAACTCCTCCCCCGGCAATGGACGCCCGATGGCAAAACCTTGGGCATGGTCGCATCCAAGCTTGATGAGAAGGGGAGCGTATTCCATTTCCTCCATGCCTTCGGCGACCACTCCCCGGCCAAATATCCTGGACAGACTTACGATGCTTTCGATGATGGCCAGGTTCTCCCTGTTGTTACGCATCCCGATCACGAATCCCTGGTCGATCTTCAGGGTATCGACAGGCAGATGTTTCAAATAGGCCAGGGAAGAGTACCCTGTTCCGAAATCGTCGATAGCCAGGCGGACTCCCATTTTATGAATCTCCGAAAGGATCTCCGGGAGATTCGGAAAGTCTTCTGCGGTCGAGGTTTCCAAAATTTCTAGTTCCAGAAGACGGGGAGGAATCCCTGCATACTGTCTCAGGAGTTTTGATAACCCCGAAAGGAAATCCGGTTTTCGAAGCTGGAGGAGATCGACATTGACGCTCATCGAGAGAGTGATTCCCAGACCCAACCACCCAGAGAGCCGGGAAATAGCCTCCTGCAGGACCCAGTCTCCCATTGCGACGATCAGCTCTGTTCCCATAATCTGGGGCAGGAAGGCTCCCGGGAGAAGAAGTCCACGATCTGGGTGGTTCCAGCGAACCAGGGCCTCCACCCCTGTCAGGGCATGGGTCCGGAGATTGACAATGGGCTGATAGTGAAGAGCCAGTTCGCTGTTTTTGAGGGCCCGTGAAAACTCCGAGCGAATCTCCTTACGGATCTTAAGGCTCTCATCCATGGAGCGGACATAAAAGTGAAGCCAGGGTTCCCCTGTCTCCCGGGAAAGCTGAAGGGCTCTTCCGGCTTTGCGGACCAGATCCCCGGCAGTTTTCCCGTCGGAGGAGAAAAGGCTGATTCCAATCGCGAGATCAAGATCGATCCAATTGCCTTCAATATTATGGAGACGACAGAGGCTCTCCCTTATCTTTCTGGCCACCTCCGAAACATGCCCTTCGTTTTGGACAGGCTCGAGAATCAGGCCGAATTCGTCACCTCCTATCCGGGCCACCATATCGGATTTCCGGACCACATTCTTCAATAACCGTCCAACTTCCCCCAGAAGCAGATCTCCAAAGGCCTGGCCAAAGGTGTCGTTGACTCCCCGAAAATTGGCGAGATCGACCAAGAGGACGGCAAACATCAGATTGTTTGCCTTTGATACCTCGATGGAACGGTCCAGCTGCTCGTAAAAAAACTTTCTGTTATAAAGTCCTGTCAGGGAGTCGTGGTGGGCGATGTAGAGAAGACGGGAATCGAGCTCCTTTCTCTTGATGGCGTAAAAAAGGAACCGTGTCAGGAGGTGGCCGTTGATCGTTCCCTTGACGAGGAAGTCCTGGGCACCCATCTGGAGCGCAGAAAAGGCCAATTCCTCGTCTTCGAGAGAGGAAAGAACGACGATGGGAAGCTCCGGATAATTTCTGTGGATCATTTCCAGGGTTTCGAGGCCATTGACATCGGGAAGACCCAAATCAAGGAGAAGGGCATCAATGATTTGAGCGCCCAGGATCTCCTGGGCCGTGGAGATCCTGTTTGTCGAACTAAGTTCGACTCGGTGCTCCCCCGTAGAGCGGAGCATTTCCTCCACAAGCAAAACATCCCCCGGATTGTCTTCGACCAGAAGAACCTTGAGCGTCCGGTCAATCACGGGAAGATGACTCCACTTCATCGAGCATCGGAAGCTGGACGATCGTAAGCCAGAAGCTTTCGATTGACTGCACCACCTTGATGAACTGGTCGAGGTCAACGGGCTTGGTCACATAGCAATTAACATGGAGGTCGTACGTGCGGAGAATGTCCTGTTCCGCCTCCGAAGAGGTGATAACCACAACAGGGATGCACCTGAAGGCGGGGTCGGCCTTGATTTTCGAAAGAACCTCCCGGCCATCCATTTTCGGGAGGTTGAGATCAAGAAGAATGATGTCAGGGCGAAGGGCGTTTTCATAAGGGGATTCACGCCGGAGATAGGCCAAGGCGCTGATCCCGTCCCCCAGGACATTCAGGTTGTTCCGGACCTTGCTATCCTTGAGAGCCTCACGAGTGAGACGAACGTCCCCCGGATTGTCCTCGACCAGGAGAAATTCGACAGGACGGCCAACCTGTTCGATGAGCGTCACGGTTTGGATCCTTTCTGAATTGAAACCTTTTGAGATAGGGAGGCATGGGTGGCCCCTCCTTCTTCAAAGGGTTTCAGTGTAAAGAAGAAGGTTGCACCCTCTCCCGGAGAGGAACGAACCGAGATCGAACCGCCATGGCGCTCGACGATGCGTTTGCAGAGGGCCAGTCCGATTCCTGTGCCGGGGTATTCTTCCCTAGTGTGGAGTCTCTGGAATATTGTGAAGATCCTCTCGAAATACTGTGGAGCGATTCCGATTCCATTGTCGGATACGGAAAATAAATAGAACGGCCCTTCTCTTTCGGCCCGAATGGTGATACGGGGCGCGGTATCGGGAGAACGGAACTTGAGGGCATTCCCCACCACATTCTGGAAGAGCTGCATGATCTGCACAGGATCCCCGACAACCCGGGGAAGAGGACCCCGGTCGATTTCCGCCCCACTCTCCCTGATAGCGAGACTCAGGTTCTCCAGGGCATGGTCCAGTGCCACTCCTGTCTCCGTCTCGATCAAGGACCGGCCCCGGGTATCGACACGAGAATAGGTGAGAAGGGCATTGATCAGTGCCTGCATGCGAATCGCACCGTCAACTGCAAACCGGATAAACTCGTCGGCTTCCTTGGAGAGTTGCCCCTCATATCTTCTTGCCAGAAGCTGCGTGTAGCTGGTAACCATTCTGAGGGGTTCCTGGAGATCATGGGAGGCAACATAAGCAAACTGTTCGAGATCCCGGTTCGACCGGAGAAGGTCGTTTGTCTTCTGGAGTAGCTCTCGTTCCACCTGTTTTTCGGCTGTTCGGTCCCGGAATTCGAAGATTGTCCCAGACTCCGGAGTCTCATCCAGAAGATGGAGGGTCGCCCAGACTGAAAATTTTGAGCCATTTCTGTGAATCAGCAATAGCTCCCCCTCCCAATGACCTTCACGGGCGGCGACCTCCACCAGCCTCTCCTTTCCGTGATCGGACGCGGCGGGGCTCTCTACCAGAAAATCCTCGAGAGACTTGCCCACGAGATCGGAGGGCCTCCATCCAATGATCTTTTCGGAGGTTTTGTTGGCGTGGCGCAGGGTCCATTTTCCATCAAAGATCCAGACCGCTTCGGCATTGGTCTCGAAGATTCGTGACAACACCTCATTCCGTTCATTTTCAGCCAGGAAGTAGGAATCCATGACCAGACCCGAGTCGAAGAGCGTGATCTTCGCGAGGCTATCGACCAACCAGGGATTAGCGGACAATGGGGAGTCCGGCTCCTCCCGAAGGGTCCGGCAGGCCCATTCGAGAAAAAGGCCGAAAGAGGCCTGGACCCATTCCGGTCCGAGACCGATTTCCTGGTAAGAGATGCCGACTGACAGACGGTTGTGCACATAAGCCATGTCGTAAGGACCTGAAACCAACTCGATGAAGTATTCTGAATGGCGAGAGCGTAGCCAGTTCTGGGAATGCGCCTTTTCCAGAATGCGGGCAGTCTCGGGAAAGCTTCCGATCCGTTGATGAAGAAGGGTCACAAAGGCGGGAACCGTTTTCTGGAAGAGGGGCCGGAGAAGATTGATCGAGATTTCTTCTTCTCCAGAGAGGCCGAGAAAGGATTTTCTTTTCCGTATTTCATCACCCGAGAGATTGAGCCTTTCCGCCATCCGGCGGGCCCTCTCTGCATGGGATGTCATGAATGTCACAAGCAACCCGATGAAATCATGAAATCCTGCCCCCCAATTTTTCCTTATGATAGAGCCTCATCGGACCAATTACAATAGTCATCAAATTTGTTTGATGTAATACAATCACAGCCCATCGGTCCTGTCTTTTTCCCGGGAATTTCATCGCAATGACGGCCCCCCTTTTCCGGACAATCCCCGGAACATGTTTCCCCGTTCCCCGAATCCCTTCCGGCTTCCGGAGCTCGATGCCTGATCACAATCCCCCACCCGTCACCGCCATCCAGGACCGTCAAGATCCTGGATGGCGGAAGAACACCCGGTATCGGTAGCAAGATGAAGGGATCGTGCGCGGCTTTCTTCGAAGGAAACAGGGAAGGAGGATCCGGCAAAGAGGAAACAAATTTGACTCCCTTCATTTTCCTGAAGAATTCAGCGAATAAAATCCCTTCATCTCCTTCCAGCCGAACCTTCCTGGTGGTGTCGCTCATAGGGTCTTTGTCCGCTCCTCTTTGAATCTTCCTTATGTCGGGAAAACAAGACCGATATTGTATTGTTCTCTAAAAAAACTTCAAGGTTTAAAAAATGGAAAATTTTTGACTTATACATATATCCCGTTGTGATCGATTGAAGGACCTTGGAATCGAGTGAGATCGGAAGTGAATGAAATTCGGGATTCCGGAATCCTGGGCGAGGATGAGAGGGAATGAGCCCAGGAGAATTTTCTTGAGGTTCCATGTTCAAAATGGAGTCGGAATGGAGTATGGTAAAGGTGAATTTCAAATACCATTCTTATTTTCTCCTTCCCCTTCTATCAAGGAGGCCACTCCATGGCCAAGGAACCCGACGAAAAGGAGATCAGGGCGCTCAACCTCTACTGGAATGCGGCCAATTATCTCTCCCTTGGGATGCTCTATCTCAGGGACAATCCCCTTCTGCGCACCCCCCTCGAACCTTCTCATATCAAAGCCCGTCTCCTGGGCCACTGGGGATCCGATCCCGGCCAGAGTTTCGTCTGGGTCCACACCAATCGCCTCATCCGCCGGCATGACATCGATGTGCTTTATATCAGCGGTCCGGGCCACGGGGCCCCGGCCTCCCTGGCCAACGCCTATATCGAAGGGACCTATTCGGAGTTTTACCCTGACAGGAGCCAGGACGAGGAAGGACTGAAAACATTCTTCCGGCTCTTCTCCCATCCAGGGGGAGTCGGTAGCCACTGCACCCCCGAAACTCCGGGCTCCATCAACGAGGGGGGGGAACTGGGCTACAGCCTTTCCCATGCCTACGGGGCTGCATTCGACAATCCCGATCTTCTGGTCGTCGCGGTGGTGGGAGACGGAGAGGCCGAAACGGGCCCCATGGCCACCTCCTGGCATTCGAACAAGTTTTTGAACCCCATCCGGGATGGGGGCGTCCTTCCCATTCTTCACCTGAACGGCTACAAGATTGCCAACCCCACGATTCTTTCCCGCATAACCGAGGACGAACTCCAGAGGCTCTTCCAAGGATACGGCTATACCCCCCACATCGTTTCAGGCGACGATCCCTTGACCATGCACCGCCTCATGGCGCGGACAATGGAGCGATGCCTCTCCGAAATACGCTCCATCCAGAAAAAGTCCCGGGAGTCGGGGACACCGGAACGAAGCCGGTGGCCCATGATCGTCCTTCGGACCCCCAAGGGATGGACCGCTCCGAAAGAAGTGGACGGACATCATATCGAGGGATTCTGGCGAGCCCACCAGGTTCCGGTCCTGGATGTGGCGACCAACCCGGCCCATCTGAAGATCCTCGAAACCTGGCTCAAGAGCTATCATCCGGAGACCCTCTTCGATGAGAAGGGAAGAATCAGGGAGGAGATCCGGGAGCTTGCCCCCAGGGGGAGACGCCGCATGAGTGCCAATCCCCATGCCAACGGAGGGCTTCTCCGCGTGCCGCTCAGGCTTCCAGACTTCAGAAACTATGCCGCCTCCGTTCCAGCCCCGGCAATCCGCGAGGATCAGAACACCTTCATCCTTGGAGAGTTCCTTCGGGACGTCATGAAGGAAAATCCCTACAATTTCCGGGTCTTCGGTCCCGACGAGACCGCGTCCAACCGCCTCCAGGCCCTCTACGAGGTCTCCGGAAAGACATGGATGGCGGAGCGTCTGCCAGTCGATGGCGACGGAGGATTCCTCTCTCCGGATGGCCATGTTATGGAGATGCTGAGCGAGCATACCCTGGAAGGATGGCTCGAAGGCTACCTCCTGACAGGGCGCCACGGTCTTATCAATACCTACGAGGCCTTCGCCCACATCATCGATTCCATGGTCAATCAGCATGCCAAGTGGCTTGAGAAGGCACGGACCGATGTCTCCTGGCGGGCCCCTGTCTCATCGCTCAACATCCTCCTGAGCTCGACCGTCTGGCGTCAGGACCATAACGGCTTCACACACCAGGATCCGGGTTTTCTCGATGTCATCACCAACAAGAGCCCCAAGGTCACAAGGATCTACCTTCCGCCCGATGCCAACTGTCTTCTGAGCGTGGCGGACCACTGTCTCAGGAGCACCGACTACGTCAATGTCATCGTGGCCGACAAGCAGCCTCACCTTCAGTTCCTTCCCATGGAGGAGGCGATCCGCCATTGTACCCAGGGAATCGGGCTCTGGGACTGGGCCTCAAACGATCAGGAAGAGGAACCCGACGTGGTGATGGCCGCAGCGGGGGATATCGTGACCCTTGAGGCTCTGGCCGCGACAGCCCTTCTGCGGGAGAGATTCCCTGACCTCAGGATCCGTTTCGTGAATGTGGTGGACCTCTTCCGGCTCGTCCCCCAGTCGGAGCATCCTCACGGTCTCTCCGACAGGGATTTCGATTCCCTCTTCACCAAGGACCGACCGATCATTTTCAACTTCCACGGATATCCCTGGCTGATCCACAAGCTCGCCTATCGCCGGACAAACCATGCCAATCTTCATGTACGGGGCTACAAGGAGCAGGGATCCATCAACACTCCCCTCCAGCTCGCGATCAACAACCAGATCGACCGCTTCTCCCTGGCCATCGACGTGATCGACCGGGTCCCCCGGCTCCAAATCCGGGGAAGCCACGTCAAGGAGTGGCTCAAGGGAGAGATCGTTCGCCATCTCGACTACGCCCGGTCCGAAGGGACCGATCTGCCTGACGCCGATTCCTTCCGGTGGCCCTTCGGAAAAAATGGAAAGACCTTCTGACTGAAGGTTCCGATGACCGATGCAAAAGAAACCCTCCCGGCCCCCCTTCCCCGCGCCTTCTACGACCGGGAAACGGAGTCTGTGGCCCGGGATCTTCTGGGAAAACAGCTAGTTCGTGTTCATGAGGGAATCGTCCGGAGAGGGAGGATCGTGGAGGTCGAGGCCTATCTGGGGCCGGAGGACAAGGCCTGCCACTCCGCCCGCGGGATGACCCCACGCACAAAGGTCATGTTCGGCCCCCCCGGCCACGCCTATGTCTATATGATCTACGGAATGTACTACTGCATGAACATCGTGACCGAAGGAGTGGGGCGGGCCTGCGCGATTCTCCTGCGGGCCCTCGAACCCCTCGAGGGGCTTCCGGAAAAGACCCGGGGTCCGGGGCTTCTCTGCCGGGCGATGGGAATCGACCGCTCCCTGAACGGCCACGATCTGCTGGATGAAACCTTCTTTGTGGCCGATGATCCGAACTTCATGGGGGGAAAAATCATAGCCCGCCCCCGGATCGGGGTGGGCTATGCCGGGGAGTGGACCGACCGTCCCCTCCGTTTCTATCTCTCAGAAAGCCCCTTCATTTCAAAACCCTGAAGACAGGGCCCCTGTCAGACTTCCGATTGAAAGACCCGCTCTGAGCAAGTCCCCTTCGCGTCAATCCGGAAGATCGACGGATCCGATCTCCCCAATGGCAAGGGTATGCTCCTCCCCCAAACTCATTCCTTCCAGATCCTTGTCCTTTACATCCGGAGCCGGACGAACGGCCAGAAGTGCCAGGAAGGTCACCACGGCCGTGGATGAAAGATAGAGTCCGACAGCAGAAATCCCGTGGGACATGGCCAAACGCGTTGCAATGTAGGGGGCAGGAGAGGCCCCCACGATGCCCGCAAGATTGAAGGCCAGGGAGGCCCCGGTATAGCGGACAGGGGTGGAAAAGAGTTCCGCAAGGATCGTCCCGGCTGGACCATAGGTCAGCCCGATGACGGAAAAGCCTGCCAGGAAAAAGACAAGAAGACGACCTCCCTGTTGAGGGGCCATCATGGAACCGAAGATCAGACCGAAGCCAAATATGAGGGCGGTCGCAATCAGCATCGCCTCCCGGGCGCTTCTTCTGTCGGCATAATGGGCCGAAACAGGGATAAGAAGGGCGAAACAGAGGACTCCCGCCATCTGGAAGAGAAGAAAGCTTTCCCGTGAGTATCCCAGATGGGTTGTTCCCCAGCCAAGGGCAAAGACAGTCATCAGGTAGAAAAGGACGAAGGTGGAGAGGAGAGAGAAGATTCCCGCCAGGAGCGCCAAAGGATGATGGCGAAGGACCGTCAGGATGGGGAGACGGACTCGTTCTCCCCTTTCCAGGGATTTCCGGAAATCCGGGGTTTCAAGGATCCGCAGACGGATCCAGAGACCCACCATGACGAGCAGGGCGCTCAGGAGAAAGGGAATTCGCCATCCCCAAGCGGAAAATTCCATTCGAGTAGTGAAATGAGAAAGGAGAAGAAAGACACCGGTGGAGAGGATGAAGCCGGCCGGAGCTCCGAGCTGGGGAAACATTCCGTACCAGGCCCGCCTGCCGGGTGGGGCATTTTCCGTGGCCAGAAGGACGGCTCCCCCCCACTCACCCCCTAATCCGATCCCTTGCCCCAGGCGGCATAGTGCCAGAAGAAGGGGAGCGGTCAAACCGACCTTTCCGTAGGTGGGGAGAAGACCTATCAACACCGTCGAGACTCCCATCGTGAGAAGGGAGGCCACGAGGGTCGCCTTTCGACCAACCCGGTCTCCGAAATGGCCAAACAAAACCGCCCCGACGGGTCGGGTCAGGAAAGCCAGAGCGAAGGTGGCCAGGGACTGAAGTGTCGCGGCAGCGGGGTGGCCTGGGGGAAAGAACAGGGCCGGGAAAACCAGGACCGAGGCCGTGGCAAAGATATAGAAATCAAAGAATTCGATAGTAGTTCCAACGAGGCTGGCCAGAAGGATCTGGCTCTTGGAGGCATGGGTGTTCTTCATTTTCCAAAAATTTATGAGGGTGGAATGGAAGGACCTGATGAAAGGTCCAGAGCAAACCCACGATACGTGAAAAAAATCCAACGGGCAAGACGTCTCTTTTGATCAATTCCCTGTCCTTTTGGCTTTCTCGCCCGAACTGACTCCCCGGGACGGGCCGGAAGTCACCCCTTGTCCCTTAACAGAGGGAGGCTCAAACCCCAATCGAAATTTCGGGAGGGAAGAGACAAGGATTTCATGACCCTTGGAGCATGAAAGTCTGACCATCGGCATCGTGAGGACTATCGAGGGCTCCGGATTGGCGGGACACTTGTCAGATCCGAAATCTCTCCCGACTATTGATGGGATTTTTTCTGACCCTACATTGGGGGTAGTTTTGCGGATTCGCCTTCCACTTCATGATTGGCGAGCTCAAAAGGGGAAGCAGCATCTGTCTTCTGGGGAGGCTTTTAGGGCTTCATCTTCCCGGATGGGGTTCAAGAAGGAAGATGTCAGGAGAGGTGGAGGGTGACATTTTCCATGGGGCGGCCAGTCGACTCCCACGGATCGCCCCTATCGAGGGGCCTGTTCCCTTGCAGGGTACCCTGATCAACCCCCATAACTCTCCCCGCACTTTGTCGAAAACAGACAACAGGAGAAGGGCCTTCGGGGGGAATTGGCCCGGGGCCTTCAGGGCAAGTCTCCTCCAAAAGAAATCCGGATAAGGGGGAGAAGACTGGGTCTCTGCACCCGCAAGACCTTACCTTCCTAATATTAGTTAAACAAAAAAAATTTGGAACCCCCCTTCTTCCCTGAAGGATTTCCGGAGCAGACCGGATTCATTCTCTGGGCCTGAAAAGGAATCCTCTGGATACCCGAAAAAGGGAGTCTCATATAAGACATGGCGGGTGAAGGGACGGGACATTCGGCGAGGGTAATCTCTCTTGCAAGTTCGGTGATATCAAAATTGATAGGATGGCATCCCGATGGTTGATCCACTCCGGTTTCCCCGGAGGGCTCATGAAAAGAGAGTCGGCTGGGAATCCCCTACCTGCCCACGAAGAGCCTTTCTTGAAGGCAAGAGGACATGGCCCCCTTTATCCCTCCGAGAAGGATTGAATCATCTCAGGGCCAGAGTTCAGGAGGTGGATTACAAGAGGCCCTGACTTTGGAACACTCTCCGCAAGAAGTTCCGAAATCTCATGAGGCAGATTTCACCCCTCTTGTGAGGCCCCGAACCTCAGGATTTTATGTGGATGGCCCCCGGATTTAGAGGAGAGGGGTGCCGGGGGAAATGGAGATCTTTGGTATCCCGGGTTTCAGGAAAGCCGGGAATCGGACCTCGTCGTGCCCCCTCCGAACTTCCGGGAAAGGAGTTCGATATTTATCCGGTGTTTCTTGCAGAGCTTATAAAAGGTCACCCTTGAGATTCCCAGGAGATGGGAGGATTTGGTGATATTGAAACTGGTCTGTGCCAGGGCCTCTTCTAGGGCGCTCCGTTCGGCGTTCGAACGAATGTCCTTGAGCTTTCCCAGGGACTTGACTGTCCGGGCCTCAAGCCCCAGATCGGAGGGCTGGATCAGCCGGTTGTCGCAGAGCACCATCGCACGCCGGACACGGCTGATCATCTCCCGGACGTTCCCGGGCCAGGTATAGTGCTGCATTGTCTCAAGGGCCCGGCTCGAAAACCCCTTCACACACTTCTGTTTTTCTCCCGAGAATTTCTTGAAAAAGAACTGGGCCAGAAGTTCAATGTCTTCAGCCCGTTCACGAAGCGGGGGAACGAAGAGTCGGAGCACATTCAGGCGATAGAAAAGATCTTCCCGGAATTTTCCTCCCTTGACGGCTTTCTCGAGATCGACATTGGTTGCGGCGATCACCCGGACATCGACCGGAATCGACTTCACCCCACCGACCCGTTCAATCACTTTTTCCTGCAGAAAACGAAGAAGGTTTCCCTGAAGATCGAGGGGAAGATCCCCAATCTCGTCGAGAAAGAGGGTGCCGCCTTCTGCTATCTCGATCTTGCCGATCTTTTTCTGATGGGCACCGGTGAAAGCCCCCTTTTCATGCCCAAAGAGTTCATCCTGGATCAGGGTATGAGGAATGGAACCGCAATTGACCGCCACAAAGGGCCCGGACTTTCGGGGGGAGCGGTCGTGGATCGCCTTGGCCGTGAGCTCCTTTCCCGTGCCGGTCTCGCCCAAAATCAGGACCGGAGCCTCCGTCAAGGCAATCTTCCGGATATCGTGAAAGAGCTGGCGCATGGGTGAACTCGTCCCAACCATCGCCTGCTCGTCTCCCGGAGGAATCACGAATGATTTGGTTTCGAGTGATTTCTTCTCGATCTGGGCCATCCCGTAGGCATGGCCGATGGCGTGGGAAAGTCGCAGGAGATCCGGAGGGAGACGGTGATAATCGAAGAAATTGTGGCCAATCAGTGTCATGAGCCTCTCGTCCTTGAGACATCCAGGGTCGACAAGCCCGATCCAGCGCGTCATAGGGGGCGTATGTGAAATCACCGACTCAATCTCAGAAATTTCCAGGTGATGGGATTTGGAACAGAGGGAATCGACAAGGACAATCAGGCCGACCATAGGAGGATGGGGATCCTTGGAGAACTGGGATCCCGAAAAGCGGTGTATTGGCCTGAAGCTCCATTCCGGCATGCTTTCCTGGAAAGAGGATTCCCACTTGGAAAAAGCGTCGTTCTTGTCCCACACCAACACGGAACGAGGAATAGCGCTCATCCTTCCTCCCTGCCAGTCTTCTGGCCTTTTGAAAAGATCATTCTCCCGATCCCCGCCAAAACCTTTCTGAGAAATCCCTAGGTCTTGCCTTTTACCGAAGATTTCCCGGCACACAAAATTCCCTACAGGACTTCTTGCTGGAATCATTTTTATTTATATTTTCCGTTTAACTATATTCCTTGTTTTTGATATGTCAAAGATCATCCCATTTTTCCCATATGGCAGATTTCCTCGTAATTATTAGGGGTTTTTGCCTAACTGATTCAATCCTACAAAAGTTGGGATCTCCTTCGAGCCGGCTCTCAAAATTTTCCCTGGAGATTGGCGGACCTTCCGTTATTCAGGCTCTCCGGGCCCGGATTCCAAGCAAATTTCATTTTGGTATTTCTCAAATTCTTCGCAAAATAGGTCTTACTGGAATAACAACTCGATCCAAGGGGAAAAATGGGAACATCATTTCTCAAACAGGCGAAATTTTCCGGAGAAAAGGGACTTAAGATAATGTCATAAAAAATTTATTTATGATTTTTTTCTTCAATTTTCCCCTTTACATTGGAAGGAAAAATTTACAGATTTCTTATTTTGATTATAAATTTCAAGGATTTATCCAATAATAACTTCAAAAAGCTCCCTAAAAACTGTAAGTAATAAATTACAGACAAAAAGTTGATCCGAAGTTTTTTCTCAGTTTCCGCTTTCAACGGAAGTGACTTCCCAATATTTCTTAGAAAACTAATTATCTTATTGCCTTTTCTTTATATTTTAATTTTTCCTTTCCCGGAAAAAGTCCTAAACCGGAAAAAATTTAAAAGAAAATTTCTCCAATCCTTCCCAAAATTCAGAAGACCCTCGAAAACCTAAAAAGATCACATACTATTATCAATAAATACAATTTTAGCTTTTTCCTTAAACATCCAATATGTTAAAGCATTATAGATAAAACATAAATAATATTGGCATCCATGTTGCTCAGTAAAGCTCGGACTCGAACTAGGGGAGCCAGATTTTTCAAAGGGCTCTCGATCAGGAACATCCCCGGACCAATGTCGGGATCCGACGGATGTTCGAAAAATCCATTCATTTCAGGAGGAAGTCATGAAAAAGCAGCTGATCGGACTCGCAGTCGCCGTCGCCCTTGTCGCCGGAACCTCTCCCATGGCCTTTGCCACCGGAAACTCCAATTCCAATGGAAATTCCAACGGAAGTACCAACTCCAACACCAACGGTAACGGTAACTCCAACCAAACCTCCAACAACACCACAAACAACGGAACCTCTATGGCCTCCGCGAGCGCCTCCAGCAACGGGAACTCCTCCGGAAGCCACAACAACAACGGCAACAGCAGCTTCAATCTTTCCAAGAGCGAGAGCAACACCCAATCTTCCACCAGTTCCAGCACGGTAGGAAATGTCTCCCTGTCAAAGACAGTTGGGATTTCCAAGACGATTAACATGACACTCGAAAAGGCTGTCTCAAGAACCGATCTCGACGCCACAACCAGTAACAATTCCGTCTCCTACAACAATAAATCTGCATCCAGCCAGCGGAACAACTTCAATTCCGCCTTCGCCGCGGTCAACGGGATCACCAACGCCTCCCAGAACAGCGGAAACATGAGCAATGTACAGCAGTCGGTGTCAGTCTCGATCAGCGGGGGCTCCACAATCCACTGATCGCTTGACGAGGGAGGGAGGTCACTCTTCCTGGCCTCCCTTCTCTCCTTCCTTTTTTGAAGACTCGTGAAAGGAGTTCGGCTCTCCCAAAGGGGAGAACCGAAGGCGACCATGAAAAAAAAGGCCTCACTGATCATCCTCTCAACGCGTATCTTGATCGCTACGGCATTGGGTGGAGCTGGAGTCTTGACGGGACTAATCCCGGTGGGAGCCGGAGAAATCTCTCCGGTCGAGTCCCTGGACACAGGGTCCCTCGGTGCCGCGGTCTCTGCCAGGACACTTGACCACGCCCGAGGCGGATTCATGCAGAACGACGCCTCCCTGTCGGGGGTCATGTCGAACAACAGCGTGACCTTCGGCCAGGGAAGCAATGTTTCCTTCTCCAACGTTCTGGGGGGAAACGCCTTCCAGAATGCCTCCGGAGTCGTGAATGTCATCCAGAACAACGGCAACAACGTCCTGATCCAGAATATGGTGCAGCTCAATCTCCAGTTCAGGAAATGACATGACGACGGACAAATTCTCCGCACCCAACATGAAACCTGCGGCAGGAAGGAGGCCTCCAACGGCTCCTCCTGCCCTTTTCCGTATTCTTCTTCCGGGGATCCTTGTCCTGGGTTCTCTCATGTCTCCTTCGCCTTCCCCTGCCGGAGTTCTCGACTTTGCGGGCCCGATGGGTCTGGCCACTTTTCCGGCCAAGAGCTATCGGGAGCTCAAGTTCAAGACTGTCGTTCGCCAGCAATACGATTTCAGCTGCGGATCGGCCGCCGTGGCGACACTTTTGACCTACGAGTTCAAGAGGCCCACCACGGAAAACGAGGCCTTCCTGGCCATGTGGAAAAACGGCAACCAGGCGAAGATCAAAAAGGAAGGATTCTCCCTCCTGGACATCAAACACTATCTGGCCTCGATCGGCTACCAGGCCGACGGCTATCGGATGACTCTCGATCGGCTGGCCGAACTCCGGCTGCCGGCGATCGTTCTGATCCAGACCCGGGGATACCGGCATTTCGTCGTCATCAAGGGAATCGAAGGGGGTTACGTCCTGATCGGAGATCCTGCCCGCGGGCTCCGTCGGGAACGAATCGAAAACTTCCGGAAGTTGTGGGTGAACAGCATCGTCTTTCTGATCCACAGCGGAAAAAATATCTTCGTCTCCCGGAAGTCCTTCAACGACCCCAAGGAATGGGCCGACGTGAGTGTCAGAATCCCTGTGTCGGTGGCGCAAAACCAGCTTCCGCTTGCGACCCAGCTTCTTCTGATCCCGGGGCCCAACCAGTTCCAGTTCGGGGGATTTGCCAAGATCGGGATTCCCTGAGGTTTATTGAAAAATTAGAGCCAGAAACAGGAAGATCCCCCGGAGACTTTTCTCCCGGGGTGAAGGAGTAGCCATGAGACCCGCCCGGATTAGCCTCGAAATTATCCGCTTATTCAAAGTCTGCCCTTCCCGGGTCACGCCCCGGAGCCTTTTTATTCTTCTGATCTTCGCTGGGTTTCTCATATCTCCCCAGGGAGCCTACTCCCGCCCGCTCGAAGGACTCGCGAAGGAGACAGCGGTTCCCGATTCGGTCCTCGACAGCATGCGGGGAGGATTCTCCATCGGAAACCTGGACTTCAATTTCTCCTTCAGCTCGGTGACCTGGGTCAACAACGTCCTGATCACCCAGACCGACCTGACGCTGGCCAACAACATCATCACCTCCCTCAAGGATGTGATCAACAATCCCGCGCTCAAGAATCTGGGTCTGGTGCCGGTCTCCCAGGGGACACAGGAGAGCCCCACGACGGTCTCCAGCCAGAGCGCCTCTCTGGTCTCCCAGGTCCTGCCGGACAACCAGGTCGTGAACATTCCCTCTTCCTCCTCGACCACAAACAAGCCGGGGACAAATAGCGGAGGGGTAGGAAATACGCCTATTAACACCCCCGGAACCGGATCTCTGTCGGGCCTCCCCTCCGGGAAGTCGACCCTTTCCGGCCCGACAACCACCCTGATTTCGGTGGGTTCGGGCAACTCGGGGGTGACCGGAAACGCCCTCGCAAACTCCCAAAGTCTGACAACAGTCATCCAGAACAATGCAAACAACGTGGTAATCCAGCATCTGACCCAGCTGAACGGGATCATCAGCAACATGGGTCCTGTCACCCACACCACGAACATGATCCTCCGGTTCAACCAGGCGTCCACGCTGGGATCCATCCTGAGCCGGTTCTAGGAGTGCCGGAAGATCCCTCCCGGCCCCCGCTGACCCTTCTCGGAGAAAGGCAACATGATGAGACGATTCTTTCTGGGTATCGTCCTTTTCCTTCTCTTGCTGGGGGGGCCGACCCTCGCTGGTTCTGGTCCCGGATCCTCTGACCAGGGAGGAGCTCCTTCCTTTCTGGCCTCCCGGGATTTGCTCCCGGGAGATGCGAAGGGAGGGCAGACACTCGGGCTCCCCCTCCCGGATCGGGAGATCGACCTCAGGGGTACCGGACTCGGAGTCTACCCCATCGAGGTCCGGCCAGGAGTTATTTACGATGAATCCGGTCCCGTCAAGCTCTGGGACGAGGTCTCCACGGAGAGCGGCGCTGAACCGGGAGTCCCGCCACGGCCGGAGTCTGAAAAGAACCATTGACTCTTTTTCGAAGAGCCTTTAGGGCCCTGGAAGAATCGGAAAATGGGAGCAAGGTCTCTTGCCCTTCCTCTCTCCATCTGGTAAAACCTTTCAAAAAGATGAGGGCTCTTTATATTTTTTGGCAGATTCAAGGGGAGACTCCCAAGAGGACCATGGGGAAAAACCAGGTTTCCGGTCAGACATGAAGGATCTGGTCTTCGGTGAGGAAGGTTCCCCCAGCCAGAGTGATCCAATACGGAAATGAAAGGCCATGAGTCTCCATTTTTGAACAACGGGTCCCGGGGCCGGACCAGGACACGCCCCAGAAATCGCAACGGCGCATTCACGGTGAAACGGTTTCCCGTCCTTCCATGCTTATTTGCCAAGAGGGGTGTGCCGGGTGAAGAAAGTTGCCGGAGTTGTCATCATCGTCTTCATGATGGGGATCGCTCCGGTTGGAGCTGTCCTGGCGGATAACACCCCCGCCCCCTCTTCCTCTGCGGCTTCAGCCAATTCCCAGGAGACCCCGAACCCGTCAGCCACTCCCGCATCAGGAAACAATGGCCCGACCGGTTCAGGAACAACCGAAGAGGAAAATAAAAAACGGAAAAAATCTAAATCCTCTTCCGAAACCTCCCCCCCGACCTCTCCCGTAGGGGTCGCACCCAAAAAGAAGACCGAACCGCCCACCGTCGAAACCCTGGTCTCCTCAACCGGCATCCTGATCCCCGCCGGTAAGCTCCTGGTCGAAGACTCCCTCGAATATATCCACAACACGGCAAGCCAGCTCGCCATTCAGGGATTCACCGTCGTCTCGGCCCTTCTGGTGGGAAGCATCAACGTCCAGTCTGTAAGCCAGGACTATTACATGGACATCCTGACCTTCTACTACGGGCTGACCAACCGGCTCGAGGTCGAGGCCGACGTCCCCTACGTCTACCGGACGGAGAATGTGGTCACCCGTCCGATCGCTAGCTCCACCTCCCCGATCGAAGTCAATACTGCCGGCTCCGACATCGGGGACGTCCAGTTCGGTCTTCACTACCAGTTCAACCAGAGCGGCATGGGCGGAACCTTTTTCCTGGGGAACGTCATGGTGAAGTCCAACTCCGGAAGCAACCCCTTCAGCATCCCCATCACTTCCAGCACCGGCCTTCTGACGGTTCAGCCTACGGGAACCGGCTTCTGGTCGGTCGAACCCGGTCTCACCGTCCTATTCCCAACCGATCCGGCCGTCTTCTATGCCAACGCCGGCTACATCTACAACTTCTCGACCAACTTCGGAGGAGCCATCGGAACAATCAACCCAGGCAACGCCACGGATCTGAGCTTCGGGGCCGGGTTTTCCCTTAACGAACAGACCTCCTTCAGCATCGGCTACGACCAGATGACCATGTGGCCACCCACCGAGAACGGCGTTCAGATTCCCCTGACCCGCGTCCTTCAGATGGGCTCCCTCATGTTCGGTTACTCCTACAATGTCAGCCGCTACTTTTTCTATATGCTTAACGTCGAGGCCGGCGTGACACCGGATGCCCCCAATGTCCAGATCACCTTTCGCATCCCGCTCTTCTACTGACTCCCGACGGGAGGGAGCAAAAGCCTCCCCCTCCGGGAACCGGGATCCGGCAGGGGGATCTCTCGGTCTCATCCGGCCCCTTTCATGGATTTCGGGAGTCCTGAGCCTTCTGTGTGTACTCTTCCTCTCCTCTTTACCCCAGGCGACCGGAAGTCCCCAGGGAAAGGACCCCGTTCTTCCTCTTCCGGCCGCCGATCTTTATTTCCATTACGACGACGACTTTCTGACGGCTTACGACCGGGCCCTCCTGAGGGAACTCCTTCCCTTCCTCAAAGCCCATCCGGAGGTTCATGTCCTTCTTTATGCCCACGCCGACATCCGGGGAACAAAAGAATACAACTATGCCCTGGCGAGAAGCCGGGGCGATGCCGTCAGGCAGTTCCTTGTCGTCCGGGGAATCGATCCGTCCAGGATCGCCGTCCTTCCCCTGGGGGTGGATCCGATTCCCCATCTCCCTCTCTGCACTCGCCAGGAGGAATCCTGCTATCACCTTCACCGGATCGTCCACCTCATTGAATATATTCCGGCCCCCCGGACCCTCCCTCCGGCGATCGTCCGGAAGGCTCCTCCCCCGCCTCTTGTCGTGACGGCCAATCCCCCCTCCGCTCCCAAAGGGATTTCACTTCTCCTTCCAGCGGGGAAGCTCCTGGTGGAGAACAGCTTCATGTATGTCCACAACTCCGCCACCCAGGTGGGAGTCCAGAGTTTCACCGTCAACCAGCTCTTTCCCACGACCCTCGTGAACATCCAGCAGGTGAGCCAGGACTATTACATCGACATCCTCTCCTTCTATCTGGGCCTCACCTCGCGCCTCGAGCTCGAGGCCGATGTTCCCTATGTCTACCGGACACTCGACGCCTTCGTTTCTCCCATTTCGGGCAGCGGCTCAACCGGAACACCGACGGCCGCGGCAGCTTCCGGAAACGGTCTGGGGGACGTCCAGTTCGGCCTCCACTACCAGTTCAACACCCACCCCACCCTGGGGGGGCTGTTTCTGGGAAACCTGATGGTGAAATCCACCTCGGGAACAAACCCCTTTTCGATCCCCGTCAACCAGGACACCGGGGTGCTCACCTCCCAGCCCACAGGAACCGGGTTCTGGGCCTTCGAACCGGGGTTCAGCGTCTTTTTTCCCACGACTCCCGTTGTCTTCTACGGGAACGGATCCTACATCTACAACATGTCCCGGAACTTCGGCGGTAACGTGGGCACCATCAATCCCGGCTACGCCACCGATTTCAACTTCGGTGGATGGTTTTCCTTCAATCCCAAGGCCTCTTTCTCCCTGGGATACGACCAAATGACGATCTGGCCGCCCAGTCAGAACGGAGTTCAAATTCCCCTGACCCGGATCCTCCAGATGGGATCGGTCCTCTTCGGGAGCTCCTACAGCGTGAGTCCCCACTTTTTTTACCTGGTTACTGTGGCGGCGGGAGTCACCCCTGATGCTCCCAATGTTCAGATCATGCTTCGGATCCCTCTCTTTTACTGAGGGCGCCTTGCGACCTCTGGCGGGGAAATGGATCAACGGGGTGTGAAGGGTGGGAAGTGGACCGGCAAATCCAGAGAGGGAGTGTCCTAAAAACAATGGAGCGGAAAACTCCGCTTTTCATGAACGAGGCGAGGAGAGAACGGCCGGTGCCGGGACTCAGCCTTCAGCCTCTGAAGGCTTCGCAAAAAAACTCCGTATCTGGGACCTGGCAAAGGCGACCACCATGCGGGGCGTGAGGAGAGGCGGAATATAGAGCTCGGCGGGGTTGACCCGGGCATCGATAACGAAGGGAACAGGGGAGGCAAAGGCCAATTCCATGGCCTCGGGAACCTCTTCCGGAAGCCGGACGGTTTTCCCCTCTCCTCCGAAGGCGCGTGAGAGGGCCACGAAGTCGGGGTTGGTGAGCTTGGTTCCAAAGACGGGATTCCCTTCGGCCTCCTCCTCGTATTCGATGAACTGGTAAGAGCCGTTGTTGAAGACAACCACCACCAGAGGGAGACGGTATCGGACCGCGGTTGCGAGATCTCCCAGGAGCATCCCGAAGCCTCCGTCCCCCGTCAGGGCGACAACCGGCCGTGTCCTGAATGCGAACTTGGCACCGATGGCAGCGGGGAGGGCAAAACCCAGGGACCCGAGGTTAGAAGACCAGACGAAGCGCTGGGTCCCCCGGATTTCAAGAAAGTTGTTGGCCCAGACAGTCACCGTTCCCGCATCCACCAGAAAGAGGGTGTCATCGGGGGAGTTCTCTCCGATCATCCGGGAGAGGGTTCCCGGATGAAGCCGCGCGTCTCCCCTGTCCCGGCCCTGCCCCGCAACCTCCCTTTCCCGTTCCCTTCGCATCTGCTCAAGGAAGCCACACCCGGTTCTTTCATGGACCTCTTCCGACAGGAGCGGAAGAACTTCACGGGCCTCTCCCACAAGCCCCACCGCAACCGGAACGCGCCGTCCGACCCTCGAAGGATCGATGTCGATCTGGATGATGGGCGCCTTTTCGGGATAATACTCCCGGAAGGCAAAATCCGATCCCACCACCAGAAGGGCATCGCACTCCTGGAGCGCCCGGTTGGCCGTCCGGGAGCCCATCAGGCCGATCCCCCCCATGACCGACGGGTGGCGGGAGGGAAGAATGTCCTTGGAGCGGGTGGTATGGACAAGCGGGGCCCCGAGACGCCAGGCAAGCCCTGCCAGCGGGGCCTCCGCCCGCCGGGCTCCCTCCCCGTAAAGGATGACGACCCGGTCGGCCCGGTCAAGGACCTCAGCCGCCTGTCTGATCTCGGAGAGGGGAGGATGGACGATGGTACGAGTGTGGAACCGGGACTCCTCCTCCCCTGCGGGAGGCCGGGGAGGGGCGGGGAGGCGCATCACATCCGAAGGAACCGAGACATGGGCGACCCCTTTGCGGGCCAGGGCCTCCTGGACCGCAAGGGCAAGGACGGCTTCAAGATTTTCCGGCGAGCGGACCTCCTGGTTGTAGACCGCCACATCGCCGAAGAGCCTGAGCTGATTGATCTCCTGGGGGCGGCCGGTTCCGAGCTCGTCGCGCGGAATCTGGCCGGTGATCGCCAGAACCGGCACATGGTCCAGGGCGGCATCGTAGAGACCGTTCAGAAGGTGAATCGCTCCCGGCCCCTGGCATCCCACGCAGACCCCAAGCTTTCCCGTGAGCTTGGCCTGGGCGCTGGCGGCAAAGGCGCCGGCCTCCTCGTGACGCATCACGACGAAATGGACCGCATTCTGCTTCCGGAGCGACTCCATCAGAGAGTCGATCGTGTCTCCAGGAATCCCGAAGACCCGGGTCACCCCGCGTTCCTCGAGGAACTCCACGATGCGATCGCTCACCGTCCGTGCCATGGACCCTCCCGTTGAAAACGGTTCAGCTTCTCCTTCTTTTTACCATACGCCCAGGCCTACAAAGGTCAAGGGGCGAAATTTCCTGGACCAAAGGATGCCGGTCCTCCTTAGGAGCCTTCTCCGGAATTCCGGCAACTAGAGCTCAGCGAGGAGACAGATGCGACCATGAAAGGGCCGGAGGTCTAATGGTTCCTGGGAAGCAGAAAGGGAATGAAAGTTGCAGGTCCATTTTCGTAATGGATCCAGCCATTCAGCCCGGAAAAACAGCCAGAAGGGATAACATCATGAACCGTCTTGAAAGCTTCCATGAAAACCGTTCGGACCTTCAGTGTTTTCTGGGGAGCCTCCTCGAAGGCCTCCTCTCCTGCGACACACTCAAGGGGGGGCCAACGGCGATCCGGAGCGCCCTTGAACCCCTGATCACCGCCTTTTCCTTTCTCGACCTCTGCTATGTCCTCGACTCTGACGGGCGCCAGGTCGGCCCGAACATTGCGGGAAAGCGCGTGAATCCTGTCCTTGCAAGAGAGGGCGACGGGGAGGACCGGAGCCTTCGTCCCTATTACCTTAAGGCCAGGAACGCTCCGGGAAGCGTCCTTACACCCCCCTATTTTTCCACGGCGACATCTTCTCTCTGCGTCACAGTCGCCACTCCTGTCCGGGACCGGGAAGGGCTCCTCCGCGGGATGGTGGTGGCCGACATCGACTTCGAACAGGTCATGGCCCTTCTTGAGGACGACAGCCGGCGGAGGTCTATGGAACCCTTTTTCAAGGCGATTTATGCGTTTTTTTCCCTGGGGCTCCTTGTCGTGAGCCTGGGCCTTGCAATCCAGGCCTTTCACTCCCTGGAGCAGGTCTTCCGCCACCTGACAATGATCGCCGACACAACCCCCTCATTCCAGGCCACCATCCTTCTCACCCTTGCCCTTGCGATTTTCGACCTTTCCAAGACCATCTTTGAGGAGGAGGTCCTCCTCAGAAAGGATGTGAAACGCCACAGTGCCACACGCCGGACACTCACGCGCTTCATCGCCTCGATACTGATCGCAATCTCGATCGAAGCCCTGATGCTTGTCTTTAAATTTGCCATCCAGGATCCCTCCCACCTGACCGAAGCCGGATGGCTTGTCTTCTCTGTGGTCGGACTATTGGTGGGTCTTGGGGTCTATGTCTATCTTGGGGCCCGGGCCGAGATCCTCCTGATCGCTGGAAAATCCCGGGAAAAGCGCCATCATGCCAGCGAGACCGGAAACCCGGGAATAAGGATCCCGGACAATCTCCGGCCCTGATCTCCCGGGTCACGGAGAATTCACTAAACCTTACAAAGGGGATCAATGCTGAACATGTTTATGACTATATGGTCAATTATGTCCAACATAAATATTACTAGGGCGGATATTTGAGTGGCGATCCGCTTCCCGTTTTCAGAAAAGGGAGCGGGCAGCCCTTCCAATCCCTTCCGCGGCCATGGGATGCTGGTCGGCATAGACGGCAAGATCCCTGGCTGTGAGTCCCCCCGCCAGCGCCAGGCCGATCTCCCCGATGAGGTTTCCGGCGTCGACGCCCACGATGGTTCCCCCCAGGAGACGCAGACTCCCGGGCTCAAAAAGGAGCGTGATTCCGCCACCGGTCTCGCCCAGAATCTGCGCCCGGGAATCCTCGACAAAGTCATAGCGACCCGAAAGAAACGGAATCCCCCTTTTTCTGGCGGTCTCCGGCACGAGCCCTACATAGGCCGCCTCCGGGAGGGTGAAGACCGTGGTTGGAACCGGCCCCGGATCGAAATAGTCACAAGAAGCCTCTCCGCCCATGATGTTGTGGGCGGCCACCAGGGACTGGCGGACGGCGGCATGGAAAAGGGGAGTGATCCCGTTGACATCCCCGGTGGCATAGACATGGGGCAGGGTCGTCCGCATGGCGGGATCGACCACGATCCCTTTTTTAGCCACATCGACACCCAGGGCGGGAAGACCCTCGGGAATGACAGGACGCCGTCCCGCCGCCACCATTACCCGCTCGAAGGTGCGGGTCTGGATCTCCCCCGACTCTCCATGCCGGAATAGGATGTCATATCCCCCTGACGACTTCCGGACTTCCCGGACATGGACCTCTGTCAGGATTTCGATGGAGGGATCGAGAAGAGTGACAAGCTCCTCCACCATCTCCCCGTCCATCCCCGAGAGGATGCGCGGCCCCTGCTCGAAAAGGGTCACCCGGCTTCCCAGGGCTCCGAGCATGGAGGCCGTTTCAAGGCCGATATAGCCGCCTCCGATGATCCCGATGGAGGAGGGAAGGGTCGTGAGCGTGGGCGAAAGGGCAAACAAATCCCTGCTTGTGAGACAGTATTCCGCTCCCGGCAGAGGCGGGACGACGATGTCGCTTCCGGAGGCCACGAGAATGAATCGGGCCCGATAGAGATCCTCTCCCCTCTCACCCTCAACTGCCACGGTATGGGCATCAAGGAAACGAACCCGCCCCTTCACCAGGCGGATCTTGGGCTCGGTCGAAAGCTCGACCTTATGCTGGTCGTAGCGTAACCGCTGAACATTGTCTTTATGCGCCACGACCTTTCCGTAGTCCACTCCGAGGGTCCCCGGGAGCCCAAATCCTCCGAACCGGCCCTGCCGCAAGCGGTGATGGGCGACCTCGCGCACAGCCTTTGAGGGAACGCATCCCTCCGAGAGGCAGTTTCCGCTCATGACCCCCTTGGGGTCGGCCATGACCACCGTCATTCCAGCCCTGGCCAGACGGAAGGCGGCGGGATAGGCCCCGCCCCCCGCTCCGGCCATGACGACATCCACCTCCTGGATCCCCGACATTTTTGATCTCCTGTCCCAAAATTTGTCCTAAAAAAAAGGGCGGAAGAGGTTTTGCCCTCCCCCGCCCACGAACATTTAGGTTGTGATTTTCTCCCGTTAATGCCGGGCCGCGCGCATGGCCTTTACGAGTTCAAGGCCCGTGTAGATGGCCTTCTGGTTTTCCGGATCCCCCATCAGGGAAAGGAGGCTGAAAATCCCTGATCCGGTCTTGCCCTCATCCGAAACTCGGTTAACCGCGGAATAGAGGATCTCCACCTCCGAAATCCAGTGTTCGAGGGTCACCATGATCCGCTCGACAAACTGGTCGTTGACGATCCTTGTCAGGGCCACAACCCCTGCCGCAACGTCCGGGAGGGCCTCCAGGGCTCCGACCTCTTCCATCTTCATCACGGCCTGGTTCAGACGTTCGACCGGAAGGTTCATCAGCTGCTCCATAAGCGAGCTTGCCCGTTCGACCTGGCTCACCAGGCGTTCGAGAAGACCGTCGGTCATCATCCGGTTCACCGCGGCGGCAGCTGTCCCGATTTCAACCAGCATGTCGAGACCTCCCGAAGAGACAAGGGGCCCCACTCTCTCCAGGGCCGGGATCACCGACTCCACCTCCCGGAGCTTTTCAAGAATGGCGATGATTCCGGGATCGGCAGCCCGGTCGAGAAGGGTTACCGCCCGGTCGGCCGTTTCGGCAAAACGTTCAACCAACTGGTTTGATCCGATATCCATCAGGGCCTTCTGGGCCGTCACCGTCTCCGTCAGCGTATCGAGACGGTCGAGGATGCGCACCAGAAGTTCCTGCGTTGCCTGTTCCCCGAGTTTTTCTCCGAGGAGGTCTGTCCGGCTTGCTTCTCCCATCGCGTTCTCCTATAGAATGCCCCTCGATGTCAGCCAATACATCTTGTTGTAGGAAATTTTCAGCCAGTGCACCATGGTCGTCGGCGTGGGAGGCACCGGAGGCGTTGTGTAGTTGAAGGAGATGTAACTAGCCTGGTTCCGTCCGGTCTCGATGAAACAGAAGACCTTGCCATCGTACTTGTGGGACGGCTTCTGGCCGGACAGGAGATCGACGATGTTCTCGACAAGGACATCCGCCGAAAAATGGGCCGTGGAACCCGCCTTGGAAACGGGAAGATTGGTGGTGTCTCCCACAACGAAGACGTTCTCGGTGCCCTCCATCTGGAGGGTCTCCTTGTTGGTGGGGATCCACCCTCCCTCTCCGAGCTTGGAGTCGAGGATCACCTGGGCCCCCCGGTGCTGGGGAATGGTGATCAGAAGGTCGAAGGGAAGCTGGCTTCCCTCCATGCTGTGGACGATCCTGTTCTTGACGTCGACCTCTTTCAGATTGAAGAAGACCTCGTACTTGATCCCCCGCTCCTCGAAGGTCTGGGATCCCCACTTGGCCACCGCGGGGATCGTGTGGACCGCTCCCACCGGATAGGTGTAGGTGATCTCGGTCTTGTCGCGAAGTCCCCTTTTTCTCAGATAATCGTCGAGCATGAGGGTCACCTCGACCGGAGCGACAGGGCATTTGTGGGGAACGCCCATCGAGATGACGATCTTGCCCCCGGTAAAGGCCCGGAGGGCATCACGAAGCTTGATCGACCCTTCCTCGGTGTGGAACCAGTGGCCCCCTTCCACAAGACCCGGGGTCAGGTCTGGGCGGGGCACCGAACCGGTCGCGATCACCAGAATGTCATAGGAGTAATCCTTGCCTCCCTTCGAGGTGAGCTTCTGGCCCTTGATATCGATGTTGGCGATCTCGTCCTGAACGAAGTCGATGGCCGGATCGAGAAGGGACCTCTGGGGACGTTTCAGATCTTCAGGACGGGACAGGTCAAAGGGAATATAGAGCCAGCCGGGCTGGTAGGTGTGGGTGTCGGTGTTTCCGATCTGGGTGATCGAGACCGACTTGGCGCGAAGCTCGCCGGCGATTTTGCGTGCAAGCTGATTTGCGACGATTGTTCCGGCGACGCCTCCGCCCAGAATCACGATTTTCTTGGCCATTCTTTCCTCCGCCCAGGTCCGGGAGGCGGGAAGGACTCTTCCCGGCCTCTCAGACCGGATTCATCCTCGGGGCGCCCGAATCCGGCACCCCCCGTCAGCTGGCCGCAAGACAGAGACTTGGGTCAGTCAGGGCTCTGTCTTCCGACCACCAAATTCTAGTCCAACGGACCGGGAACAGCAAGGGATAACCCGGCGGGACTCAAGGGGTAAGGCCACTGACAAAGTCACCAAGTCACCCTTGAGAATATTTCAAAATCCAATCCGGGGGGCAACCCGGTCAAACCGGTATTCACTCACACCTGGAAGCGGTCCACCGCCTCCCCGAGACTTTCCGATCCCTCCCGTACCGCCCGAATATGGCCCTTTGTCTCCACCGAAATGGCGGTTATTTCGTCGAATCCATTCAGAGACCGGGAGAGAGAGGGCTCCGGACGGCCCGGAAGGTCTGAAACTGCCTTTCGGCGCTCCCCTTGAGCTCCAGCAGAGTTCGCCGGGAGATCGACCCGATCTCGATTCGGATCTGCCCCAGGGACCCCTGGGCCCCCTTAGACCTCCGCTGGCTTTCGTCGACTCCGACGGAAGCGGAGAGATGGAGTCGCTGATCAAGGAAGGGTCAGTCTTTGATCCGAAGGGAATACTCCATTCTTATCGCCACAGCCTCTCCCGCTGGCCTCCAGGGCCCGCGGCAGATGATTTTTCCCCGTTTTTTTATTGACAAGAAACCTCCCATCATGATGAAATCAGGAGACTGTTCAGCACCTGCCGGCACGGATTCCGGACGCTTTCCAGAAAATGGGGAGGAAATCCGTCCCGGCTATGCCTTGCCAGAGGACGACATCGCCAGGTTCGTGCCCTCCTCCGGGCCAGTGACCGGGGGTCTCCCGGAACGGTCTGAGAAGGGAACGGACGTTATGCATACAGCCTTTATCGGGGGGATCGAAAATGAGACATGAGTGGGTCAAGGGACGGACCGGAGTGGTCACCCAGCTGCATTATGCCCGGAAGGGCGAGATCACGCCGGAAATGGACTATGTCGCCTCCGTCGAGAAGGTCGATCCGGAGTTCATCCGAGCCGAGGTCGCCCGGGGACGGATGATCATCCCGGCCAATATCCGCCATCCCGAGGTTATCCCCATGGGAATCGGAATAGGCATCACCTGCAAGATCAACGCGAACATCGGCAACTCCTCCCTCGTCCCCAACATCGAAAACGAGCTCGGCAAGCTTGCCGTCTGCCTCAAGCACGGGGCCGACACGGTCATGGACCTTTCGACCGGGCCCAAGATCCCGGAAATTCGCGAGGCCATGCTCAGGAACAGCCCCATTCCCCTTGGCACTGTTCCGATCTACGAAGCCATCCACCAGGTGGGCGATCCCCTCGACCTGACGGAGGACGCCCTGATCCGGGTGATCCGCGCCCAGGCCGAACAGGGGGTGGACTACATGACCATCCATGCGGGGCTCCTCCGGGAATTCATCCCCCTGACCGCATCCCGGCTGACAGGCATTGTGAGCCGTGGCGGTTCCCTCATGGCCCAGTGGATGCTCCGCCATGACAAGGAGAACCCCCTCTACACCGCCTTTGACCGCATTCTCGAAATCTGCCGGGAATTCGACGTCTCCCTCTCCCTGGGAGACGGACTTCGTCCCGGATGTCTGGCCGATGCCTCCGACGCTGCCCAGTTCGCCGAACTCAAGGTCCTGGGGGAGCTCACCCTGAAAGCCTGGGAGGCCGACGTGCAGGTGATGATCGAAGGTCCCGGCCATGTTCCCTACGATCAGATCCCCATGAATGTGGAAAAGCAGCAGACTCTCTGCCACGAGGCCCCCTTCTATGTTCTGGGACCCCTCGTGACTGACATCGCCCCGGGATACGACCATATCACGTCGGCCATCGGAGCTACCGCCGCAGCCACTGCAGGTGCCGCACTCCTCTGTTATGTGACCCCGAAGGAACATCTGGGCCTTCCCGATCTCGAGGATGTGAGGAACGGGATCATCGCCTACAAGATCGCGGCCCATGCGGCCGACGTCGCCCGACACCGGCCGGGGGCAAGAGACCGCGACGACCTTCTCTCGAAAGCCCGCTACGAGTTCGACTGGAAGAGCCAATTCGACCTCTCCCTCGACCCGGACCGGGCCCGCTCGATGCACGACGAGACCCTGCCACAGGAGACCTTCAAGCACGCCGAGTTCTGCTCTATGTGCGGGCCGAAATTCTGCTCGATGCACATCAACCACCAGATCCGCGAGGAAAGCGAGAAGTTGATCTCCTTCGATACCATGACGCGGCAGCCCGTCTGAGGACGGGAACGCTCTGCTCCGGGGCTCGGGTCCCGGAGCCCCATTGCCCCACCACGGGCTGAAGACGACGATGGGACCGTCCCCATTTTATGGAAGGCGGTCCCTTTTTGGTGAAGGCCCCGGGAAAGGAACTCATGCCAGCCATCCGACTGGGTCATCCAGTCTTTTTCCATAATATTCCTTTCGAAATCGAGGAACGCCAGATTCTCCGGGAGATGAGGATCCCCAAGAAAGCCTCTCTTGCCGACCTGGGGGAGCCGGCCATGGAAAAGGCGATCGGGACGGCCATCGAGGAAGGCTACCGGATGATTGAGGGAAAGGGCGTCTACCGGACCCTTGAAATCACCGGAGTCGAGGACCGGCGGGTCCTGACCCGGGAGACCGGGACCCTCTTCATAGGCGAGAAGATGGTCAAGCTTTTGAGGCACTGCGACTATGCGACCCTGATCGTGGCCACCATCGGTCCACGGATCGAGACCGAGGTGGACCGGCTGTCCGGCCCCGAACCGGCCCATGCCTATTTTCTGGAGCGCGTCGGGGCCTGGATGGCTGACTACATGGGGATCTGGCTCGACCGGATGCTCGAACGGGAAATTGTCCGGGCCGGCTACATGCGCACCTACCGCTTCGGTGTGGGTTACGGCGACTGGCCCCTTTCCTCCCAGACAGAAGTCATGGCCCTGACCTCCGCACACCAGATCGGTGTCACCTTAAACGAAGCCTTCATCATGCTCCCCCGCCTTTCCGTCTCCGCCGTCATCGGCTGGCAAAGACCGGGAACAGGACCCAAATCGAAAACAGACGAGGACACCGACACGTGATTCCCATTCTCGAACGGCTGAAAAAGGAGATTCTTCTTCTCGACGGATCCATGGGGGCTCTTCTCCAGGGACGGGGACTCCCGCCGGGCTACGCCCCCGATCTCTGGAACCTTGAAAAGCCGGAGGAGATTGCCGCGGTCCACGCCGAATACGCCAACGCCGGATCGAACATCCTTCTCACCAACACCTTCGGGGCCTCCCGTCTCCGACTGGCCGAATACAATGCCGAGTCCCGAATCCGGGAGATCAATTTTGCCGGGGTGGAGCTGGCACGCAGGGCTTCAAAGGGGAAGGCCTACATTGCCGGAGACATCGGCCCTTCCGGAACGACCATAGCTCCCGTTGGCGATCTGGCCTTCGAGGAGGCCGTCTCCCTATTCCGGGAGCAGGCCTCACTCCTTGCAGAAGCGGGAGCCGACCTCATCGCAATCGAGACGATGTTCGACATCCAGGAGATGCGGGCCGCCCTGATCGGCGTGCGTGAAGGGGCGCCCGGTCTCCCTGTCATGGCTCTCATGACCTTCAACTCCGACGGCATCACCGATTCCGGCTCCGACCCGGAAACGGTGGCGGCGGTCCTTGAAGGCTTCGGAGCCGAAATCATGGGGCTCAACTGCTCGGTGGGCCCGGAGGCGATGGTCCCCGTCCTCGAACGGCTTGGACGGGCTACCCACACCTTCCTCGCCATCGAACCCAATGCCGGACTCCCCGTCCACCGGGACGGAAAGACGGTCTATCCATCCGGAGCCGAGGAAATGGTCGAGTTCGCACCGGCCTTCGTGGCCGCCGGAGCCAACATCATCGGAGGATGCTGCGGAACCACCCCGGCCTATATCCGCCTTCTCGCAAAAAGGCTCCGGGGAGTCTCCCCCGTTCCCCGGTCCCGGAGCCGGCTGACCCGGATCTCCTCACGGAACCAGGTCCTTTCCTTCGGCGAAGGGGTCCCCTTCGTCCTGATCGGGGAAAAGATCAATCCGACCGGAAAAAAACTTTTCTCGGAAGCGATCGCCGAGGGCCGGACCGACCTTATCGTCGCCGAAGCCAGAAAGGAAGCTGCCGCCGGAGCCCACGCCCTAGACGTGAATGTCGGTGTTCCCCTGGTCGACGAGGCCCGGATGATGGAAAAGGCCATCACCGCCATCGGCAACGTGGTCTCCCTTCCCCTCGTGATCGACTCCTCCTTTGCCTCTGCGCTCGAGGCGGGACTTCGCCTCTACCCCGGCCGGGCCCTGGTCAATTCGGTCAATGCCGAAGAGGAGCGGATCGAAGAGGTTCTCCCCCTGATCCGACGCTACGGAGCGGCGGTGATCGGCCTCCTCTCCGGCGAGGACATTCCGGAAAAGGCCATCGACCGGATCAAGAATGCCGAGAAGATTCTAAGGGCGGCAGAACGCTACGGACTCAGGCCCGAGGACATCGTCTTCGACACCCTGGCCCTCACGGTCTCCGCCGTCCAGGAGGCCTCCCGTCAGACACTCGAGACGATCCGCATCCTGAAGACGGAGTGGAACGCCCGGACGATCGTCGGCCTCTCCAACGTCTCCTTCGGACTTCCCGTACGAAAGACCGTCCACGACACCTTTCTCGCCATGGCCATCGGATCGGGCCTCGACGGGGCGATCTGTGACCCTTACGATCCCCTCCTTCACCAGACCGTGGCCGCGGCAAGCCTCTTCTCCGGCCGTGACCCCGAATGCCGGGTTTTCATGGAAAAGGCTGCCTCCTGGACCCCGCTCATTCCCTCTACGGCGGGACCCCAGCCAGGATCTCCCGCAACCGGATCCACCCCGGACCATCCGCTTTCCATACCTGAAAAGATCGAACGGGCGATCATCGAGGGGGAACGCGAGGCGATTGCTCCCCTCGTCAGCCAGGCCCTGGCCGAGGGAACGCCGCCATTCTCGATATTCGTCGACCTCATGACGCCAGCCATCAGAAAACTGGGCGACCTCTTCGGACAACGACTCAAATTCATTCCCCATCTGATCGCCGGAGCCGATACCATGAAGAAGGGGGTGGAGGTCCTCCAGCCCTATCTTGAAGCGAAGGGGCCCACAGAGCCCAAGGGAACGATCGTCTTCGCGACCGTCAAGGGAGACATCCACGATATCGGGAAAAATATCTGCATTCTCATGCTGAGAAACTTTGGTTACCGTGTGATCGACCTCGGGCGGAATGTCCCCCTCGAGACGATCCTCGAGGCAGCGGAGAAGGAGAAGGCTCAGATCATTGCCCTCTCCGCCCTGATGACCACGACGATGATCCAGATGAAGATCGCCCTCGACACGGTGCGGGAGCGTAATCTTCCCTACAGGATCATGGTGGGGGGAGCCGTGGTGACGCCAAAGTTTGCGACAGAAATCGGTGCGGACGGTTACGGGAAGGATGTGGGGGAGGTTGTGCCTCTCACGGAGCGAATCCTGTCCGAGCTTGAGAAGAAGAAAACCCACCCCTGACGGAAGAGAGGGCTGAAGCCCACATCCCTTTACCCTCTCGCGACAGGAGGCCGGGAAAAGGATTTCTCTTGTCCGGCCTCCCTCTTTTTCCCTTCCTGCCCTTGTGAGGGCCTAAAAGCTAGACCACAATCCTTAGCCCGTCAAAGGCGGGACGAATTCCGGGAGGAAGTTCCTTCTCGAGAGTGGCGTGGTCCATGCGGTGGGACAGGTGCGTGATGTACCCCTGGCGCGGGCCGACTTCGGAGATCTCGGCCACTGCCTGGGCAAGGCCGAAGTGGGACTCGTGGGGCTCATAGCGGACCGCCCCCACGATCATCGTGGAAGCGCCCCTCATCACCCGCTTTCCCTCTGGAGGAACTGCGTTGCAGTCGGTCAGATAGACCAGGTCCCCGATCCGGAGGGCAGTGTTCATCACCGGACCATGCTCGACAAGAAAGGGCGTCACGAAGACTCCATGGATTTCCATTGGGCCCGGAAGTTCCCTGGGCACAAGCCTGGGCCGGGTGACCCCCTCCTTGTTCACATCGGAAAAGGCATAGGCAAACATGGCCCGTATCCGCTCTAGAACCCGGGGGGGAGCATAGATGGGAATCTCTTCCTGCATGATGAAATTGAAGGTCCGGAGCTCGTCCAGCCCCAGGACATGGTCGGCATGAGCATGGGTGTAAATAACGGCATCGATCCGGGAGAGGCCTTCCCGAAGGGCCTGGAGGCGAAGATCGGGGGCGGTGTCCACCAGGATGTTCTTTCCGCCTGATGAGACAAGGATTGACGAGCGGGTTCGCCGGTTCCGGAGATCGGGGGACTGGCAGACAGGGCAGGAACAGCCGATCATGGGGACACCCACGGACGACCCGGTTCCCATAAAGAGAGCGGTGAGGCCCGAAGAGGAGGGCCCGGTCATCCCCCCCTCCGGCCGTTTGGTTTCATCTTCCGAAAGATCTCAAGGAGCAACGCGAAGGATTTTGACATGGAGAATGGTTACCGGATTGACCGGCCGGTCACGGCGGTCGGTGGGAACTTCGGAGATCTTGTCCGCGACATCCTGTCCCGCCACGACCTGTCCGAAGATCGAGTAGTTTCCGTCGAGCCAGGTGGTCGGGGCGACGGTGATGAAGAACTGGCTCCCGTTGGTGTCAGGGCCGGCGTTCGCCATGGCCAGGAGGCCCTTGTGATCAAAATGCAGTGTAGGATCGACCTCGTTCTTGAACTGGTAGCCAGGCCCGCCTGTTCCATTTCCCAGGGGATCACCGCCCTGGATCATGAAGTTCTTGATCACCCGGTGGAAGACCAGTCCGTCAAAGAAGGGGCGTTTCACCTGGGTTCCGGTTCGGGGATCGATGAAGGGCTTGGTCCCCTCGGCCAGTCCCACGAAATTGGCGACCGTTTCGGGGGCCGAACTCGGAAAGAGCTGGCAAACAATAGTTCCCATCGAGGTTTCGATTTCGGCATATTCCCCCGGAGGCAGAGGGGCCCGGTTGGCAGATTCGGCATTTGCTGTCATTGGCAGTCCCTTATCCAAAATGGTGGTTGCAAGTCCTGTGAAAAGGACGGCCAGAACCCAGACCGTCATCCTGAAAAAACCGCGTGGTTTCATTTTTTCGAGGCCCTCCTTCGTTCCTGCTCATTGAGGATCCGTTTCCTGATGCGGAGGCTCTCGGGGGTGACCTCCATGATCTCGTCATCCTCCAGGAACTCCAGGGCCTGCTCGAGGCTCAGGATCTTGGGGGGAACGAGGGTGATGGCGTCCTCGGCGGTCGAGGAGCGGATATTGGTGAGATGCTTCTTCTTGCAGGGATTGACGGCCAGATCGGTGGGACGGGAGTGGGCCCCGATAATCATGCCCTCATAGACCTTGATCCCCGGCGAGACGAAGAGAACTCCCCGGTCCTGGACGCTTTCGAGGGCATAGGCCACCGTTTCTCCGGTTTCCATTGAGACGAGGGCGCCGTTGTTCCTGCCGGGAATGTCTCCCTTGTAGGGTCCGTAGCCGTGGAATGTGTGGTTCAGAAGGCCTGTTCCCTTGGTATCGGAGAGGAATTCGCTCCGGTACCCCAGTAGCCCCCGGGCCGGAATGAGGTATTCAAGGCGGACATGGCCATCCTTCTGGGGGGCCATGTTGAGCATTTCGCCCTTCCGGGGTCCCAGCTTCTCGATCACCGCCCCGACATAATCTTCCTGGACATCCACGACAAGGTACTCGTAGGGTTCCTGGCGATTGGCCCCCTCGCCCTTGTAGAGCACATGCGGACGGGAGACCTGAAACTCATAGCCTTCCCGCCGCATCGTCTCGATCAGGATTCCGATGTGAAGCTCGCCCCTTCCCGAGACCTTGAATGCGTCGGGACTGTCCGTCTCCTCCACCCGCAGGGCGACGTTCGTCCGGATCTCCTTCATAAGGCGGTCCCGGAGGTTTCGGCTGGTGACGAACTTGCCCTCCTGGCCGCAGAAAGGGGAGTTGTTCACGATGAATTCGAGGGAAATGGTCGGCTCGCCGATTTCGATAGGCGGCAGGGATCCAAGTTCAGTCACGTCGGAGAGAATGTCCCCGATCCGGAGATCCTCGAAGACGGCGATCAGGATGATGTCCCCCGCCTTGGCGGAAGGAACCTCGACCCGCTTGAGTCCCTCAAAGGAAAGGATTTTCTTGACCTTGTTCTTCTCCACAAGGGCTCCGTCAACGACCCGGGCGATCATCTCCCCCGCGGAGACATTGCCGCGGACGATCTTGCCCAGCGCGATCTGTCCCAGATAGGAGTCATACTCGAAGCTGGTCACCTGCATGAGGAAGGGACCGGTCTCGTCAACGTCCGGAGGCGGAACATGGTTGATGATCGTGTCGAAAAGGGGAATCAGGTCGGTACCTTCCTTCAACGGATCGAGGGAGGCAATCCCCTTCTTCGCCGAGGCGAAGACGACAGGGTAGTCCATCTGGGCATCGGTGGCACCAAGTTCGATGAAGAGGCTGAAGACCTCATTCTGGACATCGATGGGACGGGCTCCTGGCCGGTCGATCTTGTTGATCACGACGACGGGCCTAAGGCCCATGCGGAGAGCCTTGTTCAGGACAAACCGGGTCTGGGGCATGGGCCCGTCGAAGGCATCGACCACCAGAAGAACGCCGTCCACAAGGGTCAGGGTCCGTTCCACCTCTCCCGAGAAGTCGGCATGTCCCGGAGTGTCGACGATATTGATCCGGTAGTCCTGGTAGAAGATACAGGTGTTCTTGGCCAGGATTGTGATTCCCCGCTCCTTTTCCAGGGCATTGGAATCCATGACCCGCTCCTCGACCACCTCGTTCTCCCGGAAGACATGGCCCTGCTGGAGCATCTTGTCCACAAGCGTGGTCTTCCCGTGGTCGACATGGGCAATGATCGCTATGTTCCTGGTGTGCAAAAGTGACGCCGTCATTCGTTTATCCGCCTTGTGTTGAACTTGAACCCTGGATGCCCGGACCGGTTCAGAAAAATCATGAACAAACCTGGCATGAAAAATAGCAGAACCACTATGATAGGCGATCCTGGCCAGGAAGGTCAATGCTGACCGCAGGCCCGCACCAGCCCTTGCTCCGGAAATTTGTCGCCGGGGACAACCCAGGGTCAGCATCAGGACTTAACTGTCCGGGACAACGGGAGGGGATGCGAGCAGGAGAGGAAATCTGGTTTCGTAATAAGCTCTCTTCCATGGTCAGGACCGGACAAATTGAAGGGGACCATCTCCCTGTCTACCCGGCCATCTTCTGATACATTGATAACAGAGTTCTTTTCAGACTCTTGAATTTTCCCAAACAAACTCTTTGAAAGGAGCGGATCATGGCGGAAATAACCACTGACATCCTGATCGTCGGAGGGGGCCCGGGGGGAATGATGGCCGGACTCACCGCCAGCCAGTTCTGGCCAAAGAAGAAGATTCTGATGGTCCGGCCGGAATCCGAATCCGTCATTCCCTGCGGGATTCCCTATATTTTCGGTACCCTGGGCGGAACCAAGGAAGATGTCCTGGGCCTTTCTCCCTTTCTGGCCTCAGGCGGAGAGCTTCGTGTGGGACGGGTCCTCTCCATCGACCGCTCCGCCCGGACCGCCTTTCTTGAAGACAAAGATGTGATCCACTGGGAGCGCCTCGTCCTCGGAACGGGCGGAGAAAACGTTGTCCCGCCCATTCCGGGAGTGGACCTCGAAGGGGTCTTCATCCTTCAGAAGGACTACGACTTCCAAGAGAGGCTCTTCCGGACCATGACCTCCGGCATCAAGCGCGTGGCCATCATCGGCGGGGGATTTGTGGGAGTCGAGTTTGCCGACGAGATCCGGAAAAGGGGCATCGAGGTTCACCTGATCGAAATGCTCCCCCATCTGATGCAGGCAAGCCTCGACCGCGATCTTTGCATTGCGGTGGAAAAACAGCTAAAGACCAACGGAGTCCAGCTTCATATCGGGGCCACCGTCGAGGCCCTCCTTCCCAAGGAAGGAGGAAAAAAGGTCGCGGTCGTCCGTATCGCCGGACAGGAGGACCTTCCGGTGGATGCGGTTCTGGTCTCGATCGGGGTCCGGCCGAACGTGAGTCTTGCCAAGAACATGGGACTGACCCTGAGCCGCTCGGGTGGAATCTGGGTGGACGCCTTCCAGCGCTCGCGGGAGGATCCCGCCATCTTTGCTGTGGGAGACTGCGCACACAAGCAGGACTTCTTCACCCGCAAGGCCATCCATGCCATGTTTGCTTCCCAGGCGGCCGCTGAAGGCCGTATCGCCGGGATGAATCTCTACGCCCTCCGGCAACCCCGTTACAATGCCGGCTCCGTCAGCGTCTATGCCAGCCAGATCGACGGCTTGGCCTTCGGAGTGGTCGGGATGACCGAGGAGCAGGCCCGCCACGAGGGCTTTCCGTTTATCGTGGGGGAAGCCCGCCTGCCAGACCACCATCCCTCCACCCTTCCGGGCACCACGGAGACCTATTGCCGGGTGATTCTCGCGGAAGACTCCACACAGATCCTGGGGGGCCAGATTCTGGGAGGTCCGACCACCGGAGAGCTTCTGAATACGATCGGGCTGGCCGTCCAGATGCATGCCACCGCTCTTGACCTTGCCTCGATGCAGTTCGGAAGCCAGCCCCGGCTGACCTCCTCCATCCATCCGCTGGTTGCCGCCACGGGTGAGGCCCTGAGACGCCACCGGGCCCTCCACCCGCCCTGCGAAACCATGCACACGGGAGAAGGTCACTCCTGATTTCCCCGCACATTCATTCAACTCTCTCTTCGAAAGACTCAAACGGGGGGCCAGGCCTGAAGGCCGGCCCCTCATGCTCCTTCTTCCGGAGACCTGCATGAAGAATCTTCCCGGACATCATACCAAGATCGTCTGTACCATCGGGCCGGCCTCCGACTCCCTTCGCATCCTGAAAGAAATAATCCGAAAGGGGATGAACGTTGCCCGACTGAACCTTGCCCACGGATCCCCCGAAGACCATGCAGAGCGCATCGGGCGTATCCGTGAGGCCGCCCGGGCGACAGGGCGACGGATCCTCATCCTCGCAGACCTTCCCGGTCCCAAAATCCGGATCGGATCCCTGGCCGCTCCCTTGACCCTTCGCCGGGGGGAACGCATCCTCCTGGCCCCCTCCGGAATTCCTTCCGGTAATGAAGGCCTCGCGGTTGTCCCTCTCGATCTTCCCCCTCTCGTCCGGCCCCTTCGACGGGGGGACCGGATTACCCTAAGCGACGGATCCCTCTCGCTTAAGGTCGAAGAGAGGACGGGCGACTCCCTTCTTTGCCGTGTCGTGACCGGAGGGATTCTTCTCTCCAGAAAGGGCGTCAACCTTCCCGGTCTCATGGCAAGCGGGGGAGCCTTTACCGAAAAGGACCGCTCCCTTCTCGCCTTTGCTCTGGAGGCCGGGGTGGAGGCGGTGAGCGTCTCTTTCGTCTCCTTGGCCGAAGATGTCGATGCCGTGCGCCAAGAATCGCGAAGACTGGGCCATGACCCCTTTCTTGTCGCCAAGATCGAAAGAAGGCAGGCGCTCAAAAACATCGATGAGATTCTTCACTCTGCCGACGGAATCATGGTCGCCCGGGGAGATCTCGGGGTAGAGGTTCCGCTCGAGCGGATCGCCCTCTTCCAGAAAGAACTCATCCACAAGGCCGTGGCGGCGGGGAAACCGGTCATCACGGCGACCCAGATGATGGAATCGATGATCCACAACCCCACCCCCACCCGGGCCGAGGTCACCGATGTCTCAAATGCCATCATTGACGGAACCGACGCCCTCATGCTTTCGGAGGAATCGGCCATGGGCGATGATCCGGTGGCGGCAGTGGCGATGCTCTCCCGGATCGCAAGGGTCACCGAAATATCGGATACGGTCAGGAAATCTGTCCCGTGCGATCCCCCTCGCCCCTCCTTTCCGGTGGAAGAGGTCCTGGCTTATGGCGTCCGGACAGCGGTCCAGGCTCTGTCGCCTCTCTTCGTGGTCACCCCAACGGAGTCGGGGGAAACCGCCTCGCGGATTGCCCGGTTCCGGCTTTCGCCCTGGATCCTGGCCCTTTGCCCAAAGGAAGATGTGTGCCAGAGACTCTGTCTGACACGGGGAGTCTGGCCGGTTAAGGTGGAGGGGGAGGGAGTCTCCTGGGAGCAAACCGCCCGGGCAATACTCAGGGAAAGGGGTGTGGAAAGGGGGCTGATCATCCTGACGCGAGGCCCCGGGCCGGGAACACCCGGGGAGAGCAATCATCTCGAGATCATCCGGATCGGAAATCCGGAGAATCAGACCTTGCCCGACCATTAAAACATTTATTATCAGGCCACCTTCACAGCCGAGCCCGGTGGGTCAGGATCAAAAAACCACAGAGGGGGACCTCATCGCCCTTCCTCGACCCAGAAGGCGGCACATTTGAGATAGTCGAGCTCCGGCATCCCAAGAAGGCGGGGATGGTCCCAGGCAGCCCGACCCTGGTAGACCATCCGGGCCCGGCGTCCTTCCTTTTGGAAGACAGAACGGAGAATCCCGGAAAAATCCTCCCAGGAAAGAAGGGCCGAACAGGAACAGGCCACGAAGACTCCCCGGGAGGCCAAAAGGGAGAGTCCCAGACGAAAGGCGGCATGATAGCCCTCGATGCCTTCCTTTATCAGCCTCCGGCTCTTGATAAACGCGGGGGGATCGAGAATGACCGCATCGAAGCTCTCCCCGGCCTCCCGGGCCTTTTTCCCCCAGGAGAGGAAGTCCGAACAGATCCCCCGGCCTTGCGGCACATTGGTCTGGTAGAAGGCGATGGCCCGCTCGGATGCATCCACTCCGGTGATCCGGGAGCCCGTTTTTAGGGCTGCGATCGCCGCCGACCATCCCCCCACATAGCAGTAGGCATCCAGGACCCGCTCTCTTGCCAGAAGGGGGGCCAGGGCCCGGATATTGTCCTTCTGGTCGAGAAAGAGTCCGGTCTTCTGACCCTCCCGGAGGGAAAATCGAAGCCCTGTCCCCCCGATCCGGACAGAGACTTCAGGGGGCACCAGGCCCTCGAAAAGGTCCTCTTCCACCGGAAGGCCTTCCGCCTCCCGCGCCCGCAGGCCCCGGTCGATCCGGACCCCTTTCGGACGAAGTCGCGACGACAGGATCTCGAGTATATCCCGCGAATGTTCTTCCAGGGTCCGGGTGCTGATCTGCACGGAGAGATAGTCCCCGAAGCGGTCGACAACGAGCCCCGGAATGGCGTCCGCCTCGGAATGGACAAGACGGAGACCCTCGTCCCCGATCCTTCCGAGTTCGTCACGCATTATAAGGGAGCGTCCGATCATCTCCTCAAGGTAGTCCCGGAGGGAAGAAACCCGTCCTTCGAGAAGACGGACCGAGATCAGGGAATGGGGGTTGTAGAGCCCCGTTCCCAAAAATCTTCCGGACGAGGAACGGACATCCACCAGAAGAGGGGCTGTCGCCTTGTCGGGGAATCTCTGGATTTCATTCGAAAAGATCCACCGGTGTCCGGCCAGGACACGCCTCTCTTCGTTCTTTTTCAGGAGAACCTCTCCCCGGTCCTTCAACTCCGACATCCACTCCCTCCCCAAGACCGTCCCCCGGGGGACTTGCCTCCTCAAAAGTTTCGATTTAAACTAAGAACCCGGCGGGGCCTCTCCCCTCAATGCGGAGATCCCACGCATCAGAAATCATGAATTAGACCAGAGGCAGGTCCTTGGGCGCAATGCCGCCCTGCCCCGGAATCTTCGAACCCAACTAAAGGCCCTGAACCAGATGCAGAGTCGACTCCCTGGCACCCTTTTCCGGAGCCAACCTCCCTCGCGTTTTTTTGTGGGACTTCTTTTTTCGCTCCTTCTGACCCTCTCGCTTCCGGTTTCCCTTCACGCCGCCCCGCCCCCGCCGGCCACCGTCACCCTTGACCAGGACACCCCCGCCCCCGGATCCGTCGGGGTGATTTCCCTCCAGCAGGGGGACTCCCGGCTGATTCTCTTCCCCTCCCAGGACGTATTCACCCCGCTTCTGGCCGACCCCCGGGAACCCCTCACGACGATCGAGTTCTTTGCGGCCTCAAATCATCCCTCCTACCTGCAGTTCAACGGAAACCTGGCCGCGAATGTCGGGATCGCCCGCTGGGAATCGACCTCGGAGGGAGTGGACAAGGCCCTTCAGATCGGGGTGATGGGAGGGGACTTCTCCCGGTTCGGAATCTTCGGGGCCAACACTTACCTGATCGACTCCGACTTTATCGTGGGCATCCCCGTCACCGCCCGGATCGGACGCTTCTCCCAGCGTCTTTTCTTTTACCATGAAAGCTCCCATACCGGGTACAACTATACGGTGATGGAAAACCTGGACAAGTCCTCGGATTTCGGTCAGGAGATCCTCCAGGAAGTCTCTTCCTGGGATTTCAACCCCTATATCCGCCTCTACGGGGGGGTTTCCTACAGGGTCATCGGACTCTACTACTATCCTACAGCTCAGGACTCCCTGATCCTCCAGGGAGGGATCGAAGCCTTCACGCCCACCTTCGGCTTCCTCGACCATCTCGGGCGGGGATACACCTCCCTCTACCTCGAATCCCGCGGCATCAACGGATACACTCCCATCGAGGATTTCCAGCTGGGGCTTCTCTTCCACAGGCCCGGCTCCTATTTCAACATCCGTCCCATGATCGACATGTACAACGGATACTCCTACCTTGGAGATCTCCTCTTCACAAAGGACCAGTATGTCGCGCTGGGAGTTTCCTTTGACTTTTAGCCCCTTATCCCCCAAAATACGGGGATGACTTCGGGAAAGAGGCCCAGGAAATACCCCCCTCGATTCCTCCCTGATTACTGCCGGAGCCCTGACGTGATAAAATCCGCCTTTCGCCTTCTCCTACCCCTTTTCACAGGGGCCCTGATCATTGCCGCGGCCGGAATCCTGGTGAACACCTACAGGAATACCTGGACACCCGGAACCCAGGTCTCCCCCGTTCTTCCCCGAGCCCAGGTCTCATTTGCCGTCCGTCTGCCCAAAAATCCCTCCGGAGAGCCCCGGCCCCTTCTCCTTCGGGTGGTGAAGACCGGCAACGCCCCCCTTTCGGTGAGCTACTGGCATGCCGGACGGACAGTCTTCCAGATGCCGGTGCTCGATCCTCCCTCCCGCAAAGGTGAGCCCCCCCAGTCCCTCAGACTTGCCCTCTGGGATCCCGGGGTTTATACGCTGACCTTCGAAGACGCCCGAACCGGAAATCCAGTCCGGAGCTTCTCACTCCGGATTGCCGCGCCCCTGGGACTCTACCGAAACGACCTCATCCTGCTCTTCCTTCTTGCCCTGGCCGGCTATCTTTCGGGACGGATGGCCTTTTCCTTCCTGCCCCCCCTTTCCGGCCTCTCCCGGTTTTTTTCTCTCCGGAAGACTCTCTTTCTGGGCCTTTCCTCGGCGGGAGTCCTTCTGATTCTTCTGGCCACGGTCTATTCTTCCCGCGGCCCGGCCATCGAGAGCCCGAAAACCGGCTTCCTCGAATCGGAGGGCCGGGGCGATGCCCCCCGGATGGTGCTGCCCCTTCCGACCGGAAAGAGCCCAGGGTCCGGAGGTTACCTGGTCCTTCGTCACCGTCTCGACAGCTGGCTCCGCTTTGGACAGGACCTGACACTTTTTGAGGGAGCGGTGGACACGGCCTCTCCCCGCAAGGCCTTCATCCTTCCCCCCGATGACGGCCGATACCGTCTCTCTCTCTGGAAGGGGGAAGCCAATCTCATTTCGGTGAACCGCACCGTCGTCTCCGCCATCCCCGTGTCGCCGGTCTTTCCGCTGGGTCTCTTTGCAGGGCTAACACTCCTTGCCTCCTCCTTCTTCCTTCTGGGCTTCACCCGGAACAGCCTTTCTTCCCCCTCGGCCATGGCAGAAAGGCTCCGTTGAAGATTTCCGGCGTGTCACGGGCTCCCTTCCGAACGAAGGCCGGACAGCCTGTCCTTCCGGTCGCTCTTTTGATGCTCGCACTCCTCGCCCTTCTCCTCCCTTCTCCGGCCCGGGCCTTCGATGTCCAGCTGATGGGAACCTTCGACTACGTCCCTCTCTCCCCTCTCCAGAACAACGCCCCCATTGCCTGGGGTGGCGGCGTCAGGATGACCTGGGAGTATCTCCCCGACTGGGACATCACGGCAACCCTGATGACCAACATCTTCCAGACCTCCCAGACGATTCCCGAAAACCCGGTCACTTTCTCGACCAACTCCTCGGGACTCTCCTCCATTACCCCCCTCTCCTTCGGCCTTTACCATGTTCTTTACCGGACGAAGGACAAGGACTGGATTTACGCAATCGCCGACGTGGGCGCCGCCTTCGAATACTCCTACGGGGGAGGACATATCACCCCCGAACCCTTCGGAGAGATTGGTGCAGGCTGGAGCTTCAAACAATGGTTTATCGAGGAGAGGGTCGCGGCTGTTCCCTTGGCCTTTCCTTCCTATCCCGGTCCCGGCTTTTCCAGTGGACCGCTTCTCATGATCAGCACCTCTGTTGGAGTCCACTTCTTCGTCTTCTGACCCCTAATCCCGGACTTCGGGCAAAAATGAAACGGATGCGGCCGGAATCCACCTCGGATTGATTTCTCCGATCAGGGTGTCCAGAAATACCATGGCCTCATTGTGGAAATGATCCGGCAACTCCGAGACAGAAGCCATTCCGGAAAGCCATCCCAAGAGCTCTCCCGACACCTCGACTCCCCCCTTCCGATCCTCCCGGCGGCAATTTTTGCACAGGAGCGTCCCGTCGGCCGGGAAAAAGAAAATTCTCCCTTCCTGAACCCTCGTCCGGCACAGGCTGCACACAGGAGGTGCGGGCCGGTAGCCCAGAAGGGCAAGGGCCTCCCTGGCAAAACCGAGCCAGAGAAAAAAAGGGGCTTCCTTCCGTGACCCGAGATCCGAAAAGGTGGCCTGCGACAGGGAAAAGAGGAGAGGTTCGGGATGGTCCGGAGGCAGGCACCCCAGGAGGAACCGGACGACCAGGCCGGCCCATGAAAGGAGATTGAAGTCGGCATGGATTGTTCGGAAGGAATCGACAATATCGGCATGGTGGATCCGGTAGAGAGAGCTGGTGGCACTTCCCCTTCCCGAGATCCGGCAAAGAGTGAGGGGCTCGAGGGAAGCCCCGAAACGGTTGTCCCGGGCCGTGGCTCCCCGGGCAAAGCCGGTCCGGAGACCTCCTTCCCGTGAGAGGAAGGTAATGACCTTGGCGGCATCCTGGTAACGGGCGGAGCGGAGTATGAGCGCCAGTTCCTCAGCCATTCTCCCTCCCGTCCCGGTCAGGCCGGGGTCGCCTCACTCCGGAAGATACCCCAGATCCCTGAGGATGGAGGGACGATCGCGCCAGTCGGGGACCACCCGGACGGTCATGCGGAGAAAGACAGGGGTTCCGGTCAGCGCCTCGATCTCCTTGCGGGCCCGTTCGCTGATCGTCCGGATCGTCTCCCCCCGGGCTCCGACCACAATCCCCTTCTGGGACTCCCGCTCGACCAGAATCGACCCTTCGATCCGGGTGGTCTTCTCCGTACCTTCCGGCTCATGAAACTCCTCGACAAGGACCGCACACTGGTGGGGAACCTCCTGGTAAAGGAGGGAGAAGATCTTTTCCTGGACAATTTCCCGGACCATCTCCCGCATCGTCTGGCTTGTATACCATTCCGGATCGAAGATCGGGGCACCTTCGGGAAGGTGCCGGAAGAGGAGGTCCTTCAGGCGATCGAGGTTGGTCTCCCGGAGACCCGAAAGGGGAACGATCTCGCCTTCGATTCCATGGCGGGACATCTCCCTCTCGAATTCAATGAGAACAGGGATCATGTTCGACGGACCGAGGCGGTCCATCTTCGTCAATGCCACCACGAGGGGCTTGCTGGCCCGTTGTGAGGTCATGAATTCGACGAATCTCTCCCATTCCCGGTCCTTCTTCCTCGAAGACATGTCGGCCACCCACAGGATGACATGGGATTCCTCGACAGCCTCCCGGAGGCTTCCGCCCATCCGCTGGTTCAGAAGGGGGCCGGCAGTATGAAAGCCCGGCGTGTCGAGAAAGACCATCTGCCCGCGAGGTTCTGTCAGGATTCCCCGAATCAGGGTTCGGGTGGTCTGGGGCGTTGGGCTGACAGCCGAGACCTTTTCTCCCACCAAGGCATTGACCAGCGTCGACTTTCCCGCGTTGGGAAGGCCAACCACCGCCACAAATCCGGCCCGCTCCCTCCCGATCTCTTCCGTCTCCGGCCGGATTTCCCGAAGTTCTTCCAGCATCTTCTCCGGACCCTGTCCGGACTTTCCTGAGCGTTTCGCCATCCGTGATTTCCCAATATGAGGTGATCTCCCCATTCTTCGCTCCCCAGTGGGAGAGAGACGGGGAAGGCATGCTAGTATCTATAAGAGTACCCGAACGTCCCGCTTTTTTCCATCGCGGGACTCCCCGTTTCTCTTCGGTCCGGGAGGTTTGATGTCCGTCCTTCTGATCACAGGGGCTTCCTCGGGCCTCGGGTGGGCCCTGGCCGAGATTTATGCGGAGCCCGGAGTAACCTTCCATCTCGTGGCCCGCCGCTCCGACCGGCTTCGGAGCCTCGCCCCCCTCCTTGCCGAACGGGGCGCGAATCCCGTTCTCCATGAAGCCGACGTCCGAAACCAGTCTCAGATGGAGAAACTGGCCGCCAGCATTCTCGAAAGTTCGGGGACACCCTCCCTGATCATCGCCAATGCGGGAGTCCGGGGCGAAGAAGAGGGAAACGATTCCGATACGATGAGACTGGTCTTCGATACCAATGTCCTGGGAGTCCTCAATACCGTTCTCCCCTTCCTTCCGTCCATGAAAACGAAAGGAGGGGGACAGATCGCCGTGGTGGGAAGCCTGGCCGGTTACCGGGGACTTCCGAAGGCCGGAGCCTACTGCGCCTCGAAGGCCGCCGTGGCCGCCTGGACCGACGCCCTCCGATTCGAGGCGGAGACCTCTGGCGTGACCGTTACCCACATCAATCCCGGGTTTGTCGTGACCGAAATGACCCGAAAGAATCCCTATCCCATGCCCTTTCTTCTCACCGCCCCGGAGGCCGCCCGGAAAATCCGCTCCGGACTCGGAAAAGGCCGGGCCAGAATCGAGTTTCCCCTCCCGCTGGTCCTCCTCGTCCGGACCCTGGCTCTTCTTCCCCCCCGACTGGGAGACCTCCTCCTCCGTTTGGCATCAGGACGATGACCTTCAGCAAATGATTTTGCAAAAAGATCGTTTGGTAATGGATTGAAGAAAATAAATCCATTAATTCTTGACTTACAATAACCCCATGTTATGTTTTATTTGATGTCTCCGGTTTCTCTTTTACCAGACCCGGGCCTAAAAGAGTCGACCCCGGTCCGGAGTCAGCGATCGGATCCGTTCCTCCAAAAAGAGAACGGAATGAAAAGGAGTTCGCTATGGAAATTCTCCCTCGTTCCGCCAAGAGCTCCCCTGCAGGATGCCAGGATCCCCCCGGCCTTTCGGAAAAATCCCGGAAAGGCTCTCGTCATGACCACCTTTCCCGAATTCTTCGCGACTGGTCAACTGCAATCCTGGCCCGCCCTCTCCTCCCCTTCATTCTTTCCCCTCTTCCGGTCCGGACCCCGGCGCGTTTTCTCCTCCCGGCCAGAAGCTCCCGGAGAGGAAAAGGTGGATGAAGAGGCACTCGGGCCAAAGGGGTCGGGATCGGACAAAGACCCCGGAAGTGCCAGAAAATAAAAGGCTCACAGGATCCGGACTCCTCCCTAAACCCGAGACTTCCGGAATCTGCATCCTGGATCCCGAAGGACATGCTGTCCACACAAGCGATTCCTTTGCCCGGATGCTCGGATACGAAAGCCGGGAGATTGCCGGGAGACACCTTTCCCTCTGGAATGCCGAGTGGACCGGGCCCGAGCTCGAAGGCCGTCTTTCCCTCCTCCGGGATTGTCTCCCGGGAGAGGGCCGGATTTTCGAAACGCGTTACCGGCGCAAGGATGGAACGGTCTTTTCCGTCGAGGTCCACGGCTGCCGATTCGACTTGGCAGGAGCCTCTCTTCTGATCCATTCGGTCAGGGATCTCTCTGCAAAAAACGGAGCGGACAGGACGATCCGGCGACTTTCCGACTTCAATACCCTTCTGTCGAGGGTGGGGGAGGCCAAGGTCCGCCACACCGACGAAGGCTCACTTTTCCAGGAGGCTTGCTCACTGGCCGTGAGATGCGCACACCTTCCCCTGGCCTGGATCGGCCGGCCCGTGCCCGGGGAGCGATTCCAGGTTCTGGCTTCGGCCGGACAAACGGAGCGCCTCGAAAAACTCGGGACCTCCGATGATCCGGACGATATTTCTGAGATGGAGCAGGCGCAATCCAGCTTCCGGGAGGCCAGGGCCATTTTCAGCCTCTCCGTGTCGGGGGGGAGCTCTCCTCCAGGAAGTTTCCAGTCTCCCCGTTGTGCACGGCCTCTCACAGCGACCCTTCCTCTTTTCCGGGGAGGGAAGGTCTTTGCCGTTCTGGCCCTCACCCACCCTCCGGGGGAAAAATTCGACCGACCGCTTAAGGAGATGCTCACTGAACTTTCCCGCAGCCTCTCCAGGGGACTTGACCGCCTTGATCTCCTGGCAGGGGAGAGACGGGCAAACGTCCTGAACGCTGCCATCCTGGAGGCCTCCGCTGTCGGGATCCTTCTCACTCAAAAAGGGACCATCCGCTATGCCAATCCCCGGATGGGGATCCTTTCGGGATTCCCATGGACCTCCCTTCCGGGAAAAGCGCTCTCCTCCTTCCTGGCAGGGGACGACCTCTCTCTTTGGAAGGAATCTCTTTCGGTCCCTCCCGGAAGAAGGGAGCCACTCCTTCTGGAGGTTCCGGTCAGGAATCCGGAGGACGGAAGCCTCAGATGGCTTGAGCTGTCAGGGATCGCCTTTCCCCAAGGGGAGTTCGACACCCTCTGGACCGTCAGCGACGTCACCGGCCGAAGGCTTGCCCGGGAAGGAGAGAAGCTGCTGGCCCGGGCCATGGTCTCCGTCCAGGAAGGCGTGGTCATCACCGATGCCGGAAGACGGATCCTTTATGTCAACGAAGCCTTCAGCACCATCACGGGCTACTCCCGGGATGAGGTCCAAGGAAAGAGCTGCCGCCTTCTCCAGGGGAGGGACTCCTCCCCCCAGACGATCCTTGAAATCCACCAGGCCCTGGGGGAGGGGCGTCCCTTCCGGGGCCAGATCCTGAACTATAAAAAGGACGGCACCCCCTTCTGGAATCTTCTTGCCATATCTCCTGTCAAGAATGACGGGGGATTGGTCACCCACTATGTGGGTGTCCAGAGCGACATTACTGACCTGTGCAACCTTCAGGACCAGAACTCCCGCCTTGCCCACAGGGCCCGCCACGATCCCCTTACGGGGCTCCCGAACCGAAGTGTCCTGGAAGAGAATCTCGAACGGCTGGTCTCCCGGGAACAGCGCCACGGAGGAACTTTTGCCGTCGGAATGCTCGACCTGGACGACTTCAAGCCGGTCAACGATTCCTTTGGCCATGCGGCTGGAGACCGGCTGCTTAGAAGCCTTGCCCAGCGGCTGGAGGGAGCCATCCGGAGCCATGATCTGCTGGCCCGCCTCGGAGGGGACGAATTCGTGATCGTGATCGAGGATCTTCCGGAAGGAGCGGAAAGTCCCGGTCTCTCCCCCCTGCTGGAAAGAATCCACGGCGCCGTCGAGGCTCCCTTCGAGGTTGCCCCAGGAAAGGCGGTCCACCTGGGCATGAGCCTGGGACTCTCCTTTTTTCCCGCAGATGGCCGGGACCCGGAAAGCCTTCTCAGGGCAGCCGATCTCGCCCTTTCCGCGATCAAGCGGAAAAAGCACCGCCGGACACGATGGTGGCAGACGGCAGGGTCGGCCCCCTCAGCCGACGAGGAAAGGCCTCTCGATCCCTACGGAGAGGAGATGGCCGCCATCCTCGAAAAATATTCTCAAGCCGTCGATTCGGCAATCGTCCACTTCGTGGAAGACTTCTATGCCCGGCTAGAGGAGTCCCCGGAGGCCCACTCCATTCTGGGGAGCTTGAACCAGGCGGACCGTGAGGGTCTTGTTCTCCGTCAGAGGGATCATCTCCGATTTCTCCTCTCTGCCGGGAGCCTCCGGGAGGAGGTCCTGTCCCGGGCCAGGCAGACGGGCCGGATCCACTGCCTCGTGGGGCTTTCCAACCGGACTCTCGTCGGAAGCATGGCCCTCTACCGCCGCCTTCTCTCGGAGCACATCACCCGGGGTCTCATCCCCGAACGGGAGCGCTCCCTTCTTCTCTCCGTAGCCGATCAGAGAATCGAGGATCATGTGGAGGCGGAGCTCGAATCGGAAATCGCCACCATCGCCCAGTACATGGATGCCGCCCTCTCCCTCCCCGACATCTCCCTCTCCGGAAACCCCGCTGAAAGGGAAGCCCTTCATCTGGCCAGGCTTCCAGGAATTCTTGGGGTCTTTCTCCTTCGGCCCGGCACCGCGTCAGGCCGATTTCTCGTGGAAGCCAGTGCCGGCAAGGACCCGGTGGCTCTTCACCGTCCGCTCGAAGAGGCCATGGACCCCTTTCCTGATTGCTCCCGGGGATCGATCATGGCCCGCTCCTCCCTCGAGGCCCTCTCCCCCGAGGGAGCTTTTCCCCGTGAAGAATTTCTGGCGTCCGGCGTTCGCTCGGCCGTGGAAATTCCCCTCTGCGACGATTCGGGCCAGGCCCGTTTCCTTCTCCTTCTCGCCGGAGCCTTCCCCAACCAGTTCGGAAGCCATTGGGCGCAACAGTTTGCTCTGGCCCTGAAACAACGGCTTGAATCCTCCCCCCTTCTTCGCCATCTTTCTCCCGAACTCCTCCTGGGTCCGATCGAGGACAAATGGGTGGAGCGCCTCCTCTCCGGGAACCTTGTCATGCATCTTCAGCCCGTGATCAATCTTTTCACGGGGAGGCTCCATTCACTGGAAGGGCTGGCCAGAGTCAGAATCGAGCCCGATCAGCTTATCCCAGCCCGGGCTTTCCTCTCCCGGATGAACGCGGCCCAGGGGGCAAGGCTCTTCCGGCTCGGCCTTGGCCAAACCTTCGAGGCCCTGGCGGACCTGGACAAGGGGGGGATCCGGGCGATCCTCTCTCTCAATATCACTCCCGATCTTCTCCTTCAACCGGATCTGGCACGATGGATCCAATCTGAGTGCGAAAGAACAGGGATTCCGACCAACCGCCTGATTCTCGAGATCTCCCGCGACCGGATCGGCGAACCCCGGGCGATGGCCTCCGTCATTTCCTCTTTCCGGCGCCGGGGGGTCCGGTTTGCTCTGGACGACATGGGAGCCTCCCACAGCGATCTCGAACTTCTGGCCGCCCTTCCCTGGGACCTAGTGAAAATCAGCCCGGAAATCACCGGACGCTTCCGGATGGCTCCCCTCGAAGCCCTCTCCCACTTGCGCACTCTTCGCCTGGCAGGAGAGGAACTCGGGAGTACCGTCCTCCTCAAGGGCGTTGAGGACGAGGCCCTTCTCGAAGTCGCCCTCTTTGCCGGCTTCCATTATGCTCAAGGATATGCCCTGTCGCGTCCTCTCCCGAAGGATATGATCGGGGGGTGGTCTCACTCCCGCAAGGAATCTCCCACCCTCTCCACTATCACGAGCTTCTCGGGGGCCCTGACCTTTCTCTGGAGCGGAATGCAGGAATGCCCCCCTACTCCCCATCCCCCTCTTCCTCGATGCCCTCTGACCTCTTTTCTTGGAGCCTCCCCCGATGGAGAGAAACCCCTCACATGGCATGAGACCCTTCATGCCGATGCCCTCTCTCCGGCTGCCTTTCGAAACCTCCTCAATTGGCTCGTCCTGAGGGTCCAGTCAGGGACGGATTGGTCAACTCCTGGCCGATAGGTCCATTTTTCTTCTTCTGATCCCTTTCACCAATAGAGTCCTCCCCTCCCCTTTTCTTCCAGGCAAAATCTTTTTATTCACAAAGACTTATTTATAATGATTGACTAATGGTAATATGGTGGTATAAATTAAACAAAAATATAAATCCCACTCTGAGGTTTCAGAACTTCGAAGGATCCCCCGGAATCCTGCACGCTCATCTGTCAGGAGGGGCCGGGGCGTCAGTGACGGTTCCGGGAGAGGACCGTCGTGTTGGGAACCTTTCTCCCTCGAAAGAACGGAGGTCCGACATGGGCAGGCTCCTGAAAAAGAACCCCGTGGTATTTCTTCAGAAGGACGGACTGGTCCAGAATTTCTTCCCCATGGATAGGACACTTCTCGCCGCCATCGAGAAGAGTTCTCGTTCCAAAAAACCCACTTTCATTTCCCGATGGGTCACCGGATTTCAAAGGACCCTGGGTTTCTAAAACTGAAAAGAATAGATTCTGTCCTTGCCACCTTTCATCTATTCGTCTCCTGACTCAAGAGATAGGGGATAGCCTCTGCCGCAAGCGGGCTCCGGGGAGGACATCCAGGCCTCCGGAACCAGTTCAATCCTGTCCGGCTATCCCTCCCCTTCTGGACATGCCCCCGGATTTCTCCCTGAAGAGGTCCCGCCCCGCCAAAAAGATCGCCTAAAATCATGATCGCTCAGGCTCCCGTGGCAGCCACGCCCTGATTATCCCGGCCTTCCCCGGCCGCAAGGGTTGGATGGGTCTTCCCAGCTCTCATCTGATCCCCCCCCAGCGCCCCTCTGCTTGTCATTTAGCGATCCTCCGGATCATAATAGCTCGTCAGGGAACCAGCCCAGGATTTTTTCAGAACCCTCGAGAGGGAGGAGTCGTGCTTTACAGCCTCATCATGGCCGGAGGATCCGGCACCCGTTTCTGGCCCATGAGCCGGGAGCTCTTCCCCAAGCAGTTTCTCGCCTTCGAGGGGGCCGAATCGATGCTGGCCCGGACAATCGACCGGATCCTCCCGCTCGTCCCCGAGGAGCGCGTAGCTCTCGTCGTGGGCTCCCTCCACGCCTCCGAAACCCGCAGAATTCTTCAGGCCATGAACGGCGGGGAAGGACGCCGGTGCCGGCTGGTGGTGGAACCCCGCTCCCTCAACACCCTCCCGGCCATCGCCATCGCCTCCCTCCTGATCTCCCGGGAAGATCCCGAGGCCGTGGTCGCTGTCATGGCCTCCGACCACCTGGTCAGCCCCCAGGACCATTTCCTGGCACTCGTCCAGCATGCCGCGACAATTGCCCGGGACGAAAAGGTCCTGATCACCTTCGGAATCCCTCCCCACAGGCCCGAGACGGGTTTCGGCTATCTTGAGATGGGCGAGGAGCTTCCCGCCTTTTCAACCGGCCTCTTTTCCGCCCGGAAAGTCGCCCGATTTGTCGAAAAGCCGGACCGGGAGAGGGCCCGCGCCTTTCTGGCCGGAGGCCGCCATCTCTGGAACTCGGGGATGTTCGTCTTCGGGGTCCGGACCTTTTTTGAAGAGCTCGCCCAAAGCCAGCCGGAGTTCGCCGCCTCCATCGACGAGGTCCGCTCCTCAATAGGAACCCCCGGCGAACGACGGGCGATCGACCTCTTCTACCGCCACGCCCCCTCCCTTTCGATCGACTATGGCCTGATGGAGCGTTCCTCCCGTGTCTGGTCCCTGTCCGGGCCCATCGACTGGAAGGACGTGGGCTCCTGGTCGGCCCTCGACGACATCTCCCCCCGGGATCAAAAGGGAAATGTGGTCCGGGGAAATGCGATCGTCATTGACACCGAAAACACCATCGTCCAGGCCGACAAGCGTGTGGTGGCCGTGCTGGGCCTTCGCGACATGATCGTGGTGGATACCGACGACGCGACACTGATCTGCCCCAAGGACCGGGCCCAGGAGGTCCGCGAGGTGGTCTCCCACCTCCGGGAGAAAAACGCCGTGGAGGCCCAGGAACACCGGACGACCCATCGGCCCTGGGGCCACTACACCATCCTCGACCAGGGCCCCATGTACAAGCTGAAAAGCGTCATGGTCAATCCCGGATCCCGTCTCTCGCTCCAGATGCACCTCCACCGGTCGGAACACTGGGTGGTGATCGCCGGGACGGCCAGGGTCACTCTGGGGGAGGAGGAAATCTTCCTCCATACCAACCAGAGCATCGACATCCCCAAGGCCACACGCCACCGGATCGAAAATCCCGGGAAGGTTCCCCTGATCGTCATCGAGGTCCAGAACGGAGAGTATCTGGAGGAAGACGACATCATCCGGTTTCATGACGACTACCGTCGGACGGAGGAGAGTCCGGAGACCTTCACACAGTCCTCCCCTCCCCGGGAGGGGAGGGCATGATCAATCCCCGCATCTTCCGGGAATACGACATCCGCGGCAATGCGGAACGGGATCTCTCCGACGCCACTGTCCGCGCCGTTGGCTATGCCCTGGCCTCCGTCCTCCATGAAAAGAAGGCCCGGACCATTGCCCTGGGCCAGGATGTCCGTCTCACCTCCCCCCGGATCGCCGGGACCCTGGCACAAACACTCCTCTCCTCCGGGATCTCCGTCACCCGGATCGGGACCGTCCCGACCCCCCTTCTCTACTGGTCCCTCTTTACCCTTCCCGTCGAGGGGGGCGCCATGGTGACGGCAAGCCATAATCCCGCCCCGGACAACGGCATCAAGCTGGCCATCGGCCGGGAGACAATTTACGGCGAGGCGATCAGTGAGATCCGCCGGAGGGCAGAGATTTTCTCCACCCATCCTCCCGCCCCGTTCACCGGTCCCCCCGGACTCCTGACCGACCATCCGGTCATTGGCGATTACATAAGCGAGATCTCCGCCCTTTTCGGACGGTTACCCCTTTACGGCGACCGACCCCTCCGGGTCGTGGTGGACTGTGGGAACGCGACGGCGGGGCTTCTCGTCCGGAAGCTCTACACATCCCTGGGGATTGACCTGACATTCCTCTTCGAAGAACCAGACGGACGCTTTCCGAACCACCACCCCGATCCCACCGTTTCAGAGAACCTCACGACCCTCCGGAAGGCCGTGAAGGACCATCGGGCCGACCTTGGAATCGCCTTCGACGGAGATTCCGACCGAATCGGCGTGGTGGACGAACGGGGGGAGATCCTCTTCGGGGATCAGCTCATGGTGCTTTTTGCGGAGGAGGTTCTGGCACGACGGCCCGGGGCCCGGATCATTTCCGAGGTGAAGGCCTCGAAATTCCTCTATGACCGGATCGCAGCCCTCGGGGGAATCCCGGACATGTGGAAAGCGGGCCACTCCCTGATCAAGGCCCGGATGCGGGAAACGGGCTCCCCCCTGGCCGGTGAGATGAGCGGCCACATCTTTTTTGCCGACGACTATTACGGATATGACGATGCCCTCTACGCCGGCATCCGCCTCATGGCCCTGCTGACCCGACGGGGCCGCCCCCTCTCCACTCTGCTTTCAACCCTCCCCCGGACCTTTGCCACCCCCGAACTTAGGCGGGAATGTCCCGATGAAAAAAAATTCGCGGTGGTCGACCGGCTGAAAGGCCTCCTCAGGGATCAGGGCCTCGTCTTCAACGACATTGACGGCATCCGGGTCGAATTTTCCGATGGCTGGGGTCTGGTCCGGGCCTCGAACACACAGCCGGCCCTTGTTCTCAGGTTCGAAGCTGAAACTCCCGAGAGGAAGACCGAGATCCAGGAGACCCTGACCCGGGCCCTGGCCCAGACGATGGAGCAGGAGGGACTGGATCCCGCCCTGGCCCACCAGGAAGCCTCCCACACCTAGGAGGAAAACCCGGAGCCCTGGCCGAACGCCAGGCAGCCTGTAGCCTGGATTGTCACCGGGTCTCACCTCCGATCCCCAAGAAATACCCTTTGGAAGTGTCACAAAAGGACCGTTCCATGAATTCAGGCGATTTTAAAGAGTTCTTGATTTACTGCACTGCCACAAACTACGGGATACTTCTTGTCTGGTTCGGAGTATTCACAATAGCCCATGGGTGGCTTTACCGGCTTCATTCCCGGTGGTTCAAGTTTTCCCCCGACCAATTTGATGCCTTTCAATACGGCGGAATGGCCCTGTACAAGATAGGAATCCTGCTATTTAACCTCACTCCACTCATGGCCCTTCTTTTTATTTCCTGACCCTTGGAAAATCTTGATACCGCAATCCTTCTGGAGGAGATTCGGGAGAAGTGGGACGCTCCCTGAAGAACGCCGGATTTTGAGAAAAGAAAGAAAGGGTTGATGAAGGATCCAGAGCCGGGTGAGCCCTGAGGGGGGGAACAAGAATGTTGAATTCGCCAAGGGAATTTAGCCATTGCTGAAATAGCCCTTCTGATTTGCCCCCCGCCATCACGGTCATCTTCATTTTTCAGGGAAAATTTTGCCGATTTCAGAAAAGCCATAACAGGAAGGCAGAAAAACGAAAAAGATTACCCTTTTTTCTGGGGATCCTCTCCGTTTGGTTGTCATCCACACCAATCGCCGGTTAGATCGGAGGGGTCCTGATCGTGGCGAAAAAAGCTCTCTGACTGCCCCCATTCCCCGAAGCCACTCCCTCCCGTCCCAGATCTTCCCCTTGCAAAATCCCCCCCGCCCGGCAGTCGAATGCCTCCTTCCCCTCCCCTTTTCCGGGCGTAAAAAATTTTTTACGTGTCCAAGATTATCTTAATAATAATATATTTATAACGTGTGATATAATGAACGTTAACCGGGGTCAATTGAGAGATCAATCCCCGGAATAGTTATCATCTATCAAAAAAGGAGGATTCTTATGCTAGGACCTGCATCCAGTCCGATCATGATTGTTCTTGTGAACGTTGTGTTCTTTGTCGGCATTGCAGCTCTTGCCTATCTTTTCGGAAGCAAGGATTCCCATTCCAGCCAGAGGGGAACCGGGCTCTGACACAAAGCCGGGGGTGGCGGCGTCATTGGCCACCGCCCCCTCTGCTCTTCAATCTCCTCCCTCCTTTTTCCGGTCCGGGAAGCGCTCCTTTGATCTCCAAATCCGGAATTGGCCTCAGTTCATGTCTGCTTTATCCATATTTTCGTTCCCTCGAAGGCGCACAATGGATTGTCGCCTTCCTATCATATGATGAGATGATGAGTCATCTCTCAGCCAACGGGAAGGATCCCAGGTCACAGTTTTTCATGACCATCCGTTCGGTCCTGTTTTTTAAACCGAACGGATAATGACACTGTTCTGGCTCAAGGCTTAGAGTTGTGCTTATTTGGATTGGAAGACGCGAAAGAAAGAGAGGGGAAGATCAGAAGATATTTTCCCCGGCGGTTGTCCTTTCAAAAATGCCGCACGATAATCAGAGATAAGGGAACATCCCCCCTCCATAACCCAGGATCGCTCAATTTGGCTATCGTGTCCGGCTTTATCCTGGAATTTTTCCGAAACATCCAAACCTCCTAAGGAAGACATGAGCCTAACGTACAAAATAAATGCGCCGGTCTCCACAGATCATTTCATTGACCTATTGCATGAATCAACCCTTGGCGACCGCAGACCCCTTGATGACCGGGAGTGCATGGAAGGGATGATGAAAAATTCCAATCTCATGGTCACGGCCTGGGATGACGGAAAATTGATCGGCATCGCGCGCTCGATGACGGACTTCCATTACGCCTGTTACCTGTCCGATCTTGCCGTTCACAGGGACTATCAGAAAAAAGGCATCGGCAAGAGACTCCTGAACCTCACCCTGGGGGAATTGGGTCCCAAATGCAAACTGATCCTGGTTGCAGCTCCCTCCGCCAATTCCTACTACGAACATGTCGGATTCAAGAACAATCCCAGGTGCTGGGTGCTTGATCGTGAGCAAAAGGTCGGCAGCTGACAGGCCGCTCTACCGGATCTCGTGGGCATAGCTTCCGAGAGGTCGGATCCGTGTCCGAAGGTCCCGGACTGATCAGGCACACGACCAGCGACTGGGTGCGCTCCCCATTCTCTGACACTCGTCCGGGATTCCTCTATCCCAAGGCGGAATGGCTGTCAGGAACGGTCAGGAAGTCCCCGGACTCTCTCTTCAAGGGAGCGGGCGATCCCGATGTCTTCCTGTGATGAAAAGCCCCCGGGAGGGACTGGAGTCCCGAAATGGAGGATGACCTTCCCGGGTCGCGGAAGGAGACGGTCGGGGGGCCAGACAATCCGGGAGCCCGAAATCCGTACCGTATATGCGGTTGATCCCGACCGTCTGAGAAGGGCCCCCACCCCAGGCCGGAAGGGCCCGATCCCTCCGTCGGGAGAAGGCTCCCCCTCCGGAAATGCCACGAGCCCGTGGCCCGTCCTGAGAAGATGAAGCCCCACGCGAAGGCCTGTCAGTGCCTTCTGGTCATCGAAGGGAAGGATCCCAAGCAGCCGTTGAAAGGGACGGAGACGCCCCAGGAGGACAGGAGGAAGGCCCCAGGTCAGGGTTCGCGACAGAAGGTCCGGGGGAAGGGCCAGGGTAAGAAGGAGGGCATCGAGGGGGGACGAGAGATTCGAAACCACCAGGAAGGCCCCTTCCGGAAGGGGAATCTCGCCCTCCCGCACACTGTCCTTTGATGACCAGCGGGGCCAGGCGATTCCGAAAACGTGGCGTCCCGCCAGGCGAAGGCTCCGATAAAGGAATCTCTCCCTCAAGGAGAGCCCCCGGCGGAGGCTCTTTCCGCGGGGGGGGATCTGGGAAAGTTCGGACTCCTCCAGGGGCCGTTCCAGGAGGTCCCGGGAGCCGCCCTCCCCCACTCCGCTTCCCGTCAGCCGGCCCAGAAGATCCCCCACCGTGACGATCCCCGAAAGAAGCTCGTCGGAGATCTCTTCTCCCAGAATCTCCTCGATCTCCTGGAGAAGTTCGATGCGGCCCAGGGAATCGATGCCAAGGTCGGCCTCAAGCTGGGCCCCGTCGGAAATCTCGCCCGCCACTCCGGAGACCGCCCGGATCCGCTCCCTGACCCGGGCAACGACCGGGCTGTCCGGAATTCGTGCATGGGGAAGAAGATCCAGACGCCGGCTGCGAAGCTCCCGGTAGATCCCGGGGAGAAGGAAACGGCGGAGTTTTCCCAGGCGAGTCCGGGGAAGGGGCTCTTCTGCGATCTCGAAGGCGGCGATGCGGCTGTGGCCCGGAATCTCGCGGTTGATTTTCTCGACGGCCGCGGAGAGAGCCCCACGAAGACCCGGAGCGGGGGTTTCAGGAAGAAGGATGGCCACCAGGGCTTTGCCCTCGAGAAGGACGGCCGCTTCGGCAAGTCCCGCCCGCTGGACCAGGGTCTTCTCGAGCGGCTCGGAGAAGATGTTCTTGCCGTTGGGAAGGACGATCACCTCCTTTTCCCGTCCCACGAGGGTCAGGAAGCCGTCTTCGAGGATCCCCAAATCTCCCGTGTCGAACCACCCCTCCCGGTCCTTGAGCGGCCTCTTTTCGCCTCCCGGAAACCACCAGCTCTCTGCCACAACCGGACCCCTGACCAGAACCCTTCCTCCCGGCCGGCCCTCCTCGGGGGGAAGGACCCGGATCTCCACCCCAGGAAGGGGAGGTCCCACCGTCCCGACGCGAAAGTTTTCCGGGGTGTTGACCGTGACGACGGGGGAGGTTTCGGTGAGGCCATACCCCTCGAGCATGGTCAGTCCCATAGCGAAAAAATCCCGGGCAATTTTGGGTTCGAGCGCTGCCCCGCCGGAGAAGAGCGTCTTCATCCGTGGTCCCAGCCGGCGGCGGACGGCCCCGAAAGGGAAGGCTCCGGCCTTCGATCCGAACCGGCACCGGAGAGCATAGGAGGCGGGAAGAAGAACGCGGTGGATCAGATTCCGGAGGAAGGGGGGTTTTCTGTCGATCTCTTCCATGATCCGCCGGTGAAATCGTTCCCAGATGAGAGGGACCGCAGGGAAGATCGTGACTCCTCCCCGCTCCAGAACCCCCGAGAGGGCAGAGGACGAAAGGTCGGGAGGAAAAAGGATGGTCCCGCCGGCCGAAAAGGGAAGAAGGATGGCAGACATGTAGGGATAGGAATGGTGCAGGGGCAGGACGCACAGCACACGGTCACGGTCGGTGAAGACACCGTAGGTCAGGGCGGCATCAGCATCGGCCATGAGGTTTTTGTGGGTGAGAGGGACTCCTTTCGGCTCCCCCGTGGTTCCGGAGGTGAGGAGAAGATGGGCCACAGTCTCGTTCCCCTCCGGGAGGGCCCCCTTTAAGAGGAGATCAGGACTTTCCGGCTCACCGGAGGTCTCCGGGAGACGGGGAGAGAGAAGGCGGAGACTTCCCCGGGCCAGAAGCGATTCGGCCAGGGCGGAATCCGAGAGGACAAGGCTTTTGATGCCGAAGCCCTCAAGAAGGCTCCGCACCGGATCGGGGGGGAGAAGATGATCGATCAGGACAGGAATCCGTCCGGAGGCCATGATTGCCAGGTCGCTCACCACGAATTCCGGCCCCGGGGGGGCCAGGAGGCCCACCAGGGTCTCCTCCGGACCAAGGAGCCGGGAGAACTCCCGGGCCTTGCGACCCACCAGGTCCAGAACATCGCCGTAGGAGAGGACCTGGACCGGAACGAGCTGTCCGCCACGCTCCTCCCAGACCTCCATCATGGGATGGGCCGGCCGCTCACGGGCAATCCGCACCAGCCGGTGGAGAAGAGACAGGTCAGCCATGGATCAACACACCCGGAGGCCCGCTGGTGCCATGTGGAGATTCCCTAAAGGGGCCGGGAGGGAAGTTCGCGGGACTCCCCCATTTCCGGCAGGATGACATGGTTCCATCCGACCTGGGGGAGAACCTTCACGAACCCCTCCATCGACCTTTTTTCCCCATGGACCAGGACCGTAAGCTGGGGAACGGCCATCTTCCGGCACCAGTCGAGGAGATCCCTCTGGTCAGCATGGGCCGAAAATCCGTTGATCATGGCCCGGTTGATATGAACCTCCCGTTCCTGTCCGAATATCTTCACCGTCCTGGCCCCGTCCACAATCTCCCGACCCAGCGTCCCTTCGCTCTGGTAGCCAACAAAGGCCAGGGTGGACCGGGCATTGCCGATTTCCCGCTCGATGTGATACATCATCCGCCCTCCGGAGAGCATGCCGGAGCCGGCGAGGATGATGGCGGACCCTTTAAATTCGTTGATGCGCCGCGAATCGTCGCTGCTTCTGGCCAGAGTCAGCCGGTCGAAGTGGAAGGGGTCCTCGTGGCGGGACAATAGGTCCCTGAGCTCCCCGTCAAAGGACTCGGCATAGCGTTCGAAGACATCGGTCGAGCGAATGGCCATGGGGGAGTCAAGGAAGATCCGGCTCCCTTCCGGGAAAAATCCTTCGAGATCCCATTTCCGGAAGAGAAAGAGAAGCTCCTGGGTCCGTTCCAGGGCAAAGGTGGGGATGAGAACGGTTCCCCCCTTCCGGAAGGTCTCGGAAATGATTGAGCGGAGTTCAGCGGTGGAGTCCGAGTAGGAGCGATGATTCCGGTCGCCGTAGGTCGTCTCCATGACCACCACGCCGGAATCGGAGGGCGGATCGGCCGGAAGAAGAAAGGATCGGCCGGAGGATCCGAGATCCCCGGAAAAGAGGATGCGGGTCATGGCATTTCCCGCTCTCTCGGTGATCTGGACCGAGGCCGAACCCAAAATGTGACCCGCGTTACGGAAGGTCGCCTCCACTCCGGGCGCCAGGGCGATTCTCTCCCCGTAGCGCGCCGAGTTCTGAAAACAGCGCATCGTGTCGAAGACATCCACGAGGGAATAAAGGGGGGCGGGAGCGTGTTCATGATGGCGCAGCTGGTGTTCGGCATGCTCCTGGAGAATGTGGGCGGCATCCATGAGGACGATAGCGGTCAGGTCGCGGGTGGCGGGGGTGGCGATGATGGGCCCCTGGAAGCCCCCCTTGACCAGGAGGGGAAGGCGGCCGCAGTGGTCGAGATGGGCATGGGTCAGGAGGACTGCCGAAATCTCCCGCGGGTCGAACCCGAGGGGATGGCTGTTTTCCTGCCCCATGTCGTCCCGGCCCTGGAACATTCCGCAATCCACCAGAAACTTCTTTCCTCCGGCCTCCACAAGATGGCAGGATCCCGTCACGCAACGGGCCGCTCCGTGAAAAGAGACGCGCATCATTCCTCCTTATGGTGGATCCCAATGTTCAGGGCAAGCCGCCACAGTCTAGCACAATCCGTCCTTCCCGAAAACGCCCCGGGGATCTTGACTCCCCCCGGGCAAATGGGTAGGATTAAAGTGATAGTGATTCTCATGTTCACGGAGGAAAGTAATGGAGACCTTTCTCATCGTCATGCGAGAGTCCCTCGAGGCCGCCCTCCTGGTGGGGATCCTCCTCACCACCATCCGGAAGGCGGAGAGGCCGGGCGACCGAAAATATGTGATCGGGGGGGTGGCGGCGGCCCTTCTTCTCTGCGGGGCGGTCCTTGCGGGGTCCCGGGATCTTGTCGCCACCCTCTCGGGCCCCTTGAGAAACGAGCTGGATATTCTCGTCTTCTTTCTCGCGGCCTTTTTCCTGACCACGATGGTGGTCTGGATGCACTACCACGGGAAGGATCTCTCCCGGCAGCTCTCCGGACGTGTGGGCCAGCTTCTCGACTCGGGAGAGCACTGGGCCCTTTTTCTTCTCTCCTTCTTCGGCGTCTTCCGGGAAGGACTCGAAACTATTCTCTTCCTTTGGGGAATCGCGACCCAGATGGGGGGGGCAAACCTCTCCGAAATTCTCTGGGGGGTGGGGGGACTGATCGCCGGCATCGGGCTGGTCGTACTCCTTTTCCGGGGCCTCGTCCGGATTCCCCTTCACCATTTCTTCTCCGTCACCTCCGTCCTTCTGATTCTCTTCGCCGCCGGCATGATCTCGGCGGGGGTCGGGCGCCTCGTCATGATCGGGGCCCTTCCGCCGCTCATAAGCCAGGTCTGGGATTCAAGCCGTCTTCTGAACGAACACGACATTCTTGGGGGTTTCATGGCGGATTTTTTCGGATACCGGGCGCGCCCCTCCCTGACGGTCGTTCTCACGACCTTCACCTACATGATCGTCATGATGCTCTGGTGGCTTCGCTCCCATCTCCATTCCCTGCGCCCCGGCTCCCAGCCGGTCCGGAAGAGTCGCTGAGAAATCATGAAAAAATACCAGAATTTGATATCCATCCCAAAAAAGATTAATATAAAAATATGAATTTCTTCCGTTTCAAGAAAACTTGCCCGGCATTTTTTCTGGCTGTGATAGTTTTTTTTCTGAGTTTTTCACCAGCCAGGGCGACCCCCGGACCGGTTCTCCGGATTGATGTCGCCATACGCCACCATCGCTTCGAAACAAATGTCAGGGTGGTTCCCAAAGGCCAGCCTCTGCTCTTCCACGTGACGAATCTGGGGAAATCGATGGAGGAATTCGAAAGCTACGATATGGCCTTCGAGGTTGTGGTCCGTCCGGGGCAGACGGTGGAGATTCCGGTCTCGGGTCTGGGACCGGGAACCTATGAATATTTCGGAGACTTTCATCCGAGGACGGCTCGTGGCACGATCACTGTCAAATAAGTCTCAGGAGGAGGATCCCACAGGAAACTCCTTTCCCCCCCTCCCCTCTCCCCATTATTTGACCGTCCTCCGGCCTCTTGTTGAGGCCTATCAGGCCTTCCTGCAGGTCTCCGACCGGAACATCGCCTCGATGGGGCTCACCCGCGGTCAGTTCGACGTCATTGTCACCCTGGGAAGAACCGAGGGCTTACGATGCACCGACCTCGCCCGGGAGACTCTGGTCACCAAGGGAACTCTCACCGGGGTCCTGACCCGGCTCGAAAGAAAAAAGCTGATTTCCCGCACCCAGAACCCCAATGACCGCCGCGGACAGATCATCCGTCTCACGCCTGCCGGCGAGCAGGTCTTCGAAGAGGTCTTTCCCCGCCACATCCACCACCTCGAAAATTTTTTCAACAAATCTCTCACCAGCGAGGAGATGGACCGTCTCCGCCCGCTTCTCATAAAGATCCGGGACGGCTTCAGGACCCAGCATTCCCGGGTCCGTCCCCGGTCTGGCCGGAAATCTACCTGACATTCATCTCCGCCTCCTGAAGACGCCGGCGGCACACTTCGGAAGGACGAAGGGTGCAGGCCATCCGGACAGCCTCCACCGCTTCCCCTCGTCTCCCGAGCTTTTCAAGGATGCTCGACCGGTTCCAGTAGCCATAGAAGGACCGGGGATTTAGCAAAAGCCCCCGGTCAGTCGCCGAAAGCGCCTTGTCGTAGGCCCCTAGTCGGTACTGGGCGGCCCCGATCCCGATCCACCAGACATCGTTTCCGGGCTCCCGGGACGCCTTCTGGCGGTAAAAGGCCAGGGCCTTCCGGTAGTGTCCGGTCTCGAGAAGGACCGCTCCGCGGGTCTCGGCAAGCCTGAGATCCCGCCGCGCCTTCTTTTCCTTCATGAAACTTGCGTAAGCCTTCCGGATATCCTTTTTGGCCACCTCGACCATCACATAGGCCACATACCCGTCTCCCGCCTTCCGCACCGCATTGTGGACCACCCGCTGGCCGAAAAGGTTTCCGGAGGCCGCCGCATCGAAGAAGTCGTGGACGGAGGCGGAGGTCGAAAATCCCTGGCGTTCCCCCTCCTTCCGGTAGCGGTACCGGACCGACTCCCCGAAGGAGCTTTCGACGATCTGGAGAAGGGCATTTTTCCGGGCGGCCTGAACGGCCCCGGGAATCTCGTCCCCCTGGCCGAACCCGACGGCCCGGTAGACTCCCTTCGGAGCGTGGAGGGAGGCGACCCAGGCGGGAAGACTTCCCGTCTCTTTCGGATTCGATCCTCCCCCCGCACAGGCCCCCAGGAGCAGGGCCGTGACAAACATCACTGCGATCAGGACTCTCCTCAAGTCATCCTCCCCCCATACATTCGATCCGGGAACCGCCTCCGTCCCCCTTCTCTCAGATTTTTCCAGCCTAACACAGAGACGGGGCAAAAATGGTATCCTTCCCCCATCCGTTCCTCCGGTTTCCTTTTATCCGGGAGATCCATGCCCATTATCGTCGTTACGTCCCTGACCTTCTTTGTCATCGTTCTTCTGTCGATGCGCCTCCTCCCGCTCGAGATCGTGGTTCTCGGGGTCCCGGTCGTCCTCTCCCTGACGGGCGTCCTCTCCCTCGAAAAGGCCTTTGCGGGATTCTCGGAACCGGCGGTGATCGCCATCGTCTCCCTTTTCATCCTCTCGGAAGGCCTCTCCCGGACCAAGGTGGTCCGGAAGGTGGCGCTCCTGCTCGACTCTCTCCGGAGGCGCCATCCGGTCCTTCTGGTTCCGGCCATCCTGGGAACGGTGGGCCTTTTTTCGATGTTTCTCAATGACACGGGAACCACCGCCCTCTTTCTTCCGGTGGTCCTCTCTCTCCTCAAGGAATCCCGCCTTCCGGAAAAGCCCCTCCTCCTTCCCATGGGCTACGCGGCCATCCTGGGGGGATCGGCCACCTTGATCGGAACCTCCTCCAACATCGTGGTCTCCGGATATCTCGAGGGACAGGGGTATCATCCCTTCCGGATGTTCGACTTTTTCCCCATCGGAGCCGGAGCCTTTCTCCTGGGCCTTGTCTATCTGGGCCTGACCGGAAAACGCTTCTTCCGCTGGACGGAGGGCAAGGCCACTCCCGCCATCCCGCAGGAGGAGCGGACCTTCGATCTCGAACTTGTCCTGGGCGCGGACTTCCCTTACCTGGGCAAACGTTTTTCCGAATCTCCGCTCAAAACCCAAACAGGGCTCTCGCTCCGCATCGCCCACCCCTCTGGAATCCTCTCCGCCCGGGCCCGGGCCCAGTCCTTTCTCCGGGCCTCCTGGGACTGGTCGAGAAAGATCGGTCCGCCCAACGCTCCCCCCATGCCCCACACTCCCAAGTCCGCCAACCCCGAGGGGGAGGTCATGGTCCAGGGTCTCCATCTCCACGTGGTGGCCACTCTCTCCCAGCTTCACAAGCTGGGAGATCTGCGGGGACTCTCTCTCCTTCCGGTCCAGCACTCCCTTCCGGCCCCGGGGGAGGAGGTCAAACGGCCTCCCCTCGACCGGCTTCTGGAGTCGGAGGACTGGATCCTGGCCCAGGCCATGCTCTCCCCCCGGTCCGGGATGATCGGCCGCAAGATCTCCTCACTCCATTTTCAGCTTCCACCCGATGTCGACATCGTGGGGATTCACCGGGAAGAGAGTCGCCGGATCCCGGGTGAGCTCTCCGACCTGACCCTCGAGGCGGGAGACCTCCTCCTGATCCAGGGCCCCAAGCGGGCGGTGGAGGAGCTCTCCGGCAGAAACCTCTTCCTCTATCTCGACCTCTTCGAGCGGGAAACCTTCCGTTCTGACAAGGCCCTCATCGCCCTTGGGATCCTTGGCGGGGTGGTCCTCTCCAATGTCTTCGCCTGGCTTCCCCTGACCCTCTCGGCGGTCTCGGGGGCCATCCTCATGGTCCTCTCCGGATGCCTTACCATCGAGGAGGCGAAAAACGCCATCGAATGGCGGGTGGTCATGCTCCTGGGGGGCCTCTTTCCCCTGGGGTGGGCCATTGCCCAGACGGGGCTGGGCCAATTGATCGCAGGTCTTCTGACATCCCAGGGGCACACCCTGTCCCCGACCCTTCTCCTGGCCCTCCTCATGGGGACGACCGCCCTCATGGTCCAGTTCCTCTCCCATAACCTTGTGGCGCTCATCATGGCCCCCATCGCGATCGCCCTCTCCCGGGTCCTTCACCTCTCCCCCTACCCGCTCATGATGGGAGTGGCCTTCTCCGCGACCATGGCCTTTCTCACGCCCTTCTCCCACCCGGTGAACACGCTCACCTGGGGTCCGGGGGAGTACCGCTTCTCGGACTACACCCGCACCGGGGCCGCCCTTCTCCTGATCGCCTTTCTCTGGGGGCTCTTCGAGATTCCCAGACGCTTCCCTTTTGGGTTACACTAGGAAAAACACCGTCTTCGACCGGAGGAACCCTCATGGCATGCCGATCGTCCCTTGCCGCTCCGATCGCAGCGCTAACCGCGGGAGCGGGAGTAATACTCTACCTCACCTCCCCGGCTTGCGCTGCGATCGGGCGAGTCAAAAATCGCCTCTCAGAGTCTCTTTCTCCACTGGGTGATCATTTTCTCAGGCCAGTCGACCCCAGGCTCCGGATCCTCCCGTGACAAATCAAACCTCAGGAACAGCACGGAGTCAGAAAAACCGTCCGGTCTTTCTGGTGCTGGGATTTTTGATGAATCTCGCTTTGGTGACCGGGGTCCATCCCGCCACGGCCGAGGCCGGTCTCGGAGATCTTCGTCCTGAGGTGATGGCCAAGGCCCAGTCCCTCGGTTTGAGCCTCGTCCGGACCGACCAGCGGGAGGGCTACACGGCCCTGACCTTTACGCATTCGGAAACCGGGACCCTCCCGGGACGGCCGCCCCGGACCCTCATCGTCCGGGAATTTCTCGACTCCGGAGGTCGCTCCTTCGCTGTCGCCTGGAGGGGGTCGCTCCATCCCGACCTCTCCCTTCTTCTGGGAGAGCTCTCCGGCCACCTTCCCCCGGTCAACCGGTCTCCCACCCGCCACCGTCTCTTCTTCCAGGATGGCCGGCTGGTAATTTCTGTGGTCGGAACCTCCCTCTTCCAGTCCGGGGCCGCCTGGGACAAAACCCGGCTTCCCCAGGGCGTTTCTCCCGCCAGGATCCGGATCGCCCCATGACGGGAACCCGGATCGGGGGTATGGCCCTGCTCTTCTTCTCCCTGATTTCTCTTTCCGGGTGCGGCGGGGGATCATCATCTTCCTCCCCGACGCCGGTCTGCACCGGAACCACTCCCCCGGGACTTTCTCCGTTGACCGCCAACACCATGCCGGTCTACCAGTCGACTTGCGCCGGGGCGGTCAATAGTCCATCGGTGACGCTCACGATCTGCGTGCCCTCTTCCTCCACCTGCGAGGATGTCCCCAACATTCTCCTCGACTACGGCTCGACCGGGCTCAGGCTCTCCCATACACTTTCCATTTCCGGGGAGCTTCCGCAGGAGCAGGTCAGCGGCCAGGGGCTTTTCGAGTGCTACCAGTTTGTCTCGGGGTACAATTTCGGGCCGGTGGTCACAGCCCAGATCTCGCTGGGGACGACTCAGCTCTCCCAACCCGTTCCGGTCCAGATTTCTAACTCCTCACTTCAGGCTCCTTCCTCCTGTACTCAAGGCGGGACCGTTTCCTCCGCCCCCTTCCAGCCTTACTACAACGGCATCCTGGGGGTCCTCTTTCCCCGATACGACTATTTGAGTGGCATTTATTACGAAGGGAACGGATATTCGCCTGTGAATATGACGTCTTCCAACGAATACCTTGAAGTCCAGAACCCCGTCTACTTGCTCGCCTCCAATAACAATGGCGTTCTTCTCTCCGGACTTCCTGCGGTTTCCACCTCCGATGGCGCCTTCACGGTCACGGGAACATTGACCTTCGGAATTCCCAGTGGAAATTACACAACTCTCGAAACCAACTCTTCGACAACAACAAATACCTGTGAAAGTTATGGCTCACTCTGCGCAACCTATAATAATACCTCCGGTCTGACCGCCTTATTCGATACGGGGTCGAACGGCTTCTTCATCGACAATTCAAGCCTTCCCCAATGTACAGGAAACCTGTCCGGATTTTTCTGCGGGAATGCCTCAAACCAAAGCGCCACGCTCACCGGAGCCACAGGACCCTCGGGTTCTTACACACTCAATTTCTCCATTGTCAGCGCCCAGACACTTTTGGCGACCGGAAACAACGACTTCTCCACCCTGGGAGGAAACGCCCCGGGAGCCTTCGATGCGGGATTCCCCGCCTTTCTCCTGGGATATCCCATCGGAATCCGATGGGATGCACCCTGCAACACCAATGGGGCAGGATGTTTTCTGATCGGACAATAACAATACCAAAGATAAAAACGGTCAAATAGGACCCTCCCGGTTCAGAGAGCTTTTTGGCAACATTCCGGGAGGTCATTTTGTGAAGGAAGGGGGCCTCTCTCCCTTGAACAGCCCCTTCCTCCCTCCTACAATGGATTCACCGTCGGGACATACGCCTTCTAAAGTTCTAAAGGAGATACCCATGAAACGGATCGTCATCGCTGGTTCCGGCTTCGGAGGACTTGCCGCGGCCCGCGCCCTCCGGGAAAGGGCCCCGAAGGAGACGGAGATTCTCCTGGTCTCCCCCCGTCCGGAGCTTTTGTACTATCCTGGCCTGATCTGGATTCCCACCGGACTCCGGTCCCCCTCAGACCTCCGGGTTCCCCTTGACAGCTATTTCAAGAAGCACCGGATCCGCCACATACCCGGGACCGTGACCGGCGTCGAGGAGAAGGGCCGGATCCTGGTGACCGACAAGGGGCGTCATGAAAACGACGCGCTTCTCATTGCCACCGGCTCCGCCTCCCTCCGGAAGCTTACGGGCATCGAGCACAGCCGCTCGATCTGCCAGGGGATCGAGGACGCCGTCGCCATCCGGGAGAGGATCGAAAGCCTGGAGACCGGGACCATCGCCCTGGGGTTCGCCGGAAACCCCAACGAGCCCTCGGCCGTCCGGGGGGGCCCCGTCTTCGAACTCCTGTTCGGACTCGACACCTGGCTTCGAAAGACCGGCCGGAGAGGCAAGATTTCCCTGACCTTCTTCAGCCCGGCCGCAGAACCCGGAAACAGGCTGGGACCCAAGGCCGTGAAAAATCTCCTGGCCGATATGGCACGACGGAACATTCCGACCCATCTGGGGGCCAAGCTTTCGAGCTTCTCGGCGGAGGGCGTCACGACCGAGGCGGAGAGCTTTCCGGCTGACCTCATCATCTTCACACCGGGACTTCGGGGCCCGGACTGGGTAGCCGGAACCGACCTTCCCAAGTCTCCGGGGGGTTCATCAAGGCGGAAAAGACCTGCCAGGTCTCGGACTGGCCCGGAACCTATGTGGCCGGAGACTGCGGGGCCTATCCCGGACCGGACTGGATGCCCAAGCAAGGCCATTCGGCCGACCTCCAGGCCGAAACGGCCGCCCACAACATCTGCGAATACCTTGAGGGCCGACCTGGCACAAAGGAATTTCGGGTCGAACTGGTCTGCGTCGTCGACAGCCTCGATTCGGGCACCCTGGTCTACCGCACCCCGACCCGGAACATCCTCCTTAAAAGCTCCTTCTTCCACAACGCCAAGTCCTTTTTCGAACGGAGGTACCTCGCCCGCTACCGCTAAAAAAAAGTCTTGAAGCCAGAGACGAACCTGTCTATCCTGAGAGAACCCTTGACCCGGAAAACCGAGGAGGTCATCCATGAGCACGAAGCCACCCAAAGGCCATCCCGTCCCCAAGCTTACCCCTGACGATCTCGAGGAAGAACCGGTTTCGAGCTCCCGATGGGAATCTCTCATGGAGCGGCTGGACCGGGCCTGGACGGAAAACAAGATTGACGCCAGGACATACCAGATCCTGCTCGAGGCATTAGACGAAGCGGAAAGCAAAAACACCAACGTGGAGGGAGCATGAGCGGACCGAACAGGAAGGCCCAGAAAAATATTGCAGCTGATCTCAATGAAACATCCGTCTCAAGCCCCATGTGGGAAACCCTCATGGAGAAGCTCGACCGGGCCTGGACAGAAAACAAGATCGATCTCAGAACCTACGAGATCTTCCTCGAGGCCCTGACCGAGGCTGAGGCCCAGAACATGGACGTCGAAGGCGGAGCATGAGCGCCTCCCTGCGCCTGGTTCCCTCCCAGCGTCTTTCCGAAGGGGCCGGAGTCACGGTCCACCGGACCCTTGGGACGCCGACCCTCCGGAGCCTGGATCCCTTCCTGATGCTGGACCACTTCAACAGCACCAACCCCGGAGACTATATCGCGGGATTTCCCGACCACCCCCACCGGGGATTCGTGACCTTCACCTACCTTCTCGAAGGGCATATGCTCCACCGGGACAGCATGGGACACGAAGGAGATCTGGTCACCGGGGGGGCCCAGTGGATGAAGGCCGCCCGGGGCGTCATCCATTCCGAGATGCCGCAGCAGACACAAGGGCGGATGAGCGGCTTCCAGCTCTGGATCAACCTTCCGGCACGTGAAAAGATGTCCGATCCGGAGTACCGGGAGATCCTTCCCGGGGAGATCCCCGTCATCCGGCAGGAAAACGCTCTGATCCGGCTCCTCGCCGGGAGCTGGGCCGGCCAGGAAGGGGCCCTCACAGATCCCCTCACCCATCTTCTCTATGCCGACATCACCCTCTCCCCCCAGGGAACCCTCTCCCTTCCCTCCCGTTTCTTTGCCGGCCGGAGTGCCTTCCTTTACGGGTTCGAGGGATCAATACGGGTTTCGAAGACGGAGATTCCTCCGGAAACACTCGCCGTCCTGTCCTCCCCCAACTCCCCTGCCATCCCAGAGTTCTCTCTTTCCTCGGACTCTCACCCCGCACGATTCATCCTTGTATCGGGTCGTCCGATCGGGGAGCCGGTCGTGGCCTATGGCCCGTTCGTCATGAATACCCGTGAAGAGATCGAACGGGCCATCGACGATTACCGGAACAATCGCCTCGTCTGATTTCCCCCCGTCATTCCTACCCTGAGATCGTCTCTTTGGAAGGCGTCCCCGGGACCTTTTCCTGAAGGAGGACCGCCGCCACCATCAGAATTCCAAAGGAAACCGGAAAGATCCCCGGGATCGGTTCGTGCAGAAAAAGGAGGGAGAGAATGGCGCCCAGGAAGGGGGAGAAAGAAAACCAGGCCCCGGTGCGAGAGACCCCGATCAGGCGGATCGACCGGAGAAAGAAGACCAGGCTGATGCCGTAGCCCACAGCCCCGGTCAGGAGAATGGACAGAAGGTCGGAGGAGAGCAGTGGAACGGATTCAATGGAGAAGGCCAGGAGAAAGAGGAGAAGGGAGGAGCCCACTCCTTTCCATACGGTCAGGGCCAGGGGATTAATACCGGAAAGATAGCGGAGAATGTTCGAGTCCAGGGCCCAGAGCAAGGCGGCTCCCAGGAAGGGAAGGGCCCAGAGTCCGGCCTGGCCTGAGCCCTTCCAGGACAGGAGCGCGCACCCCGTCCCCCCGAGGATCGTTCCGGCGATCAGTCGGGGGGTCAATCGCTCCCGGAAGAAAAAGCCTGCGATCAGGACCGTGAAGATCCCTTCGGCATTCATGAGAAGACTCCCCTGGGAGGCCCGGGCTCCCGAGAGTCCCACCATCAGGAGAACCGGCGCGGCCACACCCCCGATGAGAATGGATCCCGCCAGGGCCCACCGGGTCGGGCGGGAGATTCCGCCTTTTCCCAGAAACTCCCCTGGACTCTTCGGGGCCAGGCCCAGAAAAGGAAGGATGCCGACAGAGGCTCCGAAGACAGAACCCGCATAAAGAAGCGCTGACAGGAATAGGGGCGGATAGCGGTCCGCAAAGATCTTGGTGAAGGGGGTCGACAACGAGAAAAGAAGGGTCGCCAAAAGGGCCCATTTCATCCGTGCCAAGAGTCTCCGATCGAAAGGGGGAACCCCGTAAGGGTCAGGGAAGACCAAGTGTGGATTATACCGGAAGCCGGAGCTTCCGGAAACCGGCCCCTCTCCCTCCTTTTCGAAAACCCGGCCCTTTCCGGGAGGGAATCCTGGACTCTCCATCTTCGGAAAAATTGACATAGGGAAAATCTATGTTAATTTTTTGGAACCTGACAATTTATTTTTATATATTGATGAATTTTGGTGCCGGAGATCCCCTTGGTGAGAATCCCGGCAGGTCAGGGCAACCCTGAACCGGGGGAAGAAGCGATGGGCCACGAGATGAGAAGAATCGAGCAATCCGGGCAATACGAAATTGTGGGTCTTGTCGAAAAGGACAGAGATAGCAAAGAAAATTCCCTGCTCTTTGTCCGTCATGCAGGAGCGCCCCAGGCCCTCCTCCGGGACACCGTCCCCGAAGCCCTCGAGACGGCGATCCTCCTGAACCGGGTCCTGAACGTCTATCATGGCGGGGTAACGCCGTAGGCCCCTGATCTTTTGGGCCTGACCTCTCTGAATTTCCATATATCCGAAAGATAGACCTTCCAAAACCGGGGGAATTCCGAACAGGGTCTTCTCCTTTCGCACGGGAAATCATCAGGGTCTGTTTTAAGGAAGGGAATATAAGGAATGCCCCCTCTCCTCGGGGCACCACCATGTCGACATCTCTTCCGTGGACCGGGAAGGGAGAAAAAATCAAAACCCGGAAAGGCAGGAAGAAAACCGTCTGTTCCGGGTTTCGGGCCACATTTGTTTTCTAGTGTGTACAGTGATGGGGAATCACCTTCAATTCATCGAAGACCTCGTCGATGATCCGGATTTCCGTCTCCCGGGGAGTCGGCTCCATCGGCTGGAGGGGAACTTCCACATAGGGCTGGTCCATCACAAGCTGCATTACCCCAACCTTCATGGCTTCCAGCAATTCATCGGTCATTGTCTCCAGATGGTTCTTCTCCATGAAATTATCGGCGGCACATCCGAAATAGGTGATCAGGTCCCGCTTCCACTGGAGAAATCCCTCCGGAGTCGGGTCGGGAACGGCATCGATCCACGCCCTTTCCCCAATTCTTCTGGCCTCTGCCAGCAATCCTTTTTCAACGATATCCATGGTGAACTCCTTAATTCTGGGGTTCCCGGGCCACGAAATCCTGCCCTGGAAACCCGAAGCAGGAGTCTCATTTCTTGATGAAGATTCTTCGTTGGACCAGGAAATGAATCTCCTTGATGTTATTATAGTCCCTGATGTTGTCATGTCAATATTTTATCGTTTAATACAATATTTATAAAACCCTAAAAATGATTCGGGATATCCTCCGGCCGATTCTTTGGAGAGACTGGGATGGCACTCCCAGCTCCCCTCCCTGGAAACGGGGCCCTGGGGAGTCGTCTGTTACCACAGTTCAACCTTCGACTCCCTTCCGGACTCCGAAACTGGATCCGGGACTCCCATCCGCCGGTTCCCCTGTTCCTCCGGAGTAGAGACTGGTCAGATAGGACCGCCTGGTCCCGTCCCCTCAGTCCTTTCTCTCCTTTGCCCCCTCCCGAGGAGAAGGATCTCGAGCTCCTCGGTGATTTCTTCCTGCCTAAGCTCATGGCCATGCTTTTCAAGCTCTTCCAGGGTCTGGTCGAGGGAGTCGAGAGCCCCGTTCATATGCTGAAGGCGTTGCCGGTTTTCGGCCAGGAAGGAGAGTGTGAAGGCCCTGTCGAGAATGGCGAGGAGAAACTGCTCGAAGAGTCCGGCGGCAAGTTCCCCAGGGGAGAGAGTGATGAGGGGAGGATAGGAGGACCTTCGGACCTCTGCCTTCCGATTCCTTGTCAGGGGATGAAAGACCCGGATCCTCTCAGGGAGGTCATGGCCCCCATGGTGGATGAAGACCCAGTCAAAGCCTGAAAATTCGGCGAGGCGGGGGAGAAGGCCTTCGATGATCCCGGGAATTTCTCCGGTCGTTCCGGGGCCTCCGATGATTCCGGCAAGGGTTGGCTCTTCCTCGAGTTTCGCTCCGATCTTCCGGCCCACGGCCAAAAGTTTCGAGGGCCCCGGAACCATTGCCCTTTCAGTGTCGAAGCGGTCCAGGACCGCCTCGTTGAAATCCCCGCAAAATCCCCGTTCGGAGCCGAACAGAAGATAGAACCTGGGGGCTCCGGGAGGGGGGACCGGCAATTTTGCAATCCCGGAGGATTCAACCTCCTCCAGGGCTTCCTCGACGATCCGGGCCATCTCCTCCTGGGGCTCCCGGATCCGGGAGAGCTTGCCCAGTTCCGCGATCGACAGGTTCTTCATGGCATTCATGATGCTCCGGATCTCCCGAAAGGCCCGGGTCCGGTTCTTGAGATCGGAGAGTCGACTCACCTTGCCCTCCCCAGGAGTCTTTCCCAGTCCTCCCTGGGAGAGGCGAGGGTGAGCCCGCTCTCCCTTGCCTCCCTGACCAGGCCCATAAGGGCTGGCCTCACGGAAGTGATCTCGAGTCCATCAAAGTAGCCGCGATTATAGGCCACGAGCCAGGCCATCTGATCAGAGGACGAGAATGGGGAAAAGCGGTCCTGGATCAGGAGCTCCCGGAGAATTCGCCCGCGATCGATTTTTTTCTGGACGGAGGACTCGAGCTTTGCGCCGAAGCGGGTGAAGACCAGGAGCTCCAGAAACTGGAGGTAGTCGAGTTTCATTCGCCCGGCCTCCTCCCGGATCGCCCCCGGCTGGGCCCGTCCCCCGACGCGGGAGACGGAACGCCGAAGGTCGATCGCGGGAAGGAATCCCGAGGAAAAAAGGGCGCCGTCGAAATAGATCTGTCCATCGGTGATGGAGATGAGGTTGGTCGGAAGGTAGGAGGCGATCTCCCCTTCCCGGGTTTCGATGATCGGAAGCGCGGTCAGGCTTCCTCCCCCGAAGGAGGGAGAAAGACATGTCGAGCGTTCGAGCAGGCGCGCGTGAAGTGAGAAGATGTCCGCAGGAAAGGCCTCCCGGCCCGGCGGGCGCCTGAGAAGGAGCGAAAGCTCCCGATAGCTGTTGGCATGGGCGGTCAGGTCGTCGTAGACCACCAGGGCATCCTCTCCCTTTCTCATCCAGTATTCGGCGATCGCACACCCCGAAAAAGGGGCGATGTACCGGACTCCCGGAAGGGCTGTCGCCTCGGCCACAACCACCACCACATGGCCCAGGGCCTCGTTGTCCCTGAGCATCTGGATCGTGTTCATGACGGTTGAGCGTTTTTGGCCGATCAGGACGTAAACGCATTTTACGCCCCGTCCCTTCTGGTTGATGACGGTGTCCAGCGCCACCGAGGTCTTGCCGAGCCCGCTGTCCCCGATTAAAAGCTCACGCTGGCCCATCCCGACCGGAATCAGGGTGTCGATGATCCGGTGGCCGCTCAGAAGGGGTCGGGCCACGAAATCCCGCGCGATGATGGGAGGCGAGGGAGAATCGAGGAGATTCCGGATTGGGCAGACGGGAGGGGGGGCCCCGTCCAGAGGACGGCCCAGGGGGTCGATGACCCGTCCCAGGAGCTCATCGCCCACGCCGATCTCCAGCGGGGTATTGAGACGCTCGACAGATTGTCCGGAGGAGAGGGCCTCCGACGCCTCGAGCAGGATGGCCCCAACGTTTCCGCTTGCGACCTGAAAGACCACCGCCCGGCTTCCGTCATCGCAGCGGATGAGCTCATCGATTTCCGCCCCCGGCAGACCCCGGATCCAGAGGATTCCGTCTCCCATGGAGAGAATTTGCCCGCGTTCGGCACTTCTTGGGACAAAGCGGTAGCGGGAGAGCCATTCCTTCTGCCGATCAAGGGGCGAGGATTGCGTAAACGGGGCCTGTCCGCTCATGGCCGGCCCGATTCTCTGAAAAACCGCAGCTCATCCTGGAGGTTCGCGGATATTTCCGCCCCTTCGACCTCGATGCGAAGGCCCGCCAGGAGGGAACCCTCCACGGAATAGACATAGTCGAAGCCGGGCCCTAGACGCTCGGACAGCGCCTTTTCGAGAGCCGACCGTCGACCCTCCGGAAGGGGATAGGCCGAGGAAATCCTGACCGTCTTTTGTGTCCGGTCACTTTCCCCCAGGATCCGGGAAGAGCGTCCCCCCGGATCGCCAAGATCTTCCAGGACAAGATCGATGATCCGGTCTTCGATCTCGGGCGTGACCACGGATGACAGGAACCGGGCGGCAAATTCCGTCGCCTGCTCCATCGCCCTTCTCTCGACGGCGAGGTGTTCCTCCGCCTCCTCCCGATCATGGCGGACCCGGGCCTTCTCCCGCTCCTTTTCGATCTCTCCCTCAAGAGCAACCCTGAGGCGCGCCTCCTCTTCTTCCAAAGACTTCCTGAGCGCCTGGCGGGCCTGCTCTTTTTCGGAGGCCCACTCCTTGAGACGGTTTTCGTATTGGCGTCGAAGGGATTCGGCCTCGGATCGGTCTTTCGCCGTCTCCTCCCTCATCCGGGCAACCTCCGCCTTACGCTGGGCAATGACCCGCCGAACCGGTCCCACAAGAAGGCGCCACAGGATCCAGAGCAGGACAAAAAAATTGGCGATCTCGATCAGGAATGTCGACAGGCTCAGATGCACGGAGGCCCCGTTTCAGAGATCAATGTTTGAGGATGAACTGCAAAAGGGGGTTCCGGAAAAGGATGATCAGAACGATCACAAGGCAATAGATCGCCAGGGATTCGATCATCGCCAGACCCACAAAGAGTGTCCGGGTAATGGATTTTTCCGCTTCGGGCTGCCGGGCGAGGGCGTCCAGGGCCTGGGAGATCGCCCGTCCCATCGCAAATCCCGGGGCGATGGTTCCGACAGTGATGGCCAGGGCCGCAACGGCAGTGGATACCAGGGTGAACCAGGTCATGTCCTTCATGAAATCCCCTTTCTAGTCCGGTTTTTGATCCCGGGCCTGAAGTCCTCCGGCGATATAGATGAGGGCCAGCATCCCGAAGAGATAGGCCTGGATGACACCTTCCACAATGTGGAGCATGAGGATCGGAATCGGGACGAGCGGCCCGGCCACATAAAGGACGAGGACCGCCGTCAGCTCGAGACTCATCATGTTTCCGAAGAGACGAACGGCAAGGGCCAGGGTCCGGGACAGTTCGCTGATCAGATGGAAAGGCAGCATGAAGGGTGTGGGTGAAAGGTAGTGACGAAGGTAGGGGATGAGCCCGTCAGTTTGGATTCCGAACCAGTGGACGGAAAAGAAGACGAGAACCGCCAGGGCCGAGGTCACGGAAAGGTCGGAGGTGGGAGAGGCGAGGCCCGGGACGAGACCCGCCATGTTTGCCAGGAAGATGAAGATCCAGAGGGTCGAGACAAAGGGAAGGAGCTGGGCGGAGCGTCCGGGGATGACGGCCTCGATCGCCTCCTCCATGGCCATGACGAGGCCCTCCAGGAGGGACTGGAGCCCCCCCGGCTCGGCCCGGAGCCTGCGGGAAAACAAAAATGAGAGCCCCGAAAGGAGCGCCATGATCATCCAGGTCATCATGACGCTTCCGGCAATCCTGATCCCTCCGGCAAGGGGAAGGGTTTCCGAAAAAGGGCTGGCCTCGGGCATAGGGAATCCCTCACTCCCTGAGAAAGAAGTAGACGTTGACCACCCCCAGGACAAGGCCGGAAAAAATCAGGGAGATCGTCCAGCTGAAGGAATACCCGGGAAGCTTCTGGTCCAGCCAGTTTCCAAGGTAGGCCCCTCCCACCAGGGGGAGGGCGATCATGAAGCCCACGGTCCCCAGATAGACCGTCTGCCCCAGAAGAGTGTTCTGTTCCCTTCTGGCCTTGAGGAGGCGCCGGATGTCCCGCAGAACATGATTTCCCAGCTTGTCGGGGTCCTTCGCCGGGCTCATGGGATCCCTCCTTCGGTTAAAGATGTCAGGCGTTTCATGAGTTCGAGGTCGAGGGAGTGCAGACTCGACCTGGTCTTTCGGATCGCTTCCTCCCGCCGGACCAGGTCATGCTCCAGGAGGGAGGGGATCTCCTCGACATTTTTTGTCCTGAAATAACTGGTCGTCGCAATCCGGAGGTGATTTTCCGAGAAGAGAAAGACCCCCCCGGCAAAAGCCAGGTACTCCCTTGTTCCGTCCCCCTTCCTGAGTCTCAAAAGCCCCCAGGACAGGACCGTCACCCTCCGGAAGGCTCCGGCCAGGACCCCGAAGCTCCCCGACGCATCCCGGGCCGTCACGCTCTCCACATCCTCGATCCGTTCGATTGAGGCAGGGCTCGCGATGGTCAGGGAAAAGGTCTTCATGGAGCCTCTTCCTCAAGGGAGCCTTTCATGAAAAACCAGTCTTCGGGCCGGTCGTCGTGCTTTCCGGAGAGGATCTCCTCGCAGTCTGACAGGGTGGACGAAAGGGGGACAGAGACCCCGGGAAGACCAGAATGGGCCGTGGTCACATGAAAGGGCTGGGTCAGATACTGCATGAGTTTTCTCGCCCGGAGGACGATCCGGCGATCCTGGACGGAGAGCTCCTCGATCCCCAGCATCCGGATGATGTCTTCGAGCTCGGCCTGGCGGGCTAAGTGCTCCCGGACTGTGCGGGCCACGGAATAGTGTCGGTCCCCCAGAAAATACCGGTCCATGAAGTTGCTTCGGGAGGCCAGAAGATCGATGGCCGGATAGATTCCCTTCCCGGCCTGGCCCCGGGAGAGGATCACGGTGGTGTCGAGATGGTTCAGGATCCCGTTCACCGCCGGATCGGACATGTCATCGGCGGGGACGTAAACCGCCTGGACCGAGGTGATGCCTCCCCGGGCTGTCGACAGGATCCGGTCCTGGAGTTCGGCGATTTCGGACATCAGGGTCGGCTGGTATCCGACCGCTGCGGGCATGCGGCCCATCAGACCGGATATTTCGCTCCCCGCCTGGACATATCGGAACACATTGTCCATCAGGAAGAGGCCCTCCCCTCCGAGGGTGTCCCGGAGATATTCCGCATAGGTCAGGGCCGTCGCCCCCACCCGGAAACGCACCCCAGGGGATTCGTCCATCTGGCCAAAGACAAGAAGAGTCCGGTCCATGACCCCGGCGTTCTGCATCTCGTGCCATAGTTCATGGGCCTCGCGGATCCTCTCCCCGACCCCCGAAAAGACCGAGAATCCCTTGTGAATCGTGGCGACGGAATGCATGAATTCCATGATAAGGACTGTCTTTCCCACTCCGGCCCCGCCAAAGAGCCCGGTCTTTCCGCCCCGGATGAAGGGAAACAGGAGATCGATGGCCTTGATGCCCGTCTCCAGGATCCCCCGTCCCGCCTTTGTCTCGAAAAGGGGCGTGGACTCTCCAAAGATGCTTCTCCGGTCCTGGTCAGGCAGCGGCGGCCCCCCGTCGAGAGGATCCCCGAAGATGTCAAGGAGACGGCCGAGACAGGAGAGGGAGACCGGAACCCGGATCGGTCCTCCGGTGTCATCGGCCCTGAGGCCGTACCGGAGCCCCCGGGAGGTGTGGAGGACGATCGCCTGGACATGGCCTTCATCGAGATGCTGGTTGACTTCAAGCAGATAGCGGTCGGTGGCGGTGGTCACAGACAGCGCCTGGCGAAGCGGGGGAAGGGGGTGGCAGGCCAGAGTCGCGACAGGGCCCAGAACCTCCGTGATCCGGCCGATACCCTTGGAGGAGTCTTCTGTCATGCCAGTCTCCGGTTCAAAAGGATCAGTGCCTGTCCGGGAATGTGCGGCCCGCTAACGTCCCTGCCACCACCGGACCCGTCCCGTATCCATATGGACAAAGTCGAGATGGGGATAGTAGCCGACCCCCCCGGCGGAGAGGGAGAGCGCCACCCGCCTCAGGTGATCGAGGGAGACTCCTGGAATCCGGATATCCGCCGCCTTTCCCTCCATGTGAAGGCTGTGCCGGGCAACCCCTTTCGAATGGCGGCGGAGCATGGCGTTGGTTTTTGGAGAGCGGTATCCGGAGATGAGGTGAATCGGCTGGCGGGATCCCAGGCGGATCCGGGCAAGAAAGAGAAGATCGAGGAGACGGGGATCGATCCTCCGGACCTCCCCCGTACGGAAGTCCCGCATGAACCGGTCGATCTCCGAGAGGGCCGAGGGATGGTAGCTCCCCCCCGACCAGAAGACTGTCTCCATCCGTTCTCCGGTGTGAAGATTGTAAAGGGAAAGAGCGCGTTCCCGGTTGACGGGGGCCGGCCGGGAGAGGGCGATATTGGGAAAGCACAGGACGGCGGCCGAGGCAAGGCCCGCCTTCATGAACTGCCGGCGCGAAAGCTCCCTTGTAAAAAACGGTCTCATGTGGAACTCCTTTTGGGCGATGGGGCCCGGGATCGGGTCGGGGTCACATCCACGGGACGCCCCTCCCGATTCCGAAGGACCTTCCGGGCCTTTTCCGCATCGATCCTGATCTCCCGATGACGGGACAGCCAGCGGAAAAAATCCCCGGAGAGATCTTCTTCTCCATGATACACGTCCGGATGGACTTCAAGATAGAGGCGGCCTTTGGGGGTAAGCTCCAGGAGAACGGGCCGGTCCACGATCCAGACAGGGGTCCCTACGGAGACCTTCCCGAAGAGGGCTTCGATATCCCCGGGGTTTAGGCGAATGCAGCCGTGCGTTGTCATGGTATAGATGCTTGAAGGGGCATTCGTTCCGTGGATTCCGTAATTGGGCAAGGAGAGGCCCAGCCAGTAATGTCCCAGAGGATTGTCCGGACCCGGAGGAACCCGCGTCAGGATCCTCTGTCCCTGACGCCGCATCTCCCTCTGAATCGACGGGGGAACCACCCAATCGGGGTCGATCCGTTTGACAACAACCCGGTACCGTCCCTCCGGAGTGGGCCAGGAAGGTTTTCCCAGAGCGACGGGAGCCGAAAGAACGAGTCGACCTCCGGAGAAATAAAAAAGCATCTTTTCGGGGAGATTGATCAGGATCCCGTCGCCGGGGGATGGTGGAACAAGGTGACGGCTGTCGACTCGGAGAATCTGTCCCGGATAAATGAGGTCGGGGTCCCTGATGACGTTCTCCCGGACCAGGGTGGAGAGGGAGAGTCCAAATCGCGACCTGATCCCCAAAAGGATGTCCCCCGGCCGGACCCGGTAGGACTTGATCCCCCCGGTCATTTCACGGGAGAGGAAGACCGGCTCCTCGGATCTGGCCGGGGGGCCTGCGAGGAAGACCCCTCCCGGGATCAGGGAGAGGAGAAGCATTTTTAAAATAACGGAGGAGAAAGAACGAAGGACAGCCGTCCTATTTTTAAGGATTTCATTGAACCATTTCTCCAGACCCGGTCGAGACTGGCCCAAGCCGGTCAACCTTTCCCGGAAACGGAGGGAAATCCCTCCCCGTAGCGATTCAGATGGGCGAACTCAGAGAGATCCCGGCGAACCCTCAGATATTTCTGGACTTCGGGCCGGGACTCTTTCAGCGGATAACCCAGCCGGACGGCGTAGGCGATCTTCTCATGGCCGGGAAACTCCAGGATCTTCCGGACTTCTGGCTCTACAGAAGGACTGCTGAAGGCGCTCATGACCTGGAAGCCGATGCCAAGGGATTCCGAAACGAGCCACATTGTCTGAAGCACGCATCCCAGGCTGATGAATCCCAGAATGTCCCCTTCCGAAGCCGGCGCACGTTTTCGGGTGTCGTAGGTGACGACAAGGATGGTCGGACTGTGCCGGATGGTCTGGCTCATGAAGGAGGGCCCTTCGGAGAAGGCCGCCTCCTCAAGTTTTGAAAAAAGGGAGGGATCACGCCACGACGGGGGAAACATGGAGGCCAGGATTCCCGTTTTTTTCCTTTTCAGCTCCTCCTCGGAAAAGGAGAGCTGCTGGAAATTCTCCCGGATGAAGTCCAGGGAGAGACCGGATTTCAGTTCACCCAGCCTTCGGAGGAGAGTGGGATTGTCCACCACGATGACCTCGTAGTTCTGCATGTTGTGGGCGGTGGGGGCCCAGGAGGCCGCCTCCAGGATCTTCGCCAGATCCTCCCGGGAGACGGGGGTCTCCGGATCGAAGGGAACCCGGGCCGAATGCCGGCTACGGATCAAGGCATAAAGGTCATTCATGATCTCCTCCCATCGTCAGAACGGCCCGAAAATGCACCCTGGCTTCCATCATCCTCCGGAAGGCCTCCGGCGCTCCGGAAAGAGGGAACTCCTCGACCATCGGAAGGATTCCGGCCATCTCGCAAAATCTCAGAGCCTCCTCCATCCGCCCCCCCGCCGTTCCCTCAAGCAAGAGGGCCTCTCCCAGAAGAAGGGCATGAGGAATCTCGATCATTCCCCGGGAAAAGGAGACGACCGTCATTTTCCCCCCGCGGTCAAGCCCTGGCAGGAGCTCCGCAATAAGCCGGCTGTTTGGTGCCGTGCACAGCATGAAGCGGGCCCCGCCCAGGCTTTTAAGCTCCGAGGCGGCCGATCCGCCGCCGGTGTCGATGACGTGGTGGGCCCCCAGCCGTTTGGCCAGGGCGGCCTTCTCCCTTCCCCGGGTCAGTGCGATGGTCCGGAACCCAAGGTTTTTGGCAATCTGGACCGCCAGATGTCCGAGCCCGCCCAGACCGATGATTCCCACTAGGTCCCCCCCTTCGCACCGCTCTTCTTCAGTGCGGCATAGACCGTGTTTCCGGCGCAGAGAAGGGGAGCTCCCTCCCGGGACGGAATCCCCTCGGGAATTTCGACGAGGACATTGGCGGGAGCCAGGAGATATTCGGCGTAACCTCCGTTGCGGGTGAGGCCTGTCGTCTGCACATGGTCGCAATGCCAGAAATCCCCCCTCCGGCACGGGGCGCACTGTCCGCAATGCCCCCCGTGCCATCCGACCCCCACCCGCTGACCCGAACGCCAGGTGGAGGAGGCCAGACTCCCTGTCTCCACGATGGTTCCGATCACCTCGTGTCCGGGGATCACCGGATAGGTGAGTCCGGGATAGGTTCCCTCCAGGGCCAGGGCATCGCCATGGCATATCCCGCAGGCCTCGACCCGGAGGAGGACTTCATCGGTAGCAGGCTCGGGAACCGGACGGCTGACGAGTTCGAAGGCGGCGCCGGGCGCCGGAACCTCTATCGCCTGCATCATCTTTTTCATGGACTCCTCCCGGAAACAAGCAGGTCCGGACTTTTCATTGAACCCTAGGAGAGAATGGCTGACATTTCTGAAGTTGACCCAAATCAGCGGGATGCTGCAAACAGGAAGGAATTCCTTTCCCTCCTTGCCGGACATTTCTTGAAAAGAAAGCTTGAATTGAACCCAACCACCGCTAAACTATACCACGTGCATTCTCCGCGGAAAGGCGGGCGATTCTCCCGGGAGAGCCTCTTCCAGGCCGCGAGATGCTGCGACTGAAGGGTGTCTGTTATACTGGAAAACGAAGTTTTTGGATCAGTCTTGGAGGATCAGTCCCTGTAAAGATTTGATCATGCCTTCCGTCCTTTGCGCCGAAAAGAGGTGTGTGACGAAGGTTTCCGAATCGGAGGCAATGCCATGAGACCAGCATTCGAACAAAAGGACCAGGACCAACTGGCCCTTAACCTTATGTCGACCCTTCCCTCTTCGATGGGTCATGTCCGGCTTGTCATGGCTGACGGGATGGGGGGACACCGGCAGGTCCGCTTCGAGGCCACCCGGTCGGGCCATGTTCTCCGTCACCGGACCGAGGAAATACCCTCCTCCCTCTCCTGGGGAAACGAACTCGGCTTAAAGGGCCGCAGGCTCTTCATAGTCCGTCACGAGGATCGGCCCTGGAGCCGGGAATGCCTTCTTCCCGTCATCTTCGGAGTGCACCTTCTGGGGTGGGTCGGTGCCCCCCTCCCCCGGATGGATTACTGGAACCGGTATGTCCGGAGCTCCTGGGCCCGGTGGATCGGGGAATATGCCGGACGCACCGGAGAGAGAATGATCCGCCTGGGCCTCATTCCCGAGATCGAGACCGACGGGCCGATTCTCCGGAAAAAGTCCCTCATGACCCTGGCTTCCCATATGTCCGATACGGGAGAAGGCTTCGGAATGCTTTCCTTCCAGCCTGACCGTCTCGAAATGGCTGAATCCCACGCCGATCTCCTTCGCGCCCTCGTGCGGGAGGGAGATGCGGTGGGCATCGGTGATTCGGAGGCTGTCGCCCTGTGCATCCGTGGCAGTTCCGAAGGAATCCGCAGCCGGCTTGATTCCGCGCTCGCAGATGCCGTGGAAGTCGATTGGCGCCTTTCGGGAGAGCTCCGGTACGGATACTGCGTGGAGGGACGATTCCGGAATGTGGCCATCCATCATCTCCGGCCCGAAGGGCGAGGCATTCCCGAAACCCGTCCCTCTCTATCGGGAACCTTCCGGCGCCTGGGACTGATCGCTTCGGGACGCTAAGGAATCCAAGACCGGATCCGGGAACGTCGAAGCTTCCCCTCCCCCTGCCCTTTCCCGAGCCACTTCCCCTGTCATACCCTCCCCTTGCGACCACCCAACTTGGGTGTACAATAAATTTTAGGAAATGTTGGACCAAGTATTCCTTCGCTCCCTTTCCTTTACTATCCATATAGTGATAAATATCACAGGATTGTGTGATGACAGTCATTTCCTCACAGTGGAGGGAGCCGGATAATGAGGGTCAGGAAATATGATGCATCCCAGGGTGCTGATCCGGACCCGGAGCCCAAGGCGGTGACCTATGAAAAAACGAATATTGACGCCGGAAGAAGTGGGGGCGCTCCTCGAATGGGACACTCCTCCTCATAATGAGGGAAGGGAAAAGATTTCCCCCCGGGGTCCTGGACTTCAAAAAACCGAAAAAGATGAGCATCTGTTCCGGAATGTGCTGGACGTACTGGGGGAGGCCATGATCGTCACCGATGTCCTGGGACGGATCCTCTTCGGAAACACGCTCTCCCGGCACTTGATGAAAAAATCCCTCTCTTCGATCAGGAGAAAACCCTTCTCCCGGGTTCTCACCCTTTTGGACGCAAGCGGGAACCGGGAGAATCTGGATCCTGTCGAGGTGGCTCTCAGGGAGAAGGAACGGGTCCCCTTTCCTCCCGGGACCTCTCTCTCCCTTCCTGACGGCTCCACCATTCCCATAAGCGGATTTGCCGCGCCCATCCTCCGACAGGCAGGTGAAATCGAAGGGGTTGTGGTGAGTTTCCACCGGACCGTCCACCGGTCCGCCCTTCCCGATCCCGCGCCTTTGCCTCCGAGACGCCGGGCCCGTTAGCCCTCCTCCGTCCCGGAAGTCCACCCCCCGGCATACCTCCCCCGGGTGCCGGGGGCAGGTCAGGAGGCCGGATGATTCAGGAAAAATTCTTTAAAAGATGGAAAGTCCTGCGAGTGGCTCCCTGGCTCTGGTCAGGGCGTGGTTTGGCCTTTTTTCTCGCCGCTCTCACCCTTCTCATCATAGTCTCCTATGGCGGAGCCCTTCTGTCGTTTTTCTCCTTCCTGGACAATGAAAACGAAATCCGCCTGCTGTCAAGAAAGATTCATGTCATCGACCATCTCGTGGCCGATACCCGACAGATACGCCTTGGCCGCAACGGATATCTGGATTCGGGCCAAAAGGCCTACCTGGCGACCTATACGACCGGCATTGAAAATTTCTCTTCAGACCTTGACGTCCTTCAAAAGCTCTCTCCCGATAAAGGGCTTCTTTCCGGAAGCCCGGAACTATCGGAGATCCTGTCCGGGGTCGACCCCTCCCTTCTTGCGACGGCCCGGAGCCTGAGACAGAGGGGCCTCATGGAGACCCGCGTCCATTTCCTGAAGGCTGACAGGTCTGTTACCCTCCCCTCCACGACCCTCTCCTTGAAAAAGCTCAGGACATCCCTCAAAGGGATGGAGACGAACCGGGCCGTCGCGGCGCGGAGGCGTCTAATGCGTATTCCGGTCCAAGGTTGCCACCTATTCCGGCCAAAGTTGCCACCCCCAGGGGGAAGTTTTCCAACCCTGATTCTGATCAAACTTGCCACCTTCTCCCGGGTCTGACGGCGGTCTGATTCCGGGCAAGATTGCCCCCCCCTCCCAAGCCTGAACAGCCCCCGATTCCGGTCAAAGTTGCCACCCCTCCCCAACCTTCGGGACCCCTCGTCCAATCGGTCACATGATCCGCTATCCTGAACGCTTCTCGGAGTTTTTATCCAACAGGAGGAGCGGTCAGGATGGTAATGGAGAGGATTTCCATGAATCTCGTCATCGATGTCTTGAAATTGCACTATCAGGATCAATGCTCGAACCGGGGCGTTGCAAAGCGGCTTGGGATCTCGCGCCCGACGGTCCAGAAGTATCTGGATCTGACCAAAGAGGCCGGAATAGACCAGTGGCCGGTTCCGGAAGAAGAGGACGGAGGAGTGGGACGTCTCCGTAAGATTCTATTCCCGGAGCCGACGGTGTCGAGTTCCGGAGCGCCTCTTCCCGAGTGGAGCGAGGTGGAGAAGGAGCTGAACGCCAGGAAGAAGAGCGGCGTGACCCGCCATCTGCTCTGGCAGGAGTACCGGATGACGCATCCGGACGGGCTCGGGTACAGCCAGTTTTGCGCCCACTTCGCCGAATACCGGAAGAAGCGGGACCTCCGGATGCATGTTCCCCATGCGCCGGGAGAAGAGCTTTACGTGGACTACTCCGGGCCGAAGGTGTGGATCTACCCTGTTGGGAAGGACCCGTTCCAGGCCTCGATCTTCGTGGCGGTGATGGGGCTGTCGGCCTACACCTTCATCTATGCCACCCCGGACATGAAAACCCGGTCCTGGATCCGGGCGCACCGGGAGACCTTCGAGTACCTGGGCGGGGTCCCCCAAGCCGTCATTCCCGACTGCACCAAAACCGCGGTTCTCGTCGTCCATCGCTACGACCCCACGCTCAACCGGACCTATCGGGAGATGAGCGCCCACTATACCTTTGAAATTGCCCCGGCCCGGCCTCTTTCCCCTCGGGACAAGGGGAGTGTGGAATCGGGAGTATTATCGGCCCAGAGAGCCCTGCTGGCGCCAATCCGGGAGGTCAAATTCGTGTCGTTGCCGGACCTCAACCGCACCCTCCGGGAGCGGTGCGACGCCTTCAACCAAACGCCCTTCCAGAAGCGGCCGGACTCCCGGACGGTCGTCTTCGAGGCGGAAGACCGTCCCGCCCTGGGGGCGCTTCCTTCGGAGCCCTTCGAGACGGAGGAGTGGATCGTCTGCCGGGTTCATCCGGACTACCACATCTCGGTCGATCGCTTTCTGTACAGCGTCCCCTGTCGGCTGGTGCGGGAACAGGTGGACGTGCGCCTGACCGCGACCACCCTCGAGATCTTCTATCGGGAGGAGCGGGTGGCAAGCCACCTGCGCACCACCGATCCCCGAAAACGCTTCAGCACCTTCAAGGATCATATGCCGCCGAACCACCGGCATCATCTCGACCAGTCCCAGGAGGGCTATCTCGAGCGAGCCGGGAAGTCAGGCCCGGATGTCGTGCGCTTTATCGAAGCCTTGTTCCGGAGGAAACAATACCCGGCCTATGCCTACCGGACCTGCCAGGGGATCCTGTCCCTTCTGAAGGAGTATCCGGCTGACCGGGTGAACGCCGCCTGCGCCCTGGGGCTTAAGATGGGAACGGGGTCTTACAAAGCCCTCCAGGGGATCCTCAAACACGAGATGGACCGGAAGGCTTTGACCCCGGAGACAAAGCCTTCCGTCCCGGACCACGAAAACGTCCGGGGTCCGGCCTATTACGGCGGAAAAACCGAGTCGACGC